>Ga0307514_10000074_pt1 | contig 264749 bp, 252 predicted proteins | sample 16_EM_MG_FD_203088 | JGI IMG/M metagenome (GOLD analysis project Ga0307514, IMG submission 203088) | Populus trichocarpa ectomycorrhiza microbial communities from riparian zone in the Pacific Northwest, United States - 16_EM | ecosystem: Host-associated > Plants > Roots > Unclassified... | reverse complement strand
ATGACTGAAAAAGACCATCTGCCAACCAATGAGCATTCTGTAATTTGCCACAGTAAGATGGTACGTACCACCATCAACCAATGAGAATGCTTCGAGCCGACAAACCATGTGTATATATTATAGATGTAGCCTTCAACCAACCTAGTGTTCTCACGGTTGCTCCGCCACCCCCAGGTTCGTAAACCAGGGTTCTCTAAACTCATGCAAGTTTAATGTTTAGAGTAGGCCGAGAGTAGCTTGACATTCGACAACAAGTTGATGTGTCTGACAGAGACTAGAGGCGACACACGGTGTATCGCACTAGTACCCGTGCCACATGCAGATAAAACTCATGGGAACATAGGGGTCTCATTTTTGGCGAGGAGCGCGAGGGTGCGGTATGAGATGGTGGTGTTTGGGGCTGTGTATAAAATTTAAAGTACTCGCTGGCATATGTGTATTCTTTGCACGTGATATGATAAATTAGTAATCTACTATCGTCGCATAGAGCGTGTACAAGTACTTGTCTCTAGTCTATCATACTATTTTTTTCCGCTGGTGCTACTAACTTGTATCTCTTACTAGTCTCGTACTACTTAGCACTCTCTTATAATGCTCTCGGTAGTAGCTAGTAGAGTCGATACACTTAATAATGATGATGCGTCCCCTAGCCTTGGTAAGTGAATCGCCTGCAGCCTTTCGTTAGGCGAATGCTAATTGAGCTCTCATAGCTCGCAGCCCAACAATTACCCCAAAGATACATGTCGCCATGGTCACATTAAGTTGCACAGCCTTACAGCGGCAGCAGGCTACCAGCCTTTCTCCTATAGAAGGATTAGAGAGTTGTTAAGTGTGCCGAAATCAATCTGTATTGATGTTACACGATATATGTATACCTGCTACAATGTACTAGCCAACCGGGTTCATGAACAGCAGAGACTGGAGGAGCTGGATGAAGATTCAGTGCTAAGACAGTATTAGTAGCGGTATTAGCAGAAGCGCAGATTGCGGGAAGTTCTGGCAACGTAGCCGCGTAACAAAGATGTGATTTAGATGTACGATTGAGCGGGTTTGATGATGCGCTTGATGCATTTCATACCTCGACCGCTAATAATGCATTGAAAGTAAGGAATGTCCCTATTTGGTATGACATTGTTATTGTTACGGGGCCTATCTGACTTTCCTTAGTCGAAAACCTCGACTACGACAAGTATCCTACTTCCACTCCGGAGTCTACCACGACCCAGTGTTCCTAATCTGCCAGGCTAGGCCAACTAGGTAGGCCGCTGGGCTTTTGCAGCGTAGAATTTGGCTTGGTTCTGAAGTTCATCCCTCAAGAACCCTTTGTAGCGGGATATCGGGAAGTAGTTCCCTATTATTCTTCCAAGCCCCTTTAAGGCTGCGTGATCCTATTTTGTTATGGGGTGTTTCTTGTCGAAAGCAAACAAATATCAGTATCCTCTTCAAGAAGAATGAATGCATATTTATCTCAAGCTTGCAACGCTAGCGTCGCTAAGGATGGGCACGAAACAAACGGCATATGTCTTCAAGAGCGTCTGGGTGGGGGGTTAGGAGAAGAGGAAACATACGAAGTCTACATGAAATCATTGAAATGATGGTATTCAATAGAGTGACTTCACGATTCTGGATAAGGATAGCATATCGTCTTCTACAAAAGGATGTTGTGTTGATTGATTCAGAGAACTCTGGGTATGTACAGTTGCGCAACAAAAATAACGTATAATTGGTACACGCATCAATGTAGCAACAACCTCTAGAAAGTAGAGAGTGTGTTAATATGCTTCATCGAAGTAGAGATGGCATCTGGTTAAGTGGTTGTCGACAAACTGTCGCGTGACTGTACCTGTCCTGTGTCCATCGGCGTACAGTCGGGTTAATTTGTTCAGGATTGCGGATCGCACAAACAGGTTTTTTTAATAAAATCAACCTTCGCCTCGTATTCCGTAAGTACGGTTTGCTGAGTCTATACTCAAGGCTTGGGTCGCATTTCTACTTAATGGAGTTCTTGTCGGTCTAGGGTAGGCCTCTCAATGGGAAATTCGCAGTTCTCAGTGCGCTCGCAAACCAGCACCGAGCTAGCCTACCGACGAAAACTCTGGGCATGAGAAGTTCTTAGATTCGAGAAGGGGGTCGCTACCTTACTGTTAGATCACCGTCCCAGGCTCTCAAATCCTACAAGTAAATTAAATTTCTATTTGCGGTTGACCGTCGTCGTCCGTCTATTACGGGGAGTACCCCAATCATCGCAAAGAACGATGACGTAGATACTGCGACTACCTTCTCAGTAAGTACATACATGTAGATGGGTATGTACTCAGTATGCACATGCACATTAGCGATTTACGGCCACCTCTATTATGGGAGCCATATGAAAGAAAACAAACTGTACCATACTGAAGGCCTTTAATAATGACATTCATTTGTCTCAAAGCCGTCAAACTTAATTGGATGCTTACCCCTATCCTCCATCGCTACAACCCATCACATGCACATCAGTTTATTACGCATAAGCGAGCGACCAAAACTTGGTATGATAGCCGGAAGCACTTCGGCCGCACCTACCGTATAGGGTGCGTAAACAGAATGCGTTTCATCTAGGCAGCCAATAATGGAGAAATGTTTCATCGAGCTTTGGGGCTTAGATCGGGCGGCGAGGATCGGAAGGGCGAAACGTGTCTCCCCTTACCATATGGCCAGATAGCGTATCCGAGTGCGCAGTACCCTGGCTATCGTACTACCTACTCATCTCATAGTGTTGTATCGCAACTGCCGTCGGACTTGATAAGCCACAAAGTTCGCCCGTAAATTTTCACAAAAGCACAAGTCGGTTGTGGGCTGTCTCTTGCGATTTCCACTTCTGGAACTTTGTATTCTACAACAATGAAATCAAGTGATTTGATCGTATGCATACCTATGCTTGGTGGGCCACTTCGTTCATTACTACAGTGATTGCTAAGTACTTCAGCAGTGGATGACACGAGTGAGTAGATGTGCTTCCAATCACCGTAGTTGTGGCGTTGCGAAGATTGTGAGTGATTGAAATTATTTCCGAATTTTCAGACTCACCCCTTCACAAAATCTCCTCCGAGCATAGACAGGACTCCCAAGGCACTCATCCAACTACCTGTACTATCGTCTCATCGACACTGCCGCGTATCAGGAACAACAGGTGAGTACATCAGTTGCGGCTGAAACGGAGCAAACCCCACACATCCCAATTAGAAACTAATTTCATCTGATGACGCAGAATTAAATGCTGGAGACAGTACAATCCTTATCATATCCGAATTGCGCAAAGCTGATATGTTCTGTCAGACTCATACGTAAATCGACGCAATGTCGCTCGGTGCTGCCAGATGCGGTCTGAGCTGTCAGCTGCTCCTCCGAAGAAGCGCCGCCCACCCGAACGGCAAACTTTTGGGCTGCCACCTGTTTTGCCTCGCAACTGCGCACCGAACTTAGAAAAACCCCATCTATAGAAGCTAATTTTTGTTACAGAGTCTCCGATCTGTCCAGCATCGATCGACACGCTAAGTGTAGTAACTAGACATGTCAGTGCGTCATTCGCCACGTAAATTAATAGCTTTCTCTGAACAGAACATAGTGCTTCTCCGTTGGCATGGAAATATTGGAGGTTTTCGGGGACGGGGAGGTCGCACAATTTCAATATTGGGATGCATATGCGCATGCGAACTGTGTAGATGACTCAACAGTATTGGGTGGTAGAAAACGCATGCATTTGTTGGTCGCACCGATCCACAGGCAGCAGATACAGGCAGCAGATACAATCAGAGCCTCAACATTTGACAGCTTATAAAGCTGAGAGGCAGGGGATGGGGTTTCAGCTGCTAGATTGGTGATATCCGATAACACGAGCAACTTGACTGCGCCTCGTTCGGAAGTTCTATAGACCATACCTTCTGTATCAAGTGCCGCCACACTCAGGGACACGCGGACGATCAAACAAGAATGAATCAATTGCTGGCACAAACCGTACCCAGTCGTTATTTGAACGAAAATCAACTGAAGTGTCTTCTGCGTGACCTTTTTGGCGAGGGACTGAGTGATAACTACAAGGTGGGTTTAACGCTCCGGTTGTGATCAATAGCTATATTCATAACTGCAATCTCGCAGAACTTCATGAGGTGGATTCGTATGTGCTAACGATTTCGCAGGAAGAAGGCTCAGACTGGGTACTTCAAGTTCCCAAGAAAATACCGTGGGTTAGTTTTTACAGAGAGAGAGAGGTGTATTTGGATCGCTCATGCATATACGATACAGAAACTCATAATCGCAGCCCCCAAGAAGTATAAAGATGAAAAGTAGTTGAAGACACATTCTTTAGAGAGCTCTGCGGAGAGGCAAACAGTAATCTTTGAGGTCATGTACAATGTGTGCGTTACCTTTTTTTCTTTTGGATAAATTAGGTAGCCTTGTAACTAGACGCAATTCAGCGCATCGTGCACGGGAAATTTTTAATGGAGAATAACTTTAAACCCCCGTCCATTTCTCAAGTGTTCTCAGCTTATGACTGATGTAAAATGCCCAATGAGCCAGTATATACAAAACAGCTAAGAAAAAAGGGATGCGCCTAGTTCGCCGCACATGGCAGTGCAACTACATTTTACAACTACTTAAGTGAATCCCAGCACCCGTAGCTAGCCATATTGCCAACCCGCTCAGACTACACAGCCAGACCCAGGCGATAGAATGGATCCGTGGAATGATGCTGAACAATATCCCCAAGATCGGCTTTTTCAGGACGCAATTCATGGAGATCCTAGTTTCTATCGGAGGCGACTAGCGAACGAGTACGAAGAATTATGCTTACAGGCGGACGATAAGGACGATGTTGCTGCTCTGAGTGAATACCCGGTTAAGATTATTGATATCCCCAAACGCGGGAACAATGTGCATGTGCAACGGCAGACAGAAACAACGTCTGCAGATGCTAAAAACAATGAGCTTACAAGATGTCTAAGAAATGCAAGTATTGAATAATAATTCAAATATCTAGTGGGAGAACCTTTTGCTAACCAGTTTCGGATTGCAGTTTCATGATCCCGCGAGACACAGCAGGACAATGTGAGGGATTACTAAAAATATCATACTGGATGCTTATTTACTGATTGATTTTAGTGTAATACAACCGTCAAATCCAGACGTGTGGTCATGGTGCCAAATTGGTATCACTGTAGACATGCTGAGACAAATCCTCACGACATATCAAGTAATGCCTGGCTTTCTCGACCATGTCCTCACGTTCGGGATGAATGCGACGGCCTCTGACAATTCATTCGGAGGTGGGATACACGAACTGCATTTCAGAGAAGGATCAGGGCCATTGGATCAATATGGTGTGTATATCGAGCCACTCTGTACTCGAGCAGTCTAACATTATAACTACTTATCAGAAACAAGCTATTCGCTGAACTATGTGATCGAGAAGAACGAAAACGATGATTCTCTGAAACGATGGTCCCTGCGGCGAACAGCCGTATATCAGAAATTTTCCTACGATGATCAATCCAGCACATGGATTCTGCTATACCCGTCTGAGAGTGCTCATGAACGGGTACAAGAGTCCCTCGAGGTCCAATCAGAAACGACAAGCATCAGCCCCGCCCAAAAGGCATTAGAAACACATATGACGCTCTTTTCTAGCGCCGCAGAAAATTGGCGCTCTTATTACAACTTTCTCGTGACATACTTCAATGACCATGTAGGTTATTTTAACCGTACCACGGGACCGTATAACTGATGTGTTGGTGTAGACCTCAAATGCCTTGTATTGTGATGTATCCACTCCTGACAAGGCGAAAGATAGCTTCCAGGCATACAATGTCAAGTTTGGCGATTTGCAGAACCTGCAAAAATTCGAAGAAAAGGTGCACGAATTCCAGCGTAGTCTAGACGCAAACAAAGAGGCCATTCTTGCACTTTCGATATTGAACAACGACATACGAAAATTCAGCCCAGGGTCAGACGATCGGTGTTGGTACAGAGTGGATCATGCTCTAGAGAAGTACCGCCGAGAAATTAATCTTCAGCAGAGCAACATTGAGAGCTTTCTCAAACGCATCAGCGGCCGTTTGCAGCTGGTATTTTCAAGCCTTACCATTAGGTTTGCCAACGAGAGAACTGACACTCAGCCATTCAAGCTCTATAACATCCTGGACCTCAAAAATTCTACTACCGTTTCATTTTACGAACAAACAAAAACCGAGTTCGATACGATTTCTCGCAAAGAGACCGAGCGAATGACTTTTATGGCCGAGCAAACCAGCAAAGATGCTGTCAGTATGAAGATAATCACGTTGGTAGCAATGATCTACCTTCCTATCACTTTTATTGCAGTAAGTTTCTAGACAATAGGTGTTTATACGCTAGAGCTTGCTAACGCTGCGTTGTCCTACAGACCTTCCTTAATTCAGGAATTACAACCTTCCAGCATAATGATTTCACCGAGGTGAAGTCCGATGCACTAGCGCTGAAAGCGAGAATGGGGTTTTCCAGGGAAGCTTTTGCTATGTTCATGATCCTGTCAGTCCCTTTGTTAGCTATCACTTTGTTAGGATGGTTTCTCTTTGATAGACGCATTCGGAAACAGCTTAAGGAGAAAGCACAAAGGAAGGGTTGGAAGGGAGTTAGCATAGTATAGCGACCTAAACTGACAATTAATATTGGACATTTGCTCATCAGTAGAGAGGGCAACTCAATTGTAGCATATACCATTCAAACAGCAGATCCAACGTGAATCCGCCGAACCGCAACCCCCGAATTCTTGAACATTTGAGGCGTTTCGGGGTTAGGGCTACTAGTTCAACACCATGTCATTTCAGAGTGTGCAATCCGACATGCGTGTGGGTGGCCTAGTTCCCCTCTCCCCGCTCCGGCATTTAGTGGATGCGGTTACTGCCCATTCCAACCTTCATTGACCTCCTCTGTCCCCAGCCCTTTACCGGCGATTGCTTGGCTTCTCCCTTTCACTTTTTTACGATCGCAAGCTTAAGCCCCCCTGATATTCTGCGCCAAAACCCCGTCTAGCTGTACTTCAATAACTCCGTGCACTCCACCAGCACAGAAGATTCCAACCTGCCAGTAGCCAGTCGTCTTCGTAGACGCCGGCCGGTACTGTCCGTGCATCTCGCTTATCGCAAGTCTTAGCGATGTCAGGAAGTAGAAGTAGAGGACGCGACCGATTAGTGGAGCTGGCATCCGACCTCGAGGAAAAGAATGCTGAAGGAACCTTGTTCATTCCTGAGAGTCGATTTTTGGCTGGCTTTGATGAGGTTCTTCTTGACGAAGTACTGGACGAACTATACCGCGATCCACACGCACCGGACCAAATTCTTACTCGAAACCGTTTTCGTCAACGCATCCTTGATAACTTTCGACTGTGCCTTGCGATACTGAGCACGATTGGACGTCAGGGATATATCTTTCGGTTCTGCGAGAATCTTAGAGTAGGAGATGACAAGATCCCAATTCCAAACGAAATTCTACTTGAAATCGATTCCCACCGAGACGGGTCCCATAAATTTGCGACAGCCTTCTACAGAAAACAGTTCATGTTCAAGCCACTCACGTTCGGTAAGACTATGAGAGGTACGTACATGGCTCTTCCTTCGGAAATGATCGTACCAGTTATACAGAAAACACCCCTCAAAGACGGACAAGGGGGTTGGAGTGTTGTATATGAAATAGAGATCCACTCGGATTATGACAAACTCAACTACTCTCCCCAAAGCAAAGAGAAACCAGTAAGTTTAGATCCTGCCTTCCTAGTAACATGTTCTGTTATTGATGAACGACAGCACGTCTACGCTTGTAAGCAGTTACGGAAACTGGACGCAGACGGAGAAGAAGAGGGTGATAAGTCCTTCCATGATGAGATCAACATTCAGTACGCCATTCAGGGCCTATCACCAAATATCCTACCACTCCTGGCTGCCTACAAATACAACAACAGATATCGAATGATATTTCCTCGCGCCGATCATAGCCTCCGATATCATATACAGGAAAAGGATCCACCGAATACACTAGAAAAACAGTGGGCGTTTTTAAAGCAGGTACTGGGCATCGTAGATGCCCTTCATGCCATCCATGACCATAAGGATACCGATGCCAAGGAACATGCTACCCGAGGTCAAGATCAGGGGAAGACGATTGGCTCTCATCGCGACCTTGCGCTACAAAACATATTGGTGAAAGGGGACCGTTTACTGCTTGCGGACTTTGGGGAGGCACAGTTACGGTCGATTAAACCGGGAGAAGATACGGGAAGCAAGTGGGTCTGGGGCCCTTCAACCTATAAAGCACCTGAGTGTATACGCGAAAAATTCGTCGGTCGGGGTGGGGATATATGGTCACTGGCGTGCATCATAAGCGAAATCCTCACTTTCTTATTGCTTGGTAAGGAAGGGTGTGACACATACAGCAATTCGAGAAGAGTTGACAAGCGTGATTCATTTCACGATAACTACAGCCTTAAAGAGGAAGTGATCAAATGGTTCAAAAACCTAGAATATAAGTCAGGGCAATCGAAAGTGGTGGTGGACATTCTCAAATTGTTGCAGGAGATGCTGCACCAAAACCCGAAAAGTCGTCCAACTATCAGTGTTGTTAAAGAGCGGCTTTCCGAAATATTGAAGCATCAGAGACCGTTGCGTGTCGGCACAGAAAATCTGGAAGCACTTGCGACTGAGCCTGAGAGTGTCTCCCACTGCGATGACGGGGCCAACATCTTAGATGAGTTAGCACCTAGGACATCAAAAGACCGGCTTTCTGTTCTTAGCAAGCTTTTCATCCCGTTTACGAATTTCACGATGCCCTGGACGTGGAGTTCTCCGACTGTGATGGACTCGCAAATCCGAAAGGCGGAGGCAAATGAAATTTCACCACTTCAAGGAGATGCGCAGATTCCGGGACCTCCTGCGCGTGCCCAATCACACCCCGTAGGCATGATGACCAACAGACCGCCACCTCAGGCGCCAAAATTTTTTTCGTCGTCAAATGTCAAAACTATTTCGCAGAAGCAGAGACGTGATTCAATGGCTCCTCGAACAATCTTAAGTGATCCTTTAGAAGGTCCCCTACAAGCGCTCAGGGGTTACGATACAGTCAGTATCTACATTCCGTTGATACTTCAGCCGTTTCAAGGATTGATCCTTTGCTGACTCCCTCAAGGTTTTCTTGGTGGACGATTCTAATATTAATGAAAACCACTGGCTCCACATGGGACAAGTGCTGATTAATTTGGCAAGTGTGGCTATGGAACTAGATCCCGATGGAATTGATGTCCGCTTCGTGGAATCGATTCATTGCGAAGTGGATGACGTCAAGACATGGAGAGAAGTTGCCGATTCCTTCTGCTCAGTTCAACCGTGCGAAAGGCGGCTAGTTCTAGGGGACCGCGTGGGCAAAATCTTAGGGCCTTACATTAAAGCACAATTCGAAATAGAGGAGACCTACAAGCACAAGGGACCATCTAAATTCAAAACCCGGCTCAACCTTATCGTTCTGACCGACGGTCAACTAGACGATGGCGATGATCTTGATCAGGTTATCATCGACTGTGTGAAGCAACTTGATGATCTCAGAGCACCTTCTGGTAGTATTGGCGTCCAATTTGTCCTTTTCGGCAGAAGGGATTCACCGCGCTCCAGTCTATTTGAGTTCCTAGATGATGAGGTGGCTTCAGAAATCGGTTCCAGAAGGTAAGGGTTCTGTTATGGCAATTGCACTTGACTAGCAGTAGGCTGATAATGTTTTAACAGGGACATTGTCGACACAACAGAATTTAGTCGCGAGATGCTCGAAGATCCAAAAGCATTCAAAAAGATCTTGTGCGGAGCAATCAATAAGAAACTAGACGGCTCCAGCCGAGGCGGTTACAGTTCCACCGACCCTGGGAATTCTTTTATACACCGCCGGGGTACGTAGGCTGAGCGCTTTCTACATGCACAGAATGGAGGCGATCAGGTGTTTCACTCAGGCTGTGTCTGGTTTTTGTATTATTTAAGACTTTCTCTGGTGCATGTGGGTTACGTATACGTTGGGTTATAGGTTTTGATATGATGTTCTGCCTTATAGGTTTGCGGTTGGTGGGCGGAATGATTTACACATGCACGGTGGATGACTTTAATGTGGCAATGTTTAATGTATAGACTACTTTTAAGAGTGCTCACTCGCCATTGTCTCCAGCGAGAAGCAGAATGGACAAATAGTGTTGCCCATGGAACGAGACGAGACGATACTTGAGAAGGTTCCGAAATATCCCGTCCCTTTCGCAAACAGATCCCGGGCCTACGGTCGCCGAGGATTGAATTGACTTAGATGACAGCTTAACATGCATATGCCTCTATGACTTCCTAAGATCCCTAAAGCCTCAATTTCTGTATGTCTGTCATCACCCAGTGAGCTAAAGATCTCTTCAAGGCTTTCCAGAAGCGCACCATCCTGTTCCAGGCAAGAATGAGGCGAAATTGTGCTGCACCCGTCCTGCATCATTGGATACCACTCACGAAGTCCCAGGTCGTCCCTCAGGCTGTTACTTGTAGACTAGGATCTGCATACGCAAACACACCTTATAGGAAATCCGTAGAAAACTGTGATGATCACACGCACTTCACATGACCCTCATCATTCACATCTAACCAGCACTTAATGTCCACAAGTCTAGTGGGATAACACAGCATGGAATTTGACAGTGTCCTATGAGATAGTCTGTTTGTATGGATAACTAATCTATCATCAACACATGTAAGCCACAACTTATGACTGCCAGCAGCGGAAGCTGCGACAAGAGCGGGCATACTAGTGGGTACTTAAGTACCTACATAACTTACTTTATGGGGGGTTTAATTAAATAGGTAAGCATGACATGAACCTCACATAGGGCTATCATCTTTGACCTAGTTTGACATGTTTTCCTCACTCCTAGGCTGTTAGGTATTTTCGGCTATCACAGTTGTTGACCTTGCAGTCCATTGCAAGCCTTACAGGTGTATTTGAGTGACAGCCTAATGACATTCGTGTCAGCCTGTCAGGTTTGTCAGATTGTCAAGAGATGGCCGCTGCGGTAGCCATCGCCGTAGCAGCCATCGCCGTAGCAGCCATCGCCATAGCAGTAGCCATCACCGTAGCAGCCATCACCGTAGCAGCCATCGCCACAGCAGACTCTGCTGTTGACAACCACCACTCTCATCACCATCACCATCACCATCACCATCATAATAATCACCACCATATACAGCAGCTGCATGTCTCGCACCCACACTACACAAAAATTATGGGAGCAGTGGGAATGTAATCTGGAGATGAAAGTAGATCCTAAAAGTGACAAACCCATCATCCCAATTCCAACACTTGCTGCTATATGCTGCAGCAAAGGTGAGAAGCTGGTGAAATCTGCAGCTTTACACTGTAACCGAAAAAATTCTCATCACAGCAACACTCTCTACTACCGACAGGTTGATGTCAGGTTGTTAAACCTATCAACCTAACCACTGTGCTAGCATTTCACACTACTGCAAGCCTGTCAACTCTACCAACCTTCCTAGAATTTGTGCTATTGTCAAATTAGACAGGCTTACATTTTGGTGTTGCTAACAGATTAGTTTTCCACATATCTGCCTGCAAATTGAAACAGCACCACATCAACTTAATAATACATGATAGCCTCACTTCAAACCCATGTGAGGCTTATGTACTTATTCAAGCCCCCGTAGTGTAAGTGTTGCAGCCCCTGCTACTTAGTAGTAATCCATCATCATCTCCACCTCTCGTAAAGCTTGTACAGCCTCATCTCTCAGCTAGCTTGCCAAGTCATTTGTATGATATTCACAGTGGTAATAACGGTCACATATATGATACTAAGCCTACCCTCACATGCTCGTCTCAGCTTTCTACGGATTTTCTATAAGGCATGTTCACGCACTTCCGCATACGTTTGTGTATGCCATATTTCTTGCATTCTAATTAATTTTTATTAATTGAAGTAAATAAACTAAATTTTATCAGTCACGAAATTTCTTGAACTTCAATTAAATAACTATCACACATAATTATAAAATAATGCCTTTGTCCACTTTTGCCTGCCATATGCAATGCCCACATTTTAAACACAACACTAAACACAGCAGTTGCCTCTCCCCGTCGCCACCAAAGAATACACATGTTTGTGCGACTACTTATTCTCTTTCGGGTACTTCTTGCGAGCGGACATTATCTGTCTCTTTATCTTAGAGTCAGCAATCCATCTATTCCCCTCTCTTCGCCAACTTAGTCAAACTAACCGGGGATAGTTCCTTGGGAACTTGAAGTATCCACTCTCCTTGACTTTCCTACAACATCGTAAGCACATACGAGTCTACCTAATGGGGTTCTATAACGAAAGCACAGTCATGACTGTTAATCACAATCGTGTTCAACCCACCTTGTAGGAATACTTCCCCAGCCCCTCGCCAAACAAATCATGCAGAAGACACTCCAATTGATTTTGCGTTAAATAACGGCATTCCACGATCTGTCCCACTGATTGCAGTTGATTCATATTTTTATTCATCGCTGTAGCGCGCGCTGAGGTATCCTCAGGCTGCTTGGTTTCTAAGCAACTCCATTAGCTTTAGCTTCCAGCTTTGCGCTAGGTACGAGCAAGTCGTATTGTAGTCGAGAAACTCACGGTAATATTCATCTACTTTTCCATTAGTTTCTGTAGCAGCGACACATGTGAGCACCCATAGGCTAGGCTGTAAAGGTTATGACCTACCCGGAAATTCTGCATCATCAGATCTAGAGCAGGGGTGATCGATGGTAATGTCGGATCCCGGCCGAGGCCGTGATGGTGAGGGTGGATGTGAATGCGAACTTGCTGGAACCGAAGGTTGACTCGGGGTACTGTTGCTAAGCTTGCGTTCATCGTCTTCTGATTCACTTACTGGCACCGGTTTACCCTCTTCATCCAGGTTTTCAATGGACCTGAGAACAAACAATGCTATCTGTTGCAGGTGAGAACCTAAGTGCCGCTGCAGACAATTAAATGTTTGCATCTCCCCGCATAGAGGACATTCCTGGGGTGATTCATCTGGGCGAGTGCACCTCTCAATTACTGTTGGCAAGAACCCTTCAGAAAACGAGTCCGAGTGTGCCGTTTGCAAGTGTTTCTTGAATGTTTCGACGCTGAAGAATGTTTGGTTGCATTGATTACAGTACCAAGATCGGCGATGAACTTCAAGTTCATGCTCAAACCATTCCTGTTGACTTCCGAACAGGTGCTCCAGCTTGGCGCAAGCAGGGAACGTACACATGTAGGGGCGAATGTCCCGAAAGACATGCCTCCTAGCAAGAATTAGAATACACCTCCCGATCATGCCAACAACAGAAGTGTGCGGGAATGGATGCAAACTCACTTCCAAGATCGCCCACTCCGAATGGAAACAATGTCAAAACAAATAGGACACTTAAACGAATTTACGTCAGAGTCAACCTCCGGCATTGCTGGCACATGGAGAATGTGAGCGTCTGTGCCAGCTACCGACATGGAGAAGGAAGTGCAAGATTGGTCAGTAACTGAGCGGGCGTCGATATCTACACTAGTGACTAGTTTCGCGGGGAAAATCCAGATTGTTGTCTCCGTCTTTTTGGTGACAATTGTTTCCGCCCCAGCAGCCGGCGGTCCACTGCTTATTTTCTCGTTCTCGCTCGGGGAGGGTACAACTACAACATCCTCTGTACCGGCAATTTCTTGAACCTCTTTACCGGCAGTTTCCCGAGCATCGTCCGGTGAGTTGTCGGGCAGCTCAGGAGCATACCGACCGCTTATTTTGTCATGATGCATCTGGTAATACTGGAGCAGCTGACGGCGCCTGACATTGGCTTTACCTAGCCGTTGATGAAGATACGGCTGGGCGCCAGGGAACTTATCGGTAACACGTTGGATATCAAAAAGTTCGAAATGCGAGGCGTCAATAGATGAACACTTTTCAAGCCGATCGGGGGGCGCAGGATTTCGAATGGCGACGGAAAAGTCGTATAGACATGAAATAACATGGTTTATATCCTTTAAGCACTCGTCGAAATCCACCATGTTTGGTTCTGGAACTTTCTCTTTATCCGAAATCTCATGATGAGGAGTAGTATATCTAACACCGGTTGGGACGGAATCCTTAGGAATTGCGGAAATAACCTCAATTACTATGACGGGTCACCGATCCAGTGCGAATGCATAAGCTAGTGAGAGCGTACCTTCTTGTAAATCGTCGCGGAGGTCTCCCAAAAGGTTCACAACCATTCCTTTGATCTTTGATGCTTCCTGGAGCCGATAGTCGAGGGAGACTCGGTTGCGTCTGTGTGCTCCGGAACATTCTCCTCAGATCCTAAAGCTAGATGTAAGTGATGGTGTAAACGGATTTAGATAAGGAAACTTACTGGAACCTGGAAAAAGACTTTTGAATACTCACAAACGAATCCCTCTGATCAGAGCCATCAACCGACAGCTTGAGTGTAGCAAACAGCTGGACGCAATGGGTGTAGAGAGGGTATATCGTTGCTCCCGAGCGGATGACATACCGATCGCTGTGTGAAGTGGGCTCAAAGATGCTCATTGTCATCTACTCCTACGACGATGGTCGATGAAACAATATCAACTTCGCGATCATGTTCAGCTAATTTGTATATAGATATGTAAAACCTAACCCTAACCCTCATCCGGCACTCCACGCAATCAAACCAGACGAAAAATCTACTTACCCCGCTCATTGATCATGCGGCTGAAGCGACCGAGAAATAACTGCGAAGTTTCGACACCCCGAAGCAACTCCTCAACGTACCATATCCAAACGTCTTCAACCACTTGCCATTACCCCACACTAGTTTGGACACCATGGTCACAGGTATTGAAGCGGCAGGTTTGGCCTTGGCGATTTTTCCGCTAGTTGTCAAAGGTTATCAGGAAGGCGCTAGCATGTTAAAGGTTGCCAAAAACCATAAGCGTGTACTGAGGCGATTAGTCCGCACCCTGGCAATGGAAAATATCTTATTTGAAAACACTTGCCGCAGTCTCCTCCACGGGATGGTGCCCGCGAATGAAATGGCTCGATTCTTCGATGGCCGAGGCGAAGGGTGGAAGGACGATAGATTTCAAGAGCAACTGCAGGAGAAATTTCGGCCCGAAGAAGTTGAAGTTTTCACGAATGCGGTGGAAGAGCTCATGGGGTGTATATAGGAATTAGGACAGGGTCTCGGACTGGACGCAGATTATAACTATAAGGTAACTGTCGTCTGGCAACCCCCTTACCCCAGTAGCGATTGTGTCAGTATTGATACTTGTCACCAGTTGTCCCAGTCGAAGTGGGATAAAGTTTGGACGGCATTGGAGAAGGATGATCACTACTCATCACTAAACCAAATACGACAAATAAATTCCAATCTGGCACGATTGACGAAACAAGCTACAGAGCGACCTCCTCCTGAGCAGCAAAACCAGTTACTCAGTGCCAAAAACTACAACAAGATCCGGAGGCTAGCCAGTAGCCTCCACGGTGTCTTACGGGGGACATTCGAGGCGACACGATGCCCATGCAATCATAACGCGGGTCTACTCCTTGAGCACCCCTCCGCGAATATTCATTTCCGGTTTAAGGTTATTTTCAACTTACAATCTTGGTCGGTGGATAGTATAGTTTCTCAGAAGTGCTGGCATGGAATGGAATTTCAGCCTGTTGTGTGTGCGAGAAATGCATCATCGTCAAACACATACGATCTAGCCGATCGGGAGTTACGCAGGGAGAAACAAGTGACGTGTACATCTCGGCCCACCAGATCTCGGAGCTTGCTGCGACGAGTGGGGGAAACGGTCACATCTATCGGTGAAAGTTTGAAGGCTACTACTCGGTAAGCGGTCTAGGGAAGCCGGTTCAATGATGCACACTAATGGTGGCAGGAGAGGTGTAACGTTTCTAGAATCACCTGAAATGAGGTCTAAGAGTCCCGACAAGCCTTCCGCTCAGGTGATTACGGATGAGGATCAGCGCATCGGCGACTTATGCGGGGAAATTAAGAAAGCGGCATCTTCGTTAGCGGACGACTGTGCCGACTGTATAGGGTTCTTAACCGATGAGCAAAAAGAACTCCAACATCAAATCTGGCCACCGACGACGTGCCTCTCTACTTTCGTTGCGGAACCAGTCTCCCTCGAGCAGCTTCTTCTTCAAAAATGTCTTGAAGAACGCCAACGACTGCAACTGGCAGTAAAGGTTGCATCGGCAGTCATGCAATTACATGCAACCGAGTGGTTGGGTGAAAGTTGGACGACCAAGGACATTGTCTTTCTACGAAAACCTATTTGCCTACTAGACGCCGAGAATCAACAAGTCTCAGCTTTCGCGCCGGTGCTTGAGATGCCGATGGTGCACCGGCTGTTTGGCTCTACCGAACGACTTCTGCTTATGCCGTCCGACGAAGAAGCCGCACCGACACCAACCGTAGTAGAGCACGAAAAGAGCCTCCTCTGTCTGGGGATCTTTCTCGTCGAACTCTGGAGTGAGAAGCCGTTGGAGGACTTCCGGACCGATCCAAACATCACGAGGGATGATGACGCCGATTTTGAAATAGTCAAACAGCGCATCGGATATCTCATGACACATCCTGGCGAGGACTACGCTCATGCTGTTTCTTATTGTATAGATGGACTTGCCCGTTGGCGGTGTAAATCAAAACAGAGGAAAATTACACTCGATAACGAGGAGTTCAAGAACGAAGTGCACATAAATGTTGTGAATCGGCTCAAGAGAAACCTAGAGGTAGTACTAGCCCTAGATTCTACCCTTTATGCTTCCAATCTAATGCCCTCGTGTGCATATTCAGGAGTTTGAGAAGCTCAATTGAGGAGACTAGACGGAGTTGGCTCTTTGATTGATAGTATTACAACACAGTGCGGACGCCCGGATGTGCGAATGTCCCGAATTCGCGCCTTTGATCTAGGAACCACAAATTGCAAACCCGCCACGTTAAGCCACGACCATGACTAGATAATATTACCACAGCGCCTCAAAACCTGGGCAAAATGTGTGATGATACGGAGAAATCTTCCTTTATTTTTGTCTTTGTTTTGTCTTAAATGATTGCCGTGTTGAAGTGCGTTGTGTATGCCTTCGAACTGGCAAGTAATTATAAATTATTACTGTATAAATAGTCATCTTGACATGAACAGATCCTCCCTGATTAGGTGCTTGATGTCCTCCTTTGGCCAACTTAATGAGTCTGCCGGCCGCGCATTAAAGCTGTCCCACTTGAGCCGCAAAACAAAACAATGTCAGCGCCTTATCAGCTTATGACACCCGTATTTGGAATAGCTAGCCTCCAAAATTTATGATGTTCATGAGTGATCTACGTCTAATGAGTACAAGGCCGATGTAATTAGTGTTGGCTACGCACGGGACAAGGCGAGACTTGAGAGGGTTCCGGAATATCTCACTTCCTTGGCAAACAGATCCTGGGCCTACGGCCCCGGAACGGATATCACTGAGGGAGCGCCTCTACTGCAATTCTCCCATAATTTTGGGTGCGATTGTGTCAGTGGCGAGTACTATTTGTCACACGTGTGGCAAACGTTGGCGATGGCGATGGGGGTACCCGAATTGGGGTTGCTAGCGGTACGACACGGCAGCGGCCTTCTAAAGTTATCAATATCGCCCCCGCCTCCGCCGCAGCTCTTCCAGCGCAGCGGGACTATTCCGGTCGGAAAATGCGCATGTGTTATCAGGCCCTCGTTTGGATCGGCCTTTGGTAAGTGATTGAAACTTTTGAAACCGGTATCATGTACCCCCTCCCCTGTACGTGTACTGAGCTTTGACTACCGAAAGCACGTTTTCTGAGTTCTCAACTGATACGAAGATTCTGAGTGCAGTGCGAATATGAATTAAGTATATTGAGTTTAAACGTTTGTTGTATGCATGTGAGCATATGTGCGAGATCAAAAGTATTCTAAGTATTTCACCAGATCTTTAACTTCGGCGGACTGAATTCCACAATAGCTCAGTAGGCAGCAACCGCCCGCCCTCAGGCTTGTTCATGCCCTCCCTTTTTCGCCCGCATAAATATCTTCACATCCTCCTCCAAGAATATTGTTCTCGAATGCTTCCTGCAGTTATTTAACGTCGGGTTATACAAATACTGATCCAGTAATTCCATAAAGTAACACCATAAATCCGTATTGCATTCCTCAAGGTGATCTTCAGCTACTGAATCCTGTCGCATTCTTGCAGCAGCGGATGCGGTTGTACACCTCTGAACGCTGACAGCTTTTATGCCGCAGAATCGGAAGTGGATGGTAGTGTACGCGATGTATGATTGGCAAAGGGTGGGGTGCGAGTAGAAACATGGTTTGAGCGCGGTCTTGGGATGCTGGTTGTAGAGGCGCTGGAGCAGGTGGAAGCAATAGGATTCGGCGGCTAGCTGGACGGTACGGCTGACGAGCGGGAGGGTGAGGAGGGGTGGTGTTCGGGTACGAGTTTGCTAGTCGGGAGGAGAAATGAAGGAGAGAATATGGAAGAGGATTTCTGATGGAATTGATGCAAGTGTGGCGGGCATCTCGGTGGCCGTGAAAATGAAACGGGAGGATATGAAGAGATGAGGTTGAAAGATGGTTGTGGGGTCTCACGGGTAAGGATTGCTCTAGGACCCTGCTCCTTGAAACCCCCACGCGAGAAGTCGATCCCCTTCAGCCCTGCGTTGCCGTGCCGTCAACCCCTGCTTGGGACCAATTCATCAGTCTTGGCCTGACGTCTACACAAGTACCATATAATCTGGTCTAACTCGTAGTACGTGCTCCGTCGCCAAACAGTAGCTTTTATTCGCCCTTGACGCTTGAACCCAGGTCGCAACCTGACAGAATTTGCAACCAGACGAATAGAGACAACGGATTAGATCTCCAATACAATCTGCACGTACTACAAAGTAATGAATTGGACTAGATTAATTGGTATTCAAAGAGGCGTCCCATCCACCGATAGCGCTCATAGGTAGCAACCAGCTTCAGCTACCATTACAATCACTAATGCTGCATTCTTTCCGCCTTGGTCAAGGCTACGTTCATTACTCCAACCCTTGCAGTCTGAAGTTTTTAATAAAAACTCGCCAGTTTCGGTACATTCAGATTATTCTTATTTTCGCAACGTACGGTTCTTTTACGAGATCACCCAGATGTCGTCCTAGGAGGCTTAATGCAGAATGGATCCCTTACTGTGAAGGATTTTCTCTAATACTTAACATCGTCCTTGTCACGACTGCTCCGATCCATATCTACGCAAAGGCTACTGGGAGGGTTGTCTCGGTGGCTGATACTCGTCTCGATGTGGGAGACTATATGATCAGTTCTGAAGGTACGATCCCATGATATTCGATTATAGTTAGACTTCTGACACTAGGGTCTCAAAGATCAACTCTTGCCAAAATGGGCTTCTCATTAAGGCAAATGTTCACCAGCTGTTTAATCAATACCTTTATCGGTCAATCCGGATGTAAGCTCACTCTCCGATTAGATGAGATACATATACAGACACTTGTCGAAGGACATCTACAAAATCACAGTGTTTGATAGCGATTTCTTGGCTTTAGATGGCTAGACTCTCGATCTCGTGTGCCACGATCCAGCAGATCCTCATGGAGCGTGACTTCCTGCCGGGATAGATATGATGGTTGGGATTCAAGAAGGCCCGCTTGCACAGGAAAGGCTTGATTTGGAACTGTCTTATAGACCGAGAGAGGTTCTCTGAAGATTCGACATGATTTTAGAAAAGGAGTTTATTTTTTACAGCAGTTATATAGGATGACCTCGTCCGAGTTTTTGTCTGTAGGATGACCCCCAGGTTCGGTGGGATAGAAGAATCAAATAAATGATCGATTACAAGTTCTATCTATGGTACAATGTAGTCCATCCGCTGTCATCCGAGTCCCCCTCCCTTTACCACTCTTATCGCTGACTTCCCAACTTCTATCTTCCCCCGGCTTCCCCCTTACCCTCCTTTCCTTGCGCTGAGTCCTCTACAATCGGCGTGACCAAAAATGTGCGCTTCACCGCAGCCAGGTGTATAATCATCGAACTCCTGCCTTAATACCGTAGCATGAATCGAAGGATGTTGATCTGGGTGGGCATTCATGGTGACGAAGGATCCTGAAGCGGCGAGATTAATAGACTGACGATGGAGAAAAGACTTCACAGCGAACAGAGAAAGGGGTTGTAGTTATTGTAAGCGGTGAGACATATCAGCCGCTCCAAAGAAGGTCATCCTACAGACAAAAAACTCGGACGAGGTCATCTACATAATTGCCGTTATTTTTAAGAAAGAGTTTTGTTGTACATTTTACAGTTTGTATTCAGAGTTAAGTCATGAAAATTATTGTTAGATTTAATGGAGGGCGAAGCCGATAGTGACTGGCGATGTAGTGCCATCCCTCGGTTCCGGCAGGAGGATAGCATAATTTCATGAACGAAATGTGAAACGTTCCTCCTGGGAAATGATCCTATAATTTTATGTCTCCTTTCTTCCCAACACTCAACAACTACCTGGGCAGGGATGAGGAGATAGGTGGAAGGCTGCAACATGAACTTTCCCTTTGTTGGAGATGGAGCAGCGGGGAGTTTAGGAAGATATATGTCATACCTGCAAGTGGGTGAATACAGAGTGGTTACAAAAAACAACAAAGTAACTACCTGGGCTTGTGGGCATCAGCGAACAGATTAATCATAAGGTGTTGCAACGAGAGCCATGTCACAACCAGATATAGCATTTCAGTCGATGGTGTAAGAAACAAACGTTGGCCATCCAGAAATGGTACCTACCAACCTTCTCACAGGTTGACTTCCGCGGAGACTCGCGTATCGTTGTGTAACGGCGTATCAGGTATACAAGGCGGATTGCAGGCGGCCCGTTACTACAGTTGGCCGGCTGAACCTCCTTTTCGACTAACTCTGTAGAGTAACTAGCACGCACGTACCTAGGTCCATAATCTTTTTGCTTTGCATCAGCAGTATATAGCAAATATACACTAGAACTAGATTTTCAGTTATCCTAGTTATCCATTACGAAGACTTTTTGGGACCCCGGTGACATGCCGACGAGCGGCGCTACCTCGACGTGCAACTACTGTAATAGACAACGCCGGCAGAGGTTGCTCCAGAGCAAGATCATTTTTATGGCTGGGGAGCCGCGGTTTGACTATCAATGCCTATAATGTACGTATACCCGCGGGAACGGAGGTTTCGGCTCTGCATTCTTTCTCAGGTTTTGTGAAGGCATCGATTATACGAATATCACCGTAGCGGTGAGAAGTGCCCCATATATAGGTCTACAAGCATATCAAGGACCTCAAAGATTGAATCCTCTGATTGAACGTCGACATGGAATAATTAATCACTTCGTCCACGATCCTTTATCATGCTTACGCGGGGGATACCGCACTGCTAACTCGGGCTAGTAGGGACGGAATGAGAGGAACTTAAGAACTGCTGATGAGGTTGAGCAGGATGGGCCTTCCCAATCTGTGGGGGAGGAAAGACCTCGATGTACATATTGTCACTCGATACCGTTTCTGAGACAGTTAGGTTCTTTTGCGGTGAGATTGAAAAACACTGCACTGTGGCAATGCCACCGTTATTTTTATACTCTGCCCTACCGGAACTATGAACCCTAGGGAGCTGTGGGAGTAAGTATTGGTCACTTGAGGCACTGGGGCCGTTTCTTTTAGCCTGGTCTACCTGAACAGCTAACGGAAAAGGTTTCTTGGAAAAAGCCATGATCACCATCCCTTCTTCTGGGCGTCTGAATGCGATTCTAAAAGTTGCAGTCCTCGCTCTTCAAAACTGGTGGCGTTGTGATGGATACCGCATTGATTGATGTTGGAACAAAAAGGGGTTAGCCAACTCAAGTAAAGATTGACGACCGCCACATCTGCCCTGCTGCCTCCCAAACAACAACCTTTGCGTGAAATTTTCTGAAACTCAGTAACTACTTAAGTGGATATTCCGTCCCGTTATATTATCTCAAGTCATCCCCCAAGGCAGACGGCATTGTTTTGTACGATGGTAGTTAAAGTTACCGCTCCGCTACAGCTGTGGTTCAGTGGCCTCGCATGTCATGATGAATGAGACTATAGTTTCGAGCTGATATGTCATCTTGAAGCCTCAATCTGGTTGCGGTTGGGGAAGATAAGGTCGCCAAGACTTTGGACCGGTAGTTGTAAATAGACGGTGGACCTGGAGGCATGAGCTTCAAAGCAGTCCTCCAAGTCTGGAAGCGGTCGGCCGAGTCTCTTTTGCTAAGCAGATGGTTGTTGGAAGGAAATACATACTTAGGCCACGTATGAGTACGGCCGAAGCATCATGATTCAAGTAAACAAAAATATCGTGGTGGCGCAGCGGAGGGTAGAGGAGGAAGTTATGTATTGACGCCGCAACTTTAATTCACGCAATTCGAATGTCGTGATGGTCTGATGGGGGTTATTGCGATGAGGGAATGGTTTTTTTATCCCTGTTATGCACCACGGTACCGGGCGCTGGAGAGCGCGTGATGGCTTATGATCAGCCTTGCTGGGTACATAAAACAATTTTAGTATGCGTCGGCGTACTTATACCACTCACTTCTTACTCAGTATTTAAGCAGTTTTGGATAGGACTGACAAGAATAGGGCAAGTTACTACCGGAGCTCTTGTGCCATTGAGGATCGCCGGTACTGTATAGATCTTTTGTTTCCGTGCCTGCTTGTGCAGCATACAAACACCTTGATATTTTTCCGCAGCCGGCCCGTTGTACACTTAAATCTGGTTTTGAAATTAACTGCGCATAGATTGCATTGTGCGCAGTATTTCCGGGGGCTACGGTTGGTATGCAGAGGCGTTTGACACTAACTAGATCGCCATCTAAACGACAATCGGGACTATAAGGTATCACATTGTGCATATGGTGCACAACGTACCCACGCTACTATCATGTTTCTAGTACATTTGCCATGTAGTATGCCTCACAGCGTAAAATTGCGCGTGTATCCAATGGCTTGTAGACATGGATGCCTTTCATCCTCGTCAGATTCGAGCCATGCTCATCCCTCATGGAATACCGCTTTCGTAGACACCTCTGTCCTAAAAAGGCCGTCATTGCGGCTTTTCAATCACGCACAGCCCGCTATTCTTGGGATGCCATAGGGATTGCAGCTCGCCATGTGGTATTCATGAATTTTCCTAAGACATACCTCAGGTATGTACGCCCAACCAGACCCAGTGAAAATTATTGCCGCAAAGCTGCCATATGCGCCCAAGAGCTGGATGCTCGAGCTGAAATTGGTATGGAGTGTCTGTTGGATTTCCAATATCCAAGCCGCCACGGCTGATAGTGAGATGTCTGACGGCATTATGAATACATAAATCCGTCCATTGGGACTCATCCGCTGCTCGATTATAACCACTATTTACAAAATGTCGCATACGTGTATCATTAGCAGTAATCCCGATGTGTCTGGTATTGGTGTAATACTCCGAGCCTTTTCTTCCTAGAATGGACCAGCAACTAATCCACTTGTATAGGTACGCGTCTCAATATACGCCATAACCTTCCTGGCCATCCTCCTTGACTGTTTTGACAACGAAGAACAATACGCCTCCTTCCGCTTCTCGATGGGCCTTACCGGAATCGCAATACTTCTTACCGGCGTGGTGCAGTCAGCCTTGAAGAAGCTATCTCTGTTCCACCATCACACCCTAGTCCACTACCTCCTCCTCATCATTCTTCCCTTCTTCTTCAGCCGGAATCCCATCCCACGGTCAATAAAATTCTTGTATGTGCTACTTAGCCTCGCATTTGAGGTGTGGGTTATATACTACATGTTCGCATCGGAGCACGGAGTCCTTGGGGGACCTTGTTCGGAGTCCATGATGGTGGTAACGTCGAGTAAGGACTTTGACTGGCATGACATCAAATGGGTTTTTGCCGGCACAACAGCAGTAACTGCAGGGCAGCTGGTGTATATGTTATTTGGACCGATGCTCCGAGTCTCCGCTCGACTGTTGAAGATATGGGAAAATTGTCGACATGTAGTGTTGAGGAGATGGAGAGATTCTCGCTGTATAGGGTGGCTCCGGTCGGCTGTGTTAGGATGGTTAGAGATATGGGGGCATTGTCACTGCAATGTGTGGCTAGTATTACAGTGGGCTGTGTTGGCAGTGGGGGTGATATTGTGGGCGATATTTGTGACATTCACTGAATCTTTGATTGCGGCAAATCAGGTGGAAGATGAGGAACAGGAGTGGTCGTTTGGACAGATGTTATCTGTCTCAATGCTCTTGGCACCAGCATTTGATTGTATCAGAGTGATGATAGGGAATTGGCGGACACGGGGAAGGCAGGAGGATGAGGTTGCGCCAGAGGATGGGGGTGCGCCACAGGGTAGGGATGCACCGCAGAATGGGGATTCGTCACAGAATGAGGGTGGGCAGCAGGAGGATGAGGTTGCGCCGGAGGATGGGGGTGCGCCACAGGGTAGGGATGCACCGCAGAATGGGGATTCGTCACAGAATGAGGGTGGGCAGCAGGAGGATGTAATTGAGTTGCAAACCACCTTTATCGATATGGCGTAACCAAATCGTAATTTACATGCGGGAACAGTGGGTCTAGTGCTCTCTAAAAAGATAGAATGCAGATTTCTTTTAAATAACTGTCTGCTACAGCACCAAGATAAATGTGGAAGTGTTAAAGTATCCTTACTTATCAGCAAAGCTTTGGGATGATCCGCTGTTATACTTCGTGCTTCGCTACAGGAGTTACTACTCAGTACTTAGGCAGTCAAAAATATCTGGCGGGTGGATTCCTTGGCAACGCCCTACGAACTCATGAAACTCTGCCAGATATTTTTGACAGTCTAAGTACACATTCTACTCTTCTTGATAATTGTCAGCAAAAACTTGTGGTGTCATAATCATCACTCTAGCGTAGGGTTAGGTCAATAGCTGCATTCCATAAACTATCCATCGATGCACCATCCTCTTAACAAGAGTTGCCTGTTTGAGTATTCTCCGGCCTACCTAACTGTTACTAATGCTTTAGCCATGGGGCTGCAGGCTAGTGGTTACTGTCTCGTCTGCGGGAGAGACTAGTGGGTTTCGGTATTAAGCGCAATAGCTGCTCAACTATGAGTCCAAGACATTATGGCGGCTAGGTATTCTTAGGACTATCCGACCCCGAGTCCTCCATGCGCTGTCTATGTATCACAACCACAACAATGGAGTCCTCCCAGTGGAAACTATCAAATATATCTACCACCATATCTATGACATCTCAACCACCGTCGCTCTCGCGCGTTCGTGCTTTCTCCACACAGTCGACAATCGTTACATCAACCTCTCTATTCTGCGCAACGACCTACTGCTGAACTGCAGAAATTGCTGCTTCTATGACAATACAATCAAGCTAGTTAATGCCCAGAGCTATGGCGGCGAGACTTTTCTCCCTTCTTCCCACTACTTCATTCAGATGCTCTAGGTGGCTCCGAAATCATCAAGCAAATTCTCTACAATACACATATAATTCGCTGTACAGCTGAAGCGGTTTTTACTCATCTCCGCGAGGCCTTGGTAGCCATCTTTACAATAAACCAATTCGACTGTACGGCAAAGCTGGGCAGATCACTCCTGGGATGGGGATAGTAGCAATGGAAGCGTATCATCGGTGTAGAGATATGGGAGAAGAGCCTTGAGGACGGATGGAAATTCCTTGGGTTTAATATTTGCAGGAGATGTGCCTTTTAGAGTATCACTGTCGTCAGGATTTTTGGGTGATACTGTACGGAGCACAGTGGTTGGGACATCAGCTGTCAGCAGGGGGTGTCTATCCCAGGGTTTTCAACAAGTTGTCAGCGTCAGTTCAATCTGTCCAAGATGGGAAAAATGTCAGCCCGGGGAAATACAAGTACATTAAAAGACTAGTTACATACGCAGAGGACCCAATGGCACAATAGTAGATGTTGAAGCCGGTCCACCCTATATACCACCTGTTCCAGCTGCACTCCTTCCATGCCATTGAAATTACAACTTCACCCCTGCGCTGCTGCTCTCTTCAGTGGGTTCCACATTAGGGCTTTAGAGCTTCACATGGTCCAGGCTCCGTCTCAGTATCCTTCCCCATCAGTCATGTTAAACCGTCCACAATTCTATGTTAGGCGAATCTTGTCCCAATCAAAAATGATGTTAGTCGCGAACCCCGTCCCAACCACTGTGCTCCGTATAGTAATAGGTTTTAGATGGAGTTACTCGTTATGCGCATAAGTGCTACATAGTGAGTACGATGTGAGCTAAGGCCACAACGTTAGTACATACTCGGCGCACCAAAGTCCTACATACTCGAATACAGATGCACAGCCAAACAACGGAATATTTTGGCCACTACTATACGTAGAGTAGCGAGCAATAGAAACCCAACCCACTTTATCCCCACATATCACAAGTCCAAATTTGCGTTGTGTCAAAGCTGCGCAATGATATTTTTTGAATATTATGTGGGTCATATTTTACTTATATGATAGGAGAAATGGAAAAACACCGCTTCAGTCAGAATCAATTTCACCACTTTCTCGTAAATCCTGTAATCCAATTGCAATCATCATGTCCATTTCGTCGTCCCCCGTGGACGAAAATCCATACTCTTCCGCAAGTGCCTCTCCCCGGGTTTGCCACAGACCAGCAGGTAAACTTGAACTCGGGGTCGGACCAACTCCAGAGCTAACTTTGACTGTCCCGGAGGTAGCCTTGGCGGCCCCCGAAGAAAGAAATCCAGCATTTAAAGACTTCTGTAGGCCTTTGCTTCCAGGACCATCGTATTCGAGCCCATATGGGCCCTTCGGCATTAAGCACGGCGGGGATGCCGCCGGAATGAGTTCAAGTCTCTCGATAGCCTTCTCCATACCTTCCCGTTTCTGGTTGCGGTGCACCTGTCAGTGACTACACCAGCATCACACTCACAGCACCACCTACAGTTGCATCCTTCGCATACGCATCGGCCTCATTGTACTCCCTCGGGATCCGCCAGAACTGGACTAACAAGCCGTCCCTCTCGACTCTCCTCAGCTCCGTGCGCAACGCCTCCCACAAGTCGCGATTCTTGACCTCCTCGCCGCGCGCTGTCTTCCACCCATTCCGCTCCCACTTTGGCAGCCACTCGGTGACGCCACGCACCACGTACTCGCTGTCGCACGCCAGCACCACGGTGTCGAAGCCCTCGCCACTCCACAGCCGCAAGCCGATGGCCAGCAGCGCCGCCCGCAGCTCTGCGCGGTTGCTCGTCTGCACCTTGCCGTCCTTCTCGAGCGGCAGTGCGATCCCCGAGGCCTCGTGAATGCTACTATAGACGACCCCACATCCGCCGCGTGGTGAGGCGGCGCCGTTGTTGCTGCAGGCCCCATCGATGAACAGTAACACCTGTTTGCGGTTGGTTTTGCTAATGAAGCGGAAGTTACGGAAGGAGCAGATGTTGAGGGATACGGAGAAGAGGTGCGTAGGGTGAGCGTTAGCGGGGGTCGGGTGGAAGCAGCGCGCTGCGTCGGCGGCGGATGGAGCGATCGCCGGGAGTTTGTAGATGTCGTTCCAGTTGCCAGACGGGAGCGGATGGTGCTTGGTTGGCAGAGGCTGCTGGGAGAGCTCACGCGGTGTTAATGTCTTCGCCATGATTTGGGGCGTTGTGGGTTGTTTTCGTTGGCGAAGCGTTGACCAAAGGCGAGACGGCTGAGCTAGTGTGGGGTGGAAACACGTGATTCTAGTTAGGGTTCTTTTGCACTGGGAAATTGGGGGTCGCAAGAGCAAGACTGTCTGCGGTGGGATGAGGATGGGTTGGTGTATTATCTACTAATAGTGGAATATAAAAGCCTTGTTGCCTCATTTCATTATTGAGCATCCTCAGATATTCGTACCATAATCCGTTAAGCATCCATGCTTTGTAGTTCAGGTATGTCGCTTGCGGACGAAGATGAGGATCCAAGCAGACTCTTGAGGTCGGTTGCATCGGGGAGTACCAACATCAAGGCCTACGCTAACCGCCGCCATCTGCACGCACCACGCTCCCCGCTCTTCCATTTTTCGTAAGTTGCGACGCTTGGATATAATGAAATGAAAACGACTATTACATTGCTCAAGTTCAAGCTCAAGTTTTCAATTGTTCGAGAGATTTACCTTGGCCCACAATTGTTGACAGCTTGACTGCGGGAGGGTTGGGGTTATTTGCCATTGGTACATGTGCAGCTTTACCCCGCATGCAACATCAAGCGTTCTCAGCCTTGTTTCGTGACCTCAGCTCCTTGAGCGCCATCGACCACCACCACCTATAAACCAAAAACCATCCCCCGTCGTTCCGACTCACGACCACCCTTTCCTAAGTACTTCTCCATACCCAGTCCGGTCGCCTCTCAGCTTGGGGTCTCTGCACCTCCCCATCTGCCAACAGCCATCCCTGACGTGGCAGTTCCACCTTACACCTCACACACCCTAGTCTTACGCCGCAATTTAAACTCCATTTCCTACCCATCCCACTTAATGAGTTGGAACTTTCGTGAGCTAAGAAATATCTCCTTCTACCGGATGCAGAAAGTGACGAGGGAACCGGACATCAGGGTCGATTCGGAACCACCGCCTGACCTGCGCTGGCCCGATATCCCGCTCGACGTCTACCGCTTGATCATCGAGGAGTCGTCAAGGGAAACTCTCTGCAACTTTTGTCTCGTCTCCAGAATTTCTCGAGAGTTTGCGATACCAGTTCTGTATCGTAATGTAGAATTGAAGCTGGAAGAATCGTCGGGAACAGCATTTGCTTCATGTCTTCGTCACTTGATCAGGGCGAATGCGGCAAAATATTGCGAGGACCTGCGAATCCGTATTAGCAAAGACTGCTACGCTGAAGATTTTGACGAACCCCCGGAGTATGAGTTGCCGATGGAAGCAACAGTCCTATGCTTAGTAGAACTTGCGCTGGAGAAAATGCCGAAGTTGAAGTCGTTCAGGTGAGGCGAGAATAATCACCGTCAGTTCTAACAACAAACTGACATCGCGAGCAGGTGGGATTCAATGAAGTTACCCAACGAAAACTTCTTGAACGCATTAAGGGATCGCCCCCTTCTTACCCACCTCAGGCTGGGTAATGATGGGTGGGTGGACCGCCGAGAGGAAATATTCAGAGTCGGAGTATTCTCTCAACTTACGTCCCTACGACTAAAAGAGATTGTCTCACCCGAGTTGGTGCTCGAGGTTCGGCGCGCCATCGACAATTGCGTAGCGCTACGTTTTCTCCACCTTACCTTTGTGGATAACTGGGCCGAACTTGAGGAAGAGATCCAGCTATTTGATGTCCTGTTTGCTCCTTATCCTGGGGATGAACGGAAAGGAAAGAAACCACCCGGACATTCTCTGAAACAACTCGTCATGCGCGGTCTTTGGGGCGATATGCAACTCGGCGATTCATTCTCTAGCATAATGTCTGCATCATTCTCAAACCTCGACTGCCTAACACTTCTCAGCGTTGAAGAGCCGCTACTAGAGGAGTTTGGAAATTGCGACTCTCTACGTCTTCGTAAATTCCGCTTGCGATGCGGCTCTTGGGAACCGGTAGAAGGCATTTTGCGCAATTCGAAGTTGGAATTGCTCCACATTGATCTCTGGCGAGTTGGGGTTTATCGTTATGACAGGCTGATTCCTCTGATCTGCAAAAGCGGAGAAACGCTGAAAGATTTACGTCTGGAATGGGATGATAAGGGAGTAACCTCCGCATCATCAAAGGGGAAGCTGGAGATCCTTACCCATGTAGTGGCGACGGAGCTAATCACCAAATGCTATGGACTCCAGCATTTAAGTCTTAGAGCAGATTTTGAGGATGATGTCTGGGTACGTCGAGATTATGTTGGCTTGAGTAAGGAATACATTTATTGACTGAAATATAGGATAGCCTGTTACACGTATTTGCAGTGTGGTGCGTTGACCTTGTCAGCTTCAAACTGCAGAGAGTCATTCCTCTTCCTCCACCATCACCACCTGCTCCTAATACCAATGCTGCTGCTGCAACCGCTCCCGGTGCGCCACGACAATCGCCACGACCGTCGCCACGCCCCCTGGTTGGCCGCAAAGATTCCCTCACCATGAAGCCGCAAGATGCCGAATCGAAAAAGCGCCCTCCCTGGGCGGATGCACAAGACTTTGCCAGTTCCTTCGTCAAAGCCGCAGAGACAAATGCAGAGCTGGATGGAAACCCAGACGCGACCATTTCCATCAATCTCAAGTACGTTGCCTTCGACGGCAACTTCTGCGAGGTGTGGAAGCAGGGGGGCGAGTATGTGTTTAGCGAGATGAGTGCTGAGGAGGTGGCGGGGGTAGAAGAGGGGGTGTTTAATAAGGATCCATTGAGCAAGAAGCATAAGTTTGGGTCGGTATTTAGGCTTTCTCGGAATGATTAGGACATCAAGGCGTTTTGCTTGGGACGGATCTGTGACGTTAATTTTTGCTTTTGTGGAGTTGATGACTTATGAGATTGAAATGGACGGCCTTTTGCTTAGGTTGCGAAAACAATGTAGATAATGCTGCTGCGAGTATTACGGTAGCCGGATTGGATAAGGGCTGGGGTTTGAATGAGGTGACTGGCGCAATGGGTTAACATTCTTACATCGACTTGAGTGAGAGCGAGGGAAAATGAGATTGTCTGCTGAGGGGACGTTAAGCAGATAGTGTCTGGTACCATTGAATTACGAAACAGTACCCTTCGCAAGCCAAATGGGACTGAATCTCCTGTTGTGATAAAAGAGGGGAGAGATCTAATACATGACGTCGCTCGTACCGAACCTCCAGAACGCCGCTTACAGCCCATTGAACAATTTTGCCTAGATAGGGCCGGTAGAGTACAGACTTAGTGAAGCATCCCACTAAACGGAGGCGGCCCCGCAAGGGTAGGAGTCAAGCACCAAAACAAGCGCTGCCATGCCCCTATCTATCAGGACAACAACCAGCACGACATATCATCACAAATAAATCATGCTGCTGCAATTTCCAGTCGAGATTCAACGCCAGATCATTAGCCACATCCGACGAGCATAGGACTACGACGATAGTGGTGATGTCTACGGCCTGCGAAACCTCCGGCTCGTCTCATCGTAGCTTTCCGGCCTCGCCGCCGAGAGCTGTTCAAACAAGTTAAGTTCTTCCACGACAACGATAGCGCAGAGAAGTCTGAGGGGATACTCAAGTGCGACAGTTTGCGGAGGCTTGTGGTGTTTAAGCTAGGTATGTCTGGCGCAGAACAGCAGCAGCAGCTTCAAGACCCATGATGGGGTTGGCGAATTGGCAAAAACTGGACGTCTTCCAGTGCTCTTTTGTCAACTCGGCCGCAGATACGCTCGAAAAACTGCACCTGTTACTAAACCTCTCCTCGATGACCGTCAGTTTCGGCGACGATACTATCAACATCGCAATCCCGGTGCTTGAAGACTTGAAATTCCGCTGGAAGGTCCTTGCGTACGTCTTCGACGCACTCTACTACAACGACATGTGCAATCTGCACACACTAACCTTTAGCACACCGCGGCCGATCTAGACATCGTATCCGAATCCTCGTTCCAGAAGATTATACAAAGGTTCCATACCTTCCGTCTACGATTCCCGCAGTAAGACAACAACGAGCCTTAGTTCCATGGATCCCTCGAGTCAATCTCGAAGCTGTAGCTAACACCCCTCGCACAGAACCTGATACGTTTTAAGCTCGGCCTGGACTTTGGGTGCTTCATACCTACGATGGGACTACACGAAGACGAGTTGTTTTTTTCTGCGGCTGGAGGAGCTGCGGTTGACGGGGTATTGCTTCCGGTCTCACGCGCGCATGGAGTGGATTTGGGACATGGAATAACGCAGCGATCACTGGAACTGAGGATGGCAATGATTGTATACTAGTTTAATATGAAACGCCTGGAGGAGGATGGGCAACTGTATGATCAACCTCTGTTGATCAGTGCCGAGGAAGACACTGTTACTTGTGTACCGTACTCCGAGACTAGCAACGTTGTCTCCTTGGAAGTTCCCTGGCAGTGGCATGAATATTTTAAGGACATACCCAAGAAACTTCCGAAGCTGGTGACATTCTAGTTAGGAACTTGAAGGAAGGCAGCTGCTGCAACTGGTACTATAGAATTTTGAGAGTATATATACGATTTTTGATTCCATGGCCGTGTTGGATGAGTTTGACAAACGAAATTACTGTGATGAGAATGGCGAATCACTGAGAGTGCATTATCCCGAGGAGACATTTGGAAAGATGCAGTGGCACTGGAAAAAAAGCTGCAGACGCATTTACAGAAGAGGAGGTGGAAAGGTAACTAAGGTCGTTGTGCAAGGAACGGGGAGTTGAATGAAATTCTGGATGTCTTATTTTTGGGAATTGCACAAACTCTGCCGTTAGCGCGGCCCGGCTGCTCGGGTTATTTAAGCTTCTTTTTAACGACGATCTGCAGGCACGAAGTTTTGGCAGGGGGCTTCTGCACCTCTCTCCCCTGATCTCAACCACCTGCAAACGATATTTTTTCTAACACAGAAGGGGATATCACCGACTCGATACAGACTAAGACTAAGCTGACAACAGCATAGTGAAGTCACCCTGGCCGCAGCAAGCGTCCCAATGCGAACACCACCAAAATAAATACCGCTGGCAAGGACCCCCCTATCCATCCACTACGGAAGTTACCTGACACCCAGGAGTGCCCGGCCGGGAGAGGCATTCTATTTTCGACAACAGATCATCAATATCCCTTCCACCCTATCTTATTTGTTAACTCTGGATCATCATAGCTACAAGCCCTTCACCTACGCCCGGTACCCATGTCCCATGCTGCTGTAAAGCACCTGTGGAAAGCCAGACAGCTCACTACAGTTTAATGGACTTCTAGCTACTAATCAGTTTTTTTAGTTGGGTGTCTCAGTGACCCGTCCGACTTTTTCTTCTCCCTTACCTTCATCTTAAATGGCCAATGACTAGACTTCTTGGATAAGAGCATGCACAGTGCCACAAGCACTTATGTTACGAAGGCATGAACGGAACTGAGGCTGAGAAGCACCCCGAAGACTAGAAACCGAGCTATCTGCCTTTTTCTGGCTTCTCTATAGCCCGTAGAGGGCGCCGGTGAAGCTGCAAAGTCCATAGATAGAGTGATATGTCATGAAAGACGTATGTTTGCATCACGTGGCGCCGAGACAATTTCATCTAAAAGTTTGCGTAACAATTCTAGAAACTTTTAGGGATGGGTTGGCTGGAATCCGGTACTTGGGATGATGTGTGATTTGGTGCTGAATAGGCGAATTCCTGGAACAAAGAATGCGGTTACCGCAAGGACCGCAGAGTACACTGCCCGGCCGAATGGTGTTGTGCACACCAGTCACCGGCCGAGTGATGGTGATCGCCTGAAGTGAGCTGTCGTTTCGCGCCCTAGCGTCCTGATGTGCCTGTGTGCAAACACCACTGTCTTGCTGCGGCTAAAAACCCAATGCTCCTTTACCGCCTGCCTCGTGAGATGCTTACGGATTCTGCCTCGTAGATCGATCTGATAAGCCACGTGAAAGCTGCATGGGTCGTACCTGCGGCTAAATTGCAGCTGGTGGGTGGGTGGTGTGGTGGGGTGGTGGGCTCGCTTCTCGCAACTGGATTTTGGTGACTGGACAAGTTTTGTATTTCGCTTGCGAGTGGCGGTGAATACGGGACACTTTAATACTGTCTCAGTCTCCTTTGGCAAGAAAAAGCTTGTAGTACAACATACGTTTCGGACGGGAATGTCGGGTTACTTGGTTCCCCAGATTGTTGAGGCTTTTGAGCCGGCGACTTCCGGTGATTCATCCTGTTCTCTTCCCCCGCCCATCGACATGGAGACATTGCGCCCTGCCCACCACACATGCCTCGCGAAAAACTCTCTCTTCAAACCAGATGCCACACATCTTACTTCTCCCATAGTGCGGTGGGATGAATAGATAGGACCGTGGGAACGTGGGACCGTCATCTGTCGGATCGCTGCCAGTACTCAAATGCAGATGCGAATGTCATGGCTTGTGAGACGAGACGTCTGCAGGAACTTTTCTTCTTAGTGGTGTCGTCCGTCATCATCGAGACGACTAGCTAGTCCGCTTAGGTGGTTGACTACGGTTGACTATCACGCACTTGCTCCGGTTCCTACTCTAATTTTGCGTAAGACAAATTCAGCGTCTGAGCGAGAAGGCATTTGCACATCCGCAGATGTGGTGAGTCTTTTGCCATTCACAGCCATCTTTTCCGTCCCTTTTCCCGCATTCATTACATTATTTAAGCCCTCCACTAAGCTCCAATAATAATTGAGCTGACAGTGTGCCATTCGCACGACTCCAGTTCTGTTAACGGGCGGTACCTAGTAACCCTTCCTCGGGTTTATCGGCGGGGGACACATTCTCAGTCACCGTGTGCCTTGACCCCACCAAACTTCGACACTTACTCTATATCACACCACCCTTTTACGAATTGTTAATATAAGAAAAATCCGCTTTCTCTTCCCAGACTTTGACACACCCGTTTATAAAGAAAGAACACTACCGACGCTCCGTCTTCCGCCACCCTTTTTAGTGGTGCTTTTATAGGGAAAAAAAACTCAAGACTCCACATAATCACCACAACTAGCTACAATGATCCCGCCTCTTCCAAATATTCACGATTATCAGATCTCGCCGGAGAGTGGCTTCCTACCAGCCGAACCACCACTCTCAAGACTACCAGACCCGTACTATGATCCGTGGGAGGATATTACAGCAAACCTGCGGTCATTGATCGTCGGCAAAGAGATTCGACTAGCTGTTGACGATCTCCCGATTCTGTCGACATCAAGGCTACGGACAGAGGCGGAATGGCGGAGAGCCTATGTCGTGCTGGGGTTTATCTCGAATTCATACATATGGGCGCTGGAGCCAGCTAAAGATGTTGGCCACTCTTGATTCTTCAATTGCTTCTCTGATTTTGGTATTAACTTATTCTCCGCAGAGAATACCACGATGCATTTCGATTCCATTCCTCGAAGCTTCAGAACACCTCGAGGTTCCACCTGTGGTCACCTATGCGGCGTGCTGCTTGTGGAACTTCCAGCCAATCTACCCGGCGGGCCCAATCGACTTGATTGAGAATCTGACGACGCTGTGCACTTTCACCGGTACAATGGACGAATCATGGTTCTACCTGGTGTCAGTGGCCATTGAGGCGCGCGGAGCCCCAACTGTACCTCTAATGATCGAAGCAATGCAGGCAGCACGGCGAGGCGACAGCCTGACCGTTTCCGATTGCCTCGCGGTATTTGCGGAGCGGATAATGGATCTTCGAGAGCTGCTTGGTCGTCTGACAGAGCGCTGCACTCCACATGCATTCTATTTCCGCATTCGTCCGTTTCTAGCCGGCTCAAAGAACATGGGCGAGGCAGGTTTACCCCATGGGGTGCTGTTCGAGGATGGAAGTGGCACAGAAAAGTATCGGCAATACTCGGGTGGCAGCAACGCACAGAGCTCTCTCATCCAATTCTTCGACATCGCATTGGGCGTGCAGCACCGGCCAACAGGGGTAAAGAAGGAGACAGTCCCGGTAAATGTTAAGGGACATGCGCCACCGCCTAAGCATAACTTTATCGAGGTACGCACACCCACCCACTTGCACTTGCATGGATTATGCTCGGTTTGCGACGGATATATGTAAACTAACGGGTAACCCCACATGCAGGAGATGAGATCATACATGCCTGGACCCCATCGCCGGTTCCTCGAGCACCTAACCAGCGTCGCAAACATCCGAGATTATGTTGAGGCGAACCCCGGAAACCCGACTCTAGCCACCGCATATGACGAATGTCTCCGAGCGCTCTCAAGCTTCCGCGACAAGCACCTGCAGATCGTGTCCAGGTACATTGTCATTATGTCACAGGAATCAAAAAGGAGGTCGTCTTGTGCTGCCCCCTCAGCCCCCCCGGCTACACTAAATATCCCCGGCACACCGTTGGGGCTGGCGAAAGGCGAGGCGGCAAAGAAGGGTCTGAAGGGTACAGGCGGCACAAAGTTAATGCCGTTCCTGAAGCAATCGAGAGACGAGACGATGGAGCCAGCAACGGGGGCGTGGAGCAAGACCAGTTCGAAGTTCGAGAGCTACCAAGCTAGGTCCAAGGGTGGTACACCGTTGACTACACCACGACCTAGCAGCCCGATCAGTGGCTTTGCAGTTAGGTCATGCAAGGTCAATGACTTTGAGGACATGCCTACGGCAAGGATTGGAGTGGGGCTGGCGGGTGATTGGGAGATGGATGATGTCGGTGGGATTTGCAACTATTAGATATGTTAAAAGCCGATCTTTTTTGTCTTTGATTTTGATGTCTATATTGAAGGTTAGGTACTTGTTAATGTTTATTTCGGTGTTTTCTCATGGGCGTTGCTTTTTGTTTGGAGGGTTTAATAGTATTATTTGGGTGGGTTGATTGCTTTTGCTTGATCTTCTTAGGGTACGAGAGCAGTACGAAGGAGAGATAAGTATGTATGTACATATGTATACGAGGCAGGCAGCTGGCCGAGGGTGGATATGCATAGGCATAGTACATAGAATATAAGGCATCTTTTGGGATTTGCCTGCCTAACCTACCTACCTACTTGCACCAACTAGAGATTGTGGATCGATTGAACTGGAGTACATCGGATTCCCTTTTGCCCATGTGGAGTGCTCCTACGACTGGCATGGGTGGGGTGATGTGAAGTGAACTTCGGATGCCGACTGTGGCCGCGTTTGTAGGGAGCCTGCCGAGATGGTTGGTGTTGAGTAATAGACATATGTGCACTCGTGGACGGATCACGCCAGCCGGTCGGTTTATCCGGCCATGGGGGGGTAGTGGATTTGAAATACTGGATGGATTCATTCACCCACGTACGCTCACTCGGCTGGCGTGCGCAGTACTCGGTACTGTGCATGAGGGGGTTATTCTCGGTGCAGGGGTGGATGGCAAGCGCGGGGGCGTGCTTTCCCGTTACACATTTGAAAATGTTTCGGTTGCCGCCCAGAGCTTTGAAGTGCAGGTACTGGGGCTAGGAACAGCACAGAATGTCATTACAAACCGGCGATGGGCTTGGGCCTAGTGATGGTGCTCACTAAGTACCATGCTTCTAAGTACCCTCCCTTGGTCTGGATACGAGGAGATATGTGGATGTTAGTGTTTCCTAAGAGTATTTGGTTTTTTGGGGGTTCATAGAAAATGGAAAGATGGATTCCTTGTCGGCGGGCGGTTTGAGAGGAGGGAGAGCTGGATGGCGGGTTCCATTCAAAGTCATTACAAACTACTGTCTCAAAGTATGGGGCATTAACAAGCCGTATTCACACGTATATCCAAGCCCCTTTCAACCGATCCAGCCTATGTCAAGTCCGTTCGAATCATGGAGAATCCACCCACCTTAACCTTCCATCGCGTGGCCTCCAATGACTAGTATCGTGCATAATTAGCCAGTGATGGTTTCATCCACCTGACTGTTTTCTGCGGGTATCCTTTGCAGCAGCAGGGGCAACTTCTGCTTTCCAACCTTGTTAGCACCGTCTGTACCAAGGCTATCCCAGTATACCAGAATCTAGCCCCAATGAAGCTTTCCTGGTGATCTCAACGCAGGGATTGAAGTAAGCACCCTGTATGTAGCCTTCATTTGTTAGGGGCAAACAGAAAAGCTCGGCCTGTTGATACCTTCTTGAAGTGCAATATTCTCAGACACCTTGAGCCATGGGTTCATTTTGATATGAGCGGCGACATTCTTTCAAAACCCGAATCTTCCATGGATATGTTGCGTTTAGGCTCTGCTCTTTCAAACCTAACACCGAAGGTAGTGGCGATGATGTTGTTGAACGTTTTGCTCGCTATGGTAGTAGTACTCGCAAGCCATCAATCTAATCACAGGGCCTAACACCACCCTACTCGTGAGAAGGATGGAGTATATTTTTTTGGCCTTTCAAACCCGCTTGAGGTGAGGATTCGCCATTACGACAAATGGGTGGTTTTTGGCAACCCTCGAACAGAACAAGATATAAAAGTCTAGGGCTTGAGTTAGCCTTCTCTTTAGTCTGTACCCATCGTTTTGGCACTTTGCAACGCTACAAGTGATTGAGTAGACTTAAAAATTTCCTCAAGCCCAATTTATAGAGGTTTTCCTATTCATCTTTGCTCGGGGTATGATGCTGGATTCAATGATATCCTCCCAGGCATCATATTTGTCAATGACTGTTGCGGTCCCTTTGATGATAGCGATCACCCGATCAATTTGGTAGGGTCTATTCTCGAGATTTGATTAGTCTCTAGGCATTATTGGAGTGTGAACGTACTAAAATCCATCAGCCTTATACCCGGCCATAAGACACCCACAATACATGCTTGATCGATGCTATAATAGGTATTAGAGAGCGGCAGCCATGGTCACTCCTACATATCCTATCACTCGCAATACAGGCATATTAATTTGCTATCTATGACAATGTTCTCTTAAGTAATTACTTCAAGTCAAACCCTTCATCCACATATCCCTATCTAAAATCCCAGTCAAGTACACCTTCTCACTACACAATCCCTAAGATGCAAGAACATCATAAATGGCAATCTTCCCAATCTCCGCATCCCATCCAAACGCCAAGCTAATCCTCGTGAAGAGAAAGTAGTCATCAAAGTACTGCAACGCCTCCTTACTAGTTTCCTCAGCTAGCTCTCGTACGCTTCTCCCCAACAGACTCTCCCACGCTCGTTCGGACCAGATGAGATGGCCGCCGGAAATACAGCCTGTCTCGTCGCTGACTCGCCCAATGATATTTGGGTTGGGGAGCATAACCGCGATTGGTTCTTCGCATTTCTTGCAGGTTGCCGAAAAGGAGTTGGTGAAGACTGTAAACCCACAGCTTGGTTTTGTTAACATATGTGAGATGAGAAGGGATAAAGGTGAAGATTACCAGCTTCCGCAGAGGATCATATTTCTCCGATATCTTAACCATGTCAATATCAGTCCCTGTTCATCATCGTGGGATCTAGAGGTTTCTTACAAGGTCGCAACATTCATCTCCACAATCACAACATTCAACCATCCCACACACTGCCCTGTTGGGAGATGGTCCACGTAAGTCTCCATATTCCTGGAGTACTTGTCAATATCTGCAAATGTATACTTTATCCTTCGTTCCCCATACAACCCTTCTTCCCAATCGAACTCTGTTGCGGGAAAAGGCTGGCAAATGTCTGGTTTCCGGAGGAGCTTTTTAGCGTAGTTACGGAGCCACTGAGAGTCACGGTGGATGGGGTCGACTTCAACAAGAGTCGAGTGACCGAGAGTGACCTGTACGTCTTTCCTCCAGAGCTTTATAGTAGGAGAAGTCAAAAGTAGGACTTGAACATTAGTTAGCTTGGGTGAGAAAAATATGTTCGTTTCTTACTGGTCTTTGAGATATCCCAGGTGTTGGCAGATGCCGTTGTTGATCCCCAGAGCGTCAGGGTAGCTTCCATGGTATCGTCAAATACACCAATGTCGCGCTTCTCTGCGGTCCCTCCGTCTTTACGCTGAACTACGCTGCTGGTAAGCAGAAACCCAACCCAGAGTTATTGCGTTACGGGACACCCACCTTGTTTCTTTGCCCCCTTCTGCACACCAGTCAGTCAGCCTTCTTCACTGTTTCTCATCAATATTTCTCAGACGTACCCATTTAACGCACACCAGCAAACGCGCACACGGAACATCCGTCCCACTCTCCACAAAGACCTTCAGCGGCATCAATCCCTCCAACGGCGCATCTCCGGTAATCCCCATCGGAATCCGATAGTCCGCCCAATTCTCATCGGTATCCTCGTGAAACTCCACATGTGCACTAGAATCCGTATCCGAAACGCTGACCATGCACTGCGCAGCGCTAGATTCCTTTTCAGTCGGTGACAGCGCCGCCACAAACGTTGTGTGCACTGTTGCCAGCGCTCCAAGCTTTAATAACGTTGTAGCAGCTGGTGAAGGACGGGTGAGCCAGAACTTGATCTACTTCTTCCGTCAGTTCTATGAGGGGAGGAGGGGAGGAGGGGAGGAGGGAAGACATCAATAACGCCAGTATCATCCATCGATGCCATTCGCAAGAGGACCTTAGCAGCTGTAGCCGCTCTTGGGTTCCTTTCTTGCTCGCGGAAGTTGGCGACTCGTCCGGTGAAGGTGATACGACCGGGACCTGGTTTGATGGCGCCGATTTTGGCGGCGGTGTAGTCAATGCCCGATTTGGGGGTCCATGGACTTGGAGGAGCAGGAGGAGGTATATCGTCGAAGCCATCGTGAAGGTGCTTTCTCTTTGCGGAGGTTGATTTCGAGGGAATGGGCGAGAAGAATGATTGAATGGTTGGGTGCGGGGTTTTGGGCATTGTGGATAGCAGATGGGTGGAAGTGGTTTAGATGATAGAATATACTAGTATGTAAAACTGAAATTTTGTTAGGGTGGTTAGGAGATTGGTGAAGATGGTAAAGATAGTTGGATGTAGTGGAGTATGGAGCTATAGGGGAGGAGAGTAAACGAAACAATTATTGAACAGTTCCCGTACTCAATTCCTGTGCTCAATGGTCCCAAGATTTTCCGTTTGACTGCTTTATAATTACTCTAGGCTACTCCGCTACACTGTATTGTGTCTCTGAAACCTGAAACGACCAATCCATTTTTCTTCGCTCTTCAAGAGTCATTTACCCCGAATAGCACTCGACAACCAACCACGAAACGTCCACGGCATCATCCCCGATCACCCTCGCTCCGTCGCCAAGCCACCCTAAACTCCAACCCCGGCATATGGCCCTTGCTCGAAAATTTCCCAGACCTCTTCACCACCGCAACTTCACAAACCACATACCACCATGGGCCGCCAACTCCAAAAGAAAAAGAACCGCTCCTCAATCCCAAAAGTAACCCGCCGCAAAAACACGCGCACCTTCAAAATCAAATCCTTCGGCAACTCCATCATCGAGCAGAACTGGTTTTTCTCCCCCCCTTCCGCCGGGAACCTTCCACTAATAATCCAACCCAGGGACAAAACCCAAACCCTCTCCCAAAACTACCAACGCCTCGGTCTCTCCAGCCGCCTTAACGCATCTTCGTGGTGTGCCCCGCAGTCCGCCGCCTTCACTCCCGCCCTCGCGCCAAAGGTCGCTCAGAAAAAGCTACAGCCTGGAGAAGCAAAGATTGTCCGCGACGATAATGGCGCGGTGGTAGGGATCGAACATGCGCCTAGCGCCGAGGAGGCGCTGGATGAGGAGTGGGGGGGTATTATTGAGGATGCACAGGTGCCGGGGGAGACGCATGTGGTGAGGCAGCTGGAGGCGATTGCAAGGAACGAGGTTAAGAAGGTGCGCACACAGAGTGAGCGGGAGCGGGAGTGGATTGAGGCGTTGGTTGCGAAGTATGGGCGCGATTATGCCAAGATGGCAAGGGATCGGAAGTTAAACCCGTTTCAGCAGACGATGGGAGATATTAGGAGGCGGGCTGGGATTTGGGAGAAGAAGTATGGTGGTGCGCAGGAGGGGGAGGCGTAAGGAAAGAGGGGGGACATATACCAATGCTGGCTAGGTATATGCTGTTGTGTAAATGGTTTGTTCGGGTTGCTAGATTCATGGCGTTTTGGGTTTGGATTTTGTGGAAAAAGTTAGTTTATTGTTTAATGCGAACTAAGTTTAATGAAATGTGGGATGTGAAGGGTACTGTCCCTCAACACAACCTCTACCAAAAATCACCCTTACACCCGCCATTACTCCCCATCCACCCACCCACCCGGTACCGTAAACCCCCCCTCCAACACTCCCGCCAGACCAATCAACAGACCCCCCAAACTCTTAGCCAGCGCCTCTATCGCCGCTTGGCCCCCATGCGTATGTCGTTCCAGCATCCTAGGATCAAACGCGATTGGCGCATCCGGCGTCCTCTTCAGCCCCACCAGATATTCATGTAGACTACGCACGCCACGCGCGCTCATTCCCAGCATCAACCGCTCCGCATCAGCCCGGATCCTCTTCGTCTTCTGGGGCGAGTGTAGACACTTTGAGTGCTGCGAGTATAGCGAGAGGTAGTAGACCATCGTATCTACCACCTCTTGGGAGAGCTGCGGGGGAGGGTCGGGCGTGAGGAACGGGATGGACGGGAACGGGATGGATGGGAGGGAGGGGAGAAGCGCGAGTAGTTTGTTCGGTGCGCTTGGTTCTGCCTCTCCGGGCGCGGGCGCGAGGATGAGTTGCTGGTTGTTATGGTATGGGTTGAGATGTTCTCCGCCGGAGTAGGAGTGGATGCGGCGCGGGTCGTTTCGATGACGAGGCGGTGGGGGAGGTGGCTTCTCTTCTGCGTTGTCGCCGCGGCCCAGGAGCTGCTTTAGCGGGTCTACGAAAGATTTTAGGATTCCTCCTGAAGCGGCGGATTTCTCTTGTGGGGCAGGCGCAGGCTCGGGGTAAACGAAGTAGGCGCCTCTATCAGAGCTGGTGGCATGGTGGTGGTAGTAGTGCTGCTGGTCTGGCGGGTCAAGATAGTCGAAGATGTTACTGTCGGTTCGGGCTCGATGTCTGGGGTGTGTTAATAGCTGCGAGTTATGAGGAGGCTTGTGGTTAGGTACCTGGAGAGCGAACGGCGGCGGGGTCGTGGTTGTGGCGGCGGGGGCGCGGGAGCGTTCAGGGCCATTTTAGTTACATGGCGATAGATAGGTGGCAGGGAACGCGGTGGATCTTAGGTACTCTTGCAATCAGATTTCATGGGGCTGTGCTGTATGTAGGGCTACTGCATCATGTGAGGGAGCGGGGTTGTTTGTACAACTCTACTCCAGAGCATTTGGTTTATTTTGCACATAGAAACTGTACCTATGAAATGAGTAATAGGACGTACGTATCTCTAGGAGCCAAAGGTGAGCTTTCTTTTGTGTTCTAGCTTCACTCCTAGTTTCCAGAATCTAAATCTATTCCTACACTCCTCATTTGATAGCAACCAAAAACTAACCAATTGCAAGCCAGACCAGACATTATGATCAGTGTTATAAAGCGGTCAGTCCGACTAGATATGTTCCTGGCCTGGACTGGCCCAGGTAGATCTGCGTCGGAGTACGGCAAAATATCATCATATCAGGCAGCAAGCTCCTCCTAAACCGACCCGGACTGGCATGCCAACATCAGTATCATATATAATACAGTTCTCCGTGTCATTCCGCATTCACTTGCATCCATATATTTATCCTCGCTCATTGGACATACGCCTGTGAGCTCATAATGATCTTCTAGGCTATCTTTCTCAACTCGCATGATACGCAGAAGCCTACCACATCCAGACGTTCCGGCCACAGTTCAAAACTCATATACTTAATGACGAGATTGATCAAGAGTTTGGTGATACTCGACCTGGGGGAAACCGCAAACCCCAAGGAATGGCAACTTTTAGCTCCATCTCAGTGTACTATACCCCAATGTAAGCCCTCTACTTGACAGTCCGTATAGATGATGTTAGCAAGCCTCGACAGATCATCCCCTCTCTATCGTATCCAGCAGCCGAATTTCTCCTTCAGTTTCGCTAGAATGACATTCTGTTCCTGCTTTCAATAATGGGAATAGTACGATGATTGTGTAGTTGCGATTTTGCAACTCTCCCGTCAGTTTAGAAAGTGTAGGTTTCTATGACACTACCTTCTACCGTTATCATGCTGAGATTGAAAAGCTGGTCTCTCCCGATTACCATCCTACTTATTCTCCAAGATCGTTGAGTATCGGATCTCATGATATGGATAATTTACTCCTCCATCCCCTATCATACGGCGAGGGCAGGAACACCGCCCTAAAGCAGACAACGGCGTACAAATTATCAAAAGGGGACGACGGGTAGCAGGAGTGGAGCTCCGCCATCTAGCCGGCCAGCCCGGAGGCGGAGGGGATTAAGGGACTGTCATACTCTAAGTAGAGTGAATACAGTATGATTAAAACAAAAGCAGACAACGGCGAACGGGGGACGTAGTGCTCACACCGTAGAAACTCAGGGCAGTAATAGTCAATCTAGCGCATTCCTGGACGAAGATAGGGATACGAAAGTGACATTTTGGTATACTTCGCCGTCATCTATGAGAAAAGTTGTGTTGTTCGCGGCATTCTGTGCCGGCCGGGAATCTCAGCAAAGGCTTTTGAATCTGGGGGGATGACGTACTACCCCGATCTAGACATCGGCATGTCTACCTTTGTTACAATCATTGTGAGCAAGACACCGATTCTAGGGTTGTATATGTCGAAGATTAATGCCTGTACTGCACATACACATTACGGAAACTCTGGGATGTTTTTCTAGTAGACAAATCTGCAATCTACAGCCTATTACTACGGTCCCCATCCAAACGCCCTTTGGCATGTAGATGGACATCCCAAATTGATCAACTGGGGCTTCATGATTCATGGTGCGATTGACGGGTATTCAAGACGAATCATGTTCCTACGTGTGTCAACAAGCAATTATGCATCCACTGTTCTCGATTGCCCCAGTTCTGCTGTCGAAAAGTTTGGATAAGCCCAACGAATACGCACAGATAAAGGTGGTGAGAATATCCGCATGGCTGAAAGAATGTTTGAGCTTCGGCTGAATGCCAGCCATCCAGAACTCACTGAGAGGTCAGTTCAAACCGTACGGATTAAGTGCCTTTGACTGAATGTATATAGGCTTGTTTCACCATTTAAAAGATCATTCGAGCGAATGGAGGCACACCAGGGGTTAGACTTGGATTCTGACCTTGGTTTGTTTGTATCCACTCTGTACTTCTTGGCCGAATAAAAAGAACGCTTGGTACGTAATGGGTGGCGGGCGAGCATGAGTTACGGTGTTGATACCAGTACCGTATGAATGCAATTGCAGATAGAGTTCGAGAATCGTGGGACTGTCACTCAATGCGCACTGAAAACAACAAAACACAACACCTCTTCGCCTCCGGAATGGTGGCGATGGGTGACACACTCCACTGGCAGGATCCAGAAGACATGGTTAATCCTGTGGAGTACGGTGCAGACTATAACTCGCCTTTGCCGATACAAGGCAAAGCTTTCGAGGACCGGCTGGCTCAGGTTCATATTGATGTCCTGTGGAATCCTACAACACTCTCTGAAGAGGAAATTATAGATCTGATAATGTACCTAAATGTTAAGTGCCGCTCAAACAGAAGCAAGTAGTTGGGCGAGGTATTCAACAGCTACACTCAAAATACCCACATATAATTACAAGTAGTCTACATACTTTAGAGCATAAATGGGTAATAATCTTCATGACCAACAATGGCTATTGGGAAATATGGATTTAAAGACAGATATACCCGTCACTGCAGTGGTATGGCCCACGTTACTTCATCAAAGACTCAAGTCAATGTATTGGAGCGGGAGCATTGAGGCGGTTCGTTAAACGAGCGGGTGTACCAATATTAGTAGGCACGGACACTCCCAGAAGTCGGTCTCGGTGCGTATATCGTTACCGTGGCTAGCTGGTGCAGAACACCGCTGTAATAGAAACTTCCGGTCTACATGATTTCTCCGTGGTTAAGGTAAAGTAGAATTACACAGAGTAAACCACTTTCTCTTCTACTCTCATCTTCGGGAAGTACGAATGCGGCCACAAGGAATTCCGGAGACCAGCGTGATAAGACATGACGCTAGCCGTCATCGGCGTTGCAAGCCGCTGCGCGTCTGTGAAAAAATCGAGCATCCGGCAAACACAGTATAAGCTATCAGTACATTCTACGCACAAGGAGAGCCCGAATCATTTAAAAACAGGACTTTTTTGTGTTGTAAGAACGCCAGTAGGTATTAGCAATCAATTGATTCCGACACCGGGGAAGCTTAGAATCCCCTGATCCCCAGTCAGAAAATGCCACATGGGCGGCAGCCATGACGATGTGTCGGAGGTTGCCAATGTTCTTTTTAAGACAGCATTGCCCACGTCCCTCTTGCATAGCTTTTCCTTCAACTTCATCAGCACCCAGTCCTTTCGCAAAAAACTCAACCAGTTCGAGCCCGTAACCACGCACAAAGGTTTCTCACCTTACTAAGAACTAATCGGCAGTATTCTTCTTTAGGGCTTCTTTGCCCACACACCTCTTCTTCAATTCTTCCTTCATCTCCATGAGCAACCACTCCTGGTGGAGGTAGCGGTGGCCGCTCGAGGACTAGACCACGACGAACCAATAGCCGTGGGCGAAGTCCTTCACCTTCCACAGGTACTTCTCTGGGTATGTCCTCCGGCCTGACCGAGTATGGCGTCCGCCAATACTCGGTCAATACCTCTGTTGTCACATGGGCATTAAGCTTGTGAGAATTTTCCATGGTACGCTTCAATCCATTCTCAAAGGTCTTTTTGATTATTCACGCATCAATACGATATATAGTTCTATGAGGGTTTCATAAGTATCTATAATAGCAAGCAAAATAAAGGGAAGTCTTATAGTTTCTCACTGTCTTCAACTCCATCAGCAACTATTCCTGGTGAAGGTAGTGGTCCCGAGAGGACTCGCCCACTGTAAACACTCCGGTGTGGAGAACACAAGTACTCCGTGGTACCGGTAACTCAAAATCGACATTGCTATCTACTAATGCAGACTTCCTCCTCCTTCAACCTCAATAAATCCACTTCCCTGCTTGCTGCACGCTAGCTAGTGTTGCACACGAGTCGAGACGAGACGAGACCAGTGGAGAGACTCGGTTTCAGAAATTGAATCGAAAAGGAGTGATTCCGGCTTTTTTTTCGGCGCATTTATTAAGTCTGACATGCAGGCTCGCACCTCTGACATTGTGGCCATCTCGGTCTTGCCCGAAGGATGAGGATGAGGAGGTGGTGGTGGACGAGGACGAACAAGAGGAGGTGTTGTAGTGGAGTTTCGAAGAGCCGTATCAATTGGATGAGACGACGTATCTTGTAATATTATAGAAGCCGTAGGAGAGTATATCGGTAGTGATAACAGCTACTGTATCGGGCATCGAGCTTCGGATAGGGTCTATTAATTTCAACTGTTTTAGTTACAGACAGGATGTAATTACAGATCAGTGGATTTCGGATGTGGTCAGGGTAGAGGTTCAAATTGTTAGTAAGGCCGAAGTATTTAAACTGGTGAGAGGTCTCAGACTTAGCAATACGGGTTGAAACCACTGTTGAAAAATACGAGCTAAAATCGGCAAAATAGCTGTATCATGCATATGGTACTGATTTTTGAGTCACAAGGTATCACTCACATATAGTTCTGATTTCATGGTTATTCCATCTGGGCACTCGCCTAGTTACGATTACAGAAACATACAATGCACCAATGACCATTGATTCCCTAAGTGTATACGCGTAGTTTCCATCCGCTAGTTAGAGTACTGTTACCTCATACGCTATCACTCGAGACGTCTTCACTGACAACATCGTCAGTCACCGTGACCGCTCAATGGGCTGACAGGAACCCGATACAATCCCACGCGCACACATTTCTACCTTCATTAGGATCAAGCCAGCTGCAAAAAAGCCAAGATTGCTTACACTGTAGTGTTTTCTACCTGGTGAATTTAGATTTAGAATTTACCCAGAATCAGAATTCAAAATCTTGATATATCCCTGTCGATTGCCAACGAAGCAGACATACAAAGTGCCTGTATATTGGGGAGGAAAAAGCTCCTCCTATTCTTACGCCATAATGACAAAGAAATGACAATCACCCTCGTCATTCAATATCCTTAGATGTCTCTCGCCAGTCTCGGGATGTAAACTCGGGCGCAACACTAATAATAGTGCCCATCTCCATGGTCGGCCCGCAGTGAACCAAGGGGCCAACTCCAGCGAAACCGGGGTTTGCCCTATTCCCAGTATCTAATTCAATCAATCTAAATAAAGCCCCCAGACACCCCCAAATCTACCATTTGTACAAAACCTATAATCCTAAAGGTGAAGTGGCAAAACAAGGTGATGTACTCGGGTCTGGCAGCAGAAGATCGGACGCTCCTTTTCCAGCAGGTTACCACAACAAACTGACTAGATATGATATAGCGATGGGTATAACACGATCTGAATATTAACAGAAAGGGCAAAGCCAGTGTGCTTTGACCTTATTCTTAGCTTCACCCCTTGGTCAATAGTGACTCAACACCCTGTTCCCACAGCAAAACCTATTGCCAGAAATGGGGTGTCCGATCTTCTACTGCCACACCCGAGTAATTGTAATGCATATGGGAGGCGAAGGGTGCAAAGGGGTAGATTTGAAATCTTTAGTCTAGACTACAGGAAACTTACTCTGTCTATAACACTATGAAGGGCTTAGGGCGAACCCGACTACTCTTCCCGTGACACTAAAGTCACTCCCGAGTTCGACTACCCGTACGTAAACTCAATAATTCAAGTGAGACCGAGTGACCGCAAAAGCCCGGATCTCCCTCCCCTCTAAATATGTACTCTACGTTTCCCTGGTCTGGATCCTTCTCTATCGTAAACCGATAGATTGTTCCTCACAGATCCCTCGGATTCCCATGTGTCTCTATTTCGTTCGGTTAAACAATCCCAGTTCGAGTGACCGCAAAGTCCCGGACCTTCATATATGTACTATACGTTTCCCGGCCACAGACCAGCATATACCATATTAAAAGGGGCCACTTTAGGGATGATTGTAGTTGCATCAGTCTGGATGGAAATCGTTTCCAACCCAACCGTTTCCTTGCTGCTGATGGTTCTAGAAAGCGATTGTATCCCCAAAATGGCCCTTTTTACAATAATCACTGTAGAGGCTAGTTTTTCCCTCACACGTACTGGCCGTCGTGGTTAGCATCTGGCCTCAGCGTCCCTTATTAACATGATTGTGGCAAGAGGCCTCCGCGCTCCCCAGCTTGTATTATCACCGCTCTCATGATCACCACCCCAATATTAACAATTGGAATTCCGTCCTCATCCCAGTTTTGTCAGCATGGGGCCTTCTCCGAACCCACCTCGCATCCCCCCGTAAATCATAGAGTATGACTCGCCTCGTCAGGAATCTTGGCACATCGAGATAAGCTTCGCGCGTGACACCCTACGTGCACAAGGAGAAAAACAAGCACTCGGGTATCTCGTCTCGCGCATGGGAATCTGTGGGTGGATACCAATACCTCTGGCGATGGGTACGGGCTAGTGAGGTTCAATGTCCTAACTCATGGAGAGAAGAAATTACCATTTTGATAACCTTTGCAGATGCAAAAAAACTCAAAACGGGTACTATAATTGCAAACATCCCACCCATCGTTCAACATACACACAAGCTGATATCCTAAACATAGAAGCAGTAACTTACACCCCTAAAACCCGCAAACAGCAGACCCATTCCCTAAAGCAAAAACAAAAACCAGGTATACGCCGCTCTCACCGGCTACTCCATAACATAACAGACATGAAAAAGTCAAAGCAAACGCTAAACAAAAGGAAAAATGCTAACGATACTCATTGTTGAAAAAATGTGAGGGATAAAGATAAGCATACATCGAAACGCAAAACGTAAACTACCCATCCCAAAGAACTCGCAACCCAATCCTGATCCCAAGATCCCAGAACGCCAGTCTTAGCTGGAATCCCGAAGACCGCCGACAATTGCCTACATATCCATCCCCTCAATCTCCTCGTATCCGGCGTCATCACCCCAGATGCTCTTACTCGCCCACATGTCGTCCTCATCACTACTATCCATTTCCTTGTCTCCGGGGTTCCTAATGCCATGCATACTCCACACGCTAGTCTCCACCGGCGAGTGGCTGAGCGCCGATATGCCGCGGAGGTAGAGGTAGCACACTCTCTTCTTGTGCTTGTTGAAAAAGAAGTAGATACTACTCCAGATCAAGCCCTCCTCTCCATATGGATCATCCGAGACATCGTCCGGTGAGTAGGAATAGATGTTGCAATGTGCAAGATCCATCTCGGAGTCTATGGTATCCCACATCCGCGGAAGACTTTTGCTAACACTGACGCCTAGATTGAAGAGGGTGGTATTAAACGTATTGATAACAGTCCTCAGATTCCGCTCGCGCCGGAAGTCGGTCGGTCGCAGCACACTCGAGAAGTCGTAGTCTGGGTGCGATGCGTTGAGGGTAGCGATGAGGTATGCGAACGTCTTTCGCGCAGAGATTTGGTCGAGAGGGCCAAACGGAGAGTGCAGTGTTTGATACACCGCTTTGCTCTGCAGCTTAATTTTTGAGGGCGGCGACAGCTCCTCTGATAGGCGCAGGTCCGTTTCATATCGCGAAGACAAGGTGTTGGAAATTGACTTGTACAGCTTTTTATCGCCGCCGGCCGCCTTTTCCGAGTTACACAAACACTTGTCAGCGCGCATAATTATATCATGGAAAGCACTTCGCAGCTCTGCTGCGAATGATATTTGTATGCACCTTTGTCGTGTAGATTTCGCACCCGCCGACTATACGGCAGTCCGGGGTGTCAAAGACCAGTGCGCGATTTATCGGATCGAGTTTGCGGAGAGGTAGGAACTGGGAAGGGTTAGTGCGCCGTCCTCTACTTGCCAGTACCTTGCTGGCGATCAACCTGTAAGGCAAGGATGAGAGTAAAAAACACGATACCTTCATCTTTGAAGTTGTTTCAAAATAGTTTCTGGCGATGGAATTGTTTGTGTAACACTCTCGGGTGTGATTAAAGCACGTTCCGAGGTTGAAGGAGGGAGCTATTCGAGATCGGAAGCTATCAATAGCTAGAAGGTACTTAAGTAGCTATCAATCTATCAAGCTTGTACGTCGGAACAACTGATAGTCGAGGGAGGAAGTGATGTTTCACCACACAAAAGGTGTCTGGGCCTGGTAATGGGATTGTTGGGAGAATATTCTTGGGAGAGCACAGCGCGTTGTGTCTGTAATATGGACAGAAGCAAATAGCCAAAGGGTTCGCCGGCAGGTTATTGCGGGCGCTTTAGCAGACGGGCGTGCTGGAAACAGTCGACATGGTTGGCTATGGGGTATGAGCTTGTACTGTGCGTGGTTGTGGAGTGATGATGAAGCGAAATTTCAGTTCAGGGGGTGGTGGGTGACCAAGTACTTGTACTCTGTCTGTCAGCACGGCACGAGTACCCCGCCAAGCGAACTCTCCCCAAATGGCAACTCTATATTGCCGTATACGGTGGTGCAATGACGATCGCTGTCAGAAACCAAGAAGCAAAGAAATGGTCAGCTCATTTTCCCCACGGCGTTTTGCTCTGAGCGATCTCGACCAGTAGATACTTGAGTATCTCCCTGACAAAAAATACGTCACGCTGGATTGAGTGCGTCCCCGGATCTCGGTAGGGTAGGCGAACCACCTAATACCGGTATACTCGGTGTACCAGGGATCCGGGGCGTCTCCCGGGTATTCAATCTTCCACTGCCCCCGCCGCCATCACAGGATATCACTCGTGCGGCAATGGAGCAATCTATTGCTTGAGCGTTTTAACGTTTAAAATTAAAGACAAGGGGAATGCAGAAGGCTAGATGGTGCTTATATCAACGATTGCTACTTCAGAGTTGATTCATAACGTCATGGGGTCGGTGACGTTGGAAGCGGTTGTTGTCGAATTAGCGGGAGGGCTCTCTTGGGTGTAGGCGGTCTTAGCTTGGACGTCAGTAGACGGTTCACTTGGCCTTGGCAGTGATCCCAAACTCTGCCTGTGGACTCGATTGTGATCTAATATTCTGATAGATGCATACTTGAGTAGGTACGAACACGGCCGCCATGAAAGCAATCAACCCTTAAAGCCTCATCATTCATCACTTCTCTGCAATTAGAATCCAATTTAGTAGAGCGCTATTTGTTTCATATGTACCCCCACAGAATCGTTGTTTGATCTCCATTCCAAAGTTGAGTCCACATCCACCTCCGCCGTGCATGGTTCCTGAGAACGGGGTTAAAGATATTGTATATCCGAGAATTGATATCTCCATCACAATAAGTGATCGGAAACCAATATAGACTCGGCATGGCATCTTGACATCGCTAAATTTGCTTACTTAAGTAGGTACTCGATTGACTTTGCCTTGGGTTCGTTTAGTAAACAAACGGTTGGGTTGTTGTGCCAATTTTTTGCCTGGAGTCGTGCTTGGTCACGTTTATCGAAGGTTCACACTGCCATCTTCAAACTGGAAAACTGATGAGACACAGAAACTCAAATTCCATTATGATCTATGAAAGCCCCGGTTTGGGCAATAGGTAAGCTTGTTTCCTGCTGTAACATCAACCCATTGTGTCCTTTGAATTCACCTCTAAAATGAAGAGAACCATTGCTAGTGGTTTGCTATATGCACTGGTATCGAGTACCCAACTCCTTATTCCTGGTATATCTCCCGGAGCTTCATCGGGCGACAATTGCCCGAGCTCGAGCAGATGTGACAGCAAAAATCCATCCTCGGGGCCAGATGCTCCAATACAGCAACAATCACCACAGGGTTTGCTAGGTCAAGGCCAAGTCCAGTATGATACTGTTCTCTTCATGTTGCTTGCCTTGATATTAACTATAGTTAAAGATACCCGATTGAGCATGGTCACTGCCACCCAGATGAGGTCACCCTGGTTTATTATGATGACTATGTTGGAACGTCCTCAGACGGTATTATCCCAGTCCTCCGCAATGACAAGATATATTGAAAATCAGTCGGTCGTAAAGGCGGTGACGACTGTTTAATATATCCCCAAGGAATTGAGCGGTGCTCTCTGTATGTTGAAATACAAATCTCACGCAGGGTCTGACATGAGATACTGTATAGGATTTCAGCCTGTCGGGGGACATATGTATGAAACTGCTGGTGGTGGAGACGAAGTCGCGTAAGTCAAAGTCCTGTACGATCTTGACGTCGATACTTATTCTCCATAGATATCCTGGGTATGTACCGTCATTCCATAGGGGCGGGGTGCCACCGCGGAGCCTGCAGCCCACACAGCGTTCAGTCTCGTTGCCAGACGGCGGCCAAAATCCCGATATACAGGACAATAACTACTTAGGGTTTCTAAGACCTGGAGTTGCTGCTGGACCTGGGCCCGTGATTCCCCAGAACTTCCCTCCAGGAGTGGAGACAAAGCCGCTGAAAGACATGTTAATTGAACAGAAGGATGGGCAGAACGAGGGATCAGGTGGCAAAAACGACTCTTCCAACGATTCTGGTGATTCTGGTGATTCTGGTGATTCTAACGACGAGGAGGAAGACAATTCCACAGCGACTTGCCCGACCATTGTGAGTTCAGGGAGGGAACGACGGTTGTCCCAAGGTGATCGAGAGCGGCGGTGAGTTCTCTTGCACCAACCACTCATGCGATGCGGCACCATTCGTACATTACACCAAACCCGGGAAGCGGCCTGGGTTTAAGTGGCGAAACGAGTGATAACTGGATCCGAACTACAAATTAAGAATGGATGTTTCGGACTCGCTGTACTCTTTGCAGCAGTTTTATTGGTATTTCGAAGAAGTACTCACGATACAATAACAGCTATGTAGACACAAATACTTGTATATAAAAATTGAGTTGAGTTGTAGCTGTTCTCCGTTCATGCTGAAGTTTGCGCGTGGTATCTGTAGGGCGCGTCATGGTTGAGGCCACGACCATCCATTTCATAGTAGCAAGCAATATTCAAGCAGCCGCACGCACAAATAATATTATACATCTACCTACAGCCAACAACCCCTCATTCTTTCCTGTGACCAACCAGCCCGCTGCTCATTCTAACCATCCGCTTCTTTACGACCCTAACGGCCTCTGGTTTCGCTTGTTCCTCGTACCGTCTTTTTTGGCTTTAACTAGTTGCGAGGGTGCTGTGGTGTTCTTTGTTCAATTCACCTCCTTGCTTACTATCCCATCCCATATCTCTCGGCTTAATCAACTCCCTTCTGCCGATTACCCAAGATGCAGAGCATGCTAACAAAGGCACGTCCAAGAACTTCCGGTTGCATTGTCTCAGCTATTGACGCACCTGCAGTTCGAGTCCAAGTCATCGCGAGCGAAGGGCATCGCCTTCCATCCAAAGAGGTACGATTTTCGAGTGGTGGGGAAGCACATGGCAATCGCTAAAGTATGATGGTTAGACCCTGGATTCTCGTTTCGCTGCATTCGTCCACCATTCAGCTATGGGACTACCGTATGGGCACCTTGATAGATAGGTTCGAAGAGCATGACGGCCCTGTACGAGGTGTTGACTTTCATCGCACCCAACCTCTGTTTGTATCCGGAGGAGACGACTACAAGATTAAGGTCTGGTCGCTTACCACACGTCGTTGCCTGTTCACGCTCAATGGACACTTGGACTATGTTCGTACAGTATTCTTCCATCATGAGCTACCGTGGATTGTGTCTTCTTCGGATGACCAAACTATCCGTATATGGAATTGGCAGAATCGACAGCTGAGTACGCTTAATACTTCCCAGGCAACCGCCAACATGGTGCGCAGGAGTGCTGATAAGCCGGTGAATTTCTAGTTTGCACAATGACCGGGCATAACCACTATACCATGTGCGCCCAGTTCCACCCCAAAGAAGACCTGATCGTCAGCGCTTCCCTCGACCAGAGCGTACGTGTGTGGGATATCTCGGGATTGCGGAAGAAGCACTCGGCGCCGACATCAATGACATTCGAGGACCAGATGGCCCGTGGGAATGCGAACCAAGCGGATATGTTTGGGAATACGGATGCGGTTGTAAAATTTGTGTTGGAGGGTCATGATCGGGGCGTGAATTGGGTATCTTTTCACCCCACGCTGCCTTTAATCATCTCCGCTGGTGACGATCGTAATGTCAAGCTATGGAGAATGAGTGGTAAGTGGGGATGAACGGGCTCCAATACGTAGATCCTGGATGCTGACCAATGGTTGGTAGAAACCAAGGCTTGGGAGGTTGATACGTGCCGGGGTCATTTCCAAAATGCCTCTGCTTGTCTTTTCCACCCCAATCAAGACTTGATCTTGTCAGTTGGAGAGGATAAGACAATCCGAGTGTGGGATCTGAACAAGAGGACTTCCGTTCAGTCGTTTAAGAGGGAAAACGACCGATTTTGGGTCATTGCAGCTCACCCGGAGATTAACTTGTTCGCTGCCGGTCATGATAACGGTGTTATGGTATTCAAACTCGAAAGGGAACGACCAGCATATGCTCTTCACCAAAATCAGCTATTCTTCATCAATAAAGAAAAACATGTACGGATGTATGACTTCACCAAGAATGCTGAGAGTTTATCGATGTTATCACTGAAGAGGTTGGGTGCTGCCTGGGTACCGTCAAGGACTCTGTCTTATAACCCCGCCGAACGGGCAATCTTAGTTACATCACCCGCCGATGGCGGTGTCTATGAGCTTATTCACTTGCCCAAGGACGCAGCCGGAGCAGTCGAGCCTACTGATTCGAAGCGAGGACCTGGAAATTCGGCCGTATTTGTTGCAAGAAACCGCTTTGCAGTATTTACATCGAACAATCAAACCATCGAAATCAAGGATCTGTCCAATTCTACGACCAAATCTATCAAGACTCCAACTACTGTCAATGAAATCTACTTTGGTGGGGTCGGCTGTTTACTTCTTTGCGCTCCAACGTCAGTCATCCTCTACGATATCCAACAGAAAAAGACTGTTGCAGAGCTCGCGGTGCCAGGTGTCAAGTATGTTGTTTGGTCGAACGATGGTCTACATGCAGCACTGCTTTCCAAGCACAATGTTACTATCGTTACCAAGAGCCTAGAACAGGTTTCCTCGTTGCATGAGACTATCAGGATCAAGAGTGCTACATGGGACGATGCCGGTGTTCTGTTGTATTCTACCCTGAACCACATTAAATACACTCTTCTGAATGGCGACAACGGAATCATCCGTACACTCGAGGAAACTGTGTATCTCACCAGGGTCAAGGCCAAGAGTCTTTATTGTTTGGATAGGCAGTCCAAACCCAGAGTTCTAACTATCGATCCCACAGAGTACCGCTTTAAGCTAGCATTGATCAAAAGGAATTACGACGAGATGCTGCAAATCATCAAAACCTCCAACCTTGTCGGACAAAGCATCATTTCCTACTTGCAAAAGAAAGGGTACCCAGAGATCGCCCTTCAGTTCGTTCAAGACCCGCAAACCCGGTTTGAACTCGCCATAGAGTGTGGAAACTTGGAGGTTGCTGTCGAGATGGCGAAGGAGATCGACCGACCAAAGTTGTGGACTCGTCTCGGTACTGAAGCACTCAACCAAGGCAACCACCAAGTTGTAGAAATGTGCTACCAGAAGCTGAAGAGCTTTGATAAATTGTCTTTCCTGTACTTGGTCACCGGTGATGCTGAGAAGCTCCAGCGAATGGCCAAAATCGCCGAGCACAGAAATGATTACACCGCAAGGCTCACAAACGCGGTTTACCTTGGTGACGTGGAGACCCAGATCCAGATGTTCAAGGAAATCGATCTATATCCTCTAGCATACGTGACTGCGAAGGCCCACGGATTGACGGAAGAATGCGAAGCAATCCTGGAGACATGTAGTTTAACGGAAGAGCAAATCTCAGTGCCAGAACTCGGAACGCATGCCCAAATTGCTAAGGCAATTATCCCCACCCATGAATCCAACTGGCCTTTACGGGCAGCCTCACAGTCCTTCTTTGAGAAGGCACTTCTTGGACAGGTCGAATCGTTGACTCTTGAGGACGAGCCTGCAGCTACATCTAACGGCTTCGGCGAGGAAGAGGTGGACGATAAGAAAGATGCATTGATGGATATCGATGGCGAGGAGGAAGTTGCAGGGTGGGACATGGGTGATGATGACTTGGACCTACATGAGCAGGCCGATGATTTCGTGGATGTCGCTACCGATGTTGCAGGGAGTAGTGAGGCGGAATTGTGGGCACGAAACTCCCCGATTGCAGCAGACCATGTTGCAGCAGGATCTTTTGAGACCGCAATGCAACTTCTCAACCGGCAAGTGGGTGCTGTTAATTTCGCGCCTCTGAAGCCCAGATTCTTGGAGATCTACCAGACCAGCAGGACGTATCTGCCAGCTGCCCCAGGTCTGCCACCGCTGGTCAATTATGTGAGGCGGACAGTTGAGGAGGCGGATTTGAAGAAAGTGTTGCCCATCATTCCCCGGAGTCTTGAGAGCATACGTACGACGGAACTACAGAAGGGGTTTGCTGCTATGAAGGCCAATGACCTCGAGGGCGGTGTGGAGATTTTCAGAGGCATTTTGCATGCGTTAATGTTGACTGCCGTTGACGACCAGAAGGAGGTTGAAGAGGTATTGTCCAGTTCTTTTTAATGGTATCTCTAACTGCTCACAAATTTAGGCACAGAAGATAATTCGGACAACAACAGAGTATATCCTCGCCATGTCGATGGAATTGGAACGCCGAAAGATCCAAAACGACGAGTCGCAATTGAAGCGCAATCTTGAGTTGGCAGCATACTTCACCAAACCCCTCCTTGAGCGACCCCATAGACAACTCACTCTCATGAACGCCATTCGGTTATCTGCTAAGCACAAGAATTTCATCCATGCGACCCATTTCGCCGACCGAGTACTTGCCAACAATAGTACCGGCAAGAATGCGGAAATTGTAAGAATCACCCTACTTTTCCCACTTCGAGTGATGCTCACTGTAGTTGCAGGCAAGAAGCGTCAAGTCCAAGTGTGAACGTACACCAACAAACGCCGTTGATATCGAGTACGACCAGTTTGCAGACTTTGATATCTGTGCCGCGAGTTACACACCGATATATGCCGGACAGCCATTCGTGCAGGATCCATTCTCAGGTGCAAAGTATCTGCCCGAATATAAGGGTCAGATCTGCAGGATTTCGCAGGTCACAGAGATTGGTGCGCCTGCGAGTGGATTGCGGTTGAAGGCGTAGGGAGGTATGAGGTATGAAATGACGGGTTGGTTGGTTATCTGACTTCTAAGCGCGTATGATATGATATGACTATGACTACGGACGTCCCCAGGGAGGTGGGATGGTTGGGTGGGTGGCGATAGAGCAGTGATATAAAATGCCTGCTGTTATCTGTTAATTTTCCTCTGATTTTGCGTGCTGTTTTGTTTTGTGTTGGTTAAAGAAAAGAAATCTTTCGTGTCCCGCGTTATTGGGGTCATCGTTCGTTATAATCGCCATAGAGCACATGACTTATCTGGGGCAGATGTCGCGAATAGCCGTCTCATCTCGTGGAGGGCAACTGTGCATCTAGATTTCTGCAGCTTAGTTTATGAAGAGTGATGAACTATGATTCTTGGGGCATCTGCCACGTTGCGAAATTCAGAATTTCCCGCTAACTCTGCCTCCCTGCCGATTATGGTAGTTATTGGCCGTTATATTCACACCGGAGTCGTATTGAGCCGTAGTTTGTCGGACTAATTGTGCCGGCTCAGAAGAAGTGGTTCCTTGTGTCAGCGTTGTTGCGGCTTCCAACGTTCCGCGGCAGTCTAGGGGTGTAGAGCGGCGCCTTGAGTACCAGCGGCGCCTTGAATACCAACGTCACTGCTGTTTTCACTTTTCAACTTCTAGCCTCTTCTATCATCGCGTCCTCCAGCACTTTTCTCCCTGTCGGCGAATCTTCTCGCAACCAGAGTGAGCCGAGTCAGCCATCGATCCTTGCTCGCGCAAATCGTACCTCTTGGTTTTATCGGCCGTCTCTTCAACTTTTTCTCATCCGTTTGCCGGCTTGCCGACAGCGCGCACTACACGGTCTTTGTTCTCACCCCCTTTGTGGGTCCTTACATCGCACATCCTGCATCCTATAAAACATGGCGAAACCACGGAGAAACGTCAAATTCGCTCACAGATCATATCTGGCTACATCAAATGAATTTGGAGGAAGGAGGGATAGCATGTCAAGTGTTGGGAGCGATGAAGCAATGATGGGTAGTGCAACATCGAGTCCCTCGAGGTCACTATCGGAGTTGAATGATGGGAATCGGTCTTCCGTAAAGGTGTGTTCCATCCTTCAAGGCCTTACCCCGATCTCGTTTCTGACTTTTCTTTTGCTTAGGAAGAACCCCCACTCTCGGAATATGAGAAGAAGAAGCAGACATTTATAACGCGAACAATATGGACTCTAGCAATGATAGCGCTGTTCTTTGGATCTATGGCTGCTGGACATCTGTATATCATCGCCATTGTGACGGTAGTGCAAGTAATGACCTTCAAGGAAGTGATTGCGATTGCAAACGTTCCGTCCCGCGAGAAGAAGCTGCAGTTTACCAAAAGCCTTAACTGGTACTTTTTAGCAACTACCATGTACTTCCTGTACGGAGAGAGCGTTATCTACTACTTTAAGCACATTGTCCTGGTAGATGCGTTTTTACTTCCCTTCGCGACGCATCACCGGTTCATCAGTTTTATCCTTTATATCATCGGTAATTAATGATCCGACCCTTGTTTCGTGGATCGCCACTAACCATTATTCGCTGTAGGATTTGTGTTCTTTGTTATGTCTTTGAAGAAGGGTCACTACAAGTTCCAGTTCACCCAGTTCGCGTGGACCCACATGGCACTGTATTTGGTGGTTGTGCAAGCGCATTTTATCATGAATAACGTATTTGAGGGAATGATTTGGTTCTTTCTGCCAGTGTCGCTAGTCATTACCAACGACATCTTTGCATACATCTGTGGAATCACCTTTGGACGGACGCAGTTGATCAAGATTTCGCCAAAGAAGACGGTGGAGGGATTCGTTGGTGCCTGGTGGATGACTGTCTTGTTTGGCATGTTCATGACAAACATTCTGATGCGGTATCAGTATTTCATTTGCCCGGTCAAGGTTAGTAACCACACTTTACGATTCATTCCCCGCCCGCCAATATGATGAGATTAGTGTATTTTTTTTTATAGATGTTAGACTTCTGAGTGCTTTGCACGACGAGGAGCATCCCACTTTCTGATTTGACATCCTTTCTCGATTTTCCTTGTCATCAGTGTCTAGATTTCGGGATTGGACTGACCATTAGCAGGATCTTGGTGCTAATATTTGGACTGGGCTGGAGTGCACACCCAATCCCGTCTTCCTGAAACATACCTATGATGTCCCGTTCTTCCTGCAGCCGGTACTCGGATCAGCCGTCAGTATTCAGCCCATGCAGTTCCATATTCTAGCTATGGCTACCTTCGCCTCTCTTGTCGCTCCATTCGGTGGCTTCTTTGCTAGCGGGCTGAAGCGAACATTTAAGATCAAGGATTTCGGTGACCTGGTGCCTGGACATGGCGGTATGACAGACCGTATGGACTGTCAATTTACCATGGGATTTTTTGCATACATGTACTACCAGTCCTTCATTGCGGTGCACAATGTGGCCAGTGTGGGAAGTGTCTTAGACACCGCCATCAACAGTTTATCGCCTCAAGAACAGGTGGAAGTGTTGGAGCGGTTAGGAAGGTATTTAGTTGGACAGAATATCATCCGAGACAAGGTTAGTTGCGGATTGTTTACTCATTATTTGGTTGTGCTGGCACTAACGATGGTGTCTTCTAGGTCCTTGAATGTATAAATGGGGCACTATCATCACCACTTGCTTGATCATTGATCACAGTTCGGATTCACGACCTTCTCCGAATAATATAATTGTTTTTTGGGGAATTGTCACGTACATTTGCAGCAGGGTAAGAAGGAGTTCTCGTGCGTACCTCATTCGGTTCTTCATTTATCAGCAAGAGCCAGGGATTAAGACGATCATCCCTTTGGAAAATTGCTGTTGTAATGGGTTGGTTGGGTTGGGTTCGGTGATTCATTCTGTTTAGGGGTTAAAGGATTTGTGTGTTGTCTATTAACGTATGATATCTTGACAGCGTTTTCTTTTGGATTGCTCTCCTTACCTCCGTTTACTCTAGTCGCGTAATTGCTTGAGCCCGAGGGTTCAGTCTGGTTTGGCTTCTTGTACAGCACCTTTGACCTGATCATGTATCTTATTGTTTTCTTTGATTTAGAGTACTGCCATGTGGCGCGGTTGCACTCTTAGCAGTTTGTTACACGAGGGACTGATGTGATGCAGCTGGCAAGCGGATAGCTGTTATACCTCGGCTATTCCGAACACTATAACATCCCCGGGTTTCTCTAGCTACATAACTATACCTCCTCCGTTTTACTATCGCTACGCCCCCATTATCACAAGACCCATCCATCAAAATCCTTGTCCTAAAGTCAATCCCTCCTCTTCAGAAATGACAGCCAACAACCCTCTAATAAAAGCAATCTTCTTTGATATCGGCGGCGTCTGCGTACCTCTCCCTTCTCCAGAGGATTGCTACACGTATTGAGAGTCCCCCCAGGCGGGGTCGCCCATGCTCGCGATCGCCGAGTACGAAAGCGCAAACAACATTCCAAAGGGCTACATCAACTTCGCGATCGCCGCCTCCGCGCCAACCGGCGCCTGGCAGCTTCTAGAGCGCGCTGAAATCCCGCTCGATAACACATTCTACGACGCCTTCGCGCAAGACATCTGCAGCCCCATTCATTGGCGCGAATTCCATGCCACACGCTACATACCCTTCCCATCGCCTAACCCGCCTTTCAAAGTCGATGCCGAGCGCCTGTTCTGGAGTATGATGGAGAAGGGACGCACGCTGGATCCGGTCATGATGAAGGCGGTGGATAAGCTCCGCCTAGTCGGGAAGGAGAGGGAGTGGAAGATCGGCGCGTTGACGAATGATTACCGGTATCCCGACGGGCACCCATTTCTTCAGGGGAAGCCGGAGTTGAGGGAGAGGTTTGATGTGTGGATTGCGAGTAGTGAGTGTGGGATGCGGAAACCCGAGGAGGGTGTGTATAGGTTTGCGATGGAACAAATGGGGGTCGAGGATGGGCGATGTGTGGTGTTCTGCGATGATATTGGAGCGAATCTTAAGGCGGCGAAGAGGATGGGGTGGAGGGGAGTTAAGGTTGCGATTGGAAGGGTGAGGGAGGCAGTGAGGGAGTTAGAGGAGATGACGGGGGTGGAGTTGTTGGATGAGGGGGAGAGGAGTAAATTGTGAGGACCTAACCGTTCCTAACAGATCATTAGAGTAATCTCGGACGCAGTACTCTGCCATAACTCCGAGGCTAGGAGATCATATAAGAACAGGCAGCCCGATCCCGATGGATTTTTATAGAGAGAGAGTTGACTGCTATGTTTCCTTAAGGAAACTGACCGACCTTTTGTTGTAACGTTTTCGCGCTGTAGCTTGTAACCAAAATTAACGATACACATCGCATGCCAAAAAGATCACAGAAGCGATTAATCGTTACAGTGTGAAGAACAGTCAACGGTCACGACGCTGTAAGGGTCGATGAGGTTAATAGATGAGGTAAGAACGAGATGGGACGCTCGCTGAGGTATCTGATCGAACCGTTGATGCAGATCGCCTTCGCTAAGGAATGAGGTGCCACATGACCCGGCTTTTCCATCTACACAAAACCCTAAGCTTCCGATTCCATTTGACCCCGCGACTTATCAGTTAGCACCGTCATGACTTGGTTGCAGCAGAAGCTCTTCGGTGTATCTTTGGGTTTTCAGCACATCCACCCTCTCCTTCAGCATATCTAGTTACCCCATTTTCTGAAGAACTCGGGACTCCGTGAGTGACGACTCATGACCGGTTTTTTCGGCCGAGAGCAACTGAACGAGGTCATTCCGCCATGTTATCTTCTCACCGGACCCCTCATTTCTTCTGGGGATTTAGAGATTCGTACCGAAGCAGGAGAGTTAGTTGGTGAGGAGACTAGACATTGGTTGAGCAAGATCAACATACTGTGAAATTTGGCTAGACTATGTACCGAAAATATAAACGAGATGTCCCAGCACCGCAAGGCTTATTCTTCGGTGAGACAAGATGTCCTGGGATCTGCTGAAATCTCATCCCGTGCAGAACACTACTACACATGCAATCGACACCATGATTCCTGGATATTCCCGGGGAATAGAACTCGTATATGAATCTTAGGCTCTTGAGAATCATTTGTCCTGTTGGATCCTATTCGAATTTCAGTATGGGCGATTGGGCGATACACATCCGCGACTGTGCACAGCGGATTGTTGTTTTCTTTAGGTAGTGGAAGGGGGGTCACGACTTTGCTTGCTTCCTTTGTTTGATTTCGAGAAGTGGCAGGGAAATAGAGGAAAAATGTATGTCATAGCCGCAAACGGCCGAATACAGTATGATTACAAACAAATAAACGGCGGGTAGTACTTCCGTTCTCAAATATTATACATAACTAATACGGCTGCAAGATCCGGTTATGTACGCTTTTATAACGTCGTCTTCACACAGAATTTCACCAGTGTTTCACGCAGTTGATCTTAGACAGCAGATTGCTGTGTTCGTTATAAATCTGTATATGAAGAATACCGTCGAAACAATCTAAGGAGGCATTTGGTATCATCCTTGACGACTTCGAGGAATGGCCTTTTGGATGGGCTCAGACCCCCTCGCACTGGCTACTGTTATGAGTGAGAGATAGAATAGGAGGGAGTGGGGAAGGGCGCTGGATAATCCGCTGGTAAGGAAGGGAAATGTATAGACGGGCACGGTGATGAATGAAACGTGCACATCAGTTGTTATTGCATTGTTCTCTGGTTTCTTCTCTTGTTCTTGGAGGTTTTATGGGTTATCGGCTGTTCTTTCTCGAGTTTTATGCATAGCTCATCAGCTTTTGCATTCTCTCTGGATGACGTTCGGGACGTTATGCAGTCGTCTGGCGGGGTTGAATCTTCAATTTTCGGCTATGGGCTTGGTTCGACGTATTCTGTTCAAGCCGCGCGGCTTACTCTACTCCTGGTACTCTCGAGTTAATTCGTGGATCTTTCACGGAATATCACTCGTTGCATAAGGCATGCATCTCCGGCTCGGCGGGTTCGGCGTTCACATATGCAATCGGGCTTGGAATGACAGCTGTAGACGGATGGCGGCGTAACGGTGAAGTTGGAGCTCTCCTAAGAAAAGCAACAGAACCATGTATCACGCATGCTCCCCCCAAGCAACCATGGGTCTCCCTTCCTCGGAAATCGTATGCTATCTGCGAGTAGCCAAGGTCTCTCTTTTCGTTACCAAGAACTTCGTTTTGCTACTCTAGTTAATCACAAGGCCCACTCTATTGCGTTGTAAGGAGCAGCTGTCCAAGGTACTTGTACGAGGTTGATGCTGCCGGGACATCCGGGGGATCATCTTGGCGGCTTCTTCCGATTGTCGCCAGTTATTGAGTGTAAAAGAAGTTTGGGGAACGGTAGCCATACGTTTTCGATGACGTTGGGAGTGGCTGTACGGGTTTACCAGCCACGAGAGGTTGTGGTTGGAGGGGGGGATATCGATGGCGAGATGTAGTTACATAGTAGTGCGACGTCATACCTTCTCGTAAAAAAGCATTGAGGCCAGGTTCGCCATGCGACTCCTGCGACATAAAGGACTCGTACATCCCCCCTCACCAACTGCTTGCTTCTAGAGATACCCCGACTATTTGAAAATTACCTAGTAACACCAACATTTACCATCTACCATCTACAACCAATCAATTACTACTACCACTACTACTTCTTCTTCAACCGATACAAAGCATTCATCGTCATGCCTTTCACCGCTAGGTACGCTGTTGTCTTCCCATCGGGAGTGAGTTACTGACGAGTTGCGTTGCATTACAGTGATATCTGCAAGATCGTACTTTGCGCCTTTTGCGGTTCTGCTTCTCAGCTAATACCGGCCTTGCTTGTAGCTCGTCGCTATCTTCCTGCCCCCCGTTGGTGTATTCCTTGAAGTCGGCTGCAGTGGCGTGCTCCTCCTGAATATCCTTTTGACCTGCTTGGGAATCATACCGGTTGGTCTTACCCTCCTCATTCTTCCCTCCACCATCCCTGTCTGCGCTTTAACCAACAGGAGGTTCAGGGAATTCTACACGCTTTATATGTCATTTTCAAGTACTAGCGGACGGGGTAATAGGGCAATGATGTTGTAATGAATATCACGGTTGATTTACGGGTTTTCTTTGCGTTGTTGGTTTGGGCGAAATAATTGTATGCTTTGAGACTACGAGGGAGCTTGATGGAGAGGACGGAGGCTTCTAGTTAATGTTTGTGACTTGTTGAATTGCGGAGCTCTAGCTAGAGTGTGCTTGACGACAGATAGTTCAAAAAGCTCTACGCGATATTTGGTACCTGAAATTGCTCGCTTCATCGTGCGGAGTACCACCAGATCTTATCGTGCTTTTGTGGTTACCCCAATGATAAGTTGCCGCTGGGAGCAGGGGCTGAAGCGAACCTTGTCAGCTCAGCTCCAACCTAAGACTGTCTATGAGCCGCACAAGCATCAACTTCCCCACGGCAGGAAGGAAACCTCACAGATCATCTATACTCCACCTTCAGGTGACAATATTATAACCCTTTTCTGACTGTAGAGTTACGGACATCACCTTTGTGCAGCGGCGAAATGGCGTCTGATTTGCACCCCTCCCCACACATACACTCCAGAGTCTGTGCTGATTCACATTATGAGAACCCCATTTTTACCCGGATGTGTGGTAACTACACTTCATTCGAAAGTCATCGGAAATGCAAAGAGTGCTCAGGCGCGAGGGTGCTGTTTAATGTTGCTGCCGAGGAACGGGATGCAGTTTTTCTACGGCGCCCTGAGGACTGGAAGAAGTTCCCATTGAATTACCTAGAGACCGACTGAGGACAATTCCGGCTATCTATTATGAAACGGACGAGAGGAACGGATGAAATTGCCTGACCGGTACTTTGTAACGGTTGGTGAAAGTGAGACTCGGTGTTTCTCCCGAGGAGACAGGTACCAGTCGGCATGCTTCCACTCCCGTCTGGGCAAAGCCATTGAGTTTGGACTCACAGAGAGACAGCAACGGGCAATAGAGTACGGTTGGGAGGCTAGATCTGCTCAAAAACCTTGGTGTTGTTGGATGCCCAACAGTGATATCCCTCGATATGCTCTGAACGGGTAAAGATTGACAGGAATCAGTTCGTTCTCTCGGATAACTTCAAGTGATGTGGCTAGATAAGCAAAGAATCCCGTCCTCAATGCCGATTCTGGCGCCAGTTACCCAGGTAGTTTATACGGCTTCGTTTGGGTTAAACTTTCCCTCTGTAGCTTTGCTGAGCGCCGGATCATCATAAATAAAGCACATACCAGTTGAATAGAACGTGGTTGAGTTTCTGCACGGGTTTATCGCCAGAATACAAAATACCGGCGATACCTCCTATCCCTTGGTACGGATCTGCTCTAGGGGATGGCGTTCGTCGGCTGAACCCCTGCTCCGCCTTGTTCCGTCCAAACTCAATCGCTACGTTTCCTCAAGATAACTACGCCGGTTGATAGGCGCACGCCAAAAGAAACCTCTTGTTTTTCAGCCTCGCTCACCTCCCCCCCAAATACCCACCCATCCCCCCACAGTCAATGCAACAATGACCTCGTCAGCCCTGCTCTCGGTTGAGCTTCTCAGCCTCTTGCTCCCGTTCACCGAGCCTTTCGCGACGACATCGGCGCGCTTTCGCTCCCGCCTCGCCAGTGACGATGAAGACACATTTCCGCGCGTGTGCGAACTCCACAACACCCTCGACCTCCTCGCGGAATCAAAGAAACCCATAAGTCATCTGTGGGATCTTCGCGGGTCGGCGGCAGCGGTGACGGAAGTCGGGGGGGATCGGAGTGATAGCGATGACGTGGGTAATAATGCCAATAAGGATGCAGAGGACTTGCTGAGCTTCATGCTCAACTCTGAGTTTGTGCTGTACGAGCTATATCACGAGTATGAGGTCTCGCTGAACCCGAGTCTGGCGCATTGGGTCGGCATCTGCAGGGAATTTGATAAGTACACGAGGGAACATGCTGAGAGTAATGCTGAATGGGGGTTGAGAGAGAGGGTACTGAAAATCAGGGCTGCATTTGTCAAGGGCATCTTGGGTGATCAGGGTCCGAACGTGTGTATAATCTATGGTCCCCCCATGGCTTGCAGAGAACTGATGGAAGCTTTGTTTACGATACGATACAGTTGGCAAAGATTACGCCTAAAGACTTTGCGATCCGCGGTCTCGACTTTAACGTCAACCTCGATTCCTTTCGTGATGCTCTCCGCAGTCAGGGAATCTACGACGAGCACGATGTAGCACTGGAGCGGGAAGAATCGCCAACCTCCCCAGCCTCGGAAATCTTTCGGGACTCGACCAGCAGCCGCTACAGCCAGACCCGTTCCGAGAAAACACGCACGCCTGCAACCCCATCCATCCACCAAGAGGCACAGGCACAGATTGCATCCATCATTTTCCAGGCCACTAGCGAAGAGCTTTCGTCTGAGCTCACGGACCGGCTATTGGCCCACCTTGCAGCAGCCCCGGAACTGATCCCTTCCTACCCGCTCGACATCGTCACAGCATCCACCCTTGCCGCACTGTTCGCCATAAACCCGGCCCTCACTCGCGGCCTCGTCTCGGTATTTCTCGCCCACGGCTCAAAAATCCAGCGAAGGGAATTGATAACCTCGCTCGAGTTTATTCCCATCTCTTTGGGCAGCCTAGAAATGTTGAATGACCTCGTCAGCAAGACTACGCTGCTTACCGGAGATGAGACCCAGCACTTAGTCCACGGCGCATTGTCGAATGGCGTGAGAACCGCCGAGGCAATGGAAGATGGTGGGAGGGGACGGCAGGCGCAGGCCAGGCTCGTGAGACTGCTCTGCTTGTTCCTGCAGAGCATCCTCAGGAACGAGGTCGTCGCGGAGAGAGATGTGTTTTACGTTGTCCAGGACTTGGGCGTCAAATTTATGTTTGTTAAGGAGGCGAGGGAGCTTTGGAGGGCATACTGTGCTGTATAGGTCTCATGTGTCATCTTTTTCTGAATTGTTTTCCTGCATTTAATGCAAATAGGAGGCTTGTTTTTTTTTGCATTGCTGTGATTTTTTCTTTCATTTGTGGGTTCTCGATTTGAATCTTTGTCATTTTTTTGGCGTAGGAAACTGGGCGGGGGCTGGCAAGCGGCGTAGTTTTCTGGTGTTTCGGGTCTGCTTTCTTGGGTTCCTTTTCTTGGTTTTGGTTTGGAGAACAAGAACAGAGTGGGGGGGCGTATACTTACTTTCCCGTACATAGGGAAAGAGGGGATATAAACGCCGTATCTGTGTATTGTTTTTTTCTCATATCATGGGGCGGAAAAAGGAGTTTTGATTTGTTTTTTTTTGCAAGGTAGTTAGATGGGAAAATTCATGTGTGCGTGCGTGTATGTGTGTGTATGTGCGTGTGTGTATATCTCTGATGGATTCTTGTAATAGGAAAATGGTAATAACTGAAACTGAAACTGGTTGGTGAAAGGGGTTTCATTATTTCCGTATATTGTGGTAAACAAGTAACTCTAAATACACCCAAAACTCCAGAAACCCGACTTTTGTTTGCAGATATCGAATCGTTACAATATGTCTCTCTTTCTTGCGGTTCTGAAGGTAGTGTATGTTAGCATCATGCATCATCACTCGCGTGAAAAATGGTTGGATGTAAAGTACCTTGTGTAGTTCGCGAGCCGCCATTCGTAGTCCGCATCTTTATTATCGACTGTTCCTAATCGAAGCTCAAACAGCTGGAGAATTATTAGCTGTTGTAGACCTCGTGAATGTATCAGTCCCCCTACCTTCATCTCCATCCTTGGGCCGACCTCCGCAAGCTCCACGCTCTTATACCCAGTCCTCACGTAGACATGATGTCTCACACTTATATAATCTCCCTCCGTCAACGCAAACGTAATGACTCTGCTCCCCTCATTCATCTTCGCCGCCTCTCTCGGAGGGAAAAGGTGTTTTAAAATAGTCACCACGCGCTTCCCGAGTGGCGTAGAGAACCCCTCAAAGATCAGGTGCGGATAGCTCTCGCTGACCGTGCCCCTTTCGCTATTCGGAATGTCGTGTCGCAGCACAACATTGTGGAGTGAAAACATCGCTGTGGGCCCGTGCGGGAAATGCGATACGGTGATGGATGTTGGCGTACCGCGGTGCTCGTGCAGAAGCACCAAGTCGGAGGTGGAAGTGGAATGGCATGACTGACAGAGCGTCGGTAGCACGGTGTTACCCCGGTTCAGCCGGATTGAGTTCGGAAGTAGCAGCCGGATCTCTTTAGCGAACTGCATCAGACGACTGGAAGGGTCGCGGGACGTCGTGATGATGATCTTGGGATCTACGATTCCCGAGAGCGCATCATATTCATCGTCGATGAAGGCGCCTTCTTCGCCGCTTGCTGGTGCAGATTCGTCATATTTGAAGTCTTTGCGAAGTGAGACGTCATCGGCGATTTCTTTCGGGAGTGGCTAGACGGGTCAATGGCTTAGTGGAGTGATGGGAAGCAGGCGCGGAGTGTAGATACCTTTCCGCTGGCAAGGGCCGCCTTCAGTTTTGCGCGCTTCTCGGCGACTTGTGCGTTTTGTAGCTCGAGCTGCTTGCGGTAGAGGAAGTCGCGCCTGGGATGGTTAGCATGCTGTCTGGCTGGTTTTTGGCAATTCGGCTAGGTTTAGGGCGGAACCTTTCGCGGGCTTTCCGGCGGATCTAGAGAAAATCAGTCTATGTATCCGCTGGAGTTTGTGGCTGGATTTCAACATACCATTTTTCTGAAGTAGTGGTGGATAGAGGGTGAAGGTGCGGCTTTTCCTAGGTGATGGTGCAGAAGAATCAATTTCTGGACCTTGGCGCTCATGAAACTGACAATTCATTTTGAGCCGCGGCCCCACCAAGGGAGCCGCATATCTATCCCCACCACCACCACCAGTCTCTAAATTGATACGGCAACTCTGTTTTGCCAACCCCCTTTATACACCGATATTTCATCATTACAATGTTGCTTCCATCCCGAAGACTGCTTCGAACCTGCAGGCACAACGTTAACCAAACATTCTTGTTCTCATATCACGACAGGGTAGACCCAATGGGTCTTGATAGACTGCATAGGACTCGGCCTTGGATGAAGCAGTCGGACCTGACAATATGCCGTGGGATCCCTAACCGCTGACAATGTCGAAAGTAGCTAACCATGTCCGCTGGCTGAGCACAGTGGCTGCTGGCGATGTCGAGAGTAACCATGTCCGCTGGCTGAGCACAGTGTTGCACAGCCCAAACTACGTCATCAACACCATTATAGGCCTTTGGAGTGACAAGTGTGTGCACTTTTGAAGTACCTTTTGCAGTAATAACCACCAAGAGATACTTGATCGGTAGGCTGAATTGTCACACCAAAGACCTGTACCTAGTAATATATCCGCAGCACAGTTCACTATGAGTTCGGCGCCCAGCTTGACGTGATTATCTCGAGTTTACACTGCAGGAGGAATATAATACCTAGCAAACCGTATATAACTCTCATACACACTCGGCATCCGACATATCCAGAGCAAGCAGTTTACTCGACAATATCCTTCCCTCCTCAATTCGCAATGCTACGGAAAGACTTAGAGGACGCCGTTGAGCGATATATTGCGAATTTCTTCGGCTCAAATTACCAGAAGACATCAGTGGAATGCAAGGCATTCAGGGAAAAACTCCAGAATGCATCAGCGGCAGGTTTTTTAGAAGAGATCCGAGAAATAGAGACGAACTTTTCGAATGCCAGTCGATTCAAGAAGCTGGTAAATCGGGTGGAGCCATGCGTCAAAAGAATACAGCGGTTCTCGAGCGTCATAGATATCGTATTGTCGTCTTCAAGGTTGACCACGCCAATCTGGGGTGCACTCAAGTTTCTTTTCCAGGTTGCCTTCATCCCCCTATCATTCAGGAAGCCGGTGTCCTGACAATTCTTCTGCAGTTGACGAGCGAATTCACCGACTTTTTCGAAAGGTTCATCCGGATGATGGAACAGATGACGACCTCACTGCCAGATTTGGAAACAAACGTCACCCTCTTCACCGCCGATGGAAGCCTACATGCGTTACTTGTCGATGTCTATGAGGATATCCTGGAATTCTGCGGCCAAGCTACTCATATATTTGTCAAGAAGGATAAAAGTATGTTCTGGCCCTAATTTTCTAAATTTGTAACCACTAAGAGGAATTGCAGGACCGCGTTGTACTGCGTCGATACTAGCTGCTCTGGCCTGGAAGCCTTTCGACGAGAGGTTCAAGTCGATCATCCAAAGGTTCGAGGACCACCGAGAGTACCTATCTCGTCGGGCGCAGACTGCATCAAGAGTTGAGGCAGCACGAGAACGCTCAGAGGCAGCAGTTCATCGGAAGATGCTCGAAGACTTAAGCCAGGACCTTCGAAAAGAGTTAAGAAGAAAGCAAGACGATGCCCTTGGTGAGCTCTGCCAGACATTCTGTGATTTTCGCAAGCTCATAGAACATGTACAGAGCAAACAGTGAACAGAGTTCTGAGATGGCTTGACCCTATTAGCTGCTTAGATACCTACCACCATACCTCGCGGCAGCGTCATCCTGGAAGCTGTGAATGGATAACATCTTCGACAGCATTCCAGGCATTTGTGACAACACTTGAAGACGAAGTCCTCATTGCAACTGCGAAGACCAAGACCGAAGCTACCCCCAAACGGCTAGAAAAGTTTGGATGGATCATTGACAGCAAGGAGGACTCCGTAGAGAATGATGAAACACTCGCAGGACAATCGCTACTCTGGTTGAATGGTGACTTGTCTCGTTAGTCCTATCATCATACGTACTGATTTTAAGTGATCAGGTAAGCCAGGCTGTGGCAAGACATTCACCACGCCACTGCTAGTGGAGACTATTCGAGCTGCCCATGCAGAAGAGCGTCCATCTGAGAGACCGATAATTGCCTACTTCTTTTGTGACTACAAAGAACCGAGAAGACGGTCCGTTGCGGAGGTCTTGCGATGTCTTTTGAGCCAAATCCTTAAGGAAAACGTGGCAAACAACGGGCTTGTCGATGTCTTCACGTTTATACAGAGCGGGTCTGCGAGTGCAACTGCCTTATCGACGGTAGAGCTTTGGGAGCTCTTGCAACTGGCATTAGGGCAGTTACCAAGAGCCTATCTGGTCATTGATGGAATCGACGAGTGCATTGACAGCGAGGACCTCTCAAGTAATCTAAGGAGACTATCTCTCCAACCGAATCTTGTCCGCGTGCTGGCGATTGGACGCCTTAATGACCCTGTGTTACAAAAGAACTTCGGACAGTGCCCCCAGCTAACAATCACATCGGACGGGAATACCGAAGACATTTTTAAATACATTCATCATCACATCGATAAAATCTGTGAGTCTGGATTCGACTTGGAATTTACTATGTCTCGCGGCGAAATCATCAGCCGGCTGGCAACGGGATCTAATGGGATGTTTCTTTGGGCCCGGTTGATGGTCGAACTCCTTTCATCTCATGCCCTGTATCCCCATCAGAGATCTGACATATTACGTGGAATTGGTGTCCCTGAAGGATTAGAAGAGCTCTATGGCCGGATATTTCAAATACTGTCCACTCGAGCAAAACACGAGCGCAATATAGCTTCGAAGGTATTTATGTGGGTGGCTTGTGGGAAGGAAACACTCACGGCATCTGAACTGGAGATTGCATTGGTACAAGAGGAATTCTCAGCGTGTCGCGCTGCTGTCGCCAGTCTCCGGAACTTTACGAGTGTGGTGCTAATTGCCTGTGGAGGTCTCGTAGAAGTGACTAGAGGTATGACACTTCGTTCTAGAGCAGTGCGTTAGACTGACCACAGACGCAGACTCGAAGTTCCAGTTTATCCATCTATCCGTCAAGGAATGGGTCCATCAACATTCACAACAGGATACACCGTCGAATTGTAGCTCTACGATGGATCGGAAAGAGATGCAACTGTATCATTCACAGGAAGAAGGCCACCTACGACTCGCGATCGCCTGTCTCAGTTACTTGCTACACTCAATACCTCCTACCCCGCTAGGTGGGCGCAAGCCGCCATTGCGACTTATTCAGCCAGATATCTTGATTGTCTCACAGAAATATCCGCTTCTAAAGTATGCAAGTTGCTTTTGGCTTTGGCACATTGAAAGAATCGGAGACCGCTATTGCTTAACAACTGCGACGCAAAGTGCAACGAGGCTCCTACAGCTTGTGGCAAAATTCACCACCAGTCGTAATACGATTTTAACGTGGCTGGAGTCGGCATATTTATATCAGGATCCACCATCGTGGATGCCTCTCTCACATCTTCATTCGTGGGTGTGCAATACATCGTACCAGTCCAGCATGTGGCGAGATGGCGCTTTAGCAGAGACATTGGCACGATTTGTCACGGATCTGCAGACGATACAAAGCAACCACGATGCTGTACTTCGCTATGATCCCCAGGAAGTCTGGTCTGGCGTTACAGATTTCCTCCCTAAGGGTGGTACTTTGAATAACAACCTAGAGAATTTTAAAGAGTGCACCCCGCAAGATCCGTTTGGCCAAAGCGAAGGTGATAGCGATATGACTGGGGATAGCAGCGCACCAGTCATCACCTACTCCGAATCCTCTTCAGATGGCAAAGTCTTAGGAGTATGTAGTGTCTGGGTATCGAGGTATTCGAATCCCCACCTCCCCCAATAAACCAAGTCGTTAACATAATATTCCACGAGAAAGCAACTTTCGTCAGACTCTACTGAGTGGAGAATCCGTAAATTTCGATAAAATCTCAAGCGGGTGGACTATGAGAATTGAGAAATGGGATATAGGCCAAGAAGGCACCAAGATCCTCAAGTTCAAGACGATAGATATCACGCTTGAACCTGATCGTATCTCCTTCCAACTGAAGACGACACTCAAGAGGAATGGCTTGCAGACACAATTTGGCTTTCCAATCAAATTCTCTTCGAACCTAACGAAAGTTGCGGTGTTGAACATGATTTTCGATATTGGATTAATGGAGAATAACTCTGCCATTATCGACGATCAGGGCCAAAATTATTCCCCGCAGACCATATCGTTTCCGATGACCAATGACTATTCATTTGATGATTTTCGAATTACATTTTCTGATAACGATCGCTATGTTGGCTATCACGTTATCCTTGGAACATGTGCGCTACAAATTTTGGGGGTCTATGATCTGAATTGCTCGGCTTTGGAAGACGGTCACATCTGGCACAAGTTCGTTCCCTCCCGTGCATTGAATTTCAACCTTCCCAGTCGGGGAAGCGATAGTTATGAATTTCGGGGTCAGTCCTTGGAAGTAGCTTTCCATCCCACAGATACACTCATCGCCTGGAGTGGACCAATCATGGGCACCTTCTTGACCAACTTCATTACCGAAACCCATAGTAAGTGTACTCTATTGTAGCCCTGGAGCACGGGCTAACCCAAATTCAGTTCTTGGGCGACAAGTCTCGCGGAAGCAGCTGGTAAAACTTTACTTTTCACGGTGCGGCCGCTTCTTGCACGGGACCGATAGCCAGAATTATGATGCATCGTACTACTTTCCCATCCAAAGCCCGTCTGCACAAGAAGTGTCAGATGAGACTCAGCTACGGCGTATTTCGAGCGATGGTAACTCATTAAATAACTCATTAATTCTGTCGTACTCTGCCAAAGGCCTTCAGCCGCCTCGCGAAGCCCGCCAGCTAGCCCCAAAGCGTCTGGAGGTCTCCAAGTCCGTCAGTGGTAGCATTGAGGTTTATACTCTCCTTAGCAGTGGCACCACTGGCCGCGGCGTTGCCATTGGACGGGTTCGTGGCGCTGGTACCCTGGAAAGCCGTACAGTTGCACACATTCCTAGCTGGCAGGGGTTTTCCGATGACAATGTGAAGGTGGTGCTTGGAAATAACTCAAATCAGAGCAGTGTGAACATTGTCTTCAATAAGGCCGCGCGTTCCAGCTATGAGGTGACAGCTTCCCTCAGCAGAAAGTCCGCCCAGGGAGAAGTCCCAGTAGTATACCATCGCAATGCTTCGGAGCTACCACCTTGGGAGCTGATGTCACAAAATTCGAATTCGCGGAAGCGCAAGTGTCTGGACGAGCAGCCATCGGAAGCAGTATTGAAGCAGCTCGAACTAAGGCCGCCTCCGAAGCAGGCTCGAAGTTACTAGGGGTTGTCGCCGCTGCCGCCACCTCACGCTGAGGACGTCTTGCTAGGACATTTACACGGCTGGTACGGAACTGTAACTAGCGACAAGGCCCCAAATGACAGTGATGGTGGGATTGTCGAGAGTTGGTAGTTGCGGGATGACAGGGGACCAGACCTCTCAACGGCTGAACCAGGACACGGATTATAAACAGTAAACCAGTACGTTATGAAGTTAGTTCTTGGGAGTACAGTGCAGGTGCAGTAGATGGAGGCTCGCAGTACAATTCTTATTTTTGCTTTTAATCATACTGTATTCACTCTATCTCGAGTATGACGGTGCCTGCCTCCCCTTCCCCTTCAGCTAGCCGGCTAGGGGGGGATATCCCTCCCGCTACTCTTCATCCCGTACAGTACAGTTTGTAGGTGGAATCCACCGGGTTACTGCCGGTTAGTTAGTTTGTACTTAAGTACTTTGGGTAGTATGAAAAGATGGGCGTACTATATCTTCTGTATATATATACACGGCAACCTTTTACTTCTGGCTGCTTCTTCGCCACCCACTATACGTCTTCTAGGCGCTTCTTTGCATTAGATATACTCGCGATTCCAACAATGTCTGCAGAGCCTGAATGGCTATTGTTGGAGACAAAGAAGATAACCACCTTAGAGCACCGCTCACTTTTACTTTCCACCATCGAAGCGGTTGAGGGCATCAAAAGCTTTAACTAATAGACTGATATGTTGAAAGGGACGGGCAGAGCAGGCGAAGAAAGAATATATTGTTGTAAGGTATACCGGTTTGTACCAATTAGTAGAAACCAATTCATACAGTTGAACTAGCTGTCAACCAGTTCGCTGCACTAGTTGAATGCACAGTGTAGTTCTAATAGTTAAGTAGTCGGTACAGTGCAGTTTGGCCGCGGAAACTCAACTGGTTTCCACCGTTGGGAGTTCTGGCGAGTGTTGTGCAGCTGTTGCGGTACCAAGTCACCTGGCACACGTATTCAGAAGTATAGTATGGTCATTTTACAAGTGAGGCTCTCTTGCATAACGGGTTTTCTTAGGAAAAGCTTTGGTAGAGCTTCGCCCTTGATAGTTGGGCGGCTCTTGGGGCTGTACCCTGTTGTGAGTGTTGTAAAGTAGAAAATTCATATGCCTTGGGTCTCTTAGGCAGAAGTTGAGTACTCAGCCTTACACGCTCCCTCTCTAAGTACATACTACATTCATTGAACTTTCATTATGAAGGTAGCAACTTAATTCTATCTCTCCTCCCATTGTTGGCTTTGGGTTTGCTTACAGCTCTTTGGACTCTGAAACTAAAGGAATTATTATCTTCGAGTTTTACGCGCAACTAGAGAAGCGAGGGAGTTGTCGCACACAAACCCAAGGCGCTCGAGACACGGCAGTCTAGAGCCGTAATAACACGCAATAACCTCGAGCAGGGGAAATGTACGAATCAGATTATCATCTATGCCCGCGGTACCTTTGAGGACGGAAATGTTGGCTCTATCATATTTGTTCTATCACACCGGCTAAGAGGACCTATCCCACCTACCAAGTAAACACCTAAGCACCATAACTACAATCGCAAGCAAAATTCGGGCCAAGAATTATCATTCACTATCTTTTGGTCATTAGTGATACGTTCCTGAGGTTTGCTTCAAAACACGACAGATATTGTGTGGTTACAATCACTATTGCAGTTTCAAATGCGGGTTTGGGAGGAGAAACAGCAAGTACAGAACCAAACATTCTGTTTAATATCCCATGCTTGCGGGTGTGCATCTTGATGCCATCGAGGGGGTCTCCTGCAATTTCAATGTATGAAGTGGTTGGGAACTTATTAAAATATAGTAATATCATGATATACTTGGGGGGTGGGAAACTTGGTCGGTGGAGCCCTGACCTATCAACTGCAAAAATAATTGACTCATTTGATCCCACCCCAGGTACGACTACTACGCCCCATACTAGGGTGTTCCTTGCGCATTTGAGCGTATTTGTGTGCAAGAGTTGTCGATAAGATATGTCCATAGCTAGTAAGAGACGAGTCCTATGTGTTTTCGAGTTCGCGGAGAATGCCCTACCGCAGCTTACCAAATTAGAGTTATGCTCAATCCTTAACACTGGTTCTCATGATACCTTGGGGTTGTTCACATTGACTGGCAGTGGTAATATTGACGTCGTGAGGTTGAGACTTAAAGGTGATATGAAAGAAACACAACAACCGGGTAATGTCTGAGCCTCGGAGACGGGTACAGTCGCCAAGGTGAATGGAAAATAATTTCCTGAATAGGTTGTCTTGGCGATAATGATCTGCATCGGGAACAAACCTGCCTATCAAGGCAGGTACCAGCACATAAAGTGCGGCTCAGAATGTTCCCAAGGGACAAGGGTGGCGGAGGCGAGCACGCATCCGGGTAAATAATCTTTTTTAAGTTCTTTGTGCTGTGGGGAACTCGCGAACAAGACCTACTATCAACAACTTCAACCCTCTACCAGCTACTTCACATTCGCCGACTCAGCATAGAGAAATCTCGAAGTCACATTTGGTCCTGAACTCCCCTGGGATACGACCCTCGGCAACGAAATTTACGATTCACTACTACTATCGTGCTGCCCCACCTTACTTGTTACACCCGCTCGAACTCTTGATAGCAGCGTTCTTTCCTCTCTATATTCTTTGCGGAACCATGGACGGATCTTTTACCCACCTGGGTATTTTTTTCACTGTTTCTTCGTGCCAGTATTCGTATTGACCTTGTTTTGTGCAGGTAACCACTTCGATGACACAGCGTCTACTGTTGAAACATCTTCCGTTTATGACCTCAAGGCAAGGCGCCACGACGATGACGAAGACACAGTAGATGATACCCTCAGCTTGGCCAGTGTGCCAGTTGGACGCTCCGCTGTCGGCGACCGTAATTACGGAGAGGAGGATGGGCTTGGACCAGTTGAAGTGGACGATGATACAGAACTGCCTGCTCATTCATGCGCATACTGTGGAATCCACTCACCGTCTTGTGTAGTCAAGTGTTTGCTTTGTAACAAGTGGTTCTGCAGCGCCCGCGGCAATACTTCCTCTTCGCACATCATCAACCATCTTGTGCGCGCTCGCCACAAGGTTTATATTCTGTCGATCACCGCGGCCTTCGTTTGGATGCTAATATTATTGTAGGAAGTCTCCCTTCATCCCCAATCCGCCCTTGGAGAGACCACCCTTGAATGCTACAACTGTGGAACAAAGAATGTTTTTCTCTTAGGCTTCATCCCCGCAAAGTCCGATACCGTTGTCGTTCTCCTCTGTCGCCAGCCTTGTGCGGCTGCGCCCTCCAACAAGGATATGAACTGGGATACTCAAAGGTGGCAACCGCTTATTGAGGACCGTTCATTCCTGCCGTGGCTTGTTTCAACCCCGTCGGATGCCGAGCAGCTCCGTGCCCGCCATCTTTCTCCTCAAATGATTGGAAAGCTAGAGGAGCTGTGGAAGGAAAACGCCAACGCTACCGTGGCCGACCTGGAAAAGGGCGCTGGTGTAGACGATGAGCCCGCACATGTCTTGTTGCGCTATGATGACGCATACCAATACCAGAATATTTTTGGACCGCTTGTCAAGATTGAGGCCGACTACGACCGGAAGCTGAAGGAATCCCAAAGCCAAGACAATCTTATTGTGCGCTGGGATATTGGTTTAAATAACAAGCATTTAGCATCCTTTGTCCTCCCTAAGCTTGAGCTCGGCGATGTCAAGCTTGCGGTTGGTGACGAGATGCGACTTCGTTATGTTGGAGAACTCAGATCGCATTGGGAAGGGGTTGGTTACGTCATTAAAATCCCAAACAATCAAAGCGACGAGGTCACTATCGAACTTAGGCGGAACGCTAATGACAAGTCAGTCCCGACGGAATGCACGCACGCTTTCTGCGCCGATTACGTCTGGAAAGCCACGAGTTTTGACAGGATGCAGTTGGCCATGAAGAGTTTCGCTGTTGACGAAATGAGTGTCAGTGGATATATCTACCATCGGCTGTTGGGTCACGAAGTCGCCGCTGCTCCTTTGAAGACAGCAATCCCTCGGCGCTTTTCGGTGCCCGGCTTGCCCGAGCTTAACGTCAGTCAGGTCAATGCGGTCAAAAGCGTCTTGCAAAAACCGCTGTCCCTTATTCAAGGACCACCTGGAACTGGTAAAACTGTTACATCAGCAACCATTGTATATCATCTTGCCAAGTCCAGTGGTTCTCAAGTGCTCGTCTGCGCGCCGTCTAATGTCGCCGTGGATCAGTTGACTGAGAAGATTCACAGGACTGGGCTCAAAGTTGTTCGGTTGACCGCAAAGTCTCGCGAGGATGTTGAATCTCAAGTCTCTTTCCTCTCACTGCACGAACAAGTCCGCCTCAATGATACCAACGTCGAGCTTGTAAAGCTCGGACAACTCAAGAATGAATTGGGTGAACTCTCGTCTCAAGACGAAAAGAAATTCAAACACCTCACTCGCAATGCCGAGCGGGAGATTTTGAATAACGCTGATGTCATCTGTTGCACCTGTGTCGGTGCCGGAGACCCCAGATTGTCAAAGTTGAAGTTCCGAACCGTTCTTATCGACGAAAGCACGCAGGCCGCAGAACCTGAGTGCATGATTCCCTTAGTCCTTGGATGTAAGCAGATTGTTCTAGTTGGAGATCACCAGCAGCTTGGTCCGGTCATCATGAACAAGAAAGCCGCTCGTGCAGGGCTTCACCAGTCACTCTTTGAACGTTTGGTCATCCTTGGGTGCCAGCCAATTCGCTTGAACGTCCAGTATCGCATGCATCCCTGCTTGTCCGAATTCCCTAGCAACATGTTTTACGAGGGTAGTCTTCAGAATGGTGTGACTACGCAAGAGCGTCTGAGGAGAAATGTTGATTTCCCGTGGCCTGTGGCTGATGCGCCCATGATGTTCTGGAGCAATGTTGGCAATGAGGAGATCAGTGCCAGTGGTACATCTTATCTCAACAGGTTAGTCACACTCTTCCTCGATGACAGTTCTCGTCTTACTAACACGTTTCTAGGACTGAGGCCTCAGCTTGTGAGAAGATTATCACTCGCTTCTTTAAGGCCAGCGTTCAACCTTCTCAGATCGGTATTATCACACCATATGAAGGTCAAAGATCATACATCGTGTCGTCTATGCAAACCAATGGATCTCTCCGTAAGGAACTTTATAAGGAAATTGAAGTCGCCTCGGTCGATGCGTTCCAGGGACGTGAGAAGGATTATATCGTTTTGTCCTGCGTCCGTTCCAACGACCACCAAGGAATCGGTTTCTTGAATGACCCGCGTCGTCTCAACGTCGCCCTTACTCGTGCCAAGTTCGGGCTTGTCGTTTTGGGTAACCCAAAGGTTCTTAGCAAGCACCCTCTGTGGCATTACCTTCTTATGCACTTCAAGGAGAAGAACTGCCTGGTTGAAGGCGCCCTCAGTAACCTCCAAGTTTCCATGGTTCAGTTTTCACGTCCCAGACAGACCTACCGCGGACCCCAGCGCTACCAGATGGCCTATCAAACCCCAGCGAACGGCACCATAACTGGCTCAAGACTTCCTGGCGGCATTGGCCCGGCTACCAATCCGGTTAATTTGCCTACTACAAGGACGAGTAACAAGCCAGCAACTGAATATAATGACTCCGGCTCTGTCATTGGCTATATTCCTGATGACGTCTCCTCAATTCACTCTGCAGCTGTGACCTCTGCTTTCCCGCCCATGTTCCGCGGTTTCAACATGGACAACTGGCCAACTCTGCCTGGTCGCACCGGCACCGATAACGGCGGAGTTATGCTTCCCTCCTCGGCGGCTTCTAGCACCACCGATATTTCAGGCTCTGTTGCCCAACCCGTCGACCTCGGAAAACACACGAGTCTTTCGCAGAGTGATCGGTTGAAACGATACGTAGAGAGTGGTGGAGACATGACTGGAGGATACAAAACTGGGGCTGAAGGCAGCGTTTTCGGAGGATCGTCGGTTATGGGCGGAGTTGGACTGGGTCGCAGGGATCTGGACGATGATGTTAGAAGCGTATCTACGGCGTTTGCTAGCCAGGTCGGGATCACGGGTTATGATTGACACCCTCATGGCGGTCTCATGAAAACGACCTTTGGTGACCGGAACGTATGCGTATCCACAAAAAGGCAATAATTCGAATTGCGGGGTTGTCACGGGAGGAATGAAGGGGGAGAGATCTAGTCTTCAAGCAAGACAGGGGCAACTACTACTATTACTGTTGCTGCTGTATTACTTCTACTACTGCGAATCATAGCTAGACTACATACACTACGGCAGAACTCATGGGGGTTGTTGGGTTTGAGCTTGCGGGCTGAGATTGAGAGTGGGAAAAAATTACATGTGTGCCTGAATGTGGGTGTGTTTGAAATATATGTGTATCTGGTTGGGGGTTGCAGTAGTAGTAGTAAATGCTGGTGATGGTGATGGTGGAAATGAAAAACATGTTTGCCAGAGGTTTGCGGTGCGATACTGTTGGTGCCTCATAGACCCTCAATCGACCTTGATGGATGATTTCCAAATAAAGGATGAGAAAGGGTGAACCTCACAAAAAAGGGGGCAGGATATCAGGACTATAGGAGATGTTGTTTGAAGTATCAATAGTTTACTCGGTTCTAAAGGGATATAGGAGTACTCTCGCTTTCTCTATCGCACATCAAGCACTGGTCTCTCCATAATGCGTAACAAACCAGCAACGGCGCGAATCCTGCGATTAAGTGATCGTGGATGATTCCGCCGACTGACGCTAGTCAGCCCCACTAGTTCTCTTTTTTAAACCCCTCACTCGCCTCTTCCACCACCTCCTCAACATCATGACCCCCCGCGTAATCCTCGCCCGTCATGGCGAAACCGCCTGGACCATAACGGGCGCGCACACTTCCATAACTGACCTCCCGCTCACCACGCGCGGCCGCCGCTGCATCGCTGCTTCCGCCCTTCACACCGTTGGCACTGGCCTCGCAATCGATCCCGCACGTCTGGCGCACACCATCGTCTCCCCGCGTCTCCGAGCGCAAGAAACGCTCTCTCTCCTCCTCCCCTCACCACCGTCGCACACCAAGGTCACCACCGACGACCGCGTGCGCGAGTGGGGCTACGGTGACTACGAAGGCCTTACCCCATCACAAATCCGTGCGCTGCGAAAGGAGCAGGGACTGGATACGGAGCGCCCGTTCGATATTTGGCGCAATGGCACTACGGGAGTGGGAGGGGAGTCGCCGGATGAGCTTACGGAGCGCATCGATGCTGTTATCAGTGACATCCGTAAGGTACAAGGAGTCGCTATGAAGGGGGGAGTGGAGGCGGCGGATGTGCTGATTGTTAGCCATGGACACTTTCTGCGCGCTTTTGCGAAGCGGTGGTTGGGTTATGAGTTGCACACGCCGCTAATTATGGTGCTGGATCCCGGTGGAGTCGGAGTGTTGAGTTATGCGCATAATAATGTCGAGGAGCCGGCGTTTGTGTTGGGGGGTGTTTTTGGAGTTCCTGAGAAGGAAGAGGGAGAGTTGAGGAACTAGCATTGGATGCACTTAGACGGATACCCGAACCATTTTGCTTTGATATGGACAATATACAATAGATATTGGGCTACTTCTTAATCCAGGAGATGAGATGTATGCCTGTCGCTATACCTCAGCGTGCAATTTGGTGGTGATGAGAGTGAGTCTTATGATACGACACGCCCATGCAGTTCTTCTGGGGCCACGATACTCATTGGATGGGGATTAAGGATGACGCGCGGCTAGGAACAAACAGACAGAAGCAGCGCAGGGCTGCAGAGCACATTGCAGAGAATTTGACAAATCACTGCATCCGAACTAATCAATGCAACAGTTCAGGAACTGTTTTTAGAGTGGTAGTTGACTAAGAATCCGATGTTGCACGAGCCGTTGGCGAATGAGACCATCTTCTGCAGTGTTACATAGAGGAGGTCGTACTCGTATGTCGAATCTCCCAATCAGATCGTGACTCCGCTAAATGGAATGTTCAGCTTGTTGATCTGGCCTTGACTCAATATATTTACGTTACGTTTGGGACTATATGTAACACTGGAGTAGCAGACCAGTTCCTTCTTCTCTACCTTTAACAATTTTCCTCTCCAAGCGTACAGCAATGCATACTAACTCCCATCCCCACCACCCGCATCCTCCCCCCCACCATCCCCACCACCCGCCCTCGGTATACTCAACCCTCCTCCAACATTCCTCGGCGCCTAGAGTAAACACCGACCTCACCGTTTCCACCGCCATCCACGCCCTACACCCACACCTCACCCTTACCATTGTCCCCACCAGGCCATGCCGACTCCTAGAGTTTGCCGCAGCGGGTTATGCCACCGCGACCCTCGACACCGACCATGCCTCAAGCCACATATGGCGTGTCAACGCGGACGAAGAGCAGATCTGGTTCGGTAAGTATAAGTACAAATACGAGGACAAAGAGTACATGGTGTATATTGTGGAGTGGATGAATGAGCTTGCATTTGATCCAGTACGGATGCAATATATTCTCTCTCCGAAGGAGGATGATTTGACTGGGCTCATCAGGGCGGCGAGCATATTCGACCAAAAAATTTATAAGGGGATCTGGGTTTATGATGGGTATTGGGATAGTAACCATGAGCTGTGGCTCGAGGTGCAGAAGGCGAGTTGGGATGATGTGATCCTCGATCCGGGATTTAAAAAGACGGTCATTGGGGATGTCGAGGGCTTCTTTGGGAACAGGGATGTATATAAAAGATACAGCATTCCGTGGAAGGTCTGTTTCCCCCCCCCCCCCTTCACTCCCTTCGCTGATATGAAGACAAAAACAGCGTGGTGTAATTTTCTATGGCCCTCCGGGCAATGGAAAAACATTATCCATCAAAGCACTGATGAACTCAGTGTCACACTTCAAAAACCCGGAGGCTCCGTTGCTTTACGTGAGGTCACTTCACGGCTTTTTCGGCGAAGAAAGCAGCATCAAAGAAATATTCGCCAAGGCGCGGGATGTGGCCCCGTGTTTGCTGGTGTTTGAAGATTTGGATTCAATGATTGGCGAAGGCATCAGGAGCTACTTCCTGAACGAGATCGACGGGTTGGAGAATAACAACGGCATCTGCATGGTCGGGAGTACGAATCACTGTAAGTTGCATGCATCTATGGTTATGATAGGCTGCTGATGAAGATAGTGGATCGCCTGGACCCCGGGATCGCAAAGCGCCCTAGCAGGTTTGATAGAAAGTACCTATTCCCCTTGCCGGCGCGGAATGAGAGGGTAAATTATTGTCTATTCTGGAGGTTTGTCCCCTGTCCGTCCATCCTGCGCATCCTGCCGCTGACGAACCGGAAAAATAGGGAAAAGGTTACCAAAAACCCAGAGATCAAGTTTCCTGAAGAGCTATGCAATACGGTCGCAGATCTCACGGAAGGGTTTAGTTTTGCGTACATGAAGGAAGCGTTTTTGGCTAGCCTTTTGGTCGTTGCGAACGGTGATGTGAAGGAAGGGTTGGAGGCGGCTCTTAGAGAGCAGATTAAGAATTTGAGGGAGGAGTTCGAGGGGGGTGGTGGCGATGATGATGAGTGAGTGAGTGATGAAGTACAGTGATGCTGACGATACCTTTGATGAGTTATGATACATATACTTCTCTCTTGTTGTACTTTCGTGCTTTTGGATAATGTGAAGCGGTTCGTGAACAAGATGCACCCATATGATATCTTCTGAGTTGCGACAACCAGGGTCGGAGTCGTGAAGCATACAGGAGCGTTCAACCATCATCAGAGCGCCCGTTCGGCTGACCAATATGCTCCACTCAACTCAAGCTTATGGTTCATAGTTACTATCCCCCGATGAATATTAGGTAGAAGCCAATTGGTAAGTTGAAATTTGATTCGCTAGCAACCAGCTATTTAACTTTATATATGTGTCAAGGTTGAGCATGCTATAGTCGAGCCTGGTGAGATCGAGATCCAACGGTCATACTCAGCAATAGTCCATGGAAATCCTTCTACAACGTTCCACTAGTGTCAAAGCACCAGACCCGCTCTCCCAGCGAACCTTAATCTGTGTTCTGAAAAGTCAATCCCCGCCACACTTCCGCGGATAGACACCCGATTTTCTCTGGCTATATCGGACCGCGGAGGGTGGGAGCAATAATAAGTGATTACTAGCTCAAACCCATACAAGTATAAAGTTTGGGCTTCGGTCCATCGTACTATAGCCCCGGGGAATGACGTCTATGCTTAGAAACTCCCTTCTATCTCTATCTCCCCGTGAAGCTTCCATCTTCACTCTCCAACAAACCCCCAAAAAACATCATGCCTACCACCACGTTCGAAGGAGGAGTTCCACCCACCACCGCATTTGACACCTAGGCGTTTCTTAGCCATCATTCACCTTTGAGCATATCACATCCAGCGATTCAGCACAACCATGCCGCCCTCACGATCCCCCCCACCCTCACCCCCTACCTCTGTCGCCCACCGCTTCAACGAACTCAGTACCTCAGCCCACTCCCCCCTCAGCGAGGCCGGCGCCCGAATCTTTAAGCTCTTCGGCCTGGGCAAGAAATTCGACCGGTCCCTCCCCTCCCCCCCTCCCTTCTTCCTCTAACAACGACAGGATACGCTACAAAGTCCGGCTCCACCGGGCGCGGCGGCTAAAGCCACCGTTCTCGGCGATGGAAGCTGATAATGCTGCGCGGGTGGCAAGGCTGGCAAGACAGGGGGCGGTTGAGGTCCCGACGGGGGGGAGGGAGAGGTTGAGGCTTATTGCACTTGGGTGGGATGAGGAGGTTTATACCAGAGCTGCACGAGAGAGGGAGAGAGGTGGATATAGGTGGGAGGGGGCTGATTAGGGGTAGGAATGGAGATTGCGCGGGTTGGGTGTTGTGAGAGGGATGGACGAGTGATATAGATAGACCTTCGAATCCCTCATCAAAAGTAGGGCACCGAAACGAAAAGTGTGCCGTCTCGATAGGATTGTTTGCTTCGACGTCTTCGTTGAACTTGTACCACGACGTTGCCACGGGTAGAGTTGTTCTCGCCTTGGTTGGGTAAAGGCCAAGTTAGATAAGGTTCTAGGAATGGATGGAATTCTCGAGATTCGAGAAACGGTAATAGATTGCCTCTATGTCATGGAGAGGTATTCGTACCATTTCACCAACCCCGCCTGGAGACGACGTACGCGTAGGTCTCAAGAATAGAGCAAAAAAGTGACCCAATCCCAACTCTTCAAATTTTGCTCTTATTTGGGAGAAATAATTCATACTCCACTCCACCGGGCTTAGGTTTTCTTCATCTAAAAAGCGTTCCTGAAGACTGGAACCCGTAGACAGCGGCAGTCACCCCAGAAGAGAACGGCCAGTGCTCTACCTAGCTGGGGATTGTCCCTCTGACGGCGAAAGGAAATGCTTATCCCCAGCGGGGCTGGCAAACAATGGCATTTGTCCAATAGCACTCGTTGTTCGGAATTCAACGAATAACTGAATATACTGATGCTATCAATGAACAAGTACCTAACATGCTATATACACTTGAAAATGAAGTCAAAAGTCCGTCAGTGGGATTCAGTTCAATCACAACCAGAGATTGTGAATATCCGGGGCCTCGTACCTACTACCAAACATCATTATGATCAAACAATTCCAATTCCATCCTCTCTACAACCTCAGAACCGAGCCGGGAGTCTAAAGACGGGTTCCTCGCACGTCTGCAGATCCTTAAGTAATTCCCAGTTCGAAATGTCTGCTATCGAAGCAGATGTTGTGAAACAATAATCCGGCCACCAACTTCCGATTTTCCACGGAGAAGAGAAACTGTCAAAGAGGGGCATCAGTGTTCCCAAGGCCCCCGAGAGGAGGCCGAGCCCAGAATTGCAACCACACTGGGTATGGAGTATAACCACTGATGCGGAGCTGAGTATCGAGGGGCTCTGGGAATTCCTCATAAGGTTGAAAGTCAGCTAGGGCTGCGGTCTGGATGAATATGCAACAATTTGAAACCCATGGTGTGCACAGTACCCTAGCCCCATGGTCAACGGCCATAAGTCCGCTGCAGGATAGGGAAGATTTGACTCCTCTGGGTATAGATTTCCCATCCAATGCATGCCCAGCTCAGAGCGCTGTGTCCAATTTCCATGGAAGGTTGTGCGCAACTTGGTGATAATGTTAGATGTTTGGTAGATAAACAAACATCCGAGTCTCTATATAGAACTGCTCCTTCAGCTCAGCTGAACAAGCAAAAAAATAATCTTAAAAAAAACTAAGACCTGAGAGCCCCCCCCTGCAGTAGTGGGCAAGCCTGCCAGTTCTATAACTGCTTTCCTTAATCTTCGTCGCTTAGGACAAACGCGGCACTATTGGAACATTGTCGGTTAGGAGCTGCATGCACAGCCGTAGTGCAAAACCTCAAAAACGAGGTCGCCGGTAGTGGCGTCGGCTTGAAACTTCTGCTACGCAGCCTTGTCGGCGGGTTTATCCGCGGATCCGACCAACATTGGGATTGGATGGCTATGCTGTGTGATTTGTGAGGGTTGGAAATACACTTTTACTATTAAAGAAGGCGCGATTTCGTAATATAGTGTTTTTGGACAGTCAATTCTTGTAGTCAACCCACAACAGTCGACCTTGACTGCCGCGCCCGGGACCGATTTGTATCCTAATTCCCTATGTGTTTTCACTAGCTAGTGCTCAAGATCGACTTCCACCCGAAGATACAGGGTGCCTTGCAGACACGGCAAGACAAGGCTCGCTGACAGACGCTAGTGTTTTGGTATTGGAATTCCATAACTACACGTTGTACCAAAGTCTCAGCTATAATCGGTAGAGAACAAGGCGAGTGGGGACCAAACGCTCACATGAACGGCAGATTGAGCACCAGGCGTCTGACTGACAGCTTCACCGCAGAAGCCTAGAGCGCATTCTATTGAGTAACTGGCGTATCTAGTATGCGGCTATCAGGATTGCAGGTAAACGAGGCGGTAGCCTTGGTGATACGTAAGGTACCTCCGTGGATGAAGGAGATGACGGTATGGGAAGGGAGGTGCGCAAGCATACGGTGCGCAACACGAGGTACATCATATGGGCCGAGTTCTCTAGCCGGTGCCATTGACAATGCGGAGTTCAGGAAGGCAGCCAGATCATCAATGTTTGTTTGCCTTGCTCTGTTTCAGACGCGACAGTCGAAGTTGGACCGTGGTAGGTTAACGATAACAATTGAGTGCATTGAGACACTCTGGGCGGCTTAGGCGAGTGATCACATCAAACCCGTATCCTACCCACATCACTCCGCACACTTCCCGTCTGCAGTACCGTCCAGATAACCAAACGGAAACGTTGTTTCATTGGCCTTGGCCGCATGAAACGCACCGGCATTGAGGCGGAGCAAGCAAAAAAAAAGCAGTTCAGTTGCAAAGCCAGAAGCTCCTCGACACTAGCCCATGTGGCCCGCGCGGAAGCTCACAGCATTGACCCCAATTCCTCTGGCCACAAGACAGGATTTTAGCGAGACTACAAACCCCACGCACGATTGAACCTCATGCTGCAACCCGGTTAGCAGCTCTGCCACGAATCGACCCAGTCCAGAGTTCAATTATCCACAACAAAGTCGAGGAGTCATCGACCCTAGGATGGACACGCAGTCGTCGTGGTCCTCCTGTGGTGGATGGGCGTTCCGATGGGTACTAATCACAAATACACGGCAGCAAAAGTGCACTTCAGCCTTTCCTATGTCTTGTGATGGACCTTCTAGGCCGTATCATACAGAAGGTATCCGTGGAGCCTCGATGGCTTCCTGCTGTGAGACGTGCCATTGCATTTCGATAAGGATCTTTCCCTTTTTTCATCATCGCCTCCCATAATCCAACATAATCCAACAGAGTGAGCATTGAGCAAACGGACGGGCGGTTATGAGTTGAAAAATGATACCCTAATATGTTTAACTGGATCAGCATGAATTCGTATGCATGCCGCTCGACTGCTTATTTGCTGTGAGGGGGAATATTCAGATTAATTATCGGCCTTGTGACCCTATGGTGAAATAAACAAAAATCCCTTTTTAAAAATATTTCACATTCATACTCATTCAGTCCGTCGGCCGGAGATACTTGTGTACATATACCAGTGCTACCGCTTCCGACTCGCCAGAGCCAATCTTCAGCCCAATCGGAGTCTATCCACCGACGAATTGATTTGATCATAGACACGGCATAGAGGTCAATTCTCAGCCAATGTACGCACATGTGTGTGTATAAGAGCTTCCAAAGCATGGGTGTTCGGGATATAATATCGCGATGCCTCGATTGCATGAGCTTTGCGATCCCAGGTTTGCGATCCAAGATCGGACGGTTGGATGTTCCCGGATTGACCAATTGATGCGAAAGTAGAGTCGCATGTTTGGTATTTCGACGCATTCTTGTGAGATTTGACGTTGGGGAAGTGGGGGAGGTGCGATGACGTCGATCGGTTGCACAAGGTTAATTGGGCCCAAGGAAGGTAGTGCAGCGCAAAATAAATATGCGAGACGTCGTCGGAGTCCGTTTGTGCATTTGCCCTATCACATAAGTGTGCAGCATGCAACAGCTCGCAGCCTGCAGACGTCGGAACTTTCGCTGGCGAAAACCGTGGATGTTCAATCATCACCTCATCTTCACGAGCGATTGGCCTGGAGAACAAAACACCCCCCCTCCCCCCCCCCACAGGTTCGTCCTCCTCTTCCATGCGCCTCAGACCCTCCGCCCCGTGGCGTTGCCCCCTCGACTGACACTCTTGCTCACTCTCGTCTGTTGACCCCGAAGACGGCAGTTTGATTCGAGGCTAACGACATAGCATGACCATGACATTCTTATACTTGCCTTCTTCTCCTCCTCGCTCTAGCTTTCCTACTACCCAGAGCCTACCGTTTCCACCTCCGCTTCCTCATCCTCCCCACATTGATCGCCTCCTCGTGTTCGCCGTCCACATTCTGTTCTTCCTCCATCCCTTCCTGTCTGCCCCGCATTCAAATATATTTTCGCTCCCTGCCAATTGCGATCCCCACTCCAGGGCCTTGGAACCGCGCTATATAAAGAACACCAACGTAAGGATAAAACTGCCTAATTTCAGCCCGCAGGCACATGAAATCATCAGAGATGGCTCGTTCTGCTTCTACTACCCGCAAATCCTTCTCTGAGGTCCTACCTCCGCTAGTTCTAGGGACAGCAACCTTCAACCACCAGTACAACCCCGACCCGCACTCCCTCGCCACGACCGCCATCATCCACCGCGCCCTCTCTTCGGGAATCAGGGCCTTCGATACATCCCCCTACTACGGGCCCGCAGAAAGTCTACTGGGCCAGGCGCTGCAATCTCAATCCCTCGTCCCTAGATCCGACTACATCCTACTATCCAAATGCGGGCGCATAGCGGCCGACAAATTTGACTACTCTCCATCATGGATCAGGCAATCAATCGACCGATCGCTGCAGCGGCTTGGAACTGAGTACCTCGATGTCGTCTTTTGCCACGACGTCGAGTTCGTTGAGCCATGGGAGGTGATCTCGGCGGTTCAGACACTCCGCGAGCTCAGAGACCAGGGTTTCATCCGATATGTTGGCATCTCCGGGTTCCCCACCGACGTGCTGGCAACACTTGCGCAGCAAATCAAGGACCGCACCGGAGAGCCGCTGGATGCGGTGATGAGCTACGCAAACTACACCCTGCAAAACACACTGCTTTTTTCAAAGGCGCTGGACAGGCTTGTCGATGCGGGCGTTGACTGCGTGCTCAACGGCTCGCCCTTGGGAATGGGCTTGCTGCGCAGCCAGGGCGTGCCCGTGGGCGACATGGGGGATTTCCACCCTGCTCCCAACGCCCTTCGGGACCGCTGCGTTGATGCTGCTAATGAGGTGCAGAAATATGGCGAGAAGGGCGAGCGGCGGCTTGAGATACTCGCCCTGAGGTTTTCGATTGAGGGGTGGATCAAAGACGGGGCGCTGGCTGGGACGACTGTGAGGCCGCTGTTGGAGTCTGCGGACGACGGTTCCCCAAGGGAGGTGAGCTTTGCTCGTCCGAGAGTCGGGGTTAGTGTCGCCGGAACAAGCTATATGCATGAGCTTGAAGAGCTGGTGAAAATTTGGAGGGATGTTGTCGGCGCACTTGAGCGGGAGTTCTTGTATCAAAAGGTCTTGGATGTGTTTGGCGAGGAGTGGAGGGACTATACGTGGCCGAGTCCTGGGGAGGGCTACGTGCGGGCAGGTCAGGAGCAGCAGGCGAATACGCTAATAAAGAGTCGGATGTAGATGTCTTTGGGGGTTTCTTTTCTTTCTTCTTCACGTCTGTACTTTTGCCATAGAACGGGGCGGGCTGCTTGTTTTTTGCTGTGCTTTCACTCAGCAACAATTTTTGTTTCCTGTGTACGGGTGGCTTCCGTGAATTCCCGCTCGGGGAAACAAAGACATGGTGGTGTGATTGTGCGTAGTAGTAAACATTCTGGGTGTGCGTGGCTCCTTCCTACTTCCGGTGGGCCTCACCCTGCAGCCAAATCGCGACGACAGTCCACTTTCACGATACCTTTACTCAATACTGGACGCACTCTGCCCTACTCCTGCACCCCGCTCCAGGCCCATCGTGTTCTTCGCTTTTCCGCTTTTGGTCTGGCTGCTCTTGATGTGGGCCCCCACACGCATCTGGGCTCATGGCTGCCGAACTGCCGTGGTATGGTTCGATACAAAGGGCTGGACGCGGTGGTTCCATTGCGCTCCAAATGCACTTCCTGATGTGGAAAGTAGACTGTATCCAGTGATACGCGCACCGTGGCTCCCATTCGTCTGCGGCTCGAGACGGAACGTGGATCGGCACAAACACGAGCCGGCTGTCGATCGGGAGGATTAAGGTTTGGGACTAGAGCGGTGGCGGCGAATTCCCGGCTGGAAAGGGTTCACCGGGTTGGTAGGTCTGGGGCGAAGCTGTGCTTGGGACTTGCATACGCCGGTTGGAGGGGGTCACGGTGTCACGGTGTTGGTGCGTCTGCCGCGATCCGGGTCTGCTGAGGATTGCGGCTGAACTGCTGGCGCTATCAGCATTCGGTTGCGGCATGCTGCTGGTCTGGCTGCACTCTGTCGTTTTCTTGTTGCGGGCCGTTTGCCGGTGGGATTGATGCGGAGGCGGCGAAGACGGAGGACCCGGTGGTTGATTGGTGCGAGTGATATGGCGGGTATGGGTTTTTCCAATGATGCCCTCCGAATGTCTTAAGTATTGGCATGGACTCGCCCAGGAGCTGTCGTCGAGTTATTTGTAGTATTTCGAGTGCGTGTGGGATCATGGGAAAGCACTCGACAGAGGTTGTGAGGGCGCGTCTGGTAAGTGCGACGGGGCCGCAGAGGTTGTTGGTTTTGGGCGCAGACGCGTGTGATGTTGAAGGGCTGCGTGAGGTGAGTGAGTAAGGCGTTGGGGTGTGGTTCTCTTGGTGCAGTGGGGGTGATATTTGCTTGCTTGCCCTGCATAGATCTCAACCTCCTACTTATTGCAGTTCCCTCTCCTACTCTAAAACCTTACCTGCTCAGCGGGCGTAATATTTTTGATTCCCCCCCCCCTTCCAACAATGCAATATGGACGTGACAATCTCTAACGTTATAGAACCACCACAAGGTTCCAGCCCGGCCGTCACGGTGGGTTTTTCCTTTGAAGCGGCGTAGGAGGCATTGAACATGGCATGCAACGGGTATGGGACGGGAAGACATCTTATCTATTGGGACAACCGAATACTAGCAAGAACTAGCGCAGCGGGATGGCAGCAGTAGAGCTACTGGAACAACCCTCGAATTGAAGCGGGACGATGGAAAGGTGGCCTCAAGATATCTCATCCAGGAACGCCCACCACTATAGTGAACCGAGTCAGGAGAGGAAACCTGCGAGTCGATCCGAGTCACCAAATCTCAGCTCGACAGGAAAGGTCGGCCGGGAATACAGGGTTCTGAGACTCCGCGATCTGCAGGCCGCAGTTATCAATTGCCCATAGTGCCAAGTGAAACCGTGTGGTGGAACTTGCCGTCCGATGTTGAGACAATATCTACGGCCTCCTATACTCGGGATGTCCATCATGTCTTTGATTTATTATTTACTAACATCAAAAGATCCAGCCTGCTCGAGCTTTTGCCCAGGCTTAGCTCGAACTGGCTCACGCACATCACTATTGAAGATCTTGACTAGTTTACACTGATTATCACTCTTCAGATCAAGTGTTCCACCGAGAACTGTGCATAAGCGGTATAAAATTGAAACATACTACAAACAGCTTCACCGCTCTCGAAATCCTTCTGTCTGTTTCCCTCTAAGATGCGGCCCTTGATCCTTGGGACGGATGAATTGGATAACAAACGCACCTCAATGCGTCAAGCACACCAAGGTCAGATCCGATTCAATTGTCTCAAAAATGACACATACAAATATAGCTGTTTGCTATGCACTTCTATATTTGGTCTAACTTTTGGTAGGGATATTTAATAAGTTTGTTCTATAGCCTTTTATTTGCTAGTTTCTTATTCTCTGGGAATTTCGATATAAAACTGTTATAATCGCGTGGACTATGGATCGGCAGTGACAGTAAGAAAAATCGATGGTATTGTTTAGGTTGATAACATGTTTTGTCACGGGTTTCAACTGGAGAGCAAGTTACAGTGGTCTGCCGTCCGGTGTCGGGTGTCGGGTGTCTATATTGATATATATCACGGTTAGTCTTCCCAACAAACGCAAAGGTACAACACGTTTGCTGGAGGTTATGTTTCAGATATGGGATGGAAGCAGAATATAGGTCAGCGTCCCATCATAGCTCCGAATACCCTCCTTCCCCTGGGTGTTCATCCAGCAGCATGGGCAGCCGGCCAATAGATCATTTGACCGGTCTGCAGATATCCGGCGTTTTTTGTTGCCACGCAACCCACGAAGAGCTCGAGTGATGAGGACAACCACCCACGAGTCCCACACCCATTGGCAGACACTTTCAGCCCAGCTGCAAGATATCCCGATACCTTACTGCAGACACTGATCCCCCGATCCCCTCGTAGGCTTTCTGGCGAATCTGTGCGCACGGACCACATTTTATTTGCATCTCACCCGTCGCGCCCCCACGACTTGGCGAAATATCAAACTCTGTTTTTGAAATGATCTTCTCACAATCCAACAGACCCGCAGCAAATGCTAACATCCGGATAGAAACAGCGACGATTGTCTCGGGAGTGTTCGCAACAGGCCAGACCGGCGGTCGGCTGGGTAGACTGGCCTTGGCATGGTCGGTCGATTCAAGAGAAGCCGGACTACAGGTATCCGGAGAAAAAAAAAAGAAAGCTCCCTCGGGGAGGACCCTGGGGAAGCCAGCCATTAATCGCCACCGAGAGTGCAGGGGTGGCCGAGGAAACTTCAGCATCTAATCGACAGATCGGAGCAGGTCGTGACCTCTGCGCTCTAGACTGATCCTCGTCACGAGAAACCCGGCACACGGCTCAGCTTTTCACCAAGTATGATTCTGATCATCGCCGGTCACCCGCGCCGTTGTGCAATGACCCCCCGGTTCCCCGCGGAGACGTCGTGGCAAGAACTAACGGTCCAAGACTCCTCCGGCAATATGGTTCGGTGTTCGGGTCAATGCAGCAGGAGTATCAGACACGCACCCCGTAGGATCTCATTCCAGGAACTCTTCACCGCCTACCCTGAAGAACTATACAATCGGTGAAGTACCCATATTGCTTCCCAGGTACAGGCTATTATTATTCTATAACTCTGTCCACGCCCCAGATCAGCAGCAATATGCAATGATACTTCGTGTTGGCGGACTCACCTTACCAAGCACGACCCCAGTCCACCATGGTAGCTATATGCAGCGTCATCAGTGTATTAAAGTCTGACGTCCACGAAATAAAACTCCCATGATGCGGGGAACAGTCGGCGGAGCACACACATTGAATTCGCAGGGCGCATTGATGACCCATCCCGGTGGATATGTATGCACGGTCGTCATCAGTCAGATATATCTCACGTCCCCATTAACGCCAATCACAACCTCTGACTCGCCAGCCACCAGCGACGATCGTTCCCCGCGCGTCTACTGTACTCATGTACCGCCCCCGCTCGTACACCCCCCCTATACTAAGCGCTACCTGACCTTCCATTCCCCCACCCCCACCACACACACAATGCTTTTTCCTATTCGTCGGTGATATTGCCGCTTCTTCACGACGCATCCAACAAACAACAAAACCTGTCATCTCCTCACCGGGTGATGGGCGTTCGCTTATGTGTGGTTTTTGCGTGATACCCGAGCGAACACAGTGCTACACAGCCCAAGGGATTTATGCATGTGATGATAACCAAATGTTACACATGAATGGGGTTAAAAAAAAAAAAAAAAGGTTGGCTCGTATTTGCTTCTGCTGAACAGAAATAACCCCACGCCAGGTTACTTTCATATACATAAGGCAAAGGCAAAGGCAAATGCAAGGCAACACGTGAAACGGCCGGCGTTCAGGTAATCAAAAACCCCCGAACTTGCATACTTGCCATACATATCACTCGATCGATGTGGAAAAAAAAAATGTCTAGAATGTGCCTGCCCGATTTCGATGAGATTTCTTCAGCCCATATGTAGCAGTTCCAATTCCTTGTATGAAACTGTTTTCCAAAACACAAAAAACCACGGAAAAAAATAAATTGCAGACCCCCCGTTAACCCCAATGATGCCATGCTAAACAAAACTCAGATAACCACACACAAAAACAAATACAAAACCCCCCCTCTCTCCTCTCTCCCCTTCCCCACGCTGACGATGCTTTCTAAAACGACAGTCAGACAAGACCCCATCCCAAAAACACACAAAACCCCGTGCCGCTATGCCAGTACAATAAAAATAAGGTACAATAAAATACAGACAGAACAGACAAAAACACCACCCAGCCAACAAGTGATCAAGCAAAAGAGAGATATATGGGTATCCAAAGAACAACCCTAGGAAACAAGTTATGTACCAAGAAGGTAAATATGTAATAGATACCAAACGAAGGGAAGAAAAGAAAAGAAAGATGGTGGTTGTGGTAGTGGTGGTGGTGGTTAATACATGTCCTCATCGTCATTGTAGAGCCTCGGACTGCTTGCCCACGAGGTTTCTTCTTCATCGTCGATCCGCAGCTTCCCCTCGATGATCTCACCCGTCTTTTCATCCTTGATCATCATCTTCTCCGGCAACCCAAAGCTTCTCTCCAGCACCAACCCCTTTCCCAGCGTTGGCCGCAGTTGATCGTGCGGTGTGATGGGTGAATAGCTGGCCGGTGTCGAACATCCGGGGTAGGTCAAGTCCGGCGTGTCATCGTACAATCCCATTCCTCGAAGCTCCTTGTTGCCATGGTTGGGAATAACAGAGCGGTCATCTTCCTCTTCCTCTTCCTCCTCGTCTTCATCTTCATCTTCCTCCTCCTCATCCACCGACGTCCGAGATTCTGTCGCCAGTGGTGATGCGGTTAAAGACGGAATCGTGTATGGCGAGGGATGCTGAGACTCGAATGCAGCACTCTGGTTGTCCTGATATGCCAACTGATCCAGGTAGGTATCGTTTACGGGCAGCTGGGCCATTGGCACCGGATAAGCATTGTACTGATACTGTCCATTGCTCTGGACAGGAACGAGCAAGAACGCAGACGGAGCCTCCGCAAGCCCAGGATTGCACGCGTACTGCTGCGGCATCAGTGGAGAGCCCGACGGGGTGACCGGAGAAAGCGGATGCTGGAACGACGAGGTCTGGAATGGTGGTGGCGGCAATCGGGTCTGGTCCACGAACGGACTCGCTTGGCAACTCCCCGCTGTTGCCATATCCTCCTGATAGCACGAGTAATAGCCGTCCGAGCCTTCTTGAGGATATCCCATCCCCATGTTCATATCGTAACCGCTAGGCTCTATGTGGCTGTAGTATTGTGATGCCATATCATTGTATCCCATCGATTTCGACGAAACTTCCTGCTCCCAGCTCTCCATTGCCGTGCTCATATCCTCCCCTCCTCCCCCTCCTCCTCCGATCATGGGGAAATTGCTCTGGCCGAGGGTGTAGTGTGCCGGCTCGAATCCGCAGAGTTCTTGCTGGGTAAATAGTGGAGGTGCATCCGGGTGGTATATTGTTGGGTCGTCGTAGGTACTTCGTTCTGGGTCGTAGCTCTGGTCGAAACCATAGGTGTATGCCATGGTATTCATGGTGTTTGTTCTACAGAAAACCCCCCGTTAGATGTTTGTTTGTTTGTTTGGCAGAATACACATTGTTCATTGCACATACGGAGAGCAGCACTAAGCTGTGAGATTAGGATAGACGGGTTGGAAGGAAGTGTGGGCCCGGACGATGTTACGGTGGGTGATTGTTGATGTTGACAATGTTGGTGGAAGAGGTTCACAAATAAATCTCAGGAAAGGGTCTTGGGGGGTGGCAGCTGGCCGATAAGTACTATCTAAAAGTCTGGCCACATGGGGAAGAAGAACGGCATGAACGTAACGCATGGACACCACCCTGCGGTTGGGCAGAAACGCACTAGGTAGGCTTATACAATTGAAGTAAGAGACGATCCACAAGACAGGATTCGGTACGGAAATTTGAAGGGGCCGCGTCGTTATAACTGGCCAAAAGGGCGGAAAGCATGGATGTGGTACATGTAACTGGGGGCGGGGGAATGGAAGGATGAGACCTCGGTGTGGGAAACAGCACCATGCAGCTGAGATCTCGATTCAGGAAGCGCGGAGTGTGATTGACTGACAGAGCGTGGAGTTGGAAGAAGGCATGTCGGCTTGCAGATGCACGAGTATCAAAGTCGATAGTGGAAGTTGATGGGGTTCGTTCGGGAAAAAATAGTCTAAACAGGGATGCGCACGGTGGGGTGGTCGTTAGTGGATGGTGTAGGGGTTCGGGGTTGTTGGTACTCAGCCAGGCAGTGGGTACGTGCTTTTCTGCTGCGTGCGTATGTGGCCGAGCCGACGAGCGCATGCAGAAGGACAGAGAAGCAGAACAGAACCAGCAGTGTAAGTGCAAGTGCAGGCCAAGCATGCTACGACGCAACAGCAGACTTACATAGCCGGTGTGACTAAGACACAAAGTGTGAGAAAATATATCATCATCCGCTTACGGACTTGCATTGGATTGATTGGCCATGGATTCGAATTGCTGGTTCCCAATAGTTTCGTGGATGCGCTAGAAATTCCATGTTGGTGTGGTTGACAGGATCGATGTCTTAGTTTGATGAGACGCCCTTCCGATCCGGGCCTCTCCTCAACTTTACTGACTTGAGTTTCGTCTGTCCGCCCGCGCCGCGCTCGCTTTGATGGGTGAGTCCGTGTATGAATGTTGGTTGGTTGGTTGGTTGGTCATTAGTCTGAGTTTCTTCTTTTTACGTTTCGCCTTCGGTCGATGACTGGTCAGGTTGACTACCACCTGCGTGCTCATCGTCATCAGCAGCAATTCCTCACTTCTACGAGTCGAGAAGGTAGGTCGGCTGAAATTGTTGATGCTAGCCAGCAGCCACCCAGTCATTCCATTCCCAACCTACCAAGGAAAGTACCTATCATTATCATGCTTCGGTAACTCAGCCAGACTCAGCAGGAAATGAAAGGCCATGATATGTACTCGTAATTGGACTGATGTCTAGTGGCAGCCCAAGCCGCGCTTAAGAAAGCTACGTAAAAATCCATTACCGGAAAGGCTACTATCGAACGGTCATGATCTTGGGGCGGGAAGGATGACCAAAAAAAGCCACCGTCCGGCTTAGCGAGAACGCGGGAAAAAAAGCAAAAACGTCGCAAACACAGATGTGGGAGCGACAGCCCTTCGAGCCCCGATATCATCCCTGCAATTGCATCTCAGGCCTGAAAAGTCTACGACGAAACCCGGCGCCATGCGGCAAAAAAAAAGCAAAGCAAATCGTCATGGAAGAAAAAAAGAGGAGGCGAGCAGGGATCAGGCTGGGGGAATTGCCAGATTCCCTACAGTTATAGGCGAGAGCGTGTTTGTGTTCCAAGTTTCACAAGCAACCCGGAACGATGAACGATGTTGCATTATGTGGTTTGTGGTGGCGCCCCACTGGAAAAAAAGTGTAACCATATGAACCTAGAAGGCAACTTTTCCTCTATCCTCGGGGCACTGGCGAGCCCCGTCGTTCCATGCTTGCTTTTCTTTTTCCTTTTTTAACATGCATGAAGGCACGAATGGAATATTGTTCGTCTTCGCCGGAGGGCAGAATCAACAGAACGCAAAACAACATGCGCGCGGTGCTCGCCGACCCCGTACTCGTAGGTTAGATAGAGTAGGCAGGCAAAGCAAGCGAGCATCCCGATACCCGTTTTGAATCAAAGTATTGTGCTCTACTCGTATGTAACGCAACCCTCGAAATTTGATAGGTATTTCCGGTCACTAAGAGCACGGACGCATGTTCCAGAAACGCTGTCTATATTCAATAGCCGGGACAGTGGGTAATTGGACCAATGAAAGCCCTCATTCCAGCTGCATCAACTATCCATTTTCGGACTGGGCTGTAATATTCTACCTAAACTGCCGATATACCGAGCGCGATAGTCTGCCAGAATGCTGGGAAAGAAAATGGTAATTGTCCGTCAGAGTAGCCGCGGCCTGAAATCTAATCACCACCAACGGTAGTTGTGCGCATAGTAGTCCATAAAGGTTCTGCAATATGCGTCCCAAAATGGTATGTAACCACATATGTTGGAATACAAGCATGTACCACTCGCGGCCTGTGTACCTACTTTATAAGTAGTATGTTCCGGAATGTGCATTCAGTTCCGGTGGGTGTTGTATGATTTGATGTTCGCGGAACGCGGAGGATGACCGTGGTCGTTCCAGGCTTTTCGGTGATCGACCTTTCTCACTGGAGATTCTACTTATATTGGGCACGGCAGGATGATCCAAGATAATATGTACCAAACACAATACAACATGAAAACGGTGGCACGACCGCATTGTTGTCCAGCCGACAAGTTTTGCGTGCAGTTCACACCTGCAGAATTCTGGATCATGATGGAGTCAGCGAGCCGCAACGATAATAATACCCCCGCCTACGTAACACCGGCACTTACACCCCTGTCCTCTGGATTCTGCAACAAATATATAACTTCTTTTCTCGATGACCCATAAATTTCTTGAATGCACACAATCTGCATGCCATTAGTCGAGTATTGTATTGATGGTTAGAGAACTTTGCGCATACCTTGCTTAGAATTGCTTTCTGTGACCCACATCCGCATAATCCTTAGCCGCCGGACTCCACCACCATTGAAATATTCATATGAGATAGGTTCGTCTCGCCGGAGTCCCCTAGTTGCATCGGGAGGCGCGTGACTTTTACTTACTGGTAATAAAAACTACACGATGAAGCGTGGCCAGTTCAAGAATGATCATCCACATCCTAAAGGGATTGTGTCGACCGTCGTGGCGAATGACGGAATTTTGATGTGTCGCCGATCACCAGCTGCGTAATAATGGGTCACGTATAGTACACTAGTTATGTTTTTGGTCACATTCCATTGGCACTCGTCAATACATCTAATTTTGTTCACCATCAGTATAGTAACGTCAAAAGTAGAAGCAATTGCCACAAGATCATCATTAAACCCTTTCTGACGGGTAGTCACGCGTCCCAATGAAATAGTGTCCACGCCATAACCTAGCACCTGAGAAGCTTACAATGGTGGTAGTATCCAACACTTCAAGACTTTGCTGGAGATCATTGTCTTTCGCCGAAGATTGGCGTAGAATGCCAAACCCAACCAAAGCGAAGAAGAAGCTCTCCTCCCATGCATTTTCCGTCGATACGGACTAGCCAGGCCTACCTTCTGCTACCCGTGCTACAATTATACAGATGTAGTCATTATTCATCGAGAAGATACACAGCGTCATGGCGGTGAGCGGTGGGTGATTACGGACTGGGAATATATTCGCTTCTGGCAGACCCCTTCCTTATACTAATACAGCGTGAGACCGAGATTGCTCGTATAAATGTGCCGGAAGAACGTCTCGCAATCCTCGTCGTCGTTGGAATGAAGCTTGTCTAGATAGCATCCATCCCACATGGATAATAAAGTGGTCCGTCTCGGATACTTCATCGATTTTATTGTTACTCTTACTTTTATGGTGGCGAGAAGTTGCAGAGGAGTCCTCAAAGGTGGTAGTTGTGAGACGTCGAAATTGAAGGCAGAAAGTTGCCGTTCAAACTTGGTCTTGGCACTCCCAGTTACCCGGTAAAACACAAGTGAACCCCCGTTCTAACCCTTAAGAAATCGGTTTCAACCACCCACTACCTATACCATCCTATCCAATTGCGCTGCACGAAGAAGGTGAAAGCCTGAGACTTTTGCTCTTTTCAAATTTGCTTGAGTGGTATGGTAGGCTTCACTACCAGTACTTTAACTGCTGACAGTGCAGGAATAACGTGTAGTCTCGCAAGTAAACCATTACTGTTTCTACATTACGGACCTCCTTGCACACCTTTCTTAGCGTCCATTCCCCACAAATCCCATTGGGGGTGCTCACTGTATTCCATTCGGACTCTGACTCGTTTTCAAAATTTGACTCTTTTCTTAAGGTGTTGAAATCATTGTAGCGCATCCAAAACTAATCCGCAGAACCGCTTTGCGGTACAACTAGCTCGAAAGTCTGCTCGGAACGAGCTGTAACGAGTTGTGAGGACCCATAATGAATGCCAGACCAAGTCGGCAGATACCCAAGTTGCTTGAGGAGGCGTTCATACTCCACATACATGTGTTCTAAGGTGGTCAGCAGTGGGAACACGCCACTGATGCATGGGTTCGTACTATCTCCTTTCTTATATACGGCTGCCTAAGGGGCGGGTGTCGAGTTTCTGGTATATGTATGGCACTTCGCCCATTGGGCGATGCGGTCTTTGAGGTCAATGTATAACGGGCCACACCAATTCGGATCGCTCAATACGTCGGCAGGGAATACATTACATTCGAACAGCACGCCAGAAGCATTCACTGCAGTGATCGGTCGAGAATGGGTCTGAGAGTTTGGCTAAGAGGACGTGTGTATTGGCTTCTCTGCGTAGGATTGAAGCTCAACTCCATAAGTTCTGAGACTACGTGGAATCAAAGGACAACTGTAGAACGCTGATGTTGGTAGGCCTGTGGCGCCGGAAGACCAGCCGGCTAGCCGAGGCGGTATATAAGCGCACACTATTCATTTCACACTAATTATTCTCTATATCAGGCGTTGAAATGTTTCGTCGAGTAGACTCTTTAACATCACATAAAAGTTACCTGTGGAGGGTCACAACAATCTCGGTCACGGTATATCACGTGATGAATTCGATTCAAATGTCGAGACACACTAGTTGGGCCTTATCTTTATCGGCAGGAGTAACCGAAGCAATGAAACAGACAATGGTCGCCTGCCCCTCCAAAACAAGGTTGGTGAAGGTAACATAACGTGCATTGCAGATCGTTGCGCAGCAAGGGTTCACATATCGTAGGCGTCTGTCGTTGGCCGCCCCCGCAACCGTCCATGAACGTTTCTGCTGTTCGTCAGGCTCGTCCTACCTTACTTGTGGATACGTGTGAGGTGAGTGGATTCGACCCAACGTGTCCGGATCCGACGGCTTGAATTTGGTCACCTCAATGGGTGGTAGAGCTCCGCTTAATGGTCTATTGATAGTTTTGGAGCCCGTTTTCAGGTGTTTCGGTCGGTAACTAATTTGGGCTCTTTTTTAATGAGTTTACGAGAGATTTTCTTTCACTTTGCCTTAGCATCCCAGAATTCAGACTTGATGGTCGCCTTTGTACCCAGAATCCTTGCGTTCGGATTAGAATCCGTACAAAACATTGTAGTTTTCAGCAGAAACAATACGAACGCTGGACATATACTATTGAAGACCTGTAAAAATAATACACGGCTGTGTCATCCAGGTTTCAAAGCAAAAGCTTATTTGAAAAAAACCTTGCAAGTAACCATACTTCTTCGGGGTAACATAATCGCATTCCCACACGACACCACGCTGATAAAGGAAACTTGCTAATCCTCTCGGAAAATCCAGTTGAAATCTCCATCCCTTAGCTACTCGAACGGCCGATTACTTTCTACCATGAGATCAACGTCGAAGAAGCTAGTTAGGTTGAGATTCACCGTTCTGTACGGCTTGGTGCGCTGAGGTTTTCCTACTATCGGGCTTTGCGCAGGAACCAAAATACCCACTAACTTGGCTTGCTGAAAGTTTTCTCACTATGGACGGACTCCTCGCAAACGGACTCGGGGACCCGATAACTTCGCCATCTTGCTCAGCCTGGGCGGTTTCGCGACGTGACGATGCTGGACGAATTTGAGATTCTACGTGCCACGCTCTCGGATCAATATAGCAGCAGAGGTCAATGCAATGCAATGGGTTTACCAACTATCTTTGCATATCTTTAAGAATAGCTGCAAAATCACTAGTCCCTTAGCGTTGCCCACGATGAGAAAGTTATCTCGTTTGAATTCGAAGGAAGCGGTTGGGCTGGGGAGAGGGGTAACACTGAATTGTAAACGCTGATGATTCTGGGACAAGCTTTTAGGATACGAGGAGCCTAAGGAGAGATTAGTGCTGAAGAGGATTTTGCAACTTTTATCGTCTGCATGGGAAACGGGGAACTCCCGCCTAAGGGAAAAAGACACATGTAGGGGTACTGTACGAACAACTTTGCACGGCAACCAACCATTTCAAAACATGCTTTTGCATCGCGAACATCAAAAACAAGCAAAATCCCACCTAAATGTAAACACCATTTATCAAAACAACAACAGGATTGTGGGGGTTGAATAGCGGGGGCTTTTGAGAGATTCTCGAAATAATTTTGTTCTTTTTCGAGCAAGCTATTGCTTGGCATTTACTTGATCGTCTTTAACACCCGCGGGACACAAGTCACATCTCTTCTCAGAGATAGCCCGCAAACTTGTAGATATAAGACAGTACCTTCCGATATACATAAATACAAAGAAATATGTACCGCCTAGCCCCATCGCCGGGATGGGGGTTTGCCTCGTGCACCAACGAGAGTGCAGATCCACGGATAACGTACGCTCTGGACTTCATACATACGCGGACGCCACCAAATCAGCCCTTGAAGTCTCTCAAACGCATCCAGTCACCGGGTAAAGCTACGAACTACCTGACTGGGGTGCGAAGACACATCATTATCGTGACCGACGGAAATTATCCTGTATGATCAGAAACGACTGGCTAGCAACTTCTCTGCAATATAATATTGACAACAAACGGGGCTACAGTAAGGGAAGGATGGTGTCAGATCGAGGAGAAGTAAATCAGAGGAAACGATTTAAGATTGGACGAACCGAACTTTACAAGCCAGCTAAGCACGTATCCATGCTGCGTGCCAGTTGGTGGAGTCTTTCATTCCGTTCGTGATACTCGATACCCTCTGTTTGTTGAATGAGTATGTAGTAAGGCGGCGCAACCCTGACATAAAGATTAATTATGATTCGAAACCACAAGCCAAAGCAAAACAGGCAGCGGGAGCCTGGTTCCGATCACATACTATCCAAGCGAAGTGTTCCTGTTTGCGATGATGTTATTGTTATTGAACCGCCGGACGCAGAGCCAAAACCCGAAACATGTCACACGAATCATATCAAAATTATGCACCACCTCCACTGGGCTGGCTGGATATGAAAGTCAGTACTGGTGCACATTGTGCACACACTCCTGCATAAAGTCGGACATCAAAGCCGCCCCACTAAACAAGGCTCCCATGTAACGAACACCAAACGGGTACCACCACTACAGGAAAGAGAAGGCAAAACCGTATCATAATACGGACGGCCGAATACCCGTGAGGTGATATAACGAACCCAACTAACGGTCGTAGATACTCTATCGAACGTGGGATCAGCAGCCAGCATTTATCCACTCACTAAAGTAGCCTACATAACAGACCTGGAATTATCTGTGTAGTGAGATGTTGTCTGCGATTAACTTTCGCCTAGATGACCTAGACTGAATGCATGACGCAAGCAACACAGGTCCTCAATCAAAGGTTTCATTTGAATGGTTGGGGCCATCATGAAAGGTGTTAAAGAGCAAAACCGCGATGGGAGTTAGTAGGTCGGTACTATATCAAGCAGCTAATCGGCAGCTCTGGACTGCGGTGGACCGCAGGTTCGATTTGAAAGGCTGGATCTTGCAGCAACTGCTGCAGCGCATTGAACCTGGCTGGCAAATGACCTTCCACGAAATCATGCTCTCCATTCAGGCTTGCGGCACATTTCTGACTCGCAATTGGCGCGCGAGGGGAGGACGATTGAAAGAATTATTTTATCAATGAGCACCAATTTCGACGCTACGTCACTGGTGGAACGTGTTTTTTTTTGCTTTTAGCAAACCCACCTGCAGTTATCGATAGCCCTCACAAAACCCCACATCTTTTCTTTCTCTCTCAACTACCATTTCATCCTAGCGAATAACCCGGCCGGCGGTATCTCTCTCACGTTCCCCTTACATCTTACATGGGGCGTATTTCGTTGTTGACTGGGCGGCGGCGGCTGGGTGCTAGCGTGCGAAAGAATTTCAGCCGAGCGCCCGCTTGTTGATGTGGCCTATCATAATCCACCAACGAACGTTTTTTCTTCTTGCTATTGTCATGTCCCTTTTTCAGCAACTCCCGACGGGGAAGTGGGTATATTCCATACGGTTTTAAGATTTCTATTACCCGAACTTGTGGGGGGCGGGAGGGGATTTGGACATTGTGGGTGAGCATGCAGCCCAGGTTAAATTTGAAACCACACCTCGGTCAAGCAGGGAAGGAAGAAGACAACATTTCCACAAGCCACTACATATTGTGCGTCGCGGTGGCTTGATGGCGATTCCCGGAGGCTACTAAAGTAGGCCATGTTGAAATAATGCCTGCATCATGCACAATGTATGTACGGATCCAGACGGATAATGGGAATCCAAAAGGTAACTTGACGTCGTAACGCTATATATACCCCTCCTCGGCCCCGTAGGTGCAGATATGTTGGCTATGGGGCGGGCGGGAATGAAGTCGTGAAGTCCGAGATGTTACTTTAGCTTGCTACTCTCGACACCCCTTCAGTCGCGCGCGAGCTGTGCATGCCCGTGCGATAGACTGTTAGGTTTTTGCCTCATGTTCATTCGTTGTTGCAGGTGGATCATGGATATAATGACTACCTCGGAAGCGCAGGTAGAGTAGTTTTCTTTTGCTTTTTTGCCTCATCAGCTCGAAGCTCCGCCTTGTCGGCGTCGTCATTCGTGATTTAATTTTCCCCACCTTTTTCTATGAAACCCACCGATCTCTCATGCAAACCGATATCTATCCAATCAACAGGTATGTCGCCCGTCATGATACTGAGTGAGTATTAACGGATGTACCAAAAGTCAGGCGCGCCCATATAACACAGAAATTCTACATCTCCACCACAACAATAAAGAGAATTTCTGAAAGAGGAGGGAGTCATATAAGGCCATTAGAGATGCATCTGTGAAGTTTTCTTAGAAAAATATTTACCATGTAGTGAATAATGAGGACCTTGGCATTTCTCGTTGTATGGGGGAAAAAAGTCGGGCGCTCTTTTGGCCTGTGTGACTACGCCCCATATACCCTTGTACCCTAGTACGGGTGAGCCTATGATTTTCTAGTTCTCCAATTACAGTAGAGTACGGTTTCTGCCTCTAACTGCCTGAAGCAATCATTGCCCCGTTAATATTTTTTGTTCCTTTTTATTGCTCATGGCCGCGTGTGGCCAGTTTGATGGGGAGGTGTCCGATGGGCCGCAGTTGCAATGCAGGTTTGGGGTTACGGGTTGGGTTCTTGCCGATTGATTGGTCTGTCGCCAACTTCTGCACGGGCCAATATAACTCGTGCGAGTGAGGCCATGTGATAGGACACAGCGGCACATGGAGGGCAGGCAGGCCAAGTTGATAAAGTGCGAGGTATATATAAAACAAAGGAACCATACATACCCGGCAGACAGGTATTATATTGTGTGAGCCTTGCGGGGGATGCGGAATCCAGCAGGTTGGTACAGCTTGGAACGTCGAACCACCACCCATTCCATCCTCATGACAGGTACATGCCTGGTATGATACAGAGTGAGACGTGTTGCTGACATACCTAGCCTTGTTGAGTATTCTTTGGTCGCGAATAAACGAGGGTCAGACACGAGCTAAGATAGTAAGTAAAATAGAGATGGTTTTTCTGTACTCCTGGTGTATCTACGATTCCCGAAGGTTCGCATAAAGCTGATTCAATGTGGTAAATAACTAGCAAACAGACGAATAGAACATGCGAGGCTGTGTGAGCATGTGGTTGTCTCCGCCGAGTGCGCAAGCTAGTTTTTTCCAAGTGCAGTGCCAAGAGACCAGATAATCGGTCCAAAGTTATATAGCGGCTCCGAACACCCATCTTCGCCGGAGGAACGTACTCTAAACGCAAGAGGAACGTGCATATTTGTTGGCGCTGGACTGTTGAAGCGAGTCATCGGTTGTGATTGGCGTTAACGGATCTTTCATGGGAGTTAGACAAAGCTCAACCTAAATCCGATACACAGATCTGACTGATGACGCTGTATCTACCTCGGTAGACTATCGACTGGGGTTGTGCCTGGTAAGGCGGGCGTCATCCCAAGGCACATATCGCTGCTCGCTCTCTGACATTGCAAGGAGCTGACAGCTTACACCTAGGAATCAATATGAGTGCTTCACCGACTGCTACCATTGATAACCCGGAGCACAGCTCATCATGAGACACAGCCTAGCTTTACTATATATCTACTACTGTCCAGACACATCCAGATGACATATCCGACGAAAAAAGGCCCCCACCCCCGATAGATCTCTATGCTGCGGGGTTCTCGAGGTCAGCTCCGGCAACGTCATTCACAGACGTTTTATATATATATATATCTCAATTATAGGGGCCCATGTTTGCCAGATGTCCGACCAGCTCTCCCGACTCACAAACGGCATTACACCCCGATCCGGAATGAACGAGTTGATTGGCTTTTACAGTATGGGTAAAGATGCATGCTCTCCAGGAGCGGGGATGTGAGTTTGCGGAACAAGGGATTTCAGCAGCCGTGCCGATTTCATGGAGGTGGGATTGGCAAAACCTAGTGATTCCCATAGCTAATTTTCTTTGTATCTATTTCATAGTGAGGTATTTGTTACAGCAGGCTATCAATCTTCCCGTGCCGATACGTACCAGTCGTCTGTGTATCTACTGGTTTTTCAACCATATAGTATGACTCCCAGGTTTTCGGAAATCGCAGTCAACTTTGACCATTCTCGTTTTCTTGATAAAAGCGTCTGTATAGTATAGTTAGTACAGCTTTTTGTTATAATCTCGCCACATCTTCGGCGATTAACCACATCTTCGGTAATCAGTTACCAAATATCATAGTTACAAAGGTTCCCCCAAGTTCTCCCATTTCTTCTGAACAGCAGACAGACTCTTCAAGCCCTTTTCTGAGTAATATATCATATGTAACTACCCAAGTATATTCTTCTAAATCTCTAGCTTGCATTTTCTTTACGTTATCACAGTCAAACGGGATATGAGAAGATTAAACGAAAGAAGCGAGAAACTATAGAAAGGAGAGAGGTTTGAAGTAGAGAAGCTCGGATCTCCGAGAAGATGCTAAAAGCTTCTTTAAGCTCAAAATCAGGTGTAAGGATTCTATTGTCGGCTGAGACCACTGTATTAGTGATAAGATAGAGATCTATTGAGTAACTGGGGTTAGGATTGCTAGTGTCAGTAATGTTGATGTCTTTCGTGGCAAAACAAAAATTGTGCCATTAAATTTACTTCATGGAATACACACATACTCTAGCATAGAAACCGTAGCACTTGTTTGCTATAGTACGTAATAATATGATTACAGTTCCTTCCGGCATCATATTCAAGGCCGGTATTTCTCATAATTTTGTAACCAGGGTACCCCACAGAAACTAGCAATCCCAAGGGGAAGGCGTCAATGCAGCAAGAATCTACCTTCTCAAATTGTAAACAGTATAAACTCCAGACTCCTACCCATCTGCTAAGTCATCTAACATGTATTCTTCTCTATTCCATTACGCCAAAGCCACCAGAGGTCAGACAAGTTGCCCGTTCCCAAGATCTCCAGTTACTATTGAAGGCGAACTATTCATTATATGAAACAACTTACATCAATTTCCCGGTCTGTCACAAATTCAATTAGCTCTCGAAAGGCTTTTGCCTTTTCTTGATTGTCGATGTGACGGATATTATATGTAGCGGTCTTGAGGGGAATAGTGTGAAGGTGTCCTTGAGTTGGACGTCAAGTGGATGGTTACCGCAAAATGTCATGTCGAAATATTCGCAAGTACTTTGAGATAAATGTTGCGAGTGACGTAGAAAATTAACCTTAGTTCCGACTGGATTTTGTAAAATGTGATTCCCCTAATGTTCCACACAAGACGAGGCGTCTCGAGCGCTTGTTTGAGTAGTCTCGAGATGTCTTGAGACCTTGTGAGTGATATATGATGATGGTGAAGCCTAACTGAGAAGGTACTAGCGGTATATATCTCCATCCTGATGTTCATAATTTATGGTCAGAAAGGGTTGAGAGGTTGTAAACAGCTTCAAGGATTATCAGTGAAGTTATAGTAGCTTATTAAATTGTCAACAATTTTGTCCAATTACCGCTACCACCAACCATCACTTGGGCTCGAGCTTGATCATACAAAAGCCTTGAGACACCGAGCCCCACATGCCAACGAGACGATACGTCTCGCCTCGTCTCGTGTGCAATACTAGATCTCTCAGCTCTTGAGCTTTGCGGAGGGCAAGGTTTGACACAATGCGTTGAGTAATTAAGACATAAGGAGCCTAGAAACTTGTTAACATATTACAACAAGCTATATATAGAAGGTGCACGCACGAGGCAGTCCATAGCGTTCTCAAGTTCACCAATTTTACGATGATGGTTGTCAATCTCGCAACGATTGCTGTCGATTGAGCGAAAGAGGTAGCTCATTTGTGTTTTCTGATCTAGGGTCAACTGTACAAAATGCCAGCAACCATCCATCCAGGAGTATCTGTACTTGGACTCAGGCTTACAAAAGCATCGTGGCCGATTTCGCCAGGCGGGGGGTTGAACAAGGATAACGCCGCCCAGATTCTTGAGATCCTCGACGGTTGCAGCAAAAGAGGGGACCGGTTCTACCTTTTCCACTTCCATCAAATCGGGAAAGGCGGGCGTGTTGCTGCGGAAGCTGCAAATAGGATGTCAGAAGTGATGATAAGGAAAGTGTCATGCGAATGATTCTATTCGAGCCGCAAGAGAACCATGACTAACTTAAGTAAAGTCGTGGGACAGCAAGTCTCGCGATATTTTGTAAGTAGTAGGATGGGTGTAAAGTATAGTCTCTTGTCTAGTACACTTTTGTATCAATACATATGAAGTCCTTCGTTTGTGCAGCTCCCATAGAGGTTGATCAGTCGGAGGATCGCTTTCGTCACATCATGTTCACATTGTACATCACTCGAAGGTAGTCAGGCGGGACTTGCGGAGCAAAGGAAAGTCTAATTGATAGAAGACCATACGAGCGGTCGTTAATTAAGATAGGCTTTGAAGAATTGATGTATAATGCTCTATGAATTGTGGTATACGGTGGACTATGCCTGAACATCAAAAGCAATTCACAATTCTATATCCTAGAATGTCATCAGATATCACCCACTCATGGAGTGTCACGCCGCGTGAAACCAAGGGATATCAACGGGACCTGTGAGGACTATCCATCCCACTATCCATCCAAGAATTTGCCACGGTGAAGCGCACTTGAATTTCTAAGACCAGTTAAAATAGTTGAAATTTTGTGTACATTGAGGGGATTTGTGTCAAACACAGCCAGTGTGCGGTCAATCACTCTGCGCTGTCCGTATGCATTGCTCTGCCGGTAAATACATGCTTCTGCAGTTAGATAACCCCTTTGGTACGGCTCGAACTTTAGTTAGCCTTGGACGGGAGTGGCCGCATGTCGATGAAAGACTAAGTACGTGTAGTGTGATGTGTGAAAAGCGTGCGGAACTTGAGGAGTGCAATTTCAGGATTCATTCAAAAACAGCTCGCTCTGGTCATGGAATTCGTCCGCCGCCGCATTGCGATTCCACACTAGACAGTGCCATCGCTCCAACACGATCGTTTCAGGTTGCCACGCCTTCACAGGTTTTCATTTACAGATTGATAATCGGTTCATTTGGTGGTATAACACATCCGTTCGGACACCAGGTTCCAACTGCTTACGTCCAGACTAGTGACAGAAACGCACACACGGGAAGTATCACCAGTCTCGGTTATCTTATTGAAATACACAGCATCTAGTTACTGGATTTTCATAGTTGGTCATAATAATAAACAGCCGCGCTTCACTGAGGCAAAAAGTTATGGATAGTGGGATGGATAGGTCGCATGGGTCCCGGGATATAGCTAGTGTGAATATTCACGAACTCCTACATTATAGAGTGAAGGAGAGCAAAGATACTACACAATACCGACCCCATTTGGAGCACACAAAGCTGTCGTAAAAAGGGCGAAAGAGGGCCATCATCCATCAACCCCTCAGCCGAATTCCAAGCTCAAACACCTGGTAAAAAAAAGTACACAATAACAATGCTCTCAGCTTCGCTCCCCCACGAATAAAAGTAAAATACCTAGTACTTGTGCATGGTGAATCAGGAATACGGAAAAAAAGAAAGACACAACGCCATTCCCTTTTATAAGACATAGTATAGAATGAAAAAAAGAAAGAACTCCATAACGAACCAGGTAATAATGCAATGAAACGCCAGAAGAATGTCCGTAAAAAATCGAAAGGAAAGGTTCACACAACTAAAAGATTAATAAATAGATTATGACCAGGGAGGGCTAGCGTCGCCCGCGAGCTATACAGATGCAATCGCCATAACCAAAACGGCCGTGTCACTGCCAATTCGGAAGTACCACACCCTCAGCCCATGTAGGAGATTGCGGAATTAATCAGAAGTTTCTGGGGTAGAAGAAATAAGGGCCTTGCTGGCTTGGAGATGCCTTTCGTCTTGACTGGTCTCGGACTCTTTAGATTTGTCCTTATCACCCCTTCTGCGCACCGAACGGCGATCTGCCGAGAATCCTCTACTCAAGACCGATACCGCCGAGGCCTTAAGGTTTTCTATTGTTGTGGAACCTCGTTGCGGTAATTCGCGATCAATAAGTGACATAGGGTCGACCTTGACTTTGACGAATAGAGTTGAAAATAGATATTGTTCGCCTTGAATGTCATAGAGCGGGAGGTGTCGATATCCTGCGGTATATAATTAGCTTCGCACTAGATCCATTAGATAATAGTCAATGCTTACCTTGTTGCAGAGATATCAGTTTAGCGGTATAGGTGGCAATGAGTGATTTGTCGTCGCCTCCATGTGCATCATACACAGAAAAACGAACAAACATAAGATCCTCAAACTTGGTGACGAGACTGAACTTCATCTTTTCTTTGAAAAGAGGATTGAAACCGTTGTCACGCATGACTTTTGTCCGTCTCTTCTGTGGTGCTCCCAATCCACTGACACCTTTCGAATCGCTGAGATCAATACCACCCTCACCGGTAGATGTACCTTTAGCTTTGTCGTCTGCTGAAAATACTTCAACCTCGACGAATGGATCAATATTATCCTCGGATTTGTGATCTTTAGCACGTGGAAGCTGTTGCGCTGAAATAACTTCAATGGAAAACGTCACTTGCTTTTTGTCCTTCTTCACCTTCGCTTCTGCTGCATCGGCAATGGTGTTGAGGCTTCGTAAACACTTCGGCTTAAGGACATACCCGCTTTTGTCATCAGCAGAGGCAAACATGGCTTCGTTCAATTGTATGCCGAGATCGTAAGTCTGCCAATTGAGGGCGATCATTTGGACACCTCTTCGCCAGAAGCCCAGAGGATCAAAGTTTGACGAGTTGACCCGGAAGCCAGATGGATAGACACGCATAAGATATCGAACGTTGTGCTTCTCCAGCTGAGACTTTTTTTCTGAGTCTTTGCAAAATTTCAGAAACGACTTTTCTTGGAAAGAAAAGATATGGTTGAACGATTTGCTCTCTGGTGAGGGAAATTAGCATCGGTGCAACGCAAGACATTGCGAGTGAGAGTATTTACCTGGAAGTGCAAAGTTGCGGAACTTCTGCCCTCGACAGTAGACTCCCAGCTGACTGAGCTCGTAAGCAACCTTTGTCGCAACTTTGGGTGGCTTCTTGTTCTCCCCAGCAGCACTGCTAAGATCATCGGATTCGCTCGTAGCGTTGCTACTACTACTCGAGGTGTTGGATCGAAGTATCCCCCGAGAAGGCGTGCTACCCATCTTTCTATCCATGACATCAAAGTCATACTTGAGTGATGCTAATTCCTTCTGCTCACTGCCTTTGACCTTGACCAGAATGCGATACTTCAACTCCTGAGGACTTGGTAAGGTGAAGGTGTTGGTCATCAAAGGTTCGCGAACAAGGCTCTCGCCCAATATGGTGATGAGGTGTTCGGCCATTTTGACTTGTTGTTCCAGGCTGCAGTGAACTTCTAGAGACAGAATGACTGGATACGGCGAAGATATGAAAGCGTACTTTCCAATAGCGCAGATGACATCGGAAAACAAACATTCGCTTGTTCCAGTGTGTCCGTGAGTGACAACAGGGCGGCCATCATCGCCATCCCAGCAATCAATCTCCACACAGCGGCAGCCTCGCTGCAGCACTTTGATGTAGCCTTCAACCGATGACTCACCGCGAACCTGCCGGCCCATGAGGTAGGTATTGTGCGAACTAGAACAATAGTACTCGTTCAAGGGACGATCAAGGCTTTGAGCTGTTGTTGCTGCTAGTAATGGAGGATTGTGCGAAGACGAGAGAAGGAATGCCGCGAATGCCTCCCGATTCATTCGCATCTCGTTGATGTCATCGATGTGCAGCTGAGATGCGCCCTCAGTTTGGTTCATCTTCAATGATTGCCGACAGAATTTTCGAAATACTTTGTCTACTTGAGCGCTGTCTGCGTCGACATCCACCATTTGGACTTCCCTCAAGAAAGCGCGGAATTCATTTCTATGCATTCCCACACCTGGATTCACAACAAGCTCGTTCCACATTTCCTCAATCTCATCCCTCTCCTTCAACAGCTTGACAAATCGCCCAAATTCCTGAAAATTGAGGTATCCCGAGTTGTCTCGATCTGCGCGTTTGAACTTATCTTTTAAAAGTTTCTGCGAACAGTTCACATGGATACTGCGACAGATACGCTCAACATCTTCAAAGGATACCCGGTTAGTCTTGACAGGTTGGGAGGATGACGCTTGTTGGTTCGCCATATACCTCTCCCAATGGGCTTCCACAAATTTCTCCCCTTGCATGGCCAAGCCGGCCATCATCTCCGTTCGGTACCTATTGATAGCCTCGAGGGTCGACGTCCAAACTTTAAATAATTTCGGGCTTGGTGCAATCACGTGCAAAAGCTTCAACTTCCCACCCTCGGGATCGTTGTAGGTAATGGTGATCCAACGGTCCTCCTCATCTGAAGATACCTGTAACTCTTCTCGATAATTTCGAGCGTTGGCACCCGTACGCACGTCCTTCATATCGTCGACATAGAAACGGGATGTCTGTTTCGTGGGATCCCATGAGACGCGCGCTTTATTAACATCGAGCTTAAATATCCGTTGTACTTTCTTTTTCCGCGTGACCCTGATCATTGCCGTTCCTTTCTGTAGCTCCTCAGGTACAATGACGCCGACACTTGCGTCAATCTGCCGGTGCCCCGGTAGTGGTAAAGTTCTACCTCTATCGTTGGAGACTGCACCCGAGCATGTAGGACCATCCACTTGGTCTATGAACACAGCTGAATCGTCGTCATCGTCAAAAGAATCGTGACGCTGTATACCCAGTCGACCTTCTCCAGTTGCACTTCCGCTTCGGTGTCGCATGATCACTGGCCCACTCCGTTCCTCCTGATCGTGAGAGGCCGATGATGTTCGTCGCCTCAATTTGTTGGCTGCCTTCTGAGATACCCTTCGCATCAAGCTTTGCTGTTTGCCTGAGTCAATCGCGGCATTATTGCTCGTGAGAGCAGGGAGTGACATTGGTTGCACTGGCGAGGGAACATGTCGGGCCGTCAGGCTCCTAGGGGAGGGCGAAGGTTGTAATCGAGGAGATGATCCTGTTTGACCGCCGTGCGGCCATGTTCGTGAAGTCTTGTGGCGTATGGTGGGTAGCCCATTCGCAGTGGGGGCGGGTGTTATCGATTGGACAGGTGCAGATGATGAATACAATGGTGGGGAAGTAAGATGTGATGGCGATGGAGAACGAGATGTGGTTTCTAAAGGGGAGCTGTCATGTATAAGGTAGTCGGTATAAGACGACGGGTGTTTGGGCGGGACAATGAGCATTGCGGACTGATGTGAAGGTGTAGTCGAGTCGGCCATACGGCAGAATGCTGGTTCGCCCTTCAAATTACTCGTTCGTTCGTTCGTTCGTGTAAACCTGATATAGGGCCGTATGTATACCTCTATTAAATACAGTAAGAATGTGTTATCTTTCTTGAGCATCCATTTCTACGTAAAGTAGATACGTAGTAGACGAAGAGGTACGTAGAAGAAACACACCAACAATTGGACCAACCGGAAATGACGATCGTCGTGTGCGTCGTGTGCTGGTCTTGGTTTTTGGAGCCGGGCTCCCTCCCTCCCTCCCTCTCCCTCACTCTTTCTGAAGTCCAACCGCTTCCAAAGAGACAATTCTCCCTGTTCTGTCCGGATCGTCGCGTGTGTTGTCGAGATGCAACCCCACTAACAACAACAACACTACCACAACGCGATGATGTCTAACTAGAATTGCGAAGCTGAGAAGTAACGTTCTTTCGGCGGCGTCGACGAAGGAATCGAATGACAGCGAACAAAGGAGGAGTAGTCTTCACTAACAGACGACATGAGTGGAGCTGGGGCAAGGGACGAGGGGTAGCTTTAAGGGAGCATGTTGTACTGGACAGTATAGTGACCTAAGCGGAAGAGGAAAAGGCGGATGATGTGTTGATGTGATGACTCCGTGCGCGCTCTGGTGGCAGTGGACGCTTGATGCTAGATCTGCAGCTTTGGGATCGCTTGGGATTATTGAGATGCGTTGAAAGTACAGTGGATTGGATGCACAGGGCTGGCGAATCGGTGGGGCATTTTGGGGTGGGGCGCGTGAGGCTAGGCACCAACGGGTAGCTAGTACTGTGATGATGGTGATTGATTATAATTGACGTTGCTATTTATTCCGTATAAACGTAAATGTGTGCTGTCTCTGTCAAGCATGCTCGTGCATAAGGGACGCATACAATAAAAGGCAGCCGGGGATAGGTACCACACAATCGCAGAGGCAATCCACCTTATGCGTCTGCTGTCTTGTCTGACTCTTCAATAAATCCCATCCTTCTCACTTGGCTTCCAACGGCATCGTTTTCGCGTTGCGAGACTTCGCAGAACCACAGCGCACATTTAGCGCGCGGCCCGTCAGCCATTAGCGCTGTCTGAGCCCTCCCTACTCAAAGTTTCTGTTGAAACCACCGCTTGCCACAAAGTTTGAAATAAGACTTTCCTTCATAGGAACACTGCCAACACAACAAGCTTTGCAATATTGGAGACTGCGCCTTCTTCGGTGCTTCCTATTCGAGTCAGATGCCGGCTCAGTAGTCAGAAGAAACTGTGTCTTGACCAGGCACGTCACGACTTGATGTTCCTCCCGCAATGGCCACCTATGAGACACAAACCCGACCCTTACATTAAAGTAGCGTGGCAGTTATTGGTACTACGCACATCTGGTTGGTTAGTTGGAGCTGAGATGAGCTTTTAAGTTACCGGCATTAGGACTGAGGACTGCCAGTTTTCTAGCGCTCACCCCGATTGACGATAGCTCTTCTGCTGACGGGAACCAAACCGAAGTCAACCCTCGATGGACTCTTGGTCTGCCTCGCGGACTAGCCTCAGGGTCCAAGAATGACTATCTACTTAGTACCTAGAAAGCGATGTTAAGCACGTCTTGGTCAACAGCGTAGAGTACACGTACCACTCATGACATGATATGTGGGAGTTCCGCTTTTCCGTATGTTTCAGCGCATTATTGTCGAGAAACTATTGGTAATGAGTAAATAGTAGAGAACTAGTATGCACTCTACCAATTCCCTACTGGGCTTGGAGAGATTTGGAGGCATCAATCAACTGATCCGATAGATTTCCGGCAATGCAGAACGGAGTGCTGTACGTACTTTGCGGGGTTCAATTATGTCCCCGTTTGAAGCTAACTGGGGAGAGGGTTACAGTACATATTACTACAACTACAATATGTACTCTTCATATGTCGCCTGGCGAATATTTTAGGCTTTTGTGCCGAAGATGACAGAAGCGGTAAGTTCTACTATTATCGCTGCTAACCAAATATCATACGACATCACATCTAGAATTTGGAAGGACACTTGTTGCGCCGTCCCGTCATCGTCATCGCCTACTCTACCCGAATTTGCCGGTCCCCCAATTATTCTCGTTCTTGCCTACAACACTTCGACTAATCTGCAGTGAGCAGCAGACTTTCAGCTCTCAACAAACCACCGCATCCCGGTAGTAGATACTCGTCAAATTCCGGGCTGCCATGCCTCGAAACAGGACGAAACTTATGAATGAGGTTTATCTATCCGCCCGGGTCGATTGATTGCATTCGACCGATCTCGATCTTGTGCCTTTCGGTATCTGCCTCTAACTAAAGTGTACGCACCCTTTCGTCAGTGCACCCAGGCATGATAATGCAATCTGTATGTACTCTATATACCAGTATATGAAGCACAGTACAGACTATCCCGGGTGTTACTCAGTGAATGATACATGCGGTAGCCTGCAGGATAGGGATAGGCATGCCGGGCTTCTCTTGGAGATACTCTAAATCAACCCAGGGCTCATGTTGTCCAATTCCAGGTCAAATCCCAAGTCAATTCCTAGGTCAATTCCTCACGATGTGCGGTCACGCCTTACCCTGTCTCTCGTTCCCGCAGCATTAGAGCTGATTCGTGTATGTACGTAGAGATTGCATTGCATTGAACTCGCTGCAGACGACGATATCATGCATAACCGGCTAGCAGCATTACGTTGAACTTAAACCGCAATAGGCCATAATATATTATCATTAATTAATGGTGATAATCGGTGTCATGCATTCCCATGAGGAACATTTTGTTCGCTACTGCAATATCAAAACGAACATGTGGGGTTAAAATCAGGTTTCAAACTTTCAAGACATCTAGTAAATCAAAACATCCGGATCCATCCTAATTTATCTTTGAGACCCTGGGCTGTACAGAAATCCTATAACTGATACATTACTTAACTTCGCCCATGCTTCGTCAATACACTGTGTTTTGCCAGGTGGTATTGGTGTGCTTCTAGCGTTTTCACCTTGAGCAGTGCTAGTTACAGGTTCTAATGGAACACACCGTAAATGGGATCTGAACCCGTCTGCCCCGACTATGCCCCGACAAAGGTGTTGTTTCGACAAATGACGATTGGATTTGTCGAGATTTTGACACGTACGAACCACTTAGATAATAATTCGAATGAGGAACCTGAAATGAGAGTAATCAAGCCAAAGCGGCTATGTATCAAGATACGTGTCTACTCGGGGCTCCAAAGGATGTTTTGTGGCTATACGAGACATAAGACGAATGTCCGCGCCTCAGACACTGCCCTCTCGCAAAACTGAGAAGGTAAGTTTGAAATCTCACGTGCCGAATTCCGCTGTCATAACTGAGACCATAAGCGCATAAAACGACAGAAAGCAACGTAAACACTAGAGAGTTTACGATTTAGATCAGTCCCCAAATATGGCCACAAAACAAGGTAAACCGATTCACTGATTGGCCGAAACCAGGTTATGGGCCCGTTATCTGGCCAATTGCAAAATCGCAAAACTCTCTACTGTCACCAGATTGATCTGTACTCAATAGTTTAGTCCGCTTAGAGAAGGACACACGAAAATTAGCACATATTAGCACATGTTTCACACTCGTCCAACAGAATAATGCTCAAGCGCGGTATCCGTGCAGTTACTGGACATGGCTGTGTGTACTTATCTGCGGGCAGTCTCAGAAAGATACATGCACATGCCTAGGAAGGAGATCGTGAATATTTATTGGCGGTGATCGTACGCAGAGTCAGACAGGGGCGCAATTATAGCTACCCTGCGGCTGTGTATAGTAACTTCTCTCGCCGGGTGGGGAAAGGGCGCCTTTTGTCTTTAGTCGGACGTGGTTGGTATATAGTTCACCCCCCGCGCCCGTGGGAGGAACAAGCCATATATATGCATGCGGCGCCGAAAGTTCAGCTCAGCCCTGTACTTCGTATCCCCGGAATCATACTCGTCACAAACAGAGGTACGTAGGCTATGTGATATAGTAATCGTTCTAGACGAAACTTGCTGCATTCCAGCCTCGTGGCATGAGCCATAAATTTGTTGCTATGCAGCAGCGTGGTCAAGCGGATGGCGATAATTCGTGCGTGATGCATGTTTGGCTTCAGCATCATGCGTCCATGCGCCCATGCGAGTGCGAATGTGGGGCGATGCAGGTTTCATAGGGTACTATAGGTACTTCCATGGTGTTTCTTGACCCCCGTTCGACGTGTTCCGCACGCATTGCGAGAAGGGGGAGTAAGCAGATCACTACATGTCACTCGATGTCGAGAAATCACTCGGTACATCGAGGACAGCAGATACTTAGCCCCTACTTCCAGTTGTTCTAGCGCACTGTGCATCGGATACCGCTACATACTACCAAAATTCGGGGTCACATCAATCGACCGTAACTTTTCGATTATTCATGAAACTGTCCACAAGGCCCTACCAACGGGCTCGAGGGACAAGACTAGAGTACGTGACCAAATAGAAACCGTTTCAATCCACTCACAATCACTCACCAAAAAAATGCATCAATCATCAATAGCGAATGAGACAATCAACAAGTTTTAATGTGTCGTTGATCGCCATTCGATAGCGATTGCTTACCGTTGGATTACGTAGTTTTGTCTATAGTGAGTGGCTTTACTTTCTAACGTAGCTCTAGGATAAATGTTAGCGGTATTCTGGTGATTTTATGGAGTGTTATGGGTATATAAACTGCAGCTTCAGAAACCCCAAATGAACCATCAATAGCTACGGCTGCATGCCTCCACCCATTTTTTGATGTCACTACCCACGACAATGGTGGGCAGTGGCCTCAACAGTCGTACTCGCTCAAAACGCGGGCTTTAAGTCTACTTAGCACCGACCAGAACTTGAGTAAGCTATTTAGAGCAGAGTTCAATTAGACCCGATGCTGTCCAGGATTTGTATACAGCCGTCTCCTGAATCTTGCTTTTGAACCTTCGCTCCTAAGCCTTGATAGCAATCGGTCATTTTGGCAGTGAACAGTGAAACCAGTCCTATCTCCCAATGTTGCAGACATTCGGCCGCTTTGGTAATATCATCTCTCAACCTTGCCCATTGATCTAAAATGAGGCATTCATTGGTGGGGAAAGGGAAATTCGAGACCCGCTTTAAAATCCACTACCTGCAGCAACTGTCGCATTGCGTTTGCCGTTTCTGTCCAGCAAAGGTTATTTAACCCGTCCTCTTGGTTGGCTCGGCCCGTAGTACCCTCATCACAAACATACTCATGGCCACTTCAGCAGCACCAGTGATGTGATATGTAGCAGAAAGTCTGCCCTGAGTATTGGTGGAAAGGCCTTGATTGTCATGCATTCGAGCTTACGAAACAGGTTTTACTTTTGATCTCACCATCGTCAAAGGGTTTCATGTGCGTAATCGCTATCGCCTGCACGGGCGTCGTGGAAGTTTCTACTGGTTCGCACCGGATTAGATCCGAGATCTCCTTAGGATTTAAAACAGGACCGCTTTCGGATATTAAGAACTCTTTGTGGGGCACTAGTGGAAAATCGTATTTGGTATTTGGTTGTTTGCATCCCTCAATCGTCCGAAAGCCGCTGCGCCCCATCGCCGGTACTTCGAATTCACTGTCAACTTTAAGCCGACCTTGTCTCTCATAGACTTGGTAAGCCAGCCCCACACCTTTCATTCCACATTACTTCTTATAAGCTATACTTATTCCTCTTGGTCAAAGAATTTTGGTGGATTTAGAGCTGAGCTGTCGCACTAATCAGTCTATCATGCCGCCGGCCGTCTCGGTAGGCTATCTGCCCGGATAAGGTGCCTACTCCTGAAGATTGGTTTGCCAGAGCGCCGATACTAGTGGTTTGTGGAGTAGACACAGTCCTGCCGTCAATTTCCGCTGGGGAGTACCATGCAGCATATCGATGATCGGCCTACTCTGCATGCACTCAATCGGCCTGTAGTTGACATCACCTCTCAAGATTCCCCAGGGACGATATATTCAGGGATAATGCATTTTATAGTCCCGGGGCAACGGGATGTCTCCGGGCAAACTGCTTCGCCGCTAGGTCGCATTTCAGGGTCAGATCGCAACGACAGTCGGAGTTTTGACCCGTTTGCGGGGCACCAGTGCGGAGTGGGTGAGAAGATGCCGTATAATCCGGTCAGACTCGTTGCTTTTGTAGTACGTGCAGATTGCATAGGAAACCGAACCTGTGCTTCTATACGTTCGATTTCAACCTTTGCTTTCGCGTCAGGGTGAATAGAAGTTGCTGTTGATGCTGGGCGTGCAACCTGCACGTACTACAAAAGTAACGAATTTAATCAGACTACGTCAATAATGATTCGTACTCTATGCAAGTCTCAGTTGCTGCATCGTTCTCTTGTTATCACCGGGTCTGTTTCTATGGACCGAAGCGTGGCTTATCATTGATGCCTATTCATTCGCCGCATGGCGAAATGCTAAGTTTTGTATCAATCTTATAGGCCACTTCCGCCAACCAATTGACAGCCTGATGCATTCCTGACCAATCACAGTAGATCCCAGACTGTTTATGTCGTAAAGCTCCACTGCTGTGGCAGATAACGGCGTAACGTCATCTGTTTAGATGGCAGGAGGAAGCTCTACCAACCAATTGCTGCTGATCAGATGAGCTTTGCGAAAGCCTGCTGCCCTGCAGAATCAGGAACTGTAGATAAGCCAATGATCCTTTTGTATCGATATACTGTAGCGGCCTGTTCCCCTAATGTCAACTGTAGTTGACGGAAATGAAGGAGCTTATGACAACAAGAGAGCCTGGGGAAGTGTAGGAGTGGTGCAGAAGCCGCCCGGTCTGGCCGCTATGACAAGCAATATCCTATCGGCGGCAATACTTGACAGTTTCGGGATAGTCGGTTATGGGGACGTTGGCGTTATCTGTTTTGAGTGTTTATAGCCGCAGTAGCAGTAATGACCCCCAAGGAAGTATGTCATAGCGCCACAGAGGCTCTGAGTTCACATATCCTGAAGACTTTTACCAGCTAGACAGCGTGCTGGGAATAAAGCGTTGCAATTATTGCTCTTCGGTGAGGAATTCCTAGTAAGCGCAAGTCATCAGCTTGCATTGATTACGTCCCTGCCATTTGTGCATACCGCCGTCGCTACTACCGATTGAATGCAGGGTCCCCACGTCGTCGTCTAGTCACGGGCAACATATTGCAAGACCAGAGCCCGATTAGGGCGACGGGGAGGTGACACCTAGAGACGGGGTTACTGGTTCACTTGTATTTTTGCAGTTATTTTGATTGAGACAGTGATGTGGGCTCTCCAATCTGTAGTTGATCAACTGGGTAGGTTATAGTGTGGGTCACGTATCATATACGTGGTTGTGAGGCATATTAGATGTCATCACTCGGTCATGACTGCATCACTCGTATCATGGATCCATCACTCGGAAGCCCACTGACACCTACACTAAAACCCCCAGGACGGCAAATCGTAGTCCGGGGCAAGGTCTTGCCCGGACGGACTTTTGCGGCTTTGATTGAATGGCTAAGTGAGGCTTCTGGACTGTCCTGTGGAAGCGACTTCTTGACGTTGACTGGAACTTTAAATTATTGGACGGATATTGTTGACGTCTAGGCTGATGGGAAGTACCTTGTGTTAATTCACCGAGTATCACCAATGCCTGAAGCGCGACCAGAATTTTGACTGCCCAGAGACCCGCCATATCCGGACTGTCAATTCTTACAGTCAAACCGTGCCAGTCAACTTTCCAAAGACAGTATGGGAATATGGAGACATTACACCTCCATGGATTGGAACTAAAGCCAATCTTGTCATAAGCCAACTCCATATGTCTCAGGTTTATTTGAGGTAGCTTTTAGTCATTTTTATTTATGGGACAAAATAATGTTGATCTATGAGAGGCTTAGTGGTACCGGTATAGGGAGAACTTTTGCACTAACTGAATACACTAACATCGATATCAGAATCCGCCATCCAAGCTACTACTGGCAGTATATACACAAAGGCTGATCACTACACAGCGCTGGCACACAGGAGCTTAGATAACAAAACCCACGCATTTCCCAGAATTCTTAATTATGGTTTAGGTCTTTGCAGGTGAGACAGTCAAAGTTGGCTGGCGCAGTTTGACTGTAAGAATGACTATCCGGAGACACTGCGCCGGAGACCCACCAGGGCATCGTGAGTGATATCTAATGATTCCAATCAATGGACCAGGTCCGATTCACATGTGGAAGCTCGTGCGTCACTTCCAGACCCTTCGATAGCCGCCGGACAAGGAAGATCTCGAATCTATAGCGCCGAGATTCCAACCATCCATGGCCATTTCCTTACCATTCATTAATTGCAATCTGTTCCGGAGTTCCTGGTGTGCGTTGTCGGCATCAACAAACTCGGAACTCGGCTTCTAGGGTCTAGGATACTTGTTCTCTTAGGAGGGGTTAATAGGTATTCTAGCTGGAACTCACGATTGTCAACTTCAGACTTTTATCTCTTTTGAGACGGACTCTGCGTTTTTCGAACCACGATATTCATCTACCGAATGATACTGGATGACAGTGTCACGTTGTTTTCTTGTTTGTTTGTGTGACAAATAAAACATCGGCATTGTCCAATGATAACACAGACAACTGACGTATCCTGCATCGGATGAGTTGTCTAAAGTTGGAACTTCACCAGTGCCATTGCACAACACACTGGCTGGCTGGTTGGACTGCGTTGTTCCATCCGTGATTACGCGCAATGGGGTTGGTCTTAAAAGGTTTTGAGTCTGAATTCCTTTTCCTTTTGTTATATAGATATAGTGAGGCGCCACTTTTTTCTTTGCTGCCGGTAACTACCGGATCGATCACTAATCTACACAAATCCAACAACCAGCAAGCATTATACTTCGCTTTGCGTAACGGCTATATATTTTTTGCTGCATCTCTACTTTTTCACAAGTAGACGACAGCCACAATGTCAGGTCATGGTCGACACAGAGGTATTTCCAGACAACACCAACACTACTCCAACCTCTCCCAAGACGTCGACGACGACCATGATCAAGAACTAAATGAAATAGAACGCGGGTCCCGAAAACCGCCAGAAGAGAAGGGGGGCGATCCGAGCACGCGCGCCCGCGCCGAGCCTACGGGAGCTGGGCTACTCCACCACCACCAACGCCATCCTTTACGCGGTGGTGTACGAAGCGACAGTGATGACCCTTCTTCTCCGGGCGACTTTGGGTATGGGGCTGCGCACAAAGACTTTCGGAGGCATTACAAAGGCTCTGGTAACTATACATACATACCTGTTGTGGTCAGTGCTAACGGATATGGACTCAATCAGCCCCACCAGACTGGGATCGCGCCGCAACCTTCCGCCCTGACGGCACCGGCGAGCTCCAAACTTACTTCCCATCTCTGGGCGAAAACGCCCAGAACCAACTCGCGCGGCGGTATGATCACCACAAGCAATTTTTGCACCTGATCGGCAAGATATTGCTGCGCTGGTTCGCAAGCTTTGTGCTTTCTGTTGCCATGGTCGTCGCGTTCTACCAATACGAGAAGGTCAAAATTTTGGATACCAAGGCGAAGCGGTGGTTCAATGCTGTTTCTACCGGACTGTACCTAACTGCAAGTATACGTAACAGCGGGAATTCTACCGTAACTGGACTGACCGGTTTGGTAGCTTGGGTTGAATTTAGCAGCGTCGTTGAAGGGGATGTCGATTATTGTCAGATGGAAGCTGTTGGCGAGGAAGAAGCATCAGTTGGAGGAGGTGAGTACCACCGGAACTCCTGGGGGGATACGCTGATAACACTTGTTAGGTTGACTTTTTACTGGGCCTAAGTTCGTTGATTAAAGTCTTTCGTTATGGAATTCATATTATGGGAAAGAGACCGTTTACTTCTTTGGCCTGCTTTTCATGGATATTTTTTAACGCGGTAAGCTCCCACTCTCCCGGTTCATACGTTGGAGGATCTAAATAGAGGGGGCATAGGTTGGACGTCTCTCAGTGGCTCTCACTGGCTTGACATATTCGTACGATAGTTTTGGAGCGACATCCGCGCAAGATGGGCTAGCCAATGTCACGGATTGGACAGCGTTCTCAGAGCACGATCAGTTTTCTCGGGAGCTCATATCTACTCCAGATTCGGAGCGGTATTCCGCTCATTCCTTTGGTCTTTTTTCAGTGATATTGAAAAACCAGCCTTTGACAAAGCCCGGAGAAGGGGATCCGAACGAACCGTTGGACAAACCCATTGAGGTTGGGAGTGATGGAAGCTGGAATTATTATTTCCGGGAGTTCAACCCCAAACCCAAGAACCCGCACAACAACTTGGCACATAAGTCGAAACGATATGTAACGATTTCGGCGACTTGTGAGTATTACGCTCTGGTGAATGGGCAATATGGAAACTCGTCAACGGTAGCCTATCAGAACGGTACCGAGAAAACAACGTTGAGCGAGATCGCGGTATCTCACACTCCCTCCTCACCATGGCCTCTCCTGGAAATACTAACACCTTGCAGGACTACGGCCCCGCAGCAACGTCTGTTCCCCTCCTCCTCCGGCTACGTGTATCACACTAATCCCACGCAGGACCTGGATCAACCCGCGATCCGATCTTCCTCGAAACGTGCAATGGGACTGCGGCCCACGCTGTGCGAGAGTAGCGGCCCTCCAATTCCTGGACTCAAACGCAACCGGTAACGGCGGCTTCTACGACTGCAACGTCCACGTCTCCAAAGTCCAAGGCGCCACCTCACCCGAACACGAGATCCCGGACTCCATCGCCGCCATAGCCGCGGGCTCAATCGGTCTCGAGGGCTACTCCATTGGCCCAAACCTCTGGGAGTACGTCCGCTACACCCCCGACAGCCCCTGGAGTAACTACGGCGTGAACCCGTTGTCAGACGCAACGTACATGGCACGTATCGCCTCCCGCTTCGCCATCGGAGCTATCGCAATGAAAGATATCTACGGGCTCGCCACCGCCCAAGCACAGGGCCAGATCGCATGGGTCGGTGTGCTGTTGAAAGTGAAATGGCCAGCCCTTCTCCTCATCCTCGGGAGTATCTTGACTATCCAGCTGCTCCTGGGATGCGCGGTAGTCGCGTACTCAAACACTGTGTTCTGCAAGGACGACAGCTACCTCAGCACCGCGCGTCTGCTGCGGCCTGTGGTGGAGCGGTTGGGACCGAGTGGATGTGCTATGACTGGGAAGGATATTGCGCATACCCTACGGGAGTATATGGTGTACGGAACCAGAACCGAGGGTGACCGCCATCATCTGGATTTGGGCCATGATATACCGGTTGTGCCGCACTTCCCGCAGGGATGGTATGATGGGTATGAGGAGTGGGTTGATGAGGAGAAGCCGGTAGTGGTAGCTGCGGCCGCTTCGCAGAAGAGCAGTGGAAGAGTAGTGAGGAGGAGGAATATTGTAGCGACTGTGAGGAAGAAGAGGGCGTTTGGTCGTGTATAGTTGTTTGATGTGAGTATTGATGGACGACGACATTTGATGGCTGCATATTATAGGAGTTGTCTTTTAGATAGTTAGCGCAGGGAAATTATTTATATATATTGATTGAATGATGTTTAGTTATATCTAGAAATGAGAGAATGGTTGACGATGGGTGGAGGTGAGAGAAGTAGACAGTGAGAGAGCCTTGCGACCATTTATACAGTGTGGAGGGAAGGCAGCAAGTCACAAGTGCAAATGCACATCTACATATGCCCAATTACATCGCATGTCGCAAATAGAAGCCGAACTGCCCAAACTGTCCTAAAAACAAGCAAAATCAGGCCCGCCGTATTCCGAAGATGTGACCATTCACCGGAAGATCGAGCATCCGGATGTACGTGTATGGATTTTGGGAACTTATGTTACTCATTAACCTCTGTAGATATAATATCGATATCTAGTTCAGCTATTTCGTTGATTCGTTCATCATTATAACATTTGCTCAAGGGGACAGCAGAACATTAGCTAGACCTCAAACATCTCCCCCAACCCATGCGCGCTCCCCCCAACCAACGTCAAATCCACTCTCCATCCCTTCCACTTCTCCAAACCCCGCTTAATCCCCTTAACTCTCTCCAACCGTTCCATTTCGAGCCTCCTCCTCTCCTCCGCCGCAGCCTCCTCCTTCTGTCGCGCAACTACCATCTCATTCTTCATCATCTCGCCGAAATCGGCATCGTCGCTGAGGAAGCTACCTTCGGAGAGCATACTCATAGCTCTGTTGCGGGCCTGCGGGGAGTGTTTCTTTTCCGCATCGAGCTGCTCCTCCAGTACCTTAATCCGCTCCCGTAGTCTATTCCGCTCAAGGTCCTCGAGTTCATCGACAGCCTCGTCGTCGGCTGCGTGAATGCCCGTAAGTCGGCGGTTCTCGCGGAGTGCACGCTCGAGCTTGATTTTAAAATCTTCTCGTTCCGCCTCGAACTGGCCAGTTTTCCGTTTTTCCTCCACGAGGGCATCCTCGAGATCCTGGACCTCGCGGGATTTTGAGATTGCCAGACGGGAGGATTCCTGGGATTTGGACTCGGCGTCGCGGTACATAGCTTTCAGAGTGTAGTAGTCTTTGTCTAGACTTGCGATTGAGGCGCTCTTTTTCTTGATGTCGGCTTTGGCTGTTTCCAGGTCCTCTTGGGTTGCGCGGAGTTGCGAGTCGAGGGCGGAGCAACGGGCGACTTCTTCAGAGACTTTAGAGTTGGCGGAGTCGAGGTCCCGTTGCGTGGTTGAGAGAGATTCTTTTAGGGATTCGTAGGCGGCTTCTTTAGCTTTTAGCGAGGACTCGGTAGATGCGAGGGATTTCTGGGTCCGCTCTAGTTCGTTGCGGAGTTTGTTGAGGTCGATTTCCATGTTTTCGATCTGGTCCTCTTTGGCGGTGAGAGATTCTCGATCCTGGGAATTTGAAGATCCAGAGGATGAAAGGCGGAGCTCGGCAATGGTCTTGTCTTTTGCCGAAACCTGTGAGCTGAGATGTGATGTCTGGCGGTGAAGAGTTGCGAGCTCGGATTTCTTCAGTTCATTAGTGAAGTCTTGCCATTACCATGTATCTGGGGCACAAACCATCTTCTCCATCTCTTCTTCGCTCGTCTTCTTGCCCTGCTCCGCGCCATCTATCCGTCCCTTCACCCCCCTCAGCTCCTCCCTGACCTCTGCGAGCTGCTCTTGGAGCTTATCCTTCTCTGCCTCGATCTCGCCCAGTCGCTTCTCTTTGGCCTTAAGCTTTTCCACTTCCTCGGCAAGCTTCTCGTTGTCTGTGGTAAGTGTGGATATGGTCTCGAGTTGTCTGAAGTAGATATCGGGGACATCTGTTGGGCTGAGTGGAGACTTATTCGCCGAGCGTAGTAGGTCGCTCGCGTTGACAGACGGACGTCGGTAGTGAGATGCTGAGGTGCGGCGGGCTTGGATCGAGACTGCTCGTGCGTGTGCAGGCGAAGGCGACGGAGATCCACTCAGGGGCGGTGGCGACATAGGTTTCGGCGATTCGGCCTCAGGAGCCGGCAACGATGGACTGTCCGCAGTTTAGTAAAGTCCGGCGATGTTGAGGCAAGAATCTCCTACGATTCCTCGGGCTTCTCGTCATCGGGAGGTGTTTCGGATGTAGTCTCCGGCTTCTCAGACTTCTCGCCAACCTTCTCCGCTGATGGTGATGACGCTGCCGCCACCGCCGCTGCCGCTGCTGCTTTTCCACCCTTTTTGCCTTTCTGCTTCTTCAGATGTTCGAACTACGGGCGCGGGAGTTAGCTCCACCCCGCACCACCCCGCTGTCACAGGAAATAACACACACCCGCTTCTTTGCTGCGGCCAGCTTTTCGGCTTTTGCGGCTTCGTCGGCGTCGGCCATTGTGGTAGAGGCGAGGTGGGTGAAGTTTTGTTCGTGGTTCGTGGGTCGTGGTTCATGGGTCGTTGATGGTGGAGTTGTAAGGCTTGGCTTGGAGCTTCCCCGCAGCTTACACCGAACTAAGTTCAACGACACATTTGTCCACAGCAATATACGAAGAGGATCGCACACAGGGAGAGAACTCAACGACGCGCCGCTGGAACATCTACAGGACTGGATATACACGGGAACCCGAGGCGATTCTTATTCGTGTCATACCGGAATATTCAACACATATCTATCCTAAGCCATTCACAACCGAGAGAACCTCAAGATGACGACAATCCTGTGCATGATAGACTTTGGCTTATACGATGGACAACAGGAGCTACAGTCAAGCGGTAGTTGAGGAGCTATTGGGAGTGCTTCCAGTCGAAGTTCAAGTCAGTTTTATCTTGGATTATCACATTGTGGAGCGCCAGGTCGTTCCACTGGGGGCCATTACCAAAGGCCAGGCCCCGATAACTAGTGCTCCATTAACGGGGATACGCATAAAACCGTTCATACGCATCGTTATTTGGGTCACCATTAGCGGCGGGATCCCATACCCTTCCTCCGCGTAGAGAAACGCCGGGATGTTCAGCCGAGTGCGGAGAGTCTTGGCACGCCCCCCTCTCCCCGAAATATTGGATCTTTGAACGTTAAACAACATCAAAGGGATACCACAGTCTGTGATCTTACATGCTCTTAGAAGTGACTATGGAAGTTCTGTATACCAGTTTTGGTAGTGGTTGGGTATATGGAGGGCCTTAGGGCTGGTCTGTATGAGATGGGTAATTTGCAGTTCTTTGGCTTGATCATAGACCCAGATCTCCTATACAAGACCAGAGGTGTGTGGATATTTCCAAGTACTATGCTCAACTTCTGGGTCAGAGGAAATGCTTTTGTAGCCAGTTAGAGTTATAATTCCCATATGTGTAGTGATATTGGTAGCTGCAGTCAAAAAGCAAAATAGTTATTAAGAAACCTTGTACTTTTCCCCCACCTTAAGAAACACATCTGGATAGTCTGGACACAAAGGAAGCATGCTGATGGAAATGAGATCACTTGCTTGATGAGCTTGAGGAATAACCTGTTAACTGATATTTCGGAGGTGCCGAAACTTCCCGGACACGACTGAACATCTATATGCTAAAAAGCTTGTGGGAACATATTCTCCGGCGATGGCAAAGAAGTGGCTCATGGAATCGTGGCATGGCCATAGCATGTAGTGGAGAGCTTAGAACAATCTAGCCAGTGATGCATTCCGCCTGCTTGCACTCGAATCAAGGCGACCCAGACGTAGCTAAAGCGTGCTGTCATTATTTCTGCCTTATCATGTACTCTTGCTGGCTTCCATTTGCCGGTTGTCGCGGCCACGGCGGTACCGACTAGTATTCCCGAGGTGAGTTGGGAGGAGAGGTCGCGAGCACATCGGGAAGCTGAGTGAAAAGGAGGATGTGCTTTTTGATGTAATTGGACTGTCAATCGGTCGCTTGTGTTTTGCATTTACCTTTTCATTTTGTTGGTTGTCTCTCTTCACTAAACTGCGATATGGTGATGATCTCTTTCATTTGATGTGAAGCTTGGGACTCGCTTGAAGTCCAGGTGGTTCCATAGAAGAAAGTGCGCAGCCAAGATTCCAATTCTGTGATACGTGATACCAAAATAAGGGCGTGTGGCTGAGGCAGAAGAAGTGTTGTTTCTGTTGACAGTTCCCATGTGGTTTGCTGCCAGACACAAGCGTCCAATCACTTGGAACGCCGGCCCCATCCCGGAATAACTGTTGCCGTGTTACAAAGAAAAATACTCCTGAGTCTTTCTGGTACCTAATTCAAGAAGACGACGGCGAAGAAGGGGGAATGACGATGTCTCAAATGGACACCTTGCGTGCTTCAGCCCTCCTCTCCTACCCTCGTGCTCAGTGATTTTTCTTCCTGGTTGATTTTTCCGCACCCGCCGCCCTAGCTAGTTGTAGCCATCTGCCTTTCATTTCATCACTTTTTCTGCGCCGCCTCCTCCTCCTTCTACTTCCTCTGCCTGCCTACCTTCCCTTCTTGCAGCCGTTTTATTTTTCACACTCGCTTTTGTTTGTTTCGCGTTTTTTCTCTTCTCTTCTACTTCTTCTTCTTCTCCTCCCGCCCCCCTTTCGTCTTCACCGGTTCTCTTGCGACTTTCGACTTGCTCCTTCCTCTTCCGCGAGCTACATCACACCACGACACACCGCACAGCAGCACGAGTACTACCACGGGCGGCGACTTTGAGAGCTATAGAACCACCGACTACTTGCAACCAACGTGCGAGTACATAGCACAAGTCGTCGAAGCTACCCTACCTATTGTCCGTTCATTACCTCTCTATCTCTCGCTACCCACCTCCAGATGCGGCGAAACACGAAACACTAACCTCCATCCAGATCCCGAAGGACTATCCTCCAAAAAAAGCAAAGAAAAAGCAAAAAGTTGCAAAATTAAAACAAAGAAAGTATCATACCTCATACATACGCAGTCCACTTTCAACCTTTCACATTGTATTGCTCAAACCGCCATAAAGCTCGCCATCGTCGCCCTTCCCATCTCCTTTCTCCGAAAACCCACAACTTCCGCTTCATACACCATGTCGGAGCCACAGCAACCCTCGACCACGGAATCCCCGCGCTCGATCTGCACATACTTTGCGTCGCTCGCGCCCGCGCCGCTGGTGGCGCACCTGACCGACTCGACCGGCCACGCTATCTTGAGTACGGCTGAGTCCTCGCAGCAGACCCACAACCTTGCCAGCCTCTCACACGCATACCTGAGCGCGCATGACACGGCGTCGCGGATGGGGCTCGGCGCGCCGTTGCGTGTCACGATGGTGACACAGAGCGGGACTGTTGCCATACAGACCGGGACTGAGGTTGAGGGCGGTGTCACGGGGGAGATGGTGGTTGGGACTGTTGTTGCCCCCGAGGAGAGGATGGCCGAAGCCAGAGTGGCGAGTTGGGGGGTCGAAGAGGTTGGGGCACGGGTCGGGAAGGTTATCGGGGAGGGGAGGCGGGTGAGGGCTTAGCTTGGATGGGCGGGAAGGCGAGTTGTAGGATATGTAGCGAGGTATAGATTACGCCGGCGGGCGGGCGGACGGAGCGAGAAGGGGGGAGCGTGCGCATCCATTTTTTTCGAAGTATTTGCTTTACGGAGTTCAGGGAATTTGGGTTACAATGGGGCATAAATCGAGGGGGGTTTTTTTTCTTATCCTTTTCCTTTATATATAGACGGAGGGCGGACGACCGGGGGAGCCATATTATACGGATGAGTTTATTACTAACCTATTTAGTACAAAATCTTTTTCTTTCCACAGAAATTTGATTGTTTGCATGACGTCTCTATACATATCAATCATGTACCCCAACAACTGCAGGGCTGATCAGCACAGCAGCATTCTCCTTCCACCTCATACATGACCATGCAGGAACCCGAGCAACCCCCCGAAACAAAAAAAAAACCTAGCACTTTTTCTAACAAATCGGAGTTTGGGCTGCAGGAATAGCGTTGCTGTCGGTTTGGCTTTTTCTTGCGTTGTGTATCGCGAGCTTCATCTTGGCGGTAACACGGAGAAAGTATGAGAAGTGAAGGTTATATTATTGCCTACCAGTCGTGAGTCTGGTGTAAGAAATAGTACATGTTATAGATATCCCCATATATCCCTGAACACCTGAATCTCACATCCAGCCCCTAAAATAACGAAAAGAAAGAAGAGAAAGCCCTTTCAAGTCCGTATATTCACGAAAGAAAAAACCCAAAGCTTATTTAAAGACCAAACCAACACGCCCCTTGTCCCAACCCCAACCCCCAACACCCAAGGCGCCTACATCGAAAGCCCAACGAGAGAGAATGAAAGAGAATCTTAGAGAAAGTGATATCAAAGAATTTACAAAGAAGTGAATAACCAAAGAGAAAAAAAAAAGAAAAAAAAAGACGAGGCACGCAGCGCAGACACGTACATGTCCACACCACGCACCAACGAACCAATCGTAGTCATCATCATATCTAAATACAAACTCCCCCAATTCCCAAGAGCCCCTTCTAAACCCATATATAAACAATTCCTGCCCAGCTGCTGCCGGCACAGCCGTAAATTTTTGTAGTGTCGTTGGAAGAGTCGGGAAACTCCTCCTGCGGTTTGCTCTTCCGTCAATGAAAAACGACACCTGCTCCACCAACATGCCTACACCGAATACAAGACATGATGAAACAGGCACCTAATAGTGCAGGATAGGTAAGAAGTGTCCAGAAAACTGAAAGAGAAAAGATTGATAACACCTGAAAACCCAAACAAAAACACAATATCGTAGAAATCCATCAAAAATTGTCGTTATGGTTTGATGTACCTCTAGTACAATTCAAAGCGAGCACTTCCGTCCTCGACTGCCACCGTGCAACCGGATGGGTCACCGTTGGAAAACTTTCCATCCTCGTACTTGCACTCATCGCTGATCTTCGCCCCATCATCAGCAACAATCCTGATGTTGTAGTTGAGTGGGTCGCTGTTCAAGTTGTTCTGGGCGATCGACAACCAGGTCTTTCCGTCGCTGTAACCTGCTCCGACAACGACTGGTGACCAGTTACCCTTTCCTCCGTTAGGCTTTCCCCACACGCAACCACCCTCAAGGTCGACACCAGCATTATTGACGTAGTACTGAGCGGAGGTTGCGCCGCCGCGCCAGACGTAGCTGTTTGACGCCTCGGGGACGGTCAAATCTTGAGAGGAACCGGGGGAACAGGACAAAGGGACGACCATGTTCTCGGAACCTAAGTGAATCCATTAGCAAAAGTAATTATGAGTGGGTAATTGACTTACCAGGATAGTCGGTTCGGCAGAAAGCCACGAATTTGTCAAGCTTGTTTACGACTGAAGCAGTGCCCTTCCCTGCCTGGCAAAGCTTCTTGTAATCGTCACGAGTGCGGTAGAGCTTGCCGCCTTTGCACTGCAAGCCTCCGTAGCTCTCACCAGAAGCTGGCTGGTTCTCCGGCCACTGGGCCTTACTGTAGCCAGCGGGGCAAGCATAGGAACAAAGAGCGCCCTCAGTGCACTTGCCGATATGGTCGCCATTTCCGCCGTCAACCTGAATACCGGACCACCCTTCCTTCGTCACCCACTTCAAAGGCTGCGCACCGTATTCGGATGGGAAGTGGTCGCAGTCGATCTCTCCGTCGGGGAAATCTCGGTCTACGCCGCTTCCAGTCGACTTTTTGGAACCACTGTTTTCCGCAAGATTATCAGGGATCTTGGTAGGAGTCGCCGAGGCAGAGGACTTGGTTGTAACGGTAACGAAGCTGAAAACCTTTGGCTTGTCTACAGCATCGTGTTGGATAACCTCTGAGCCGTACTCCTTAGGCGACTCAGCAGGCTTTGTAGGCTCGGGGTAGTCGTTTCCGTACTGATAGACCGTCTTGGTGACAAATTCGGTAACGATGTCACGAGCATTGATGGGATGGCGAACATTCAGGTGGTGCTTGTGGGGCTGCGCAGCGGTGAGAGCGGTGAACCCGGCAAGAGCGAGGGTGAAGAGTTCAGCGTTCAATTGCATGTTGAGAAATGTGTTGTTTGGGTAACGATAAAAATTGAGGATATTTCGCTGAGGTGGTTGGAGTATTCGTAGTGTAGCAAAATATACAGCAATTTAAACTGGTGTTGTCAAAAGGAATGTATGTGGTAGGATTATTCTTTCCCGCTGGCACAAAAGCAGTCAGCAATGAGGACCGGTACATTCAAAAAACAGTGCAAAGATTTCGGGGATGATGAGCGGGTTAAGAAGGGGCCGGATGGGTGGTGGTTGGGTGAGGTGGTGGCGGCAGCGAGCCGGTGGGGAAATGAGACAGAATGTAACAGCAAATGGCTGGGGAAGCTGTCCTATACCAGGCGGCCACTCTTCCCGTGCAGGAGGAAATTGACTGCAGAGAATGGACATGCAAAGCATTGGGTGGGGACACCGAGAGCACAAGGACTGCGTGAAGAGGGTCGGATAAAAATAAGAATGGAGCTGCTGGGGGTATGTGTGGTACAAGACAAACGAGCCAGTAAACAACATACCTTAGAGAGTGACTGGAAAGACAGTTCAAAGAGTGACTGATCCTGCTGTTTGATTGAGAGAAGCAGAAGGGGCGCCAGAATGCTGATATATGTACTAAATCCGCCTGTACGAGTTTTCCGGTGGCACTCCGGAGGAGTAGGCGAAGATCAGGCTAGAAGACACAATGCAGTCTATCTTTGATTCTCCGCGGTTGCCGTCTACCAGATCCTCCTGCTAGTGGTCTACTTTGGGCGGTGGTACTAGTGATGTCGAAGTACGGCGGCGGCCAGCAGAACTGGCAGTGCTCGGAAGCGCAGTGGGCGAGTGGCCAGTGGGACTGAGTAAGCGTTCAGCATCCATTGTTGGTGTTTGACCGATGGATTATCTATTCTGTGCTCCAAGGCTGCGCGTTGGCGACAAAGCGAGCGAACGAAGAGTATGCAGGTACGAAGTCGTAGAGTAGCTGCGCGCGTGTGATGTTGCTGTTGATGCCGATTGCTCATTCATTCTGCCTTCTTCCCTACTCCCTGCAACTGGTCCCGCGGGTAACTCATTCGGTACCGGAAAAACAAGAAAGCGATGGGCATGGCTTAATGGAGCAATGGGCTGGGCAATGGAGCAGTGGCTGATGGAGCGAGGGCTAATGGATCAATGGATCAGTAGTGGATTCCGCAGTCTCGTTCGCGTGGATGGTAGATAGGAGTGGCCCACGGCTGGGCGGTAGTAGTCTAAGCTGGTTCCGGGAGCCGCTACCCGGCTAGTCTCTGCTAGTCAGGCACCAGGCACCAGGCACCAGGCACGGAATTCTCTTGGTCAACCATCGCCATGCATCTCATGCACCTCCCCCACTGTATTCCACTGTATTCAGGAACGTGGAATTTTTTGTCTCTCTCTTTCTACTCGTATCCACATCCATCTTTGACAGGATGAAGCCCGCCAAGAGAATGCAGCAGCCAGATTGAGGGAATTTCGCGGCGCGCTCCACGTCATTGTTCAGCACAAAGGAAGCCTGGTCTCAGGGATGTACTGCGAGGTCTCGACCGTGAAGGGTTTCTTTGGAGGATACAGTGACCACGTTGACTTGGCTTCGGTTCTTGATACGAACCCGCTGCGCATTCTGAATTGCCTACACTTTGTACATGTATAGTACAGCGCTGCTCGTCATCAGTCGCACCATACCACCGAGCGTCATCTGCTGTAGGAACGCTCTTATCTCGCATACTTTAATGGGTGAAATGATCATCCTCTAGGTGCGGTATCATCACAACATCAGCTGCGGTGCACCCAAGAAGCTTGCGCGGCCCTACCCAGAGGCAGATTGCCCTATCAAAAACGGCAGTTGAAAACAACCGACCCGCCTTACCTACCCCGCGCGAACAATTTCCGTTTCTATCCGCCAGCCAGACTACCAATCAGCTCAACGGATTGTGTTGTTGAACGTCAACCCGGCGTCGAGTACAGATTCTTCCCTGCCAGCCTCTCTAATGACAGCAGCTAGCTGCAGGTACCAACCCACCACCCACCACCCACCAACCTACTACAACCCATCCCACGGTTACATAAACACAAATAATCCCTCGGCCTCAAGCCCACCAAACACGAGTAATGGTATCCACCGGATGAAAACTCTGATTGCATTCCTCACAGAATCCGAGGGATAGACAATGCAATGTCAAATCCGTTATCAAATCTCTGCCTCACCACCCAATGCGTCATTAGAATCAAATGGCATGTACCGGAACAAGCAGATTACTCCGTTTCTGCGTCTGTTTGTACAACGCATCAGGCCCCCCAGCAATTTATGCGCCGACGGATGTACACGGATCTAGAGGCTTGAAGCCTTTGCTTGGCCTGGAAACATTCTGTTAATTATCATGGGCATCTATGGTTGGTGGGCTTAGGGTCTGGTGAAAACAAACACTCCTAGATGGAAAGCCTTTACCCTGATGTAACATCGGGGGCCCGAGGCATGTTGTGGATCGCTTCACGAAGACTGCATAGTCGCTCCATATGCTTACCCCCATCTCGCCCGGTACGCCTTTGCTGTTGGCTTTCACCACCTATGATTCACCCTTGTGCCAAAGATGTGGACCGAACACTCCAGGGCTAGATGCGCTCACAATCACCGCTGTCTGTTTCTTGGCTCTCGTTGATCTCCTCCCCGTATACAGCACTCACGAGCTACATCCCGGAGTACTTCATTTCGGATGAATACCAACATTAGATTATCCAGCCAGTACATGCTCAAGATATTTCCGTACTACACGAGCCCGTGAAGTCGCCACTTGTCACGGTACAAAGAATACCATCCATAGCACCACTGCAACCGGACTTGAGTACGGCAATCTCGAGTACGGTCTGGACATTCTACCTATCGTACTTCCCTCCCCCCACTCCCGAGTTCGCCTACTGTATCCAAATTTGGCAGCATATGGCGAGTGCAATATTATGACCGAAAGTCCATACCGGCGCCCATATACCATTGCAAGACATTCATTCATTCATTCATGCACTTCGCCACCCCCCGTGTTTAGAAAAGACCGAAGTGACGTATATACAAATAGTTCGGACGCTCCGAAACTGTACGGAGGTTGTCGGCAAGCGTAATGGAAGTGTAGATCTAGAAAACACTGAGACTGTTGAGACTATCGGCGACACGTCAGAGACAAGATAACGGATAGCTGCTTTACTCATGAAACCCCAGGGTTCCATATTGATAGCTTCAGCTTGAATGCGTTTTTGAATGATGTCGATGATGGAAAGCTTGCGGCTAGTTCATTCCGGGTCGGTTGTGGTGGAACTGGATGTTCGGCATTGTAGAGGAATGATACAGCGGCGGTACTATTACGCAGAATGTCGCCGATGTCGAATTCGAGTTAAACAACCCCTAAACTTTATCATAATAGCGATGCAACTGCATCCTCACGGCGTCTCGAGAGATCAGCGGAGTTACTCTCGGGCGAAAAAGAGACCGGTCATAAGCCGTCACCCGTGGAGTCTTAAGTGTTCGTAACTGCCGATTCTACTTATTCCTCGGCCACGCTTGAGACTAAAACCCCGGCGACAAGGTTCTGGGTTACAGTGGGTGTCGGTACCCGGAGTGGGCAAGGGTGGAGTTCGTGTGTGCATATAGTGTACAGGTGCTTGAGTTGTGGCCCGGGGGTCTCGAACTTAAGCGCTGAAGAAACGACTCCGGCGCTGGTGATGCTAGGTTCCTTTCAGTTTCTGTTGTATACCACCACACACAACTACAATCGATTGTAATCAACATCTTGAGCACTCTATTTTGAAGTTTCCATTCCACTCTTCCACATATCAATGCAAACCGTCATACCACGGCTATGTTACCTCCGCACCAAGGGTCAGCGTCAAGGTTCGTGATATTTTCTTGCCGTCGTTGATTATCCTACTAACCTACCCTAAAACCGCGGTAACGATATAGCCGCCTCAACGTTAATGCTGCTATTGTCAAGAATATAGCTTCCTAGCCGGATGAAATGACCTCGCGCCATTGAGTAATAAGGCGCTGTGGCTCACGTACTGCGATGTTCCCCACGCATAAGGACCCGCGGCTCAGTCACTTCGCCACAATTTAGTGCAGTACCTAGATTATGCAGTCCTTGTCAGTAGCCTGCAGATGACTGGATATTTATGTAGTACTCACCGGTACTACCGCTCTAAATCAAGTCTGGAGAATTGACGGCTTCCAGAAGATGTGGTTGTGGGAACCGGGAGACACTGCCGGCTTGGACCACGGAGTTAAATGCACGAGAGCTCCCGTGCCAAATTGTACAAAGATTGTTTGGGGGTTGAACATCGTCTCTCGTCACACGACGACGACATGGCTACTAGAGAATTCTGCTGCCCGCACGACGAGTGTACTAATGCGAGTTATGTCAAGGCTAGAGGACTTCCAGTTGTCTATCGGTCAGAACGGCCGTCTTTCGGGGTATTGTATATAGCCGCCAACGACTAACCCGTTCATGCCCGCATCAAGATATTACCGTTCGCTTCTATTATCAAAGGGCACGCCTCCATTCCAACAGCTGGCTAATACTCTACCTTTATAAATCTATCTCAATTGCAAAGCCCAGATGGAATTGAATAAGTTCATAGGGGACTATACGGTGTCATCACCTTGTTTCATTCGTTATCGGCGACGGAAATCGTTTACGGAAAGTCTTGACTTCCTTATGTTAAGAAAAATGCACGGGCGTCTGGGGTGGGACCAGTTGCGGGTTGTCCACGGACGTCTTAAGCTATTCGTTCTTAGAAGCAATTTCATGTGATATTTCGGTTTCATCTTCCACGCATAAGTAGTATCGCTGTTGAATTTACCTACCCAACTCTGTGACTGGTAGCTGGTGGTTATGAGAGAATGACCAATTCGGTCTTGATTCCGTGTATATAGTGACCAATAGAGTCAGAGACAGTATTGCTTCTGGACTTCTCTCAGCGCGTAGTACAGTTTACAACAGTCACGATCTTTCCACAATCATACGCCTGCTCTGTCCTCGATCCCACGCTGCTTCTGCCGTCCGGCACTCCAGTTGTGCAGTTCTGGATGGGGTTTGTAATGTAACCTCGAAGGGCAGTAAACACTGTTATAATTGAGAAGAAATAGTTAAAGTTGACTACCCGGAAACACTCCAACAGCCAGTAATAACGGGTTACGAAAAATATGGCCCAATATCACTGAGAGGCCCGAACGAAACAACTTAGAGTTATTTTATTGCTCATTACTGATCACTCACAACCTTGCACCTCGAAAAACACTACCACTCCCCCCTAGCTTCAAGAAATTTCAAAGTTACTAACAGTTGCTTTTCCAGTAGTCCCGTTAACAATCAATTCGGCAACTTCTCCCTCAACTGTCGGGTAGAACACATGGTCATTCTCATCAAGTGGAAGCCTAGTCACCGCCAGACCACCGGTACCATTACTCTGCACCTCAGTATCCGCTGTTTTCTGCCAGCCCGTCCCGTTGCGCCAGTTCAGCACCCAAATGAACCCCCGTTCGCCAGTGACGTAGATGGTCTTTTGTGTATTATTCGCGGCGGAGATTGTAGCAAGGTTTGGGACGACATCTGGAAGATCAAGGATTTTATCGGAGCCATCTAGCCATCCGCGACCCCCTCCGATGTAGTCGTATGAGATGAGTTTGTTATCGAAGTGTGTATAGATCGACAATGTTGGCGCTCCGTCCTTGGTGCTGAGCGAGGTTGTGAGGCCGGCTCCAGGCGTTATTTTCATCTTTTGGGAAGGAAAGGATGGGCTCGTTTGCCAGGTATCTGCAACTTTGTCAGAGAGTGCGGCGTGTCGGGGTCTGGACATGAGATATCACCCGAAACCATGCCAGCTTCTTGGATAAATCCTTTATCATTCTGCCCCTAATTAGCTTGAATACTAAGCGGCTTCGGTTAGGAGATACCTGGAAATACACCCAGACGCTAGGATTACCATCGGTAGTCCATAATGTCGCTGCCAGCTTTGACTCCGGAGCTGGTTTAAGCTGCAAATTCGTCAGATTGCCTTGGTTCCACTTCTCCCCGTCGTACACGGCATCCGACACAACGCCATTCTCGGCGATATAGAACACCGATCTCTGCTTTTTGCCGTCGTCATCCCAGAAAAGGATAGAGAGCGGGGTGTTTCCCTTGGCCTTGATGTTCAGAGGGTATGTATAACCGCTGAAGCCGCCACCGGATTCGTTATAGTATCTTGACCTGAGTTCCCCAGCCTTGTCTTGGTATATAAGTTGACCGAAGGTGTTGTTATTCGCGTCAGCCTGAGACCATGCAATGGCGGTTCCAGCTCTAGGCGAAGATGTTGGTGATGTGTCGTTCTTAGTATTGCCGTTCGAGTTCTTATGGGCTAGAGCACCAAGATATGCAATTACAGCAATAGCGCCGCAAACAAAGATGACGCCGATGGCCCAGAACCACCTTCTATGGCGATTATAGAAGTTGCAAAATGGATGGTGGGATTCGTCGTTTGGTTGGGATTCGACGTCCGGCTGAATACCAACCACGATTTTACCAAAATCGGGATTGGAACTGGAGAAGGAGCCACTTGAGGACTCGACCCTGTCCAAATTTTGGGCTTTTGGAGTTGGGTCTTGGGCTTTGGTGTTCGCACCGGTGGTTTGATTTCCAGCCACTATTTTTCCGTCCGGGTCGGCGTCGCCATCAGAACTGGGACCTTGGACAACGCCAGGGCCAGGGGATTCACCTGTGCTCGGAGGCCTAACTTCCTTTTCACCCGGTACTACTACTTCCTTTCCAGCCGCTGTTGCGTCTTTCATTGCAATCGCTGTTGTAGAATCTACGGGGTGTTGGTCGGATATGGAAGTTGAAGACATCGAATCAAGTTGACTCGCCGTGGGTTAGGAGCAAGGCTTGAACTTTCTCCAGGTGGGGAGCGTAGAGTACGATGTATGTTATCACAGGATCAGCCCTAGGATATGCAACGCACATAGATATGCAAGCCGGTAGTTATAGCTTCAATGCATCTTATTGAAGTCAACGACCCTTTCCTCCGAACGATAACACCTGAGAAGTGCAAACGCTGCTAATCGACCGCAGAGGTGACCCCAATTTTGGCTAATAGAATTGTCAACGAGAAGATAGACCCCAAAATTCAGCTATGGACTTGCGATAGCAAGCCTCAGCATGAAACAATTTGACAGGCTACGGTACGCGAAGCTGCCAGTGCACGCAAAGGGTGCGGGTATACAGGAGAAAAAGCAAGAGCGGTAGCATAAACATCCTGCGGAATGTTATCTATATTTAACGCTCGTGGAGAGAACGTGGATTTGACAAACACATATTCGCCGTGATAACTTCACTATACTTACTCGAGTAGTATGCTACCGCCCCTACATCAAAAGGAGCACCGTAAGGATTCATTTATACCGGTAACGTCCCGTTCAGAACTGTTATTCGCGCCTCTGAGTATAGGAGTACCAGGGCGTTGCACACCATCTGCATGTTGCCCGTCCGCCTACTTCTGGTATTATAGCAGCCTCACTCCTTGGCGGATCGCATTCCTTCATCCAACCCCGAGAGAGCGATAGCGCAGTAATCTACACGCTCCATATGAACGATAAATTTAGCTTTAGCACAAGAACAAATGCCCTTGATACCTTAGTGCGTGCTGGGAAAAGGAACAACGACACAATCGATGGTACTCGTGGATTGTTATTGCATTAGGAGAGAAATTTGTGTTTGTTTGACAAGTAGAAGACTGCCTACTACTGCGACTGCGCAGCTATGCTCCGTAGATGCCCACAACCCAAAAATGGCTCAGCCGTAGTCCGGTTCATGCTTCCTCAACAATAAGTAATACACGCCATAGGTATTAGGTACTTACCTAGGTAAGTACCTGTTTTGAGATAAACAGGCGGCGGGGACATCGAGAACCATGGACTTAGAAAGATCTCAGCATGTAAAAAAGACGAAGAGAGAAAACACAATGCTAAATTGAAGGTCCTCGAAAAAGTGCATACAAATAATAAACAAATGACTGATGATGAGCAAAGAGAGTAAATGCAAGAACACTACCTCATAGAATAGAACGCTACGGTACGATACGCTAGAACTAGGCTAAACAATCACAGAAACTCACTCATCAACATTTGATAGCATTCAGCGAATCAAGACGGCCCTGCCCAACACCCGCACCAACTATTGCAGTTGGCAGTCCACTTAAGATAGCCGACGAATGTCACAATGAACGCTCCGAGGCGAGGAACTGGGCAGGACCAGGAATCGCGTCTCGAAACGCACTCGGTGAATCTGTCCCAGTCGAGGGCTGCGAGCGAACACCCAACGGATTCTTCGAGAAGCTGAGCCGCACACCACCTTTTGTACTATTCGACAATGCGCGCCCATGAAGCTCGGTGAGAGCCTTTGTCGCATAGTGCGTGTCTTCAAATTCAACAAAACACATGGGTCCCCTGTGGTTTCGTGCGGAAGGACATCCTCTTGTAACCACGTTGTCGAGCAAATATAGTCTTCAGTTCGTCTTCTGATGTCTCTCCCGGAAGGTTTCCAACATAAAGTGTGTTACATGGCGAGTTTGATCGGCTGAATTGGTATCGGGGACTGGCTTCATTGATCGAGAGGTTGGATCTGAATCGAACAAATCGGTTGTGGCCGAAGTTGCAGACAATCCAGGGCTACTGGTCTCGGAACGGCTTCGTTCGTGTTCTTCTCCGCTGGTGTCTGCTTTATGCTTTGAAGAAATTTGTTCCATACTTCCACTCTGCGATTAGCCCACGTTAGAGAGCTTCGGACTTCTTTGGTAGTTCGTATATTCGTATCCTAGCACAACCGTAAGATCGTTGCAGTGAGGAATATAATGAAAACGTTGGGCGAGCGGGGTAGGTAGTTTGAATGTTCAAAGTCGTAAGATATTTCGCGTTGCGGTGAGGAATATCGCGAAAATGATGTGTAGGCGGGGTAGGTAATTTGGATGTTCGTGTCCCAGCAGTCGTTGGATATCTCGTGTTGCGGTGAGGGATACCGTGAAAACGTTGAACGGGCGGGGTAGGGGCAGAGGATATAGTAGACACATCAACCAATAATCTAGATGAGAATTCGCCAGGCAATTGACGTTACACCGGTTTGTTTGTTTTGTTTGTTTTATTCATACTGTATTCACTCTAATTAGAGTATGACAGAGTCTAGAGTCAACACCTCCGCCTCCGGGCGAGCCGGCTAGATGGCGGGGCTCCCACCTGCTACCCATCGTCCCCTCGACGTTACACCGGTTTCTTTCCCTTTCGTCGCCCCACCTAGCAAAGGTCCACAATACTCAAGGATCTCTAATTTAAAGTTGAATTGAAATGTCATTACCCGCATTCATTCGCTCCGCATTCTTTCTGGTTGCCAGCTGACCATCGGCATAGTGAACATCCACGCCAGTCGTTTTAGAGACAGCTATTGCTATTCCGAGACTCGCCCTTGTCACGAAATCCTATCTTGAAATCAACCGCGCCGTGGAGGATTATTGTAAATTGACAAGAACCCTTAGCTAACTTGTGGTGGAAACCAACAAGTCCGAGTTTCTCATTGAATGGGCTCGTCACAACTATTGGCAGGACAAGGAAACGCGGACGCCCCGACGGAACACCGAACAAATGCACTTGATATCTTTATACGTGTTAGAAAGGGAGAAACGACAACAATCGATAGTACTCTTAGATTATTATTGTACCGGGAGAGGAATTTGTGCTTTTGACAAGTAGAAGGTTGCCTACTACTACGATTGCGGGACTACGTTTTATACGCTCTGTAGATGCTAATACACCCAAAACAGAGCTTAGCCTTAGTCTGGTTCATGCTTCCTCAACACGAGTGTAAGTGATACACAGCCTAGTCATTGGGTATATAAGTACTTAAGTACCTGTTTTGAGATAAACAGGCGGCGGGGATATAGAGAGAACCGCGAACTCGGAAATATCTCGGCACGGAAAAAGACGAGGGAGAGGAGAAAACACAGTGCTAAATTAAAGGCCCCCGACAAAGTGTATTATAAAACAATAGACAAATGACTGAAGATGAGCAAAGAGAGTAAGGCAAGAACACTATCTACATAGACCAGAACGCTACGGTACGATACACTAGAACTAGGCTAAACAATCACAAAAACGTACCTGTCAACGTCAGGCAGCGCTCGGTCAATCAACACAGCTCCATTCGAAATCCGTGCCGAAATAATAGGTCGTAAGGGTGTTAAATATGGGTGGAGTGTAATAAAGATGGCGTACAGAGAAGTAGTTTGCAGTCCGCTTGAGGTAGCCCACGTCTGATGACTTCATCTGCGTCACGTCTCATATTCTCGCACACGGATATGAGTGTCGAAACGAACGCTCCTCGAGGAGTTGGCGGTGGAGCTAGGACCGGAACTGTCTTCCTGAGTTCGTCCAGTGCCGTCAAGGAAGGAAGTACGCGGATCGCCGTATACCGCAAGTGTCTCGTTCGTCCGCTGGGGGCTCCTTCTGGGTGGACCATAGCCGTTCTGCTGTGCGGACTGCGCAGCAGCCAGCTCATGACGGCGCAAGTCCTCTTCGTACTGGGAACCACAGTTTTCGATGGCTGCCGGTCGAGTGTCTCGTGGAACGCGCTTGACATCCACGATCTTGTTGGAGTAATAGCCTTGGTTGTAATGGGTAATAATTTTGATAAGACCATCTACGGATTCCCAGCCTTGCTTGTATTCGATAGTAAATGTTCCCTGGGGGACATGCTCTGCCTTTTTGTATAGAAGCTTAGTGACGTTGGCAGCGAGGCCGCGGCCTGTATAGCAGAGATGTCGTCCGTCCTGATACGTAAGTATGGGGTTGCAACATCTGTGACATTCCTTGGAATGATCGTGAAATTCTCTAAAAACTCGGTGGATTTGGGAGTTAAGTTGATCGATAATTGATCCGGTGGCAGTTCCCCGGGGCAAGGGGCCGCTAGTGCTTGTGCTTGTGCGCGCTCCGGGAGCACCCCCACTCCGTGTCGATGGTCCTGTAGGAGAGGTGGCAACGGCAGCGGGATGCGGGGTGGGGTCGGTACTGTCGATATAGCTTATTTTCTTCACTGGCTGTTGGTCAAATTTTGGTTCCTTGGGCATATTCTTTGAAGGTAGTGATTGGGTAGCCGACTTAATGGTGGGTATTGTGTCAGCCTTTTGTTTGCCAGCCGGACTCTCTCCGAGTGGGACTATAGAATCCTCTAGGGTTGGTAGGGTGGTGTGGGCAGGTTCACTCTGCGTGGGAGCTTCCACTGGGATATAAGTATTGTCCTCTTGAGCAAGCTGTGGAATAATCAGGCTGTTTTCTGTGACCGGTTCTTCGGCTATAGTAGTGAGGTCTTCGTGATGGAGCGGTGCCTCATTGTTGCTGGACGACTTTTCGCTATCATTCGTATCAAATCCATTGTCTAATCGAAGTGAAGGCAGAACTGCAAGCAGCCGGATATCTTCCATGTGGTGGCCTACGTGACTGTACCAGTGTTTCCAAGTGTGCCACAGTTTCTGAAAGGCACAGTCGGAGGGAGAACATCCAAACGGGCAAGGGGGAATGTCTTCTAGCTCCCGGTCCGAACCACCATGCGGTTTTATCTCTTGTTGATATCTTTTCCGGTGAGTTATTAAATCGTGTTGCATCCACTCCTCCAAGTTTCCGAAAGATTGCTGACTTCCTGTCAGACATTCACAATCAATACACATATAAGGCCTGAGATCACTAAAGACATGCTTTCTGAGTAGAATTTTAGTCAAAGTTCGCCATAAGTAGTCAATATATAACTATATGTATAATGGAGACGTTTACCTCCAATCTTTTTTCGCTTGAAGTTTTTGGATTTTGTCGCAAATAGGGCACCTTTCGCCGGGTTTGGGCATGCTGGGCAACCAACGGTTACTGTTTGAACCAGGTGAATTCACCGTCTTTAAATCTGAATGTCCGGATGCCATGGACTGGACCTCCCAAATTGGATAATTTCTCAGGGAGGATCCTAAGCCAGAATCATGGAAAGTGCTTGGCCGTATGGACTCAGTTACCAATGTAGTAATACATGGCTGGACGTCGACTGATGGGTCATTCTCCAGAATTCCCAACTGATGCTGTATCTCGATAACACCTTGAGCAAGCCTTTGCGCAAATACTGACTTAATTTCAGGGTACTTGTCCCCGATGATGGTGGAGTATGTGTTCATAATTGTTTCCATGGTTTCTTGCTTCTGCGAGAACGTCTGCGAGCGTTCTTTCCAGGCTATTGTTGTCTTTGACAAATGGTGCAATGCTGGTAACAGCCCAAATAGCGAATCGACAATATATACAAGCTGCTCCACGACGGACGTATCATCGGATCTAGTACTCCCATCCACAGAGCTCGTTTCCCAGTCTGCATCGATATTGTATTCTTCGGAATCGGAATCAGACGGCTGTTCAGACGGCTTAACAGGACTGGGGTGTAACTGCGAGAGTGCATTTTTGAGTTTTATCAGAGAGTCGCGATCGCATACTGCCAATGTCAGACGCGTCCCCTGCTAAGCGGCCATAATACATACAATAACCAAATTCTGCAACTAGAATGGTGGTAAGACTGGACAGCAACAAAATAACTGTCTTCTTCAACGAAGGTGAATCATCTATGATTTGGCTTAAATCGCAGTCACGTTCTTCAAAACTTCTGCTCCAAAGCCGAAATCTACCGAGTGAGAGTTTGGCAAAGTTAAAGCATGCTGATGGCGATGGATGTGTTTTATTCTCCTGGCTGGTTTTAGATATAAAATTCAACAAGGCTCTCAGCAGCGGCTCTATTGATCCAGAGCTTGGTTCCGAATCGAACAAGTCGGTGATGATTGAAATTGCCGACAATTCAGGGCTACTGGTCACCGAACGGCTCCATTCGTGTCTTTCTACGCTGATTCCTGCTTTATGCTCTGAAGAAACGTCGTACGCATCATGAAATAGCCATTCGTGTATGTGTGACTCCAAAAATTTCTGCTGCACATTGAACTGCTGGATATTTCGCCGGTTTAATATAGAACTAGTACTTTGTTCCATGCTTTCACTACTATCACACTTTAGAGAGCTTCGGTCTTCGTTGGTCGTGTCCCGGCACAGTCGTTGGATACCTATTCTGCGTTGCGGTGGCAGTACCCAAGAGATGTGAAATAACTGTGAGAGCGTTGGGCGGGTGGGGTAAAGCGATAATACAGAGGGGTTGTGTTGCCAGATACTAATAGAAACCATATTAACCAATAATCTGGAAGAGAATCTGCCATGCAGCTGACGTTACACATACTCTCTGAATTACAACATAGTTAACCCCGCATCACCCTCTACATTCTCTCTGGTTACAAGCAGTACGGTAGAACGAGTATTGATTCCCAGCCCGAACCCGTACCAGTCATTATGGAGACCGCTGGTCTTGCTATTGCTATTCCAGGACTCCTCATCATTGTCTCGAAATCCTATTCCGAAATCAACCGCGCCGTTGAGGATTACCGTAAGATCGACAAGAATCTCTTTGATACCCTCAACCGATTAGCAGCAGAAACCAATAGGTCTGAATTTCTCATTAAATCAGTTCACCACAATGAGAATAAGGAAACGCGAGGCTCGCGAGGGCTGGATACCAACAGCAGAGGCCACAGTGATGGACATGCCCGGGAAGAGGCTGTGACTTGCGCCGAAGATAAGAATCTCTCTCAGGCCATTGTGGGATACATACAATACATCCATACTATTATGGAGGAAATGTCGACCATTCTGAGAGAGCTTGGCCATCCATCCTCTAAACCCAACCCAATTGATACGAAGGCAAACCCTTGGTCATCACCTATCACTTTAGCACTTCAGACGGTAAGCACCTGTGTTTACACCTCCTCGATGCACCGAAACGGGCACTAAGTTTTGGTAGGTTGCCATCTGCCTGAACCACAAGGCAAGTGTCACACCTACAACGCAGCGGTCATCTCGCCGTCGAAAGCTGAAACTCGTTTTCAGTAAAACCCGCCAGCAGCTTGTCAGTCTCCTTGAAGATCTCAGAAATCAGAATGATTCCCTCACATTATGTCTCTTTTCCGACCATCACTTCAACGTCCAGACAACACAAGAGGACCAACTCATAACGAGTACTGAACCAATAACTATAGAGCCCGACAAGCTTGTAGCAGCTGTTATCCCGAGCCCTGAAGCCGAGCAAGATCAGCAGCAATATGGACAACACCAACCGCCTCTGCCCACAATGCTATATCAGATCCTAGCACAAAAGCTACAATGCCAATGTCACTTACTCCACCTCGGACTGGAGACACAGCACAAAATTCAGGTACCCGGCATCATTAGATCAGAAGGACCCCAGAGAATCGAATTTTCAGTATTTGTAACGTCTAGTATGTGCAACCAACTTTCAAGAACGACATGCGATCTCTACCTGGAGATTGTAAATATCCTGGCGAACGACATACGACCACTTTCATGTTGTATCGCTGATAACCTCTGCGAGGCGCTATTTGTGCAGCAGCAAGACAAAATGGAATATCTGCTCGAAGACTTCTTAGTCCGTCGAGTGCCGCAATTCAAAGGGACCCAATCTGGCAATGCGCTGTCCTTGCATGACTTGGCCGATGGCAAACGACGATTAACTCAATATGACCGGCTTAAACTAGCCGTGAAGCTGGGGAGGGCTGCTGTATCGCTTCATTCTTCACCATGGATCTCTGGGTGGGATTCCCAAAAGATTGTGTTCTTTGCGCAATACGAAGAGTCCAGGGAACCCGCCGATTGGAGACCCCATATCTCGACAATTTTGGATCCGAACTACACCCCTCGCCCGCTCAACGCCGATATTTATGCATTGGGTATGATTTTATTGGAATTTGGAGGGGTTGACATGGACGAATACCGGATACGGGCTCCCATGTCTTCTAATACTCTGGCGCCTGCGCTCACGACAGTGATGAAGGAACTAGGGCTTCCATACATGAAAGTAGCCGAGTGTTGCTTTAACGTCTACAAAGATTCAATGAGCATAAACCAATCCCAGCAAAGAAATATGGATGTGCTTTACGCTGAAATTGAAAATCTTGAGAGACATGTCACAGAATGCTTTGAGTTTTGAGTAAGATTTCCTTTACAAGCAAACCGCCGAGCAAGTCATGAATCACTTGCTAACTTTAGGCGTTCTAAAGAGATGCAACAAAGGACTCCATAGCGCCCATAATTCCCTAGTTCTTTCTCCGCAGAATTTGTCTTCTTACATGATGGCGCTGTTAATGTTTTCTTGCTTTTACTCTTTGATATGTATCATGAAAGCCGTACTTATCTTTGTACCTAATGAGTTTAAGGCAGAGAGAGCTTGATACTTCAGCCCGTTCCTGTCCTAGATCCCAAGGCATGCAGAGCTGTGGGATACAGGTGGATATTATCGCCGTTTTGCTCCTCGTCAAGAACTGGGTTGCCTGGGCTGGGTTGTGCAGGTGATGGGGACGGCATCGATTCACGCGATTGCGATGCTAGTGATTAACCTCGCCGCTGATTCAGGAATCCTTGTACTCTTAATTTCGTTTTTATGTATGCATATGCAGTTATCCTATCTTTAACTTTACAAAAGTCCGGCCCAATAATTATCCTCCCAAAGCCCGTCTTCGGCCGAGTGGGCGGGTCTCCCTGGCCGCTCCCCTCCCCCCCGCGCGCTGCTCCCACATACGGCAACGCAACTCCACTCCCCAGTCAAAGCACCTCCGCTGTCCTCATGATCACATCCGAACCCAAACCTGATACAGCGTACTGCGACTTCACGAGCTGCACCACCGACCAGTCGAGTTCGCTGTTAGTGCCAATGCATACATCCGTCGCATCCTTTGCCACTAAAAGTATCAGACTTGAAGTTCGTACTACAGAAAAGGAATACCCACAGCCAAGAAACCATGCAGTGTATCCCTCCGCAAGAACTTGCAGGAACTCAACTGCATCATCCGTTATTCCATCGACCATCCAATCGTTGTCTTCCTCTTCCTCTTCCTCATCTTCCTCATTTTCCATCATTGCATTAACATTCCTGCAATCTTCCATCACTGCATTAATGTTCCTGCAATCCGACGCTAGCGTGCAATCCGGCGCTGGTGTGCAATCTGGTGCTGGTGTGCAATCCGGTGCTGGTGTGCAATCCGGTGCTGGCGTGCAATCTGTTACCCCGCAATCTGCCACCACACTGACGCTCCCGCCATCTGGAAGCGCGCAACCTGGTGCCGCGCAATCTGGCGCTCCGCCATCCCATGTATGTCTCTCCTCCAACTCATACCTCTCCTCCAACGCCCCCTCAAAAACCTCCTCCACGAGATCCCTCCACTCCTCCTGTCCCACAGCAAGTCTTGCACCCCCTCTCTCCCCACTCCTATCGAACTTCCCAAAAAGGTCCAGCATCCACTTCCCATCATCTCTTTCCCTATTGACAATCTCAAATTGGATACGGTAACCCAAGAGCTCTGACTCAAAACATTCAGCCCAATCTTTTGCAGCGCCACTTTTTGGAGCCAGGAACGGAGAATTGGCTAGCGACTTGAGAGACGAGGTTTGTGCGGCCATGAGGGAAATGGTAGCTTCGATTTCCGCGTTGAGAGCCGTGGCGGTGGCCAAGGCTGTGGCTGAGTGGAGTGGAAGTGTGGCGAGGAGCTTGAGGGAGTTGGAGAGTGAATTGGAGGTGCGGGTTATGGCACGGGTTTGGGCTATAAGACTTCCTATACCGATAATGAAAAACTCTACGAGACGGGTATTAGCAACAGCTGGGGACTTCAAGCCTCACCGGCTAGGGGGAATAAAGAGTTAAGAACCTTTGGGCCCTGATATGCGGCGGTGATGGTGGCTGTTGCGCCTTGTAAACATATGGGATTTCGTGCGTGCCATTTTGTGCGATTCTTGATGTCGTATGTCCGACAAGATAGCTATATATCTGACCCGTACGTGGGAAACGATGGCTATATATCTGGCTTGTACGTGAGAGAAGATGTTTATTTATTCCACAGCTCCTCTACTCTTTCACTCCATCTCTCTCTCTCTTCATCAGCAGCACTGATACCTCATATGCTACGGTTGCAAGGTAGAGCGCATCTAGATGGTTCGTGCGGCATCTCATTCCTAGAGTTTACGAGCGCAATGTTTGTCCGCTTCTCTAAGAGTTGGACAGAAGTAGCCCACGAGGTTGGTCCCTAGTGTTGCGATCGCATGTTTGTTCCTAACTGTTGCCTGCTTGACAGGAGTTTCTTTTTTCTTTGGTTGCTTTTTTATCCCTGCTCCTCGAACGAGTATACTCCCGCTCGGACTTCAACGAAACCTGCAAAGATCTTATACCAGAGAGTTCTTTTGAGCATTCGATAACGCAGTGAGAAAGAAAAAGAAATGAAAAGGAAGGAGGAATCCAGCATGGAGGGTAGAGAACACAGCATGGCCTATGACCATTGCAAGTGTGCTAGAGCCGCAACTTAACCCAACGGCGGTGGCCCCACTCTGACCCTAGGAGGAAGGGAATGGGAGTAGAAGTTGAGGTTTAGGTGTGGTTAGGGTTGCAACAATGCCAACATCCTCGAGCCGTCTCCACGGTAAGAAGTTAAAAGGCAGGGAACTGTCTTATGTCTTGTCCAGCGTGATTGGAACAGACCACCCACCCTCTTAGATGTTTCTTTACTTAGCTACTGTAGGTGGGTATGCTCGGTTTTGATTTGCGTAGCAGAGGAAAGGATTGCTCTAAGCGACAGCGGGAGAAGGCACCTCGTCAGATTGTTGGTATGTAACGTACTGACCTTGAAGCTTCCAGGGCGTTTGGGAAGCCTCGAGAAAGCACTAGTACAAGAGCATGGATGGAACAATGAATATTTCGATAGGATGAAGGAACTCCTGAGGTGTGTGTGCATATGAATTGAACAAACCTTGGGATTCATGGATTCATTCCGTGTGTTCTACCGCCGCAGTGGCAATCTGCTCCAATGAACAAGGTCGGCCGTCTGGCTTCTCACAGCGAATGGAAATTAAAAGACAAGAACATCATTACCGACCCGATAAATATCCTGCATCCAAACACCGTTAAAACCTCACCGAACGAACATGCTTGTTTGCTTGCCCACATATACCCGTGCAAAAAAAAAGCACCAAAGCAAAGGATATAGAAAAAGAGAAAAATCCGGAAAAAAAGGCTTAACCAAACTTGTTTGGAGAATGGGGGTATGAATGAACGAAGAATCCGAACTAACTTATTTTAGAACCCCATCCGAAGAAAAAAAGGAGTAGTCTATATAAAAACTAACGTTTGATGGTATGATGGAATAAAAAAAAAGGATGTGAAGAGAAAACGAGAAAACAAGAAAGACTCTTCCCTCATACTTTTGCAACAGTACTTGGTCCCTGCTTATCAACATCTACCCCACCACTCACATACCCATCATCGCCGTCTCCTTCAAGCCCTGCCAACTTCCGCTGCAATGAATTGCAGAAGTCAATAACGCGCTTACAATCACCCCTTGAAACGCCAAACTTGGGGATCTTCTTATCACCGATCCAGATCCGCAGCATAGCCGCCGCGTGATCAATACTCTCGCCAGCATCACTCGCCCAGTCCTTATCTAAGCTGACAAATGTAGTCAACGTCTTCCAAGCAGCAACGAAGCCAAGAAGGCCGAGGCCGTTCTTGTTGGCCTGTTTTCTCCAGTCCAGATCGCTAAAGAGACGAGTTGCTTGGTCGCACGAACCCTTCTTCATCAATGCCAATGCCATGCCACAACGAAGGGCAACGCAAATATCGGTGGTGGTTGTGACGGCGGAGTTGATGGGTGTCACAGAAATGCGGGATGTGTCGGGCTTCTGGTTGACTTCTTGCTCATGAGACTTGAAGTCCTCTTCGAAGATCTTGATCGCTTCCGAAAGGAACTTCTCGCCACCTTCGTCGGCAAAGACAGCATTGGCAGTCAGAGCGCGGATCTGCACGGCACTGGTAGGAGGAGCAACTCGGAGGGCGGAGTTGAGGTTGGTTTTGATGCGATCGTTGAGAGAGGTGGAGGACTTGGCTTTCAAACTAATAACCAAAACATGCTGGAGAAGCAGGCTTGAATACCAGGCGGCAAGGGCATCTAAGGGAGAGCGGATGGAGACGTCCTTCACAACACTATCCATGCCTGCGTCCATTCCATCGTGGCCTATGTCGCGATTGTATGTAAGACTGTACGCCTTTTGAACAATCAAGTTGTGGAAAACATCTGACGGATTTAGCTGCAAAAGTTGAGCAAGATTCTCTGGAAGCTGCTCGGTGTCGTTATCGCTAGCCGCCTTCTCTTGAGCCTTTCGTGCCTCCAACCAATAGTAATTGGAAAACATCTCCGTGAGAGGGTGAAATCCTCTACCAAGATCAAAGGAAAGAACGCGAATGTGCAGGGCATTGAGCATCAGTCGGGCTGGCGTCGAAGGAAGGGTCCACGAGGCGAGAAGGGTGAGTAGTAGGCGAGACTGATTGACAGAGAGGTCTCCACCAGCAAGCTGTGCATCGAGAGCAATAGTCCAAGATTTGATGCGAGCAAGTTCCTGCTCCTCCGTCATACCGGTGATCATACGATACTTCTCCCATCCAATCATCCTGCGAAGACTCAACTTGAAAGACTTCAGACCAAGAGCGGCGAGCTCGAGCGTAACCGAATGCCGAGGAACCCAGACGGTCTGAATAGCGGTCAACCAAGCGTGAGAACGATCTTTAAGAGGCGATGCGAGCGAGGGAGCGGCAGAGATGTTCAAGTTGTTGGAGGTCTTGGTGTTCTCGGGAGGCTCTTTGGTATCGAAGAAGCTAGGAGAAATAACATAGCCGACGGCAGTAAAGAGAAGGAGCAACTTGACGATCAACCAGAAGATATGATTGTTAGCCGTGGGGGAGGCGAAACCTATCAACTCAACTGGGAACGGGATGCCAAACAACTGCCTTGTTCCATCCTCATTAGTCTGCAACCCATTTGCTACCATCAGACCAGCCAAACTTCCAACCATCAACCGACTCATCAACCCACCACCACCAGGCCCACCAGCTTGCCCACCTCGCCCACTATGCGGTCCTTGTTGAGAGTGCATTCCCATGTTACCGCCCATCGCTGCCAGCTTCTCAAAGGCATGTAACCTGTTCTTTAGCTGATCGTTCTCGTCTTGAAGGCGCTTGTTGCGCTTCTCAAGGTGTCGGATATACTCCGTAGCTTTCGCAAGAACAGTTGCCTTGTTCAGCTTGTGGGCAGGGGCCAATCCCCCAAGGTCCTCTTCCTCATCGTCCTCTCCAAGCCGGGCAGTGCCGGCCATAATCCGGAGGGATGGAACTGAATCTCGGAGAGCGGCAATCTTGTCGTTCAGGTTCGTCCGGTACCGCTTCTCAATCATATTATGGGCAGTCTTCTTGGGTTGTTTCCGGCCGCTAGCGGCTGGAGCCTGCTGCGTGCCATCGGCAGAAGTATCTTCGGAGCTTGTCTTCCTTTTCTTCGTTCGCGGGGCAGGAGGAGCACAATCGTCGCTGTTAGACTCACCGTGAGACTCGGGGCTACTGGCAGAGTGAGAATAAGCGGGGGAGACGCTCTTTCGGAGAGGAGATGGCCGTTGGGCAGTCTGTTGTTGCTGTGGAACTTGAGGAAGTTGTTGTTGCTGCTGCAGCTGTAGTAGCTGCAGCTGTTGTTGCTGTTGTTGCTGTTGTTGCTGTTGCTGTTGCTGTTGCTGCTGCTGCCAGTTTGGATCCTGGGTCTGGAAATCGTCGCACATCTGCGTCTGAGGTCTCCACGTCATCGGAGAAAAGTCGCTCGGATTTTGTCTAGAACCAGACTGGCCGTTATAAGTGTTAAAGTCAAAGAACCTGTCGTTTTCTTTGGAAAATGTATAACCGTCCTCCAATGCCGTCGGCGCGGCGGGGTCAAGCAAAGAGTTGCCAGGAGATATCGTGCCTTGAGGGCCGGCGGGCTCGGGGTAGTACACAGTAGGCGAATTTTCGGTTTCAACTTTGATGTAGTCACTCATGGGGGAGACTCCGGATTCTTGCTGGTCCCGGAGAATCAACGGATCCCAAGATGTACCGTCAGAGATAATTCCAGCTGAGTCGTTAATGTCTGCAAAGAATGTTGAGGTGTCGCTGGGATAGGTCTCACTGGGGTCCCAGTCGAATCTAAGAGACTCTGGGGAATGCGATGTCGCCGAACCCGAAGAAAGGCCCGGTGGAGAAGCTGAATTTCGGATGTCGAAAGCGTCGCCCGTGGGTGATTCGGAGGGGTTGTTGAGGTTGGCGTGTAGAGCGTCAGCGTCCAGTCTTGCCAGAAACTGCGTACAATTGTCGTAGTCCAGTGGTTGTTCCATTATGAACGGAGGGGGGTTTCTTTTGAGAACGGAGAGGGGTTTCTTTTGAGAACGGAGGAGAATGGGGAGACTATGACAAGATCCTATAGACGCAGCCAAGCACCGATTGACTGATTGAACAGCACTCAATGTAGTCGCGCGGGGGCTGTGGATTGGGCAATGTTCAGAGAGAATGGGCTGAGGGTAGCATGAGTGAGACGTTTGAGGACAAGGATGTTGGAGTCTGGCGTGATATCTTACGATGTTTTATCGTACGTCGCCACACCCCGGAGGCTGATCCGGCGGGGCACGCAAAGCGAGAATTGACGGCGACGAGGGGTTTGAGACTGAATATAAAGCGTCGATATTGTCTTTTGCTTCAGCTCTGCTTTCGACTCTAGACTGGTTCTTACTTTAGTACGTGAACTCTCAAGAGGCATCAAACGAATCCTTACTGAGACTTAAGGCACTGGGTCAGTCCCGGACACTTGCAGGTTCAGTTCAACGGTAATGGCCTTCTGCAGGCGCTGGAGGCAGGAAGCAGTTATATACGACTGGTAGAGAGACGAGACGTTACGGCGATATTTTCTTGGACGGTCGTCACGTCGGGAGCTCTCAGCGCCGGAAGAAGCCGAGTTCCTCGTACGATTTTTAGTGTTACACCGATGATCGCTGGTTCTGGAGTTACATGGAGCAGTATGCCCTAAGACCTATGCCCTGCGCCTTTCCTTCCTGGATCCCGTGACTTGGCCGCCGGATGGAAGCACTTAATCTGGAAGGGACGTCATTTCCACAATTTGAAGGTGGCGGTAAGCATGAAATGTTTCGATGACGTTGAGAACTCGTCCCTACAGTCTGAGACAGGCCCCCCCGAGCCTCGTGGATATGAGTTCCAACAGGCCCGGAAGCGAGCCGCTGCAGGAGGGTTGCACCCGTAGGCGGTGGTGCAGCACTTTTTCCCTTCTCTCGAGCACTAAACAAATATCAAAACGGACCCTCTTCAAACACAACTGATAAACACTGCAGCTGCGATATTATGCGGGCTTGTCTACGATGCGCTACCCATTACTCTACTCCTGATACAGAGCAACCACCGTGGTGTGCGGCAATTGTCCCCATAAGCGAGGACTTGGTGATCTTGTCTATTATTGTAACCGTTGCCGTCATAGGGAACTCAATATTAGGAGAGAGTACACCGGTCGCACACCGCGCTGCGCTACCGCTCAAGAACGCCGTTTCGACGACGGTCATGTGGTAGTCTATCTATTTGTCGCCGTGCCGGAGTGAGAGATCAAATTTCCTTCATCGCGGTTGTCCATACTCAATCCATCTTCGTCACGGTGAGGTTAGGGCATCGCCTCGATTTGACGATGGGGAGGAAACACAATCCCACGATGGTTGCAGAGAGTTTATATTTACTGGCTTGTAGCTAGAGCAAAGATAAATGAGACCAGTCATATGTGACCTGCAACGCATTTGCATCTTTATAAGTACCAGTAAAGCACAGCGGTGAAGTTTGTCGAGCACATACTGTATAGCACCGGCCACCCCTCAGTCCCTGCCCCTCCCGCCCCTCCCCTCAGTAGCTGCGTCTTGTCGCTGCATAGTGGTGGCAGTAATAAATTACCTTTTATGCACTTGCTTTTTGTCTTGTCGCACAGTTAACTTTTGGGTCGCTGCTCCAACTACACCATAGCTTGTCGCACGCAACCACCCGTTCATAAGCGTCACGATGCCCATTCCTAACTCCAACTCTAGCTCTCACATTGGATCTTCATCCTTCTCTTCTTCCAGCTCTTCCTCCTTCAGCCGCAATTACCAAGAAACAAACTACAACTACGCTGTCGCCTTATCATTTCCTACGAGCCCGGCATCATCTTCACACTACCGACATAGCCATTGCTCGTCGTCGTCGCCGTCCAGACACCAACGACCTCGTACCTTACCTTCCCACCGCCAACCTGAACTGCAATCCCTCGAACAACCACCCCCCACAAAGAAAATGTCGCTCTATCCAATGCGCCTCTACTCCTCCGAGCGGCCGCCGTCTCCATTAGCACTCACAAGCTCTATCGCACCTCCATCACTGATGCCAGCAACCGCGACAGCCTCATCATTGCGCTCAAAACGCTCCGCAAATCTCAAGCTCTCCATGCTACCAACCTCCTCACCGTCTTCCAGCGCATCTTCAAGCTCAAGCTCTTCATCAACGTCCTACTACAGCCACCACAACCACAAATACAACTATGCGAACTCCCTAAGTACGCAGCAAAAACTACAACTGCACCAACGCGAGATTATAACCTCAGCCACGAGAGCCAATGGCATTCCTGCGCACCTCTTGAGCAGCGGACCATTGAGTCCACGACTGATACCGCTCGGAAGCCCCGGCGGACCAGTAACACCATTGGATCTGGAGCAGGAGAAGGACGGGAGCTACTTTGCTGGCCACGAGCTGGGTGACAGGTTACAGTATGTAACAGCACCACGGAGCCAGTGCTCATAGTACGAGAAGTTGCTTTTGGTCTGGTCAGTCGGTCGTTACTGTATTTATCTGCCGGGACGCATATCATACGGGAATGGGTTGAGTCATTTCCCCCCGTGGAAGGACGTGTACATTCGATGGGAATGGGCCTGTTGTTTTTCTTACTCTCCGCTGTGGCTTTTTTTTTGCTGCATGCTGTCTCTCAGATCTGCAAGAGACGGAATGGGATTGGTTTGCTTGGTTTGCTTGGTTTGCTATTTGGGATTCGGATTACGTTTGTGTTATGGAGACATTTTTTCTCTCCTCATTTCCATTTTGTTTTTTTTCCGTTGTGTGTTCGGGAGTACCTGTTGTCATTTTGGGGATTCTGTACAGTCAACCAGCTGCTGGCGCGCGGGTGTGCTTTTAGTTTTTTATTTTTTTCTCTTCGCAGAGAAGCAAAAAAAGCTGTATGTACTTAGATACTTGCCTACCTGGTATGTATGTGGTATGTAATAACATCATACATCACTGCCAATTGCCAACTGCCAACTGCATCCACCGTCATCATCGTCTATCATTCCATATCAGCCATTCAGTGCAAAGAGGAAAGAGGTCACGCTGCCGCCGCTGTTCGGTTGTATGCACCGCACCACTTCTGCGCAGAATTTTTACACTTTTCACTTAATACTTCTTTTTTGTGCTCCTATGCACTCGGAACATCGTGACGTTGTTCTCTCTCCACTCCCACACGGCGAGGAGAAACTCTGACGGACCGGATAGATTTTAATTGCCGCAGATCTAATGGGATGAACTACGTGAGAAAAAAAACCCGTTTTACTAAGTAGTTGCTGAAGATCTTTGCGACACGTTTCTTTTGTTTCTGTTTCATCCCAAGATCCGCCTGGCCTGTGATTCCCCCGTTGTGAATTTTTGTTTTGTACGACTTGCTGCTTTTTCTCCTCCCAAGTACTATATCCAATTCTATCTATTGGCCAGGGATCGACGCAACACGCATCCTCCCGTTGGCTCGGGTGCGAAAAACTCGTGGATGAGAACTCTACAAGAGCCAAAGGAGCCATAGAACTCACGATCTATATTCTCGTAGCTATGAGTAACCCCACCCCCACCCCAAGCATTTTCCTCCCACGGCCCCTCATCATCACCGCTTCAACCCACATCCTCTAATTCGCCGCATCTCTAGTTCCGCAAAGAAAGAAAAAAACAGAGTTCGATGACATACGCGGGTACCGAATGCGACGGCGAAATTGCGGGGTAGGCTAGATAGACATATATCAAGATTTCATTACCCCCCAACTATCCCTGGACCCGCCGCGGACTATGGAACTCCGACGCAACTTTACCTTTTTTTTTCACGATAGTTGCACAGCTGTATGTACCCCAGATCATCAACAGCAGCAGCCATCCAAAAAAAAGTCGCTCAAAAATTGCTTCTGGGGGGAGAGTGAAAGGTTAAGTAAGGGTAAATTATTGCCTGTTTTCTGTGTGGGGCGGAAAAAGATAGGCAGATAGATGCAGGATCTGGGGTATCTCCGCCTGCTTCGTCTAGGCCAATTGGCGTGTGCGGAAATGTTTTCCTGCCCCGTAACCCCCCTCAGGTGGAACGCATGATGGGTGCAGATCAGTGATCATCGGCTATGCACGTTTGTGTTAAGTGAAGGGTCCTCCAGGTTTTTTTTGCTTTTAATCTTTGCTGAGAGTGGAGAAAACCTCAACTATAGTAGGGGAATGGGATCGGCGTGGATGGGATATTGATGGAAGAGCAGAGAAAAAAGTTTGAGGAGCTGGGTGAATAAAATCTCTGTATGGTGAGGCAGACATGTGCAACACAAAACGCACAATGCAGTCCAGATGGAAAGTGTGGGGAAATATCCCGATGGGTGGATGGATGGATTGGTGGGCGCGAGTTGACATATACATACGTACTAAGTACATACAGGAAGTAGGACATCGCGGACGGGGAAATGTATGGACGAGATGGCCTTTGCGATCGGTCATATCCAGAGAAACAAATGTATTCTGCGGTCCGTTCGAAACAAAACCGCAGCTTTTTATACAATCCCCATAAATCTGGGGAGTGGGGCTCTGCGATGCCGGTGTCACAATCCAGTCCCCGGTGAAGAGGTGAGGCAGAAATATATTGAAAATCTGCAACGTTCCATGTTGAACGACGATGGTTGATTTGATTGGAGGCATGGGGGGCTTTAGCGTTGTGCTCTTTCTCTTGAATGATATGCATGGCTATAAGTAGCAGTAGGAAATTTCTCGTCCCACGCATTCTTCTAACCCAAATGAGCTGGGGGTAGGTGAGCTGGCGGACATAGTTCACCAGTTTTATGTAACTGCGGGGGCTGAACTGACGCAGTCGCGGTGCAAAACCAGCTTCTCGTGGTACTGCAGTTTTGGGGTTTCAAGACGAGTCTAGTGACCGTAACCCGTGGCATGGATAGGCGATATCAGTGTGATTATATTGAAATGTTGGTTCCAGAAATTTCTGCCGGTGGCCCTTTTGGCCCTTTTGGAAGTCGGATGAGCTGGACAGAGCCGCTGCTATCCCGATGATAGTAGTTCTTCTAAGAACCCCCGCGGCATGCCGAGCCCTAGAGTGAAACGCTGCTTTGCTGTCTCGGTTGTTGAGAATAGCCAGAGTAGTAGCGATTCAGCCACCGAAGGATTCGTTGATCGCTGCGGGAGTTCATTGGACAAACCAATCTAACAGCTGAAATGCGGCGACATTTGAGAAAGAAGATCGTAATTTTAGAACCTTTAGCCCTAGACTTGAGCTTTGTTTGTATCCTCCTCAACAGCACACCCCCACAGAGTCCCCGCTTAGCCTTGCGCATGCCAAAGTCTCTAGAGTACTCTAGTTGCGTTGACGAAATCAGGCATTTCTTGGCCAATCCTGGAAGAATCCAGCTCCTACATAATGGCGCGGCAGCAGCCGTAATCCTGCAGCATCCGTAGCCATGCAGTAGCAGTTGCAGCCTTTAACTGATATTTGTGTTATCTCGATCGTTCGAACGCATCATAGGACGCAATGCGGCGATGTGCAAAAAATGTACAATGATGAGCGGTGAGAATAGAGTAGAGCGGTTTGTTGAGTGTTGAAGGCCGGCGGATGCTGATTGGAGGGAGAATCTTCAACAGTTAGCAATACAAATCACGATTGTGAACTGCGAATCGAAAGAAAAACCCCCGCCGTGCCCAACGATCAATCGTCCTTTTTGCGATGATTACCAGCCTTGCAGTTGGCTGAATCCCAGAGATTTCATTTGGAATTCCTACTTGCCGCGTCAATAAATGGTCTTTGCACGGGAGACAGCTAGGATTTGCGTAGTACTATTAACAACGTTGAGAGGGAAGATCCATGGCGTAAATTTATTAGATCATGATCGTTGAGTAACCCCCAGCGCGTTGGTTAGGCGATGGTTACTGCATTGTATGTCTGATAACGGGATGGCACGAGAAAGTGAGCCCACTCTGCAAGCGCAGATTTGTGAGCCTGGAAAAGAGAAAGATCGAGAAATCGTGACCAGATCGTTTCTTGAACCTTATGCAGACGGGGCTGGGGATGGTCTAGACTTATAGGTTCTGAATGCATATCAACAAACTTTTGTCGTTCAGGCATCTAATCGTCTGTTTGGTACCAAGCACCTGAAGCACCCTGTGCTCAGATCCATATGATGCATATTGTGACGTCGTTTTCCAGGGTCCGCTGCAAAAATCATGTGGCGATAAGTAACCCCTAGGCATCAATTCCAAGCGCTCAAGGGGTGCGAGTACATTCTGGTACATCCTCCTGATCAGCCTCTCAGCCCAGTTAGCATCTTATGCACAACGATCCAAAAAAAAAGCACCAGATCTTCGAGGGAAAGCGACATCAATCACAAACCCTGAGTGTCCCTTCAATAAACATGTTTCAGACAGCGACCAAGTTCTTGAATAAGCGCGCAAATAACTTTAGAAGAACAAACGAGCACTCTAACTGCCCGCATCGTTCAAAACACTCTTCCCTGAGCACGAGAGATCCCGGATTGCGAAATCGAAGGCTGTGATTTTGGCTGATCTAGGGCGAACTTTTCGATTAGAGCTACGCTCTTATCTTGTTCTTTTCTGATTGCGGTATCGGACGGAATTGAGTGGTGCTCTTGAGTTGCCTCGCTATTGAGTGGTTAACAAGGTGTTTCGTTTGCAGAGGGCTGACGGGCGGAATGCAAAGCATCGATCGGCGCACCGAGTGAAGTGCAAGCGCAGAGGAAAAACGAATCGCCATGGCCTTGCAAAAGAAAGCAACAACTGCATGTAACATCTTGTCTGCGTTAGGTGCTGTCCCATTCCGGTATTCTGACGGGACGGGAAAATGTGATATCTCTACAAGCTTGAGTACTCGAGTCTCTGATTTTAGGAGATCTTCGTATTGCCTACTCTATCTGCTCGTATTAGCCCATCTCGCTGCAGCATTGAAGCCCTGCATCTGTTTCACGTTTGAGGGTCTACACACACCAAAGGCTGGCGCTGTACAACATTAGAAGCAATATGCACCCTTATATTTCTGCCAACGATGCATCTTATGAACGCCGGCAGCCATTTAAGGTGCGGTCTCCTCCAAACCCGGAAATCATTACTTTCGAACTTCAAATCTGCCGCCAAGATTTTCACACCACGGCAGTCGACCGTTGTGACGGCAGTGCTGAAGCCGCGACCATCGATCCTTATCAATACTCTTGACTGCCCTGTTTAACAGAATACCGACAGGTCTCCGTTCGGCAAAACAGACAAACCCCACTCGTGTATGCCGGCCATCATCGTGTAAGTAATAGATATTACACTTTAATTCAGTCAGTGAGTTGGCCAAACATTCTGCATCCGTCACATAAACAAGCAATATGCGCCGTCCAAACAAACACAGGCAAACCCAACTCAACACAACCATGCTAGGTCCAGCTTCTCGTTCTTAGGGTTTTCGTTGTCGCTCGCAATGTCGCTCCTCAAATTTGACTGCCAGCTGGTTCACGAACGCAGATAAATTTATATAAGTCAAACTTCCAAATAAGCAAAAAATGCAATATGAAATACTATGTACGTAGCCACGTGCAAACCTAAATTCGACGTCTCGTCCTCTCCTACATTTGATGACAGTTCAGGGTCAGCTAATTGGCTCGCCCACAGCGATGACCCTCCTACCATCCTTCCTCTTGTTACCCACAGGTTCCAATGTATAAAAGCAGATATTGTGAACCCATCGAAACCCAGAAGCGCCATGACTGGGGCAATGTTGATAAGAATGCATCACGTGCCAGGAACGGTCCAACAAGCATGTACAGAACTGGCCGGGATGAGACAAGACGACCCGGGGTCCGGGGTCTTGGGACTGTACGGAGTGCCGAGGTTCGTATGAGATCAAGCATGACGATATTTTCAATAGCGAATGCCTAGGAGTGGGCAGAAGCCGCGCAATATGTAGGTCCTCTTTGAACGGGACCTCCGTGATTGCGTGTACATGTAACGTATAACCTTCATGCTTAGTGTTCGGCACAAGGCGAGACGATATCTGAGTAGTCGCCATCGTAAACTTGGGGGTCCGGGACTTAGGAGTACCTTTGCCTGGAATATCGTCTCGTGCCGAACACTACTGTTCGAGGCCTACATCTACCAATTGCATCTTTCCATCCTCCAAGTATACAAAGTTTTCAGTCATTTGAACTTCATGTATGAAATCAGTAGCTTTTTACCATAGATTGAGCAGTTTTCATTGGATATCACGTACACACGCTGTCTCGGACTAAGGGTATCCCAACATATTTTGTAGCTTTCAGCTTAGTCTTGGGTCGCCGTAGAGTTAATGTCTTAATGACACGATGTTATGGACTGTGCTTATGCCATTAGAATTGTTTGCGTTTCAGTTTCAAGATTATTAACTCCAATCGGTGCGTGTCGTTAACGTATCTGGCCTTTTCCGGGATTCAATTCAGAGCTGACCCCGTTCCAGTATTATCTTTATAACCAGTAACTTCAAACTTCTATATTACTTGCAGCCCGATGCCCAATCTGGTGCTGCAAAGTACCTAGAGCAATCCTTTCTTCTGTTGGGATCCCGCGATGTTGGCTGCAGTCGAGTTTACCCACTAGACTTATCAAAGTAACACCTACTCCTCCTCCTCGCCTTCTGTGTCTACGCTCACAGCCACTAGACTTATTGAAGTAACACATACTCCTCTCTGCCTTCTGTGTCTACGCTCATAGCCTTGGGCACACCCACCATAGGTATCGATATCCCACTGCCAGTAAGACGTAAGATAGTTTCCTTACTTCCTTGGATGCTGGCTCTGGCTCCTTCCCCCGCTCAACTACAACCTTATCCGTACCCAAATCTCACTTCTACACCTCTCTCGCAGGCAGTTAAGTTGCAGCTCTGACACCTACAGCGCTCCTAGATAAGCCTACCATTCTGTCCTTCGATGAGTTCATAAGGCGAGTATGACATCACGAAAAAGCAAAAAGCGAGCAGCGCACGGACCTTGCGTATTCTTTTCCAATGGATGAAACAGACAACACATCGAGCTTCACGAAGGAACCAGGCAGCAGCGGGGAGTGAGACGGTGGAGAGAGAAGAAGAAAATACTTAGCGGAACAGAATGATCCGGGAAGATTGATATGGGCTTGGTTTTTGATGCTCTTTTGAGCAATAAAGTCGCATTTCCTATCAAGATATGGGGCCGTACGCGCTTGTACTAATACACATATCAGGTTCGTCTCCCTTCCGGCTCAAGACTGTGTGCACCAATAAGGAGGGATGGATTGAGGAAAAGGGAATTCTGTGCGTTCTCTTGCATTACGAGGGAGCAGAGGAACATGCATATGCATGCGTCGGATGACCCGAGCCCAACAACTACTCAGTAGGAAGACCACAGGCTCTGCTCGTCTCACTTTCTATTTTCAGGTGGCCATCATGCAGACATTAGGAAAAAAAAGAAACACAATAAGCAACAGTGCACGGGCCTTGTGGAAGAGGGAAGAAAGCATCAAGCCAACCCATCAAATAATGTTCCTTCCGGCCCTTAGTTGGCTTCCTAGTATATTCCCACTCCACTCTACCTTGAAGAAATAAAACGACAGGAAAAGGAGGATGTGAACCAAGTTTCGTGCGATCATGTTTCCACCAGCTCAAGTTGCTGCTGGAAGATGGTGAGTGACGGATGGATGGATGAATGATATAAACCACTCCTCTCCCCATCCTTACTTTCTCTCTTCGTTCCACATACGTTCTTTACCTATTTACATCAAGTTCTCTCCCGGTATACTTACGCTCTCAATTCCCTTCCAAATCTTCCATCATCATCACCATCACCTCGTCGTCCCATGCCTCTGCTCATCCGCGACCCCACCCCCTTCCATCACACCCCCACTGGAAGCTCCGACTGGGGCTTCTTCGACGAAGCTCTAGCTATCGCATCCAATTCCCCAAGTGTCCCAAAATCTCCAGTCATTGTCTCGAGAACCAAATTATCGGGGGTGCTTGAGGGCGCTATCGAGGCCGCAAAGGCACTGCCATCCCCGTCCTCGGCAGACGACGAAGATAAAGATGAATCAGAGGAGGGAGAGGAGGAGGGAGAGGAGGAGGGAGCACTTGCAACGCCGTGGGATACGCCTCCCCCGCAGCAATCGCGTCCTCTAGGTAAAGTTAGAAAGGGGGATGAGATTATCCAAGGGGATAAATGGTTCCCCGAAGTCGTTGAGATATCTGACGATGAGAGCGGACTGGGAGTTCTTGGGGTTGCGCCAGAGGTGGAATCTGGTGCTGAAGGAGGGGAGGAAGTGATGGAGTTAGATGCACGCACCCCCTGCCATCCAAATATCGAGGAACCTCGTACTCCCGTCCGAAATCCCAGTTCTCACACGAGCACACCACCATTGACTATTTCTTCCACCACCGCTACCACCACTCCCACTCCCGTCCCCAGAACGCTCTTCTCTCCGCACACTCCTCCAAACCACAGTAGCGGCGGCGGTGGCAATATTAACCCCCCCTCTACCACCGCCAGGACTTCCATTTCTCCGCACACACCTCCTAGCATTGGCTGTCTCAACATCAACATCCCCATCTCCACGCTCGCAGTTCAAAACGGTATTACCAAAGACCGTTCGTTCCCTTTCCTCCTCTTTCCTCCCCCTCCCTCCCCAGCTAACCCCACCACAGCCTTCTCCGTCCCCTCCATCCTCCTCACCGACAGTTTCGGCAACACACTATTTATGCAGCGGGCACTGATCACAGAATCCCTTTCATCCCTACGCTCTCTCCCCATCGCCATCCCCGCCACCCCACTGCTCTCCGCGCTCACTACACAGCTCGCGACGCACGCCGAGACCCTGGACCGCTTTGGGGCGTGGGCACGCACGATCTCAAGCCCTGGGGGTGCGCTGAATATAAAGATGCGGCAGGAATCAGCGCAGCATGCGTGGAAGAAGTTCTTGGAGTTGCGTGAGGAGCTGAGGGAGATTAGACAAGCGAGGGAGGAGGCGGTGGAGGTCGTGGAAGCATGGAGGGCGTTTGAGAGGGGGGATTTGGCTAGGGAGGGGGAGGAGGCCGGGGAGGGGGAGGAAGGGGAGGAAGGATTGGGCGGATTTATTGAAGCGTATGTTAGGGAGGCAGGGGGAGTTGAATGGTCAGCGGATGCAGTTGAGACGTTACGGGTTGCAGCAGAGGGATGGACGAGTAGGTGGTTGAGTTGTATGTACTCCCTCTCCCCCAAGTTGGTGACCGGATAATACTAACAGACGCCAGTTAAGCAGAATGAACCAGAGGAGGTTATGCAGAAAAAGCGGAAGCGGAAGTCCATATCAGGCGAGGAGGAGAAGAATAAAACGAAGAGGGGGTCACCAAGGGAAAAACAGCAAAAGCGGGAATCAAAGACGGCAACGAAGGTGGATGCCAAGAACGTGAGGTCGGAGGGTGAAATCCTAAGGGGCTGGATTCCTGAGAAGTGGAATTAAGATGAAGATTGGGATTTTCTAGGAAACTTTTATAGCCTGAGTCTTGAATATGGGTATACTGTAGGACGTTTGTATTCATTGTTTGAATGGCTCGGTAAGTTATATTTCTAGAACAATGCAAATTTCATGGGATTTATCCGTAGCTTCATTCATTATTCATGACCATGCCATAAAACAGTTGCAATACGTATACTTTTGTATATAGCCACCATATTGAATCTGATTTATCAAAACTCCAGAGCCCACGCAACACGATCAACACATCTAAGAACCTGGTATGATGGTCATCAATAATCGGTCGCCAAACAGATGGAAAACGTATCAACCACTGCCGAAATTATTTGCAAAGAAACGAAGCCAATTATAACAGAAGCAGAAAAAAAACGTAAAACTAGGAAGGCCTGCTCAAGAATAGGAAACAAAATCATGATACAACTATATCAGAATCTATTTGTTGATCAGACCTGATCGTCCCCGCGAGAGATAGGCCTCTTCTCCATTGTGGTGGTGCGCGAGCTTATGCTAGTACGAGTCATGGTTCGGGCCATCGTGAAGAAACCTTGTCGGAGACTTAGAGAGGCGTCCTTTCTGACTCTGTCAGATTCTCCACCGTTGAACCAGCCATAGTAGCGCTTCAGGAACTTCCAGGTTTCAACTCCGATGATGAAGATTGGTACACCGGCAAACGAAAGGGCCCATTCCCATGAAATACCGGTGTGTCGAAGAACCTTGGTGTTCAAACCAGGAATGTAGATGACTGGGACCACGAAAATTGCCGGAATAATGACAGCCCAAAACAAGAACTTGTTGTCATAAATCTGAACATTAAATAGTGTTAGAACTACTCCCATAGCGGTGCTTGAGGGTATAGGTAACTTACATCCTTAAAAAATGGGAACTTGAAGTCAGTCTGGTAAGGGTTCAATCTGAACATGCTCCGGCGAAGGCTCTTGAACTCCCAGGCAGAAATCAAGATAAGCCATGTCAACTGCGCAAAAACAGTAGCGCGCGCTCGGAAAACAGTATGGCAATCAGGAGAAAAACGAGAGTTGCAGTCTTGTCCGAGTTGACCGCCACCAACACCATACACGACAACCACGAATGTGAGAAGGGTGCAACTGCCCATGATGAAACCATACACCATCATGTCTGCCAAGATTTGCCAGGTGAATACACCAGCTTTCATTGAATGGGGAGGACGTCGCATGATTTCGGATGATGGCTTCTCTTTTCCAAGCCCAAAAGCAGGGAAAGAACTGGTGAGCATATTGATCCAAAGCACTTGAAGAGGGGCCAACGGAAAAACTGAGAGCTGGTTTCTGTCCTGGAAAGCCAAACCGACAACTAAGAGGATCACCTCACCGACATTCGAAACCAAAAGATGAAGGACAAACTTCTGAATGTTGTCAAACATCCGCCTGCCCTCTTCCACGGCTTTGACAATACTGGCGAAGTTGTCATCCGTAAGAACCAAGTCAGCAGCCGATTTTGCGACATCCGACCCGCCTTCTCCCATTGCAATACCAACATCGGCGCGCTTCAAGGAAGGAGCATCGTTGACGCCATCGCCAGTCATGGCCACATATCTACCACGCCGGTTGAGTGCTTCAATCATTCTGACCTCTGTTACTCAGTTAGCGCTTGTCAAGTTGTTAAATTGAACGGGGTTTAGTACTTGTACTCGGTGCACATCGTGCGATGACGAAAGGAAGTGTAGGTAATTCGTCGATTTGGTCATCCGTGAGAGCGTCAAACTGACTCGCAGTCATACACATAGCAGCTGCTACATCCGCAGGCAAGTTTCCAAAGTCCTTTGGAATGATTCCGATTTCTCGTGCGATAGCACGTGCAGTTCCAGGGTGATCGCCTGTAAGCATGTGCACCTGAATTCCAGCCGTCGTACAGTTTTGAACAGCTTCCTTGGACTCTAGTCGAGGAGGATCGTACAATCCAGCCAGTCCAAGCAAGGTCAGTTTACACTCAACATCCTCTCGGGGATATTCCGACCAGTCGTGCGATGATTTCGGGCTTTCGACAATACGTCGAGCGATGGCGAGCACCCGCAAACCTTGATCCGCAAGCAAAGTCATCTGACGAATTACTTCGTCTTTGTGTTCCTGATTCAATGGCTGAACCTGATCGCCAAATCCGATGTTGTCACAGAGATCAATGATTCTCTCGACGGCTCCCTTAGTGAAGATAATCTGCTTACCATTGTTTGGTTCTTGGAAGACCACAGACATTCTCTTCACATTCGAGTCAAAGCCATACTCTGCCAATTCCTTCCACCCCTCCTGCTCCATAAGCTTCTTGCGTCCAAAGTCGAAACGGTGAGCAAAAACTTGGAGAGCAATCTCGGTCGGATCACCGCTTGCTTGCCAGGATCCTTCCTTCTCATTATATCGTACTGTGGCTAAGTTGCAGAGCGAGGTCGATTGCAGGAAGGCCTCCAGTTCGGGAATAATTTCAGGATGGTCTCCATCATTGCCTTCAGTTTCGGGAACCTTCTCGGAGCTTGGAACGTCGGCGGGGCGGTCTTTAATATCTGGATCATCTGCAAATTTCAAGGCCAATGCAGAACGTTCCTGGTCGCGTTTCGTTCGTTTTTCCTGGTATTCTCTTTCCATAGCATCTGCATCAGTGGTAGGCGCGGCACCAAGCGTAACAAAGCCGGATTTGGGATCAGTGGCAGAATTGTTACGTTCGACACTATAGATCCCCATTCCGGGAATCCAAGCTTTACGAGTAACCATCTTTCCCTGGGTTAGGGTTCCAGTTTTGTCCGAGCAGATGTTTGTTACACCACCAAGGGCTTCTAGAGCATCTAATTTCCGAACGATGACGTTATTCTTGGCCATCTTTTTCATTCCAACAGCCATCGTGATCGTAAGGACCGCAATGAGAGATTCCGGGATAATTGCGATGCCTTTGAATGTTAGTAAAAACAACTATATAAGGGGCGAATGGGATTCTCACCAAGCGAAATAGCATAAATCTGAACCTCGTGCGTGACATTGAACTTGTTTACAGCAAACACGATGATTGCGAGCAAAATGGCACAACCAAGCAGAACGTAGGCAAGCTTCGCTAATTTCCTCTGCAAAGGTGTTCCTTCAGTAAGACCAAGAAATTTGCCAATGGCATCCCAACTTCGAAGGGCGGAGCCTTTGATAGGATTCCACTTGCTTTTCTTTGGATCAACTGAACGATTGGGCTTCTTGGTCTTGCTCTGCATTGCCGCAGCAATGGTGCCCATTTCAGTGCCCATTCCGGTACTCACTACAATACCACGAGCACGTCCTTTGGTGACTTCGGTTCCCGAGAATGCCATGTTGATTCTGTCACCGACACCTTGCTCGCCTTCAATAGGTTCAATTTCCTTAACGACTGGTATGGGCTCGCCGGTAAGGATTGCTTCTAGAGCAGCGAAATTGTAGGCTTCGAAGAGTCGGACATCTGCGGGGACGATGTCGCCAACGACTAATTGAATGATATCGCCAGGAACGACGGGGCCGCTAGGTATGACTTTAACGTCAATGTCGCCATTGCGTAGAACTGCTGCACTGGGGCTGGAAAGACTGCGCAAGCTGTCGACGGTTTTCTCACTGGCAAATACGTCAGCAAGGTTTCTCCAGGTTAACGTCGGAGTACACTTACGCATTATACTCCTGCCAAAACCCAATTATCACGTTGAGTGCGATAACTGCTGTGATTACTCCCCCCTCAATGAAATCTTTTGTACCATATGAAAGCGCCATCGCAAAAAACAATACTCTAGGATACTTATTAGCGGGACCGAGGGGGAGATGAGTTAAGACTGGCTCTTGGTACTCACAGGATCCTACAACAGAGTCAGTATAATTTCTTTAAGATTTAACGCAAACAAACAAACTTACATTGCGTTAGCCACCTGCTTGATCAGGATCTTCCATGGCGATATTGCGCCCTCTCCGTCAAGTTTATTCTCTCCATACTTGGCCGTATTCTCCTCGACCTGCTGTTGTGATAGACCGTTTTCGATGCTGGTACCGAGCTCATCCGCAACCTGTTGGTACGAGAGCTGGTAGGGAGGTTTGGAAAAGGTTGGAGCGACTGTCTTGGTTTCCTTGCCCGCCATTTCTGTCCATTGGTTGGGAAAGATGAAATAAGTTTCGCGGGCGATGGGGGGAAGACGCACTATTTATAAGCCGGGGAGCAACTGTTATTGACTTCGTTTGACGGGACGTTTTGCCTTCGGGTTGTTCCCACTACTGGGAAGTAAGTAGAAGCTAGAGTTAAGCTCACTTCAAAGGCAAAACCGGTCCATTGTGACTCCCACTTCCTACCACTGGTGCTCCACACCTTTCCTCTTACCTTCTACATGGAGTGCGGTAAAGCTGACCGCCGAGACCGCCACAATCGAGGTCACCAAGCGTGCTCCACTCCAGCACAGCAAGACAAATTGTGGCCTTCCGTTCTGTCAACATCAAACTTTAGCCAAGCCAGACCACAACATATCAACCTTACAACAACTGCAAGGTAATCCAACCACCAGGCTTGCTACCGCCTCTTGGCAGGCTGCATTCACCTCCATCGCGACTCAGAGTTGTTTCTTCATCCTGTCTTTTAGCAGAGATAAGTCTTGGTTCTTCTTGGCGGCGTCATTATACCAAGAAGTCCAAGACACGCTTTGTGTTAGGTCTGTTGCCACTCTGATACCTCGAGTGTACATCAGAGCATCGATTAAAGGGCCATTTCAGATTTCAGAGGATTCCTCCCTCAGAGAGCTTGTTCGCCAGGTCAGTGGCAGATAATAAACTCGGAACTGGATTCCTTGAGGTCAGTCGCCGCATCTTCCCCGCCGAGACTTAACTTGAAGTCCCGCCGCTAACGTAACCGGCAATACATCTTGGCCACAAGGGTATTTTCTTGGCGAGGAAAAAAGAGGTAACCATTCGCGACCGTATGTGACTGATAGGATTTCTTTTTCAAAAGATGCAGAATTTTCGTTCTCAATTCCAAACGCACAGATTTTGAGAGTGGGTTGAGAATTGTTGAGAATTGTTTGACTAATGGTGGTTATTATTTGTAGTACGCGCTTGAAGAAGCGGTATCGTTTTGCTTTTTTTAGCTCAAACTCAACACCCCACAGACACTGACAAGATCCCGCACATCATCCCTCGCACCCTTCACACCATACTAGGCGTTTATTGGTATTCATCGCCTCCGGGAGACCTTATACCCGTTATCTTCAACGGCCGTTTCCTTCCGGCGGCCAAGATTCAAGACACTTGGCTGGAGAATTTATTTCCACATGCAAGGTTCTAACGCTCGCAATCCTTCTCAGCTGCGAGTGCCTATCTATTGCCATGAGTCCTCTCCTATTGATGTTTTGTGGTCTAGGCTCTCGTCAGCGGGGAAGGGAGTCATCTGGGTATCCAAGTTTCACATGACTGACGTCGTTCATCTTCATGGGCCAAAACCTTGTTGGTGTAGCCTATCTACACACTCTAGAAGCTGGAGATGGATTCATGCACCAGTTGCATTAGCCCATTTGCCCTCCACTTTAAGTTTGCCACTCCATGTCTTCCAGATCTCACTGATAAGGAGGTTACTGTCGATGCTTAAATCGCGAATCTCTCGGCACAGATCAAACAAAGTTCTGGCTTTCCGGCACATGACTCGACGCGCACGTGCTTAGGAATACGTCTCTTATTACTACCATAGCTTTCATATTTAGTTCAATGCTGACGGAGGGAAATGGATCTAGACTAGGGCATTTCTGAGATGACTTTCTAGTTCCAGAGAGGTGCCCGTCACCCGGGTGGCAACGTTTGGCCAAGGTTAAGACTTCGTGGTTGATATGTGCCTTCACTACGATAATCGTACTCTAGTACTCCATGATACTGAGAGGTACCGGTAGTCATGTAATTGTCAAGTTCGGCAGAACCTGAGATCTGGAACATGATGAATCAACGGTGAGCTGAGCTATGGCTATCGGGAGGGTTTCGGGAAACCAGACTTGCATAACACTAGTTACTTCAGTGGCACGATGGTCGGTCGGCTAGCTTTCTTTCAAAAACAGGTGGCCGAATTGTACTCTAATGCACTGTTGCACGGTCTGTTATGGAACTTTGGTGTATCGGCCCGCAGAATTTTAAGATACGAGCTGCAAGGTATATTTCTTTCGTTCACCGCAGGAATATCTTGACTTACACTATTATCTTCGTATAATTCCTTTGAAGGGCATATCGAGTGAGTTGTTGTATTCCAGCTTATTCCAGGTTTCATAACGCCATTGAAGCTGTGTTTATTGTCTGAGTAATACAGTCAAATGTGGCTTTCCCTAGTATATACCCTTCTTCTATAGGTTTTAAACATAGTTTGGAATGGGAATTCAGCTGGACCTTCCTCCATCAATTGAAGATATGCTCTATAGCAAATGAATGCGAATCCGGGTGACTGAGTATGTCCAAACATCAATCTTATCTGCGGATCTTATCGTTGAGTGCGACGTCACATTCAAATTACCCGGCGGGGACTGCAGCCGCCCCGAAATGCCACGTTTGACACCGATTGAGCTATCCGTCACTCGATCACCTTCACCATGGCTCCTCCTGCAGACCCTGTTGCCCTGGCCGACACAATCCTGCGCTCAGCTATTGACGGCTACTATCCCGACTCCGAAGAAATCGCCAGCGCAGACCTTACAAACGCCCACCTTCCAACCATTCTCAAGCACCTGGACGCGGCCAAAGATGACGTGAAGGTTCACTCCCGCCCCATCCCACTTTCAACCCCCAACAGAGCTCCAGATTCTGAATATCTTTGTTACAGAAACAAGTTCGCGCAGTCAGCCACGAAAACGCCGCCTCGATTGATTCCTGGATCTCACAAGCGCGCCAGCTCCATGCCGACATTGAAACGTCGAAAAAGCAGGCGGACGAGATCCTCAAGCTCGATGCCGAGGGAAAGGTATCGTCTAGTCCTCCCACTGCAATACGCCAGAAGGGGAGGGTACTGACGGAGATCGAGAGGCTCTTACAGAAACTTTGAACGACGTCGAGGCTAAGCAACAGTTTCTAATTGCCGAAATAAAATTCAATGAAACCCTTGCGGGAATGCTGGGGAAGCTGCAGCTGATTGGTACTGCACTTGTGCAGGTTGATGTCGCCATCAACCGAGGAGAATTCGATCAGGCTGTGGAGATATTGCGTGGTGCGGAAGAAGCATTGGAGAAACTACAAGGATTCAAGGAAATAATTGTTGTCGGCCTGATGAAAGAGAAAGCCAAAATCCTACGGAAGGAGTTGTTAGAAAAGGTGGAGGAAGCGTGGGGTGGCCTAGTGAGAGTGGAGAAGGAGAAGGGGTGGGTTACGATTAAGAAGTCGGTTGAGGGTATGGTTTCGTTGGTGACGAGGTTCTAACATTCGCTAACAGTTGGGCAGTTTCGTCGATGCTGATCGACTCTGAGACGGTGATAACGACACTGGAAACACTTGATATTTTGAAGAACAAAGTCGATCGCTTTCACCAACAGATCGATCGCCTTTTCATCATCCCGCGACTTGAAACACAACCAGGCCATATACCCACCATCTCAGTGGACAGTGATATACTCAAGGTTGTGGATAAGGACAATGATCTCAGCGCGAGACAGTTATTTTTGGATCTACTACTGATAATAGAATTCTTGGATACTCATCTCCCGCCCGCTGTCATGTCCAATCTTTCACGCATATTGATCCCCAATCTTACGAGCCGGCTGATCTCAACTCGACTTTCCTCATCAGTGCCATCGACTTTGGATGACCTCCCTGCTTTCGAAGGACTGCTCGGGGAGACCAGGCGATTTGAAGAAGTGGTGCACAAGGGGGGGTGGACACGCGAGCAGGAACTCAGCGACTGGGTGGAAAGAGCACCGAAAGTATGGCTGGCAAAGAGGAGAGAGACAAGTGTGGATACTGCGAGGAAGATACTGGCCAAAGGGATTGGGGAGACCGAAATAGTTGAGAGGTCAGAGACACAGACTATACAGACTGAGGATGGACGGGGAGCGATGGTCTCTGGTGTTGCCGAAGTGACTGGAGCCAATGACTGGAACGCCGCGTGGGGTGATGAGGAAGAGAAGCACCTAATTCCAGAAGAACCAGAGCAGCCCAAAGTGGAGGCAAAACCAGAACCCATAAAACCTGCGCAACCGGCTGGCTTTATAGATGACGACGATGATGGCGCAAATGGTTGGGGACTAGACGAAGACCTAGGCCTCGACGACGACCAAGATGAACCACCAAAGGAGCCAGAACCACCGAAAGAACTAGAACCACCGAAGGAATCAGAAACAAAGCCGGCATCAGAAGATCCTACTCCCAAGTTTTCAACTCCCCAGGAGGCGAATGGGGATGACGACGATATGGACTGGGGAGCCTGGGGCGAAGATGATGACGAATTTTCCGCAAAGGCTTCGTCCAGTACCTCTCGACATCCCCGCAAACAAACCATCTCACAACCGGCATCCACCCAAACAAACCAATCTACTAAGTCAAAAGACATAACCCTAACAGAAACCTACACAATAACTTCCATCCCTCGAACGCTTTTAAGCCTCATTTCCCTTCTTCTCTCCGAAGCAAACCAGCTGCAGACAAACCCACAATACGCCTCTTCACCAATTGCCTCTGCCGCTCCAGGGATCCTAGCCATCCCCTCCCTTATCCTTGCTACCTTCCGCGCGCTCGCCCCGCTCTACTACTCGGTGGAGTTGAAGTCGAATATGTATATTTACAACGACTGCACATTCTTCTCCTCGTACCTTCCCGAGGAGGTTAACGAAAAGGATGTGGCACAGATCCACACCTTTGGGAAGAGGCAATACTCAAAAGAGATGGAAGCGCAACGAGAAATCTTCTGCGACTATCTTGACGGCGCACAAGGGTTTGCGGGATGTACCGATACCCTTCAACGCCAGGAATGCGACTCGGCAATCGCATCCACTATCTACCGTCTCCGTGAGATCCACGCAGCCTGGAAAACCGTGCTCTCAAAAAGCGCGCTGTACCAATCGGTGGGTTCACTGCTGAACACGGTGGTTACAAAACTCATCAACGATATCGAGGATCTGGGGGATATCTCGGCGGCTGAGAGCGAGCGGTTGGCAAAATACTGTGCCGATATTGTAGCGCTGGAGGACGAGCTTTTTAGCAGTGGAGGAAAGGTTACAGAGGTGTATTGCACAAATTGGGTCAAGTTTAGGTATGTGGGCAGGATACTGGAGAGCTCGATGGTGCAGATTATGGGTATGGTTAGAGACGGCGTGATGCTGCGGGTGCTGGAGAAGGAGGAGGTTGTGGATTTGGTTAGAGCACTGTTTGCGGAGAGTGAGATTAGGAGGAGCTGTATTGAGGATATTCGGAGGGAGGGCATTTAATGGGATGCGGGGTCGTAGGAAGGCGTTTTTTCTTCCTTTCCTTGTTGATATAGGTGTGAGTAATAAGTTGGGTTCGATTGCATACTGAGTATCCTCCTCTAAAGTCCTACTAGGGACTAAATAGACCAGAGACCAAAAGAATGATGATATCATGAACGCAGGTTTCGAACCTATAACTTGTGTTTACAGAACCGGCTTGGCATTACAGCACCTCGTTTTAAGCACCATGACTGTTATATCTTCAAACGTTTTACGGAACTTTGACTAATTATAAGGGCTTGGCAATACTCGGGATCTACAGATGACGATGACTGCTTACCGGACCGATACGGACCGAAGTTCGAATACGTAGCGTTTTTGCTGCCACATACAGATTCGAGCACTGTGGACCTCTCCCACAACCAGGAGTTAGGGCAGGAGTTAATTATGTCCTTAACGTCCGTTTGGATTAACGTTTCCTCGTGTCCGGGTTGATTACTAGCTACCCCACTCTCACAGCCAACTTGTCATTCATCTGCACGAGAAAGTGTTGGCCATCGAACCAAAGCAAGACACTTGCGGACTCCGGCATTACGGGGCGGAGATACGAAGTACGTCCAAGTACAGAGTTTGTCATCGGTACTCTTTATAATCCACATGCTATAGATAGTCCTGTCAGACGGGGGCTTTGGAATACGGCGGAGACTATTCAGGGGCTAAGTATTTTCAGTTCGAACTGGTGAGCAATGGCGTAGGCCGCGGCATCTCTGCGGATCTCGTGAAGGATGCGTTGTTTCGACAAAGTGTGGTTACACGTTCTTGTTTTGAAACCGGGCGCCCCTCCAAGGATCTATCCCGCAAATGCATGAGCCAAGCTCTCGGGATCGATGGGCGGAAAAAAGTTATATCTTTTACCTTCAAAGATCGAAGCTTGGGGTGATCCGATAACGTAGAGTATACTTCCTTGGTACGGGTACTCCACAGTGGCAGTGTTTCCCCCCGGATCTAGGCGCAGGGAAAAGGCTATATCTGTGACTGCCTGGATTCTTCAACGTCAGTTCGTAAAAACAAACATCGAACAAAGCTGGGCGAGGATCTGATACTTCCTGGGCGCGGGTACGGTGCAGTGAGTTTGGCTCTTGGTATGTATCTTTTATCTCAATGCATCACGACAAGCCGGTCTCTTGCTTTGCATTGTGTTGGCAATGCGGTCTACATGACTGCGTCTGGCTTTTCGATTGCTGTCATTTTCCTTCTTTGCAGGATCGTGAGGAGAGCGAGGAGGTTGGTTTAAGCTATTCGCGGCGCTTAAAAAGGGAGCTGCAAGCGGAAGCTACCTGCACTAGCAGCCGAACACCTTCCATTGCTTCACAGCTAAGCTAAGCTCTCAAACTTCGCCTGATTACTAGAGGAGGCGGACGAAGGGTGTGGCTGTTGCTGTGTTGTAACTTCGGGAATACGCGGAACGGACGGGGACCGGCGATAACTCCGGGTTGCTTTATCTCCTCTCTGTAGTGATATCTATGATGAAACAGTAGCGGCAACGTGCGTGAGTGATTGTGAGGCTTGGTTCGGAGATGCAAGGGGTGTCCACCACTGGGAGGCATGATGAATGGGGGAGGAGCAATTCCAGCTGATGACGCCAAAGAGAAAGGAAAAAAAAGCCAGGGCAAAAACTTTTTTTCTCCTGTGGAGACAATGTTTGGCCCGAAGCCATGGTTTACCCCCTGGTCAGGCATTCAGGACGAAATTTGCCAGTGTCAGCGGCAGTTAGGGACGACGCGCGAACGGTTTGTTTTCCAGAAATGCCAGCTTATTTTCTTTTTTTATAGCCTGCACGCCATGTGAGATGCGGCCCGAGAAATTGGAATTCTAAGCTTTTATGACAAATGGGCTAGCAAAACAACACCACAAGCTAACACTCGTTATTGGTCTTGATTCACTCATTTGGCGAAAGTTGCACGGACGGTGGGCAAAAAAGATAATTTATATCTAACAAGCTGAGCTCTGCTTTTCCTTCAAAGGAATTTCTCTCCTCTTCAAGCACAGTGACGCACTCAGCTCGTGCTCTCCCACCACACATACATATAACGTTCAAGTTTGATATCCCCCCTGCTGGCTTTTCCCTCTGTTGCCTCCCGCAGCGCAGTAACAAACCTTGCCATCCCTTCTGCTTGTGCTTCGTCTTGGTCCTTGGAAAGTCTACCGTCATTCTTGTTCAACTTTTAACGCCCAAAAGACGGCACGCCTCCCACCATAAAATCGCCAGCCAGTGCCAAAACGCCATTACATTCTAACATACGTTAGACGTGCACCTCGCCCGCTGCAATAAACCTCCAGAAAGTTTGCGTTTTGTATCTGCTACATGCATTTCAGAGTACCATACGGACCGCCAGCTGCAAGTTCTGAAAGTAAATACCTGCCTCCACGACTGGATGTTTGTTTGCTGACGGGAAGTGTCCTGCTGCACAGCATGAAGAGAGGATTCATCAACAAGCTGCGAGAGCTTGCGCTCTCCGCCATCAAAGCTCCCAAAACACTTTATAAAAATGCACGCAACAACCCGCAGAAAACAAAAAGAATCGTGAAGGTGTCAATCGCCTTGACTACAGCCATTGCGTTCACGCTTCCGCACGTGTTTTCACACTTTTATGGACAGAACCCTTTCTTATTGGGAACTATTGTGAGCCACCTATCCCGTATCTCTGGACGATCCTGTTGGAAGCTTTGTGGCTCCTTCATGACGTCGAGAGCGAAGACGATAGTGACACAGGCTAACAGTCTGTATCAGGCCATCTACCTTTTCCCCGTCAAAACCGTCGGCGGGCAGCTCTTTGGAACTCTTATCGGTCTCACCGGGATTATATTAGGCCTAGCATACGCCAACTTCTCACTCTTTATCGCGCACCTGATCCAGGGCGATAACAACGAGCACATCCACGCCCCGCGACGGGCCTTTCTGTGGTGCGCATTAGCCGTCGGAGCGTTTGGGTGTGGCTACGTGCGGTCAAAAATCGCGCGGAGCTACCTCGGTATCAATTTCTTCATGCTGGTAAACATGTTTGCGCTGATCCGCGGGATAAACCATCTCGACTACCAGTTCCATGTCTTCTTCTACGTCATGCTTTTCGGCGCCTGCGTCAGTTTGTTTGTCAGCATCGTGTTCTGGCCTGAGGACCGCGGCGGCGCGCTGAAGAGGGATACGATCAAGGGACTGTGTGAGATGAAGGCGACGGTGGTGGCGTTGCGGCATGTGATGCGGTTCGGAGCGTGCGATGAGGTTGATACGGCGGGCATCAGAGCTGCGGAGTCGGCGTTGGGCGGAAGCTTGCACGAGGCGAATTATGAGATCAGCTTCACCCGTGTCGAGTCGAGTTACTTGGTACCGCTGAACCGATGCATGTCCCGGCTGATCCAGACGTGTAGAGTCTTCAATTCGTCGATGCGGAGGAAACAGCTACTGCGAACTCAGCGTCCGCTTGGTCGCTGCAGTCTGGACTTGAACAGTATTCACACAAGGATCGCGATGGATGGAACCTTTGGAATTGCCCTGGAGCTGCTGGATGCCATGGTGATTAGGGTTGAGGAGCTTTACAAGGGGGATAAATCGTCGAAGGTGAACCATGAGAAATTTGAGCAGAGTATCGACGACCTCTGTGGTTTTATCAAGGCGGACTGTTACACGCGCGTGATCGACGGGTATCGAGACCTTGAGGACGCAGCATGCACAGACCAGGTCAACACCACCATCCTCGACGTTCTGGATGTGGTGAAAGACATGGCCCGCGCAATCAAAATCATCGAGCCTAGCCGACTCCGTCTTGTGCTTCCGCGGAAACTCCGCCGGCGTGAGTTCGAAGTCAGCGAACCACAGACCTTTGCCAACAGCAGACAGTCGGACGGAATATCCAGATTCGACGGGATGTCTCGAGGTCGCTCCATGATGCCTTCCGACGAGGCTTATCTGCTGTTCATGGACTCGACGACTCCAACACACAGGATGTGTATCTGGGTATCCGAGAAGGTCATTGCACTCCAGAATTCACGCCATGTGAAGTACGCGATCAAACTCATGGTTGTGATGGGAATCCTTGCCATGCCCGCTTTCATTTCGACATGGTATATCTGGTACGACCACATGCGTGCACAGTTGGCAATGATCAGTGCCTTGGTTGCGATGGAGACGACACGAGGGATGACGTTCCGAACAGCGGGGATGAAACTGACCGGGGCGGTATTAGGTGCCTCATTAGCTTTCATCGTCCTGGAAGTATCCCGGAGTATAACCCCAGTGGAAATAGCCTTGACCTCTGTGGTGGGTCTTTTCATCGGATACCTCGTCAATCATCCCAAATGGACCAAATCTGGAACTGTTTGTGCTCTGGCGTACAACCTGATATTGGGCGTGGCGACTGTATTTCCGGAGCAGTAAGTGACCCACACGCCCTTTATATGATATCAACAGCTAACAGACTATATAGGGGACCTATAACCAACGTCTTCGCCCGGCGTCTCTTGACCCTCCCAATCGGCCTATTAGTAGCCGCAGTCGTGCACATAACCCTCTTCCCCTACCACGCCCGACAAGAACTCGTCAAAGGCCTCGGTTCCTCCCTCGACTGGCTGCACCACCTCCTCTTCGCCATCGAAGCATCCGAGGAGCATCCCAGCCTCCAAGCCAAATTCGACGCCATGGTCCAAAAAGCGCACAACCACGCCGGCTTCGCAAAGAGCCTTCTCCCGGCCACACACTACGAGGTCTCCCTCCGCGGGCACTGGCCTTACAAACGTTTCGAGCGGATCGTAGACAAGATCTTCGACGTGGTCGACATCATCGTCGGCGACATCCCCGCGGATCCCATCCTCGCCTTCCACCTGCACAGTACCCGCGCGTGTGAACACGTCCGCGCAAAGTTGCTGGCATCACTATGTAACGACCTCCTCGTCATCTCGCACACGCTGTCCGCACGCCTGTTCCTCCCGCGACACGACAGCATCTCCACCTCCGTGCTGCAGGAATATACCCTTGAGCTGTTGGCGCAGGCGCAGGTACCAGGGCCGCTACGAAGCTACAATGATGTTGGCCGGCTCGCAGATTTGGTCAGCGAGATGAACTACCTAAGGCAGGAGGTAGATGAACTCACCACTGAGACACAATGCCCTAAGAATGGCCTACTTCCGCATCTGAGTTTCATCATACGGAAGAGTAGGCCTGGAACGCCGAGTACGCCCAGAGTAAGACGGAGTAGAGCGCCGAGTGTGGTCGAGTTTATGATCGGGGAGCCGGATGAGATGGGACCCGATGTGAGGGGGGATGATGAGAATGTGTAGGTGCTGGATGGGTTTCTGGGGGTTTGTTCAGGGCTAAGGGGACACTGTGTCTATCTGGTTTCTCTGACTGCTACGTGTTATGGATCTTTTCTCTGTTATTGGGGGGTTTTCTGGGGTACAAACGATCGGGATGAGGCCTACAAATTTTTTTCTTTGGCTGGGGTTTAGAATGGAGTTTTTGCTGCTGATATAGAGATGATGATAACTGATGTTTTCGGAAATATACGTAATGGCTAAATAAATGTTTGTAAACCGGAACGTGCTCTCATTTGCAGATCCAAATTTTAGGACTCCCTGCAAAAGGAGCTGCTGGTTCTAGAACTAAGTGCATCTTCAAGTCGTTTATTCGTCAACATGCCTGCATGATAGTAGCATTTATCCCACCGAAATACAAACAAGTATTGCCCGAGTAGGGCAGCGGCAATAAGAATGCAAAAGAGAAACACTCTAGCCCCACGCGGGGGTCGAACCCGCAACCTTGAGATTAAGAGTCTCACGCTCTACCGATTGAGCTAGCGAGGCTTATGAATGACAAGGGTATTGATACTAGCTGAGCGTACAAACCAATATCAAGCCGAATAAGAGAGATTCTGATATCTGCACAACTCTATATAAACACAAGAAGAATAAAAAATAAGCCCGCACTACCGTATCTCCCCATTATTATCGTCCTCCGCAACATCCCACAAACTCCCAGCGACCTCCACCCCGGCAGCCACCCATGCTGGCCACCAAACGCACCACACGACCACCTGCGTCCACATTCCCCAAACCTGCCACCCAAACGCCGCCTCAGCCAAGATCCTCGCCAGGTCCTCACCCCAGTAGACTGCCACTCCCACCAGCGCCGTTGTTGGTGCGAGCACCTGCAACACCGCCCCCATCATCACTGCAAGCCACGCCTGGCGTACCGGCTTCACAAACGTAACTGGCGTGGAAAAGAGGCCAATCAGAAAACTCAAAGAAAAGTTCAGTGTTGCGAGCGCAGAGAGGAACATGCCAAGGGAAAGAAGGGAGAAGCATTTGATCAGGACGTAATCCTGCTTGGTGGGAGTGAAGACGGTGTGCAGGAGGACCGAAAGCGCGAGGGGGAGGATAAGTGAGACGAGAGTGAACGCGTAGAAGGTTGTTGAAAGGTGAGCGGTTGGGATAGTGTTAAAAATGTAGAGTGGGATGAAACCGAGGAAATGGATTAGGAGTATGAAAGAGACGGGGAGGAATAGGTGGCGCTCGTTTTCGTCTGTTGTTGAGGTGAAGATGAGGGGTTCGGTCTCTGGACTGTCGGTCTCCTTTTCAGACAATGTCTTCTTCTCCGGCTTGACTTCCTTCTCCTCCTTGCCCTCGGTGCTCCGCTGCCCACTTTTGACCCACAAACCAATCGCCATAATCGTGAAATTTACCGCAATCAACATGGCACTTGGCAAATAAGTTCCGATGCTGACAAACTTTTTGGGGGCTAATAATAGGTAAAAGAAAAAGCTCTGATGAAAGTGTTCGAGGAGATTGTTTAGACTCCGGAACAGACTCTCCACTATCCTTCCCATTGTAACTTCGTCATGCTGGCCGATCCCGCTAACTTGTAGCGTAATCGCATCGATATGATACGGAATAAAGCTACTGTGGGGTCCCGTCGCATGTCCTAGTCCCTGGTTCACCATCCCGCGAAGCATGGTCCGTAATCGGTCTTCATAGGAGTCGGAGTGGGAATACATCTCTTGGAGGCTGGCGTGCACGCCCATTTGGTGCCCAGAAATGTGAACGGCTGTATTGAAGAGGTCGAGGTTGGGGAGTTGTCCGTTGATACCATCATACACGACATGAATGCGATCCCAGGGGTTGGCAGTGGGATAGTCGACGACTACAACACCTTGAATCGCGCCGGACGTGAGCGGGAGACTCTCAACTTCCGGAGGGTTGTGTGTGTCGTGGTAGGCATCAACCCAAGCTTGGGGACCGGCGCGGGCATCGGAGGTGATTAGGAAGATTACGTCTTTAGACCACAGCGACCAGCCTGCGCATCATCAGCATCTCGTAGATATTTAGAGGTTGTAGGGCAACTAACGTTTGAAATACCTCGCCAACGCCATCACAAGGGCCACCCCACTCTCATTCAACCTCTCCTCCCCGTTGATCCAGGGTGCTGCCAACACCACCGCTTCGGTCGCATCTCCCCTCGGTGCCTCAAGAAGCGCATACACATTCTCACCCTCGTAAACAGCGCCTCCAGCTTCGTACCGAAACTTCTGTGTGCCAACTTTAAGCCCTTGCCCCTTAAATATTCCACCAATCATCTCTACCACCTCTTCCATAGTCGCATTCCGCCAGCCAATCGCTTGCACCTCATGCCGATACGCACGGAAAACATTCTGTTCGGAGCCGGTGAAGTAGGTGTGGACACCCCCGGGCAGTAGCGCGTTTTCCGAGATGTAGGTGTTGCGTGAGTATTCGTCGAGTGGAAGGAGAAGGAGCCATGTTACGCCGACTAAGATGCAGAGAATCGATAGCAAGGGAAGGAATTTGAGAATTTTGGTAGAGCGGAGGGTGCCTAGAGGTGTCGGTTAGCTGATGAGGTTGTTGTGGTCACTGCCGGGTTTGAGAGCACTGACGGGGAAGGGCCATGATTATCCACAAAGGGAAGAAGCAATCTCAAATTGAGCGAGAAAAAGAAAGGCAATGTAGTGACCGTGAGTCAATGCAATAGTGTCATCGAATCGTTGGATTGGTTGTGAGTGCGCAAGTCTTTCAAGCACCCTGCTTGGCGAAGGAGGTACGGTAGACGTTGAATTAAGCTCACAGCCACGCTTCACAGCCGCGCAACCTTTGGTCCTGAAACTACGCCACATCTATATATTCCAACATCCCTATCCAAGATCTCGGGATAGAATTACAGAAGTGGATGCTCCAACGCCAACAATAATTCTACACCATCTATCCTCCGGCTACAACTGCCAAACCGTCGTACACTTTCTGCCTAACCTGCACAAATGTTGAACCCTTTCCTCCCGGGCCGGTCCCCAAGAATCCGCCCCCTCCGTCTTCAACAGATATATTCCCGACGCCAGTTTTCCTCACAACTACAACTCCATCTACTAGCAAAGTACCTTCGCCCTTGAACTCAGCTGTATGTCCGTCATCGTGCAAAACTTTCCTCAGATCTGCCAGTCTGATATCACCAACATGTATCGGCTGTGCAACACTTCTGGTAGCAGCGGCGAGAGCAGGCGGGAGTACATCTAGTACTAATTCCCTGCCTCCATCAGGATTCGAGGGCTCGTCTGTATCCGTGATTGTTTTTTGCTTCTTCGAGTCCGGTTCGACTTCCACAGGTGCGACGCGGCCAATAACATGCACCACGCCAAGGCCTCTGACATTCTGCCATTGCAAGCCACGAGACAAAGTATTACCCAGCTTCACTGTCCATGCGTTGGTATCCACAGAAGCGTTGACTGTGTTGCCGGTCTGCGGCGAAAACACATCAGTTCCTGTGCCTCCGCCCCGACTTGATAGCGCTGCCTTCTCTCGATAAAACTCGGCCAGGTATTTTGTCTCCTCTCGCTTGCCGCCAATAAGAATCAACTTTTTGGGGTCGATGAGGGGTAGCAGCATTCGTAAACTCTTCTGATCGTGCAGACCCGCAAAATCAATGAAGGTAGCGCTGATTTGGATGCGAACTGTATCTGAGGTGGTGGCAAGTTTATTTGGCGCTGCAAGAACTTCGTCGTCGTCCTCCTCTTCTGAACTCTCCGAAATCTCGCCTTCCTCTGCCGAATCCTGGGCCTCTGGGTCGTAATCGTCGTTGCCGTCCGAGGCAGCTTTGCTCACTTTCTTTCGTCTCTGAACGCCCTTTCGTTTGCCCATCTCCGCGGCTCCTTTACTACTTCTGCGAGCTCCGCTTCCAGGTTTGACAAGCTCCTCGTCCCACTTTCGCTTCTTGCCCATAACTCTAGTTTCTTCCTGCTTCTCCCCTTTGTCGTCTGCCAAATCCTCGTCCTGCCTTTCCTCTGCCCTCATGTAATCGTCGGGTCTGACAACCTCACCGTATTCATCCACACGCTTTCGCCGTACCTGGAAAGGGAACATCCTGTTCCTTCCCTTTGCACCTCGAACATCAAAGTCGTAGATACCTTCGCCCCGCAGCAATATGTTGACACCTATGTCGACTTTCTCACTCACGCCTGCAGGTATTGCTCCACCCATCATTACCGTCGCATGAGAAATCTTCTTCGACGTCGCCGTGGTGAGGGCTTTCCCTTGCCTCTCGGAATCCGAGTCGTCCTCAGAAGATGAGGATGCATCTTCATCGTCTTGGTTAGCGTCGGCTCCGGGGGGAAGGCCAGATGTTGACATTAAGGATTGGTGCTGAGAGGTGAGAACTTGGCGGGCAGCCATATGTCGTTGATACGACAATAACTCGTCGCCTTCTAGTCGTATCTTGCTTGAGGTTTTAATCTCCTGAGATCCATCGATAGGTACGATTTGTCCTACTGCAGAGCTGTCCTCATTTGTGGTTGTCGCCTCTTTCCATCCCTGCCACAGTCGGCCACTCAAACCACTTCTTCCCTCACCGCGCTCTGTCAAAACTACTACGTTTTTGTCATCGCTCGCGAGCTTGAGTAAGGCATCTCTGCTGAATCCCCACTCCAGACTTGAATCAGATGCAATAATGACTTTTCCACGCCCGTCATTACTGTTCAAAGCCCTTGCTAGCTGTCCGGGTGTTGATATGAGGTTCAAATACAAGAAATCGAACGGTCCGGCTTTGTTACCTGTGGCCTCAGATGTTCCATCCTTCTGGTCTTGGTCCTTATTTCCTGCACCCCGGCGGTTATTTCGGTTGCCTCCATGACTCGACTTTTCGGCGATAGACTCGAATTCTCTGACCACCGCTTCGTCCATCCATTCCAACATGCTACCAATGACCTGTCCAAGCCGCTTCACCTTTCTTCCTGCCAGGTACAAGTTTATCCCCTTTCCTTGGTTTCCCTTCCCGGAAAACTTCGGATCCTTCCTCCATGCGTGTTCCAAAAGATATGCCAACTCCAACACTCTCCCCACTGAGTCCGTAGGTATCAAAACAGTCCCTCCATTTTCGACGGCGGTTTTCCTTATCGTATCTAGCAGAATCTCATCCCTTTTTTTCCGCCCACCAGCCATATTCGTAACTGTGGCATTCTTTGACGAACACACCAGCGCAGTCGGTTTCAATAGCGACTCTTGTACTCTCCCCCCCTCGCCACTGAGGAATGCGGCGCCCCTTAAACAGTTCTCGCGCGACAAGTTCCAGTCAACCGCATATACAATCGACTCCTGCGCCTGTTGGATTTTCCATATCGTACCACCCAACGAGTGACCCGCCGAGTACGCCGTGATCGTAACACTACCCAGCTTCCCAGCTACCCTAGCAACCGCCGAGTGCAGCGGAGTCGGCTGTGAGTACTTTAGCGTCACGATCTTGCCGCAATATGAATCGATCTCTGCCGAAGTAGGCGGCAGCTTCAGTGCATCCTTCGGCAACTCTGCATTCGCCCCTGTGGCCACAAAGTTGGCAGCCGTAAAAGTCGTGCTCGGATTCGACGGGAAAGGTACTGATGTAATTGTGGAGTCTAGAAGCCGCGTGAACGCTTTTGGTGTAGAGAGGTAGATGTCCTGTAGCAGCAGGCGACCAAGGTTGGATACGGGGAAGGTGGAATAGACTGGTATCGAATTGAAGATGGGGATATGCTTGCAGGCATGCGCATATGCGCCCATATGCTCGAGCGTCGGGTGGGTAAGGAGGATGAGGTCGATCGTGGGCGTGTGTCGCTCAAGCTCCGCGAGCATCTGGACGTCGAAGCTGGTATCCCAGCCGACGTCTATTAGGATTTTTATCCCATTGTCGAGCGCGAGGAGGGATTGGCAGGCGGGAGAGTCGGATTGCGCTCCAAGAAGAGCGGTGAAGTGGAACATAATCGGCGGTCAGCGTTGCACGCGCAAACATGAGACGCCAACCAGAAAATGGAAGTGGTGGTAGGGTACGGTCTCGGGGACTATGCTAGGGCTCAATGATAGCTGAGGTTACGTAGGGAATGTCCACTGGAGGTTCGCGGTGTTGAGAGATTCGTATGACGGCAGATGGAGAAGGTTGCCTTCGAGACTCCCGGTCTGTGGCCAGTTTGACGTGTTTGGCGCGGTTTCGTTGTGTAACAGCCACAAAAGAGATATGTTCATCAACTTTTCTAAGGAGGATTATGGTCAATTCCGAGAGATTCGAGATGTTGGAGATCTAGCAATATTACTCTCTGACCTAACAAAAGCACTTTGGAGCTGAAACCCATCGTGATATCGGCCGTCTTGAACTGTCTCATTCACAACCCTAACCTGCCTGCCAAGCTTGCATCCTAGCGTCGAACTTAGAACTTAGAGAAATTTTGGACTTCGTTGGTTCACAGTGCTCAACACCGAACAGCTTCGAATTCCCCAGCTGTCATGGCCCCGCGCACCTCATCCCCCGCGGAAAGCGAGTTTGAACTCGACATATCCAATGCGCTTGCTGATAGCCAATTCCTCAGCGACGACGACGACGGTGCGCCTCCCATACGATCCATCAATACCAGAGAACTCTTGAATGTTGACGACATTCTTGAGGGTAGCGGCGATGACGGAAGCGACGATGAGACGTTCATTGCGGCGCAGCAGGCGGCAAGAAATAGGAAGAGTAACACGGTGAAGGGAAAGACTACAAAGGGTGGTGGGTTCCAGGCTATGGGTTTGGGTGCAAATCTGTTGAAGGCAATTACGCGGAAGGGGTTTTCAGTACCGACGCCGATCCAGAGAAAGACTATCCCGTTGCTGCTTGATGGGTTAGATGTTGTCGGCATGGCTAGGACTGGTAGTGGAAAGACAGCCGCCTTCGTGATACCTATGATTGAGAAGTTGAAGACGCATAGTGCAAAGGTGCCTACGACCTGGCGGGATTGGAAATTGAGTGGAACTCATGGCTAATTATGATTTATAGGTCGGTGCTAGAGCAATTATCTTGTCGCCCAGTCGTGAATTGGCCCTGCAAACGTTGAAGGTAGTAAAGGACCTTGGAAAGGGCACTGATCTCAAGTCGGTGCTACTCGTCGGAGGAGACAGTCTGGAAGATCAGTTTGGCTTCATGGCTGGCAACCCCGACATGTAACCGCATCTCTTGCCCGCTTGATGTTCTTCAACGCTAACACTGCGCCAGTGTCATTGCAACTCCCGGTCGCTTCCTCCATCTCCAAGTCGAGATGGAGCTAGATCTCAAATCCGTCCAATATATCGTCTTTGACGAAGCTGATCGTCTCTTCGAGATGGGGTTCGCATCCCAGCTAACAGAGATCCTCCACGCCCTCCCCACCAACCGCCAAACCCTCCTCTTCTCTGCCACTCTTCCAAAAGCCCTGACTGAGTTCGCAAAAGCCGGTCTCCAAGAACCAACGCTTGTGCGACTCGACGTCGACTCCAAGATCTCACAAGACCTTGAATCCGCATTCTTCACCGTCAGCTCCTCTGAAAAGGAAGGTGTGCTCATCCACATCCTCAAAGACGTTATCAAGATCCCAATGGGCGAAACCGGTATCACAATTACAGGAGAGGATGGCGAGTCTAAGGGGAAGAAGCGGAAGCGCGGTTTAGATTCGTCAAATAGCAAGGAAGCACCATCGTCATACTCAACTATTATTTTTGCAGCTACGAAGCACCACGTTGAATACCTAGCTCGCCTGATAAACCGCTCCGGGTACCCGGTCTCCTATGTTTATGGAGCCCTCGACCAAGTTGCGCGTCGAAACCAAGTCGCCCGTTTTCGTTCCGGAGAGACCCAAATTTTGGTTGTGACTGACGTGGCGGCACGAGGTATCGATATTCCCCTCCTGGCAAATGTCATCAACTACGACTTTCCCCCTCAACCAAAGGTATTTGTGCATCGTGTGGGACGTACTGCACGTGCTGGGAGGAGGGGATGGGCCTACTCCATGGTCCGCGCCGAGGATGCACCGTACCTCATCGATTTGCAGCTCTTTCTGGGCCGCAAGCTCATTTTTTCAAAAGATGGCGAGAGGAAGTCACGGAAAGATTTCAATTTTGCACAAGATGTAGTCGTGGGAATGTTACAACGGGATCCTGTCGAGCGCTGTGTCGAAGCGGTTAACAAGCTCCTTGAAGATGATTCGGAGCTGTACTCACTCAAAGGTGTTTCCGTTCGTGGAGAGAAGCAATACCAACGCTCGCGACCGCCAGCATCCAGCGAGAGCGTCAAGCGTGCCAAAGAAATCATCGCTAGCAAGGGATGGAAAACCACTAACCCTCTCTTTGCGGACGAAGTCGACACTATGGAAGCTGAACGCGTAAAGATGTTGGCAAGAGTCTCAAACTTTAGACCCCCAGAGACCATCTTCGAGGTTGGCCAACGAGGACTAAATAAATCCGAGGCAGCAGCAGTGATGCGAAAGCGTAGAGAAAAGATCAAGATCGACCCCTCCAGCCATCGTGGCGCCGGGCACTCAAACTCAGAAGACGATGACTCGGAGGCCGAGGCAGAAGCAGAGAAGAACCGGACCGCAGATGCGGTGGATGCACTAGGGGATGACTCTGATGTCGACATGGAGGCGGCATCCGACAACGATCTCGAAGCCACATTCTCAAAGCCAAAGCGCAAAGCACAAAAGAAGAAAACATTCGAAGACAGCGAACACTTCATGTCCTACCACCCCTCCACCTCTCTTGCCGAAGACAGAGGCTACTCTATCACAGGCGGCGTCACATCCTTCACTGAAGCTGCCCGCGGCGCAACAATGGACCTGGTCAACGACGAAGCCGGAAAGGGATTCGCCGAAGCACATAAGGCCAAAGGAATGCGCTGGGACAAGAAGGCAAAGAAATATGTGTCGCGTGCTAACGACGAAGACGGCTCCAAGGGCGCCAAAATGATCATTGGTGAATCCGGACAGAAGATCGCCGCGTCGTTCAAGAGCGGCCGCTTCGACGCCTGGAGAAACGCACACAAGATTGATCGGATGCCGCGCACCGGTGAACTAGAGGCTCCGGGAGTTAATAACAGGTTTAGTGGTGATGGCGCGCCGATGGGCGGGAAGTTGAGGGGGAAGATGTATCATAAAGCTACGGCGGCGCCGAAGCGGCCAGATAAGTTCAGAGATGATTATGCGGTACGCAAGAAGAGGTTTGATGAGGCGAAGAGTAAAGGTCTGGTTAAGGGCTCGACTCCAAAGAGTGAGATTAGGAGTACAGCGGATGTGACAAAGGCAAGGAAGTTGAAGGAGAAGAGGAGGGAGAAGAACGCAAGGCCGTCGAAGAAGAGGAAGTTATAGGTATCATTTGTAGATATGTTTTGTTATGACGCGGGAAACGGAAATAGAAATGGAATGTTTTTATGGCAGTCAATTATGACTTTGGAAGATGTCTGCGATCTTCTCTATTATCCCGAAACAGCCTCTCGACTCCATTTATAAAGATGACGCTCTAAACAAACATTTACCAATTAAACCACCACCATCTCTCTCAATCCAGCTTCCAGCCGCGCCACAACTACAGGCTCTGTCTCCAAGAACCTATTTCTCCAGAACCTGACACCCTCAATACTCGCTTCTCTACACAAGGCGCCGCGGTCCTCCGCCATCTCCATCTCTTCGCTCGCGACACCAAGACTCCACCCAAACCTTTCCGCCGCCTCACCCGCCGTAACCCCCCTCTCCCACCCAACCCACTCCACAATCCTGCGAACTGTCTCCTCATCCCTCCGCCCTACATCCTGCACAACCACTAGGCCGCTGCGAAATATCCTCGTTCTCACAGGCAGCTTCAGCGCCTCAAAGCGTCCCGCCGCCTTCTCCAGGTCTTTTGGTGAGATCAGGTCGATCCCGCGGACACGGTTGTATAGCGCCCATAGATCGACGAGCGTTATCACACCACCCTCCTTCTTAAGAACCCCGCGGGAGTCATCAGAGAGAAACTCGGCGATCTGGCGAGAAAGCTCATCGATCCATGCGCTCTCGCCCGCTGAGGACGTAGTCGCAAACATATCTCTACTGACCAACCCGAGTGCTTGTGCAACGCCGGTATCCGCCTGCCCAGTAAGGCGCGAAAACGACTCTGCAAGTGCAATGACCTCCTTTGCAGCTGCCTTGAGCGACTCGAGGTCTTCGAACGCCGTACCTAGCACTAATTCATTTTTGCGGGTTTGCGAAAGTCCCTTCCGTTCCAGACCGCCGATACCCACGCGTTTGGTGGAAGCTGAGGGGGATGGAGGTCGAGGAATCGGCGGCGCGGAATAGAGCAACCATTTCCGCTGTGTCCGCGCAGACTTTAGATGCGTGAGGAATGTGGTCGAGCCACCGGCACGGAATGAGAACTTGATGATTTGTGCATCTTGCGGCGTGGGGGAGGCGGTACGTGGAGGCGCTGCAGGAAAAGGCAATGTCACAGTGCGCAGGGACCATCCGCAGAGCTCACAGTTGGGGAGGGACGGGTGGTTGTGAAATGTGCATCGGGGGCACGCAAGGTCTGAATCCGGCTGTGCTTCCTGAGGAGGAAGTGTAAGTGGTTGCTGCTTGAGGGAACTTTCCAGATGTGAAAGTTGTGGTTTGATCCCACATGTCAGACACGGAGAGATTGAAGCGGCCTGGGTGATGCCCGTGATGTAGTTCGAGGGGATCGGATTCGAAAATGAGCATATGGTGCATATCCAGACGCCCGTAATCGGCGGCGGTGATGCAGAACGGATAAGTGGCGTAGAAGATCTCGGACTCGGGCGTGAAGAGCCGATAAGTGATGGTTCCACACCGTTTAAATTCCCAGCGGTAGGGTGGAGGTAGAGAGCGACCTTTGGCGAGGATTTCAAAAAGCCTGCCTATGTATGACGACATTAACACATGGATGATGCGCAATGTCGGGTTTGGGAGCGAACCCAAGGTTCAACACGGTCCACATCCTTCAACTCCACAGCTACCGAGTACTTCCGTGGTTCATTGTTATCGACATAACATGCGCGGTGCGTGGTAAGATATGCAAAGCCGTTCTGGTAGTGTGGGATTTTGTATTTCCTTTGAAGGGGTCTCGTTAACTTCTGGCTAGGAATGATATCATGGTGGGGTTGGTTGCACTTACCCCTCGTATAATCCGACAGAGTTCTGAACAAAGAGGAGCGTTTCATCGGATAGTAGCTGTGGTCTATTTGCGGGAGTAAGTTCTATTGTCGTAAGCATCCTCTGCGCATTCTGGAGATGTGAGTGGTGAATGGTGAATGTTTAATATTCTACGGGAAGATGTCGTGCAAGTGAATGGGTCATTAGGTTATTAGTTATCTACACGTGCAGCACGTGCACGGACTTCCCCACATTGCATTGCTTATGTGCCTGCATAGAATCTGTAGAGTAATCAAAGTATTGATTGAATGAATGAATACTAAATACGTATTAATCCCGCAGTTAATCCAGCCCTATTCTTATTGATATCTTAATTCGTGACCGTATAAAGCAAAGGGAAAAAGCAGAAACCAGCGCCCACAAAAACCCCCAAAAAACAGTAATCCTTTCCAACGCTCTTATCCTCCTCATGACAACATATCACATTACCTTAGGTATTACATTTGAATAACAAAACCTCACTGAAAACCAAGGATCTAACCAGAGCACATCTCACAGGCCTCCCTGTTCTCAATGCTGCACTGTAAAACAGCATCAGCATAGATATCAACCTCGCGATCCTCGCTGCCGCCTTTCTCGTCTTCTTGAGTCTTTCTTCTCTCTAGCTCAACTAATTCCTCATCTGGCGGGCCAACGGGTTCAGTAGCAAGAAGGTTCGGGCTCTTGGGTTCAGGCTTATCAGCTTCAAAAGGCTTGTTGGCTGTTGGAGAAGCTGGTACGGGTTTAGGTGTGAGGGATCCATTGCCTGTAGTGGCAGCCATCATGGGTCGAGGGACCGCAGCGGATGAGCCAAAGGGCGAAGTGCGAGAGGTACGTTTAGGCAAGGCGCGAGCTACTGCGGTATCCTCGACCTTAAGCGCTTCCTTGTCGACAGTAAATTGCTATGATATGTTAGCGCCCATCTCAATATTCGTGACGCGTGGCAGAAAATGAGCAGATGCCGTTTCAGAGGGTTGGAAAGGGATATCGTTTAGCGGGGTCTTAAACCGCCTCATAAACACGGACCAATAATAGTCTCATCATGAAAAGCAGATTGAATAAAGAAAAGTCGGAAGGAAAGCTTACAATAGCGGCTGCAGCAGCCTGCGTTCGGAGATAGTACATGCCGGTCTTCAAACCCTTCTTCCATCCATGGAAGTGCATAGACGTGAGCTTACCGATAGTGGGGTCGCGGATGTGGATGTTGAGCGACTGGCTTTGATCAATGAAAGCAGCACGATCAGCAGCCATATCAATCACATTCTTCTGCGAGATTTCCCAGACTGTCTTGTACAAGGCCTTGATGTCATCTGGAATATTGGGAATGCCTTGAATACTGCCATTGTTGGCGATGATCCTATTCTTCATAGCATCACTCCAGAGTCCCATGTCCACAAGATCTTTGAGCAACCAAGGGTTCACGATCTGGAACTCCCCGGCAAGCACACGGCGCGAGTAGATATTGGAGGTGTAAGGTTCAAAACACTCGTTGAACCCAAGGATTTGGGATGTCGAAGCCGTAGGCATAGGAGCGATAAGAAGCGAATTCCTGAGACCATGCTTTTTGACCTTTGCTTTCAGCTCATCCCAGTCCCATAGGTCTGTGGGAGTGACATTCCACATGTCATACTGAAGGATACCCTGAGAGGATGGAGAACCTTCGTATGTGGAGTAAGGGCCTTCAACCTCAGCAAGCTCTGAAGAAGCCTCGACGGCAGCGTGGTAAATTGTCTCAAATATTTGAATATTTAGGTGCTTGGCTTCTGGCGACTCGAATGGCATGCGAAGTGCTAGGAAAGCATCTGCGAGACCTTGAACTCCAACACCGATAGGACGATGCCGCATGTTACCGCGTCTAGCCTCTTCGACTGGGTAGTAGTTGACATCAATAATCTTATTCAAGTTCTTAACCACGACCTTGGTCACATCGTGCAACTTCTGGAAATCATACTCCTCTCTTTGAACGTCAACGTAAGTTGGCAGAGCGATGGAAGCCAAGTTGCAGACAGCAACTTCATCCGGGGCCGAGTATTCGACGATTTCAGTGCAGAGGTTAGAAGACTTGATGGTCCCTAAGTTCTTCTGGTTCGACTTCTTGTTGCATGCATCCTTGTACAGCATGAATGGATTACCAGTCTCAACCTGGGCCTCGAGAATTGAGTGCCAAAGCTTCTGAGCCTTGATAGTCTCGCGGGGCAAGCCAGGGGTGTTCTCATATTTCTCGTAAAGTGCTTCAAACTTATCGCCATAGACGTCCGCGAGTCCGCGGGCTTCGTTGGGACAGAACAAGGACCACTGACCATTGGATTCGACACGCTTCATGAACAGGTCCGGAATCCAGAGCGCATAGAAAAGATCTCTAGCGCGGACTTCCTCCTTTCCGTGGTTCTTCCTCAGATCCAAGAACTGGAAGACATCTGCATGCCAGGGCTCAAGGTAAATGGCGAAAGCACCCGGTCTCTTGTTACCACCCTGATCCACATATCTTGCGGTATTGTTGTAAACCCTCAGCATAGGCACAATACCGTTTGAATTTCCGTTAGTACCCGCAATGTAAGAACCAGTAGCGCGAATGTTGTGAATGTGTAGGCCGATACCTCCAGCGGTCTTGGAAATCATTGCGCAAGTCTTCAAAGTATCGTAGATACCCTCAATAGAGTCTTCCTTCATGGCGACCAAGAAGCAAGATGACAGCTGGGGAGAGGGTGTACCAGCGTTGAAAAGCGTGGGAGACGCATGTGTGAAGTACTTGGAAGACATGAGGTTGTAAGATTCAATAACTTTCTCGATGTCGTCACCATGAACGCCAACTGCTACCCTCATGATCATGTGTTGGGGCCTCTCGGCAACTTTGCCATTGATTCTCAGGAGGTAAGATCTCTCCAACGTTTTGAACCCAAAGTAGTTGTAATTGAAATCCTTGTCGTAGATGATGGCAGCATTCAGTTCGTCTCGGTGTCGCATAACAGTTTCGTAGGTCTTCTCGCTAATCATGGGGGAAGGTCGATTGTTTTTCTGAGTACCGAATAAGTTTGCGCCTGAGTGGGTGGGGGTAATGAGGTACATACTGGGTTTACATAGTGGTAAAGATCACTGATGACTTGCGAGAACATCTTCTTCGTCTGCTTGTGCAGATTGCTAACAGCAATACGGGCTGCGAGGATGGCATAGTCCGGATGGGTAACAGTCATATAAGCAGCTGTCTCTGCAGCCTATGAAACGGGTTAGCTTGTTTCTCACCATTATTTCCAGCAAACTGCCAACCAAACGTACCAAGTTATCGAGCTCAATGGTGGTAACGCCCTGGTACACTCCTGAGATGACTTTCTGTGTAATGGAAGCGGCGTCAACATGCTCACTATCGAGCCCATAACAAAGGCGAGAAACTCGAGCAGTGATTTTGTCGAATTGGACGCGCTCCTTACGCCCGTCTGCACACTAGTCAGTAAATGCCTCCGAGTAACATTAAAAGAGCATAACTGGGTATCTTGGGGGGAAAAACACAGCATAAGACATGAGTGTGCACATACCTCGCTTTAACACATACATAGCTGCTGTATGTTGTGGGACGGTGCGGATGAAAAAAGCGTGTAGAGTAGTAGGGTACGGATTGCAAGTTGCTAAACGATTGCTTGCTCAATCGAAGCTATACAGAATGAAGACAAACAAACAATGATGCGAGCAACAAGTGTTCGTGAATGGAGGGGAAGTGGGATGGAGAGAGGATAGAAAAGGGATAGAGAGGAGGAGAGGAGGGGAGCCAGACATCGTGTTTGGGAGGACTTTTCACGCGTCAGCTTGGCGCTAAACAACATGGGTTAGGGGCAGATTCGGATCTACCTCGAGTCCTGACGGCGTTTCTCAGCTTCAACTGGACAGATTGATAATCAACGCGCCCCACTTCGCGCTCATTTCCGAAGACTCATTGAACACGGAGTCGGAAGAAGGAAGGTACCAAGTAGCCAGAAGTTTCCATGTCCAGTGGAATGATAAGGCAATGTGATTCATTATCACGTGAATGCGCGTTTCGTATCGATAGACTTGCGAGTACTGTTTCGCAGTCTTGGAATGTGGTACCTTATCCCTATCCGTTCTTACGCCAGTAGAGACTGACAACAAGCAGTACAACAACAATGCAACAGATACCAGATCGACTAAATCTAGAACACAATTGTGAAATGGATGTTTCACTGAGTCACTCCCTCGCTCGATGGAATTGAACCCTATTTATTCGTAAAAACCAGGAACCAGGAAACGCAATGCCAGACAAGAACCGAAAGAAAACTACATGAGGAAAGCAAGTATAAACTCTGTACATACTATAAGAAGACGCCGTTTTACCCGTATATCAAGCTACTAGTTGTACTCGCTGCTGGGCCGCTCATTCCCAAGTAAAAATTTAGGTAGCTTAAGAAAACACCTGTCGAGCAAGCAAAGGATATTCAGTTTAAGCCTTGCTTTTTTTCTTATCCTTCTTGTATTTCTTAGACTTCTTCTCCACTTCTGCGTCATCGTTGTCATCCCTCCGCCTCTTCTTACTCGTGGTCTCTGGCTCCACCTCTTTCTTGCTCTTCTCTTTTTTATCCTTCTTCTCTTTCTTCTCTTTTTTCTCTTTCTTTTCCTTCTTCTCCTTCTTCTCCTTCTCTTTCTTGCTCTTCTTGGTGGTCTCGTCATCTGAAACTTCGTCATCATCCTGATCGGCAGGGACCACAATGTCACCCAACACAGCATCCATAGCAGATTTCTATGAATGTCAATTGCAATGTTCACCCAAAAACAGATGAGGAAGCGTACCATGGCATCCTGGTTTTTCGTAGGTGCAGTACCATTGGCATAGAAGTCTAAACGCTCCTCAACCTGGTTCCTTAGGACTTCTCCAAACTTGGTAGTGGGGTTCTCGGAAAAAGCATCGATTCTGGATGCAATAGAACATTTGTTTGCCAAGAATCTGGAAATGCGGCCCTTGTTCTTCGCGCCGGCCCTTCCAATAAAAGAGGAGTGGTAGATGAGACCGTACTTAGGAGTGTTGCCTTTAGTTTTGAGCGCACGGAAAAGCGCCTTCTCAGCACCAAGAATCTGGACGGTAGAAGCAGGGTACTTGGATAAATTCGTCAAGGAACCGGCGTGAGAAATGAGACGAGCTGCGACGACTTCACCGATGAGCTTGCCCAAGTTAGGGGCGACGATAGACATCTTGTCGGTCAAGTACTCATAGATCTGTTTGCGGAAGTCGGCGAGCGAAACAACCTTAGTGGAGAAGGTAATGATATTGTCCATATCGGCTTCAGAGATGTCTTGACCCATGGACATCTTGGCGGCATCAATAATGCTCTGCGACAGTTCTTGATCGTCATTGACATAAGTGGCTAGCTCATGGAGTTGCTCGTTGCTAAGATTCTTCTTGTCCTTGATGTAGGTGACCAACTTGCAATAGGTGTAGTTATCTGAGACAATCTTGATGAGTTCCGGGAAATGCCATCCGTACCATTCACTTTTGATAGGTTAGCATAAAGTGAATTGCATAGTCAGAGTGATTGAACGCCTACCGAACGCGCATACAGAAAGTGTTGATATCTTTGTCCATCAAATCCAGCAGCGCGATAGACTGAATGATGTGGTTGTCGTTCTTCTGAACTGAGAACTTTACTTTCGCACGGGAGTATGCGTGTCCCAACCCCAGCTGCGCTCGGCCCATATCGCCAGGCTGTAGCTGCTTCAACAGCTTGTCCCCATGCAGACGCAGTCCACGGAGTAGGTCCTGCACAACCTCATTCGTTTCACAGTCGACACCGGGAATAGAGGCCTTGATAGAAGAGGCCAAGAACTTGTCGGCAACACCAAGAACAACTTTCTTCTTCTTTCCGCCCTTGGGAAGATTGACCTCGAGGAGCGCTAAAAGGTGAGAACTTGCGATACCCTCGGAGACGTCATTTGCATTCTCAAGAGCTTGAGCGGCACCCCTAGATATTGGAGATTAGCCGGGGCGCAGGAAGTTGGAATCGATTCTGCTGGATGGAAGAACGGACTGGAAAGGCGCAAAAGAGACCAGCTTGACCATCTTTCCGAACTTTCCCAGGTCGGAGGCTGCGTCCTGAACTTCCTTCAGACGATTGCCAATGGTGTCGGGTTGCTGGACGACTTGATACAGGCCGTAGCCAACCGGGGCCTCCTGGAGAAGATAATCGACAGCCGACATTTGGTGGACGTTGGCGGTGAAGACTGTCGGGAGAGGATATTTACGAAGTGGATTGGTTGGTTGGATATATGATCGCGACGCGAAGAAAGAGAGGCTGACCGAGAGGAAAATTTCGGTGGTTGTACGCTAGGCCACAAGAGGTTAGTGGATGATAATGCGGCGGAAAAGTCCCACCTCAATTCAGTTGCATGAGGGAGGTCACCATCATTACGGCTACTCTCCACCTAATAATTATCAATACAACCCTTCTTCATCTCATCACTACCCCAAAATGTCAGCCACATCTCTTCTAAATCCCAAGGCGGAATCCCTTCGAAGAGGAGAGGCGCTAAGAGTCAACATCGCTGCTGGCGAAGGTATGCATGGCCGCTGCACGGATCTAGTCTATTAATTCGGTATCAAACAAGTCCCTGATAATTTTCTGCAGGCTTACAGGATGTCCTCAAATCGAATCTTGGCCCCTCTGGAACTTTAAAGATGCTGGTGGATGGCTCTGGGCAGATCACATTGACGAAGGACGGGCAGAAGTTGTTGCGAGAGATGACAATTCAGAACCCCACAGGTAGCTACATCCATCTCATTTGTCCAAATGTTTCCAGCATATTGGTCCTCAAAGAACCTCGCTAATGTTTCTCCGAAGCTGTAATGATTGCTAGAGCAGGTACGAAATATGAAATCTAGGGTGGGGTATAGTGGGGTGTCGAATACTGACGATAGTAGCAACTGCTCTGGACGACATTGCTGGAGATGGTACAACGAGTGTGGTTTTGTTGGTTGGAGAGCTTTTAAAGCAGGCAAAACGATATATTGAAGAAGGACTCCACCCCCGAGTCATCACTGAAGGTTTTGAGCTCGCCAAAGTGGAAGCACTTAAGGTACGGCCCCGGGCAATACATACCACCGGAGTACTATTCTAACAGCTTCAGTTTCTTGACGGTTTCAAAATAAACAAAGAACCTGATCGCGAACTCCTCCTTTGCGTTGCTCGTACTTCGCTCTCCACCAAGCTTGATAAGACGCTTGCAGAATCGCTTACACCGTCCATTGTCGACGCTGTCCTAGCCATCTACCACCCACCTAACAAACCCGACCTACACATGATTGAGATTATGAAGATGCAGCACCGAACCGCGTCAGAAACAAAACTGATCCGTGGACTTGCCCTCGATCACGGCGTCCGCCATCCGGACATGCCCCGACGAGTAGAAAACGCGTACATTCTCACATTAAACGTTTCTCTGGAGTTCGAAAAGACCGAGGTCAACTCTGGATTTTTCTACTCTTCCGCCGAACAGAGGGATAAATTGGTCGAAAGCGAGCGGAGATTCGTGGACGAGAAGCTGAGGAAAATTGTGGAGCTGAAAAAGCAAGTGTGTGGAGACGATCCTAAAAAAGGCTTTGTCGTCATCAACCAAAAGGGGATTGATCCGCTGAGTTTGGATGTGTTGGCGAAGAACGGCATCTTTGCTCTGCGGCGGGCGAAGAGAAGAAACATGGAACGGCTGCAGTTAGTTTGTGGCGGTGTATCTCAGAATTCTGTTGACGACCTAACACCCGAGGTTTTGGGTTGGGCCGGAGATGTTTACGAGCACACCCTCGGAGAGGAGAAGTATACCTTTATTGTAAGTTATGCTCATTGCCAATCTTCTGAACCGCCTCTAAGCATCTCTCCAGGAAGATGTCAAGGACCCCAAATCTGTCACCATCCTGATCAAGGGCCCGAATGCCCACACTATCACTCAGATCCAGGATGCTGTGCGCGACGGCCTTAGGAGTGTCTACAACATGATTGTCGATCAATCAGTTGTCCCTGGCGCTGGAGCATTCCAAGTTGCCTGCCACGCATACCTTACCGGGGAATCTGTACGTAAGTCGATCAAGGGCAAAGCAAAGATGGGAGTACAGGCCTTTGCCGATGCTATGCTTGTTATCCCCAAGACTTTGGCTGCAAACGGTGGTTTCGATATCCAGGACTCTTGTACATTCCCCTTCAAATCACCTCTTATGATAAATAACTAATGATATTGCGCCAGTGGCTGCCCTTCAGGATGAGTATGCCGAAGGAAACGTTGTGGGGATCGATCTGACCACCGGTGAACCCATGGACCCTGTCTCCGAGGGTGTTTATGATTCTTTTAGGGTGCTCAGGAACTCGATTGCTAGCGCCTCAGGTATTGCCAGCAATTTGTTACTTTGCGACGAGCTGTTGAAGGCAAGACAGATGAGTGCCAAGGCCCCTGGTGTTGTCGACGAGTAGACATGTTGTACACGCTGTGGTTGAGGATCTTACAAGAATGGATTATGGAGTAATAGATTCTTCAGCCAACCAATATAACGAATTCTACTGTTATGCATGATATCACAAATAATTTTTGCACTAAAGGGTATCGTGCAGCGAATTATCCACCGATAGCCGGACTCAGGAAACAAGGACAGCTACTCCAATTTCCACAGATCATTTACAGCACAGAAATGGAAGAGAAGAGACGAGTTGAAGCCACAGTTCTCAATGTGAAAATGAAAGACAGAATCCCAGTTTCAACTCGCCCGACGCCTCAGAACTCCAGAAGTGAAATCCCTAAGGTACTTAGTGTAAACATTCTTAAAGAGCGGACGCCCCTCCATCCCCTCTCCATCTCAACCCTCCGGCACCTCCAGACATTATTTCGTTCTCTGGTTCATCGACCACTCGTAAACGAAACAACAAAGAAATGAACTTTTCCACTCTCTCCCTCGCCAAAACAAATACAATTTTGGTATGACACGCCGTTGCCGGGGATGATATTGTTGTGACAAGATGCGATTAGACAGCATCAATATCGATGTCGCCAGCTTCAACGTCGAACTCAAAGTTGCATTCGTCGGCGCCCTCGTGACCTATAGTGGGAGTGTTAGTGAATATTCATAGTAAGATAGTCAATGCTGATCCGCATCATGATGGTATTGTCTACGGGCAAGAATACGAACGCCACGAAGTCCAGCCAGACAAAAAGTTTCGCAATAACTGCCTTCGTAACGCTGCAGACAAACCAAAGCATCGCAAAGCTTTGAGAGATGGACAAACCGTAAGTATCTGTCTCGTTGATCTTTGCATTCTCCGGAAGTTCGCCGTATGCCTTAAGGTTACGGGCCTCGTCGGCGGTGTACTTCAGGATTACATCTCCCTTCTCGTCCTGGTAGTCGCGCAGGGAGAGCAGGATGATGTCTCCTTGGTTGATCCAGACCTTTTTCCGCAGCTTGCCGCGGATATGTGCGAGGCGTTTTTCGCCGTCGAAACACATAGCCTCGAGGCGTCCGTTCCCAAGCATTTTCACAACTTGTGCGTATTCTGCGTGTTATATTGTTAGCTCACCCTAGCTATAGTGCCGGAAAAAGGCTTCGTTGTGATAATGATGGATGGCGATGGCGATGGCGACGGGCGCAATAAAAGGCAGGTTAGGATATGGATGGCAACAAACCTTGGCCGTCTTCTTTGAAGGTCAACTCTCGCTTCTCATTGTCATTCTCGTTTTTTCCGCGACGCCTGTTCTTTCCTCCCTATATTCATGAAAAACATAGGGTTAGCCATATTGTATCGGCGCTGCGGGAAGGTGGCCGCCCGCTAAAATATCTCGGCGGTGCCTGATGCCCCCGAAGCGGGGGCGGGGTAGCACGCAAAGCGGTTATTCGTACCTTTCCCTTATTCTTAGGCATGATGAAAGAAGTTTCTGGTATATGTGGAGGTTCGGTTTATGAGGAGCTTTTTCGAAGCTCTGTTGCGCGAGGTAGGCGAGATGGAACTGATTGCTTGTGGGTTGCTCCACGAATGTGTGAGTGTTTGACATGGTGCAGCGCCGGTAAATGCATGAATTTATACTTTTTAGGGTCTAGGGCTTAGGCTTTGAATTTGGCCCCGCTGTGTAACACTCACTTATTTTCAATGACTGCAATTGTTACACCCCGCGAAACCTCGAAATAAAGCTTCCATTCAACCCCTCCTTTCTTGAACCGCGACAGTGACGACAAGATGAGCTCCAAGAAGAACAAGCCCGCAGCTGGTGGGAACAAGAAACGGGAAGACCAGCAGCGGGAAAATATCTTGCAAGCGGTTGTAAGTTCGGTTCTTTCGCCGGGGGAGATTCCACATCTGACTCAATACCCGTGCAACAAAAAGGTTCTCACAGATTCATATCAAACCAGATTCCGGCCGCTCACTCTGGAAACAGCAAGAGTTCGTCTGCTCCAGAAGAAATCCCTCCACCGCCCTATGCTAAATCTCGTCGTCTTCGTTGTTGTGACAGTGTCTCCTCCCGCTCGCAAACGTCCCGCTGATCGATTATACCCTTGAATTCCTTTCCCTCGCTGGTGTAGAAGATGTTTTCATCTTCGCCTCAGCGCACGCCGACAAGATCGAGGAATACATTCGTAATTCAAAGTGGAATATGCCCTCGTCACCGTTCACAAAGTGCCAGATTGTCATGTCGCCCTCGAGTTTGTCTGTCGGCGACGCCATGAGGGAACTCGACGGCAAGAGCATGATCACGACCGACTTTCTGCTGGTGAACGGTGACTTTGTCAGCAATTTGCCTCTTGAGGGAGTATTACAGACCCACCGAGATAGGAGAACAAAGGATAAGAACGCCATTATGACAATGATTTTAAGAGAGGCCGGCTTTGAACACCGAACAAAGGCACGAGGAGAGTCCGGCGTCTTTGTTATAGATGAAGCGTCTCATCGTTGTGTGCACTACGAAGAGATGCGACCCAGTGACGAGGGCACAATCCTTCTTCCCTCCGAACTCAGGAAACAGCACCCGCAACTCCGAATCCGTGCCGATCTTATCGATTGTCAGGTTGATATCTGCTCACCCGATGTTCCGGCGCTCTTCACCGAGAACTTTGATTACCAGCATATCCGTCGCCATTTCTTACACGGAATCTTGACGGATTATGAACTCTATGGAAAGACGATACATACTCACATTGTGTCCGAGGGCTACGCTGCTAGAGTTAGGAGTCTACAAACATATGATGCCGTAAGCAGGGACATTATTGGACGATGGACTTTCCCTTTGGTTCCCGACAATAACCTCGGACCTGACCAGAACTACACCATGGAGCGTGGAAATATCTATAAAGAGGAAGATATAACGTTGGCCAGAAGCTGCTTAGTGAAGAGAAATACGATCCTAGGGCGAGGGGTCAGCATAGGCGAGGGATCAGTCGTAGGGAATAGCGCCATAGGAGCCGGATGTAGGATCGGAAAGAATGTGGTGCTAGATAGGGCATACATATGGGACAATGTGGTAATCGGTGATGGATGCAAGATTCAGAATTCCATCATTGCCAGCGGCGCAGTACTAGGTGAAGTCTGTCTTATAAGGGGCTCGATCGTTTCATTCGGCGTTAGAGTCTCTCAAGGAGCAGAGTTGGGCCCTTCGAGCAAAATCTCAAGTTACAACCGGAGGAAAACCCGGTTAGCCTCGGAAAATACTGAGGAGGCAATCTCGGGAAGCGAATATGACGGCTCAGACTCTGAATCGGAGGACGAACAAACTTCTGCGGAGCAAGATGGACTCGGTATATTTTACAGTCCACAAGAATCTAGCCTGCATCACTGACCTAGATTTCTAGCTTACTCGGTTCAACATCTCAGTTTCTCCGATTCCGATATCTCTACGGTTCCAGGTGAAGATTCCGACTCAGACTCCGATTCTTCGGATGGTGGAATCATCCCTCGTGTCAGTAAAAACGGCCGCTCAGACTCCATCACCTCGTTCGAAGATGGTGATGAGTCGTGGCACCGCGAAGCATCAACGTCATTGCTCAACGCTATGGAGAATGACCACCCGACGGAGGTGGCTAACCTTGAACTCAACGGCTTACGAATGACGGCCAACGCCGGTTTCCATCAGGTCCGCCGCGCAGTAGTCACAGCTCTTGTCACTCGCATCGAGCAAGTCGTAGCCAAAGACACGATAAGCACTGGAGTAGCCTCAGCTAAGGTCTTGAAGCGCTGGGAAAGCACATTCAAAAGATGTGTTTTTGAGAGAAAAGACCAGGTTGACTTCTTATTGCTCCTACAGAAGGAATGCTGCAGTAGAGCAAGTGGCGGTGCGCTGTTGCTCAACATTGTGCAGGTACTAAACAACACGTTGGAATTGGTTATGGAGGAAGCCGTTAATAATTGGTGGCTTGATGAGAGAAGTAGCACGGACGAAAAGATGCTGGCTGTGAGGAAGCCTACTGAAGCGTTTGTGAAATGGCTCGCGGAGGCGGAGAGTGAGAGTGAGAGCGAGGACGAGGACGAGGAGGAGGAGGATAGCGATGATAGCGATGAAGAGTAGAAACTAGAAAATTTGGGGCAACGGGATTAGATTTGATGGCATTTCTTTTGTATGGCATGGAGTCACGGTTGTTTAGTTTTTTAAAACATGAGCGAGGCGCCGTCTGGAGTCTAGAGTAAATGTTGTGTGTTACCATAGAGGCGTACTCTAGCCTCTAGCAGGCTTTTACACACGCATGGAGGCAGCTCGACAGCTAGGAGATCTTGTGCGGCTATTGAATTCGCTTAGACACTACCTAGGCTCTCGACTACAGCTAAACTGCGGCTGAGTACGAGTACACATCTAAAATTAGGTCCGCGTTTTAGAACAAGGGATTTCCTGCTACTACTGTAACGGTCAAGAGGGATAGTACGTCAGCTGTCAAAGGGGGTGTTCGTACTCGAAAATATTATACCATGTCAGCGTCAGTTTGAAGCTGTACTTAAGTCCAAAATATGTCAGTGAGGTCGGCCATAGCCTAGGAAATATAGGTCAAAAAATGTTATTTTGAAGTTTTAGGATGAAAACAGAAGAATGTTTTGGGGAAGTTTCTTGGCCGTGATCAACAAAGACATGATAAAAATGACATCCAGTCTTGGATTATCGTACCTTCAAACAAGTTGTTCTACTCAAAATATATGTCAGACCTTCGGTGTACCACAATATCTACATGTCAGCTGAGAGGAGTGTACTATCCCTCTTGACCGCTACAGTACTTTCAAAGTGTGAACTCGACCTTGTCTCATCTCCGGCCTCTCATTCCCGAGTGAGGTTGCGAGGCAACGAGAAACGAGGTACGAGTGGCTACCCTGGGTCTGGGCACGAGACAAATCTCGACGGGTGATTTTGACTACTGTTCAGAGGCTCTGAAATCCCGCATTCGAATACAACCGATGGCTCAATTGTGATACCGAAAAAGGAACAAGAGTAGACCTTTGGATATGCCCTTACAATGGTAATATATATATACTTCAAATAGGTACAACACATCAAACCCCTGATCTTTTCTTATTGGCTGGTTGAACCTCAAACAAACGTTCTGCGGCCGCTTATTGACAATTTTAGTGTTTGTGGGTGTTTATGGCACATGTGGGATAAGCAAGTAGCATTGGAGGTGGAGGATTCAGTTCTTGGATTGCTTACATTTCAGGATGGATTCGAGACAGCAACGTACAGTATAGAATGCAATTGAGCGCCTTTCAGTCAGTTTTCAAGACAACACCCCAAATACTGTTATCCAACCCCGCACTCAATGATGCAGAATCTTGGCCGTTGTTTGAAACCGTACCGGTACCAAGTCAGAGCAAGCAACGGAGGCCAAATACGGCATCTCTAGATCATATTAAGATAAGAAAAAACGCCCTGGGGTGGAAGTGTATCAAGAACCAGATATATCAGGGCCAGGCTATATCCCAAGGCACACAGAGTCAATTATTTCTTTCTGATTATCACTCATCCTTGCAGGTTACCTGCCCTTCTTTGGAAACCGGTGATGCTTGAGTGCAATACTGTACTTGGTACCGCCACGTCGCTGACCGGTGATGCGGTAGGAAGGTACTTCGTTCTGGCCAACCACAGCATGCAACATGGTTTAGACGGAATGCTGAGTACTTCCACCGTGTCAATTTTTCAATAAATGACACCTTCGTGTTTGATACCGACTTTATCTTGTCAATCACCAAAATGCAACAAGGGACCGCTTGCGGCGTGAGTTAGCTAGTTGACCTGTCAAAAAAAGTCTGTTCATAACAAAGCTTAGAGTGCATTTAGGTCGAACGATTTGGTCGATATTATTTAAGGCAATCACAATTTATTTAGGCAAGTTGTATTTGTGCTGGTGGGAATTTATTTCTGCCCAACAGTCCAGTTATTGAGTGGGGGTGTTGGAGCAGTTGGGACAGTGGTATTCAAGGGACCGTTTGGATGTTTCCCGATTAGAAAGCTGTGATTCGGTTTGATTACAACCAGGCGTACGACTTCCCACCTGCCGTATTATGCAATCTCTGGTTCCTATCCCTACTTTCGGATTCTTTCGAATTCCTGCTAAATTCCCTCCAGGTTCGGTGAGTCATATTACGGAGATAGCATGAACTCCAGGGGGAATGGAATGTGGCCCAAACGCATGCGAGATCGTTTTGGGCGTTTTAAGCGCTCTGAAATGACAAAAACGACAAAACGTGCGGTGCCGCTAAACCCCAACCCAGTCGAAAAGCGGTTATAGATACAAGTGGCTAGCGTGGCGCGCTTAAATGACTCTACAAGTACTTACATGCGCCTAACACCCCACCTGATAGAACGAGCCGCGCCACCATAGCCTCGTCTACGGAATGGTAAATGGTAAATCTGAGCTGAGTTGTGAACTGAAGAATCGTTGTCAGTACAACCCCGTCGCCTAGGGCCGGCAGCTAATGGACTTGTACATGAAGATAGGAATTGTCACTCCGGTTTGTAGAGAGTGCTGCTGCCTGGGCCCGGAAGTTTCTAAATGCGGTGAAACCGGCGACACAGCGTTATCAAATGGCAATCACGCAGACACTACTGGCAGGCACCTACATGGAAGTGCTAGTTTAAAAAAGCGACCACCCCGCAGAATATAGGGAGACTTCAGACAGAACGCACAGTCTCAACCCTATTCATACGTACGGTATACCCTTTGATTCATACTTCATAAACAAATACAACAGAACACAAACTTTTGGATATCTTGGAAATATATCGGTCCTCAGGATACTCGCATTTCTACTGCATGAGAATTGGCACCACCAGCATACTTAGCTGCAGAACATACTGCCACTACCAGCATGGAGAGGAACGGTACGTTCTAGCCATGGGCAATATGGAATGGGTGCGTGCTAATTCAATGTAGTCAACCTCCGTTTCTCTCGTCTCCAGGCTTCTCCGGTCATGCCACTACAGGGGACAAGAGAACCACCCCGGTTATCTCGTCTCCAGGTTTCTTCAACCGCGCCACGACAGGGAACGACAGAAGCCCTTCGGAGTGATGAGCTTACTTTCCTCATCAATCATATATTTTTGCCACCAAAGCTACCGCAGGCAGAAGAATCATCCACTACTAAGAAGGACCGGATATTAGTCAAGGCCTTGAAGGCTGCAGCTGAAAAATATCGAGATGTCGAAGGCGTTCATGGCAAGGAACGGATGGTCATTGTTTGTAACATGCTTTCGTCTTATCTAGCCATCAAATCTAGCGGACAAGGTGCTATCTCTGCAGCTATACTCGGGGAGAAAATTCGTGATATGAAATCCGGAGGTAATGGGAACCATGTTTGCTTTTACATCTTGATATCACGACAATTAATAAGCTTACTTTATCAGATGTCATTGCATTGGACATTTCAGCGCAAAATGCCGGCTTAGTACTTCGGCACGCCCACAACGAGATGATCTTTGAAACATTCGAATTGTCTCCTGCCCCTGCGGAGGTGACAGAAACTTCGGGAAGACTTCGTTGTTCCTATCCAGGCCCCATCATAGCCGTAGGAATCGAAACCGCTATGGATCCGGCGTTTGTGGAGAATTTGGCCTTGTTCCTGGAAGAAATGGATATCGAGGAACTCGAGCAAGTAGTTCCCGTCATAAAAAAGGCTGGTGCAAATATGCCTGAGTTCAGAGACACCAACAATCCAATGTTTATCACCAGCATGCTATCGGGCATATTGCGCGGTCTCGGGCGTCCAGTGGATTCAGCCGGGCTCCGAATCCAGAAAAACATTCGTGACGATGTACTCTACCATAAAGCTCGAGGACCATGGAGGCGATCTCCCCTTTGGCTACTTCTGAGAGTTGCGCTGCAGACAACGTTAAGGAATGGAGAGGAATATGATCTCTATAAAGCCTTTATGCTATATTTTATGACCGATATTTTGGACAAGGCTCTGCGGAGTGTCTGTGAGAGCGAGACCCTCTTTGTCATGAATGCAAAGTTGGCTCGTCGTATCCTCAAAGCAGGGGATGGTTTGCCGGAATTCGTCAAGAAGCGAGTTGAGGGTGTGGTAGGACAAGTCAGAGAACATCTTGAGAAAGAATGGGTTCAAATACAAGGCAATAATTCAAACCCAAACCAGTGGAACCCCGACCAACTATCATTCGAGAAAGATACAGCACTTTCTCTGCATACCAGCAGATCCTATCTTAATGAAGTTCTGGGTCGTAATAACAGGATCCAATCTAAGACTAAATTTAAGCCTTCGGGTGACATACGGATCTCATGCAACGTCAACGAGCTGCCCTCGCTAAAGAAGGGAGGGAGAACAGGGTTCGAGCTTTTCCTATTGCTGGGAGACTTCGAGAGCTGGGTTGAGCATAATCTTGATGGATGGCAGTCTGCAAACATCCGTCGCGAGGCGGCTTGTCAGGATATTGGGAATATCATTAAGCAGTATACGGACATTGCCAAAGACCTATATGATAATAGCCCTGAGAACCTCTCCATTATGCTTCTAACGACAATGGAATTATGGGTTGTCTTGGACAAGACAGCCTTGCATCACTGCAAGCTAATGGAGAAATACTCGCCCGAAATCCCGGAATCTCTTTTGGACCCGCTTCTTCTTCGGAAGCGGAAGGAGATGGTGCGACTTAATGAGATTGAGACGTATATACGGACTCGCCAGGACCGGGCAGATAAACACAGCTATCCGCGGATTCTATCAGAGGATTCTGGCACAAATACATTTGCGGTCCGATTCTTTGAAGGATCACCTGACCATCGCCAGCTTACTTCACGGATTGAGGCCCAAGCGCAGATTGAGAGATCTCAGAAGGAGGACGAATATCACCGCAAAACTCGAGAATATGACGATCTTATGCGGAGGAGGAACGAAATGTCGTGTGAATACTACTGGAAAGTGAACTGGCGAGGTCGCGGGCACAATGCACACGCCCCAGGTTGCGCCCGATGCGCTTTAGAGAGGCAGGCCGGGGGCATGCACATAAATGTCCATGAGTGGCCTCTTCCCTCCTCTGAGTTGAAGAAGAAAATCGCTGTCTTTGAGCTCCAGCGTCCTGCCGGATTTTCTGTCTGGAGAGATATTACGTATCTTATCTTAGTCGATGTCTGTACACCAGCAAAGTTTGTCTCAGAAACAGCCCCTGGGGGAAATATCGCCAAATACAGCAGTCTGCGGTCTCATTATTCATCAGCTTCGCGTGTGACCTTGTCATCGAAGAAAAAGTGCTTTCTCAACGCACATTATAGTCAACGTAGCTTCCCTACCCAACTGGAAACCATTTGCGTCAACAATGGGTTGGGTTACCAGCTTTACGATCAAGATAAAGGTGGTTGGGTCGAAGAAAATCTCAGGAAGTGGGATGTGAGGCCAATGTGCACTTTCCAGCTTCCCCCCGGGCCCTATCAAAATATGCAGTATACGCTCGACAACACCGTACATACATCAAACAGTGTAATAGCAAGCCAGGCTCGCTGCTCAACAAAGCTCTCATTGCATGAATTTGAGGCGTTCGGAGAACTAAGATCAGGACATCTTCTGCAATGGATGAATATCGCACGCGAACTCCGCTCTCGCAATCTTACATGGGTTAACGAAGAAGTAGGCATTCTTCTGATGCAGACTGTTTGGCAAGCGGGTCCGAATAACTCAGGAGTTTGGTGCCGCGAATCTCACCTGGATCCAGTGGACTCTGCTTTCGGAAATGCATTGTTAGACGAAATCGAAGAAGTTTGGACCAGAATAAGAGACAACTGGAGGGAGATTACTTCAGCGCATTCATTAATAATACTATCTACCCGAATTTTGTCGTTCAGCACCGCCGAGAACATCAAGGATAGGGCTGCTGCACTACTAAGAAAAGCACGCATTATCACTCTTGCTTGGACTCGTCAACTCATCGATAAACTAGATAATAGCGAAAAACAGGACGACAAAACAGCCCAAAACCTCAGGCTCCGCCTTGTTCAGGTGGCTGCCACCTGTCGTACCACATACGATGTTGATTATGCCGACCTATGGCGGGTTTTAGGGCCTGACGATCTCGAAACAGCGATTGAATGTGCATTCATCCTCCATGATAACGCGCCGGTAAATTTGAACGATCTATCCCCTTTGATGCGAGCCCTTCTGGAGAGAAACCGACGTCTGAGCTGGAATCTCGAACCCAAGCTCAGAGGTATGATCCTCCAAACTCAGCCATGCCGAGCAATGAACAATTGCATTGAGCAAGCTTGGTCGGCTTATGTTCCAGGCGGTTGTTGGGAGGCATTAAAAATGCACTATGATAGATGGGTCGTCACAAAAACGAGTCCAGATGCAAACGCAAAAACATATGATGTTCAATGCAATCTTTTGATTGGCCAGCTCCTCATCGATGGTACTCCGTTAAAGAGGCTTCCGCCGGATTATATAGCACATCCGACATATCTCAGAACCTTTGGTGATGTACGCGCATATAAACTCCTTTTACACAGAATGATAACTTACTTCAACGTTCATTTAGAAAGTATTCGACGTTTGTCCGGGAAGCGCTGGCATGCGCTATCAGTCAAAGAAAAAGTATCATGGCTTTCAGGTATTAGCTCACTAGTCGAGAGTCCAAACAACCTGCTTACTTCGCACAGCTCTCATTTTCTATGGAGTCCACAGAACTGCTTATAAGGACCACTACGAAAGATGACCGCACTCTGGAGCTCATACCACACTCGAAGTTTCATGGCGATTTTCCGAAACATTTTGTGGAAAACTATGCGCACTGGATGGACATCCATTCAGGGGAGATTGAATTCCGTCCGCTAGGTTCTCAATGGGACGAGTGTTGTCGTAATCTACGGGTTTTTTGCCGCGAATTAGTGATGGAACGTGATGGAAGGCGCTTTTTGGATGTTCGAAGTGCATCTGCTAAAATGATCTACTCGATTTTAGGGGTTTTGGAGTATAGCGACTATGTGGAGATAACTATTACAAACTTGGGGGATGTTGAAGTGAATTTGCCCAGGTTTCAAATGGTCTTTTTCTTGAACGAGGATAAGAAATTGGAATGCCGGCAGTTTCGGGACATGATAGTCGACGAGAACCAATCCTTCGGAACATTAACTGGCCTCCGCACTCGGCTTGTTTTGCGTTACAAAGGCCGCGGTAAAGATTCTCACTGTCGAAAAGTGTTGATTCCATACGGAAAAGTCGCTTACGGAACCGTTGGCTCGCACGTCGAAGTTACTATCTGCACTAAAGAAGATAAAACCGTTGTTTATCATCATTTTGATATTGATACTACTCTTTGGCGACTTTCCGGGAGTGGCGGCCTTTCGAGCCGTTTATACAAAATCTATCTTCACGCCCTCACCTCTCACTGTCTACCTGACTCGTTGAGTGGGAGGACTGGCACAGAGGAAGCGCTATATGACCTGAATTCAGCTGCCGTGTGGTCATTTAAGGAATTGGAGGGTGTTGACTTAGACCTTCTGAACCACATTGCAGGATTGACGCCGGCGAGAATGCCCTATCCTAAGCACCTACGGAAGATGCAGACGGTGAGCTGGAACGATCTTCCACCACTTTCTCAGCATGAGGGCTTCTACCAGACCGTTCAGAGAATCCTTGAATACAACTCCCGCTTTGAGTTCTTCCAGGACGATGAATTGCCTGCCTCGAAAGTGGAGATCCGGGAAACAGAGCCATACTTAGTCAATAAAGCAGCCATGAGGAACAGAGCCTTCCAAGCCGAAGATTTCGGCAACTCGAATGTTGCCTTAGGAGAGGATCGCACATATATATCCCGCGATGTTCCTTCTAGAAACACTGTTTCACTGGAATCAAAAGTGTGTGCTGTTGCCCGCAATACAAATAATTGGTCGACTTCACTAGATACTGCCCCTGGCCTGCTAGAACGATTCGAAGGCTGGAGTAATTTGGCAGGCAATGGAACTACAATCGCTCTTGGATACGATAGCAGCTGGCTCAAGGCAAACCTCCGTGGTGTGTGGTGCTCACTTTATGACACGTGTCGTATGACCACAAAAGATGATCGATACAGTCTTATGTTCCTATTGGCGCCCATGATATATCGCTCTGAAAGCCCTATCGACATGCAACTTGTGTGGACATTACTAGCGTTTGCAACGATACCCAAGTTTGAAAGTATCAGGGTGCCGGATTATGATTCCTATGACTTAGGAAGAGGCTACCATCCTGGCAGCGACATCTTATCGACGGTCCAGAAATTTACTGTTTCCTTCGAACGTAGTAAGGAGTGGAGTGAACCGCAGCGGATGCATGAAAGCCTAGAGAGTTGGTATGACAGAAGGGAGCAACTTTACGACGATCACCTTAAATCTCAAACAGATGGCTTGGTGAAATGGTTCCAGTCGGAATGGATTTGTGATATTCCGGCGTTGTATGCGACCAACAACTATCCACTGTTTAAGGTGAAAGAAATGCAAGATGCTATAAATTCCTTGTTCCATAACTGCTACAAGAATCTACAGTTTAAGAACCACATAGAGGAAGTTCAACAGATCCTAGACTTGGCACGCTCTAATGAAGGGGATTTTCCAACCTATATGTTCTCACCCTGCGAAGCAGCAAGGGCACGCGCCCCATATATATCCATCGCGGAGTTATCAATCACACCAACCGAGCGGATGTCACAAGCACGTTCTATCATAATTCGACGCAGTAGACCCACACCGGACGGCCGAAACACCCACCTTGATGACGGAAGATTAAAGAGTCTTCTCCTTAGACTCAAGGAGAAATCTAACAGCGACTTTAAAAAAAGCTACATGGAAGATTTACTAGAGAGTCTCTCAGTTTTCCAGAAGCAGGCGGAATCCACGCCCAATTGGGGGATGATTCATGATCAACAAGTTGAGCTGTTGGAAAGGTTTCGACTCAGATGCAGGAGCCGCCTTGATTCGATGTTTAACGCAATCCGAGAGAAACTGGAATTACCGCGAGTCAGTGGCTACACGAGAGAACTATTGAGAATGGCCGGATTGTGGCCACGCATCACCCCAACCTCGTTGCTTGGATTACTGGCAAAGCCTACCTCCATGGAGCTTGATTTTGAATGGAAACAAACCCTGGTAGACTATGCGGTAGCAATGACAGATTTTCAGCGGGCGACCCGTTTGCATATTGTAGCACTGGATAACAATCAGAAAGAGCTGGTGAAGGAGGCGGAAAACCCTGGCCATAAAGACTGGGATCCTATGGAATACCCTGACTGGATACTCCTCGAGATAGAAAACAATTTGCTGATCAGACCAATTCAAGCCCAGATAGCATCTCGGATGATTGATCCCCCGTCCGGTCGCAGCGCTGTCCTTCAGTTAAACATGGGAGAAGGGAAAAGCTCGGTCATTGTACCCATCGTTTCTGCGGCTTTGGCGGATGGCGAAAAGCTAGTTCGGGTAGTTGTCTTGAAGCCGCTAGCCACGCAAATGTTCCGTCTGCTCGTTCAGAAGCTTGGAGGCTTGACGAGCCGTCGTATATTCTACATGCCTTTTAATCGGAACATAGGAGTGGATTCTACAGTAGCAACGCAAATTAGGGGTCTCTATGAAGAATGCATGAGGACAAGGGGCATTTTACTTGTTCAACCTGAGCATTTGTTATCGTTCAAGCTCATGGGATTTGAACAGCTGGAGCATAAGAGCAACGAGGTCGCAAAAAAGTTACTCGACACATCTCGGTGGCTAGAGGAGAAAGCCAGGGACATTTTGGACGAGAGTGACGAAATTCTTCACGTTCGTTATCAGCTTATATACACTCTCGGGAAGCAGACGTGGCTCGATCACTCACCAGACCGCTGGGTCATCCTACAGGATCTATTCAACTTGGTCCGAGAACATGCTACAGACCTACGAGATGATACGGACCTACCAGAAGAATACTCTAAAGGAGTTGAAATCAGTGGTGAATCTCCTGGTTGTTTCCCGCAAACCCGCATTCTAGAATATAAGGCCGGTCAAAAACTCCTTGATGATCTGGAGAACGATATTTCATTAGGCAGACTTCCACATCTCTCTATTCGGCTTTGGCCTACTGAGACTAGGCAGTTGGCGTCTAAGTTCATTCGTGATCCTAATATGAGCGAGGAGAAGAGCAAACGACTTTTCTGTGGCCTCCAGAAGGCCAGCAGTGGCTCAGACTCTGATTGGAAAACCTTATTGCTGCTTCGAGGAATGATTGCCCATGGGATCCTTCTTACTGCCCTACGTGACAGACGATGGAGAGTGGATTATGGCCTCGACGAGAAACGATTCCCACCCACATTACTCGCGGTGCCCTATCGAGCAAAGGATTGCCCAGCCCTCAGAGCCGAATTCAGTCACCCTGACATGGCAATTACACTCACCTGTCTCTCTTATTACTATGGAGGGTTGAAAGATTCCCAATTAGAAGTATCGTTCGCCGCATTATTGAAATCCAATAATCCACCTGCGGAATATCAAAGGTGGGTTGGGGGTGATTCAACCATTCCTGAAAGCATCAGGACGTTATCGGGGGTGAACATCGACGATTTCGACCAACGCTCAAAAATAGTCTTTCCTAAGTTACGGAACAGAAAGAGTGTAATCGATTTTTACCTATCACAAGTTGTATTTCCAAAGGACGCCAAAGAATTCCCTCACAAACTATCAACATCTGGATGGGATTTGGCTGAGAAGCGGGTACTGCCTACCACAGGCTTCAGTGGTACGAACGATAACAGGTAAGCATGGAGCACATTAGTGATATCACAATACTAACCCCAATCCCCAAGATTTTTACTTCCCCTCTCTTTGAAACAGGACGACGTTCCCGAGAATGAAGGTACAAATGCAAAAGTCCTCCAGTGAGTACTGTTCCGGTGACAACGGCTTTGACAAGAATTTACCTAATACCAATGACAGTTACCTTCTCAAGGAAGAAAATGATCATTACCAATGTATCAAGTCAGGAAATGATAAGGTCAGCGCTCTTCTCGAGATGATTGTTACACAGAACCACAAAATTCGCGTCATATTGGATGTTGGAGCCCAGATATTGTTGGAGAACAAAGTGGTGGCTACGAAACTACTCCAGCTGGGTCAGATAACTGACTCTTCACCACAAGCGGTGGTCTACTTCGACGATCGTGACGAGCTCATTGTCCAAAAACAAGATGGCTCTACCGAATTACTGCTATATTCGCCATTCGCAAAGCAGCTGGGGAAGTGTTTTGTTTACCTCGATGAAGCACACACCCGGGGTACCGATCTAAAGTTGCCGATTGGAAGCAGAGCAGCTGTCACACTTGGTCCAAAGTTGACTAAAGACAGGCTTGTTCAAGGCAAGCACCTAGTCCATAGTCTATTAACAGTGTATAGCCACTAACTTCACGTTTTGTTACAGCTTGTATGCGAATGAGACAGCTGGGGGATGGCCACACCGTCATGTTCTTCGCACCTACCGAGGTCGACCGGAAAATATGCGATATTTCCAGTCAACATTCGCGAGAACCAAAAGCGATTGATGTTGTAGAATGGGCTATTGGTGAGACGTGTCTAGCTATCACAAACAGTGTTCCGCTCTGGGCTTCCCAGGGTCTTAGCTACCATAGGCGCCAAAAGGAATGGCTGGAATACTGGAAGGACGGTTCCCCCGGATATAACCACAGCGGAAACCTTCTTCAAACTCTGCGGGAACGGGAATCTCAGACCCTCGATGAGCTATACGGCTGTCCGTCTAATTCCAAGGACTCTTCTTCTGCAATCGGAGGTGGCTCGAACGACGAAAATATCACTGCAATACAGAAGAAATGCGACTATTTCGGCATCGATAATCTTCATGGAGTACGAACGCAAGAAGAACAGGAGAGAGAGGTGTCTCAAGAAACGGAGCAAGAACGAAACGTTGAGCGTCCACCTCAAGCTACGCCCACTGACCACTTGCTCCATCACGATGTCATACAATTTGTGACGGCTGGAAAGGAACCCGAGGTCTCAAGCGATGCGTTTATGTCCGCTTTCAGCATCTTCGACAAAACATCGGCCCCCAACCCCGGCCTGCATGGCTGGTCAGAGCAATTACTTGTCACTCGCGACTTCGCACGCACCATCGTGGAAAAAAACAAAAGTTTGCTTGACGACTATCTACGCCCTGTCAATTGGGTTCTCTCGTCGAGAGACCCAAGTATCTGTTGTCAGGTTATAATCAGTCCCTATGAAGCAAACCAGCTACTTCCGCGCATTCGTAATTCCAAGTTCGTGAGGCTTCACGTCTACGCACCGAGAGTCGCCGAAGACATGAAGACGTTCGAATCCATGAACTTCATCTCAATTCCTCCCGTACCATGTAATTCCATGGAATTTATGATGGGCGGAGTCATCGAACTCAACATCTTCGCTGGACAGCTGTGTCTCAACAGCTACGACGAGTACAAAAAAGTTTGCAAATTTCTGGGTCTGCATCTGGGGAGTGTAGAGAACGGAGACGAGGGTCATATTGATAGCGAAGGTGGATTCATGTCGTGGGGACGGCGCCAGATATTAGGCATTCAAGATTCGCCGTTCAAGCAAAATCCGGTGAGCCGTATCAAGAGTTTTATTATGTTTAGAAGGAAGGGGCAGGACTATTTGGAGACGCATATGGGGAAGCTGTTGCGCGGGGTACCGTTGTTGGAGAAGGATTTCAGTTAGTTTGGATGTTTTGTTTACTTTGTTCGGTGTTTTATTTAGGGTGACTTTGGATTATTATACTATACTGAATATCGGGTAGGTTGACTAGTAGAACGTGCGGAATTTATTCATGTATTGGAACTCCTGAAATTTGGTTGCAGGATACTTGAACTTGTATCATTTCAATGTTGAAGGAGAGGGCGAGCCGGGCACCATAGTACACCAAGGCTGTTTTATCAATAGTCTAGTAGAACGTTTACATTCCAACCTTTGATGTCTCTACATAGAAGGACTCAGATGCAGGAAATAGTACAGCAAGATATCGAGCAAAAATCACAGACCCAAATAAGTGACATTGAGTGATAACATATGTGCCAAGCGAAAGTTGCTTGGCACGGCACTCCTAGAAACATCCCACCGTCCGCGTCAACCCCAACCGCACACCTCTGATATCATTTACAACCTACGCCTTACGATACCCAGAGTCGCATATACACACAACATGGCTGAATCATCTTTGGCTGCAGATTTGCTTGCCGATTTCAATGACTCCGATGAGGAGGAGGTTGACGAGAATGGTACTTCCGAGATCTCTTACGACCTTGCCGATCAGCCTAATGGCCGTCACTCCAGATCGCGCGACTTGATGGAACTCGATGGCGACGAAGAGGCCGGCGATGATGATGATGAAGAGATGACAGGAGTTGACCGCAGTGTCGCCAGGAGTGGGAAGGGAGACCTGTCAATAGACGATGACGAAGAGACGAGAAGGACCAAAGTGGAGAGCATGCATTTAGGTGGTGTGGATGATGTGGCTAGTGTGGCAAAGCTGATGAAAGTATTGGAGCCTGTGTTAGAGGTATGTTGTATTCGCTCCAGTGTCATCGATGAGCTTTAACTTTTGCTGTGCAGGAAATCGGACATTACCAATCTCTTCCCCCAACAACAACATCCCAAGGCAACGTGGAGGACAACCCCGAGTACAAGCTATTGGTACAGTCCAACGCTCACGCGGTTTCCATCGACAATGAAATCATCCTAGTACACAAGTTCATACGCGACCACTATGCAGTACGCTTCCCAGAGTTGGAAACCCTTGTTGGGAATCCCCTCGATTACGCCAAGTGCGTCTCCATCATCGGAAACAATCTCGATATCAAGTCACTAGAAGTGCAGAACGGACATAAGCTTCGAACTGTGCTCGATGGACCGACACTGATGACAGTTACTGTTGAAGCTACTACTAGTTCTGGGAGACCATTGACGGACAAGGAACTTGCAATTGTCATGCGAGCCGCGGAAATGACCCAAGCACTGGATAACGCAAAACGAACCATTACGGCATACGTTGAGTCCCGCATGTCTATCTTTGCGCCAAATACCTCCGCCATTATTGGCTCGCAGACCGCCGCACAGCTCATTAACTTCGCAGGTGGCCTCCGTGGCTTGGCTGCGACCCCGTCCTGCAACATAGCTGCACTAGGTTCGAAACGCCAGACTCAAACCGGTCTAGCTACAAATATTGGTATCAGACAGCAAGGCTACCTTTACCACTCTCCTGTGATCCGCCAGATCCCGAACGATTTAAAGAAACAAGCCATGCGAATAGTAGCTGCAAAAGTTGTTTTGGCAAGTCGAGTCGATTTCTCACATTCTTCACCAGATGGCTCACAAGGCGAAGTATTGAAAGAACAGGTTCTCGAGAAACTCGAAAAGCTCACAATCCCACCTCCCAATAAAGGCACCAAAGCGCTTCCTGCACCCGACGATAAGCCTTCCCGGAAACGTGGTGGTAGAAGAGCCCGAAAAGCGAAGGAAGCAACTGCTATGACGGATATTCGCAAAGCGCAGAATCGGATGGCATTTGGAAAACAGGAGGAAGAAACCGGCTATGGTATTAGTGATTCTACAAAGGGGCTGGGAATGATCGGTCAGCAACAGAACGGTCGTATCAGAGCTCTACAGGTTGATCAACGTACGCGAGCCAAGTTGGGAAAGAACAATGCTGGATGGGCAGGCATCGCAACTCCCGCTGGCGGAGCTCACAGTCTTTTGCGTGGTTCGTCATCTTCTAATACGGCCCCGGGGTTGGCAGCACTGGGAGGAAGGAGTGTGGTATCCAATACGAGCGGTTCTGCAAGCGGAACTGCATCTTCGTTGGCTTTTACCCCTTTCCAAGGTATCGAGCTTATCGATCCTAAGATTGCCATGGAAAGGAAGAGGAAAGCTGCTGCAGAGGATGAAAAGTATTTCAGCGGAGGAACTTTTACGCAAGTTGGTTCTGGGAGTATGTTGCCTCCAGCCAAAAAGCAGGATATTGGAAAGGGCAAGGGAGGTTTGATGTTACCACCACCCTTACCACGGAAATCGTAAATGGGGAGTTGTTTGGCGGGTTGTTTGGCGGGTCAGCTTGTGCTTGAGCTTCTCCGGAGAGACTGTATGATAAAAGGATGGACGCTAGATTGGGATTGATTATCATATCGTATCATGTGGGCGAGGATTGGCGTTGTTGGAAATTTGGACTTTCTGCTTGATTTTATTTCTTTCAGCGAGATACTTTATGTTCGTTGGATGAATCTGAACATGATAATACAACTTACATTTAGTTACTGTCTCTACCACCGCCTGTTCTCGATATTCACCCAATAGTAAATCTAACATCACTTGCGCTCCGCACCTCCTAGATTCTGCGACTCTATTACATACAACAAACTCCATTCTCAATTGCAATACTGTAGAATCCATAACCAATAATGCCAAACCAATCCTCTCGTTTGATTATAATTGCGCATCAAGCTTTCCCCTCCACCTCCTCCTCTTGCCACCCATGTATCCTCCCCGCCCACCCAACCCACTCCTCAACACCTCTCAACACGCCCTCCTCAGCAGGCACCTGCTCATGCCCCCACACAGTAATATCCCTAAACTCAGCGAGCGTCTGGAATACCGTTGTCTTCACCCCCCCTTCCTCCTCCTCCTCCTCATCTTTTACAATCTCATCAGTAGTCTCGAGAACACACCCTACCATCGTTAACCAGCTGGGTGCGGGTGGAAGGGGAAGAGGTGGTACCAGTATACCCCGCCGGCAACTTCACATCCTTTCCAACGAGCTTTCGACCGCGGAAGTATGCTGTTTTTGTCTCGGAGGTAGAGGGGGAGGGGGACCAATGGGCTTTTGTTGCGTTTGCGGGGCCGGTGTGGTGGATGCGGCAGGGGAGGAGATTTATTGATGTCTTTGACTCGGAGGTGCTGGAGGAGGTGGGGCGGATGGAAAGCATGTTGATGTTAATGGTGAGGTTGAGGTTTACGCGACAAGGAGACGCGACTAGAAGAGGGTATGCACGTGATAGGAGTGAAGGATTGTGCTACAACGAGGATGTACTGCACGGAGGATCAATCGGTGAGGCTGGGGAGTATGAATCCGTTTCATGATATCTATGATAGAATTACGAACCCCTTCGGACAGATGCGAGGCATTTGCAAATTGCAATTGACCAGAAAACCACCGCCACAGTAGACCTTCTGAGTGGTAGTTTGGGAAATTACACCTCAAGAATGTCTTCGGGACTGCCGAACGCCGACAAGTCTTGAAACCCTGGTATCTATTTAGCTTAAATATCCCAGGCAATCAAATGACGCCTCTATTAGTTGTGAGTATTGATTCTGTTAATTGTATGTGTACTCTTTCTTCACCCTATTATCGTGGAGGACTTGTCATGGTGATGGTGGTGGCTATAGGTCCATCCACACAGATATATACAGGCTTCTATATTATGGCTCCTCTATTGTAGGGACGGGACGAGCAACAAGTGATTATCCATATATGAACTCTGAAATGTGGGTCTCTATATGGATTAGATATGCTACTACTTTGTATATCCTTTACTAGATAGTTTTACACTTAGTATTATTTGAATGGGCGTTCCATGGGTGACCAGACCAAAGTCAGATCATGTCTAATCACTAGCAAGGAAGTCCTGCTCGACCCACTGATCTAAGGAAATCATTATGATGTTTCTACTTCTTCCCCATCAATTCTTGCTCGTTTCTCACTATTCCCACCACTATCCTCCACATCCTCAACTTCTTCTAACCCCCTCTTCTTCTTCAAGCTCCCCCCAACATCCCTCACAACCTCATCCGCACTTCTCCCCCACACCCGTCCCTTCCCCAACACCGTCTCCTCCGAAACAAACCTATAAACCTCAGCAACACCCCGAAACACATCCTCCTCAAACCCCGTCTCCCTATGCGTATCCTTAATATTCTCCATCTCCGTTACCCACCTATACGCCTTCCCCGGCACCAACCCCAAACTCCTCTCCAGATACTCCACCCAACCAGGCGCAAACGCCGCCACCTCCTCCCTCAGCTCCGCCAACATATCCATCCTACTAGCGGTGGCAAAGCTCTGCACCGCGAGCGCCGTGAGCCCTTTCGTCAGCGACGCGAAACACATTTTCAGCGTACTCGCCTGACCGATCTCATCGCCGACGCTGCGGATGTTAAGGATGCTCATGATCAAAGGATCTAGTTTCCAGCAGCCCGAGACCGCGATTCGCGGTCGTTTCCACCCAGACCCGTCGGGCAGCTGCGATGGAGGGTGGCCAAAGATTGCGCCGTCGAGGAAGTGGGGACCATCTGGCACTGAGGACTGAAAGAGCGCCGCGATGTTTTCGGCTGTGGAACGGGAGGTCGCGTTTAGGTCTATGTAGTACTGTGGGGTTTTACTACTGCGTGAGGCGCTGGTGTAGGCGCGGATGATCTGTTGGGCTGTCGGTAGAGCTTCTGCGGGGGGGACAATGGATAGGATAATGTCGGCGTTTGCGATGCCGATGTCGGAGCTAACAGAGGTGATACCTGCAGCGGCAGCGCGGGCACGGGTGGCTTCACTGAGCTTGGATGGTTAGTTGTGGGCTGCACGGATTGGCCGAGAAAAGAATTGTACCTTCGGCCGGAGAGGTTTGTGATGACGGGTATGGAGTGAGCTTTCAGGAGTAGCGCAATACCGACACCCATCTCACCGAGAGACATAATTGCGACGGTGGGTGGCATACCTAAGTACCTACTGTTTTGTTGATAGTCAGACGTTGCAATTAAGGTTGGACCTGAGCTTAAGCCTCTTGGAGATCAGTGCTTCCGATGACTATGTGTACAGAGAGGCCGTCCCTGACGTTATGTCGCGCTCATGAGAATGCCACGCATTATTGCGTATATGAATTTATTACTGATTTTTATTAAGAATTGACTACTGTGGGTATATTTAGGTGAGTTTCCCGAGTGACGAATACGGACTTGCGTCCGGTGTGATCGGGCATCCCGTCTGTGAGTTTAGGTGTTGGAGGTCGACGTTAAGTAAGCTTACGGCGTATATTGTAGCACAGTAACACAAAATGTATTTTGTATTTCGTATTGAGCAGTATCATTTCCGCCTTGCAGTCACATCGAATTCTCCGCCAAATTTGGTTCGTTGTTCCACAAAAGAGAGGGATATAATATAATTCATGCATCCATTTCTTAATATACAGCAGCCCTTCTTATTGTTACAGTGTGTATTCATGTTCTCATGAGGTCCCAATAATAGAGAAAAATCCAGAAATTCTAGAACAACCCAGTCAGCGAATTGTTGATGCTTACGTGGGAACGACTGACTTGCCGAAATTCTATTTTCCGCCCATTCCTCCCCCCTGCATCATCGCCTGGTTCTGCTCGGCAAACCGTTGGCCTAGTCTCTCGCTCGTCTTGAGGAACTTGTCAACGCATCGGTTGACGCACGTCTCCTCCTTGGTAGAAACGGCCTTGGAGGTGAAGTCATTGATGCAGTCGTCGAAACATCTATATGCACAACTTGGTCAGGAATGAAATACTTGCACGGCCAATCAAACACGGGATGGGTGTTTTCGCGGTAAACGGGTGAACGGACCTCTGAACCAGGTTGGAGTACATCTAAACGAAGGGCAACCTGTCAGCAAATACACCAGACAGGACCAATCCACCGAGCAATGGAGGCGATCTGTGCAAAGCTCTGAAATCGCACCGTCATGAAGTCCTTCATCTGTCTTCGCTCGACGATATTCTGGAACTCGCGCTGTTCGGAAGTTGAAAGGCTATGGGCGAAAGCTGATCAGCAGGAAGCCAACGGCCAGTTCAGTCAGGGTAAATGAAGCTCACGAATCCATTGCTGCTGTTTGCTAGTTATGTGTTGCCGGAATGCGTGGCTGAGAAGGAATGAATAACGATGATCGGGAAGAGTTGAGTCCGTAGCAGTGACACATAAGATTCGCAGGACACCCACATTAATCGGTGGCTTGGCACTCCAACCGTCACATCTCTTTTGAACAAGATCAATTGGAGCAGCTTCAGTTGGGAAATCTCGAGTTTAAAGCATAATATAATATAGTAACTAACTATTTTTACACTCATTGGGGAGATGGCAGGGCAAAAACCCATACCTTAAGCCAACCAGGTAGTGCCCATTCATGTCCCTCCCGCACATATCCGTTTGTAACAATCCTAGTAATAACTTCAAACGAGCGTGAGGATGGTACGGAGCGGAGGTGTGCGCTGGAGCGGTGGAAGGTGTGGAAGGTGTATGAGAAATGGGAGAGGTATAAGAGGTGTGGAGCGAGAATGACGTATAAGTGTGTAGCAATGCTGGAACAAACACGGGCGGCTGTCATCTCTTTGCAAAGAGACGCGCGGCGGAGAGCGAGCGGAGAGCCTAAGGTGCGAAGAACTGTCATTTCCGCCAAAATCGGCATATAGAAACCTTCGACAGCTGAGTACTCTGCTCCTGCATTAACGCGAGTAGAACCGTCACATCGTGAGGGCTCACTTAATCAAGTGATATTCCCTCAAACATTCCCAGCTCGAATCATGGGCGCAGAAGGAACCTCCGATGACGCCGCCACCGCTATGGTCACAATACCGACACGTACCGGCTCTGCTCATCAGGTAAGAAACGGGACGTGCGGAAGCATCATTGCTTGCATAGCATGATGACTCTTCAACCGCCGAATGGAAAGAAGAGCGGGTGCCGTTTGAATCGGCACCATTTTGGTGAAAAGATGAAAAGTGATGAATTGAAGAGCCTTGCGCGGTGAGGAGGACTGTCGACCGGTCACAAGAGATTGCCGTCCATTACCCTGATGACGATCACTCACAAAAGTCTTAGGTTGTCAAGGGTTAACGGTTGCCTTGACTAGTGATATATAAATAGCAGCAGCCATGTGAGTGGCGTACCGACAGGTGTTCTCGTGAGTGGTGAATGATGAATGCAACACTGTGCTCTGGAGGACGAGATGATCGTTGAAGTCATTGAATATTTGTTGCTTGCTTTGCGTTGTGATGTGTTGCATACGCACAGTATTTAGTACTTGGGACTTAGAGTTTAGGTTCCTCCCAGAGCTTGGACTGGTGCCAGTATCAATATCAGCACCAGACTAACTTAGCAGTAGGTGGGGTATTGGGAGTAGCGCCCGCAGAGTTCTTGTCGCCTTGCGTCGCCTTTCTTCCTTCCTTCCCAAGGATTCCGGAATTCTTGAAGGCAGGTAGCTTTAGATGGTACTTAAGGTGCTCATTAGCACCCGTGTTCCTAGTTCCCTGTGAATATGTGTGTGATGCTCAAGGGGAACTCTGCTTCACTCTACTCGACGAAAACACCTGTGCCCCATCTTCACCATTCCAATTTCCCAATTTCCCAATTTCCCAATTTCCCAATTTCCCGATCCCACAAAGTTCCGATTCCTGTGATGTATGTATTCATTCCCCGAGTTGCAGTATCTAGTCGAGAGCCGACGAGCCGGACTGCGCTTGGGTCTGCATTGAAACCTTCCGCGCTCACGCCTGTCTCGGGAGGAGAAGGCGGAGACGTTGAAACATCATGGCGGTGGTCCAAAACGTACGATGAAGGAGACAGACGGAGAAGGAGAGGGTAGGGGTGAGGTGAAAAAGAGGGAGAAGGAGAAAGGCAAGAAGAGGAGGGAACGGGAAAGGGAAAGGGAAAGGGAAAGGGAAAGGAAAGGGAGAAGAAGTTCGTGCTCGAACAAGTAGGTATACTTATGGAGAGAAGCACACCTTTTGCTTCACATACACACATTTATGAAATTGCAAACCTGGACTTAGTTTTCCTATTTCTATGCTTTTGGCGTCCACACTAGAGTAGAGTACTTCTCTTACACACCCACAAATACTCTTACCCTCGCCCCTGCCTGTAATCCGCTCACTGGTCATTACAACCACCACCACCACCACTACCACTACCACCCACCTCAACCACCACATCAACCCTCTCGATTTCGATCTGACCTTGCTTTTGGTCCCATCCCCACCTGTCACGCTTACTAGGTGTTCAACTTCAACTATAGCGCACTTCGCCTGCAACGCTGGGTCCTGCGACACCACCAGACTCGTATCGCCCCACATCACTTCATCCTTCACCTTTGGATTTGCATTCCCTTGAGCGCCATTCCTTGTTCCGCGCAATATCTAACCAGCTCCCAAGCTGCGTCGCACCTCCACCTACCTCTCGCCAGTTAATCAAAAGCCGCCGCATTTTTATTCCGCGCTCTTCAACAGCACGGCTTCAGTACGATTTCTACGCTTTAGTTTCGCTATTATACTCCCGAGGTGCCCTTGTGCGGACCTGACAGTAAGCAACTAGCTCACCCACACAAAGAACCACCGAGGTGGTGCAAGGGGTCCAGTCACCCATTACTTTGAAAGGGGGATATGACGACAGCGGAGGTGCCGAGGGCTTCTGCTGCGGTGCCGCCCAGCTCACCGCCAACAAAAGCTTCCTTGACAAACTGGTGGGAGCGCTTCAAGAAACGAAGTGGGAAGGACAATGGGGGGGATAAGGGTATGATCATTAGCTCACTTTTGCCTACTCCATCTCCCGATGATTATATCTCTGGTGGAGAATTCTTGAAGGCTTACAAATTATTTCTAGATACCCCAGGCATTTTCGGCGTTCCACTCCAGAGGAGCATCAATTATGCAAATGTTGCGATTTCATTGACAGATGCAAATGGCCAGCAATTTGTCTATGGCTATGTTCCAATAGTGGTCGCTAAATGTGGTGTATATTTGAAAGAGAAAGGTATGCATTATCTCCGGCATTAAAACCTCATGCATGTGCGAGATTGTCGATGTGCGAAGCTTGACGCTGACGGTACTTTAATATCATATAGCTACCGATATCGAAGGTATTTTCCGATTAAGTGGCTCAGCAAAGCGAATCAAGGATCTCCAGACAATATTTGACTCCCCCGAAAAATATGGGAAGGGTCTGGATTGGACCGGTTACACTGTGCATGATGCGGCAAATGTCCTGAGAAGGTACCTGAATTTGCTCCCTGAGCCTATCATTCCGCTGGACTTCTACAACCGATTTCGAGATCCTTTGACAGTGCAACCGGAAAAATTCACTGCTGCAGAAGCTATCAAGATATACCAAAGACTCATCTCCGAGCTGCCCCCTCTCAACCGACAGCTCTTGTTGTATATTTTGGACCTTCTGGCTGTATTTGCTTCCAAATCTGAACTCAATAGAATGAATGCGGAGAATCTCGCTGCAATCTTTCAGCCGGGGTTGATTTCACACCCCAGTCACGAAATGGCACCACAGGCATACAAGTTGTCGCAAGACGTTCTGGTCTTTCTGATTAACCATCAGGACCACTTTCTACTTGGTATGCGAGGGACCAATGACGACGAAGGGGGTCCGGAACTCAATACACCATCAACGCCATCGTCAGCGAAGCACTTGATTGCACGATCGCCATCTAATTCAAGTGCGGGTGCGGACGATGTTCGAAAGTATGGAGGTATCAGGAGGAATGCCTCTGTAAGCTCGAAAAAATCTGGAGGCCATGCACCAACAAAATCTAGCGGTGTAAGTCGGAGCAATACCCTGCCAACTAAAAGGTCTCCTCGCACGCGTGCATCTGCCAATTTTCGACCCACTGATGGTTCTTCATCTCCAAAACCAATTGAGTCGATATCAACAGAAAGTACTGCTACAATAGGAGGGTTTGTACGGCCACCGTCACCCGGGGGAAAGATGATGGAAAACGTCAGCCCAGTGGGTGCCCCAAATCCAGCTGGTCTTGGGTTACAGCCTATGGGGGAAGCTCGCTCTCGACAAATCTCTGGGTCGTCGCCGCAAATTTCCCCAGTAACAACGCCAACAAAGGATCTGTTTTACAATCTCTTTACCGGGGACTCGGATAAACCCCAAAGGAAGCTGAGAAAAAAACGGATACCAGGAAGTAGCAACCACTCAGCAGAATCTTCAACGGCTTCACTGCCCGTGGCCAACAACGCCGGTTCGTCACAGCCCCCGCTCGAGACCATACCTGCAGCACCACTGCCCGCCCCATCTGTTGCGCCCTTTGTTCAATCTCAGCCTCTACCTGTGCCAACCCCTAATTCTGGCTTTTCCGGCGCAACCTCTACCTCGACATTAATGCCAACCATGTCACCTACACCATCCGCAACCTCCAGCGTAACTAGTCAGGATAGTGCTCATTCGTATTCTGATGCGACGAACACCTCTACCTCCCCCGAGAAAAAGAAAAAGGCCAAATCGCGGTGGAGATGGTCAAATTCAAAAGTCGAAGGCTGGAATCCGGGAAGCCCGCCATTTGGAGGTTCGACTGGAAGTATAGCGGAAAGAATGCGACGTGCTTCACCGAGTCCTCCGGATCCTGACCGCAAAGTTAGCAGTGATGGCAGCGGTGACGATGAGAGCAGATCTAATAAGGGACCCCGGGGCTGGTTGAAGAAACTGAGCGAGCGGAAATACCCGCACGACGACAAGGACATCCCAACACATATCCAAGCGCAACAGCTACCACCGCCACAATATCAATATCCGGCACCTGCACTGCCGCAAGTTCAGCCACCGACGCCTTCTTCTCTGGGGAAGCCAATATCACCTATTGCGGAAGCAGAAATCTCAATCAACGAGGACCATTCTACAGAGCCTGTTTCGACGCGGGGTCCAGATACACCCACACCTACGCAACACACTACAGATATCTTAGGGAGTCAGAAAATTTCTGGGCCTGTTGATTTCAGTAAATTAACTCCAAAGTCCTCATCTGCAGTCTCCGATGGGTCACCCAGTACTTCACCCGAGTCTGAGACTACACCGAGAGCTTCGTCACAACCTTCTCCAGAGACCCAGACAGGGAACCCATCTACGAATGTGCCTTCTATAAGCAATGATAATGCTAGTTCACTACCAAACGGCATAAATGCGTCAACAGCGGAGCCGATAAATACAAATCCAGTACCGGAAACAGCACGGTAGCTTTGTTATATACTGTTATGAGTTCTTGATACCAGGGTTTTGGGTCTGAATTTTGCTACATCAAACTGGTTGGCGTTCTTGCGATGGTCGGTGATACCTGCGTACATATAAGGAGTCTGTGGGATTTTATGTACGTTTTATAGGACTGTTCAATCTTCCGGGATATATAGGATTGTTTTACGTATGGCTTTCCTTTATTTGGAACTACCCCCATGGGGGTGCCTTTTTGGGGGATGGGTGGGGGTTTTATGTATCTTTTTTTTTCTCCTTTTCGTTTTTCTTCATACAGCTTTAGTTTGTTTTTAGGTTGGGTAATGACTTTATGTGTGTATGTTGTGTGGTATGTATCTTTCTTTCTGGCTTCTTTATTTTGTTCTTTTTTGTCTTTCTATTATTTATCTTCCTACACTTTTCTCGAGTGTCCACACTTTAACGATATGATGAGCTGTACCTGGATGGCACGAATGGGATATGTAGTTTTTTCTTGTTTAATGGTTACTCTTCAGTTATGGGAGGCCTCTTCTTTTACTAGGTGGAGGTAGATCACACGATGGAAATTGTGGTAATAGGCGCGAAGTACTTTGTACCACCTATCATATGGCGTCTAAATACACGCAGCCTTAACATATCTTGTTCCGTTCCATCCGCGAACCAGTTTGAAACGCAATTTTTCAAGAGTTGGAGTTAATTGACGAACTCACGAAGCGACCTATTGGAATGTTCTAAATACCAACTACAAACTCGCCCCTGAAACCCACAGTTAGTTCCCATCCCGATTGCCATGAAAAGACCCCCACGAATTGAAGCTGATGCCCAAGTCCGGATGGGTACTGGCACGTTAACAGCGAGGGGAAAATTGCAGATGCCTACCCATGCAGCCCATTTAGATGTAAGACAGCTGCTTTGTCCAACGGATGGGGTTGGAATGCTAACATGCAGTTAATCGGACATCTGTTGTGCGACATCGATGCATCGAAACACGCTCAGTCTTCCACTCCCTTATCTTGTACCACGGCAACGTAAGACAATCACTGCGTCGCACGAAGGCTGAAGCTTTGATACTTGTCTCTTCTCACACGCACATGCATGACTCGAAACGCGTGGTTGGGCCCTAAGGATCCCAAGGAAAAACCGAATGCATACGCCAAAGCTCTCATTGGTAAAAAAGCAATACTCTCGGGATATATACCGCAAAAGTTGATGGCCTTGATCATGGATGATGGGATTCGAAGCCCATGAATCGACAGAACTCACCTTCAAGTTCGGTGATTCGTGCATATACCCGCACATATATCATCAAACTTTCAGCTCGGTGCAAGGATCCCCCGATCGAAAACTTCTCGGGATGAAGTTACGCGCTCGCTTTGATGCACGTCGTCGAAACGAAACGAAACATCCTGACGGAATTGGCATCGCACCCACCCACCCTGCTTGCACAATTGCTCAGGGGAATTTGGTCTGGGATATTGGAGCTGTGAAGACTATGGACCGTCAAGGATCTTCATTGAAACGCCGTCGTTGGCTTCACCTCCCCAGCCGCCACCACGATAACCGACGGCTGTGGTACTCGGACCGGAAAGCTCCCGCGGTACCAATTACAAGGCGACCGCCACTATCCACAATTGCGTAGAGGTAGGGTTAACACCTACAATTGGACTGCTTCTTAGAAACTACCCAGGTCCAGGTTCGTTCGACATAATCCGCAATGGCAACGCGGGGAGAACGGTGATGAAAGCAATGGTGAATATGGTGAAAGTTCTTTTAGAGGTTTCCGTAGGGCAGATGAGAATGTGAACATATATACCAGGTCTTAGGATGGGAATACAAGTTGTTCTGGAATAGGATGATCGTGGGCGAGGTTAGTATCTAAGAAGATAGGCTCTAGAGAAGATTTCGGATGTGAAAAGAAAGAGAAGAGACCTGAGGAAGTCATCTACCCACTGACGATTAGATCTCGGTGGTTTTCTGCCCAATCTTGCGTTCAGTTGGCTGGTTATTCGACCCGCTTGATCCATCATTGATCACTCGAATTTTGACCACTAGCAGCCTGCTCCTATTTTCGACCACTTTAAAATATGCTACGTTTCCATTGGCAGCCTACCTAGAGTACCTAGTGCAATTGGTAGTAGCGGAGGGTTTAGGTTGCCTAAAAGTTCCCGAATATGTACTGCGTCATGACGTCAACTGTCTCGAACCATGAAAGGTCTAAATATCAGTACCTAATTCCCTACACAATAACTTTTCGTATATCATATCATCTCACAATCCAAACCCAGCATGTGTTCCCACTTCGACACCCAAACCAACCTGAACGTGGGCGGCGAAAAACCAGTATCGATTAGTTCCAAAGCCATCGAAACCGGTGCTTCCATAGTCCAAGTACGGTGTTGTGTCCACTCTACATTCTCACAGTAGTTTCTGACCACTATGACGGCAGGAGTTCCTCCCTCTTAAGAATGTCTGCGCTTACCTTAACGCCTTCCACATCTACACCGACGACCCGACGCGGCGTGTCGAAGCCCAGCACTACTGCATGCACATCAGCGAAGACGTTAGGTCAGTTTGCTAGCAAGCATCATATGTCAATGCAATGCACAATTAACCCTATCTCAGACAGTGTATCATATTTGATGCGCCCACCCCTAACGCCCGACTGATCGGTGTGGAATACATGATCACGCGCGAACTTTACGAGACTCTCGAGCCCGAGGAGCGAAAGTTCTGGCATTCCCACGTGTTTGAGGTGAAAAGCGGACAACTTGTTATGCCGAAGCCTGCGGGAAGTCTCATGCCTACTAAATTATGGGAAATCGCTGAGACGAAGGAGATGGAGGAAGTAGTGAATTTGTACGGGAAGACGTGGCATATGTGGCAGGTATGGTGGTTCCTTCTCCGTGGGTTTGGAGGTCTGGAGATACTGATGGTGCGGGATAGGTGGATAGAGGCGACAAATTGCCGTTGGGTAGGCCCATGTTGATGGGGAGCTTTCTCAAAGAGACGGATGGGTTTAGAACAGCGGTCGACGATAGGGATGAGAGGTTTGGTGTGGATAGACACCACAAGGCGAAGCTGAGGGAGCATATCTCAGAGCCAGAGACCCACCCCGATGCCGATCAATGGGATCATAGTAAACAGTGTTGAGAGTGTAAAGTCCGGATCATACACGTCAACAAAACATTGTAGTCATTAATGTCTTATTTATTCCACTCTTGTCTCTACCGTGAAACATAAAATATAACTTTTGATGGACCCAACCATAACGCCAAATAAGAAACTATACAAAGGATATTTACCAATAGATACTATGTCCTACCAATACCTGCTCTTTCTACTCTTTAGAGACAACCATTGCCTCCCTCTGTGGTATCCTTCTCATTTGCTTCTTGGAATGGCGTCGACGGTTCTCTTCTCTCCGCTTAATCGCAGCCTCCTCTTCCTTCTTGATCTCGCCGGCCTTGTTGACAGGTTTTGGCACATGTCTATGGCGGGCTATCCGCTTAATCTCCGGCATGTGCTTGTATCGTTCCTTCAAGGATGCATCGTATTCTAGCTTTGTGCGCTCTTTAGCGGTGCGGACGTGTGAGCGTTGCGAGGCTTCTGCGCGCCACAATCGGACATTGCCGTCGTCAGAGCCAGAGAGAATGTAGCGAGTGTCCGTGGTGAACGCAACCGAGAATACACGCTGCATACGCTTGGTGTGGTAGACATCACTACACGCATGTTAGAACCCGCCGAACAAACGTTGTTGGGTGGTGATGACATACCGTGAATGCCCTTCTCTTGCCTTAAAAATCCTCACAGTCCTATCATAGCTACCCGTCACCAATTCCTCGCCCGTCGGCGAATAATCCACATCCATAACAGCCGCCACATGGTCCTTCAACACATTCAACGCCCTATTCAACTTCCTCATATCGAATATGTAAACGTTATGGTCCTCGTTCGCAGTGGCAAAATTAAACGCCTCCATGGGATTCCAGCAGATCTGGTTGCTCCTCAATTTGGTCACCAGTTTTGCCAGCGGCGAGCTAGTCCTGAGATCATACAAGATCAACGTCCTATCCCCTCCCGCGCTTGCCAAAACCGACGTTTCGCTCTGGTTAAATCTCACAGTATTGATCGTATCAGCGCCCCACTGCAGTGTTGAAATAGGCTTCTGCCGGTCCCAATCCCAAATATCGATGACCGAGGAAGCAGTCGCAAAATTTCGGTCGTTACGGTGATGGCTGACGGCATTGAACCCATAGTTTCCAAAGTATGTAACGACGGGCGCGTTGTTCCCTTCCGCGTTGATATCCGGATCCCACATCTTGACCGTGCGATCGCTGGCGCAAGATAGTAACCTTCGATCCCCACCTACAGACGTAAAGCAAAGCCCCCTAACAATCCCTTCATGCGCCCTGACACTCATAACCTCCTTCCGATCCGTCAAATCCCAAATCTTGACCTCCCCGTCGCCAGAGCTGGATGCGACACGGTTCAGAGTCCGCGGGTCTTTGGCAAAGCTGTAGACGCCGTCAATGTGTCCGTTTCCAAGTTGCGCAACGAAAGGCTTCGCAAACATGCGCTCCATCTTTGTTGCCGTGAGCGCTCGTGTATATTCTCGGGCTTTCTCGAATGGGTGTAATTCGGGATTGAGGTTGCGAGGTTGAACCACTGCTGTGGTCCCCAAGGGGTTGTAGGTCTCTGCAGACCGGGAGAGAGCTTTGATTTTCTATTCATGATGTTAGTTTGAGAGTTATAAAGGCGTAGCTAAAACTTGCCATCGTTCGTATACGGTGGGGATCCAGATCTTCAATCTGCGAAACTTTGAGGCACCCTTGAAATTCTAATGCAGGTTACCCGGTGGCGCTAGTGCAGGGTTAGGGCGCGCGTTATCGAGTGACATTCCATGGTTGAAGATGGCTGATTAGAGCAGACAGCACACTGCTGCTTTATTCCGTGCTCTGTAGGTTTTCATCCCATAGAACTTTTGCTTGGTATTTATGTTTTCAAGCCCATTTCCACCCCAAAAAGCATGCCACCATGTTACCATAGCCAGAAATTTCCAATACACAGTTCCCTCATCCACCTAATTTAGTTCACAAAACGCTTTAAATGCTACCACGCCATCTTGAGCTCTGCTATAGCACTTATAAAATACCAATCCCTTCGTCAGTGCCTCCTTCTTAGGTCCCACTGAGATGCTTCCACTCCCCTCCGTAACAATAACCACTTGGTCCCTCCACCCTCCACCGGCTTAAAACTCTCCTTCTCTACCAGCAACTCTGTCTTAACAACCGCAAACTCAATTGGAGGATCACAAAGTACTTGTGTCGTTGTCGTCCCCTTTCTCTCAAGGGACGGACTTCATCTTTGCGCTTCAATCGGAGCATAGGGGTCGTTTGTTTGGAGGAAGATAACCTCGCTGGGGGAGGGGGTGATGTAGTTGAGAAATAAGGCGCAAAAGAGGCCGATATCCTGCGGAAACTAGCCATCGAGCCGGACTATGAGGTCTGCGAGGTTCTCTGCCAAATCCACGGCAGTCGAAGGTGCTGGAAAAAATAGGGTTAACGGGCCTCAGCGTAAAGTTTATCTGATTCAATCTCGAAGCCAGACTACTCAGTGGCAGCAGCAAAACGTGCAGCCGCCGGGTCGGCACCAATTTTCCCCGAAGAGAATTGCGCTATACTTGTGATATCCACTCATATATATGAAATTTTAGTACCCCAATCATAAGAATTGGTTCCTGCATACCATCAGCGACATCTTTGGGAGCAGCCAAGGCATACGTCATTACCCCATTGTAACTGAAAAGAGATAGCGGAAGCATGACTGCAGCTTTGAACGAGAATTATGATCTGGTATGCAATGAAAGCAATGAAAGCAATGATAAAAATAGCAATAGCGGGGCTGTTTTCGAGTGTGCGAGTTGGTCTATGATGGATGTGGGATGAAAATGTGGATGTCAATGGCGGTGGTGGTCCACTACTTTACCCCGCTGTCCAACGCCAACGTGTATGCTTAATTAAGTCTGCTCATGCAAGGACAACTATCGTAGTGCATTAGTTGATCTCTTTTGGAGAACAGGGTTTCACTGGGCGGGTTTTCATAAGACACCTCAGATTCAGATTCATCACAACTCACGAGCACCACGAGCACCACAAAGTAATGCAACGCCTATTCTTCCATTCCCCCCGCCAACCAGCTGCACGGCGCGCACTAGATAGAGTACATGAACTCCCTTCTCGTTCTCCTCCTCTCCTATCCCCCTCTCCCTTACCATATAATCGTCATAATAGAAGCAAAAAAAGCAAGCCCACAACATAGCTTGAAACAAAAAGAGAACAAAACTCCATAGTTTACTTTATCATTTCCCGTTGACATCCTCATACAGTAACAAGAACATCCCTTGAAAGCCACCACCAGACCTTCTCCTGAAAGTCGGACATTCGTTTTATGAGGATGAACCGCCCCAAATAAAAGAAACCCTTTATATCATTCACACCCACCAAACCCGTTTCGTTTCGCACAATCCGACCCAATCCAGAGAAAAAATAAAGGAACATAAAGGTGAAAAGAGACAAGAAGGAGAAGCGGGCAGAATGGACAAATACGAAACGGGCAATGCGATAACAGCCAAAACCAAGGTACAATCGGCCAAATGAATGTAAACTCGTATCCTTGGCACTGTCAAGAACCCAAGGGCAAAAACAAAAAGGCTAATGTAGAAAAAACGTTAAGATTTGATCGAAGAAAGTACAGGAAAATGCATCGAATTAGTTGGGGTAGATGTGGCATACAGTTGCGCACTTTCTACCTCCGTCATGAAAGTATTATGCATTCATGGCATTCAGAAAAGAGCACTTTTTCTCTTGTCGACCGCACTGAAAACCAGGCTAGGGGCTTTCAAACCGCCGCTTCCCTTGGAACTGAGTCTGCTAGAGACGGATCCCTCATCAGCACTGGAGTTGTTATGCTCATAGTCGCGGAGGCTCTGGCGGCTGTTGCGGCCGGCAGCGGAACCGACGCTGTCAGTCTCCTCGAAGACGAATCCTTCGTTCTCTGAAACGGGAGTCATGGTTCCACCGGCAGAAGCGGTGCCTGCAGATCTAGCGGAACGGCGCTCTGTACTGGCAGAGACCAATCTTGAAATCGCACGACGACGCTGACGCGTGGCGAAGTTCTTACTACCCTCGTCCTTGGAAGTGGGTTTGGCCTTCAACTCTTCGATAGATGGAGGTCCACGAGGCTGGCGTAAGGGATGGGTTCCGCTAGCGTGACCAGGTCCAAAAGTAGCTGTCATTGGGGTGGCAGGCAGCTTGGGCAGTGACGTCTTGGGAGCTTCGGTAATTTCAAGGTTGTTGATTGAGGTGCAAGTGGATAAAGAGCTGGCCTTCTTATGGCCCTTCTTGAATCTAGCGGCGGCAGGAGAATTGGCAGTAGCAGTAGGATTGGCAGTAGCATTATTCGACTGCTGGAGGCTGAATTTGGGGGGAGAGCGCGAACGGCTGCTGGCACGGTTTCCAGCCATCGACAGGCCAGCGGACGCAGGCGGGTCAATAGGAGTGGGAGGACTAATCTCAACCTGGGCAACGGGGAGTTGTTGCTGATACTGCTGCTGTTGTTGCTGTTGTTGAAGCTGGAGCTGTTGTAGCTGCTGGAGCTGCTGGAGCTGTTGTAATTGCTGGAGCTGCTGCTGCTGTTGCTGTTGCTGTTGCTGACCATAACCACCGTTGTTCTGGGGCTGACCACATTGTTGATATGGGTTGTTGTACTGTGGGTACATCGAATTGTTATTGTTATTGTAAATACCACCCAAGCCCATTCCAGGGCTCATCGGTGGTGTTGCCGAGTATCCCACACCTGCCTGCATTTGCAATTGAGCAAGCTGTTGCTGCAACTGTTGGACTTTCTGGGCCGCTGCAATCTGCTGCTGGACATGAGCAAGGTACGCATTCTGAGCCATCATCATCTGCATATGATTGTAGTTGTCCTGATCGTATTCATCGATGTCTCCATCGTTCACTTGAATGGAAGGCGAGGAGGACGAAGGGGGAGTGGGCAATCTCTGTTGACCCTGGAAACCAATGTTGCCGTTGCCGTAGCCCATTGAAGGAGCGCTGATACCGGCATATCTGCTGTTGTCGTAACCATGCTCGGCTGTAGAAGTTGGAGTAGGGATCGGGGTCTTGGGAGCCGTACGAAGACCCGCCAGGAGTGCAGACCGAGCAGATCGAGGAGTCGGAACAGGCTGATTCTCCAAAGGAGCAGCAAGGTTGTTCGAAGTTGGAACAGAAATATTTCGCAGGTGAGAGCCCTTACCCCTCGACCCGTATGAGGGCGTAGAATTCTGGTGAAAGTTATTGTAAGTCATTTGAGCAAGCCCGCCTGCGTCCATGCTCTACAGCAAAGTCCAATGACAGACTGATGAGGGGTGTCGGTGGGCAACGGGAGGTAAAAAAGGACCGATTAGAAGTTGATCGAACGAGCTGATTCGTGATTCTTGCTGAAGAGGGTATACCCGTGATATTGTGACTATTGAAAAAGATGCAACAGCTCGTAGGTATGTAGTGATGAATTGATTAAAGCGAGAAAAAAAGGCAACACCCAGAAACAAGAGAGGCTTGTCTCCTTTCTGAAGCAGTTATGCTAGCCGGTCCGTGAGTTGCGTTGCGAGGTTTGTTGAAGACAAGCGCGAAAGAAGGCGGACTAAATTTTGACGACCAAGTATCGACAGCAAAAGCAACGACCAAAGGGACAGTTTTGAAAGCGGCTATTGGACGTTGGTGTTGCGATGAGGGAAGACCGACGAGAGATAATGACGGTTGTGAACAGGCGGCTTCAGGGAAAACACACGAAATGACTCCAATTGCGACGCGACACAAGCGAACTTTAGAGAGTTGCTATTGTAAGTATTGTCGAAATTATTTCTTCTAGAGTTGGTGTCGACGTCGTTGACGAGAGGGTTGAGGCGAACGTGCTCAGCACGAGAAAGACAAGCAGACCGACCAGATAGCAGAGCACAGCAGGTAGCGAAGGCGGTTCGGTTACTCAAAAGAGTAGACGACAGAATTAAGGGGGTGCGAGACCTGTTAAAGGCTGTAGACTGACTGAACTGAGAAGGACGCTGTCGATGAGAGAAAGACGGAGGATGGAGGTGGTGGTGGCGGTGGAGAAGGAGAAGGAGGTGGATTGGGGATGAGAAGGAGGTCTGGAGCAGGCAGGGAGTGAGTGAATTTGGGTGTGAGGCGGGAGGGAGGTTGCAACCTCTGCCCGTTTTGCTGCTACCCAATCACGGTTCAGGGGCGTCTGAAGGCCGGCATCCATCATCCACCGCGAGACTGATTCCCTATCCATCGGTGTCCGCGATCCTCTCGCTTTCTCTCTCCCTCTCTCCCTCTCTCCCTTTGCGCGCTCTCCGCGCTCCGCGTTCCAGGCGGTTTCTCATTTCTGTCAGCAGCCCTACGCAAAGAGCAATAGACACAGAAACCGCGTGTTGGGTTTACCCCGCCCGCCCTCTTCCCATCCTCCCATCTTACTGGACAAAGCCACTTTAATTGGCGATCATATGCTTGCGACCCTCAATAATAACATGCAACCGAACCGCGTCTCTCCATCCTGTCAGCTTCTATTCCCGGGCGTCTAGAGTACATATGTAGATAGATTGATGGATAGATGGCTGGCTGTATTTACGGATCGGATACCGGCTTATTTATTCAGCATAAGCCGAGTTCCTTGCATCTGCATAGATGTAGGAGTGTGGAGTATGGAGTACTTGTACTCCTCAGTTTGGGCACTTGAAACGCTTCTCCTCCACTCTCCACAGATTCAGTCTGGTGAAACAAGCTACCGTTTCTTCTCCCTTATTTTCGTTTTGACACCTACCATCACTCAGAAAATCACCAAGATTCGCGAGACACGGCACTGTCGGTGCATTTTTGGCAGCAGCAGGTATCCGCGTGGCAAGGGTATTAATTTGAAACCATCAACAACGCCCATAACTGCAATTCAACACCCATAGTAACGCCCATTAACCTACAAACTGAGAATCCCATGAAACACCGAACAATTCCTCGCAGTAAAACCCCCGAGCCCGAAAGAGCGCAAAAAGAAGTTGTATGTAGCAGTAGCGCAATTATATCCCCCATACCTAATTCAGTCCACCTGGTCTCCACCATTGCGTTCAACACCCAGAGCAGCCCGTAACGCTGCATTCTCCGCCTTCAGCCTCTCGATGACAATATCTGGCTCTAGAATAGTCTCCTGTTGAAATGCCTCTCTCAACATCCTACTAAGATTCGACAATCGCGCGCCATTCTCAATTTCCTTCTGCCGTAGTGACGCGTTCTGTGTGCGTTCGTTCGCGAGTTGATTCGTGTATGCTGAATGGATATTGATTGTTGCAATGCTATGTTCGTGCTAGTCGCGTGTTAGCTACAGTAGGTAGAGAGGAGGGGGATGGGATGAAATCACACACAGCATATACCCTCAACCCCTCCAAAACTTTCTCCAAAACCGCTTCATAGTCCTGCGCCAACAACCCAAGATCTTCATTTTCCGCTCGCAGATCTGAAACTTCTTGTCGTAGCACTTTGTTCTCCTCCGTCAATTCCAGTTCGCGGAATGATGGTATTGAAGTGTCGCCGTTCACCGCGCCCACAAGATTCCCCGCCTCCACCGTCGGATCGCCGCCTCGATTCTGTTCGCGCGCGATCAAATCAACCTTCTGCTTGAAGCAAGAAGATAGATGAGAGGAGTCGATGAGGGTTACTAACTCTGATCTCATCGGCCTTTTTGACAAGCCCCACAGTGCTTTCCCGGTTTGCAGCAAGGACGGCAGAGAGCTCCTGTACTTGTTGCCATAGGTGGTTCAGGTCCAGCTGATGTCCAGCGCCGCCAGGGAACATAGTGTAGTTGTATCTTTTGTCTTCTTCCTTTTCTGGGTGCACACGGCGATGGTGATGTTCGTTGGTCTTGTTGTTGTTGCTGTTGCTGCTCGTAACGAACATTGGCGGACGTGTATCTGGAACAGTTTGCCGTTTTGACGCCAAGCCAGAGGTTGCCGGACGAGGCAAAACACCCTGAAACTTCATTGATTCCATGGTTTATTCGAGAGGATGTTTTGACAAGAATTCGGGGAGTTTATAGGTGTGATAGTTTGAAGTGGTCTTTTTACCCTGGTTTAACGTTAAATTTGTGTGAACCTTTTGAACTTTAGAAGCCGGAGGCTCAATCACATGTCAGCTAGTACGTACTTGGATATCGCTCCAATGATGCGGCAAAGTACCGTGCCGAACGGTCAGCATCCAAGTCGCCTGCCTTGCTTGAACTCAATTCAACAAAAATCGACCGGTAAACTCACGCCTCCAACGCCTGCCGCACCTGGATCAGTAGCCCAAAGAAACAAAAAACACACATGCCACCGCCAATCTCAATTGGCTAGTAGCCCCACCAGCCTGCTACTCTCCACCTTCCCCTCGTCCTCCATCTCCTCGTCCTCCTCTCTACCGCCCTCCTCGTCTTCCTGCAGCATCTTCCCCTTCCCTTTCAATTTCGCCTTTTCCACCTGCACCGCCAATAACACAGCCAACATCTTGGTTCTCTCCAACTCCTCATTCAGCCTGCCATCTCTCGTAACCAGATTCGGCTGCACATTCTCCACAGGGTTCTCAAATAGCCTTAGCGTTCCCCTCAGCCTTTCATAATACGCGCGTTTCAGTCGCTGCCCCTTCAGCACATTATAGGAATGTTTCAGCCTTGCGCGCAGCGTCTGATACATCTCCAAGTCTTCCTCGGTTTCCCCTTCTTCCTTGGGATAGCTCTCGGGGAGCGCATCGATGTTTCTGCCAAATCCCTGTCAACACCCTCCTCTCCCATTCTCTTCTCGGTGGAAAGGAACACACTCTTTCAACCTCAAATCCACCCCCGCCCTCAACACCGCAACTTCCTTCCCCACCTCTCCCTCCTTCCCTTCCGCCGCCTCCCAATAGAGTGAATCAATCTGCTCGGCGACATGTCGTAGTGTTTGTGATGAGTACACAAGGTTGTGGTGTTTCCGCGCGGTGATGGAGAGCTTGTAGAGGACCTGCTGTAGTACTGAGTCACTGAGATCGCCGTGTTCGTCGCTCGCCGGGAGGTTTTGCTGCCACTGTGCTGGTGGCTGCGGGAGTGTTGAGAGAATGCGCGTCTGAGAGGATAAGAATGCGGTTTTGGCAGTGAAGGTGGAAGGTTTGGATGGCATTGTGGTAGGTGTTTGGTGATGTTGTGGTACTGGGGTGTGGCTGATATTGTGATATTGGGGGACGTGATTGGCGCTTGTTTGTTGTGGTTGCACGTAAGACTTGAAGCTCCAACCAACACTTGAGACAACGAAAAAACAATCATGTATGATATGACTTTCACTGCATCAACAACACGATTATGCGGATCTGAATCAAGGTCGGATTCCATCTAAAACAAGATCTAGAGCAAGAATACGAAGGAAAGAAAGAACAAAACACCCCAAGGCATGGGACTGTTGATTCCGCTCTTAAAATCCCACCTTCCTCATCAAGTCTTCAACGTGAGCTTTATCGTAGGTAAATTGTTCAATTGTCAAACGATCACAAAAAAATTGGTAAGTTTAGATATCTCAACGTCTGTAGGCGTGACCCTGCGGTTCTGTTAGCTCATAAGTTCCAAATAAACACGACATCATTAAGGTATTTTCTTAAGGTGTAATTTTCCCCCTAAAGGACCTCATCTTCAACGCCATAAGGCGTTTACATTCGGGATGGCGATATTCGCCTCCATCATCGGACAGTGTTTAGAAATTATATTTCCTCAGACAGTTATTTATAGTTATATTGACTTTTTCCGTCGATGCCGACGGGTAAAGACGTTTCCATGACCTTGGTATTTGGTCGTGACGTTGCCGCTAGACTTCTTGTGGGCTCGCAATTCGAAACTGCCATGGTTCTTAGTGTTTAGCACGGAACAAGATATCTCGGGACCAACGAAACTTTAGCTGCCACAGGATGAGATGTCTCCAGTGTTGTTACCCGAATCATGTACTACATCTTCTAGAACCTCCGGAAAACAAGGCCTAGCTATGGGGATCCAAAGTTTTTCCGGGACGCCTGACTTTCGCTGGAAGACAGTCGTACATTGCAAAGTACTTCTCTTCACCGACGAGATGGAGGTGACGCCGCCGATATGGGCCTATAGCATAGGTTTGAGGGGTAACTTATAGGGGCCGCGGCCAGATCGGTAGTCCTGGAGCGTGGAAGCGGTCAAGGAATGCGGAGAGTTTGGCCCCATAACCCTCCTTGAAAGCTCGAGGTGATTTGTGACTACCGATTTGAGAAGCTGACGGACTTCTTATTCTTTATACTAAATTATATTCGTCATCCAGAGTGAGGAGAACATAAGTCGATTAGGTTCATGAAACCATCCGCTATCTACGGTGCCTTTTCTCGGCATCATAATCGATGTAGCGGGAAAGGCGGGTTACCATCCTACTTGCTCCCCTCCTTCAAAGACGGCTACTTTCATCCCCTCAATACAAACTATATCCGTTTGAAATATTGTGGGAAATATCGCTAGATTAGTTCTGCCGCGCGCGAGATATTTGTAGCTAGTACAAGGATTTGGACCATTCTCCCTACTGCTGAGGCGACGCCCAGACGGAGTCCCATCGCACCCAGGCCCCAGATACAGTGTGGGACGTTCTCGGGGGTGAGGGGAGAACATACTGCTAAGCGGAAGTGACTGAGGGTTGCGAGGTCGATGGGCCAGTTGCTGAAGTCGCTGGATGGGAAACACATTGCGACATCAGAAACGACAAAGGATCTGTCGTAAAGTCTGCTAGCTCTCGTGGGAGTGCAAGGATTGCTTTGTCAAGAGTGACGAGGTGTTGAGTGGGTTAAGTTAGATGTCATCGCATGATGTGCAGAAAGGTCGTGGGGCTTAGGGCTCCAGTTCTTTGGAACGTCTACTCTAGAGTATGTATATGAATACAACCATCACAGAAAGTATCGGCACCCATTCCTGCTCCTCCTAGTAGCTAATTAAGCCCACCTCTCGTATATACAAGGGTTAAGAGGTAAAGTAGATATATTGGCATACTCCGGAATTCATACTGGCCATCTCCACTCGTGTAGATCTCCCAGTGCCCATACTTTCGGGCAGCCTGCACCTTGCATTTGTAGTACTGAGACAAACGCAGCTCTCCCCCAAAAGTAAAACCTCTCGGTGCAACCTTATATCATGCGATAAATCTGCTTCACTGTCATCCGTCCACCGTCAGCCTCTGCACACCACAATATGCAGTCGTAGACTCCACTCACATTCCAAGCTATCCTGCGCCGTCTCTGGTAGCTCCTCGATGACGACGCCCGGCCTGCCAGCAACCCTCGAAAATGGCGGGATCACGGTGTTGGGTGCAATCACCGTCCCTTCTTCGATCCGCACGCAGTCTTTGATGATAGAAAATTTCCCCTGCCCACCCCCAGATTAGTGTGAGAATAGTGAGGTAGATAAGGGAGCTGCTACAATAACAGATCCCGCTCCAATATGCACAAAGCTCCCCACCATGGCAGCCTCCACCACCGCGCTCTCGCCAATAAAAACATGGTCCCCAAGCTTCATCGGATAGAAACTAAACATTCTGATCCCCAGTCAACGACACCGCCTCATCGGTGGGTGGGATAAAACTCACCCCCGATGCGTCTTCCCGGGTGGCCTCAACACGCTACCCCGCGCAAAAAAACAGTATCTCCCCACAGCGATAGCAACATTTCCGTGCTGTCCTTGCACGCCCGCACGTCGTAGATCCCCGCGGATCGTGCAGTCTGCTTGGATGATAGTTTTCCCGCCAAGAATGATGTTTTGCGAGCCAAGGATGTTGGATTTTCGAGAAACCTTGTTGCCGGTGTCGGTTTCGATGTATTCGCCCTTGACTTGTTTTGGCGGCATGGTTGGTTGGTGGTGGCGACCAAGTCTCAATGAATGAGAGCTTGTGTTGACGTGCGGAGATTTGGCAGGGATAGAGTATCATTCAATCATGCGAAAGCCCGACTTGTGGCGCGCGGTAAGATGTAGCCGCGTCGCTGGGTCATCTCAGACCTGTTAAACAACGCCTTGCGATCGGTATCTGGCAAAAGTCCTTGAACTACTTATTTCCCCAGTGGCAGCTCGTTAACCCCACTCTGCTGTGCGGCTGCCTCTCATGCAGTTGGGTTGGATGCAGGCGAGTAGAAACAATCAGGCGAGTAGAAACAATCAGGCGAGTAGAAACAATCATCAGAGCTCACCCACCACCTCAACAAACAATACGAGCCCCTCTGCTCCACCAAGACAATAATCAACCGATGTACCCACAACTCAATGCTTACTAGATCCTAGTAGTTTCTGTCTGGGCCCCCAGAAGTCTGAACCTAGTAAGGCAACAATTCCCAAACGCGAACCCCTCATCAATGTCTGGATTTCCCAACTCGGTTATCCGGACTGAGTGTGCTGGATGATGACTCCCGGTAAAATAGCCTTCTGCATGGTAAGTAAAGTGCTTACTCTTTATCAGAACAATATCGTCCGATCACAAAGCGTCGCAAGATCTAGATAGATTGGAGCACTGCTGACGGGCCCTATTTCCTTGGTCCTCTAGCCAGTTACCGCCCGCGACTATCTACTCGTAGCCATCATAACCTCACCGGACGACTGTCAGCGGGTATTGGTGGGATTTATAGGTCCACGAATGTAGTGAAGTAGTGGACGCCAGAGCGGTTATCCAGCCTTCCGAGTCCTCGGCCAATGCAGATATTCATAGCTCCAGCTCTGCAAGAAGTACGTGACAGCCTGATATCAAGCCCAGACCTTGACGCTCGCTTGGAGAAGGTCTAGTTTACAGGCGGAGAGTATCGCAGCCGTCTTGTGGGCACCCGCTCTTACTCATCTCATCAATACCAAACAATATTCTTGCATGAAACCCTCTGAGGCATCACCACCACCTCATCTAAATATACCTCCCCCACATTCTACTCTAGATAACGCACCCCAATCAATCTTTCATGATCTACATGAACCCGGGCGCCCGGCTAATTAAAGTAAGCAAGATGGGGTGTCATGGGTTTGCCGGAGAATGTCATGTTTCAACCTATGGCACTGGTACGACTGGGGTGCGTATCCAGATGTGCCGTCTCGATGTTGGTGTGATGCTTTGATATTCATGACATCACTCGATGCGTGTTCCGTCCCATTTGTTGAAATGTACTGATTGCTAGAAGCTTGTATTCCTAAGTACAGGTACATTCGTGATCTTATATATACGGTATTCGGAGTATGTCTTGTACGCATGCGTGCGCACTCAGCTGGCATCTCCAGCTGAGTCTGGAATGACCATCATCTTAGAGAGATTATGCATCAGCCCAACTGAAGCCATACGCCAGGGAGATAGAGCATATATGCAACACCATTTCTCAATTCCTGCGGTCGGTCAGCCCGCGCAGGCCAACTTTTTGACTGCCGTATCCCTATACCTGCGCTACGGTGGGAGTGGTATATTAGTTGGTTCGGTGAATTGCTCTGCGATCTACCTTGCTTACTGGCACTTCTACGCCTCCACTAAGAATCTTTTGGACCCGTCCCGGGAACAGTAATCTTTCTACCTCTAGAAGGCGAAAGTGTAGTAGCAGAATGAGGCGCCTCGGCCGATGAAGAAGGCTAAATGCGCATTAGTATTGGAGCTGAGGGCTGGAGCGGTATCACTAGCTATGAAGGAGTTCAGGAAGGTAATGAGATATATTTAGTGTTGGTGTGCTCTGTTTTTGGTGCGGAAGTCCAAGTTGACTATAAGGATTGACTGCTCGAGGATACCTTCGCTACTGTGCTGATAGGTGGAGGTTTATTCTAAGATGTATGAAGTAGTTGAGGTGTGCGTACTTCGTTCACAATGGCCTACTTGAGCAAAAGGAATGATACTGAATCTACCCACTGGGGGAAAGGCAGTCGCTCTATCGATTCCATGAACGTGAGCGGCTTTGGAATAACAGATCCATCCTTCAATACATAGGAGATGCTGTGCTCATTATGCCATCGGCCATGCAACGCAGTTCGCTCTATTTCATGTCTGGTCCGCTCCACAAAAACTTAGAACCGACAAAACAAATGAATCCAGAACAAAACGATATCGGCAGGACTCGAACCTGCAGCCTTTGGCAATCTGAAGAACCGGAAGCCAACGCGCTACCATTGCGCCACGACACCGGCTGATATTTTACTTTCCAGTACATATACAAAACAACACGCGTAGCAACCTCATAGCTTCTCGATCGTCTGGGAAAAGATTGACGATATAGAGATGAATAAATCAGCTATACAAGCTGAGATATGAACGAAGGTATTATAGGTATCCGTATCGTCTCCCCTCTTTAGACACCCATGAAACCCTGGTCAATCAAACAAGGCCGTAACCTCCGTAGCCTGAAATCATTTGAAACAAGCTTCAAGTCCAAGTAATATTCCCAGCTTGATGTCGTCAGTGAAATTTGCCGGACCGCCATGGTCGCCTGCCTACCGGAGATCGGCCGGAGACGATACGGGTTTGATAATCGGGACCGGAAGATCCACGCAGGCTCCCGAGAGCCCAGATTCGGGGGTTTCGGTACACCCCTACCCTAGCGTCCCAAACAACAATTGCGTCATCGCTGTCCGTAGGCTACCGGTATCCAGAGCACCCGTTTGACGTAGGAAGTGGGAACGATTAAATCTCTGGTTTATTGTTTCTAGAGTACGTCACCGCATGCTCACTGAATCCCCTCCTCGGAAATGGATAAATAATCGGGAAGGAAGGAAAAGAAGACAGACAGCGGACCGACCCGCCCGTTTCCGGCCTCTTGCTGTAAACTGTCCTGGTGCAGTATCAAACTCTAATGCCCCGCCGCCGGCGCTCGGACCGCCACCCATGCACTTATATGGGGTTGATAGCCATCTCGTTTCAAACCAGCGGATGAAAAGCTTTACACCAATTAATCAGAGTCCGGCGTAAAACCCATGCCTGGTGCAGCGTACTCAACTGAACGATACACGTGGATGGCATCTACTGCAAATTTTCAGCAGGTTTTGTGGTCTAATCAAGGGGAGAAATTGAAAGGGAACAACTACTCTACCTTAGCCGTGTCAGTAAGTTTTAAGTCAACGTGCATCATAGGCTCATAGCCACGGCCTATTTGCTGCGCAAAAGGAGTCCTGATGGAGCTATTCACGGGTCTACGGCAAGTCCAGCGCAACAGGGGCTTCCTCGAACATATTTCGGTACCTGTGCTAAGCACTGGAACCGGTGAATGCAATGCAATGTCCAGACGGAAAACCGATAAGACTTCCAACAGTCTGGGTCGTATCTTGCTATGGTGCACAGTTTAATAACGAAATTTTTTCATAGCTACCATGGAAGTGTTAGTAGTTTCATGTCTATAGGCCCCATATGAGGTTCAAAGGATCAACTCAACGGTCAAAGCGCTTCTTTAAATATTTGGTTTGGTACTCGGGTGGCACCGAAACTGTAGGAGGCAAGCCTGGTAAGGCCGGATATAAAATTGTCTACCAAGACGCCATAATGGTTGATTTTAGCACAATGTCGTCTGCTGTACTCTACGTATACCGCTACTGCATAAGCAAGATCCAACAGATAGTTGTAGGCATTCGTATCAACGATTTAGACCAGAAATGCAAGTGACAAAGCTTACCTAGAGGTATGGAAATGTTATCTCATTACTGCTCTAGGCTTAAATTCAGCCATGTCTCAGAGGTTGCATTTCCTGGTACTAAAATCGCTGACCCGAATATCGAACAGCGAAGCGCAGCACTTCCTCGTATACCATTCATTAGGCAAGTTAGTAGGTATACTTAGTACCTTATCTCAGAATTTCAGAAGAAACGAACGCCACCTTTCAACCGCGGAGGGGATTGATAGGAATGAAGGCAGCCGATTTGCCGGGCAGCGAAGTAAGACGGCGCATGGAAGCGCGATAGGGCCAGATAGCAGGAGTCTGAATATCTGTGTGTACCTACTGAATCCGTAACATTGCGACCCTCGGAGCTATGTTTTTCCTTGTGGGTCCGTAGGTGGGATAATAATCTTCAGCGACCTTCTTCCTCTCTCGCTAGGAACCGTCCTATTTGGTTCTTGTGGCGCTTTTTCATCCTTCCGAATGTTTGGAGGCGAGAATTAAGTGGGCGCTGTACTTTTTATATCCATACAAGCAAGTATCCACTCGCGGACTGGGTATGCGGCTATAGTCTGGGCGACTTGATCCTTATCTTTAGCATGTATTGAGTGCCTAGAGTAGTAGCTAAGCCTGCATTCTGGTCCGCGTAGTCTGTCAGACATGGTCCAGGTGTGTGGCCTCCATTGTTCCTTTGAGTTCTTGATAATTATAACTTCAAGCTTTCGTTGCGCGGCGATGGTGTGATACTATGTACTAGTTGGTACTTATAATAAATAATTCTCGGCAAGCGGCTCCCGCCGATAAACAAAACAGCGCATGCAGGTACGACGCCTCAACGGCCGCAATGCTTTTTGACGGGAATGGGTGGGAGCACGAAACGTGAAGAGACCAACTTCAGACAGCCCAGAGCAGCAATGATGGTTGCAGCATCTAGAAAAGCAAGCAGGAGGCACGTCGCAGACCTTGGACTGGAAGCGACGCTACCGAAGCGGCTGCCCGAAGACGGCAATGGATCCACTCAAACCAAAAAGCGGGAATTAGATTGAAGAAGCCCTACGGTGGATGGAGCAGATTCTGACCCAGGATCATTGGCATTAATCCGAGAAGTAGGACCCGCAGACAGGCTGGTCGGAAGAGGTAGAGTATCTCGAGTAGAGCAATTGCCTGCAGGTTGTATGTTTTCTGCAGAGTCGGGAAGATCGCTGCTGTGTTACGCAACCGTTAGACTAGTTCAATCTAGAGGTACGGAACGAAGTACTTGATATCAATTAGAGTACCCAGTGAGTGGGTGGGCGGGAGCCTCTCTGAGTTCTCTTTAACTCCCCGACGCCGCTCTGCTCCTCCGCCCGCCAACTTTCAACTTCTCTCCAGCATTGAGCGAGTGATTCGCATTTCTTCAACACTTCCAACACCACCGACATCTGCCAATCCCGAGTAAATGTAAGTTTGTTGACCGTTTTTTCTTCTGAACTTGCTCTCTGTTCTTAGATCTATTTGGATTTTGTTGCTTTATTTACTAAATTTCTTCATTGTACCTGAAGCATCAGACGTCATCCCCTCAATTGAATCAATCTAACGGCAAAACTTTGTGTAGCACTATAGCCTGTGGCAAACAAAGAATCCCCATATCCTCGAATCTCAGATCAGCTGTCCCAACATTCGGCGGAATTTCGTCTATTTTGGTCTGGATAGACCTGTTCGAGTTTATATATCCTTCCCCTCCTTGCCAAAGTTTCAACGTTACAAAACTTTCCGGTCATGTCCTCCAATTCTTCGCCTTCTGGGGAGGGAGGAAATCCCTTCATCGATGACCCTGAACGCACTCCTCGCAATTCGAACCCAAATTCTAATGCCTCGAGCTGTAGGAATTCCACAATTGGCGGTCGGTCCCGGGGCCAACAGGAAGTCCGTTTTGGTAACGGGGAAGCCTTGGACCTACTCGGAAATAAAACTTCCTTCGATCTTCGGGATGCCAATTCTCTGGGAGAATCGTCTCGCCTAACCTCGGTCACGTCAACTCAAATCGATCTACAACGTTACTTCACAGAATCTCCAGAGCATATTTCTAGCATTGATGGTAGTTCCTCTCTGACTCCAACCTCGAGAACTTCTATTAGTGTGCCACCACGGATTTTCACTTACAAAAAACCGATAATTGATGAGGATGAGGAATTGAATGAAAAGTACGACGATTTTGCTCCACGAGATAACATGTCCCCTCAGGAACGAGTGGCCAGGCTTGGAGGGAGCTATTCTGCCCCAAATTCCGCACCCAGCTCGCCAACACTCGAGGTCTTCTCTGTGGGAGCTGGGGGAGCACAAGGTGCTGTGGCTGTTGACATTCCGTTGTTATGTCTTGCCAACCAAACGTCGGCCACAACTGGAGATCAAGGAGATGCGATTGCCCCAGACAGACCCAAGGTTCTAGCTACTCGAGAAGCACATGATCTAGTACGACAACACACCCGTCGAGGATCACCAGTCGGAGCAAGATTTATTCAGGCTGGCCTAAGTGAGTCGAAACTTGATGAACCGACCCCGGGGTACGAAACACCTATTACTCCAAGGCATGGTGACTACGTCAAGAAACCAGAACAATTCCGCGGTGGTGTATTGGGCAGCTTATTGACACTGTACAACAATCCGAATGGACACGAAACACGACAAGGACATCGCCCCACAGGGAGCACTGGCAGCTTGCCCGCTTCTGGTCATTCAACTCCGAAGTGGTACAGCAAAAGTGCCAATGACTCTACAACTTCACTTGGAGGTCTTCTGGCTGCTTCTGGGAAGACAATGGTAGCACCAGCTGCTGGTGCAGCGGTTGGCATTGGTGGGGTGCCAGTGGTGGGTGCTGGAAGGAGGGAACGACCAAGGCTCAAACATCGGCCTCATAGTGGAGGTTTTGTGGGTAAACTGAAGAGCCTATCCAGGTCCAATTTGGAGGAGGAAATAAGAGTAAGAGCAGAGTTACTGCCCTTGAATATACGCAACTAACCGGAAAACTTGCCAGATAACTGTTCATATTGCGGAGACACTTCAACGACAGAGATATATTCTCAGAATTTGCAGGGCACTCATGCTCTATGGTGCTCCTACCCATAGATTGGAAGGTATCATCAACTATCCCTTTCGTTTGGGGTGTCAAAATGCTAACATATGCATCACCCACAGAGGCACTAAAGATGACGTCACGAGTGCTCGAGATTGATGGCCAATTTCTATATTTACCAGGATGCATGATCATATCTTTCGGTGACCAGTCGACCCACACGTCTGATATGCAAATTGTCCGTACTGCACAGGGTGTTGACCTCGGGAAATTGCATGATTGCCATCTCGTATACAAAGAGGTTGTACACGATATCATCGGAGTCGAAGAGGCAACGCAAAGACTTGATGAGATTATGGGACGAAAGCCCAAGCACAACCCTTGGATCCAGGTCTTGCTTTATGGTATCGCCAGTGCCACCGTCGGACCTTTCGGCTTCAGGGCAGGTTTTATAGATATGCCTATCCTATTTGTCCTTGGATGTATATTGGGATTCTTGCAACTCATTGTTGCACCAAAATCTGACCTCTATGCCAATGTTTTTGAGATATCTGCTGCCATCTTGACGAGTTTCCTCGCTAGAGCTTTTGGGTCTATCCAAGGAGGAAGTCTGTTCTGCTTTTCAGCTCTCTCTCAAGCTTCAATTGCTCTTATATTGCCGGGATACATTATTCGTGAGTACCCGCTACATCTATCTACTTTGAATTGACCAACTCACTCTTGTAGTATGTGGCTCTCTAGAACTGCAATCGAAAAACATGGTGGCAGGTTCAGTCCGTATGTTCTATGCCATCATATATTCCCTGTTTCTCGGATTCGGAATTACCATCGGTTCTGCACTCTATGGTCTCGTCGACAATAGCGCAACTTCTTCGACAACGTGTCAAAATGCTGTCGACTGGCAATATAATTTCATCTTCGTATCTTTGTTTACTTTATGCTTGCTCATCATCAACCAAGCAAAATGGCGTCAAGCCCCCCTCATGGTTGCTATTGCGCTTGCTGGATACGTGGTCAACTACTTTTCTAGTCTACGGTTTGGCAGTCAACCACAGGTTGCCAACGGTCTGGGTGCATTCACGGTTGGGATCCTGGGCAATGTCTATGCGCGAGTTGGACATGGTTTGGCATTTGCAGCCATGTTGCCGGCTATCTTCGTGCAGGTGCCTAGTGGTCTAGCAGCTCAAGGTTCCTTGCTGTCAGGCATTGAAAATGCGGATGCCCTAGTGGGGAATACTACTACTACTTCGTCTACACCACCGGGGACAAATTCAATCATGTTTGAGTTTGGGTTTTCAATGATTCAGGTTGCCATTGGAATTACCGTTGGACTCTTTGCGGCTACTTTGGTCGTTTATCCTTTTGGGAAAAAGCGATCTGGACTGTTTTCTTTCTAGGAGCGGACGGCGGACTTTACTTCGTATATTACACTCGCCTTCTCTCGGCCTTTCTCTCTCATACACCTGGACATTCATCTTCTCTAATGGCTTTCTATCCTCTGGCGGAGTTTGATTCCCCTCCTGGGTGGTTCTTGATTTAATTTTATTGGTGGTTTTTCTTCTTTTCTGGTGATAAACTGTAGATAAAACATTGGAGTTTGCTGTTTTGTATTTTTTGGTTCCTGGTCATTGCGCTTTCCTTGTACTTCGATCATACATATAACTAACGACAGCTCTTTATACCTTGCCTTGAGTTTCTTTTGTTCCTGGCTTTTCTTTTTTTTTAAAGCTTCTGGTCTTCTACATGCAGGTTCTAGGGAACCGAATTCCTGGGGGGAGTTTTGTGTTTGTGTAAACGAGTACTCTTTTAATGATGGCCCCTGCTGGGTCCTTGTATGTAGATCTGCGCAGGCTTGTAAAATTTCTTTGTACCGGGTAGAGGATACAAGGTGTGGAAATGAGGAGTTTGGAGGCGTGTCTTTCCCTATAATCCGTCGTGGACTGGTAGAACAATCAAAAATACAAAATTGCGGGTAATTAGACATATTAAACTTCAAATTCCACCGCTGGGGTTGGACCGTCTGGGAATCCAAGGCTCAATGAGAGGAAGACGTGCGGGGCTCTTGTGGATGAGGGTATCAACTCTACGTTGCTTATTGGTGAGGTATTCCAGCTACGTTCTGCGGTTGCAGACGAGCTCGACGCTGATTCGGCTTGCCGTTCAGCGTTCGGGGGCTCAGCCAGGACGGCATGGTACAAACTGTGTTAGGAATTGATTGACACACAAAACACTCAAGTAAAATAATCAACCACGATATCGGGTTCTTAAACATTAAGGTAGGTGGAATCCACAAATATTCCACAAGCCCCATAAATACAAAATCACACAGCAGCAGCAAGCAATATAGAACTACCACGGTTGGACTTTTGGTTAATCTTCATCCTACAAACAAACCACACATCTTCGTTAAAAAAAACACAGAAACAAGCCTATAAATACACCAACCCACACCTCGACACAACGCAATGCTATGCATAGGGCCAAAAACTAGAAAAAAAGAATATTCGAGGAAGTATAAAGTGGGGGGGAGGAGGTAAGGGAACGGCAAAAAACAGCAAAGCTAAAGGGATCAAAAAAAAAAGGACGCAAAATGATGATTGAGCAAATGATGATACAGACGGGGGAGGGGGTGCATACTAGTCTGTGTCAGACAGACTAAGGGGCATACTGCTGGAGGGGGGCCGCCGGGTATAGAAGATACTAGCGGGAAAGAACATTACGTCGTAAATTAAAAAAGTTGTAAGTTGGAGCGGGGGTATTGAAAAACAAAAGGGCGGTTCCCAACAGCAGCCTGCCATAAGAGCAGGAGAAAAGGAGATTTGTATAATGATTGAGAGGGAGGGAAAGGTAGAGAGAAATAGAGAGGTAGATAAGAAACAGTATGGCAATGTGATAGTGGGTCAAAAGCGAGGTAAACTCCTGCAGAAACATGGAAAACAACCTTGAAGCCCCACTGGCCGCTCCGTTCGCTCGCTCTTGCTGCAATGCCGGTCTATGAAAGATGCAATAGAGAGACACCTCTCATACCTCCTACTCCCCCTCCTCTACACGCACACACGCACATGCACTCCGCTATTGACTGAAATTCATGTCCTCGTTTTGCTTTTGTAGTTGAGTTATTTGCGCGCTGGAGTGGGGGTTTTAACGTTTGAAGATAACCAGCCCTACAAGTATTATTATCAGGCTTGCATCAGCTTGACCGGGGCTATGAATTGTTCTTACCAGGCCTTCGAATAAACCCTCCCCAGTAGTTGCACAACTCGGTACAACGTACCACACCCTATCCTTAAGTTTTGAAAGATGAAGCTTTTCTGTAACCTCGGTGGGCGACATAGCTATTTATCAGAGAAAGCACCAACCATTAGCAATCTTGAACTGCAGGCACCCACACGTGGACTCCACGAAAGCAGATAACAAAAACAAAAAACAAAAAGGGATACCAACCTCCGGGTAAATCTTGTTTATTTGCGAATACCAATAACAGCGACTCCTTCATTTCGCGATCTTGGATTATACGGTGTAACTCCTGTCGTGCCTCATCTATGCGGTCCCGATCGTTACTGTCGATCACGAAGATAAGACCTTGCGTGCCTGTGATACCAAATACCGCGATTGTCAGCACCCCCGAGTTTCGTCTACACCAAACACACATGTGGACCGGCGGGTACTGCTGACCGGAGAAATAATGACGCCACAGAGGCCGGATCTTGTCCTGTCCTCCCACATCCCAAACATTGAATTTAACGTTCTTGTAGGTAACGGTCTCGACGTTGAATCCGACGGTGGGGATGGTGGTGACGCCCTGGTTCAGCTTCAATTTGTAGAGTATTGCTGTAGCAAGAAAATCTGTGTTAGAAAGAAGCGTGGGTGTTGAGGTTGAAGAGCCTGTGCGTACTTGTCTTTCCAGCTGCATCCAATCCCAACATCAACAACCTCATCTCCTTCGAGCCAAACAGCTTAGCCTAGACGCGAACCATTAGCAGCTGTCCGCGTGCAAGCAATGCTGTTCGGAGCTCATACCAGCATCTTAGATACGGAGGCTACATAGAGAAAGTTAGCAATGTCGCAATCAAAACGAGGTTGAATGAGATGAACGTACCCCCCATGGTGAATGTATGGCTTTTCGCCGTGAACCAGTTACAAAGTCGTTTAGGTAGAGGCTCAGGAGTTGAGCCGGTGGAGCGTACGCGGAATTGCGAGAGGGCGAATCAAGTGCGGTGCGATTGTAAGGCAAGGTAGGCAAGGTAAGGTCAAGTTGGAAGGTGCTTGTTGTGTCGTGTGTAGTGCAGAAGACAGAGGGAGGATAGGGCGCGGTTGGTTGCTGGGTCAGAGAGATGGGTTTGGGGGATGGTTGCGACAGGAGTGGTTAATAGCTGATCCTACGCGAAATGCAAATCGCAAAGATACATGCACCTCAGTAGTATTCTACTAAGTACATGTACTATACGTTCGAGCGACTTCTAATAGGGGCTACTTAGGAGAAGTTTATCTCTCGTTGAAGTAAAGTTGCTACGTTAGAGTAGAAATATTTCGGTTGGAAGAGGAGCCAGAACTTCGATGCAACGAACCCATGCCATCGCTTGTAGCGCCTGGAACTGCCCAGGTACCTTAGGCGCGCAATGTTTTAAGAGACTGGTGAACTTCGGGGAGTCTCTTGGAACTCGGAATCGATATTCTAGTCTTACTTTTTGCAGCTGCTGAGTTATAATAGCAATGTCCCTTAGCTGTCAGGCTCGGAGCTTCTCTTCCCGGAAGGTTGCGCATAATTCCACAACAATGTGGTTCAACCATGCGATATGGATCAATCAAAGCTACCGAAAGCAAGCTACTACAACCCCAACCGATGAGATGTGGCTCATTTAGTCTATTACCACTCCTTGTGGAAAAATTCTTGAGACACCCCCAAACCAGATACGAAGTGACTAGTTTGTATTCTCTGAACCCTCGCAAGCCGTGGGCTATATATTCGGAGTAACGAAGCATTGTGGCTACATATCGGATAATTGGAGGATGCACTAACGGTACGCCACCCGTATGCGATGGGCTGTAAGATAATGTTCTTACGGAATCCACCCGTCCTGTTCTGTGCGGGACGGCTTTATTCACCTGGTCTAAAATTCAGTACACCGTAGAGCTTCCCGATGGTATGGAATACCAAGGCAGCAAATATCTTCTCATCCCGTCCCAAACATAGCGGCCAGGTGCGAGGAAGGGGCCATTGCCGAAGTATGTGTTCCGTCCAATTGACGAACTCGGGCGGTATGTGAACGTACTAGGCTATGAGCTGATTTGGAAGTGAAATTGCAGCTGTACCTGGCTAGGTATGCAGATGAGGTTGAGAGTTGGTTATATACACTGCTAGCGTGTCGAGAAACAGCGGAGATGATGGAGATGCAATGGAGCAGAAAGGAAAGGGGTAGAGAGTAGTAGGGGATTTGGGGCCATATTTCAGGCCCCTTGGTGCCGCATTTTCGGGCCGTTCTTGGCGGCACGTTGATGTATCAGTGCTTTCTTGTGCCGTAGAGTACATCCGACCTGATATGGAATGTAGACATCGTACACCATTTATGGGCTTTGGTACCCACTTTTTGGGGAGCAGAACATTCTATTGATTTAGTAGACAACATGAAACATGCAATTGATTCTCCACAGCAAAAAACATATCCTATCTACAGCAGACAAAGAGAAGCCGTAAACACCATGAGAGAATGCTGGACCCTTCTCCATACCTCACTCTGCACCGGTTCAGCAACCAACTGATCAGTTTTTCTCTTCAGTACCCAGATCTTAAAACCCATTCTGGCGAGCTATTTCAAAGGAACGCAGTGTTCTGAAGCGGCTAGATGAGTATAATCTAGGCCGGACTGTGCTAAGGGCGGCCGGAGAAACTCTGGCCTAGACCGGAGCCTCCTGCAAAACCTTATATGGTGCTAAAAAAAAGGCATGACTAAGGTAGAGCGGAGCCGCGCTTCACAGTGCATGAATTGGCATAGTCTGATATGCAGATATGCGTGGAAGAATGGTATATATACAATCATAATCTGGCTACTGGAGGCCAAAGTATGATCCTGCGTGACCTGCAAATATCTACAGGTCTACCAGTTAGTATTAGCGACTTCAATAAGCAGCGGCTTTGATCCTCTCTCAACTTCTTACTCTCTCGTCATGGAGCGTTGCAGCACGAGAACATCTCGAACCCCTAGCCACAATATATGCTCCCCATTCTGTTACCCATCTAATCACTTCCAGCAGCTTAAAAATACCCATATAGGTCATCGTGAATCCCGAAGGATAAGGTCCGAGGATCCGTATTTCCTGTGTCTCGGTATTTTCCACGTACGTAGTCATCAGATGCCACGAGTCGCCATTGACGATCCATCCGAGGGTTGGAAATGCCGTTGCAGCTTCCCCCATTACTTCCTCCACTCGCTGCCAGTATGCACGCCCCGCCAGCGAAAGCCCGTAGGCGCCCTCATTAACACTCTCATCCCCAGTCTGCACAAACGCTAGCGTGGTGACGAGGCCGCGGTGACTCGGCGAGACTGGGTATTCGGTAAATGCCCGGTGAAGGTCTTGATAGAATTTGTTGGGCTCTAGAGCGTATGTTACCGTGTAAGGAAAACACGTTCTTCATCAAAGATGGGTAGGAGTCTTCTTTATCCGTCGATTCCCGCAGCCGTTGGTAACGATAAGCCCATTGTGACCGTATTTGTTGTTACTGTGAGTCGATAGGACATATATAGTGGTCATCCACCATTCGCAGAGATTAGCAACCATAATACCATTCCTCTGCGCCTCCATCTCATCCAACGCGAGATCTGAGAGGGTAGCGGTCTTGCGAAACACAGGATGGGAATCAGGTTCGCAAATCGGCGCACCAAACTGAGTCAGAGGTCCATACGCATCCTCAGCGAATACCGTTGGCTCTCTTCTTCCCCTCAATCGTCGTTGTCCTCTTCGAGAGCAGAATCGATTGTGAAAGACCTCTCAACGTCAACACTGGGAAAGGTAGAACTCAGACACGAGGTGCTTTCTAGCCTTGAATGTCGGCAGCGTTTCAACGGGGGATCGAGGGAGGTTTCGCGGCTTCTTTTGGATAAGTCGCCATTGTGGTGTGTTGATATAATGCTAGAGATCTTCGCAAGCGTTGCCATTGTTGTTAAAGGTTTGAGGATTTGGGAAAATACTGGGAATGTCTTCGAAGATATACTTGGGATGTAACTCTAATCGTAATTGATTGCTCGAAAGTTGTGAAAGAGAGTAAAATTTGACTTTTAATTCTGCACTTACGTGTAAGTGCTCTCGTTCCCAGATTTTCTCGTCGCTTGTAAGGTCTGTCAGACGGCTGGTTTTCGAGTGCAACGTGCAGTAGAGTACAACAAAATAAGTGGATACATGGAAATCATGACTTTTATTAACGACTATTTAACCAGCACCTACATTCCATTCCTACTTTGATGAAACACACTGTTAGATTCAATGAGATAATACTCCTCTCTTGTTGCTACTTTCATGATGTGTGGATGCCTACTTAGTTTTGTTGCGCACTGGCATCCTTGTCTCGAGACGAAGTCATGTAATTTAGTTCAACCCCCCCACAATCACACAGGCTAGCGCCGTGTCAATTGGCAGCAGTGACTCGAACTTTGAAGTGATGCAACCAATAAGAAACGCAGCAGGATAGGAACTGCGCTCGAAATCCAGCCCTCTCAACGTCAACAAGCCTAATTGGGAATGTTTGTGTCACCGACTGAGCGGCGAAGTAACTGCGCGGGGGAGTACTTGGCACGTGTAGCCACGGCCAATCAGGTCCCGCCAGCAACTTTATAGCACCTAATATCTTAATATACTTATCCGGCGATTAGGCGTGTTGACGTAGCTACAGCCCTATGTTCTGAACGGAGCGAAGCTCATCGGTTTGGCAACCAACCACGACCAACTTTCACGCACAGCCTTGCTGAGGCACAAAGTTTATACGAGAATTCTTCAGTGCTGGAATCTCTAACTTCAAAAGCCCTGGTTTGTTAGTACACTCTTACCCTCGCGATTCGCAATGTTACCCACATTATAGTTCTCTGGTCTGTGCTGATTGGTTTCATTGCGCAAACGAATAGTCTACACGCCGCTCGTACAGACTTATATTCACAAATACTTTCGAAAGGCAAACCAGAAACCGTAGCACAATTACATCACAACGCCTCCTTTCCCCGCTGACTACCAGCCATTCAGTTTCATCGAAGGTTCCGATGTGTTCAGCTCCAATAAGCTTTCAAGAGGGCTGCAGGTCCAGGGCTGCCACTAATGCGCTTGAGAACGAGAGCAACAGATTTCTGAAGGAAGCTGGGGGAAAAGAGCAGGGGCCGCCAATCCTATTTTTTCCAGATGATGCAATTAAGACGGTCATGACGAGAGAGACCGTTAAGAATATCCTGGAGTGCAGTTGTTTGAGGTGCATGTCTTTTGCCCGAGCTCTGTCAAAGGACTGCTATAAGGATCGGACGAGATACCTTACGTCCATATTATCCCAGGCTACGAAGCTTTTTGCAGTTTTAACGGCAATTGGGTATCCGTCTTTGATTGGGGGATTCGCATACTATGACCAAATGGACGACAACTTTTGGGGAAAGAGACGTAGTCTCCGCAAGATTCTTCGCAAAAATATCGACTCCCAAATTGTGGATGACATTGTCGAGACATTCCGTGAGAAGAGTCGTCAGTTTAAGACACCCACGTTAACGAATGATCACTTTGTTAAATTCCCACCCGGTACGGTGCTTCCTTTCTACAACACCGAAAAGGTCGGACAGGGCGCATTTGGAAGCGTCTATTCATTTCGGATTTGTACTGGGTATGGGGATTTTGGTGACACGAATAATCACAGTGATGTTGTAAGTTGTTCTAACTTGCGGGATAAATGCACACTAACCCTATATAAAAGGTGTATGCAAGAAAAGAGGTGGAGATAACAGATAGTCCATCGGAGGAATGGAAGCATGAATATCGGATAGTGCAGGACCTGGAGCCGGAATTCGGCGGCGGAGATCATATAATAAAGATGTATAAGTCCTATGTTCTGGACAACAAGGTGAACTGTATAATGCCTTTCGCGGACGGCAATCTCTACGAATATCTTCAAGGAAAGCCTGACCGAAAGAAATGGGGATATCAACCTGGACCTGGGTACCCTTTGCACGAGAATGGCATATGGGAACAGTTAATTGGTGTATTGGATGCTCTACACAAGTTTCAGTCGCCCCTGGATCCAACACGCCGTGGATACCATTCCGATCTGAAACCGCAGAATATTTTAGTATTCGATGCTGAAGAAACCACCATTAAGCGACATGACGAAGATATGGGGGAAAGGAGAAAACCCCGACAGAAAGGCGGTAGACTTGTCATCACAGATTTTGGGCAAGCGCACATTGGGATAAAGCGCGGAAACAAGGGTAAGGAAACTACGTTTACTCAACAGAGACCTGGAACGAACATATACCTGCCACCCGAATGCGATACTGGCGACATAATGAATACCCGATACGACGTCTGGCCGATGGGATGTATCCTTACTGAGGTTCTGGTTTATGTTACGAAAGGTCCAGTTGGCGTCAAAGCTCTCGAGGAAAGACGGCGAACAACCACAACAGATTTCTACCGCCAAAAGACTGGAGGTATATGGTCCGTTCATCCCGAAGTCATCAAGTACCTCGATGAAATTGCAAGCGACCTTCATAGCAATGATCTCAATATTTTCAAGAGAGTTCGACAAGTAATTGATAAAATGTTGGAGATTGAGCCGGGACAACGTTCGACTTGCGGAGAGGCCTGTACGGAGCTGAAGGGGATTTTCGACATGGCGATCCCGCTTGCTAGTGATCAAGACGACTTTGTCACAGTAAGCCCGCGCCCGCAGACTCCGGTGTTGGACCAGCACACGCGCGAGATTTACTATACACCGAGGACTAGCTGGGGCGTTTTCGAACCTATACTACCGAGTATACCTTCGATAAATCTAGAAGATCGCGAGAGCGCAAATCAAAGCCCAGCACTCTCTGGATCCGACCTCTCCAAGTCCGATAGCTCGAGTGTCCATATTCTTCAGCCTGATTCAATCGTGATTAGGGGACATCCGCCAGAAGAGCCCGTCCTTCAGACTCCTGCTTTGGCCGACAATTTGAATTGTACCGAAGGCGATTCGCCAGAAGAGCCCGTCCTTCAGACTCCTGCCTCAGCTGACAATTTGAATAACACCGAAGACGATTCACTAGAAGAGCCCATCCTTCAGACTCCTGCTTCGGCCGACAATTTGAATCATGCTGAAGGCGATTCGTCAGAAGAGCCCGTCCTTCAGACTCCTGCTTCGGCTGGCAATTTGAATTATACAGAAGACGATTCGCTAGAAGAACCTACCTTTCTGACCCTTCCCTCGAACGGAAACTCGAATCATGCTGAGGGCAAGACACCCCAAGTACGTATGCTTCCGACGACGGAACCTAGCATCAATGAGAATATTACCGAAACATCCAAAACGAATCAGGCTAAGGAAGTTGGCGAACCAGCAGCAAGCGGACCCCAGAACAATCGGAAACCAGAGCTTAAGATACCAAGCACAAGCAGTAGCAAGCGGACAAGAAACGTTACTGAGAACGACGCCAGTGGGAGTCGGAAGACCCCCAATACGGAACAGGCTAAGGAGGTTAGCGAACCAGCAGCTAGTGGACCCCAGAATAATCGGAAACCAGAGCTCAAGGTACCAAGCACAAGCAACAGCAAGCGGACAAGGATCGTTACTGAGAGCGACGCCAGTGGGAGTCGGAAGAAGCCAAAGACTCATAGCGTAAACGACACTAGCATACTCCAGGGACTATTAGCTAGATGCACTCATACTGTCAGGTATATTATCCCATTGTTGAAATACAAGTAGACACTGGCCTAACGTATCGTAGTACTCGTGCACAAGTTATTCTGTCGCAGAGTGTTTGGTTGGGGAGAATTGATCAGTACGCCCAAGAGCTAGAGGTAGTTCAATTGTGGACGTCCAGTGACTTTGGTCACCTTGTGATCTTTAGTGATCCGGTCAATTTCATTCACATCCGATGTATGTATACGCATACTACTTGGTGGACAGATTTGTTAACATATCATACAGTTAATAAAAACAGTATAGTCTTCAAGAAGAGGGCTGTCAAAAGTGGAAGTTGGGGTAGTAGACGAGTTATGCATAGGCATAGAACGTATATCGTTGATATCAAGTTTCAGATCAGTTGTTCGGCCACTCGCTACAAGTTTTCTCCCGAAACGCCAAACGAAGACGAGTCTACAAGTCGGGTGAAATTGAAGCTTAATGTAATTAGCTTGAACTTTGAGAAAAAACATGGTGAGTTGAGTTACTGTTTCCAACCCACGGCACTGCTGACAGTAATGTGATAGAGTATGAAAAGGTCTGGCAGGAATGGCGTACACTTATTTCTCAGATCCCCGATTGAGTGGCGTGGGGAATGAATCTTCGTCGGTTGGAATAGGTCCCCTTGGCCAAGGGTACAACTGAGCCGATGGGGTAGAACAAATGTTCTCGATGGTGATAGCGGTAGGCGTTATCCTTGGTATTATCTTAAAAATTTTGTGCATAGGTTGGGATTTCGCATTTATAGAGTTTGCCATAAATTAGGGTTCCGTGGTATTTTTCTATTGGATTATATCTCTTGGTAGATGGTGCTCCATAGATATATACTATCAAGTTATCAATTATATCAGTCATGAAGCGTGTATACCTATTACATATAGTGTCCAGGACAGTGTTTTCTCGTGCCCAGGCTGTACGTAGGAGGGCAGGGAACGGTACAAAGGGCGGTTTCGATTACCTTAAATCATGCTCAATCACTCGAGGCCACTTTGTTTGTTTGTAATCATATTGCATTCGGCCGCTAGCGGCCATGGCATATCCCGTACCTATTTCCTCCCCGCTTCTTCCGTAACATAAAGAAACAAAAGCAAAGTCGCGAGTCCTCTTCCCCCTAACAAAAGAAACTGCCAACAACCGCATTAACTTTTACACCCCCCCATCACTCGACTCCTCGTGATCTGAGTTCTCCGCCTCCTCCACCACTCCGCTAATTCTGCCAACATCTGTAAGAAAAAGAAAATCTAACAATGCCCGCGAACATTTCTCCTCCGCGAAAACAAGAGACATCGGCAAACTAATCTTCGGCTTCTTTATCACTTTTTCAACCCCTTCATATCCATCTTCCCCCTCTTGCCCGTCAACCCAAAGCCGCTTCTGTTCTCTTTTCCATCTTTTACACCACTTGAACAAGTGGTCTCTTGTCTGATATTCATGCCCACACCACCAGCATTTCATATCTCTTCTTTTTCCAATGCGCCTCAAGTATTTCCCCAAAAGAGCATGTCCTGTCTTAAGTTGATAAAACCTCGCCGCAATCGATTTTTGAGATTTCATCACCGCACTGTTACCCCCCCTGTTCACCAAATCATACCGGTAACTGTGCTTCGATTTCTTTCCCATCTCCTTTATTTGTTTCTTGCTTTCATTCCATTTCATCTCCATTAAACGTCGACCAATATGAGCAAAAGATATATAATTCAAGTGAGGTAGCGGGTTTTGCGTTTCCGTATAACTTCCGCAATGTTTATATGCCGCCTTTGTCGCTTGTAGGTCCACTTCTTCGTTGCCTTCAATTCCCTTATGGGCAGGTACCCACCGGTACTCCACCTGGATATTCTTATCGGCCAACTCGCTTTCCCAATTCATGGTCCGCAACGCCAGTACTTGTCCGGATCCTGGCTCGTCTGATTGTATTCTTTGTAAAGTCGCTTGGGAGTCCGTAAAAATCGTCACTCTCCTCACTCCTTTCTTTTCGCAAATCTCATCCGCAATTTTCACTGCTTCCGACATTGCGTACATTTCCGCGTCAAATGCTTCCTTCTGTCGGCCTAGGTGCACCCTCCTCTTATTCCATCTTTCTTCTTTCCATACCACTGCACACCCTACCCACTCATCTTCTTTTCTCGATCCATCAGTCCAAAG
>Ga0307514_10000073_pt1 | contig 264966 bp, 307 predicted proteins | sample 16_EM_MG_FD_203088 | JGI IMG/M metagenome (GOLD analysis project Ga0307514, IMG submission 203088) | Populus trichocarpa ectomycorrhiza microbial communities from riparian zone in the Pacific Northwest, United States - 16_EM | ecosystem: Host-associated > Plants > Roots > Unclassified... | reverse complement strand
GTGTATGCTGTACTCAGTGTATGCTGTACTCGGTGTATGCTGTACTCGGTGTATGCTGTACTCGGTGTATGCTGTACTCGGTGTATGCTGTACTCGGTGTATGCTGTACTCGGTGTATGCTGTACCTGGTGTATGCTGTACTTGGTGTATGCTGTACTCGGTGTATGCTGTACTCGGTGTTAACTCTTGATCATGGCATGGAGAGATGGAGAGGGATGACTTAACTTTGTGTTCTTAGGTGATGGTAGAATTGAGGACAAGAAAGAGAGAGAGGAGAGGTTAGGGGGAATTAATCATGAGAAACTGGGACTTAAGATAATTTCGTGTGCAAGTCAATTTACCATCCCCAATACAGCAGGTACGAGCCCCGATCAGGCGTGGAATTACATCGATACAAGGTCATCCCAACCCAATCTGGCAAGTCGTACCCCTGATTACTCATATCCGCTCGTATCCTCCACATCGTTCTCATCTTCATCCCCCATCTCTCTCTCTCTTGTCCCCAACTCTACAATCATCGCAGAACACAAAGTTAAGTCATCCCACTCTATCTCGCCATGTCATGATCATGAGTTGGCACCGAGTATAGCATACACCGAGTACAGCATACACCTAGTACAGCATACACCGAGTACAGCATACACCGAGTACAGCATACACCGAGTACAGCATACACCGAGTACAGCATACACCGAGTACAGCATCCATCCAAGATTGTTTGTCTTCCCTTCATTCTCATGATTACGAGTTGACCCCTGAATGTAGCGTCAGCTTCCGATGTGCCTCTCCATGACAGTTCAAAGCTAAAGTCACATTGTCACGTTTCCATGGTTGCGAGTTAACTACCTGATGAAAAGAGTCACCATACCTGGCGCACTGTCCATCGACTGCCTCCCAGTACTGGTCCAAATGCGCTCGAGTACGGTCTGCAAGTGCATCTCCAAACTTGCTCAATTACTGTCTCCAAACTCGCTCGATCACGGCCTCCAAGTGTATTCCCAAACCCACAAGATTCTGGCATTCAAGTTCGCACGATCATGGCCTCCAAGTGCATCTACACACTCACTTGATTACTGCCTTCAAGTGCATCTCCAAACTCGCTCGATCACACCCTCCAAGTGCATCTCCAAGCTCGCTCGATCACAGCTTTTAAGTCTATCTGTAAACATGCCTGATTATGGCCTCCAAGTGCATCTCCAAAGTCGCTTGATCATGGCCTCCAATTGCATCTCCAAACTCGCTTGATAGCGGCCTCCAAGTGCATCTCCAAACTCGCTTGAACACGGCCTCCAAAGTGCATCTCCAAACTGGCTTGATCACGGCCTCCAAAGTACATCTCCAAACTGGCTTGATCACGGCCCCAGCGTGTATCCCTGAGTTTACAGGATCGTGATTTTCAGGCACACCTCGAATTGCTCTCAAGCACCGCCTGCAGCTAGTCGAGGTATACCATGTGTAGATGGGTAGCTATATAGATACATAGATACATAGATGGGAATACAAACTGAATACATGAGTTTTAAAAATCGTTGAATGATAAGTAGTAGCTATAATTTCCAGGCACACCAGCAGTGTTCCCAAAGAAGATGTTGTTTTTCCCAGACTGCTCTACTGTGATTCGAGGTGCTCCGAGACTTATCGCCGGTGCTCACAGGTTTGTCCCCGGCACTCCCAGATGCTCCCAGGCTTGTCATCTGCGCTCCCAGGCTTGTCGCCGGCACTCCCAGTTACTCTGAAGGCCGGCAGGAATGCCCTCCTAGGGTCTGATACTCTCCTGAAATTAACGCATCTAAGTTTACACTCCACATCCTTTCAGACACTCCTGGAGGCTTCCAGTGCCTAAAATACATTTTGCTGATGTTCAGATATCCTACTGATAAATGGAAAATATTGACCTTGGTATGGCATTATCTGTTTTGCATTTACTGGCTGCATTTATAATCAAAACAAAGAGAGACACTTTCTACCACATCCTGAAAATTGGCGTCAACGGAGCGTTATTGATGGTTGGTCTTGCATCTTTGGTAATCTGAGTTGTAATTGGTTGATGACATTCATAAAAAAAGTATTGACTGCCTATATATGGAAAAGAGGAAGCAACACGCTCCTTGCCCCATTCTGAAAATAAGTGTCAACAGAGTGTGATTAATATTTGGACTTGTAAGTCAGGTAATGAATATGAGACTTTGTGATTTTATGCATAATGATATTACAGGCTGTGTTGATTGCCAAAAATCGTAGCAATGACATCGCTACTGTCTTCCAAAAATGAGCATCAATGAAGCATCAATGATTTTTAGCCTTGCATCATGGTTAATCAGAGCGCAATTTGGCCGTTATTGTCCATATACAATGTTTTGACCGGTTTTGTTGGCTAAAATGCTTATGCAATCTTAGTTGCAGCTGTGAAAATGGAATAAGTTGCTACTGTCCAGGAGGCTGTCGTGGGAATATCTCTACCTTATCTGCCGATAAAGGCTGTCAATGCCTTGTTTATAGATGTATGCAATCAAGCGCCACCTAGATTGCCCAAGATGCAAGACCAAAAATGGTTGATGCGATTTTGACCCATATTTCATGATGGGGCAGGGAGCATGCTGCATTGGTTTTTGCCCATAAAGACGACCAATACGATCATTATAAATAACCATTACCAAATCACTTCATAATTACCTGACTTACAAAATGAAGAATTGTTGACCCTCTATTGATGCACATTTTCAGAATGGGGCAGGGAGCATGTTGCTTGCTCTTTTGCCTATAAAGGCGGCCAATACTTTTATTATGTATCACCACGACCAAATCACTTCTTAATTACCTGACTTATAAGACTGGATATAGTTGACACTCCATTGACACTCATTTTTAGGAGATAGTAGTGATGTTGTTGCTACCGTTTTTGCCCATCAAGGCAGCCAATAATATCATTATGCTCAAGAGCGACAAAGTCTCATATTAATTATGTGACTTACAAGACCAAGTATTGTTGACACTCTGTTGACGGTTATTTTGCCACGGGAGTATCCGCAATATGTAATCATTTGATTTGGCATAGTATGTCATTAGTTATGTTTTGGCAGCCTTTCAATTGTTTACATGTACTTTCTCCCTTATGATGAAATTGTTCTTTAATAATACATATAAATTTATTACTTACAATATACTATAAAGTGTATGCTAATTGTAGATAATAATAAACTGAAAAATCCTGTTCCTTTCGATCAATGTTTATTGTCACTTGCTAGTTCACTCAATAGGCTGTTCTTGTCTGCAAAATCATTGTTAGCTGCATTACCACACAGCAGATAGTGTACCAACCAGTGGATGTTCCTTCCTCAGTTAGCAAATCTGGATTAAAGTCTTTATTGTGCTGGCAATTCTGGGCAAATACATCAAGATTGAAAAATTGAATGCTCAGAAGAGAAGTATGAGAATATACATATCCAGGTGGTAAATTGTTGACTTCAGATCTTTGGGCGGCCTCATTGTCACAGAGTGGTGCAGGTGGCATTCAGGGCGGAGATGGTGTCGTTGCAGATATCTGTTGTCTGCATTGGTGTGGTGAATGTGCATCTGTTTCATTGCACCACCAGTATGTCTGCCGATTCACTGCTATGCCATTTTGGCAAGAAAGGCAGCAATCTGTGTGGTTTTCATAGAGCATAGCCGGGTGTCTTTTTATTGCAGCTTTCACGTTGTGGTGCCCATGAATCTCACCTCTCCACATCATTTCTTCTTGGACTTTGGCATGAGGTTTCTTGATTAGCTATTGTGTTTCCACTAATCCTGCACATGAAAGCCCTCCTTTGGCCATTTGGGCCATATTCAAGGCAAGGCGCTTGTCAGACCATTCTAGCTGTACCTGACCTTCTTGTCTTGTCATTGTAGCAGACATGTTAATAACCTAGAAGAAAGTACTTGCTTCTAAAAATGAGATTCGGCTATTACCTCCACCATAATGGCTTCTCTAGCCTCCTTTAAGGTGTTTAATGCCTGTTTCGTCTATTTCCGAGGATGCTTATGAAAAAATTCATCCCCAAAAATTCCAGAACTGACAACATCATGATGTATAATTTGGCAGACTGTTCAGGCAAATGCCTTGGTTGATCATGGAGGGTTCCTGCTAAGGGCTGCAATAGATTAGTCACATAGTTCCCTACGTATACCTGCTGTATGTTATATTTTCAGTTGACGCCTGTCAACCTTGATACGGATATACTAACATCCGATTACATGTGGCTTCCGATTCTTGCTTCTTTTGGTTTCACGGACAGTTTTAAATCTGTATCCTGGGTCACATTTGCGATGGCTACATTGCCAGTGTCATGGGGGACTTACTGGTATCTGCATTGTTGTTGTGTCCCTGTAAGTGATGTATTTGATGAAGTGTCTGTCATTTCACTTGATTTGGATTCACTCTCAGCTGGCTGAGATGGTTGTGTAGCCATCAGTTGCTGCTGTGGATAAGGAGAGGATGATGATAACCAAAAAAAGTGGGAACTCCTGAGGAATATATAGTAAGCTTTATGTCAAAATGGAATCAGTAATAGCAAACTTGCATGTTCTACTCGAGATGAATTCTGCCGGGTAAAGCTGCAGGTTGCAAGGGTTTGCAACCGTCCAGCGATGTTCTGTAAGTCGGTCCAATGCATCAGCAAAATGTATTTTAGACGCTGGAAGTCTCCAGGAGTGTCTGAGAGGATGTGGAGTGTAAACTTAGATGTGTCAAATTCAGCAGAGTATCAGACCCTACGAGGGTATTCCAGCCGGCCTTCAGAGTAACTGAGATCTCTGATGACTGGTACAGGAGTACCATGGGAGTGATTGTGATAAGTTTGGAAACACCTTGGAGTGCCGGAGAGAACTTTGGGTGCACCTGGGAGCACCTGGGAGCGCCGGTGACAAGTTTGGGAGCACCGACGACCAGTCAAGGTGCTCCGACGACAAGCCTCGGAGCGCTGGCAACAAGTCTGGGAGCACCTCGAATCACAGTCGAGCAGTCTGGGTAAAACAACATCTTTTTTGGGAACGCTGCTGGTGTGCCTGTAAATCATAGCTACTACTTATCGTTCAACGATTGTTAAAATTCATGTATTCAGTTTGTATTCTCATCTATGTATCTATGTATCTATATAGCACCGATCACACACAGTTGAACTGGACTGGCTGCAGGCGGTGTTTGAGAGTAATTCGAGGTGCACGTGAAAATGACGATTGAGTGAACTCAGAGATACACTCTGAGGCCATCATCGAGCAAGTATGGAGATGTACTTGGAGGCAGTGATCGAGCGTATTTGGAGATACACTTGGAGGGTATGATCGAGTGAACTTAGAGATGCACTCCAAGATCGTCATTGAGCGAGTTTGAAGATGTACTTGGAGGCCATGCTTGTGTGAACATGGAGGACGTGATCGAGTCGATATTGGACCAATACTTGCAGGCCGTGGATGGATGACGCACCGGTTGCTGAGACTCTATTCATCAGTTAGTTAACTCGCGATCGTGAGAATGTGACAATGTGACTATACCATTGAGCTCTCATGGAGAGCTGGCTCATGGCGTTCGATCGTGTAGGGAGGTACACCGGAAGCTGAAGCTACATTCAGGGGTCAACTCCTAATCATGAGAGTCAAGGGAAGACAAACAATCTTGGGTGGATTCTGTACTCGGAGTATGCTTGTATTCTCGGTGTATGCTGTACTTGGTGTATGCTGTACTTGGTGTATGCTGTATATGGTGTATGCTGTACTCGGTGTATGCTGTACTCGGTGTAGGCTGTACTCGGTGTCAACTCATAATCATGGCATGGCGAGATAGAGAGGGATAACTTAACTTTGTGTTCTGCGACGATAGTTGAGTTGTGGACAAGAAAGAGAGAGATGGGATGAAGATGAGAATGATGTGGAGGATACGAGCGGATATGAGAAATCAGGGGTTCGACTTGCCTGATTGGGTTGGGAAGACCTCGTATCGGTGTTAATACATGCTGGATCGGGAGTTGTACCTGCCATATTGGGGATGGCAAATTGACTCGCATACGAAATTCTCTTAAGTCCCAGTTTCTCATGATGATTTTCCCCATCTCCTCTCATCTCTCTCTTTCTCGTCCTCAACTCTACCATCATCTAAGAACACGAAGTCAAGTCATCCTTCTCTATCTCTCCATGCAATGAGCATGAGTTAATACCAAGTACAGCATATACTGAGTACAAGCATACACCGAGTACACGCATACACCTAGTACAAGCATACACTGAGTACAATCATACAATGAGTACAATCATACACCGAGTACAAGCATACACCGAGTACAGCATACACCGCATACTGCATCATCCCAAGATCGACTGTCTTCCGCTCCCAGCCAGTCTGTCATCTCTCAGCAGACCGTGTTGTACTCAATTCTCTACATTCCCACAATTCCGAGTTAACCAATGAATAGAGTCTCAGCTCCCGTCGCGCCTTCCTCCCGAACTACCGCCTCCAGATTGACCGCCTCCATGTACTCCTCCAATTTCGTCCGATGACAGCCTCCAAGTGCATCTCCAAACTTGCTCGATCACAGCCTCCAAGTGTATTATTAACCTCGCACGATTACGGCCTCCAAGTTCGCACCATCATAGCCTCCAAGTGCATCTCTAAACTCACTCGATCACAGCCTCCAAGTTCGCATTAGCATTTCCCCGAACTGCATCTCCGAACTCTCTCAATCACGATCTCGGAGTACATCTCTAAGTGCACTCGATCAGAGCTTCCAAGTGTATCTCCAAATATGCTCGATTACCTCCTCCCAGTGCATCTCCAAACTTGCTCGATTAGAGCCTCCAAGTACATCTTTAAGAAGCGACGGCGGGTGAACAGAGATACAAGGGTAACCGTGGTGGAGAGAGTGCTGGGGAATATATATTCAGCCGACCCCAGAGTAGATAGACATCATCTCATTTCCATCTCATCTTATCATACGATGAAAATACATACTCTATCTTTCCCAACTTTTGGTCTCACTCGCTCTGTCCGAGATTTTGTGGCTGCATGCAATTGCATGGATCCTCAACGCCGGGTAGTATCATATTTTCCCACCCAATTTGCTACTCTCCTTGAACCAGAACCACTCTTTCTCATGAATTTCGTGTGGATGTCGCGAGATGTGTGGCGGAGTGTTGATGGTGGGCTCTCTGCTTTCTAGTTCCGTTATTTCACCACAACGGCCTCCAAGTGGTGTATCTCTAAGTTCTCTCAATGGGCATGTCCAGATGCTCCACTGATTATGCTCGACTACTATCTCTGGCCACATTGACTGTATGTATATATATTCAGACTTAAATAATGCATGCCATACTATGATGTAATGAATCTTGTGACTGTAATAAATACGAATATGATAAGACAAAATTCCTTGTGGTTATCTCAGAACCACTGCTGTGAGAATACGGCACCAAGTCTCCTGCAGAGCTGCGCAGCAGTCTAGGCTGCTCCAAATTTGACTATCCTAATAGTCAACTCTTGTAGAATCCTGAATGCACCTCCATAACTGCAGGTGAATTCAGGAGCACCTGGCAATCCTTTTGCAGAGTCTGAGATCACTTTGGAAAGCTCCAGGGTGGCCTGGGAGCATCTGGAAGTACTTAGAAGCACTAGTGAGGTCCCCCGGAGTGTTTGGGAGGTTTGTTTATTCCTTCTGGATCGATTTACATTTTGCTGATGTGTTGTGTGTTTGGTTTTAGGGATATATATATGTGAACGATAGCCAAAATTACATATTTGTTAGATGTTAACAGGAAATTCTTTAATGGAAAGGATGTTGGGTGATGATTGTCTCAAGCCATCACAGGGATCTGACATGAAACTGACACTAAATACCAAGTCATATTGTATGGCTAGCATAACTATTCCCAATTTAGTAACTGTCAAAATGCTGATTTTGTGTTGTTCAAGTTGATCAAACATATCATCCTTGACATAAAAGATGCAGCTTGCCTTCATATTGTCTATATCTTGCAACATCCAACATTTCACCCAACAACAAAGTCAACACATAATGCAGTGGTCAATGCGGTTACAAAGAACTTTTCGCCACTTCTGGCAGGCAAATACGGCAAATCAACAAAGCAGTCCACACAACGATGTCATCAACCGAATGAACGCAAGAGCGGCTTCGAAGCAGATAGTGTTTGAGTTCTTGGGGAATTGCGCAGCTTGTGATCCAAAAAGAAGCTTGCAGTGGAGAAAAGACAAAAAATGCACTTTTGTAGTAACAAAGAGAAAGAGCAATAAATCAAAGATTGTGTGGGGAGAGAAACAGCTGTAGCAAGACAGCCAGTTGAATACTCAGAGACAGCAATTAAGCAGGAGCAGGAAGATATCAGAAATGCTGAAAACATGGGATTGGCAACCAGAAAGCCCAAAAAACCATTTGAGGAGATGGTGAAAGCTATCCGAGACAGTCTGCGCAATCTTGCATGTTCTGACGTTGTAGAGGATTGGGAAGATAATGATGATGATGACAAGATACAGAGCTGAGCAACCTGAGGGAAGATGATGAATCCGGATGGGTGATGGCCACAATCTCCAAATCGGTATAGTACTATATCGAGAGATTTCTGCAGAAGCAGATGAAGCTTCACGAAATGTTGCAATGGGGATGGGGGTATGCAGCTGACAACCTCCGTGAAGGAGGGAAGAAGTATGGCACAGCTCAATTGAATATTGAAGCAGTCATTCAGTCTCAAAACGACGAAGTTACTGTGGTACCTGCAATGACATCATTTGTAGCAGTTATAGAGACTCTTGATATCGATCCCAGAATATCGCAAATGCCACAAGGGTCTTCTCAACCAGGCAGTAGTCATATGAGGTTAGGTTCCACAAAATCACAGTCACACAAATGCATAGCATTTTCCTTGTCTGACACAGGGCCCAATTTGTTACCTATTAACAACATGAAGCCTATTGAACCTGTAAGCTTTTACCCCTGCACATTGTCACCCTAGCTAATTCCAATCTAGATATCGGATTGGGACGAAGAGATCGTGACGGATTGTGCATAGCTTGAGTACTGGATAGGTTAAGTGCTATTTTTGATGCGAAATCTCTTGTAAATGTAACTGGCGAATCTAATTGGCTACATGTCAGCTTTTCCTTGATTTCAGTAACCAAAATGTGAGACATGATAATGAGTCTGTGCATGTGGATGGGGTGTACGCGCCATACTACAGTGCTTGATTCGATATCAGGCTGATAGACAACCAACAAATTTAATATCGACTTATCCGTTGCAGTAAAGTAAGAAAGCAAAACCTCAATAAGTGGTGAAATTTACTACCCCAGTATAAGTCAGTGATGTTATACAAGTCATAGAAGGAGCGGTCCATGTGCCATAGGAATCAGTACGATTAGCCACCATCATGGTGCATTCATTCATGTGTGGAACTGCATAACTCCCCGTTCAGAACGAGTGGATATGGTTGGGATTATGACAATTGCAAAATATTCGTCATGGAGATCGAGGAGAAGGTGCTGAATCAGAAATGATGAGAAAGTCGGGCTATATTGATCAAAAACTGGGGAATTAATCTACATGCGGTACATAACTGGCCAAAAGCACTGGAATGTGATAGGGCTACATCATTCATAGCTCAGATAACGAGTTAATTGGTGAATTAGAAATTGAAATGCCATGAAGCTTTGGGATGGAAATGATTATACATAGAAATGATATATTGGTTGTTAATAATGACTATACGAATTTTTACATCCAATAATTGCGTATACAAGGAGTATTAGGATGTCATTCAGGTGAGCGTTAACGGAGCATCAACAATTTCTAGTCTTTCACTTTCTGCAATCAATGGGTTGCATAGTCACATCTTTCCAAAGTCATAGTATTGGCCAGATTTAAATGGAATAAGACAGGTGACATGCTTGTTGCCCAATCCTGAAACAAGTGCCAATAGAGCATGAACGATTTTGGTAATTTGTCTTGGATAATCCAATGGCTATGCAACAACATAAACCCATAATCAATGTAAAGGCTGCCTCACTGTATGAAAATAAAAGAGATAATATCGCTAACACTAGTGTTAGCAACGGTTCCAGTTTTGGACCCGGCGGGTATTATAGGTCTGCGTGGCAACGGCCTTACCCCATCAAAAATCGACGATTTTTTAAGCGAACCATCACTTTAAGGCCACAAATATTGATTAGAGAGTATAGTGTTTGGTATGTGAAATATGCAGCTTTGTACGGCGCATCTTTTGGCCGTCTCCAATTTTCGATATCTTTTAATCTCAGCAAGCGGCAGCTCAAAAACCTCGTTTTTACGCCAAAAATGACAATAATCTCAAAGCAGCTTGCTGAGTTTTAAAGATATCAAAAATCGGAGACCACCAAAAGATGCGCCGTCTGCAGCTGCATATTTCATGTACCAAACACTGAATTATTGGATGAATATTCGTGGACTTAATTGAGGGAACTGTTTTGCACAAACCCGGACCGAACCGGCCAGGTCCGGGTTTTCATGGAACCGCTATAATAGAAACGGTCCGAAAACGGAACCGTTGCTAACACTAGCTAACACTGAAACATGTGCATCAATGGAGTGTCCATGATTGTTAGTCATACATTGTGGTTAATTCAATGGCTGTGCAATGACATTAACTCATAATGTATGTATTGGCTGCCCTTATAAGCAGAAATGCTGGTAATGATATAGCTACATCAGCAAAATGTAAATCGGTCCGGAAGCTACATGCAAACCTGCCAGACACTCCGGTAGTCTTCACCAGTGCTTCCAAGTACTTCCAGATGCTCCCAGGACCCCCTGGAGCTTTGCAATGTGCTCTCAGACTCCACAAGAGTATTCTCAGGTGCTCTTGAAAGCACTTGCAGTTATGGAGGTGTAGTCAGGGTGCTACAAGATTGACTATTAGGATAGTCCAATTCTCGAGCTACTGAGAACTCTGTGCAGATCTGCAGGAGACTTGGAGAGTAGCTGAGACCTCAGCGCAGGTCTGTGGGAGACTGCCTGAGCCACTGAGACCGCTCTACAAGCTCTGCGGAAGACTTGGTGCCATATTCTCACCACAGTGGTTCTTAGAGTTCCACAACCACAAGGCATATTGTTTATTATATTCGTCTTTATCCCAGTCACAAGATTCCCTGCGTCATAATATGACATGTATTATCTAAGTCCATCTGCAAAAAATATTTCTGTCCGGGCGAAATGGCTCCGTCAGAGTGGACACGCTCTGTCAGAGCCGTCAGAAACACCCCGGGGGCGGAACACTCGGTGCCCGACCTCAATACCATGCGTCGCATTGCATATCGCCCTCTAATCGCTATTTCTCCAGTTCTTCTCGCTTTGTCGGTCTCCTAGTTTGAACGAACAGTCTGGCGTTGTTGCCAACTGTGAACATTCATCGGAATGGGTTCATTGGGTATGCGCTTGCATCGAAATTGCAATGCGATGGGTGACATTGCGAAAATCTCTCCTCGCATTCCTTCTACCTCTGCGCAAAATGCAATTCTCTCTTTACTAATTATACACATCGATCCAAGTCGCCAGATCTATATGGCTATTGACAATCCATTGCTCGTTCTGTCTGTCTCCTGTCTTATTACTAGTAGCTATCTCTCGAATTACGTGCGCGCAGCCAACGATGATTCCCACTCTGAAACCATGCAAAGCAACGGCTGCCGGTGCATGTCTCACTTGTACAAATTTCGAAACAGGATCCAAGTTACCCAAGTTTTCAGGTATTGTGGTAAGTGCCAGGGCAAACCAGTACCTGATGAAAGCTCAATTCTCGTTTTGGAGCTTGATTTTGAATCATCATTGCAGTTACCACGGGAGACGCCCATTCAGCATGACATAATACCTCGCCGGGTGTCGGTTTACCCACACCTAGTTATTCTGTCGATCCCCTCCGCGCGAGCTCTGGCTTCCTGTGCATCGACACATCTGAGATATGCGTTCGCCTTCTAAACCCTCAACTTGAATCTTAATACCTTGGTAAATACAGAGCTCCATTGCGTGCAGTTGTTCATCGAATATATAAGTCTTGTTATGACTCTTATGCTTTATAAACTCCCGCGTACCACTGTATATTGCCACAAGCTGCATTGCGTCTTGCATATTGTTGAGTAATGCTCTGAATTGTGTGATAATAGCGTCAGGATGCTTTCCATCATGGCAGTTTTGGGGTCCCATGAATTCGGGCTTCGCATATAACTGGGAGCGCAGGGTCGCAGACAGATCAGCACAGGGAGGGAAGACTTTGCAGGCGGCAGCGCTGTTTTCCCAATGCTGAGCGAGGGCTTGGAGATTGAGCTCTCTGATTTTGAAGCAGAGAATGGGACGCTGACAGGTGATTACTTGTGGCAGGTGGTGGAGATTGTGATTGGAGGCGTTCCAACCATCCTTGAGGTTCGTTTTATGTGCTTGGTCATGTCTCTCGGCAGAATACTATTGCAAGGCTCCGTATCAACGAATGTGTTCGGCCCAATGAGACATCAAGTGGATCTTCGGACAGTTGAAATCGGCATCCAACTCCTTGGAAATATCTATCTCGTGGCTGATATAATCCAGCCAGGAGTTCATTTCGCGCCGCTTCTTGGATGGCATTCAAGTTTCAGCATTTGGTTTCTCGTCAACCTTTCGCTTTTTCACGAGTTCTGTTCTCAGGGCAATGGCTTTGGCTTTCGCCTTTTTGCCGGCTCGCCCGAGTACGAAAACATCTTTGAAGGTGTGAAAACGATGCAAGGTGTCCTCCATGTAGCTCAATGTTGCATCATTGTGAGATTTATATCGGTCATACATATAGAATTCTAACAATGCCCTGGTGCACTCAATTGCACGATTGAATATGGGATGCCTAGTGGGGCTTCCACCTCATGGAGACTGGGTTACAACTGCAAGCAGGTACCGGCTCATTTCTTTCATCTTCTTCCCATTCCATTGAGAAACGTCCTCATATGACTTATTTCTTGGTGTGAGGTTGTGGTAAGCAGGTACAGATAACCAGATTGCATTGTACTTGTCGAGTCATTTGTGCGTCTTCATGATGTGGAAAATCCACTTCTGGAGGTGGTCAAGCATGCCGATCTGCATTTTATGGAGGAGGTAGGGCTTAGGGAGGTTGCTCACAATACAGGGAATGTGTCGAAACACGTTGAATTCTCGGTGAACATGGCGCGACGAGAGTTCGGCATCGGCTGCCTTGGTGTTGGCATTGCTGAGTGTTCTATATTGGTTATGATCCCACCGGGGGTGTTGCTTGTCAGGATGCACATTGTCTCCAAGTTTGTTCTTTGGACACTCGCACCAAAAACAGACATGCCGCTTGAGATGATGTAGGTTGCTATACTCTGGGCAATCTGCAAGCCATGCTGCTAAAACTGGTTTGCAATGCCTGAAGTTGCCATCTACACAGACAACATTGTAATCCCCGCTCTCGGCGCTGGGATGTGGTTTAAAGATGAGAGGCTGGAGTACCCGCCGGAGTAATTGGTTCAGCACCTCTTGGTTTGTTTGCCACTGCTCATCCAGCCGCTTCTGAGGAATATTGCCATTGTTGATTGGAATCGGTAGCGGAGCAACCATTACGATGTGGTGCGTTGAGGGCGTCTGGCAGATCTTCAAAGATAGATTGCCAATTGTCATATATACAGGCCACTCTTCTTGCCGCTAGCAAAATTCGGAAGATGTGTTCCGTCGGACATGAAGCTCAAGGAAACAAGTATATCCCCCACTCTGAGCGTTGACTAAATGTCGATTAGCACGTTATTATCGTCAAGTACATCAGCATAATGTATCCTAGTCACTGGAAGCCTCCAGGAGTATCTGAGAGGATGTGGAATGTAAACCTAGATGCATCAATTTCGGGAGAGCATCAGACCCTAGGAGGGCATTCCTGCTGGCCTTCAGAGTAACTGGGAGCGCCGGCGACAAGCCTGGGAGTGCCGACGACAAGCCAGGGAGCACCTGGGTGCGCAGACAACAAGCCTGGGAGCACCTGGGAGCGCCGGCGACAAACCTGGGAGTGCCGGCGACATGCCTGGGAGCACCTCGAATCACAGTAGAGCAGTCTGGGAAAAACAACATCTTCTTTGGGAACGCTGCTGGTGCGCCTGGAAATCATAGCTACTGTATTCAGTTTGTATTCTCATCTATGTATCTATGTATCTATGTATCTATATAGCTTCCCATCTACACGCGGTATATCTGGACTGGCTGCAGGCGGTGCTTGAGAGCAATTCGACATGCCCCTGAAAATGACGATCGAGAGAATCCAGAGATACACTCTGAGTCCGTGATCGAGCGAGTTTGGAGATGGACTTGGAGGCCCAAATGATGTGAGTTTAGAGATACACTTGGAGGCTGTGATCGAGCGAGTTTGGAGATGCACTGTGAGGCCGTGATCGAGTGAACTCAGAGATGCACTTGGAGGCCGTAATCGAGCGAGTTTGGAGAAGCACTTGCAGGCCAAGATCAAGTTGAACTCAGAGATGCACTTGAAGGCCGCGATCGAGTGAGTTTGGAGATGCATTTGGTGGCCGCGATCGTGTAACTCATAGATGCACCTCGAGGCCGTGATCGAGCTCGTTTGGAAATGCACTTGCAGGCCATGATCGAGCAAAGATCGGAGGAGTATTTGGAGGCGGTCGATAGGAGGCGTGCCGGGTGCTGAGACTCGGTCCATCAGTTAGTTAACTTGGAACCGTGGGAATATGATGAAGGGACATTACCTTTGAGCTCTCGTGGAGAGCTGGCTGGTGGCGGTCGATCTTGTAGGAATGTACGCCGGAAGCTGAATCTACATTCAGCAGTCAACTTGCAATCGTCAGAATGAAGGGACGACAGACAACCTTAGGATGATGCAGTACTCGCTGTATGCGGTGCTCAGTGTATGCTTTACTTGGTGTTATCTCATGATCATGGCATGGAGAGATAGAGAGGGATGACTTAGCTTTGTGTTCTGCAATGATGGTAGAGAAAGAGAGATGGGGGATGAAGATGGGAACGATGTGGAAGATACCAGCGGATATGAGAAGTCAGGGGTACAACTTGCCTGATTGGGTTCAGAAGACCTCGTATCAGAGTTTTTACCGGCCGGATCGGGAGTAGTACCTGCCATATCAGGAATGGTAAAGTGAGTTGCACATGAAATTCTCTTAAGTCCCAGTTTCTCATGACAATTTCCCCCATCTCCTCTCATCTCTCTCTTTCTCTACCATCACCTAAGAATACGAAGTTAATTCATCCCTATCTATCTCTCCATGCAATGATCATGAGTTAACACTGAGTACAGCATACACTGAGGACTGCATACACCGAGTACTGCATCATCCCAAGATCGACTGTCTTCTGCTGCCAGTTAGTCTCTCATCTCTCGGTGGACCTGATTGTACTCAACTCTCTACATTCTCACTCCTCCAATCTCGATCGATCATGGCCTCCAAGTGCATCTCCAAACTCGCTCGATCACGGCCTCCAAGTGCATCTCTGAGTTACACAATCTCGGCCTCCAAGTGCATCTCCAAACTCGCTCGATCTCGGCCTCCAAGTGCATCTCTGAGTTACATGATCTCCAAATTCGCTTGATCACGACCTCCAAGTGCATTTTTGAGTTCAACTTGATCTTGGCCTGCAAGTGGATCTCTGAGTTTCTTGATCTCGGCCTCAAAATGCATCTCAAAACCCGCTCCATCACGGCCTCGAAGTGTATCTCTGAGTTGCTCAATCTCGGCCTCTAACTGCATCTTCAAACCCGCTCGATTTTTGCCTTCAAGTGCATCTCTGAGTTCAATTCGATCCTGGCCTCCAAGTGCATCTCTGAGTTACTCGATCTCGGCCTTCAAATGAATCTCGAAATGCATCTCCAAACCCGCTCGATCTCGGCCTCCAAGTGCATCTCTCATTAGCACAATGTATTATAGTTACTGGGAGCCTCCAGGAGTATCTGAGAGGAGGCGGAGTGTAAACTTAGAAGAGTCAATTTCGGGAGAGAACCAGACGCTAGGAGGGCATTCTGGCCGGCCATCGGAGTAACTGGCATCTCTGATGACTGGTATGAGAGCACCATGGGAGCGGTTGTGAGAAATGTGGGAGCATCTGGGATTGTCGCCCAACCAATGCGGGAATCCCAAACTAACTCTGAGAGATGCCGGGTTCTTAGGGATATTCACTTGAAGGACTGCAGGCGATATCTGAATGTACACGAGCAATCAGACTACCCTCCACGAATGATGCATAGATCATTGTTCATTATCAACTTCTAAATCATACTATAGTACCCAGCATCTCATTTAACATTCTATTGTTTGCATCGCTACATTAAGGAGAACCAAAGAAAATGACGAGTGATTTAAAAATCAAAGTAGGTAAAACCGAAACATTAACCCGATTAAGCGATTGGAATACAATCGAACATAGTCTCAATGTTATCCACTAAATCTCCCATCTCATCAGGGCTGACAAACGCAGGAACACACAATTCATCCACAGCGCATAGAAGCTGGAGGCGCTCCTTGTATTTCCGAATGATTCCGGCCTGGCCAGTGGGTGGAATTCAATTCCAATGTCGTTTGGCTGTATTTGTAATATACAAAAGGTTGGAATTGAGGTTAGCGAGCGGTGAATCAAAATTGGGATTGAAAGGCAAATATGACGAATTCAGGGGAAAACCAGGTGCGCCACCGAGAAAGGAGGAGTGCCTGATGTGAAGTTCGAGGTGGGCAAGGGGAGTGCTGATGGTGATGGCGGAGCGCAGAATGAAATTGAAGGGCGAAAATCCAGGCCAAGGAGCGCCAACGGGGATTGAGGAGTGCATATCCTGCGGAGCACCCCATCCATGCTGAGCAGTGCTGAAAAGGGAGAGAGGTAACGAGTCTGGATTGAAATAGAGGCACTCCGATTTGAGGTCGAGGAGGGGATTGAGGAGCACCCATCCTAGAGGAGGAGTCCCGTGAGAAAAGGCAGTATGGAGCGCTGAATGATATATCAAAGTGCAATTTGAGACTGAGGAGCGCCGACGGGGATTGAGGAGCACCTATTATAGCGGAGGAGCACCATTGGGGGGGGGTATGAAGCAGCCCCACCATGTGTAATTGTGATGAGTGCAATGGCATCTGCAGTAATTCAATCTATCACCGTGGAAGGGCAAAATTTACCTTGATATTCATCTTGAAGAAACATAACTGTAACCTTCTTTCCAGTAGCATACACAGACAGTGCACAATGAATAGCTGCGGCCACAAGCGCTAGTGTCTGCGGTGTGAGAGGTTGAAAGAATTGCGATGTGGTCGGTTGTCGCCCCACACTATTGGCAGTGAAGAAAAATTGATGGTAGATTAAGTCAAGCACTTCCATCTGTGTGAACCAGGCTTTCTTATCATCGATGACCTTCGAGAGATAAGCATCGTCAAACAGGAGCTCATTAACCTGTATTCGAAGCTCAGTCTTTGATCCTAAATCGATGTGATAACTTCGGACAATAGTTCGACGAGCTCCATCTGCTAAACGCCCTCAAATGGTTGTAATCTTTAGTTTTTACTATGAATATTTTTGGGGTTTAGCATCATCACAAGTCCAATCGAGGAGCAGAAAACAGAATTTACACTTACAGCTTCTCGGGTTTGCGGGTCGATTTTAAGAGATGGACCACCAGGCAATTTACACACGGATAGTGGACCTACCTGAGCACCTGCTAATGTCTGCTGACGATCCTGAGCTTCAATGGCTAGTTGCCAAGCTTCATCAACCATCGAGTACATCTCATCGGAAATGATTGGTCATGGTGTCTTTGTGAATACAATTGCCTCCATGAACCGTTTCGCTACCTCAAAAGTAGCCTTTTGGTGTTGGGGATCGTTGTGATCACAACCGCCAGGCTTTTGTTGAGGAACATTCTGGTCTCCACCAGCCTTGGGAAGTGGGAGCGCTTGTACAATGTCAGACTCACGTGATATGTTGATGGCTGACTTTTGGCGTTTGAGCAATGGTGATGCCATGGCCCTGGCTGGATGTCGCAGATTTGGAAGTGAAGTGAAGGCAATGACAGTATCTGCACGGCTCTGTTTCTTTGGCGGTGGAACCCTTGTAGTTCGAATTGTTTTATCACGGCATGCCTGGTCTAGATGTAGGACCTCCTGCTGGTTGTCCAAATTGTCTTCTTCGATATCGGATGACAAGGTGGACTCTCCAAGGTCTTCACTTTCGTTCTCACTGATCTCCCTATAGGTATCGTTATCATCCTGCGTCATGAGAATTATAGTGCGGACATCAGCTATCTCAAACTCTATACTCGAAGGTTGGGTGAGAAGTTCAAACATTTGATCGGCAATGAAGATTGGCTGTCTTCTGCAATGAACATGCAAGTGCTCTCTCAAGGTGGGCTTCTTGATTCTTCTGTGAATAGTGATTCCTCACCTGGCCGGCTGAAGGTTCCATGTTGGATGAAGTGAAGTTGGGGAATGTAGACAGAAGAATATAAGAGTAAATATAGTACGAAGTTTAACAGAATAATGGGAGAATAGGGCAACAAAGTAACATGCGGTTGAGGAGAATGCAATTCGAGGCGAGCCTGGAAAAAGTAATGCTTGGCGAGGAGGATGCAATTCGAGGCGTGCCTGGAAAAAGTAACGCTCTGAGCGGAGGATGCAATTCGAGGCATCCCTGGAAAGAGTCCGGATGACATGTCGGCAGTTCATATTTATATTCCTGATGCTCGTTCTTTGTTGTGATTTCTGAAGCGGCAGGTGTACCAGATTAGAGGGATTCTTTATGCCTCCAATTCCCGGAGGTTAGCACTCGTATCCAAGTCCGCAATTGATGCAGGAATTGGAGGTTGGTTTAAGCCAACATACCTAGAATTGAGCCAGACGCAACTGAAGAACTCGAGACATTGACATGGTTGTATCACTAACTAACTCTCAGGGCCGGGCATATGGAATACTGAGAAATGGGTTGATCAAGATCGCCCCTGCATATGACTCCGCCGATGGTAGGTCTGTATGTCTCTAGTTTGAGCATCTGAGTGGTGACTGTGTGGCACAGAATTGTCGGTGTGTTGAAGAATCTTGCAGAATTTGGACGGAGGATAGAGTTGGGACCTTGGTGAGTGGCAACAGTTGAAGTTACATGGGCTCAAACTGAGTTTGTTGCTGATAGTGGATATATATGAATCTCCGAATGCGGTATACCAGTCGGAAGGACAGCCTATTTTCACGATACTTCTGTTGTTTTATGATGCTGCAGCAAAGTTAGCAGTTGACTTGGCAATGTTGCGTGCAGAACTTCACTTTCAGCGGTCTCGAGTCTGCTGAATCACAATATGTATGCAGTCAGTGTGAGAGAAGACGGAGGATTTGAGTTAACAAGGCGAGATTCAACATAGAGGAAGAATGGTAAAGGTACAATGAAGATTCAGGGGTAATCTAATCGATTCCAGTTATCGTCAATGCCAACATTGCTAGCGAATGGGTCATAAATAGTCACTCACATTAGGATGTTGTGCATACACTCTTGTAAACACCGCATCATTAAATCACAAACTCATTTTGAGTCTCAATGCTACAATGTTGACTTAACATAAATATTGGGGTTCAAACCACTGCATAAGAATGATATGAATGCATCATGAGGCACCATCTGACAGCGGAAAGACGAATAACAGCATGCAGCTCCAGCCAATTGAGGTTCAGCGAGCATTGAGTCGGCATGCAGGATACAATCTAATGTAATGGCTGGGATTGCAGGCTCGCCTTACTTTGACAATTACTTGTACTCTCCCAAACTGCCTTTTCTTAACTTGAGCTTTCGTCACGATTTGTTCCTCATGTACTCTTGGGATTAGGCGTTGGCAGAAATTAGATATTGTCTGTTTATGATTTGTCACAAACTTCAGGCATTCAAGGTATGTGGTGGGTGGGACCTTGCCAGTCACCGATTGAGCCGCTGAGCAGAGACTGCCATTCAGATTCTATCTCTTCGAGCTCCCTTGATGGGAATCGGTTCACACAATCTATTTTAAGATAGGGTTTTTTGGCGGCCGAAACATACAAGTTAGTCAAAATGTAGTTAAGTCCGGATTAGAAGCGCTGTGAATTTAAGCCTATTTGAGGAAGAGTGGTATACAAGGGAGCAGGAGTTGCCGGTCATCTGCAGAATCGCTGAGCAGAAGCTGTCTTTTGAGGTTCACTCTCTCAAGCTGCAGTTTGATTATGGAGCCTGAACGACAGAAGCTATTTTAGGATCTGGGAAATGTATAGGTCTGAACATACTTCTTAGTCAAAATCCAGTTAAGTGTAGAAACTTATTGCCCAGGGCTGTGCATCTACAGTAAGCGAGTGGTGGACACCTTCCTCCAAAGGATAGGTTAACACGGAGCATGACATTTATGGCATTGAAGCGGCGGCCTTCACATACCGATGAAGTATAGATTCAGATATTAGCTTACGACGGGCGGGATGAGCCGTGCCTGCACCTAAAAGTTTGGTGTCTGAATGATGACTCTCGGCATGTGCTGGCAGGCACAGATTCAAAGCATTCAGGAAGGAAGAAAATATGCTTCGACTGAGCAAAATGAATCATTCAGAGGCGCGCCTGGGAGTGGGAGCATATGATAATAATGAGTGGCAGCTGGTCAAGTTTGGCCGTTGAATGGAATATGCGTGCGGTGTCAAATCTGGGACCATCAAACTCGACAGCATAGTGCCTTTGAGGTGTGCCTGAACTTCATTCCTGAGCAAGGAAATGCTTGGCTGTCCTCTTCAGGTAAGCCTGGAATACGCGAGCCGTGTCTCAGGATATGATACATCACCTCGATATCGCTTAGACAGTCTTTCTATCCCTGGACAATTAGATATCCAGAGCTGGATCTGTCTCGGGCGAGAAGTTGACAGTGATTCTCTTGTTCAATTGACTGAAAATCAGTCAATCTGGTTGATTCATTGAATATCCCGAATTCTTTCGTGACTGTAGTATCCGGTGCACCTCAAATAGACACGCATCAAATATTTTGAATCAAGCTTGGAGGTTCAGGTGCACCTGAATACACAGATCTCGTTCGCAGATATCGTAATCACAATTCCACACGGACAGTATACAATGAAAATACGCAGCGTCGACAGACTCCCACAAGAGAATATACGACACCGCGGAATTTGACTTAGTCCACCATCAAATTGACGCGCCTGCTTTTCATCACATATTGGTTTATCCAATCCAGGCTATGATTCAGTTTACCAGATGTCTGTTTTCCATTGACTTCCTCTCATATTCATCACAATTATCATCTAACACGAAATGGAATCGAACTCTAACCAATACTCTGAGACTCCTCAATTGCTCCATATTCTCCATAACATTTGCCTATGGTGCATCAGTTCGTGAGATTGTGTTAGTAGAATGTTTTAAGAGGCGTACCATGATTTCACTGCCCTGATCATGATCGTTCATCCTCCCCATCTGACGGCACGAAGTCTCCATGCTCTGTAAGCCACTTCGTAAGGTCCTGCCAACACTCCAGAATCCGGTATATCATCATTGTCGTGATGTTCAGTCTGCTCATCAGTCCATGCAAGACTCTCATTTGAGCCACTCCAGAGAGCTTGTGGAGATCACTCGCTCTGTTATCATAACCATTGGGACCAGTGTTCAATAGCCATGTGTGTGGAACTCTGTTTTGCCCCAGTCAGACAACCCGAGCAAAGGCCTGCCGCTGCTAATTCAACACCCAGAACTTCTGAGTTATTACCGCATGGTTTGCTGCTGTGACATTGAGGCCTGTCCCACCCACTTTGAGTGTAGTTACGAATGCAGAGGGATTTGGCGAATCTTGGAATTTGAGCTGCATTTCTGTGCGCTCATTGTTGCCCATTTCAGAATACATGTAGAAAATATCCAGATGATCCGCAAAAAACTTAGTGAGCCACCACTTCAAATGACGAACTTGGCCAGGAAGAGGACAAAATAGCACCACCTTTTGAGGAGGAGGTGCACTTGGCAAGGCGTATTTATTACTTTTGGGCTCGTGCAGGTGCGCCTCGTTTGATGCTTCGTCTTCGTCAGGTTCGGCGTACTCCACAGGTTCCTTGACAAGCATTGGCAGAAATGTGTCTCTCAGCCATCCGAAAATCGGAGAATCCACCCAAGTGTCGAGTGGCCATTCATTGTACCATTGCCCAGAAACGTCATTCTGATCCTCGGTGTCTCCCAATACCAATGAGAAACATGCCAGGTGCCATCTATGTACCCTCCACGCTCCTGATGCACCCCGCGAAGTGTATCTCTCCACAAGGGTCTTGAGTTTCGCTTGCCCTTCTTCAGTCCATTCGAGATCAACAAGCTGTCCATTCTCCTTCGGTATCTGAATCAGGGGTTTCGCATTCGCTAGTTTCGATTCTGACCACCTCCTTATTGTCCAGGGCTTTGCAATTTGGATCATTCTGTGGGCTGCATCCTGTTGAGCGTCCTGATCTTCAGTCCGGATGGCATGCATCAAACTCTTCACAGCGGAATCCAGTGCATCGGCGCTGTGCATTTCCATCACTGTCTCATCCTCTGGATCTTCAGGCGTACCTGAAAACAGCCACATTGCCTGATAACACCGGTCATAGAGTGAATGGAATCCCGGCATTGCAGTGACTTGAAGTTTGAATTCAATTCTCGCATTCATCACAATTTGCCAGCCCACACTATTTTTCATCTTGTACCAATGCGACTCATCAAATATTACAAATCTCCATGAACAGTGTGAGAGCCGGCCATTGCTTGATGGTTTCGCTCTAGATGTTAATGTATCATACTACACAAGGTGGATATTCCATCGGTTTTCTGGGTCGTCAATACTGGTATTCAGATCCTCGTGGGTGAGATTCGCATTTTCGGCGAGCAACAAGTTGACGAGTTTGAAATTGGTTCCATGTGTCATCCCGTCGATGACAGTCTTGAACGTCGCTGCCACTCCGGGCATTGTGACTACCAAGATTGGTTCATGGGCCGGTATAAGTGCCGGATGCCCGTGTGGTGGTGTTGTCTGTATCTCCAACAGGCGGCGGGGCACCGAATAAAATCTCTGGAGCGGATACCACTCCCATTCTTCACCGACAATGCCAGTAAAGTTGTTGTCCGCCAAAATCACCCACTCTGCAAGGGTATTCCCCCATAAAATGGACAGTGGCAACCCCATGACAACTTTTTTAGTCAGCAGTTTGCAAAGCATTGCTGCTGCAACCGAGGTGAAAGTCTTTCCAAGACCCATTTCATCCGCCACCAGTGCTACTGGCATATCAGCATCCTGAACCCATCTCCTCACGATGAACCAGATGGCCCAAACCTGGTGCTCCAGAAACTTAGTTCCCAGCAGGCCTGGAATTGAATATTTGTGGGCTGGAACACGGTCATCTGTTGATTGGCGAATCGGATGGGCATTGAGCCACCTGACCGCCTCATCAAGACACTCGTGTTCAAATTCGTTGTTGATTGTGTTGAGAACAGTGCTCAAGACTGAATTGGTATTATCTGGATCGAGAACCTCCTCGCCATCCTCCACTTGCTCCTGAACCTCTCTTGCACTTTGGTCGGTCTTCTTTTCGTTCTCAATGATCTCTTTCAGTTGCTCCGAGGTCAGTTGGGCAGATTGGCTCATACTCCGGCGCTCCTGAAATTTATCACGATGTTAGGTATTTCACAGACAAGTATTTGGACCCAATGATATGTGGTATATAATCAATCAATTCTATTCACTCAATCAGAACTTACATTAATACTATCAATCTCTTTCCCACCTGTCTCCTCATCCGCCAATCTTTCATTTTCATCAGATGCCTCCCAACTCTGAGTATACTGATTAGCAGTGGGCATAACTTACCATAACAAGGCTAGCGAGGATTACATTGGCCGGTCTCATTACATGCTCGGCAATCCCCTTCCCTGTCGCTTCCTTCATTTCTACCAAAAATAGTTGCACATCGTGTCCCAGTTTCAACTTGAAGGCAGTTGAAAGGGAACTGTTGTATGATATCTGACCATATAGAGGGTTATTCATCATTTGCCCCGGTGCATATAATCCCATATACTCTTTGTACAATTCTTCCTGCGTCAAGTTGCATTTGTATAACGCAGTCAGACAGTATGGTTCTTTCGGGCTACAATTTTTTTCGATGGAATCAACCAGCTCCTCCCAGTGCTTCACATCTGTGTATGAAGCTTGGAGTTGCATGCTAGATGTCGGGTCATTGTTACCGTTTGGCACTTGACGAATCACAACCATGAACGTTGTATTTGGCAACACAGGGACGGTACCTCTCACATTCTTGTCCTCGCACTCTCCCAAATCCGTCGCCAGTCGCTTGTTGCCTTGCCTTCCCTTCTTCCTCGCCTCCCGAACCTCGGTTGCACACTTGTTCAGAAACATCTCAACCCGTTGTCGCCGAATCCATTCGGCATTATCGAAGTTTTCCAAAGGCAGCCACTTCTCGAAAGTCTCCAAAAAATCTGCAACCGCCATCTCCCAGTGCAGGGGTGCACTTCGCTGCTGTTTCAAACGGTCCTGTCCCAGGATAATGGACCAATGCTTCTTCTCGAGAAACCCTGCCACCCATACTTTTTTCCACTTGTTGAATGCACTAAAGTTGGGCTGCCCCATCCTTTTGGCAAATTGCTTCAAGGAGAATTCCATTTGCTTCAAGCTGATTGGGGCTTTGCCTTCAGCTCTGCCCAAGTCCAACGAATCATCGCTCTCATAATCTGCATCGAATTGGTAATAAGAAATCTCTGGTAATGGGGGCAAGTCCGCAATCCCTGCAACATCTGTCCAGCGCGGTTCTGCTGCAGGCGGAGAACGTTTTGTTGGGAGGCTAATAGGGGGTCGCCCAGGTGCACCGGGAAGTTGTCCGTATGGAGTTGAGGAGGAAGAGGTCAGCCAAATGACTGGAATGTTTCCAGGCAGTTCTGGAGGCACTCGAGGTGCGCCTGGAGATGACGGCCCCTGTCCGGTGAATTGCTGAGGGGGGAACATTTGTGGTCCACCCTAACCTTCTTGGGGGAAATAGTATCCTTGCCACGGTGGCCCATAACTCACATATCCTTGGGTTGCACCAGTGCTTGGTTGTGAGGTTGGTGTCATGTTGAATGGGGCATGGTGGTAGAACTGGGGAGCGCCTGGAAATGGAGGCTGCGAAGGCGGGTAACTATACCCCAGTGGTGGTGGAGGAAATTGATTTGTGGGTTGCCCAAATTGAGTGTGTTTGTTCGGTGTATTTCCAGCATTATAATCTGATGCTCCCACATTGTCATCTGGGCATTGTTGTTGTGTGCCAAACAGGCCACCCGGTGGAGCCATATTGGTTGTCTTCGGTGGAGATCCATTCGTCGACATTGTATGCGAACAAAAGATGGTCTGAATCGAATAATCAATTCAATTGGTGATTTCGAATGAAGCGGAGTATAGCTGAGAATATTGAAGGTAGTAGTGACCTTCGGCAGAATGAAGGCCTCTTAAATTCATCTTATTTGTCACAAACTGAGGTGTTTCACTCCACCTTTGACCCCATGAAACCTGGCTGAGAAAAACAAATCATAATACACACATCCTGCCTGTCTTTGTTATATGCTCGAACTCGTATACTAGGATCTTGGATAGAAGCTCACCTTTGTTTGGTTCATGACTGTAAAGGTTATAGGAGAGATACGACATGATATCTCCAGGAAAGCAACAAGAACTATATCCGGTTGGAAGGTTAACATGACTAGGTATTTTACACTCCTAATGTGTGTGTATGACCTACTACTTTAATCAATATGAGGCCTGTTCATCGAGCAGCAACAGTGATTGCTTCCTTTTGAGCTCTTTGTGTAAACTTCATTGTCTCCTTAGGATCCACCTACCGGTCAAGGATTGTTACTGAAGAAAACATCCTACCAGCCTATCAGTTCTCGATGATAATTGCGCGGGTATACAGACAGCTAGGAAACTTACCTATTGATTCTATTACATCAGCAAAAAATATTTCCGTACGGGCGGAATGGTTCTGTCAGAGTGGACGCGATCCATCAGAGCCGTCAGAGCCGTCAGAGACATCCCGGTGGCGGATTACTCTGCGCCCGGCCTCAATACCACGTGTCGCGTTGCATATCTCCCTCCGATCGCTGTTTCACTGTTTCTTCTTGCTCTGTCGGTCTCCTATTTTGAACGAATGCTCTGGTGTTGTGGCCAACTGTAACCATACGTCGGAATGGGTTCATTGGGTACACACTTGCATCAGGATTGCAATGTGATGGGTGACGATGCAAAAATCTCTCCTCGCATTCCTTCTACTTGCGCGCAAAATGCAATTCGCTCTTTACTAATTATACGGGATTGCAAGGCGATGGGTGACGCTGCGAAAATCGCTCCTCGCGTTCCTTTTACCTGCGCGCAAAATGCAATTCTCTCTTTACTAATTATACACATCATTCCAAGTCGCCAGATCTATGTGGCTATTGACAATCCATCACTCGTTCTGTCCGTCTCCTGTCTTACTACTAGTAGCTTTCTCTGGAATTATGTGCCCGCAGCCGACGATGTTTCCCACACTGAAAACTTGCAAAGCAACGGCTGCTGGTGGTCTTCTCACGTGTACAAATTTTGAGACGGGATCCAAGCTACCCAAGCTTTCCGGTATTGTAGTGAGCACCAGGGCTAACCAGTACCCAACGAAAGCTCCATCCTCGTTTTGGAGCTTGATTTTGAATACTTGTTGCAGTTGCCACAGGAGATTCCCATTCAGCGCGCCATAACACCTCCCCAGGCGTTGCTTTACCCACACACAGTCGTTCCGTCGATCCCTTCCGTGCCAGCTCTGGCTTCCTGTGCATCGACACATCTGAGATATGTGTTCACCTTGTAAACCCTCAACTTGAACCTTAATACCAAGGTAAATACAGAGCTCCATTGCATGCAGTTGTTCATCCGATATATATGTCTTGTTATGACTCTTATGCTTTATAAACTCCTGCATGCCGCTGTATATTGCCGCGCGGTGCGTTGCGTCTTGCGTATTGTCAAGTAATGCTCTGAAGTCTTTGATCATAGCATCAGAATGCTTTCCATCACGGCGGTTTTGGAGTCCCATGAATTTTGGCTTCGAATATGACTGGGGGTTCTGGGGGGCAGCCAGATGAGCACCGGAAGGGAGGACTTTGCAGGCGGCAGTGCTGTTCTCCCGACGCTGAGCGAGGGCTTGGAGATTGAGGGCTCTGATTTCGAAACAGAGGATGCGACACTGAAAGGTGATTACTTGTGGCATGTAGTTGAGATTGTGATTGGAGGTGTTCCAACCGTCCTTGATGTTCGTTTTATGTGCTTGTTCATGTCTCTCGGGAGAATACTGTTGCAAGGCTCTGTATTAACGAACCTGGTTGGCCCAATGAGACATCAAGTGGATCTTCGGAAAGTTGAAGTTGGCATCTAACTCCTTGGAAATATCTATCTCGTGCCTAATATAATCCCGCCAGGCGTTCATTTCGCGAAGCTTCTTGGACGGAGTCTAAGTTTTAGCATTTGTTTCCTCGTCAACCTTTCGCTTCTTCACGAGTTCTGTTCTCAGGGCATTGGATTTGGACTTCGCCTTTTTGCCGGCTCGCCCGAGTAAGTACACATCTTTGAAGGTGTGAAAACGATGCAAGCAGTCCTCCATCTAGCTCAATGTTGCATCATTGTGAGATTTATATCGAGCATATATATAGAAGTCTAACAATGCCTGTGTACACTCAATTGCGCGATTGAATATGGGACGCTGAGCGGGGTTTCCACCTCGTAGAGACTGGGTTACAACTCCAAGCAGGTACCGGCTCATTTCCTTCATCTCCTTCACATTCCATTGAGAAACTTCCTCATATGACTTATTTTTTGGTGTGAGGTCGTGGTAAGCAGGCATGGATAACCAGATTGCATTGTACCTGTCGAGCCATTCGTGCGTCTTCATGAAGTGGAAAATACACTTCTGGAGGTGGTCACGCATGTCAATCTGCATTGTATGGAGGAGGTCGGGCTTCGGGAGATCGCTCACAATACAGGCAATATGTCGAAACACATTGAATCCTTGGTGAACATGGCGCGATGAGAGTTTGGCATCCGCTGCCTTGGTGTTGGTATCCCTGAGCATTCTATCTAGGTTGTGATCCCGCCAGGGGTGTTCCTTGTCAGGATGCACATCATCTCCAAGTTCGTTCTTTGGACACACGTACCAAAAACAGACATGCTGCTTGAGATGATTTAGGTCCCTATACTCTGGACAATCTGCAAGCCATGCTGCTAAAACTGGTTTGCAATGCCTGAAGTTGCCATCTGCACAGAGAATGTTGTAATACCCGCTCCCAGCGCTGGTAATTTGTTTAAAGGTAAGTTGCCGGAGTAGCCGCCGGAGTACTTTGTTCAGCACCTCTTGGTTTGTTTGCCGCTGCTCATCCAGCCCCTTCTGAGGAATATTGCGGTTCTTAATTGGAATCGGTAGGAGAGCGACCATTACGACGCTGTGCATTGAGGGCGTCTGGCAGATCTTCGAAGATAGATTGCCAATTGACATATATACAGGCCACTCTTTCTTGTCGCCAGCAAAATTCGAGAGATGCGTTCTGTCGGACATGAAGATCAAGGGAACCAGTGTATCCCCCACTCTGAGCGTTGACTAACCATCGATTAGCTTGTTATTATCCTCGAGTATATCTCCTTACCTGTGTCTCCCACCATCAGTCCGCAGTGTGCATTTCGGTATAGAGGCGTTTCGGGGGTGTATCGCTGTTAATGCACCGCTGAGGGGTGAAAATGAGATGCTCGGCATAGGCTGGCTGCGGCATCAACCATGTCATGCTTTTGATGATGTCTCGACTCCAGTATTTGATAGGGCATTGCTGATTGTCATTCCATCTCATGTCCTCGAGAGTGTGTAGTTCCCACTCCTCGAAAGCGTGATCATCTGGCATGCTAGCCACGAGCTTCTGGACGCCATCCTTGTTTTTGAACCTTGGGAAATGCAGAGCGGTGTTTTCTTCCTTCAGCACGTTGTCATAGTACGTCTTCATGCCCTTCTTCTTGATCCCACACTGGATAGATTTGTACTCTTCACGCGTCGCAAACGGATAGTTGGGATTGTTTTGTAGGTTTGTCTCAAGGTAGCCCTGAGCGTCGCATTCCCATGGCTCAGCAATGTAATCAATCAGCGGAGCGCCGGCGCCAGGGTATACTTCCGTCCGTGGCAGAGGTGGCGGTGGTTGACACTCCGTGTCTGCGATGTTTTCACCGTGTTCAAGGTAGCGAAACGCATCCAAGTCTTCGACTGAATCTTTGTTAGCGTTGAATTCATGATGCTGAGCGGGTTCAACGCATCGGGGCACGATGCGAACAGTCAGATTCTTCTGAAGGTGTTCAGGATGATGTAATTTGATATGTTTAAGTCGCCAGCTGTCTGAGGTGAACTTCTTTCGGCATGAAAATTCGGGGCAACGGAAAGGGGTCTTCGCTGGAAGTGTCAATGACACGCGAGGAGTGGAGTATTCACTGTAGAAAGGGACGAAAGTTGGTGCTGGGCCTGAGCAGTCTTGTGTGGGTATAAGCTCACGATACTTGAGAGATTTATTGATCCTCAACACCATCACAAGGAGGTTCCTTACACGCCAGGAGTTGCAAAAACGCTGCATGCGTAATGTCCCATAATACTATGAATAAAATAAAACCAATAAAATACAACCAATACAAAACCTATAAATAAAATAAACCTTGAGCGATCCAATAACCTCGCGACACGTGTAATAATCAATGCCTGAGATAAATAGATTAGAAGAAAGGAAACGAACAAGACAAGAATCCGACCCTAACCTGAACGCAACAACCATCGCCTACTCTGCAACGCGAGGACTGGTTCACTCCCCGCCTACCGAGCTATCCAGGTATGCCTCAGGGAGAGGGACATCGGGGAGAGGGACATCGTGGAGAGGGACATCGGGGAGACTGACATCGGGGAGAGAAATATCAGGGAGAAGGATATCGGGGAAACTGTCGCCACCTCCCGATTCAATGAGCAGCTGCTGATCCACATCCACATCTGAGGTGTTTCCGGCTGCCTCAGCTCCTCGCTGAGTTGGCACCGCTGGGCGAGGTTTTTGTGGTGTCACAAGACCCAAATGCTCAAGCCCAATAATGGGATGAGTCTCCGGAGTTCGTGGTCGTGGGTGAGGGTCCGGGTTTCGTGGCCGTGGGGACGGCGCCGGAGGTTGTGAACGTAGGGTATGCTCACGCATCTCCTGGCATTGCTCAGTTAGCACGATTGGCTGATCGTCTACCATGGTATCTACATTGTCCGCCTATGTATTTACCATCTCTCCGTGGCCAATCGTCCGAGGTTCTTTGCCATCATCCTCATCCTTATCCTCCTCCTCATCCTCACCCACCTTCTCCTCCTCCTCATCTTCCTACTTTTCATCTTCCTCCTCTTCATCGTCACCGTCCCTTTCCATATCCACATCGCCATTTAAATCAACGCCGTCTGGTGCGTCCAAATCATCCTCCATGCGCATATCCACATCAAGATCAAGTTCTGAGTCATATTCGCCGTCCGACTCGGTAGAGTCGGTATCATCATCTGAGGAAATTGACACGGCAGGCGATGCTTCCGGCTCTAAATATACCCGCTCTAGTTAGCCCTCTGTGTCCGAGTCTGCCTCATACAGTTTAACAATGGGGAGTGGCCCCGTAGTGTAGTGGTTTGGTCTTGCCACCACTATGCTCATTGTTACGGGTTCGAATCCCGGCGCCACTCCTCTACCCGAGCAGACTCCTTGTCTCAAGTTGATGTCGCACCACGAGTTCCCTGTGTCAAACTCACCACAGGTTGAGTATACGAATAATTAGTAATGGGGGTGGGCTTGGTGGGTCAGTGGCCTTAGTGCCCTCCATTGGGTAGCGGGAAGTGGGAGGAAACAACTTTGCCTGAGTCAGAAGTAGGTGTTATGTGAGCTAGTTTGGCCGTAATTTAGCCGATGGATGGACAGGAAGTTTCTGATGGACAGGGATAAAAATGTTAATTAAATGCCATGACCACCAGTGGTCGGCCGGCTTATGATAACTTAGCTGGGCACCCCTTCGGGGTGAATGCAAAATGATTACAAACAAACAAATACAGTTTAACAATACCTTTCCCTTTACTGTTTCCCTTCCCCTTCCCCTTCCCCTTCCCCTTCCCATCCATTGTTCCCTTCCCTTTCCTGGTCCCTTTCTCACCGCCCTGCGTGTCCTCCTCACCCTTGCCGTCGTCATTTTCATTGTCATCGCCAGGACGGCTCCATCCACCGCTCGGCGCTCCAGGATCCGCCCAGTTCTCATCATCATCATCCTTGTCAATTATCTCATCCCAATTCAGTGGTCTAACAGCCAGGAAGTCGCCTGGCTTGTACTGCCAGAAGCATGGCGACTCAATCTTTGCCCTGAGATCATCGCTACCGTACCAAGAGAAACGCGCACCAGTGCGTTTAACCTTTCCCTGCCTGGTTGTCTGCGGATTGGAGCGATCGACTTGATCCCCGAAGGCACAGGGGTTGTCCCACCTCCAATTGTTCATTTGGTCACGGGTTTTGTCAAACATTTGCCCCATATATGAGCAGAAGGCTGCCCACCACTCCCGAAAAGGTGAACTCCAGCTCCTGCGGTGCGGCCACATCAGCTTGAATTGTGAAAAGTGGCGAGTCATGACTGGATCAAGAAAGATTATATCATAAAAGAGGTTCCAGGCTCTCTCATCCTTGTCGCCGCAAACATTGTATATCCATATGAGTCCACGGATGTGTTCCGAGATGAATCCCTTTCTACGGTCCCGATCCAACGACAGGTGTCGATTTATAACCGATGTCGGCATTTTTGCCCTAGCAGTTGCCTTCACCTGTCCTTTGCGGCTGCCCTTTGGTGCCATCGTTGCGAGTTGAAAATGAATCTACATATGAGGCGTTAGCATTGTGATACAGTTGAACGGAGCGAAAGGAAGCCCAGAGTGAACGTACAAAGTTGTGTAGCTTATCGGGAGTGTTTTGTAACGAGAGGCGTTGTTTTGTGCAAGTCATTTGATGTCGAGATCAGGATGCTGTCGGTGTGTATAATACAGGAGGAAAAGAGAAAGGAGATGTAGGCGGGAAGAAGGGATATATATACTCGAGTTCTGGCAATTTCTTGATTCAAGGTTCAACTTGTGAGTTTTGTTGGTTAAGGAACACAAAACAGCGCAGCCTTCATCTTGCCGCTCCACCAGGCGCCTCATAACCAACAAGCCTCGAGACGAGATTTAGTACTCGCGGTGAGGACAGTTTGCAACGCCGGGTATTGCTTAGGCATCTCATATCACTTTTACCGCTCAGACCTCGTGCATCTCGGAGCAAACTGAGTAGTTCTCAAGTTGTCCCAACTGTGCAATCATCCAACACGGCTACAAACGCCTAGCGGTGGAAAACGCAGACGCAACTGATGTCATAGGATAGAGAAAACGTCACTGTTCGCTTTGGGATGCTTTTAGCTCTGGCAAAGGAGGATTTCCACCGGGAAGGTGAAGATGTACAGAATCGATGGTTCGAAGTATTGTGCCAAGAAAGAGTGCAATACGATGATAATCACGCCAAGAAGGCATAAACACCGTTCAAGCGGTGCAAATAGACCTTCAGACGTTGCTGTAACAGTGAATATCAATTCTGAGTTTAATCTGAGTTCATTCTGATAGCAGTTAACCCCAGAATTAAATGCTTTTGAAGGGATCTCGTCCCTGAGTATTGTCATGGTTTAGAGTCTAGCGCAATCAACACTGCGCCTCCCATTTTTGTCGAATCCCTCCAGGGTCGCTCAAATAGGAGTCAACCTCGCTTGCCGTTGCATATGTATGCAGAGAATATTATTCCCACAGTCTGAATGTCGAACATCCATATCGGATGATGCCTTCCCAAAGCCCTAACCATATTACATCTCCGGTCGTACGAAATGTTCGAAGTCTTTCTAATCATCAGAATCAATAAAAGCGTAGGCCTTCGGGGAATTCTCAACCTCCCCCTGCTAAGAGATGCGTTTCCGTACCGACTGGCGAGAGGGATTCCTCGCAAGGAGGGAGTTCCGTAGCCTCTACATTCCAAGGTCAGAACTCCACCCCCTCATCTTCGCAGAACGATTCTCGTGTTGAAGATATCACTCAACGCGTGACTTCCACCCCTTCCGCTACACAGCGATAGTCAATAATTAATCCAACCGCCACGCCGGGTACAAGCAGTCATAACACATCAGCATCCAGCGGAATCACACAGACAAACTCAACGCGTCGCGTCGTATCAAGCCCCGCATCCGGCATTGCTCGCACTCCCACTCCTCTCAGCGGTCTTGAAAACCTGCCTACCCCCATCCCGATTCAAGAAGCTCGTGCGATCATTACAAATCCACTGCGAACGCGAGCTATAGAAAGGAATCAGAGACAGAGGCTGTGGCAATTGCAACCTCAGGCGGTGTCTACACCTCGATCAGTGGTCTCCGGAAGTCGCAGCATCCATCGATTTGGTTACTCCGACATGACGCGTCCTGTATTTGCAATGGGCAGGCTCCTGGAGCTCTACATGTGGAACAGACGGTCGCTTATGAGTGGAAGCGACTTGGAGACGGTAAGTTGTGCAATGCGATGCGTTGCGAAAGCATTAGCTGAAGCCCCACACTGGTAGATAATAGAGACATACTGGAACACCGCAATGCAGCAAAACAACATTTGGTCCATAGCATTTGAGGCCCGCACAAAGGAGATCTTTAAAGAGGTATGCTGAAGCAATGGCCCACGTTGGATATTATACGCTCAAACTGGTACCTGGTTCGCGCACAAGTCGATAAGGTTAAATCCCATTTCATTCAATCAGCAAGGGACAACATAGCAGAGCTTTATGATCTCGACCGCTTTGAATCCACCGCAGAGCGTTTGGAATTCATTGATTCCCTTCTGGCAGACAATAAGTATCTTTTTCCAATAGCAGAGCGTGTGGAAGGTGGTGTACGCGGTCCAAATCCAATGCAGCGAGAGTCGAAAGCTGCTAACGAATGGCTAGCGTCCACTTTACTTCCTTGCGGAACCAATCCCGCGGTTTAGCTACATCAAATTTTATCATTGGGCGAATAACCATGGTAAGAATGGTGATAGATTTTATAATTCCATGATTGATGACAAGGACAGTGACATACCCTCGCCACTGATCATGTTTAGCTGCACCGTGTTGCACCATGCTCTGCTGGAGTGGCAAAAGAACAAAGGTGTTCATCAGAAAGCTTCCAAGTCAAAGCTAAAAGCGGACAGACCTGATCGCTCGAACTACTTCAACTGCGAGAATGACGGTGGGAAGATCGTATCCTGCTGCGCTGTAACGAGTCGCAATTTGTTAACCTCGCATGGCGTTGTAGACACATATACATACTGATGAATACCTGGAACACACTACTGGAGAGCTACCAGCAGAGGGTGTATAACAACACTCTTGCCACAGTCAAGCGTCAGATCCAATGGGCGGAGAACCCAACGCCTGCCGTGGTGATCAGCGTGGAAGCAGCGCGTGTTGACAATGATATTCTTCTTGACTATTTGACCTCCGAAGTGGCGCTTGAGGAACCTGAGATTCGAAGCACTGACTCAACCATACCGATTGACAACAATTGCACAGATGACGAACTGCATTTCGGGATGCTAGGGAGCAGCGGGCATTTCAAAGATGAAGGTGACAAAAGCGATGCCATCCCCACTGCCAGCCTGCGACGACGGGCTGTTACTGAACTCGAGAGGTTTGACCTGGGAACCAGTGATGTCGATGGGTATGAGGGCGAGGATGGCGATGATGCGGATGCGGATGAGGGGGAAGAAGCATTGCAAGCCGAGGATGGATCAACGCAGAATGTAGAGGACTGAGGGCATAGTAGGTTTGACCTGGGAACCAGAGATGTCGACGGGTATGAGGGGGAGGATGGCGACGATGCGGATGAGGAGGAAGAAGCATCGCAAGCCGATGATGGATCAACGCAGAATGTGGAGGACTGAGGGCATAGTACTAGAGAGTGGGAAGATTGGACAGTATATTTGAGACATGTAAAATACGATAATGGCGAAGCAAATGCAATGGCAAGCGATGTATCCGAAGCGAAGACTGTATTGCAATAAGTGACAAAATCTGAAAGCTAAACATAAATGAGAGTGCGGCATGTAGCTATCGGCCGAAGAAAGGCATAAACATCGCCAGGCGTTGTGTAAACGGCTACTGCATATCTGAAACCCCTGCGAAGAGTGTAATATACGTGTCGTTTTGATGGTGCATATACGTCCCCACATTCCGGATGCAAAGTAAAAGAAGCCTCACGCCGGAGCGGCGAGCGTAATATACAACGCGACGCGTCGCAAGAAATAAGAGGTATGGTATAATACCCGCTGCAAGGGAGGCATGAAACGCGACCCGTCTGATTCTCCGTCAGAGGGTATGAGGTTCCGCAAGAGCCGTCAGAGCCCTCCGGAACACCCAGGTGTTTCAGACGTAAACAAGGGTTGTTCCTGATGGAAGCTGATGTTATGCGCTGCTTGAGGCTCGAGCGTAGACATAATCTACACAATCCCGCAATGACGTAGTATACGATAAAGCCGATCGTGGTAACACCTGGTGATTAGTATTAAAAGGTGATCGCAGTGATGAGAAGAGAAACTATCTCTGCTAACGATTTTCAGTAGATAATGTGCAACATCATTGTGCAGGATATAATAGATATTATCCTAGTTTGTGAAGAAAACTGATCGTGAGGTGACTTTGTATTACCCCTCCTCTACATTTGGTGGGGTGTGATGCGGCGTTGATAGTGATACGCTAACCTGAGTTAGCTCGCTTTCAAATAATATCCCGTAGGCTCCAATCCAGCAACAAACCATACCTTCTAAAGCATCATCGAGATTCGTCAGAACACAGAGCGTTTCTCAAATATGGTCAATACTTGCCGGAAACATGTTATATGCTTTATCTGCAAAATGAAATTTTGCAACGAGAACCGACTGGAAGCTCACTACCAACAATATCACCCAATATCGATGAATGAAGGGCTATTACCCAATGGGATTCTACCACCTGCCGGCTGGGATCACCCTGAGCCATCATGGCTTGACTACAGTAGGTGGACCTGAATGGCCATCAACAAACTGCCAATTAACGATCGACTCATAGACAACATACTGGGTGCACCACCACCTGAAGATACTCCTGACAAAGAACCTATCGACCCTCAGCAACCTGATCTCACCTGTACCCCTGATCCAACAAAGACAAAGGATCATAGGCAGGTAGTTGGACTGGAAAATGCGGGGGGGACAGCATATGGCAAAGCAACTGGATTGTACAACAAGCACCGCAAGTACTCAGAATAATGGAATCCATGGCATCCATTTCAGCCCGCACACGTAGTATTACCAAAGGGTCCGGGTAACCCGCCAGAGGTCCTGGTTTGGACCGGAAAAACGGTGCGGTTCAGTTCAAGAACCGTCCAAAAACCCGACCCGCAGCGTCTTGGCGGGCCAAACCCGGACCCGTACCTGTCAACCCGTGGGTTTTGCCAGGTTTGGCTAGACCCGTCGGTTCCAATCTCCGGTTCTGTGTTTCGGGTTTTTCTATTCATGGTCGCATTTAGATATCCTACTGTTAATCGCAAAATATCAACTTTTGCACACCATTGTTTTTTTCCGATGAATCGGCCGCCATTATAACGGAAAACAAGAGATACACGCTACGTGCCCCATTCTGAAAATGAGCGTCAACGGAGCGTCAACAATTTTTAGTCTTGTAAGTCAGGTAATTGAAAAGTAACTGGTCCTTTGTTATGCATAAGCGATGGATTGGCCACCTTTACAGGCTAAAAAGAAAGTAACACGCTCCCTGCCCAATCTTGAAAATGAGTGTCAACGGAGCGTCAACAATTTTTAGTCTTGTAAGTCAGGTAATTGAAAAGTGACTTGTCATTTGTTATACATAAGTGATGTATTGGCCGCCTTTACAGGCAAAACAGAAAGCAACACGCTTCCTGCCCGATCTTGAAAATGAGCGTCAACGGAGCGTCAATGATTTTTGGCCTTGCAGGATGGTTAATCAAAGCGCAAGATGGCCGCTAATGTCTATATATGGAGTTTTGACCGGTTTTATAGGCTAAAACATTCAGGATCACTGAGTTGCAGCATTGAAAACGAATTTAGTTGTGATTGTCCGGGAGGCTGCGGCGGGACGACCTCTTGCTTATCAGCGTACAAAGGCTGCCAAAACATTGTTTATAGATGTATGCGATCATTTCCCACCAAGATTACCCAAGATTCAAGACCAAAAACATTGTCGCTTTGTTGACGCTCATTGTCAAGATGGGGCAAGGAGAGTGTAGCATTCTATTTTGCCTAAAAAGGCGGCCAATACAATGATTATAGATAAAAACGATAAATCCACATTCTAATCACCTGACTTACAGGACGAAAAATCGTTGACGCTCCCTTGACGCTCATTTTGCCACAGGCGTATCCGTATTATGCAACCATTCACTTTGGCATGGAACATTATTTATAGTGTTTTGGCAGTCGTTCTATCCTTTTCATATATGTTTTTATTCATCACTACATTGTTCTTTAATTGTGCATATAATTATATCCTTTAAAATATACTTTAAAGTGTCTGCTAATTGTAGATAATGATAATACTCAAAACTCCCGTTCCTTTCAATCAATTCTCGTCCTCACCCTCAGATTCGCCCAAAAGGCTGTTGTCATTTTCAAAATCAATGTTAGTGGTATTTCCACGCAGCAGATAGTGTACTCAGCAAATCTGGAATAAAATCTTTATCGCGCTTGGTATCCTTGGCAAATGCATTATGATTGAAAAATTGAGTGATTGGAAGTGGAGAATGCATATATACACACCTGGATGGCATACCTTCGATTACGTAACTTTCGTTTCCCTCAGTGTCCCCTGGTGCCGCAGGTGGCGTTCCGGGCGGAGATTGCCTTCCGGGCAGAGGCGCCGCCGGTTCTGGTGGAGGTGCGGCGGTTCTTTTGCGCCTCCAGCGTGTCTGCAGATTCTTTGCTGTACCATTTTGGCATGGGAGGCAGCCGGCCATATGATTTTTATAAACCATTGCCGGGTGTCTTTCCATCGTAGCCTTTACCATCCTATGCCCAGGAAACTCAACTCCTTGCTTCTTCTCTTCTCGGACTTCGGCTCGAGGTTTCTTGATTAGTTGTTGGATTTCCTTTACTGTGGTGCGCGAAAACCCTCCTTTGGCCATTTTCGCCATTTTCAAGGCAATGCGCATGTCGGACTGTTCCAGCTGTACCTGACCTCCTTGCCTCGCCATAGTAGCAGACATGTTGAAAACCTACAAGAAATTAGTTGCTGCTTCTAAAAGGAAGTGGCAGCTATTACCTCGACCATATACGACTCCGTAGCCTCCTCTAGAGTCTTTAAAGCCTGTTTTGTCCACTCCCGGGGACCTTAAGCACGAAATGCGTCCGCGAAAATCCCAGAGCTGACAACATCATGATGTTCGATTTCCCGGACTGTGCGGACAAATGCCTTCGTCGACCATGGAGGTTTGCCATTACGGGCAGCGATACATTGGTCACGCAGCTCTCTACGTACACCAGCTGTACATTATATGGTTAGTTGACCGCCTTCTATAGCGATATGGAGCTACTCACATCCGATTGCATGCTGCTGCCTATTATTGCTGCGACCGGTTTTACGTACTTTTTTTAAATGTGCATCCTGGGCCATATTTTCGGTGGCTGCAATTGCAGCATCACGGTGGACTATCTGGTGTCTGCGTTGCAGCTGTGTCTCAGCCAGCGGCGCATTAGAGGAAGTGCCCGTCGTTCGGCTCAATTCGGATTGAATCACACCCAGCTGAGGTGTTTGCGGAGCCATGACTTGCTGTTGTGGAAAGGTGAGGAAGATGATAACGAAAAGTGGAAAGTCCTGAGGAATATATAGTAAGCTGCAGGTCACAAAGGAATGAATGACTGTCAACTTGCATGTTCTATTCAAGATACATCCTAGTTGGAGGTGATTCCAATGGTCCAGTGATTTGCAGTAAGTCGGTCTGATGATGTTTGTTTGTTTGTTTGCAGGGATACATTGAAGTGAACGACAGCTGATATCTCGTGTTTGATAGATATAAAAAGGAAATTCTTCGATGGAAAGGTCGTCTGGTGATGTGTGTCTCAACACATAGCTGGGATCTTACATGAAACATACACTAACTATCATGTCCTAACATACGATTAGTGTCACTATTCCAGCTGAAATGACCGTCAAGACCCAGATTTTGCTTTGTTCGAGTTGATCAAACGTACAAACCTTGACATGAAAGATTCAGCTTGCCTCCATGTGGTCCATATCTTGCAACATCCAACATCTCGCCCAACAACAAGGTCAATACACGATACAATAGTCAATGCGCCGAAAAAGAACTTTTCACCACTTCCAGCGGGCAAATACGGCAAATAGACAAAGACGGCCACACGTCGATGTCATCAAGCAAATGAAGGCAAGAGCGGCTTGGAGGCAGAACCGGTCCGAGCATTGGGAGCATTGCGCAGCTTACGATCTAAAAAGAAGCTTGCGGTGGAGAAAAGACAGGAAACACACTTCTTAAGCAACGAAGAGAAAGAGAAATGGATCGAGGATTTTGTGGAGAGAGAGACCGCGGTGGCAAGAAAGCGAGTTCAAGACGCAGAGACAGCGATGATGGAAGAGCTGAAAGATATGACTACTGCAACCGGAAAGCCCGAAACAACGTTTGAAGAGATGTTGAATGCTATCGGAGACAGTCTGAGCGATCTTGCAAGTTCCGACGATAAGCAGGATGGGGAAGACGAGGAAGATGATGAAGCAGATACAGAGCTCGGCAAGCTCAGTGATGATGATGAACCTGGTTGGGTGATGGGCACAATCTCCAAAACGGTACAGCACCGCATGGAGAGTTTTCGGCAGAAGCAGATGAGGCTTGACGAATTGACCCAACTGGAATGGGGGGATGCAGCGAACTACTTTTGTGAGAGAGATATGAAGTATGGGACCGCCGAATTGAAGGTTCCGGCAGTTGTCACGCCTCGAATAGACACGACTGCAGCCTCAGCATCCCCGACAACAGGTGGAGAGCATATGCAGACTCTTGATATTGTCCGAGGACAATTGGAAATGCCGGCAGTGACTTCTCAACCAGGAAGTAGTCAAATGAGGCTGGGTTCGGAGAAACCACAGTCAAACGAATTCATACTGGTTCTTTCGCCCGACGCGGGGACCGATTCGATACCGATGCAGGATGCAAAGCCAGTTGAACCCGTAAGCTTTCACCCCTGCATGAAGCATCCCTAGTTAATTACCATATAGAAAACGGATACGGACAAAGATATGGTGACGGCTCCTGCATCGCCGTAGTTATAGATAGCCAAATAGTTAGTTTTGCAGACCTATCTCGCGGAAAAGCAATTTGTGTACCTACTTTGCTACGTGTCAGCTTTTCCTGATTTCAGTGACCACATTGTGAGACATGACATTTCATCAGAGCGTGTGCAAGGGTCGTATGGGCCATGTGAATGTTCTAGACTCCAAATCTGGTTGACAGATGGCCAGAAAACTTGATATCGACTTGCCTATTACGGTTACATTAGAGAGCAAAACTTAAAATAGAGATGAAATTTACTAACAAAATTTAGTTCAGTGATGTCATACGAGTCATACGACGAGCGGTCAGTGCGCAGTCTGAACCTGGATCAATGGCAGCCGTCATGCAGCATTAGTTCATATAGCTAACTGCATAACTGTCCGTTCAGACCTGCTGTACATGGTCGAAATTTTGAAAATTGCTTATGGTACGTCATGGAAATCGAGGAAAACGAGCTGGAAAAAGAAATGTCAGGATGTCGGGCTCTATATGTCTAAAATTACTCGATGGCTCTGTACGTCGTAACATACCGGCTGAAAGCGCTAAAATGTGACGGAACTACGTCATTCATCGAACTGATGACGTGAATAGTGGTGGCTCAGAAACTGAGAGGCCTCGATGCTGTTGGATACAAACGATTCTACCTAGAAACAGAATATTGGCTGTCAATAATGACGGTATGACATTCAACCAAAATGATTGCCCCTCTAAGGTGAGCGTCAACGGAGCGTCAACAATTTTTGTTTGATCTTTTCGGCAATCAAAGGGTTGCATAGTCACATCAATCCAAAGAGAAGCTATTGGCCGGCTTTCAATGTAAAAAGGCAAGCGATATGCTCGTTGCCCCATCGGAGAAATGAGCGTCAACGGAGCGTCACCGATTTGTGGTCTTGCATCTTGGATAATAACTGGGCTGTGCGACAGCATTCAGCCATAATGGCTGTATTGGCCGCCTTTATGGGCAAAAGAGCCAACGACCATATCGCTACCACCTCCTAAAAATGATCGTCAATGGAGCGTCAACGATTTTTGGTCTTGCATCTTGGACAATTCACAGGCTGAGCAAGGGCATATACCCATAATCATAATGTTGGCCGCATTTATGAGCAAAAGAGCTAAGGACCATATCGCTACCATCTCCTAAAAATAAGCGTCAACGGAGCGTCAACGATTTTTGGTCTTCCTTCATGGACAATTCAAGGGCTGAGCAACGACATATACCTATAATCACAATTTCGGCCGCCTTTCTAGGCAAAAATGCTAGTGACGATATCGCAACTACCTCCTAAAAATGAGTGTCAACAGAGCGTCAATGATTTTTGGGCTTGCATCGTGGATAATCAGACAGCAATGCAGCGGCAGTGACCTATAATCGTACTATCGGCTGCCTTTATGGGCACAAATGCTACTGATGATATCACAACCGTCTCGTCTTGGTATGCCCCTGTATTCAACTTCACAAATATGCATGCGATGTCTCACAGGTCTGACTTTTTTCTTGCTTGTAGCTCTAAAGTCGATATTTAAGAAGCAGCATTTTACCTGACCAAAACGTATCTTCTAACAGTCACCCAGATCGAATTACCCAGAGTTCAATTTCCTACTGCGATTTCAGATACAAAATCTTTAAATACCTCATTGCTAGAGGTTATGATATCTTCAAAAAATGAACATGTCTTTATTCGTGATTTAAGCGACCTTACTTTACACATCATCTTTGATGCTTGGTGGGCTTCAATGAATGTAGGCTCGAAGCGGCCTATTGCTTGGAATAACTCTCGACATGCGCCTTCGTGGCGATTCAATTTACATTGTGGAATTGAGGAGACTGGCAGCCCCGGCATCATATGTGTCGTTTGTTATCAAGTTCTTCGACATCCATCAGAACATGGGACCAGCTCAATGGGCAAACACTTGCTAGCAAAAGTGCATATGGCAAAGTTAAACGAATTAACAGTGTCAGAGGTAACTGAATTGACTAGTTCAATAGTCGCTGAAACAGCATTGGCCATACTAAAGCGGCAAGGAAGTCGAGGTATTCCAATTGTAAGTTCGCAAAAGAAAATCAAATTTACCATTCAAGTTTTAAGTATACTTACTGAATTGACAGACAAAACACTCTGAACTGGCATCAAAGGACTTTCAAACTGCCGAATTTCACCAAGACACCTGGAATCGGTACCTCATGTTAGGGTTTCTTTCGGCTTATATTCCATGGAATGCGATATCAAACCTCGAGTTACGACGGTCAGACAATGCATTACGGAGCGAGTTGGTGTTACCGTCCGCCAGCACCCTGAGTAATATTTGCTGGAGGGAATACACACTGACAGTGGATGCAATTAAGAAGCAATTGCCATCAAGAAACAAAGTGAGTTTAGCTTTGGACGGATGGACATCGACGAACAAATTAGCAATAATGTCGGTCATTGATTATTATATGGATCGAAATTGGGCTTTGCGAGAAGTACAACTGGTATTCAATGAGGTTGATAGCCCATTCTTTTCCTATTTCGAAAGCTCATTCAGGATTACAGGTCAAGGGTCAGCATACAGGAGCACGGCTAGCTGGACATTTGAAGGAAGTTCTTGATCGTTTCAAACTGACTGACGGCCGTTTACTTGGAATTACCACTGATAACGCTTCCTCAAATTACTCGATGACTCGCGAACTACAAACTACCCTTGAGGCCTCAGGAATCGAGTGGCCCGCATTGAGAAATCACATACCATGTATGGCGCACGTCATTCAGCTTGCTTTAGGTGCATTCATGAGCAGTCTAGGTGTAAAAGGCCGCACTAGGTCTTGGGAAGCCCATGAGCGCGATCAGCAATTTGGAGAGAATGAAAGCACAGACATTGGGAAGAGTCAAAGACTTCGAAAAGAGGGCAATGCTAGAATCAACAAGGTGTCGGCCATGAGACCAGGTTTAGCAAAGATAATTGAGAAAGTCCATATTTCAACATATTTTGAAAGTGCTGAAGCTGACCTTCATATAGCAGAGAATGCTTGCTGTATTAATTACGCTGACACCTGGACGTCGAAACGAGTTCATTGACTGTCAAAAAGCCAAAGTCCGGATCGCAGTACTACCCATTATGGATGTGAAGACATGTTGGAACTCCACACTGGAGTTGCTCGAGTGCGCCTACCAATTGCGTGAATTTACCTGGGAGTGGCTTAAAAACCCAAAATATTGCGACAACCGGCCGCTCTTCACGACTCAGGATGAGTGGACTATTGTCAAGTATGTTATGGAGGTTTTACGGCCATTTCGGTACTGGACCCTTTGGATGTTGAAACGGCATACCGTTACTCTTCATCATGTCATCACTGTCAATAATGACATGTTTGATCACATGGACGGCGTGATGCGAGCTTTGGCCAAGAAAAAGACACAATGGAAGGAAGACTTATTCTTTGCTGTGAAGTGTGCCCGGCAAAAGCTTTCCAACTACTATACAGAAGTGACTCCAACGACTGGTATGCTCCTTATTTCGGCGCACATCCTTGATCCGTGCCAGAAGTTGCGATCGTTTAGGAAGTGGGACAAGGGAATGGATATCAATCCTGAAGACGAGACTTCTTATACTACCCAATACCAGGAGGCCTTTCTGAAGTATGTGGAGAACGAATAATGCGCGAAACATAGACGTTTGCCGGTCACTAAGCTCGAAAACAAACCGAACAACAATTTCAGCTCCTTCGCAAATGCTTCATGATCTGGTCAATCTTCTTATGATCCATATGATCTGTCCAGCGATGATGATGAATACTTAATGCCTACCAATGTGGCCAAAATGACACCTGGACGAAGCGATCGTGCAGCACGCTTATTGACAGCCGCAAGACTCTATTTGAATTCACCTCCTAAATTACCACAGAACTGGGGGCAAATTAATCCGAATCTCAATGATTACCACACCGACTCAATGGAGATTAGTAGTACATTTTGGTTACCGAATATCGCCGACTGGTGGCGGCAGCAAGAAGAAACTCACTCAAAGTACACCGATCTCCTCAATGTGGTGCATGACATATTCTCTATCATACCTCACGGTGTTGGAGTAGAGGCCAGTTTTTCCCTTGGGCGAGATGTGATCGGGTGGAGGCAGTTGAAAACCACAGGCGAGACCCTTCGCGAAAAAGTCGTTGTAAGGCAGTTTGCTCGAGCCAATAACGGATTGCTGGCTGGTGATGATCCAATATTGGATCCAACCAGTACTGATAGCGACATGGAGATGAAGAGAGAGGCGGAGGAAAAGAAGTTGCATCGAATGGCCAAGGTCCACGACTTATTGGAGATGTGGCAGGGTAGCCAAACCCTACGAGCCACACAGATGGAATCTCGCACTCAAAATAAACAGATGACAGCCATAGGATACATTTCATATACTGAAGAGCTCGTTCAAGCATCCTGGTCACTCTTTCATCATGATGGTGCGGCTGCATTTAAATTGTCAGACAAATCACCTGTGCCACCAGCTTTGTCTGCAAAGGACGTCCTTGGAGGACGAACTCAAATATTCAATGTCCGTCGAATCAAACGAATCGACCGCCATCCTGCTGAAAGTGATGAAGATATCTCACCCGAAAGCATTTCAGACACCGAAAATTGGCTTCACTGGAATGGGGACTTGGATAATCCAAACGACAGCGAAGACGACTGGCAGGCAGACAATGAATCAGATATGGAATTGGACAACGGTAGTGAACAATCAGAAACCCCGGAGCTGCGGAATGTGAGTGCTGCACCGAATGTTCCTGGATTGATTCGGCTTATACTACGATCAAAGAAGAAGGTTGAAAAGGCGTTGCTGACGGTCAATATAATGGAAACGAGGAGGAATAACGGAATCAAGAAAAAGTTGGACAGAATGCGTCAATGTATTATCTCCAAGTTTATTATGCAGTTTGACCGAGAATTTTATTTAGAGAATTATCATGGAAGAATATTGACCAGTCGTGTGAGAATATTGGTTCATAAACAAAGCTATAGCGGGCAATATGCAATATTTGGCTTAATATATAGATTTTAACCGGATGAGAGCGACCACTGCTGGAATATTACTGGGCTCGGCTTTGCCATAAAGCCAATTCCTGATAACGCTGAAAGGCATCCACAAAGTTCAAATAATTAAGAATGCAATGATCAATGGCATCAGATCTTGACTAGACCGTACATTAAAATGTGCGTCAACGGAGCATCAATGATTTTCGGTCTTGTAAGTACGGTAATTGAATGGTGACGTGGTTGGTGCTAGCCATAATAATCATGATGGCGGCCTCTTTTGGCAAAAGAGTAAACGACACATTCACTGCCCCATTCTGAAAATGAGCTTCCACGGAGTGTCAACGATTTTTGGCTGTGCAGCTTGGGTAACCTAAGTGACGATTGGTTGCAGCTATTCATAAACCAGGTATTGGCAGCCTTCCAAGTCAAATATATTAGTAGCAGGCTCCCTGCCCCATCCTGAAAATGAGCGTCAACGGAGCGTCAAGGATTTTTAGTCTTCTAAGTATGGTAATTGAAAACTGACCTGGTTACTGCTATCCATAACCGGTGTAACGGCAGCCTTTCTTGGGAAAACAGAATATGACATGGTCACTGCCCAATTCTGAACATGAGCGTCAACGGAGCATCAACAATTTTTGACTGTGCATTGTGGGTAACCTAAGTGGCGATTGGTTGCAGCCATTCATAAACGAAGAATTGGCTGCCTTTGAAGTGCAAAATATTACCGACACGCTCCCTGTCCCATCCTGAAAATGAGTGTCGATGGAGTGTCAACGATTATTGGTGTTGGATCGTGGGTAATCTAAGTCTCACGATGTGGTAATGATTCATAGAGGATGTCGCGGCAGCCTCTTCATTTGAAACAGTGCATCGCACATACATTACCCCATCATGAAACTCAGCGTCAACACAGTGTCAACAATATTTGGTCTTGCATATTGGGTAATCAAGGCTTTGTGCGCATGAATGCGCTTATAACAGAACTATTGACTGCCTCTATGGCCAAATATGCAACATATAGAAGGCAAAACACGTATTCCAAAATCATCAATGTCGCAGATTGCAAAACATCCAAAAAGAGATTATTGGCTGCCGAATACCTAGTTTTAATAATTTACAATTATCCAACTACAAAAACAAGAACATTATACAAATCTACAGATGGACCCGCTGGGCGACCCGCTGATAACCCGCCCAATTCAGATGGGTTGGAAGATTTGCATCGAACTGTGCCCGAATTGACGGTTCGGGTGCATTGACAACCCGGACCACCAATTTGGCAACAGTTCGGTTCTGAGCTGGACCTGGACCCGAAGTGATGGTCTGGAACCGTTGCTAACACTACGCACACGACTTTCAGCAGGCTCAGTTGTTTAGCCAACAAACGAAAACCTGGATAGATCAACTTCTCAGGCGTCGACTGGACAACTTCAAAATCGAATTATTCCAATCGGCAGATGCCCTACCAAAGCTGCGCTCTGAACTGGATTTCATGCTCAGCGATGATAGTTGGATTGAAGATGACTCACATATCTCCGGAACATTATTCTACAGGGATATTTTCAAATGTATCCAGTTCCTTTTGGCACATCTTCCATTTCAGGCGCACCTCGATTGTAAACCGGTGCGGCTCGCTGACTCTGACAGTCGTCGAATCTAGAGCGAGATGAACACGGGCGATTGGTGGTGGGATACAGAAGATCAACTTCCTGCCGGAGCGATGATTGTGCCAGTCATATGTGCATCCGACAAGACTCAGTTGACCAATTTTTCGGGTGTTCAGCATGCCTGGCCGCTGTATCTCACGATTGGTAATATTCGAAAAGATATCCGCCGTACACCACAGAAGCTTGTCTGGATTGTTGTCAGGCTGATTCGATGTCCCCCGAAAGGTGCCAAAAACATTGACGAAGCATGGCATTCCGTGGTTGGAACTGTGCTGTCTCAACTGAGGCATCTTGACATCACTGGCCCCGGCTTGAAATGGGATTGTGCAGATGGATTCCAGCAACAATGTTACCCTCTTTTGGCTGCCTGGGTTGGGGATTATCTGGAAGAAGTCATGATTGCTCAAGTCTCTTATGACTCATGACCAATGTGTGAAATTCCTAAAGGTGCGCCAATGGGGCATTCCACTCTTCGACCACTCGATAACTCAAGAGACCAGCATGTTTACTCGGAGCTACTGGAGGACAATCATATTGATGCTCTGGACACTCTCGGTGTCCACCCAATCTGCAACCAGTTCTGGCAATACCCTCTCTGCAATGTCCATCGGCTTTGGGAGCCTGATGAATTGCATCAGCTGCTCCTGGGTTTAGTTAAAGACTTATTGCACTGGCTGCTCAAATACTGGAATGGTAGAAATGTCAAGGATCAGTTTGACAATCGATTCACATCGGTGCCACGATATCCCGATCTCCAGCACTTCCATAAACCATTCGATGCATTGAAAAGTGGCACCTGGTAAGGTTAAGAGATCCGTGGAATGATCAGAACACTGGCAGTGAATTGCGCTCCAATTCTTTTCTGCTCCAAAGATGACCTGAAAACTGTGGCGGAAACAGCCTCTGACAAAATGGTAATGGGAGCAGTGCGGGCATTATGTGAATTCTCTCTACTTGTTAGCCAACAAAATCACTCAGACCTATCCCTCAAAGCACTGGATGATGCACTCAAGAGATTTTATAAGAAGAAGGGTATTTTTCGCGAACAGAAAATGTCGAAGTCTGCGAAGGCCAAAGTGGATGACCTGTTGGCAAGGAAATCCCATCTGTTACGTGAACAAAGGATTCATAAGATTTGTGCTGCAATGGAGACCCTTGTGTATGGGGCTGAAAAGGTTTCCACAACCAAACCTAGGCAATTTCAGGTGCGCCTGAACAGAGCCTGACAGGCGGCCACGACTTGGTCAGATGCTGATCGTCAGAAGGCAATAGAGCGATTGGAGCGCGAAATCCATCAGGTGACACCTGCTAAACGCAAGCTTTTTGATAAATTATTCAAACGTCATGAGCCACAACTATTGCAGGAAGTCGGGACCGAGGCATTGGCACCCAGAAGCAAATTGGCCGAAGACCTTGCCCTAATGAAAGCTGCCACCGAAGATGAGGCTTACGGAGCGGCAAACATGACCGCCGACAAGCAACTGCAATTTCAGATCCGCCTATCCGATGCTGAGGCAGAAGCCACCACCTGGAGCTTTGCTAATACAGAGCAGGTCACTAACCAGCTGGAGAGGGAGATTTATGGCATCACCTGGAATGAACAGAAGCGGTTTAAGATGGAATTCTCCATCCGTTTGATCGAGTTTGAAGCTTGGTGGCAGACAATCGGCATTCAGGCGGTGCGGAAATCCATTGAACAACGCCTAATACATTTCGGATATCGAAAGATGCATCTGTGAGCCATATCTCAGAGTCAGTTCGGCGAATGGGTTCCGGTGACAATTTCACCACCGATATTTCTGAACGGATACATATCGCCAACGTGAAAGAGGCATATCGATCTACCAACAAAGTCAATTACATTCGACAGATGCTGAAGCACAATGACCGGTGTACCGGTCTTGACTATATGGTGGAGACACTATCATATCTTGCACTCCAAGGCTGGTACGATATTGACTCGGCAGAAGTTTTCAACCTACTGTATACTACCAATGAGCGGCGAAGTACCCACAGAGCCCATCTTTTACGTCTCCAAACAATCCAGGAAGAGCCCATTATCCGCCCAGTATCACAGCAGTTATAGCATTTGAGCGAAACGCATGTCCGCGGAGTGTGCAGAAGGATCAAATTAACCTCACTCAGAGATGCATCAGAAGACTTCGGAATTCCCAACTTTGGACAGCTATTTTGTGCGGAAATTGAAGAGGACTAGGGACACGAAGTTAGTTGACTCGTGCTCGGATATGATCAGAATGTACTCCTTGACAGTATATTTATTAAACTCCAGAATGGGCTGTTGTATTAATGTCAACCATTTCACCACCCTACTTCTATTGAGTGTCTGGGACTTGATTGCAAGGTAGAATATACCAATGCCAACCAAGGGATCATGCCTGAATCTCATAACATCTGGGTCCAGTATACGCAAAGTGAAGAGAATGACCTCGATAACACCTTCGAAGGACGAGTTCCTTCTTTTCCTGTATCATACTCCGGCTGGACTCCACCGAACCAGATCCTCCAATTTCAGCAGCACCTGCCAGCCGGGAAAGCATTATCGACCTCTTCCAAGAGGTGCCAGACGACTCAACAATGGGTATTACGTCCTCAAGCTCAAGAATACGCGGTGGTGATTCCAACACAGTTCAAAGATCTTCATGGTTGGGCTGATTGTGTTGACGGGTTCATTCGGGTTGTCAAACAAACAACTAAGATGCATATTGTACCCGTTGGAGCAATAGTTGGACCGGCACATTTTGTGCAGGAGAATGCTGCATTGGGCGACATCGATAGCGTATGGCTTGTAAATAATCATGTTGATTTAGATACCTACTGGACTGTATATTAATTAGATTAGAATGCCTGATTCAGGTGTGTAGCTGTGAGATAGTGTATCGAATTGTACTATTCGATATAGACATTATATATCATCACTCCCGCAGAGTCTGGTTCCAGGTGCACTGGAATCGTCTTGGAGACGAGTGTTGTAGTCCCAGCAGCTCTGAAATTTTACCTCCTTAACGGCATGATTTTATAGCATTCTGAAGATGACTTCATTCTCTTTAGAATATTCTTGTATTCCGGTCCGCTACGTCAGGTGCGTTGAGGAGCACCTGAAAGTACTCTCAGAGCATCCGAGAGGCACATCGCTTTGCATTCAGCCTGTTCGGGAGCTTCTGGGAGCTTCCGGAAGGATCGGTGTGGCTGTTCAGAAGAGCTGAGTCATTGAGTTATGACTTCCGAACCATTTTTCATTTTACTGATGCTGAGTTCAACTGGATCTTGGCCTCCAAGTGCATCTCCAAACTCGCTCGATCACGGCATCCAAGTGCATCTCTGAGTTACATGATCTCGGCCTCCAAATACATCTCCAAACTCGCTCGATCTTGGCCTCCAAGTGCTGCTCTGAGTTACATGATCTCCAGACTCGCTCGATCACGACCTCCAAGTGCATCTCTAAGTTCAACTTGATCTCGGCCTCCAAGGGGATCTTTGAGTTACTCGATCTCGGCCTCCAAATGCATCTTCAAATGCGCTCCATCACGGCCTCCAAGTGCATCTCTGGGTTCAACACGATAACGGCCTCCAAGTGCATCTCTGAGTCACTCGATCTCGGCCTCCAAATGCATCTCCCAATGCATTACCCAACCCGCTTGATCTCGGCCTCCAAGTGCATCTCTGAGTTCAACTTGATCTCGGCCTCCAAATGCATCTCCAAAGGCTTCTCTAAACCCGCTCGATCTCGGCCTCCAAGTGCATCCCTGAGTTCAACTCTATCTCGGCCTGCAAATGCATCTCCAAACCCGCTTGATCTCGGCCTCCAAGTGCATCTATGAGTTCCACTCAATCTCGGCCTGCAAGTGCGTCTCAAAACTCGCTCGATCGCGGCCTCCATGTACATCTCCCAGTTCACACGATCACGGCCTCCAAGTGCATCTCTAAGTTCTCTCAATCAATCATCTCCAGGTGCCCCAGCGATTACGCTCCAGTACCGTCTGCAGCCAGATTGGCCGTATGTATATATATAGAGTGACTTAGATAGATAATACATGCCACATTATGATGTAGCGAATCTTGTGACTGTAACAAAAACGAATCTGATACACGAAATACCTTGTGGTTATGGAACCTTATGAATTCTTGCTGTGAGATTACAGCAGTAAGTCTCCCGCAGAGCTGAGCAGAGGTCTCAAGCTGCTCTCGAAGTCTCCGCAGATCTGTGCAGAGGTCTCAGCTACTCCAAAATTTGACTATCCTATCAGTCAAATCTCGTAGCATCCTGAATGCACCTCCTGAACTGCAGGTGCTTTCAGGAGCACATGAGAATGCTCTTGCAGAGTCTGAGAGCACTTTGCTTTGCTCCAGGGGGGCCTGGGAGTATCTGGAATTACTTGGGAGCACCGGTGAGATCTACCGGAGTGTCTGGGAGGTTTGCCTGTGACTTCCAGACCGATTCACATTTTGCTGATGTATCTCTCCTTACCTATGCCTCCCACCACCAGTCCACAGTGTGCATTTCGGTATAGAGGCGTGTGAGCGGCGTATCGCTGTTAAAGCAACGCTGAGGGGCATATATAAGATGCTCAGCGTAGGCTGGCTGCTGCATCCACCATCTCATGCTTTTGATGATGTCTCGACTCCAGTATTTGATAGGGCATTGGTGATTGTCATTCCATCTCATGTCCTCGAGAGTGTGTAGTTCCCACTCCCCGAGAACCTGATCATCTGGCATGCTAGCCACGAACTTCTGGACACCATCCTTGTTTCCGAAGCTTGGGACACGCAGAGCGGTGTTTTCTTCCTTCAGCATGTTGCCATAGTACGTCTTCATGCCCTTCTTTGTGATCCCACACTGGATATAGTTGTACTCTTCACACGTCGCAAATGGGTAGTATGGATTGTTTTGTAGATTCGTCTCAAGGCAACTCTGAGTGTCACGTTCCCATGGCTCAGCAATATAATCGATTACCGGAGCGCCGGTGCCAGGGTACTTTTCCGTCTGCGGCATAGGTGGCGGTGATTGCGACTTCGAGTCAGCGATATTTTCAACGTGTTTGAGGTAGGGAAACGCGTCCAAGTCTTCGACTGCATCGTTGTTAGCGTTGAATTCACGATGCTGAGCGGGATCAATACGTCGGGGCGCGCTGCAAATAGTCAGATTCGTCTGGCGTGCAACTTGAAGGTGTTAAGGATAGTGTAATTTGATAGGTTTAAGTCGCCAGCTGTCTGAGGTGAACTGCTTTTGGCATGAAAATTCGGGGCAACGGAAAGGGGTCTTCTTTGGCATTGTCGACATCACGCTAGCAGTGGAGTAAACACTGTAGAAATAGACCAAAGTTGGAGCTGGGCGTGAGCAGCGTCGTGTGTAAGCTGACAATACTTTCAGCTAACTTATTGAGCCTCAACACCATCACAAGGAGGTTCCTTACACGCCAGGAGTTGCAAAAATGCTGCATGCGCGATGTCCCATAATACTACGAATAAACTAAAACGAATAAAAATACAACCAGTACAAAACCGATAAGTAAAGTAAACCTTGAGCGATCCAAAAACCTTGCGACGCGTGTAATAATAAATGTCTGATATAAATAGATTAGAACAAAGGAAACGAACAAGACAAGAACCTGACCCTAACCTGCATGCAACAATCATCGCCTGCTCTGCACCGCAAGGACTGGTTCACTCCTTGTCTACCGAGTGATCCAGGCATGCCTCAGGGAGACGGATAACAGGGAGAGGGGCATCAGGGAGAGGCACATCGGGGAGAGGGACATCGGGGAGACTGTGGCCACCTGCCGATTCAATCAGTAGCTGCTGATCCACATCCACATCCGAGGTGCTTCTGGCTGCCTTAGCTTTTCGCAGAGTTGGCACCGTTGGGTGCGGTTTTTGTGGCAGAAGAAGCCCCAAATGCTCCAGCCAACTGAGGGGATGAGTCTCCAGAGTTTGTCGTCGTGGGCGAGGCTCAGGGGTTTGTGGCCTTGGGGCAGGCGCCGGAGGTTGTGGCCGTGGGATATGCTCACGCATCTCTTGGTCTTGCTCAGGTAGCACGATTGGCTGATCATCTACCATGGTATTGACACAGTCAGCCGATGTATTTACCATCTGTCCCTGGCCAATTGTCCGAGGTTCTTTGCCATCATCCTCATGCTTATCCTCCTCGTCATCCTCATCCTCCTCCTCCACCTCCTCCTAATCTTCCTTCTCTTCATCTTCCTCCTCTTCATCTTCCTCCCCATCATTGCCACCTTCCGTTTCCATATCCACATAGCTGTCTAAATCAACGCCATCCAGTGCGTCCCCATCATCCTCCAGACGCATATCCACATCAGAATCATCTTCTGAGTCATATTCGCTGTCCGACTTCTCGGTTGAGTCGGTATCATCATCTAAGGAAATTGACACGGCAGGCAATGCTTCTGGCTCTAAATATACCTGCTCTAGTAAGCCGTCTGTGTCCGAGTCTGCCTCATACATTTCCTTCTGCATCTGCACAGCGACAGCATGAGAGATAACATCTCCTCCTGGGATTTGTTTAACAATACCTTTCTCTTTACCGTTTCCCTTCCCCGTCCCCTTCCCCTCCTCCGTTGCCTTCCCCTTCCCTTTCCCCTTTCCATTCTTTGTTTCTGTCCGTTTTCTGGTCCATTTGTCATCGCCCTGCATGTCCTCCTCACCCTCGCTGGTATCATTGTTATTGCCATTGGTAGGACGGCTCCATCCACCGCTTGGTGCTCCGGGACCCGCCCAGTTCTCATCATCATCATCCTCGTCAATTATCTAATCCCAATTTAGTGGTCTAACGGCCAGGAAGTCGCCTGGTTTGTGCTGCCGGCCGCTTGGTGGCTTAATCTTTGCCCTGCAATCATTGCTGCCGTACCAAGAGAAACCCTCGCCGGTACATTTGACCTTCCATGAGCTGGTTGTCTGCGCATTAGACAGATCGACGTGAACCCTGAAGGCACGGGAGTTGTCCCACCTCCTATTGTTCATTTGATCGCAGGTTTTGTCAACCATTTGCCCCATATATAAGTGGAAGGCTGCCCACCACTCCCGAAAAGGTGAACTCCTGCTCCTACGGGGCGGCCACAACAGCCGGAATTGTGAAATGTGGCGAGTCGTGACTGAATCAAGAAGGATTATATCGTACAAGAGGTCCCAGGCCTTCTCATCCTTGATGCCGCAAACAGTGTATATCCGTATGAGTCCCTGGATGTGTTCCAAGATGAATCCCTTTATACAGTCCCGATCCAACGACAGGCGTCGATTTATAATCGATGTCAGCATTTTTGCCCAAGCAGTTGCCGTCCCCTTTCCTTTGCGGCTGCCCTTTGGTGCCATTGCTGCAAGGGGAAAATGTATCTACATCCAAGGCATTAGGATTATGATACAGTTGAACGCTGCGGAAGAAAGCCCAAAGTGAATGTACAAAGTTGTGTAGGTTATGAGTGTGTTTTGGAATGAGAGGCGTTGTTTTGTGCAAGTCAGATGATGTCGAGATAGTTCAGGATGCTGGTGGTGTGTTTAATTGCTGGCTGTGTGTTTAACAAGGGAGGGAAAGAGAATGGAGGTTTAGGCCGGAAGAAGTGATATATATACTTGAGTTCCTGCAATTCGATTCATATCTTGCATTTTGTTGGTTAATGAACACAAAATGGCCCAGCCTTTATCTTGCACAACCACCAGACACCTCATGAATCAGGAGCCTTGAGACGAGATGTAGTACTCGCGGTGAGGATCGTTTACGACGCTGGGCGTTGCTTTCGAATCACATACCACTTTTACTGCTCAAACCTCGTGTATCTCGGCGCAAACTGAGTAGTTCTCAAGTTGTCCCAACTGTGCAACCATCCAACATGGCTACCAATGCCTAGCAGTGGAAAAAGCACACACAACTGATGTCATAGGATAGAGAATATGTCATTGTTTGCTTTGCGATGCTTTTAGCTCTGGCAAAGGGGGATTTTCACTGGGAAGCTGAAGATATACACAATCGATAGTTCGAAGTTTTGTGCCAAGAAAGAGTGCAATACGATGATAATCACCCCAAGATGGCATAAACGCCCTTCCAGCGGTGCAAATATAACTTCAGACGGTGCTGTAACAGTGAATATCAATTCTGAGTTTAATCTGAGTTTAATCTGATGGCAGTTAACCCCATAATTGAATGCTTTTCAAGAAATCTCATCACTCAGTATTGTCAGGGTTTAGAGTCTAGCGCGGTCTACACTGCGCCTCCCTTTTTTGTCGAATCCCTCCATGGTTGCTCAAATCGGACTCTACCTTGCCTGCTGTTGTATATGCATGCAGAGGGAACTATTCCTACCTTCTTAATGTCGAACATCTATATTGGACGATTCCTTCCCAAAGCCCTTACTGTGATACGACTCTGCTCGTACAAAATGTTCGAAGTTCTGCTAGTCCTCAGAATCAACAAAAGCATGGGCCTTCGGGGAATTCTCATCTTTCGCCTGCTGAGAGATGTGTTTCCCTACCGGCTGGTGAGAGGGATTCCTCTCAAGGAGAGAGTTCCGTAATCTCTACAATTCAAGGTCAGAACTCCACCCCATCATCTTCGCTGAACAATGCTTGTATTGCAGATATCACTCAACGCGTGACTTCCACCCCGTCCGCAACACTGCGACAGTCAATAAATACTCCAACCGCCACGCCGGGTACACACAGTTGTAGCACACCAGCAGCTGGAAGAACTTTACCGACAGACTCAACGCGTCGCGTTGTATCCTGCCCCGCATGCGGCATTGGTAGCACTCCTACTCTTCCCAGCGGTCTTGAAAACCTTCCTACCCCCATCCCCAATCCAGAAGCCCGGGCGATCATTGAAAATCCACTCCGGACGCGAGCTACAGAACAGAATCAGAGACAGAGGCAGCGGCAATTGCAATCGCAGGCAATGTCTACACCCTCATCAATGGTCTCCGGCAAGTCGCAGCATCCATCGATTTGGTCACTGAAACATGATGCGTCTTGTATTTGCAACGGGTAGACTCCTGCAGCTCTACATGTGGAACAGATGGCCGTTTATGAGTGCAAGCGAGTTGGAGAAGGGAAGTTATGCAATGGGACGCATTGCGAAAGCATTTGCTGAAGCCCCACACTGGCAGATAATAGAGACTTACTGGAACACCGCTATGCAGCAAAACAACATTTGGTCCATAGCATTCGAGGCATGCACAAAGGAGCTCTTGCCAGAGGTATGCTGAAGAAACGGCCTGCGTTGCATATTACACGCTCAAACTGGTACCAGGTTCGCTCGCAAGTGGATAAGGTTAAATTCCATTTGATTCAATCAGCAAGGGACAACATTCCAGAGCTTTATGACCTCCACCACTTTGAATCCGCCGCAGAGCATTTGGAATTCATTGATTCCCTTCTGGCAGACAATAAGTATCTTTTTTCTGTAGCAAAGCGTGTGGAAGGTGGTGTACATGGTCCAAATCTGATGCAAAGAGAGTTGAAAGCTGATAACAAATGGCTAGCGTCCACTGTACTTCCTGGCCGAAGCAATCCCGCAGTTTATCTACATCAAATTTTATCATCGGGTGAATAACCGCGGTAAGTGTGCTGATGGATTTTATAATTCCATGATTGACCACACGTATGGTCATATACCCACGCCACTGATCATGTTTACATTCACCGAGTGGCGCCATACTCTCCTGGAGTGGCAACAGAACAAAGGTGTTCATTCGAAAGCTTCCAAATCAAAGCTGAAAGTGCACAGACCTGATCGCTTGAACTATTTCAACTACATGAATGACCGTGGTAAGCACACATCCTGCTGTGCTGAAACGGCCCACAAGTTGTTAACCTTGCCTGGTGTTGCAGACACTTATACATTCTTGATGAATACCTAGAACAACTACCGGAGAGCTACCAACAGAGGGTGTATAAAAACACTCTTGCTATAGTCAAACGTCAGATCCAACAGGTGGAGAACCCAACGCCTGCTGTGATGATCAGCGTGGAAGTAGCACGTGCTGACAATGCTATTTTTCTTGACTAGTGTTAGCAACGGGTCTAGTTTTGGACCCGGCTGGTTGTATAGGTCTGCGTGGCAACGGCCTTACCCTAGCAAAAATCGACGATTTTTTAAGCGACCCATCACTTTAAGGCCACAAATATTGATCAGAGAGTTTAGTGTTTGGTATGTAAAATATGCAGCTCAGTGTGGCGCATCTTTTGGCTGTCTCCGATTTTCGATATCTTCAAATCTCAGCAAGCAGTAGCCCAAAAACCTCGTTTTTCGCCCAAAAATGACAATCAATTCAACGCAGCTTGCTGAGTTTTGAAGATATCCAAAATCAGAGACCGCCAAAAGATACGCTGTCTGAAGCTCCATATTTCATGTACCAAACACTAGATTATCGCATGAATATTCAAGGACTTAAGTGAGGGAACCGTTTGGTACAAACCCGGACCGAACTGCCTGGGCCGGGTCTTCTTCGAAACGCTATAGTACAAATGATCCGAAAACGGAACCGTTGCTAACACTATTCTTGTCTATTTGACCTCCGAAGTGGTGCTTGAGGAACCTGAGATCAGAAGCACTGACCCAAACATCGTGATAGACAACAATTGCACAGATGACAAACTTCATTTCGGGATGACAGCGGACAGTGGTATCTTTAGCAATGGGTCCGGTTAACCCGCCAGCGGTCCGGGTTGTGACCGGCGGTTTAGTTCGGTTCGGTTCCTGACTCAGCCAAAAATGTGACCCACTTTGTCTTGGCGGGTTTGTTACCCGGACCGGACATAAAGCCGCTGCTTTTTGGCCGGGTTGTACCCAGACCACGGTTCCATCTTACCGGTTCCTCCAACTTTCGCATCGATTAAGTATTTGAGTTCTGATCGTATCATGACATAATCAGTACGTAGATTGTGGAGTATTAGCAACTCGTTCCCCTCCCACTGTCAGATTTGCAATCGGACTAATAGTCATTGAATTGCTGTCAAATAACACGAGACTTTATGCGAAATTGACGGGTTTCTGATACCGACTCAACGAATATTGGTTCAATCGCAAATCTGACAGCGGGTGGTGAAAGAGCGGCCAAAACTGCACAATCTACGTACTGATCATGTCATGATACGATCAGAACTCAAATACTTAATTGGAGCCAAAATTGTGAACTTGAAATGCCGGGTTTTTGGTTGTAAAACCGGCCCATTTCCAATGGACCGGGTTTTTTGTGTGGTAAGGCCCGTTGCCATGGTCCGGTTTCGGGTGGAACCGTACCCATAACCGACCCGGGAATGTGGACCCGTTGCTAACATTAGACAGCGGGGATTACGAAAATGAAGCTGATGAATGTGACAAGCACGATGCCATCCCCACCGCCAGCCGGCAACGATGGGCCACGACTGAACTCGAGAGGTTTGACCTGGGAACCAGTGATGTCGAGGGGTATGAGGGCAAGGATGGTGACAATGCAGATGAGGAAGAACAAGGATCGCAAGCCGATGATGGATTAATGCAGAATGTGAAGGACTGAGGGCACCAGTAATGTCGATGGGTATGATGGCAAGAATGGCGAGAATGCGGATGAGGATGAAGAAGCATTGCAAGCCGACAATGGATCAATGCAGAATGTGGAGCACTGAGGGCATAGTACTAGAGAGTGTGAAGATTGGACAGTATATTTCAGACATGTAAAATACGATAATAATGAAGCAGATGCAATGGCAAGCGATGTATCCGAAGCGAAGACTGTATTGTAATAAGTGATAACATCTCAAAGCTAAACAAATATGGGGAGAGTGCAGCATCCGATATAGAGCAATAGTGGAAAGGCAAAATGTGGCACTCGGCCAGAAAAAGGCATAAACATCGCCAGGCATTGTGTAAACGGCTACAGCATAACTGCAGCCCCTGCGAATAGTGTAAGACACGTGTCCTTCTGATGGTGCGTATCTTGGGGCAAAGTAAAGAAGGTACGTATGCAATGCAACCCGTCAGCTGGGCGATGGGAACCGTGTATTTCTCCGTCAGAGGGTACCATGTTCCATCAGAGCCGTCAGAGCTGACCGGAACAGCTGGGTGTTTCTGAAGGAAACTAGGGTTGTTGCTAATGTCTTTCCACATATATACATATGGAGATACAGCAATAATGGAAATGGACTCAGAGACAGAGAGTATATATTTGGGAGACCCTAGGGTAGATAGACATCATCGCATTATATGAAATACACACTATATCTTTCCCCGCTCTTGGTCTCACGCACCCTTGCTGTAACGGGCGGGGTCGGGCGTAAGTGATATTGGTAACAATAATGTCTAATCGAAAGCGGGGCAAAGAAGCTTGAGGTTCGTTTCGAGGAAATCAAGACAAGACAAGAGTCGAAGCTGTTTCAAAGTCGTAACTTGCTTTGCTATACAAGAGAACGAGTAAATAGAGAAGAAAAGGAAATCCTCCAACGCCAACAACACTCTCTTTATATACAATCCATCTGCCACCCTCGAACCATTCCTCATGCTCCGATGTACCATCCGAATCTCAACCCATGATCTTATACACCACTCCACCATTCCTTATCGTAACAACCACAACACATCATCCAACGTCGCAACACCTCAGACCACTTCCTTATTGTACTAAATTATACCGCCACCATCTCGCCGCTCCTTCCGCGTCTTCCAACGTCTCCGCCTTTCTAAAACACAATTCCTTCGACTCCACCAAAATCTTCCTTCCCTATTCCCAAGTATCTCCGTACCTACCTGCACCGTGACAGTATCCCCCCCTTAGGCTCGAGGTCCCCCGAGAGCATTGTCCAGCGGTCCAGGTTTCGTAGGGTATTGTCGATGGAATTCCTCCACTGCTTGTAAACCGTCGACAAACTTTGCAGCTTCCCAAGTAAGGGAATCATATCCCGTCCATCGAACCAAATACTGTAACTGGTTCCGATACACTCGACTATCCTCAACCCCTAATACTTGATATTCATCTTCACCATCAACTTCGACGGGGGGAGGAGGAAGTACCACCTGTCCTTCTAAGGGATCCTCAACTACCGGGTCCAAAAGCGAAACAGGCTGCACTCGGTGAATCCTTATTGACGCAGGTCACTCCAGCTCATAAGCATAAGGGGAAACTTGCCCTCGTACCCGAAAAGGTCCTAAGCGTTTCCAATCCACCTTGCGAGTAGGGTGAGTAGTTCGTACATTACGGGCATCCAACCATACCTTAGATCCTACTTGAATATTAGGTGCAGGAATACGTCCCCGATTTGTGCCTTCTTCCTGTACCGGTTAACTCCTCCTCATCTCAACTCGTAGGTGTTCATGAATCTGTTGCATCGCTGCTTGGACCTGATCTGCCTTGCAACGTCGTTGATCTTGTTCCTGTGTGGGTTCTCTGGCAAAGGACATTCGGGGGTCTACACCCTGAACTGCAAAAAATGGGGTACACTTTGTTGACTCAGATACTCCATTATTAGCAGCAAACTCAGCAAGGGGTAGCCACTGCACCCAATCATCCTGCTGATGATTTACAAACACCCGAAGATATTGCTCCATCCCAGCATTCATTCTTTCCGTCTGGCCATCTGTCTGTGGATGAAACGCTGTAGACATCCGTCGATCTATCCCAAGCCGGGTACATATCTGTCCCCAAAAGATCGAAGCAAACTGAGGTCCCCGGTCTGAAACAATCGTCTTTGGCAACCCATGCAGGCGTACCACTTCTCGAAGAAAAAGTTTAGCTAACCCTACCGCATCTATTGTTGTATGGCAGGGAATAAAATGACGCATCTTCGAGAGTCTATCAACCACTACCCAAACTGCATCAAACCTTTCACACTCGGGTAATCCTACTACGAAATCCATCGAGATATCTTCCCATTGTTGCTCTGGTACTGGCAATGGTCGGAGAACTCCAAACATTGCATGCCTCGAGGTTTTCGATCGTTGGCAGCTATGGCAGGTTCGTACATACTGATCCACCTGCTTCCGCATATCTTTCCAGTAATACTTCGTATCCAGAAGGTCGAAAGTCTTTGCCCGTCCTGGATGTCCCGCTAATGCAGTATCATGGTGCTCCTGTATTAATCATAGCCGTAACTGGTCTCCCTCAGGAACATAACGCCTTCCACGATACCACACCTGTCCCTCTTGCTCCGTACATTCTGCTATTGTAATCTCCTTCAAACTAGCCCCTTGTCTTATCGCCTCTAATGCCTTATTTGGTAGCGAATCATCCTTATAGGCTTGAATGAAAAGATCGGATATCGAAGGAACTTCCCGATCAAATATATCGTTGGCCGATATTCTCAATTGTTCCGAAAGATTATGCGGTTTCAGGACCACCTGTTCCATATTTTTTAATCTTTCGTCCCCCCCATCAGGGAGGTCTCCCGGCCTCCTCGTTAAAGCATCCTCCTTTCCATTCGATTTCCCTGGCCGATAAATAATCTCATAATCAAACCATGTCAGGAATTCAGACCACCGTGCTTGTCGTCGATTTAGGAGCTTCTTTGTCATAAAATATTCGAGATTCTTATGATCAGTTATCAGCCGTAAGGGATATGCAGCACCCTCACACTCAGGTCTCCATTCCTCAACTGCCTTGATAATTGCCATTAGCTCTTTATCGTATATATCATAATTACACTCTGCCGGTGAATGTTTCTTTGAGTAATACGCCACGGGGTGTAACACTCCTGCATCATCTCGTTGTGACAATACTCCTGCGGACACATAATTGGACGCATCAGTCTCAATGATTACCTCCCTCTCGTGATCAAAATGTCGAAGTGCCGGTGCCGTAGTAAACGCAGTTACTATCGTCTCGAAAGCGAGCTGTTGTTCTAACTCCCATACAAATGGTTCATCTTTCTTCGTAAGTCTGGTCAATGGTTCTGCTTTCTCAGAATACTTAGGAATATACCGTCGATAATAATTGCAAAACTCCAGAAATTGTTGTACCTCAAAGAGGTTATTCAATCGTCTGTTCTCCGTCTTTTTCTCCCTACTCCAATTCCGGACGGTTTCGACCTTATCCTCATCCATAGAAATCCCTTTTGTTGGTATAATTAATCCCAAATACCTCACAGTTTCCTTATGGAATTCACATTTTTCTGGCTGCAGGTACAACCCTGCTTCCAGCAATCGTTACATAATCCACTTAACATGGCCAATATGTTCCTCCTCGGAATCACTATATATTAGAACGTCATCCAGTTATGCCGAAGCAAAATCGTCCAGAGCTTCTCTAATGGCATTATTAATATACCCTTGGAAATCTGCTGGTGCATTTGTTGTGCCAAACTGCATCACTGTAGGTTCATACAGCCCATATCTCGTCCGAAAAGCTATCTTATGTTCATCCATCTCCTTCACCCGCAGCAAATTATATGCTCCTCGTACATCCAGCTTCGTATATATTCGAGCATTTCCTAAAAGATTCAACGTTTCTTTTATCAATGGGAGGGGGTATCGGTTCTTTATCGTTTTACTATTAATATCTCGATAATCGATACAAAACCGTAGCCCTCCTCCAGGTTTCTTTGCGAATAATACCGGAGCTGCAAAAGGTGAAGACGATTGCCGAATGAATCCCTTGGACATATTCTCCTCGAGCCATTCTTTCAAAACAACCAGCTCTGCTCTCGACATTGAATATAATGGTCCCCATGTTGGTGTTTCTCCATCCTTCAATCGAACTTCATGATCGATTCCTGGCCGATGCGGTGGTAGCCTATCTGCCAGCACCTTATTAAATAGCGGAAGGAATTCATGATACTGTTCGGGAACAACCTCCTCAAGAGGGCGTTCTTTCAGATCCTTTGCCTCAATTGCTTTATTAACATCATATAGCGAGGCCTTAAACACTGTAAGTCTCCCATTTTTAACTGTCCGGAAAAATGAAGCTTCATTCAGCATAACAATATCTCCTTGAAACGGTCTCAAAGGTCGAATCTTTGGTTCAAATATATTTTGAACTTGATATACTGGTTCCGGAGGTTCCTCTGTAACGCCTTGTACCGTTACTGATGCATCATGGCAATGCGTAATGCAATATTGTGATCCAAACGTAACCGTATTGGATGCAAAACGCACGGCTACATCATGTAATCGTAGCCATGGGATTCCGAGGACGATTGGGTAATGTCCTAACTTCATAATAAACATAGGTAACTGTTTCTTATGTTCTTGTATCTTCATCCCAACTTTGGCAATATGCGTAATATCTCCTGACTCAATAGGTCTTCCATTGATAACTTCCACCTGTTTCTTTTCTTTTAACCTTTGAAGAGGTATCTGATGATGGCGAGCAAAATCTTGATCCATAAATGCAATGCCAGTAGCTCCGCAATCAATCAGTGCATGCGTAGATATCTCTTGGTTATTTATGATCAATGAACAGGTTATAACTAAATGTTTGCCTTCCATTGATCCTTCCAATACCTCCACCTTACTAACTGATAATCGCGAAATTCCAAAACATTTTAAAGGATTTAAAACAAAACTTTTTCCATCAACCAAAGCACCATCCTGCTTGGGTTGACCTAATCTTTTCCCGATTCCTCGGAACTTTCCTTGGTTCCTACTTCCTTAACCTCTGCTCCCGACGCCTTAAACGTCTGAGTCTTTTTTCTTGCCGCACATTCCGCTGCCCTGTGGTTAAACCCACCACAGTATAAACACCTCCCATCCGCAAACCTCTTCGCCCTTTCCTCAGCCAAAATCCTTCTCTTGCCTGCGCTGAGATCCATGGGTGCAGGTCCAGTATATCCGGCGACCGTTCCAGCAGGGGCTGCTTCAGGAGCCTTCGAAGTAGGAGGGGGCCTGGGGGAAGCGAAACCTATCCCGCTTCCTGTATTCTAGGCTGCTTTCTCCGCACGTCGTTGTCGAATTTGATTATCCCGCTTCTGGCAAATCGTTACGAACGCGGGGAGCTCCTCAGGAATATCGCTATAAGTAAAGGAGTCTTTTATTTCTTCAGACAACCCTATCCTTAGAGCATTCCGAAGGGCCGAGGGGTTCCAATCCAGATCGACAGCAATAACTTGAAACTCAGCATAATACTGAGAGAACTCACGGTTCTTTTGTTTGATCTCCTGTATTTTCCGTTCGGCGGTACCTACTCGGTCGGGGCCCCCAAAAGCTGCTTCCAGGAGTTGTATCAAAGCTGGTAGGTCTTCCAGTCCTATCATTCCATTTTCCCGGACATGTGGCAAGATTTGTCCTAAGGCGACTCCCCTTAGGCGGTTGAATGCGTACCGCATCTTCGACTGTTCGTCGGGAAAGCTGGCGGGTTTGTGTCGTATGACTATCCAGAGTTGAGCAATCCAGCCTCTCAACTGAGTTCGATTCGACCCTGAAATGTCCGGGGAGTCGGGAAATTTCTGGCCTCTGTCTTCTGGGGCCTGGGGAACAGCCGGAGCTGCCCTGGCTGCCAATGTCAAGGCATTCGCTAACTGCGTCCTCAAACCGCGGACTTCCTCTCCAGATTGTCGTGCGTCTTGGGTCATGTCGTCCAGTTCCTGTTGAAGATCCTCGTTGGTTCCCGGGGCCGCTGGTCTCCTCAAAGCTTCGTCCCGCTCGTTCCTCAGAATCTGTATCTGTTGTTCCAGCTCGGTATGATCGCACTGCGGGGGCAGGAATTGTCTCGTTTGTAGGTCTGTAATCTGCCGCTGTAGGTCGATAATCTGTTGTGGATGCTCGCAGACCATCTGCACCTCTCGGATCGGTTGGGAGTACTGTGCTACCCGCATCAATACCTCCTGTGTCTGTATGAATGCCTCCCTCAACTGTTCGCTCCCTACGTTGTCTTTGTCGATGTCGATGAGTGCCATGATGGTGCCCTGATCTTCGACGGATACCAGGGCCGCTCGGGGTTCCGTTGAGTTTGACATTGCAACGGACTAAGCACATCTACCAGTGCCAGTTATATGCGTCGAGCTCGGAAGGGGTCGGGGTCGGGGGTACTACAACAATCAGTGGAATCCCTAGAGACTTTGCTGTTGTTGCTGCTGCTGATGCGTGTCCGATTGTCGAATGAGTTCCGGCGCAATTATGCCCTTCGCAATCGCACAGTTCTTCGGGATCACACGGAAACCAGGAGTGTGCTCCTGTATACCGAGTCCAGTGCGGTCCAAATACGGGATCGTTAATATCAAGTCCGCCGCCTTCCTTGGCTGCGTCTGTCCAATAAGTATTCCAAGGGGAGGGGACAGCTGACTGTTCCCAAAAATACGCTTTGAGGGGTTCTTCCTCGAAGGATGCTGTAAGTATAGCTTCGATACTCTCGAAAGCGTTCAAAGGTTCAGGTTCAAAAACAAGACAAGGAGTTCCGGCGAGATCAAACCAATTCGTTCGAGAAGTACAATTACTGTCGTACAAGTGCATCCGAATATGGTGATCTATGAGGGTACTGACGTATATCAAATCTGGTAAGTCGTCGTAATTCGTCGACGCAATCGTCGCAAACGTGAATCCAACGATGATTCGATGCTAAATTAACCCAACAAGAAACAGAGCAAGGTTCGGAACAATACTTACACCTGTCGAGGGATGTAGGCACATTCAATATCAGATACGATATTTATAAGACTCGTTCTAGTGTAACGGGCGGGGTCGGGCCTAAGTGATATTGGTAACAATAATGTCTAATCGAAAGCGGGGCAAAGAAGCTTGAGGTTCGTTTCGAGGAAATCAAGACAAGACAAGAGTCGAAGCTGTTTCAAAGTCGTAACTTGCTTTGCTATACAAGAGAACGAGTAAAGACATAAGAAAAGGAAATCCTCCAACGCCAACAACACTCTCTTTATATACAATCCGTCTGCCACCCTCGAACCATTCCTCATGCTCCGATGTACCATCCGAATCCCAACTCATGATCTTACACACCACTCCACCATTCCTTATTGTAACAACCACGCCACATCATCCAACGTTGCAACACCTCAGACCACTTCCTTATCGTACTAAAGTATACCGCCACCATCTCGCCGCTCCTTCCGCGTCTTCCAACGTCTCCGCCTTTCTAAAACACAATTCCTTCGACACCACCAAAATCTTCCTTCCTTATTCCCAAGTATCTCCGTACCTACCTGCACCGTAACACTTGCCCTGCTTTCAATTATCCACACTATTTGTGTTATTCATTATGGCCGGGTATCTATTCATATTCTCTCACCATCGTTTTATGCTGCACGAGCTAGAATGGCTCTATCCCAAGAATTCTCTTCGCATGCCGTATGAGGTGTGGTGGATTGTTGATGATGGGATGGCTGCCTTCTAGCTGCAGTGTATTACCACACCATGATTGAGTGAACTTAGAGATGCACTCCGACGCCGTGATCGTGTGAACTTGGAGGTTGTAACTGTGCGAGCTTGGAGATGTGCACTTGAAGCCCATGAGAGTGCGTACTTAGAGTCTGTAACTGAGCGAGTTTGGAGATGCACATCAAGGGCGATGATTGTATAAACATGGAGGCTGTAATAGAGAGAGATTGGAGATACACTTGGAGGCTCTGATCGAGCGAGTTTGGACATATGCACTTGGAGGCCATGAACTTGGAGGATGTGATCGAGCGAGTTTGGAGCTGCACTTGGAGGTCGTGATCCAGTGAGATTGGAGGACGACTTGGAGGCGGTAAATCTGGAGGCGGTAGTTCGGAAGGGAGGCGAGATGGGAGCGGAGCCTCTATTCATTGGCTTACTCATAATTGTGGGAATGTAGAGAATTGAACGCCACATGGTCTTCTGAGAGATGATACTGGCTGGGAGAGGGAGACAGTCGATCTTGGGATGATGCAGTACGCACTGTATGCAGTACTCTGTGTATGTTGTACTCGGTGTATGCTGTAACTCAGTGTTAACTCATGATCATTGTGTGGAGTGATTGGGACGGATGACGTGACTTTGTATTCGGTGATGGTGGAGTTGAGGACGAGAAACAGAGAAATCAGAAGAGATGGGGATATCATCATGAAAAACTGGGACTTATGTAACGGCATGCCTACACGTGACGTATCCAGGGCCGGGTAATATCTGCTCTATATAGTCGGCTAGCCATGAGCCTTAGATCTCTAGCGATAATCTTACCTTACTTACCTTTATACTACTCTACAATAATAACATCCACGTATGCAACCGTATCTACTGATATTTCCTTCTACGAGGCCATACACGGGCGTATGCCTTTACACTATTATTGCTCTTTAATTTCAGATACATTTCGTATACTGGATTTCACGAATTACACGTTTCTGACACATCACGACATCCAAACTACGTGCCAGATATCATCCAGATTTGCGAGGATTGATTGCAGCAGCGAAGTTTCTTGATATGTCTATTCAATTGAGGTCAACAGTAACAGATCATTTCATGAGGATTCCAGAGACGTAGCGCAACACCGAAGAACGAGAAATTATTCACATTTGCCAGTGACAGATTGCACAAGCTCGGAGGCGTGATAAGTCCACTCAAATGAGGTTAACGGATGCAGAGACAATTGCGAGTTGATTCTAGACACCAACTGGCCAGGAGACGCATCAGTGACCAAGTCAGTCGAAGTCAATTGCGACCAATTCATACAACCACTCGAAGGCTACCAATTGCAGTATCAATGAGATTCGATAAGTTACCTTCCAATTGAGTCAATTGATGATTACAGGGAGGATTCCATAGCCCATACACCACCGAGAGTCGCATCACCGGCAATGCGGAAGCCAGTTCTACTTCCGTTCACTGTTGATGATAGTCAATTGATGATAGTCGGTCACTTCTCATGAGCAGTGCACCTACAGAGGATCAGGGCAGGTTTACGGAATACACGCGATTTACGTTGATGCACATCACCGACGACAGTTGAAATCGTGATTACCTTCTACATGACTCGATGGAGTCATCTACATTATGGAAGCTGTGAAGGTGGATTTACGCGATAGCGACGATTCACATCTAGCAATGCCACTGATGGCAATTCCAATCGCAATCACCTTCTGCAAGACTCAATGGAATTATCTACGTTACGGATGATATTAGGAGTTAACTGCAGGGCTAGAGAAGTCGTACAAGGCTCTATGCCAGTTCAGGAAGTGGAGCAGTGATCGCAGAGTGTGTGGCAGCTCCGCAACGGAAGTATTATAACCCCCGAATTTTCTAAAGTGGCTAGCAGATACAATTCGCGATTACCATTGTCAATTATCACAGTTAGCTCCTGATTGGACGACTGAATTGGATCGTTGTGAGGAGAGTGCCATCTGAGCCAACTCTATTCTATTTCGTCAACAAGTCAACAAAAGCTGATTAATCACCAACCAGCAAATACGGACATGTACCCATACGATGGCATACAAAGAGGGTTTGTAGGCTTGCTATGGAGATGAGTATTTGTTGCTGTGATTCTGAGAATCCATGGGGCTACCGGAGGATGGACCATCTGGGCACTCTCAGGAGACCAGCGGATTCAGAATGTATTTATGGCGTGGAGATTCAATTGATGTGTCGTATCCCCCTGTGGGAATGGACATTACTTCGTTGTCAGACAGCACCAATTGGGTGAGGCAAGGATGGTATTTGGTTGTCAGACAGTCCCGAGTGGGCGTGACAAGTATGTGATTCGCTCGGTGAACTTATTCGTACACATGGTGGCAGCTGCGGTGGATACACTGTGAGCTGGAGAGTGAGAGGAGTTGCCTTGGTATCAGGCCAGGAATTCTAGCATCAACTTGCAAAGCATTCAACTTTTGGCTGTGCAACCCCAGGGTGAGCGGAAGAGGTGGCAGTGGACCGGGCAGGCCATCAGGTATGCCCCGGGAAGGTACCCGAATCACGGCTAGGGAGGAGGCGTAATCCGAAGGAGGTGGCGGTGATCCAGATATTTCAATTCTTGGAACCAATGCCTTTGACAATCGACTGGCCAGTGAGGAGGTCCTTTGGACTTTCTTCCTAAGAGTGTGAGTTTGTATAGGGCTGCTGGGAGTGACCGTGGAAGGCATCACTGATGGTGAGTGAGATAGGCCCCAGGCGCTGGATGGGTGAGCACGGAGCAGCGGCGGTAGTTGCAGTGGAAGAGTGTTCACATGGGAACATTGAATGACTGCTACCGGCACACCGAGACACGAAGGGAGAACTGGACGGCCGGGCCTGGCCCTATTGTGGCGAACCGTTCTCAATCCGGGCTCCTGGATATTCCTTCATACCGCTCCATATCTAGTACACATTGAGAACTAATGTTTGCAGATGAAGCCGGCACAACAACAAAGATGGTGCCTACAAATGTTGGAGGACATATCCCGGCTATATACAGCAATTTTGTGGAGGTTATCAGCAAAGCCAAGATGGAGGCACTCCCACCGCATCGGTCAATTGACCATGCACCGACTTGGAGCCCAGCTACAATTTGCCATATGGGCGGATTTACAATTTATCAGAGTTGAGTTGAGCGGTATTCACACCATTGCGTGGATTAAGGTCACTTGCTCACGAGGCCGGATCATGGATTTGGACTTAAAGATCCCATGTCATATGGACAGATTGATGAGTGGGTATTTTCTTATGATGGACAATATGTCACCGGATTATGGGACTGCAATGAAGAGTCAATGGAAGACGGACATTATGGAGGTCAGTAACGATGACCTCTAGAGAGCTTACAGAGTTACAGGAGAAGTTACGCAATGCAGCCCATACAAACGCAATTACGCACAGGGTGGAAACGAATGACTGAAACCAGATGGATCACAACTAGATGGATCGCGGCCAGAGATGGATCGCGGCCAGAGGACGATTGCGGCCTGAGATGGATGACAAGAGATGGATCACATCCGGAGATGGATCATGGGATGGTATGGATTGCGACCAGATATGGATGGATGACCGGAGATGGAGGACCGGAGGCGGATGACAGGAGATGAATCATGGGAGACGGATAACCATGAATCTCCTTCCCTTTCGTGAAGATATTGAGGTTATTCGAAGTTTTACCCTTCTCGAGATCCCGACTTTGAGGTCAAACTACGCAACTATGCAGTTATTGTGGAACACAGATATGGAGGCATACGATGTACTGGCGGCATGGCTCCACCGAGTATGATACCGAGCACTATTCAGAGATGCCCGAATTATGCAGCTACATGCCCGAGTTTCAATGCCGAATACGATCCCGAATCAGATTCCCGAGTCACAGCTACAATCCCGATACTGCTCAAGTCGTACCAGATTAATCTTTGGCGGAGCAACGATCTTTAAAGAGGGGGATGACAGTGCCGGAATCGCAACAACCCCTACTGCGAGCAATTACCGTACCGGATGTGCAGGAACAAAGCACCGTGAAACGCATTCACCAATAGAAAAGGCTAGCAGCGCCAAGTGCACGTGAAGAGGAATCAACCATTGTACTCCGAAAACGGTGAAAAGTGCACCCAGACAAGTGATGCCGAACGCACCTACCAATGAATTAAGAAGTCGCATGTGCAACTCACAATCCTGAATGAGATCCAGACTCAGTCTCGGCCATCCCAACTCAGTCTCGAGAATCCTGAGATACACAGCTGCTACTGGAAAACATGATACCGTAATGGATTAGTCGTCTGCAGAGCGACGACGTACAACAGGGGGATGACCGTACCAGAATCAAAACCTACCCATACTGCGAGCAAACACAATACCGGAAGTGCCGCGGTGAAGCACCAAATCGCACTTGGCGGAAGAGAATCGCAGCTGGAGATTAGTCGATCAGTGTACCGTGGAAGAGATCACTAGCAGAGTCAACAAGCACGTGGAGAAGAGTCAACCAGATGAAACGACAAGTGAACTCAGGAAACAACGATGTGGATTCCCAGACAAGTGAAAGCGAGCACACCGGGAGATGGAGCGGAAAGCATACCCAGAGGAAAGCCGGCAAGCAATTGGAGATGATAAGTGCACCGAGCACAGGGCGGATGTCAAGTGTACCTACAAGTGCACCAACTTGGAGGATGATTAGTGCGACTCTACCAGCAGCGGAGAGATGATGAGAAGATCAAGTGAGCTTGATCTATGCCGAATGAGTGTACTTATGTCTACCGAAGCAGTTCTGAACGAAACCGAAAATGATCTCGGAACGTAACATATAGTCTACCGAATGGAATTGCGAGCAAGTCACCGAAACACATCGCGAGAAATAGTCACAGAACGGCCTCGCGAGAGACAGTCACCAAATGGCATCATGAGAGACAGTTGAGACAACTACCAAGAGATGATCACTGAGATTTCCCAGCGACCAAGATCATGGTCGAAGGACTCCAAATGGCGATCAAATAAGAGGATTACTGGGAGCTCTTTGCTGAATTCACCGACTGGGATGTTCACCAAACGGCTTACCGAAATGAACACCGAACAACCATACTGGAGGCCTATAAGCCTGCTTGGCCGATGCTGAAGGAGTATAAATATAACAACCGATGGGCACCGTGTGAGAGCCACCGGCTGCAAGAGAGGATATCAGATATCGAGGCAGGCCCACAAAGCTATGAACGAGGGTCTGCAGAGTGCTACCTCGCTTGAATATATTTATGGTATGAATGACCATTTCATGAGAAGCTTACGAGATAGACACGAGGTCATATGTGATTGACCATCACCGACAGCTACGATACTGAGCAAAAGCTGCGAAAGCGGCAACAATGATCGCGGATGGGCTGGGCCTGAGGAATTGTTCACGAGGAATTGCGATAGCTTGAGTGCTAGCACACTTTGAAGTAAAGTGAGTATGACCAGTTACTGGGATGCTTACAAGTTAGAGATACCGATGCAGTGGGCGATGGCGATGGTGATGGCGATGGCGATAGTGACTGTGACCAGCGAGTGGAAGCCACCATCGATACTGCCAAGTCAAGACAAGGCTCATACCATGATTGGGGATATCACCGAGATTACTGTTTCTAATTCCGACAATGACCTACACTTGGTCCAAGCTATGAGTGTGAAATTTGAGGTTCGGATGCCGGACATTCCAGAAGTGGAGATATGGAGGACGTTATCACTTTGGATGTTCCTTCTTTCTCATCTCTTCTCTTTACTTCTTTACTTCTTCGGATCTCAGCCCAGTATAAATGGCGTCAGCACGGATTTTTATCACCTCCAGAGATAAGTCAAGCGGGGATGGAGTTTCCACAAGCGCCGGATCTGCCGAATGGCTACCATACCGTACTGATCGGTAGTAGGGATTATGGGTTCGTAAGTTTGCATACGTTCAATGGTCATTTGATTGTGTTCATTCCTTTCTACTCTTGTATGTGTATATGCAGCCCAGGGGGTCTGCACCTAAAGAGGGGGATAATGTAATGGCACGCCTACACGTGATGTGTCTAGGGCCGGGTAATACCTGCTCTATATAGTCGGCTTGCCATGAGCCTTAGATCTCTAGCGATAATCTCACTTATCTTAGCTTTATAATACTCTACAATATTAACATTCACGTGTGCAACCGTATCTACTGATATTCCTTTCTACGAGGCCATACATGGGTGTATGCATTCACAACTTAAGAGAATTTTGTTTGTGAGTCAATATACAATCTCCGATATGGCAGCTAGCAGTCCCGATCTGGCGTGTAATCACACGAATATGAGATCTCCACAACCCAATCAGGCAAATCGTACCCCTGATTTCTCATATCCGCTCGTAACTTCCACATCATTCTCATTTTCATCTACCATTTGTCTCTCTCTTGTCCTCAACTCAACCATCATCGCAGAACACAAAGCTATGTCATCCATCTCTATCTCTCCTTGCCATGATCATTAGTTGTCACTGACCACAAGCATACACGGAGTACAGCATACATCTAGTACAGTATTCCCCCACGATCGTTTGTCTTAGCCTTTATTCCCATGATAACGAGTTGACCCCTGAATGTCACTTCCGCTTCCGGCGTACCTTCCTACACGATCGACTGTCAACAGCCAGGTTTCCATCAGAGCTCAAAGGTAAAGTTACATTGTCACATTCCCATGATTGCAAGTTAACTGACTGATAAATATAGTCTCAGCATGCTGCACGCTGCCCATCTACCACCTCCAAGTACTTGGTAAATCTCGCTCGATCACAGCCTCCAAGTGCATCTTGAAACTCACTCAATCATGGCCTCCTAGTGTATTCCCAAACTCGCTCCATTACAGCCTTCAAGTTCACACAATCATGACCTTCAAGTGCATCTTGAAACTCGCTTGATTACGGCCTCAAAGTGCATCTTCAAACTTGCTCGATTAGTTAGCACAATTGTGGCCTTCAAGAGCATATCTCCAAACTCGCTCAATCATGGCCTCCAAAATACATCCCAAAACTTGCTCGCTCATGATCTTGGAGTGCATCTTTAGGTTTATTCGATTACAGCCTCCAAGCGTATCTCCAATTACACTCCATCACCGCCTCCAAGAGTATCTGCAAATTCGCCCCATCAAGTCTTTGGAGTGAATGTCTGAGTTTACTCGATCGACGTTTTCAGGCCCACCTCAAATTGCTCTCAAGCACCCTCTGGAGGTAGTTCAGATACACCCTTTGTAGATGGGTAGCTATATAGATTCATAGATGTGAATACAGACTGAATACGGGAGTGTTAACAATCTTTGAACGATAAATAGTAGCTATGATATCCAGGCACACCAGCAGCATTCCCAAAGATGCAGTTTTCCCAGACTGTACTACAGTGATTTGAGGTTCTCCCAGACTTGTTGCCGGCTCTTCCAGGTGCTTCTAGGCATGTCGTTGGCGCTCCCAGAGTTGGCATTGGCGCTTCCATGCTTGTCGCCAGTGCTTCCAGGTCCACTGAGGTGTAATGTGGGAAGATCGACTCCAAGATATACTCAACTAGAAGTATCCCATCTAAGTATCCCCTTATCTTGTCTCGCTATCGGAATTGATATTTGGACATATACAAGGACCAATAGATGGTTTACTTCGAAGCTTCACTCAGGCGCAGAAAGTGAACTGAATAGAATGAATGTAGAACGGCTTTCCAATCCGAATATATTGTCAAGGCTTGTTCTCACCTCTGAGAAGCTTGCCCTCCATACGAGTGGAGAATCGAGAGGTCTTTATACCTCTTTCATCTGCGCTCTAACCCGTAATTCTTACTACACTTTTCTCTAAATCAGGAAAAAATATTTTCGTCCGGGCAGAATGGCTCCGTTAGAGCGGACTCACTCTGTCAGAGTCGTCATAGCCACCCCGGTGGTAGATATCTCTGCTCCCGGCCTGAATACTGCACGTCGCATTGCATATCGCCCTCCAATCCATGTTTCACCGGGTGTTCTCGCTCTGTCGGTCTCCTATTGTAATGGAACACTCTGGAGTTGGGGCCAACTGTGACAAGATGTCAGAATGGATTCATTGGGTACGTGTTTGCATTGGGATTGCAATGCGATGGGTGACATTGGGAAAATCTCTCATCGCGTTCCTTCTACCTGTGCGCAAAATGCAATTTTCTCTTTACTAATTATACACATCATTCCAAGTCACCAGATCTATGTGGCTATTGAGAATCCATCGTTCATTCTGTCTGTCTCCTGTCTTACTACTAGTAGCTATCTCTGGAACTATATGTGCACAGCCAATGATGTTTCCCATGCTGAAAACTTTGAAAGCAATGGCTGCCAGTGCTTTTCTGACCTGTACAAATTTCGAGACGGGATCCAAGTTACCCGAGTTTTCAGGTATTGTGGTGAGTGCCAGGGATAACCAGTACAGAAGGAAAGCTCCATCCTCGTTTTGGAGCTTGATTTTAAATAGCTGTTCCAGTTGCCATGGAAGCCACCCATTCATCGCGCCATAATACCTCCCTGGGCGTTTGTTTACCCACACCCAGTCGTTCTGTCGATTCCCTCCGCGACAGCTCTGGCTTTCTGTCGATCGACACATCTGAGATATGTGTTCACCATCTAAACAATAAACTTGGATCTGAATACCACGGTAATACAGAGCTCCATTGCGTGCAGTAGTTCATCCGATATATACGTCTTGTTACGACTCTTATGCTTGATACACTCCCCTGTGCCACTGTATATTGCCACGTGGTGTGTTGCGTCTTGCGTATTGTCGAGTAATGCTCTGAAGTCTTTGATCATAGCGTCAGAATGTGTTCCATCACGGGGGTTTAAGGATCCCATGAATTCAGGCATCACATATGACTGGGAGCTCAGGGGGGGAGCCAGATCAGCGCAAGTAGGGAAGACATTGCAGGCGGCAGCACTGTGCGCTGAATGTTGAGCCAGAGCTTGGAGATTGAGCTCTCTGATTTCGAAGCAGAGGATGCAACACGGAAAGGTGATTACTTGTGGCAGGTTGTTGAGATTGTGATTGGAGGTGTTCCAACCATCCTTGAGGTTGGTTTGATGTACTTGTTTATGACCCTCAGCAGAATACTGTTGCAATGCTCCGTATCAACGAATGTGTTCGGCCCAATGAGACATCAAGTGGATTTTCGGAAAGTTGAAGTTGGCATCTAACTCCTTGGAACTATTTATCTTGTGGCTGATATAATCCCGCCAGGCATTCATTTGGCGCCACTTCTTGGACGGTTTCCAAGAATCAGCATTTGTTTCCTCGTCTACCTTTCACTTGTTCACGAGATTCCTTCTCAGGGGATTGGCATTGGCTTTCGCTGTTTTACCGGCTCGCCCTAGTAAGAAAACATTGTTGACAGTGTGATAATTACGCAAGGCATCCTCGATGCAGCTTAATGTTGCATCATCGTGGGATTTATATCGAGCATACATATAGAATTCTTACAATACCCATGTGCACTCAATTGTGCAATTGAATATGGCACACTGAGTGGGGCTTCCGCCTCGTAGAGAGTATGTTACAACTCCAACCAGGTACCGGCTCATTTCCTTCATCTTCTTCCGATTCGATTGAGAAACATCCTCATATGACATAGTGTTTGGTGAGTGGTCGTGGTAAGCAGGCACGGGTAGCCAGATTGCATTGTACTTGTCGAGCTGTTCATGTTTCTTCATGAAGTGGAAAATCCATTTCTGCAGGTGGTCAAGCATGCTGATCTGCATTGAATGGAGGAGGTCAGGCTTAGAGAGGTCGCTCACAATACAGGGAATATGTCGAAACATATTCAATCCTCGGTGAACATGGCGCGACAAGTGTTCGGCATGGGCTGCCTTGGTGTTGGCATCGCTGAGCATTCTATACATGTTATGATCCCACCGGGGGTGTTGCTTCATCAGCAAAATGTATTTTAATCACTGGAAGCATCCAGGAGTGTCTGAGAGTATGTGGAGTGTAAACTTAGATGCGTCAATTTCAGAAGAGTATCAGACCCTTGAAGGGCATTCCTGCTGGCCTTCAGAGTAAGGGGGAGCATCGGCGACAAGCCTGGGAGCGCCGGTGACAAACCTGGGAGCGCTGGCGACAAACCTGGGAGCGCCGGCGACAAACCTGGGAGCGCTGGCGACAAATCTGGGAGCGCTGGCGACAAATCTGGGAGTGCCGGCGACAAACCTGGGAGCGCCGGCGACATACCTGGGAGCGCTGGCGACATACCTGGGAGCGCCGGCGACAAACCTAGGAGCGCCGGCAACAAACCTGGGAGCGCCCGTGACAAGTCTGGGAGCACCTCGAATCACAGTAGAGCAGTCTGGGAAAAATATCTTCTTTGGCAATGCTCCTGGTGCACCTGGAAATCATAGCTACTACTTATTGTTCAACGATCTTTAAAACTCATATATTCAGTTAGTATTCTCATCAATTTATCTATGTATCTATGTATGTATATAGCGACCCATCTACACACGGTGTATCTGGACTGGCTGCAGGCGGTGTTTGAAAGCAATTCAAGGTGTGCATGGAAATGACGATCAAGTGAACTCTGAGATACACTTCGAGGCTGTGAACGAGCGATTTTTGAGATGCACTTGGAGGCGGGAATCGAGCGAGTTTGGAGATATACTTGGAGGCCATGATCGTGCGAACATGGAGGCCGTAATCGAGCGAGTTTGGAGACTCACTTGAATGGGGTGATCCAGCGAGTTTGGAGATACACTTGGAGGCCATGATCAAGTGAACTTAGAGATGCACTCCGAGATCGTGATCGAGCGAGTTTCGAAATGCACTTGGAGGCCCTGATCGATTGAGTTTGGAGATACACTTGAAGGCCATGATCGAGCTAGATTGGATGAGTACTTGGAGGCGGTCGATGGACAGTGTGCCAGATGCTGAGACTCTATTCATCAGTTAGTTTACTTGCAGCTGTGGGAATATAAGAAGGTGACCGTACCTTTGAGCTGTCATGGAGAACTGGCTGATGGCAGTCGATCGTTTCGGGAGGCACGCCGGAAGCTGAAGCTACATTCAGCGGTTAACTTGTAATTGTGAGAATGAAGGGAACATAAAAAATCCTGCGTGGATGCTGTACATGGTGTATGCTGTATTCGGTGCATGCTGTACACAGTGTATGCTGTACTTGGTGTATGCTGTACTTGGTGTCAACTCATTATCATGGCATGGAGAGATAGAGAGGGATGATTTAACTTTGCATTCTGTGGTGATGGTACAGTTGTGGATGAGAAAGAGAGAGATGGGGATGAAGATGAGAACGATGTGGAGGATATAAGCGAGTATGGGAAATCAGGGGTATGACTTGTCTGATTTGGTTGGGAAGACCTTGTATCAGTGTAATTACATGCTCGATTGGGACTCGTCCCTGCCGTATTGGGGATTGTAAATTGACTCGCACACGAAATTCTCTGAAGTCCCACCTTCTCATGATGATTTACCCCATCTCCTGTTATCTCTCTCGTTCTCGTTCTCAACTTTACCATCACCTAAGAACGCGAGGTTAAGTCATCCCTCTCCATCTCTCCGGGCCATGATGAAGAGTTAACACCGAGTACAGCATACACCCAGTACAGCAGACACCAAGTACGGCACTCACCGAGTACAGCATACACCGAGTACCGCATACACCGCTTACTGCATCATTCCACCACCTACTGTCTGCCGCTCCCAGCCAGTCTCTCATCTCTCGGCAGACCATGTTGTACTCAGTTCTTTACATTCCCACAATTAGGAGTTAACCAATGAATAGAGTCTCAGCTCCCGTAGCACTTCCCTCCCGAACTAGTGCCTCCAGATTGTCCGCCTCCAAGTACTGCTCCAATCTCGCTCGATTACGGCATGCAAGTGCTTCTCCAGACTCGCTCAATCACGGCCTCGAAGTGCATCTCCAGATCTGCTCGATCACAGCCTCCAAGTGTATCTCCAAAGTCGCTCGATTATGACTTCCAAGTTTGCACCATCATGGCCTCTCAGTGCTTCTCCAAACTTGCTCGATCACGGCCTCCAAGTGCATCTCCAACTTCGCTCGATCACAGCCTCCAAGTGTATCTCCAATCTCGCTGGATTACGGCCTCCAAGTTTGCACCATCACAGCCTGGAAGTGCATGTCCAAAGTCGCTTGATCACGGCCTCGGAGTCCATCTCTATGTTCACTCGATCACAGTGTGGTGAAACGGTTGAGTGGGAAGGCAGACAGCCCATCATCAACACCCCACTGCACCTTGCATGGCATCCATAGGGAACTCATGAGAAAGAGTAGTTCCAGCTCGAGGCGCATAGGAAGAGGGTGGAATGATCCACACTAATTGGGTGGATCCATGAAAGCTCGGCAAGAGTGCATGAGACCAAGAGCTGAGAAAGATAGAGTGTGTATTTCGTATATTGAAAAGATGTCTATCTACCGTGGGGTATTCCAAATACATACTGCCTGTCGCTGAGTCCATATCCATTATCCCTGCATCTCCATATGTATATATACAGAGAAACTTAGATAATACATGCCATATTATGATGTAGCAAATCATGTGACTGTAACAGACCAATATGATCGATGAAATGCCTTGTGGTTATGGAACTGTAAGACCCTCTGGTGTGACAATACTGCACCAAGTCTCCCACAGAGCTTGTGCAGAGGTCTCAGCAGCTCCAAAATTTGACAATCCTAACAATCAAATTTTGTAGCATCCTGAATGCACCTCCATCACTGCAGGTGCTTTTGGAAGCACGTGAGAATGCTCTTGCAGAGTCTGAGAGCACTTTGCAAATCTCCAGGGGGGCCTTGGAGAATCTGGAAGTACTTAGAAGCACTGCTGAGGTCTACCAGAGTGTCTGGGAGGTTTGCGTATGGCTTGCGAAACGAATTACATTTTGCTGATGTTGTCAGGTGCCACATAATCTCCAAGTTCATTCTTTAGACACTTGCACCAAAAACAGACATGCCGCTCAATCTGATGTAGGTCGCTATACCCTGGGCAATCTGCAAGCCATGCTGCTAAAACTGGTTTGCAACGCCTGCAGTTGCTATCTGCACAGAGATCATTGTAATACCCGCTCCCGGTGCTGTGATTTTGTTTAAAGGTGAGTGGCTGGGGTACCCGCTGGAGTACTTCGTTCAGCACCTCTCGGTTCGATTGCCTCTGCTCATCCAATGACTTCTGAGAAATATTGCCGTTCTTCATTGGAATCGGCAGGTGAGTGACCATTACGAATCTGTGCATCGAGGGCAACTGGCGGATCTTCAAAGATAGATTGCCCATTGTCATATATACAGGCCACTCTTTCTTGTCGCCAGCAAAATTCGAGAGATGTGTACCGTCAGACATTAAGACAAGGGATGCCGTGTATCGCCCTGTTTTCTTCCTTCAGCACATTGTCATAGCACGTCTTCATGCCCTTCTTCTTGATCCCACAGTGGATATATTTGTACTCCTCACGCGTCGCAAACGGGTAGTAGGAATTGTTTTGTAGGTTCGTCTCAAGGTAACCCTGAGTATCGCGTGCCAATAGCTGAGCAATGTAGTCACTTCACAGAGCTCCGGCGGCGGGGTATGTTTCCGTCCGCCGCCGAGGAGGGGGCGGTGGTTCAGCCTCCAAGTCTACAATGTTTTCAACATGTTCGAGGTAGGGAAACGCTTTCAAGTCATCGACTGAATCTTTGATAGCTTTAAATTCACGACGCTGAGCGGGTTCAATGCGTTGGGGCGCGCTGCAAATAGTCAGATTCTTCGGGCGTGCAATTTGAAGGTGTGCAGGATTGTGTCATTTGATATGTTCAAGTCGCTAGCTGTGTGAGGTGAACTGCTTTAGGCATGAAAATTCAGGGCAACGGGAAGGGGTTTTCTCTGACATTGTTGACGACAGGCAAGGAGTGGAGTATAACATGTAGAAAGGGACGAAAGTCGGTGCTGGGCCTGAGCAGCCTCATGTGTAAGCTCACGATACTTTCAGCTACCTTATTCAGTCTCAACATGATCACAAAGAGGTTCCTTATACGCCCGTAGTTGCTAAATCGCTGCTTGCACAATCTCCCATAATACTATGAATACAATACAACTAATCAAATAAAACCAATACAAAACGCGTTAATAAAAAAAACCCTGAGCGACTCAAAAACCTCGCGATGCATATCATAATCAATGCCTGAGATAAATAGATTAGAACAAAAGAAATGAAGAAGACAAGTACGCGACCCTAACCCAACTCTGACCCGAATGCAACAACCATCGCCTTCTCTGCAAATCGAGGACCGGTTCACTCCGTGTCTACTGAGCAATCCAGGTGGTTCTCAGGGAGTGGGACATTAGGGAGAGGGACATCATGGAGAGGGAGATTGGGAAGAGGGAGATCAGGGAGAGGGACATCGGGGAGAGGGACATCAGAGAGACTGTCGCCACCTGCCGATCCAATCAGCAGCTTGTGATCCACATCCACATCCAAGGTGTTGCCGGCTGCCTCAGCTTCTCGCAAAGTTGTCACCACCGGCCGAGGTTCTTGCGGTGTCACCAGCCCCTAATGCTGCGGCCCACTGACCGGATGAATCTCCGGAGTTCGTAGCCGTGGGCAGGGCTCTGGGGTTTGTGGCCGTGTGGCAGGCACCGGTGGTTGCGGCCGTGGGGTATGCTCGCATATCTCATTGCCCGGCTCAGGTAGCATGATTGGCTGATTTTCTACCAGGGTATGTACATCACTAGCCGATGTATTTACCATCTCTTTCTGGCCAATCGTCCGAGGTCCTTTGCCATCATCCTCATCCTCATCCTCCTCCTCCTCCTCCTCCTCCTCCTCCTCCTCCTCCTCCTCCTCCTCCTCCTCCTCATCTTCCTCCTCTTCATCTTCCTTCACTTCATCATCACCGTCCCTTTCCATATCCACATTTCCGTCTAAATCAACGCCATCTGCTGTGTCGACATCAACCTCCATGCGCATATCCACATCAGAATAATGTTCTGACTCATATTCACTGTTCGACTCCTCGGTTGAGTCAGTATCATCAACCGAGGACATTGACACAGCGGGTAATACTTCCCGCTCAAAATATACCGGCTGTAGTTAGTCCTCCGTGTCCAAGTCTGCCTCATACATTTTCATCTGCAACTTCAAAGCAACGGCAGGAGAGATATCATCTCCTCCTGGGGTTTGTTTAACAATACCTTTCCATTTACCGTTTCCCTTTCCCTTCCCTTCCTCCGTTGCCATCTGATTCCCTTTCCCCTTCCCAACCTTTGTACCCTTCCCTTTCCCAGTTTCTTTCTCAACACCCTGCGTGTCCTCCTCACCCTCGCTGTCATAATTGTCATTGCCATCGCTAGGATGGCTCCTTCCACTGCTCGGCGCCCCAGAATCCGCCCAGTTCTCAGTATCATCATCTTCGTCGATTATCTCATTCTAATTCAGTGCTCGAAAGGCCAGGAAGTTGCCTGGCTTGTACTGCTGGCAGCTTGGTGGATGAATCTTTGCCCTGAGATTATCGCTATCGTACCGAGAGAAACGCTCACAGGTTCATTTACACTTCCCCGAGCTGGTTGTTTTTGTTTGTTTTTTTTGTGTTTTAATCATATTCTATTCACTCCAGTTAAAGTATGACAAAGACTGATTCCCCTCCGCCTTCGGGTGAGCCGGCTAGATGGCGGAGCTTTCCATCCACTACCTAACAACGAAAAATTTCACCCCTCCCCTCTTCCATCCCCTCCGCTGTTCCACCCCCATTACCCCAGGGCACCATATTCCAGTCCTCCCCCAGAAATGTAACTGTTCGGATCCAGTGTCCCATTGGCCAAGCACAGGGTGCCATATGATGTGATTGCAAAGGAATACCCCAAATGTGCTCTGTGGGAAGCACAGTGCTGTATGGTGTGTCTACCAATTGTCGGTGCTTAAGTAGGTTGATGTGTCCATGGGAACAACTCGTACTGGTGCTTGCATGCCTGAGAAGCAGGTCTTTGTAGCCTCTCAGAGTGTCGTGGGTCGGAGCGTGCTGTCCTCAGAAACGCTCTTCATTGAACTGCTGCGCTGTCACACTCTAGTTAGTATCCTCACAAGTGCTGCATGTCGTAAATTGTCGTAACTGGCGTAAAACAAGCGAAAAGAAGGCGAGTGGCCCCAGAAGGGGGACTACCGGTTGATGTCAATGCTGAGTGGTATCAAGCGATGTCCAGACGAGATACACTCCCCAAAGGTGAGTGGACACACACCAGTATGCGATAATGAAGCTAAACTAAAACTGCAACCTGCCGAAAATAGGGGAAGTCTTCACAGAGCTAGGCAGTGAGGTGTATTGTCGAAGGTGTGTTTCCCCAAGCTGGATGTGAGAGGTTTGGAGTGATCAACTTGATCCCCGAAGGCATGGGGGTTGTCCCAACTCCAATGGTTCATTTGGTTGCTGGTTTTGTCAAACATTTGCCCCATATATGAGCGGAAGCCTGCCCACCACTCCCGGAAAGGCGACATCCTACTCCTGCGGTGCCGCCACATTATCTGCAATTGTGAAAAGTGGCGAGTCGTGACTGCATGAAGAAATATTATATCATGAAAGAGGTCCCATGCCCTCTCATCCTTGATGCCGAAAAAATTGTTTCTCTGGATGAATACACGGATGTATTCCCAGACGAATCTCATTATCCGCTCCTGATCCAACGACAGATGTCGATTTATACCCGATGTCGGCATTTTGGCCGTAGCAGTTGCCTTCCCCTTCCATTTGTGGCTTCCCTTTGGTACCATCAGTGCGAGTTGAAAATGAATCTACACCGGACATGTTAGTAATATGATACTGGTGAATCATGTAGCGGAAGGAAGCCCAGAGTGAACATACAAAGTTGTTTAGTTTATCGGGTGTGTTTTGGAACGAGAGGCAATGTGGTGTGCAAGTCATATGTTGCCGAGAGAGTTCAGGATGCTGGCGGTATGTTTAATACGGGAGGAAAACAGAATGGAGGTCAAGGCAGAAAGAAGGGATATATATACTTGAGTTCCTGCGATTTCTTTGTTCAACTTGTTTGGTTGGTTAACCAACACAAGACAGCCCAGACATCGTGTTGACGAACCACCAGGCAGCTCAGGAATGAGAAGGCTCGAACGAGATTTACTACTCATGGTGAGGACAGTATACGACGCCGGGCATTGTTTAATCATCACCTACCACATTTACTGCTCAGACCTCGTACATCTCATTGGAAACTGAGTAGTTCGCTGGTTGTCCCAACTGTGCAACCATCCAATACGGCTACCAACGCCTAGAGGGGGAAGAAGCACACGCAACAGATGTCATAGGATAGAGAATACGTCATTGTTCACATTGGTATTGTTTTAGCTCTGCCAAAGGGGGATTTCCACCAGGAAGGTGAAGGTATACACAATCAATGGTTCGAAGTATTGTGCCAAGAACATGTGCAATACTATGATAATTGCGCCAAGAAGGCATCAAGACCCTTCAAGCAGTGCAAATAGACCTTCAGACGTTGCTGTAACAGTGAATTTCAATGCTGAGTTTAATCTGATGCCAGTTAACCCCATAATTGAATGCTTTTCAAGGAATCTTGTCCCTGAGTATTGTCAGGGTTTAGAGTCTAGCGCAGTGTACATTGCGCCTCCCTTTGTTGTTGAATTGCTCCATGGTCGCTGAAATAGGTGTGTACCTCGCCTGCCATTGCATATGCATGCAGAGGAACTTATTCCTACCTCTTTAACATCAACAATCTATATCGGACTATACCTTCCCAAAGCCCTCACCCTGACATGACTCCGGACGTACGAAATGTTTGAAGTCTTGCTAATCAGCAGAATCAACAAAAGCGTGGGCCTTAGCGGAATTCTCAAAGTCCAGCTGCTGACAGACCCATTTCTGTACCGGCAGGCGAGAGGGATACCTTTCAAGGAGGGAGTGCTGTACCCGCAACACTCCAACGTCAGAACTCCACCCCCTTATCTTTGCTGAACAATTCTTGCGTTGCAGATATCACTAAACCCGTGGCTTGCACCCCTTCCGCTACACTGTGATGGTCAATTAATACTCCAACCGCCAAGCCGGGTACAAGCAGTCGTAGCACACCAGCACCCAGAGAGACCTAACAGACAGACTCAACGCTTCGCGTTGTATCCAGCCCTGCAGCAGGCATGTCTAGCACTCTCACTTAATAGAATAAGGTGCGAAAGTACAGATAGATCGGTTAAAATCTAACAAAGAGTATCCGAAGCAATAATATGATAAAAGTAACAAAGTAGAGAATTGTTCGAAACAAGATCATATAATACTGAAGAAGGAGGTATCGAGAAGATATTATTGTATTCCTATCGATGTCAGAGGAAGTCTAAAGAACTGTTCTCTAACCGGAGAAACAGTATCTATATATACATAAAACCCAGAGTGATTGTCCGTGACCACGGTCACGGAACAATATCCTAAAACAGTAAAGAAAAACTCTTCAACTGTACATAATTATAAACAAGAACCGTATGGACACCATTAGAACAATCTAGGCGTGGTCTAAGAGATAAGCGCTGATAAATCCCTTCCAAACAGAACTAAAAAGAAGATTCTAGACAAGTTCTAACCGGAACTTTCTAGACACCTAAAAATAACAGATAACAAAAGTATTAACACACCACATTATCCTTATCCGCAAAGACCTTCCATATTTATGGAGAATAAAAAGAAAGGTACAAATATTAGTAAGAGAAATGTAGATACTTCCGTATTTTCAATACCGCTTCTCACTTTGATCCAAATATTTTTGAGCATAAGTGGTCATTCACATATCTCGTCATTCCCTTTGTACATATATCTGCCAAATTTTCTTCCGAAGGTACATACATTACTGACACATTTCCTTTGTCGATTCGTTCTTGAGTAAAGTGATATGCCACATCAATATGTTTTGATCGGTCGTTAAGCTTTGGATTATTCACTACATTGATAGCGGCGTTGCTGTCGCAAAAGAGAGCTATTGGAATATCCATTTTCAATAACTCTTGACTTCCACGCTTTAACCAGAGATGATGTTTTGTCGTTATCGCAAGTGCCATGTACTCAGCCTCACAAGTAGAGGTAGCAACAGACCGTTGTTTCCGACATCTCCAGGAAATAGTAGTGTTTCCAAGTTGAAAAATATATCCCGAAAAGCTTTGTCTTGTATCTAGGCAATTGCCGTAAGATGCATCCATATATGCAGTCATTTTGAGTTGATTATTCCAGGGATAAAAAAGGTGTCTATCCTTCGTTCCTTGAAGATATCTAAGAACTCGTTTTGCTGCAGTAAGATGCGTAATCGAGGGAGACGAGTTAAATTGAGAGAGGTGAGTGATCGTATACGCAAGGTCAGGTCTAGTCCCAGTTACTAAATACATCAAGGATCCGATTATTTGTTGATATGCAGTTGTATCGGTACTCTGTTCATCGACTTCAATAGCCTTCAACCGGTGGTTAGGGTCGATTGGTGTCGATACAGGTTTACAATCTTGTATCGAAAAACGGTTGAGAATCTTATCGATGAATGTTGTTTGCGAGAGAGTGATCCCATTGTCGGTAAAGGTTATTTGGATTCCTAGAAGCCAATTGAGCTCACCCATATCGTTGACCTTGAACTCAGTCTTCAATACGTTAATAGTTTGCTCTTTTAGCTCTCCAGTAGCTCCAAACGATGTAATATTGTCCACATATATAGCCAAAAACAGATTCCCTGATTCGTGAACGGGAACACAGGGATCCCAAGCAGTGATAACAAATCCGAAAGGTCCTAGGTATTCTACTAACCGGTAGTACCATTCCCTCGGAGATTGTTTCAATCCGTATATACACCTTCTTAACTTTGCCACCATTCCATCTAACCGGCTGCCTTCCGGTAGATCCATATAAACTTCTTCTTTTAATATCCCATATAAGAATGCAGTTTTGACGTCCAGTTGCCTAGGTCGCCATCCTTTACATGCCGATATTGCCAATACAAGTCGAAGAGAATTGTAACGAACCACGGGGGCGAATATTTCATCGTAATCCTGGCCTAAAATTTGTGAGAATCCTTTGGCCACTAACCGTGCTTTATATCGTTCGACTTCTCCTTGAGCATTTCCTTTGGCTTTAAATACCCATCTACTCGCAACAATTTTCCTTCCAACTGGTTTTGGGATAACATCCCAAACATCATTTTCCTTGATTGACTCTAACTCGTCATCTATAGCCTTCTTCCAATCTGACCATTGTGGTGACACTTTGGCCTGTCGGTAAGACTTTGGTTCATCTATTAGTAGTACACTCAAATTTGCCCATTGACTTCCTTCGAGTCCTTCCAGAGGTAGATTATCTGGAGTAGGAGGTCGAGAAGGTGCATCGAGCATTGTTGCATCATTACCGAAACCGTAACGGTCCGGAGGATTAACAACTCTTCCGGCACGGGTGACGACTTGACCAAATGGAATTGGTGGTGGCGTCATAGGCCATGGAGGAGGAAGACCGACCTGTCCCAATGGAAGTCCAGATCGTTGATCTGGATTTTAATGTTCTTCTTCAAAGAAGTGGTCGTCAGGAATTGCTGTATGTACTGAACCATCAACACTTTGAATATCGTCTTCGACTGGTTGTTCGGGTAAGGTTTCTCGATACGCCATATCGTTATCGTCGTAAACCCAATAGGGAGCCCCAAGATATTCATCTCTTTTTCCAGCCGTAAAGTCTCCTAAAATAAGTCGATCAATTGTCGGATGACCGTTGTCAAACATATTATTAGCATCCTGAGGATTTTCCCGCATCTACTGTCTCCACAAATCATCCGTTCCTTTATCTGTATTAGTAAAGATATAATCGAGGGATGTTTGAGAGGATGGAATTTGGTGCTGGTGAATAGATTTCTTTCTTTGGGGTGAAGCCCCTTCTATCTGAAGAGGGGGGAAGAAAATGTCTGCCGATACTATGGTCTTTTTCGTATCGGGTAGGAACACTCTATAATGATTAATGGTGTTGGTATAACCGGTAAAAATAGCTCTTTGTGCCCTCGGAGAGAGTTTCTTTCCATCCTTTCGTTTCTGATAAGGAATATGGATATAACATTCTCTGCCGAAAGGTTGAAGATGCTGGATCGATGACTTCGAGCCATAAATAGCCTCATAAGGAGTTAGATCCTTTAGTGCCGAATGAGGTTGACGATTTTTTATATATACTGAGGTTAACACTGCCTCAGCCCATAACTTCTTATCGTAGGTAACAGCACTTTCAAGCATAGCTCTAAGCGCTTCTCCTATAGTTCGATTAAGACGTTCTGCTACTCCGTTTGACTCAGGGGAATAGGGAGGAGTAAACTCATGTATAATTCCCTTTGATTCAAAGAACCCTTTCAAGTCCTTGGTAACATATTCCCCTCCATTATCAGTTCGAAATGCCTTCGGGGATTTGTGGTTTTGTTGTTCCATTTCTGCCACAAAATCTTTGATAATTTTAGTAGTCTCTGATTTTTGTTTCATAAATTGAACCCACGCAACCCTTGTAGCATCGTCGATTAGAGTAATGTAGTAAAGGGAGTTACCATATGACGGAACCGGAAAGGGTCCACTCAAATCGGAATGAACAAGATCCAATTTATTGCTATCCTTCCTTGACGTAGACGGTCATGAATTCCGTATCATTTTGCTTTTAACACAGGAGGAGCAGATGAAGTCCTTTGGTTTTGCTGGGATATCAGCGTCGGAATATAACTTTAATGCTTTATCCATTGAGGATGGCGCAAGATGTCCGAGAGCCTGATGCCAGAAATTGTAAGTAATATGGGCCGATTGTGAAATCTCAGGAATTTTAAACAAATTTCCATCAAAAACAGCTTCAAACATAACTTTTGTTCCTTTATTAATTGAAATGAAATCCCCCCCCCCAAACTCTGTATATCCTTTAGTGCGTAATTTTCTCCACGAAATCAGAGGATGTCCTAACTTAGGAACATGTAAAACATCACAAACACGGAAAGAAGAAACCGATCCATCCCTAAGAACACATTCCATAATTACATCGCCTTTGCCTTCAATCTCCATACTTTCCTGTGAACTGGATTTTACAAATCCGGAACACTTTGAATTGTTAAGGAGACGTCCTGTGTAAGGGGTCATGTGTGAGGTACAGGCTGTGTCAAAGTAGAAGGATTTGGTTCTTACCTTAGTCTCCGTTGTAATGTTTGCCTCTTCATCTTTCTCCTTCTCCTTCTTCTCCTTGTTGAGTTTCTGCAGGCGAAAACATTCATTCCAGGTATGTCCTTCTGACTTCCCGGGATTATGTTTCTTGCACCAAGTGCAGGTTTTCGACTTTGGTGAGGAAGAGTCGGAATTCCTATTTGGCTTCTTACCCTTCTTCTTATTACCCGAAGGTTTAGAAGTAAACAGGACAGTGTCGTCCTGGGAATCAGAGGTGTCGATATCCATTAGCCTTTGTTTAACATCGGCATATGACAAACTATCCTTTGTCGTAAGATTATCGATCACATTTTTATGGTGTTTAACCAAAAAACCCATCAAAAAATCTCGTTTGGCCATATCTTCTTGTAGGAAGGCCGCAAAGGTCGTTCGGTACGAATCCGAGGATCTTTTCGAGAATTTGGTAAGGTGGAGCCACTGGGACTCAAACTTGGATATAAATTCTGACAAGTTGTTGCCGGAGTACTGGGTAGGTAAGGAGACTAGATTCATTATCTGAGAAACTAGTGCATAAGCCGAATCTCTATAATATTTGGTGCGAAGCCAGGTCCACATCAGGTTTGGTTTCTCCAACTCAACAATCTTCTCCAAGATGTCTTGGGAGACCACCTGTATGAATATGATCGACGCGGTATGGCAAAGATGATCGTATGCATCGACCTCTGTTGCATCAGCTCCTTCAGCGGGGACCACATCATCTACCACCACTTCATACGCCTTTATCCCTTTCAGGATTATAGTGATCGAGGCGCTCCAGATCCTATAAGTCTCCTGTCCCGTAAGTTTGCCGATACTGTCGAGCTTAACATTGACGGGAGTCTTTTTATCTACTCGTGTAGAGAAGGAAAACACATCAGGGGATGAGGATTCTCCAGGAGCCATCTTTTTCATTCCTTTATCGAGAGGAAGTGGCGTATCGAAGAGATTTGTTGGTGTTGATGATGAGGTGGGTGATTGTTCGGGTAGATCTTCGTATTCGATTGGTTTATCGAAAAGGTTAATCGGTAGAGATGGATATTCAGGATTGGATTCCGTATCGCTCATCCGGGCTCATAACCTAATAGAATAAGGTGCGAAAGTACAGATAGATCGGTTAAAATCTAACTAAGAGTATCCGAAGCAATAATATGATAAAAGTAACAAAGTAGAGAATTGTTCGAAACAAGATCATATAATACTGAAGAAGGAGGTATCGAGAAGATATTATTGTGTTCCTATCGATGTCAGAGCAAGTCTAAAGAACTGTTCTCTAACCGGAGAAACAGTATCTATATATACATAAAACCCAGACTGATTGTCTGTGACCACGGTCGCGGAACAATATCCTAAAACAGTAAAGAAAAACTCTTCAACTGTACATAATTATAAACAAGAACCATAAGGAAACCATTAGAACAATCTAGGCGTGGTCTAAAAGATAAGTGCTGATAAATCCCTTCCAAACAGAACTAAAAAGAAGATTCTAGACAAGTTCTAACTGGAACTTTCTAGACACCTAAAAATAACAGATAACAGAAGTATTAACACACCACATTATCCTTATCCGCAAAGACCTTCCATATTTATGGAGAACAAAAAGAAAGGTACAAATATTAGTAAGAGAAATGTAGATACTTTCATATTTTCAATATCACTCCCCTCAGCAGTCTAGAAAACCTGCCTACCCCCATCCCTAATCCAGAAGCCCACGCAATCATTAAAAATCCACCAAGAACCCGAGCTACAATAAGGAATCAGAGACAGAGGCAGTGGATATTGTAACCGCAGGCAGTGTCTACACCTTCATCAATGGTCTCCGGCAGTCGCAGCATCCATCGATTTGGTCACTCAGACATGACACATCATGTATTTGCAACAGGCACACTCCAGGAGCTCTACCTGTGGAACCGACAGCCGTTAATGAGTGCAAGTGACTAGGAGATGGTAAGTTATGCAACGCAACGTGTTGCAAAAGCATTAGCTGAAGCCCCACACTGGTAGATAATCGAAACGTACTGGAACACCGCTATGCAGCAAAACAAGATTTGGTCTATAGCATTCAAGGCATGCACAAAGGAGATCTTGAAAGAGGTATGCTAAAGCAATGGCCCACGTTGAATATTACACACTCAAACAGGTACCAGCTTTGAGCACAAGTCGATAAGGTTAAATCCCATTTTATTCAATCAGCAAGGGATGTTATAGCAGAGCTCAATGATCTCCACTGCTTTGAATCCGACGCAGAGTGTTTGGAATTCATTGATCCCCTTTTGGCAGACAATAAGTATCTTTTTCCTATAGCAGAGCGTGTGGAAGGTGGGGTACGCGTTCCAAATCCAACGCAGAGAGAGTTGAAAGCTGCTAATGAATGGCTAGCGTCCACTTTACTTCTGGGCGGAAGCATTCCCGAGGTGTATCTACATCAAATTTTATCATCGGGTGAATAACCGCAGTAAGTATGCTGATGGATTTCATAATTCCATGATTGACGACAAGGATGGTCAGATATCCTCGCCACTGATCATGTTTACCTGCACAGCGTTCAGCCATGCTGCCCTGGAGTGGCAAAAAAACAAAGATGATTATCCGAAAGCTTCCAAGTCAATGCTAAATGCGGACAGACCTGATTGCTCGAACTACTTCAACTACAGGAATGACGGTGGTAAGAACGCATCCTGCTGTGCTGTAACATGTTGCAAGTTGTTAATCTTGCCTGGCGTTGCAGACACATATACATTCTTGATGAATACCTGGAACACACTACTGGAGAGCTACCAACAGAGGGTGTATAAAAACACTCTTGCTGCAGTCAAGCGTCAGATGCAACAGGTGGAGAACCCAATGCCTGCCATGGTGATCAGTGTGGAAGCAGCATGTGTTGACAATGCTATTCATCTTGACTATTTGACCTCCGAAGTGGCTCTTGAGGAACCTGAGATCAGCAACACTGACCCAAAGATCCTGATAGACACCAATTGCACGGATGATGAACAGCATTTCGGAATCCCAGGGAGCAGCGGGGATTCCGAAGATGAAAGTGACGATAGCGACGAGTGTGATGCCCTCACCACCGGCAGCTGGTGATGACGGGCCGCTACTGAACTCAAGAGGTTTGACCAGGGAACCAGTAATGTTGACGGGTATGAGTGCGAGGATGGTGATGATGCGGATGTGGATGATGAGGAAGAAGCATCGCAAGCCGATGATGGATCAATGCAGTATGTAGAGGACTGAGGGCATAGTAGATTTGAGCTGGGAACCAGTAATGTCAACAGGTATGAGGGCAAGGATGTCGACGATGAGGATGAGGAGGAAGAATCATCACAGGCCGACGATGGATCAATGCAGAATGTGGAAGAATGAGGGCATAGTCCTAGAGAGTGTGAAGTTTGGACAGTATATGTCAGACCTGTAAAATACTATAACGCCAAAGGAAATGCAACAGCAAGCGATGTATCCGAAGCGAAGACTCTATTGTAATCAGTGACAACATCTGAAAGCTGAACATATATGTGGAAAGTGCGGCATCCGATATATAGCAATAGCGGAGAGGTGAAACATCACACGCGGCCGGAGAAAGGCATAAACATCGCCAGGCATTGTGTACATGGCTACAGCATAACTGCAGCCCCTGCGAAGAGTGTAACACACATGTTGTTCTGATGGTGTGTATACGTCGTCACCTGCCGGGTGCAAAGTAAGAGAAGGGCGTATGCAGTGCAACCCGTTGCCTGGGCGATGGGAAGCGTGTATTTCACCGTGCGAGTGTACAAGGTTCCATGAGAGCCATCAGAGCCGACCAGAACACCCGGGTATCTCTGAAGGAAACTAGCATTGTTGCAGATGGACACTAATTCTACTATCCCTTCTTTCCCCAATCATATTGCGCTGATACCCAGTCGGCCTGAACTTCCTCTGAGCAAATGGTATACTTCCAATCCTCCAGTCTTTCCGGACCAAAAGTATCTTACTGATATATATATATAGACAGATTGGTATCCATCGGACTGATTTCTTCCGGGCCATCTTCCTCATTGTCCCTCTCAACAGCCATCCTTCATATCATGCTCAAGTGTCCTTATCCTACTGTCCATTACTAATGCCAATCAGAAGATACATCATAGAGACGTGATGATTGCCGGTGCCATTCATTATCTTCATCCATAGAGAATATTGAGATGGGTTTTTGCATTGCATTAACACACCACTACTACTATGACAACACGCAAGGGTGGGTGGTGATGATGTAGTTGAGGAACATGTGCCTGGTGGTCATTGGTGTGGAGATAGAGCTGACTTATAATTGATGAACTGTATTTCTTCACCACCTGATATCATCTCCGAGTGATATCTTGTGAACCTGGAACAGTGACTATTCGAAAGGTGTAGCATGAGGTCTGGCGTCGTACTTCGAGGTGCTCCTGGGGTTGTAACCAGACCTCCAATTGCCACCTAGATTTGTCACCAGTGCTCCCAGGTGCACCTGAAGGCAACTGCATCAGTCCAGTACACTTTGAAATTTGATCACCCTCGGATTCTGGTCCGACAACTTCCTGACACTCCCAGGGGCTCGCAGAGACATAAATACATTTTGCTGATGTACCATCTGCTAAAAGTGAGTGTCAATGGAACATCAATGCTTTTTGATCGTGCATCTTGGATGATCACAAGGCTGTGCAATGACTGTGATTCATAATCAATGTATTGGCTGCCATTATAAGCAAAAATGTGGGTAACTATATCGCTACCGATTGCATCAGCAACAAACCTCGTGTCCATCAGGAACACCCTGGCTTTCATAACCGCCTTGATGGCTCTAACGGAACCTCATACCCTCTGATGGTGAATCAAACGCAACCTATCACCGAAGCGACGGGTAGCGTTGCATACCGCCCCGGCGGTGGCTATTGTACAATGTCTCTTATTGTTGCGATGCTTTGCGTTGAATATTACCCCATGGATGCTCTCCGCCCTGGTGACAGGCTTCCTTGAGTTTGGGTCCGGAATGTGGTGACGTATTCGCACTATCAGAACGACATGTGTGTTACAGACTTCACAGGGGCTTTGCTTACATTATAACAGTTTAGCCAAAGCCTAACAGTGTTTATGCCTTTCACCGGCTGAGTGCCACATCTTACCTCTCCGCTATTGCTATCTATCGGATGCCGCACTCTCCCATATATGTTTAACTTTGACATGTTGTCAATTATTACAATACAGTCTTCGCTTCGGATAAATCGCTTGCCGTTGCATTTGCTTCGCCATTATCGTATTTTACATGTCTGAAATATAATGTCCAATCCTCACACTCTTTAGTACTATACCCTCAGTCCTCCAAAGTCTGCGTTAATCCAGCATCGGCTTGCGATGCTTCTTCCTCTGCATCTGCATCTGCATTGTCGCCATTGTCGCCCTCATACCTGTTGACATCACTGGTTCCCAGGTCAAACCTCTGCAGTTCAGCTGCAGCCCACTGTCAACGACTGGCGGTGGGGATGGCATCATTCTCGTCGATTTCGTCAACTTCATTGTCGTAATCTTCGCAGCCCCCTGGCATCCCAAAATGCATTTCGTAATCTGCACAATTGTTGTCTATCGGGATGTTTGGGTCAGTGCTTCTGATCTCAGGCTCATCAAGCGCCACCTTGGAGGTCAAATAGTTAGGAAGATTAGCATTGTCAACATGCGCTACTTCTGTGCTTATGACCTCGGCAAGCGTTGGGTTCTCCTCCTGTTTGATCTGGCGCTTGACTGTAGCAAGAGTGTCTTTATACACTTTCTGTTGGTAGCTTTCCGGTAGTGTGTTCCAGGTATTCATCAAGAATGTATACGTGTCTGCAAGGCCAGGTGAGGTTAACAGCTTGCGACCCGTTACAGTGCAGCAGGATGCGTTCTTACCACCGTCGTTCTTATAGTTGAAGTAGTTCGAGCGATCAGGTCTATCCACTTTCAGCTTTGACTTGGAAGCTTTCGGATGAACCACTTTGTTTGTTTGCCACTCCAGGACAGCATGGCACAACGCACTGCAGGTAAACATGATCAGTGGCGAGGGTATATGACGATCCTTGTCGTCAATCATGGAATTATAAAATCCATCAGCATACTTACCGCGGTTATTCCCCCGATGATAAAATTTGATGTAGTTAAACCCTGGGATTGCTTGCGCCAGGAAGTACAGTGGACACTGGCCATTGGTTAGCAGCTTTCGACTCTCTCTGCATTGGATTTGGACCGCATACACCACCTTCCACATGCTCTGCCACAGGAAAAAGGCACTTATTGTCTGCCAGAAAGGAATCAATGAATTCCAAACGCTCTGTGTCAGATTCAAAGAGGTGGAGATCATAAAGCTCTGTAATATGGTCTCTTGCTGATAGAATTAAATGGGATTTGACTTTGTCAACTTGTGCTCGAACCTGGTACTGGTTTGAGTGTGTAATATTCAACGTGGGCCATTGCTACAGCATACCTCATTCAAGATCTGCTTTGTGCATGCCTCAAATGCTATGGACCAAATGTTGTTTTGCTGCATAGCAGTGTTCCAGTAAGTCTCTATTATCTGCCAGTGTGGGGCTTCAGCTAATGCTTTTGCAGCACGTCGCATTGCATAACTTACCATCTCCAAGTCGCTTGCACTCATAAACGGCCATCTGTTCGACATACAGAGCTCCATGAGTCTGCCCATTGCGAATACAAGACGCGTCATGTCTGTGTGACTAAATCAATGCAGGATGTGACTGCCGGAGACCATTGATCGAGGTGTTGATCCCGCCTGCCGTTGCGTCTGTCTCTGATACCTTTCTGTAGCTCGCGTTCTCAGTGGATTTGGAATGGTCATGCGGGCTTCTGGATTAGGGATGGCCGTAGGCAGGCTTTGAAGACCGTGGAGAGGAGTGGGAGTGCTAGCAATGCCGGATGCAAGGCTGGATACAATGTGACGCGTTGAGTCTGTCTGTGAGGTTCCTCCGGGTGCTGGTGTGATACGACTGCTTGTACCTGGCATGGTGGTTGGTGTAATCATTGACAGTCGCTGTGTAGCGGACGGAGTGCCAGTCACGCGTTTAGTGTTATCTCCCATGCCAGAATTGTTCAGCGAAGATGAGGGGGTGGAGTTCAGACCAGGGATTGTAGAGGCTATGGAACTCCCTCCTTGAAAGGAATCGCTCTAGCCAGCCAGTGCGGTTATGCGTCTCATATCAGGGCGAAGCTGAGAATTCCCTGAAGGCTTACGCGTAGGTTGTTTCTGAACAATTCATACAACTGGAGTCGTGTCAGGGTGAGGGCTTTGGGAAGGCATAGGCTGATGTAGATATTCGACGTTAAGAATGTAGGAATACTTTCCTCTGTATGCATATGCAATGGCAGCCGAGGCAGACTGCTATTTGAGCGACCAGGGAGGGATTCGATAAACAAGGGAGGTGCAGTTTATTCTGCACTAGCCTCTAAATTACTATTGCATGTGACGATACTCAGGGACAACATCTGGTGAGAATTATTCAATTATGAGGTTAACTGCCGTCAGATTATACTCAAATTAAACTCAGCATTGATATTCACTGTTACTGCAATATCTGAAGGTCTATTTGCACCTCTTGAAGGGTCTTTATGCCTGATTGGTGGAATTATCATAGTATTGCACTCATTCTTGGCACAATACTTCAAACCATCGATTGTGTATATCTTTAGCTTCCCTCTGGGAATCCCCTTTTGGCAGAGCTAGAAGCATTGCAAAGTGTACAATGATGTATTCTCTATCCTATGACATTAGTTGCGTGTGTTTTTTCCACTGCTAGGTGTTGGTAGCTGTATTGGATGGTTGCACAGTTGCAACAACCTGAGTCCTACTCAGTTTGCTACGAGATGTACAAGGTCTGAGAGGTAAACATGATGTGTGCTGCAAAAGCAATGCCCAGCGTCATAACCTGTCCTCACCGCGAGTACTGAATCTCGTCTCGAGGCTTGTTGTTCATGAGGTGTGTGGTGGTTGTGTAAGATCTAGGCTGGGCCGTTTTGGGTTTGTTAACCAACAAAACTCACAAGTTGAACCAAGAAATTGCTGGAACTCGAGTATATATATCCCTGCTTCCCGCCTACACCTTCTTTCTCTTTTCCTCCCATATTATACACAACGACAGCATCCTGATCTCAACATCACGCGATGTGCACAAAACTACGCCTCTTGTTCCAAAACACACTCGATAACCTACACAGGTTTATACTTTCCCTCTGGGCTTCCTTCCGCTACATGCAACTGTATCATAATACTAACGCTTCGAATGTAGATGCATTTTCAACTAACAGTAATGGCGGCAAAGGGCAGCAGCAAAGGAAAGGGGAAGGCTAGGGCAAAGAGGCCGACATCGGTTATGAATCGACACCTGTTATTGAATCGGGACCATATAAATGGATTCATCTGGGAACACATCTGTGGAGTCATACAGATATAGAATGTTTGAAGCGTCAAGGATGAGAGCATGGGACATCTTTTATGATATAATCGTTCTTGATCGAGTTATGACTCGCCACTTTTCACAATTCCAGCTAATGTGGCCACACCGCAGGGGTGGGAGTTCATCTTTTTGGGAATGGTAGGCTGCCTTCCGCTCATATATGGGGCAAATGGTTGACAAAACCAGCAACCAAATGAACAATTGGAGGTGGGACAACCCCCATGCCTTTGGGGATCAAGTCGATCGCTCCAATCCGCAGACAACCAGCTTGAGGAAGGTTCAATGTACCAGTGAGCGTTTCTCTTGGTATAGTAGTGATGATCCCAGGGCCAAGATTGGGCTCCCAAGCTGCCGGCAGTACAAACCAGGCAACTTCCTGGCCGTGAGAAGACTGATTTGAGATGAGATAATCGACAAGGATGATGATGATGAGAACTGGGCGAATCCCGTAGCGCCGTGCTGTGGATGGAGCCATCCTGGCGATGGGAATGACAATGACAATTGCAATGGTGAGGAGGACATGTAGGGCGGTGAGAAAGGGACTGGGAAAGGGAAGGGAACAAAGGATAGAAAGGGGAATGGGAAGTCGACTTAGGATGGGACGGGGAAAGGGAAGGCGAAGGGGAAAGGGAAATGGAAGGGGAAGGGAAACGGTAAAGGGAAAGGGATTGTTAAACAAACCCCAGGGGGAGATGATATCTCTCATGCCGTTGCTTTGCATTTGCAGAAAAAAATGTCATAGGCAGACTTGGACATGGAGGGCTAACTAGAGCGGGTATATTTAGAGCCAGAAACATCGCCCGCCGTATCAATTTCCTCAGATGATGATACCGACTCTACTGAGTCGGACAACAAATATGACTCAGAACATTGTTCTGCTGTGAATATGCGCATGGAGGATGATGTGGACGCACTGGAGTGTTGATTCAGCCGGCGATGTGGATATAGAAAGGGACAGTGACGTTGAAGATGAGGAGGATGATGATGAGAAAGATGAAAAGGAGGAGGAGATGGTGGATGAGGGTGAGGAGGAGAAGAACGAGGATGAGGATGAAGATGTGGATGAGGATGAGGATAACGGCAAAGAACCTTGGATGATTGGCCAGGGAGAGATGGTCAATTCATCGGCTGATGATGTAGATACCATGGTAGATGATCAGCCAACCGTGCTACATGAGCAAGGGCAGGAGATATGCAAGCATACCCCATGGCCACAACCTTTGGTGCCTGCCCTATGGCCACAAAGCCCAGAGCCTTGCCCATGACCATGAACTCCAGAGACTCATACCCTCAGTGGGCTGGAGTTTGTAGGGCTTGTGAGTCTGGAAAAACCTCGCCCAGTGGCGCCAACTCTGCGAGCAGCTGAGGTAGCCAGAAACTCCTCAGATGTCAATGTGGGGTAGCAGCTACTCGGAGAATCGGCAGGTGGTGACAGTTTCCCTGATGTCCCACTCCCAAAGGTGCGCCCCGACGGCTCGGTAGGCGAGCAGTGAACCAGTCCTCGCATTGCAGACGTAGCTTGTGTTCAGATTCGGGTCGGGTTCTTGTCTTGTGAGTTTTCTTTTGTGTAATTTATTCATCTCAGGTACTGATTAAGGCACGCGTGGAGGTGTTTTCTTCGTTTGGGTTAGTGTTGTGGGCTTGTTTGTTTCCTTTGTTGTAATCTGTTTATCTCAGGCATTAATTATTATATGTGTCACGAGGTTTTTGGATTGCTCAGGGTTTATGTTTCATTTATTCATAGTATTATGGGACATTGCGCATGCAGCGTGTTTGCAATGCCTGGCATGTAAGAAACCTTATTGTGATGGTGTCGAGGCTCAATAAATTTCTCAAGTATCGTGAGCTTATACCCACAGCTGACTGCTCAGGCCCAGCACCAACTTTTGTCCCTTTCTACAGTGAATACTCCACTCCTTGCATGTCGTCGACAATGCCAGAGAAGATCCCTTTGTATTGCCCTGAATTTTCATGCCAAAAGAAGTTCACCTCAGACAGCTGGCAACTTAAACATATCAAATTACACCATCCTGAACATCTTCAAGTTGCATGCCAGAAGAATCTGAATGTTTACAGCGCGCCCAAACACGTTGACCCCGCTCAGCTTCATGAATCCAATGCTAACAATGATTTAGTCGAAGACTTGGACGCGTTTCCCTGCCTCCAACATGTTGAAATCATCACAGACTCAGAGTCTCAACCACCGCCACCTCCTCTGCCGCAGACAGAAACATACCCCAGCGCCAGTGCTCCACTGAGCAATTCCATTGCTGAGCCATGGGAACGGGATTCTTAGGGTTGGCTTCAGACGAACGTACAAAGCAATCCCTACTACCCGTTTGCAAAGCATGAAGAGTACAAATATATCCAGTGTGGGATACAGAAGAGGGGCATGAAGACGTACTATGACAATGTGCTGAAGGAAGAATACACCAGTCTGCGTTTCTGAAGCGTCAAAAATGGGAATGGCGTCTAGAAGCTCATGGCTAGCACGACAGATGATCCGGCTCTTAGGGAGTGGGAACTACACACTCTCGAGGATATGAGATGGAATGACAATCACCAACGCCCTATCAAATTCAGGAGTCGAGATATCATCAAAAGCTTGAAATGGTTGTTTCTGCAGCCAGTGTACACCGAGCATCTTATATATGCCTCTTAGCGTTGCTTTAACAGAGATACACCACCAAAACGCCTCTATACCAAAATGCACAATACTCACTGGTGGTGGGAGACACAGGTAACGAGAGATACCCAAGAATAATTACGTGCTAACCGACCTTAAGTCAACGTTTAGAGTGGGGGATACACTGGGTACACTGATCTTGATATCCGACAGAACACATCTCTCAAATTCTTCTTGCAACAAGAAACAGTGGCCTGTATATATGACAATTGGCAATCTATCTTCGAAGATCCACCAGATGCCCTCAACACACAGCGTTGTAATGGTTGTACTCCTGCCGATTCCTTTCAAGAACGGCAATATTCCTCAGAAGCGGCTGGATGAGCAGCGGCAAACAAAACAGGAGGTGCTGAACGAGGAACTCCGACAGGTACTCCAGCCTCTCACTATTCTAGAAAATCCCAGCGCCGAGAGCAGGTATTACAACGTTCTTTGTGCAGCTGGCAACTTCAGGCATTCCAAACCGGTTTTAGCAGCATGGCTTGCAGATTGCCCTGAGTATAGTGACCTACATCATCTCGAGCGGCATGTCTGTTTTTCGTGCAAGTGTCCAAAGAACGAACTAGGAGATTATGTCCCTCCAGACATGCAACACCCCCAGCAAGATCATGTCCTATATCGAATGCTCTGCAATACCAACACCAAGGCAGCTAATGCTGAACTCTCGTCGCGATATGTACACTGAGGATTGAACGTGTTTCAACATATTTCCTGTATACTGAGCCACCTCCTGAAGCCAGACCTCCTCCATACAATGCAGATTGGCATACCTGATCACCTCCAGCAGTGGATTTTCCACTGCATGAAGATGCATGCACGGCTCGACATGTACAATGCAATATGGTTATCCATGACTGCTTACCACAACCTCACACCAAAAACTAAGTTGTATGAGGAAGTCTCTGAATGGAATGGGAAGGAGATAAAGGAAATAAGATGGTACCTGGTTGGAGTGATAACACAGTCTCTGCGAGGAGGAAGCCCCACTCAAAGTCCCATATTCAATCACGCAATTGAGTGCACACGGGCATTGTTAGAATTTTATATGTATGCTTAATATTAATCTTACAATGATGGAACATTAAGCTACATGGAAGACGCCTTGCGTCGTTTTAACACCTTCAAAGATGTTTTCTCACTAGGGCAAGCCAGTACAAAGGAGAAGGCCAAAGCCAATGCCCTGAGAACGGAGCTCGTGAAGAAGCAAGAGGTAGGCGAGGAAACAAATACTTAGTCTTGGACACCGTCCAAGAAGTGGCACGAAATGAATGCCTGGCGGAATTATATCAACCACGGGATAGATGTTTCCAAGGAGTTAGATGCTGACTTCAACATTCCAAAGATCCACTTGATATCTCACTGGGTCGAACAGATTCGTGGTTATGGAGCCTTACAACGGTATTCTGCCGAGATATATGAACAAGTACATAACACGAATCTCAAGGACGGTTGGAGTGCCTACAATCACAATCTCAGCTCCCTGCCACAAGTAATCAACTTTCCACATCGCATTCTCCACTTCAAAATCAGAGAGCTCAATCTCCAAGCCCTTGCTCAGCGTCGAGAGACCAGCGCTGCCACCTACAAAGTCCTCCCTTCCAGCGCTGACCTGGCCGCCCTCCTGATCTCCCAGTTATATGCGAAGCCTGAATCTATCGGACCCCAAAACCGCCGTGATGGAAAAGATCCTGACGCTGTGATCAACGACTTCAGAGCATTACCCAATAATATGCAAGACGCAACGCACTGCGTGATAATATACAACGGCCCGCTGGAGTTTATCATGTATAAGAGTCGTAACAAGCCGTATATATCAGCTGAACAACTGCATGCAATGGAGCTCTGTATTTACCTTTGTATTAAGATTCAAGTTGAGGGTTTAAAAGGTGAACGCATATCTCAGATTTGTCGATGCACAGGAAGTCAGAGCTGGCGTGGATGGGACCAACAGAACGACTGGGTGTGGGTACAGCAATGCCCAGGGAGATGTTATGGTTCACTGAATGGTCATCTCCTGTGCCAACTGCATTGACTAGTTGAAATCAAGCTCCTGAACAAGGATGGAGCTTTCATTGAGTACTGGTTGGCCCTGGCGCTGACCACAATACCTGAAAACTCGGGTAACTTGGATCCCATCTCGAAATATGTACAAGTGAGAACAGGATTGGCCGCAGTTGCTTTGCAAGTTTTCAGCGTGGGAAATATTGTCAGTTGCGCTCATGTAATTCCAGAGATAGCTACTAGTAGTAAGACAGGAGACGGACGTAACGAGCATTGGATTGTCAATAGCCACACAGACCTGGCAACTTGGAATGATGTGTATAATTAGTAAAGAGAGAATTGCATTCTGCACACAGCTAGAAGGAACGTGAGGAGAGGTTTTCGCAGCATCACCCGTCCCATTGTAATACCAATGGAAGCGCATGCCCAATGAACCCATTCTGGCATATGGACATAGTTGGCGTCAATGCCACAGTGTTCGTTTAAAATAGGAGACGGACAGAGCAAGAAGAAACGGTGAAACTGCAATGGGAGGGCGTTATGCAACGTGATGCGTGGTACTAACGCCGGACACGAAGTAAGCTGCCACTGCGATGTCTCTGATGGCTCTGGGAGACAGCGTTCACTCTGCAGGAGCCATTCCGCCCAGACAGAATATCTTTTTGCTGATGTGCTGAAGTTGATCATCAACGGAGTGTCAATGAGTGTTGGTCTTGCATTGTCGATAATTCAACCCATGAGCAACAACATTAACCAAAAATGGAAGTATTGGCTGCCATTATGGGTACACATGCTGTTGCCAATGTTGCAATCCTTTCTTAAAATTGAGCATCAACGGAGAGTCAATGATTTTGGGTCTTACATTGTGGATATTTCAACGGCTGCGCAATGACAGTAACCCATAATGGAAGTATGGGCCGCCATTATGGGGAGAAATACTGGTGACAATATCCCTACCATCACCTAAAAATGAACATCAATGGAGGGCAAACAATTTTTGGTCTTGCATTGTGGATAATTTGACAGCTGAGCAATGACATTAACCTATAATGGAAGTATTAGTCACCATTATGGGCAAAAATGTTACTGACGATATCACTACCACATTCTAAAAATTGAGTGGTAGCAGAGCATCAATGATTTTTGAACTTGCATTTCAGATAATTCAATGGCTGGGCAATAACATTAACCTATAATGGAAGTATTGGCCGCCATTATAGGCAAAAATGCTATCCACAATATCGCTACCATCTCCTAAAAATGAATGTCAATGGAGTGTTAACAATCTTTTGTCTTACATCTTGGAGAATCCAAGTGCTGTACAACAACATTAACCTATAATCAATGTATTGGCATTCTTTATGGACAAAAATACAAGCATCGACATTGCTACTATCTCCTAAAAATTAGTGTTCACCAAGTGTGAATGGAGAGTCCACCGAGCATCAACAATAATTGGTCTTGTATCTTAGATGATTAAAAGGCTGTCCAACTGTGTTTATACCAAATCAACATATTGGCCTTCTCTATAGGCAAAAGGATAGTGACGATATCACTACCACCTTCTATAATTTAGCATCAACAGCATGAACCGTTTTTGTGGGGGCTCAGTATGATACACAGCAATGAACTGGATTGTATTGTTCCTAGATTGGGTTCTTCACTGTCAGTTTTTTCAATATATTGTCATATACGACTTCACAACTATGGAAGCAATGTCATACAGTTCATACTTGTTTCTTGCTAGTAGGTTTAGAGATAATATTTAAGAACCAGCATTCTACTACACAGTAACTAAACTTCTGACAGTCAATCAAGTCGAATTACACAGCTTCCAAATTTGCACCGCTATGTCGAATTCAAGATCTTTGGATACCTCCTTCATTGATGTTATGATCTGTGTCAAAAATGAAGTTGCCTTTATTCGTGATTTGAGCGACATTACTTTGGAAATCATATTTAATGCATTTTTCACTTCTATGAATGTGGGCTGGAAGTATCCTATTGTGTGCAATAATTCAAGGCCTTTGCATTGGTGGCAATTTTATTTACATTGCGGAATCGAGGAGACTGGCAGCCCTTGTATCACATGTATTGTTCATCATCCAGTTCTTTGGCATCCATCAGAACATGGGACCGGCTGAAGAGGGAAACACTTGCTCGCAAAAGCGCGTATGGCAAAGTCAAATGAATTAACAGAGTCGGAAGTTCTGGAATTGACTAGTCCAATGGTCAATGAAACAGCGTTGGGTATATTAAAGAGACAGGGAAGTTGAGGAATTATTATAGTAAGTTTAAAAAGGAAATTCATATTGAACATTTAGATCTTATCGATATTTCCTGAATTGACAGACGAAATGCTCCGAACTGGCATCTAAGGACTGTATTATTTCCGACATTCAGCAAGGCACATCGTATTCCTACCATATATTAGGCTTTTTTTTGGCTCATATTCCATGGAACACTATATCAAACCTCGAACTATGACAGTCATATAATGCATTACCGGGCAAGCTTGAACTGCCATCTGCCAGCACCCTGAGTAATTTTTGCTGGAGGAAATAGTCACTGACAGTGGATGCAACTAAAAAGCAATTGCCATCAAGAAATAAGGTTAGCTTAGCTTTGGAAGGGTGGACATGAACCAATAAACTAGCAATAACATCGGTCATTGTGAACTAGATGGATCGCATTAGGGCATCACCAGAAGTTCAACTCACTCTGGATGTGGTTAATATCCACTTCTCTTCTCATTTCGAAAGCTAATCAAGGGTAATAGCTCACAGGTAAACATACTGGAGCCAGGTTAGCCATACATTTGAAGGAAGTTCTTTATTGGTTCAAGCTTTCTGATGGGGGTTTACTTGGAATTGCGACTGACAATGCTTCATCAAATTCCTCAATGACTTGGGAACTACAATCAATACTTCAGGCCTCCAGAATCCTGTGGCCTGGATTGTGAAACCACATACCATGTATGGCACATGTCAATCAGCTTGCGTTGGGTGCATTCATGAGGAGTCTTGGTGTGAATAGCTTCTCCAAGACTTGGGAAGCCCATGAGTGCAATAAGCAATTTGGAGAGCATGATAGCATAGATATTGGAAACTGTGCAGGACTTCAAAAAGAGGGCAATGCGAGAACCAACAAGGTGTCAGCCATGAGATCTGGTTTAGCAGAGATAATTGAAAAAGTATGTAGGTTAAGATATTTTGAAATCCTGACACCGACCATCATATAGCAACAACTGATTGCTGTATTGATTCTGCTGACACCTGGTTGTCGAGATGAGTTCATTGACTGTTATATAGCCAAAGTACAAATTGCAGTACTACTGATTATGGATGTAAAAACAAGGTGGAATTCGACACAGGAGTTGCTTGAGCAAGCCTACTGGTTACGAGAATTCACTCACAAGTGGCCCAAGAAACCACAATACAGTAAATACCAGCCACTGTGCACTACACAGAATGAATGGACCATGGTGAAGTACATCATGGAGGTGTTAAGGCAAATCTCATACTGGACCCTCTGGATGTTGAAACGTCAAATGGTTACTCTGCATCACATTCTGACTGTATAAAATGACATGCTCGATCATATGGATGGCATTATGCAAGCTTTAGCTAAGAAGAAGACTCAATGGAAGGAACACTTATACATCACTGTGAGGGTTGCACAACACAAGCTGTTTAAATATTATGTGGAAGTGACTCCAATGACAGGTCTAATTCTGATTTCAGCAGACAATCTTGATCCTTTCTGCAAGTTGCGAGTGTTCAGGAAGTGGGAGAAGGGAATGTATATCAATCCTGATAACAACATTACTAATACTACCCAATCCCAAGAGATCTTTCTGAAACATATTGAAAATGAATGCTGTGCCAAACATAGACGATTGTCCATCAATCAATCAGAAATGGTAACAAGCAACAATCACTTCCCCACTGGAATGACTTTTGGATCTGGGCAATCGTCTTTTTATCAGTGAGATTTGTGCAGCGATGATGAAGAATATTTAGCACCTGACAATGTGGCTGATATGAAACCCGGACGAAGTGATTGCACAGCACATTTGTTGACTGCTGCAACGCTCTATTTGAATCCACTGCCAGAATAATCAAAGGACTGGGGCCAAGTTAATCCGGATTTCAATAATTACCACTTTGATCCAATGGTGGTTATCAGTACATATTGGTTGCCTGATATCACCGATTGGTGGCACCAGCAAGAGGAACGACACGTACAGTACGCTAATCTCGCTAATGTGGCACATGACACATTCTCTATCATACTACATGCTGGCAGAGTGGAGGCCAGTTTTTCCCTTGGGCAAGATGTTATTGGGTGGAGGAAGTCACAAATGACAGGCAAGACTCTTCGCAAAAACGTTGTTGTAAAACAGTACGCTCAAGCCGATAACAGAGTAGTGGCAGGCAATGACTCAGCGTTGGATATGACAGATCGTGAAAATGACTTTGAATTGAATACAGAGGCAGAGGAAATACAATTGCACAGATTGGCCAAGGTCCATGACTTTGTGGAGATGTATCAGGGCAGCCAAAATCTATATGGTGCACAGAAGGAATCTCACACTCAAATCAAGCAAATGACAGCGATAGAATTCATTTCACATACAGAAGAGATTGTACAGGCAGCATTGTCAAACTTTCAACATAATGGTTTGGCTGCCTTGAAATTGTAGGAAAGATTACCATTGCCACTATCTTGGTCTGCAAAAAACCTCCTTGGAGGACAAACCGAAGTATTGAATGCCCACTGAATCAAAAAAATTGACTGTCATCCTGCTTAAAGTGTTGAGGGTAATGCACCTGAAAGCATTTCTGACACCGAAAATTAGATTCAGTGGAATGGAGACTTGGATAATACTAATCTAAGTGAAGATGACTGGGAGGGAGATGATGAATCTGATACAGAACTAGACAATGGTATCGAAAGCACAGAAGACCCAGTGCAGTAGGATGTGTGTGCAGCACCAAATGTTCCAGAATTGATTCGGCTAACACAGGGGTTATTAAACATGGCTGAAAAAGCAATGGTAATGATCAGTGCAATGGAAACAAGAAGGAATAAGGTAAACAAGAAAAAGTGTAACAGAATGAGTCAATATGTGTTCACCGGGATCTTTATATTGCTTGACAGGGAATTTCACTCAGAGAAATGTTATTGGAGAATTGTCCGCAGTTGCATGTCACTATTTGTTGATAAACTGATCTATAGCGGGCGAAATACAGAATTCAGTGAAATAGATAAATTTCGATATAATAAATGTGACTCATGCCAGATCAATACTGAGCTTCGCTTTGCCAAAGGGCTGAGTCACAATCAGACAGAAAGGCAGCAAATAGACTCAAATTTGTATGCATACAATTATTGATGTTAGAAGATTTGGACTAGGCAATACATCAAAATGAGAGGCAACAGACTATCACTGATTTTTGGCCCAGTCAGTGCAGTAATTGGAAACTGATATGGTTGCTTTTATGCATAACTGATATATTAGCAGTCTCTATAGGCAAAAGAGAAAGGGACATGGTCACTACCCCAGTCCGAAAATGAGTGTCAAGGGAGCGTCAACGATTTCTGGCTATGTATCTTGGGTAATCTAAATGGCAATGTGTGGTAGAAATTCATATACAAAATACAGCGGGCCTTTTCAGGCAAAACAATTCATGATATCGTTGTTACTGCACAATGAAAATGAGCTTCAATGGAGTATCAACGATTATTGGTCCTGCAAGCAAGGTAATGGAAAATTGATTTTGTCACTGTTATGCATAAATGATGTAACGGGATCCTTTATAGGCAGCACAGAATGCGACATGGTGACTGCCCCATTCTGGAAACTTCATTACCCCATCAGTGAATTGAGTGTCAGCGCAGCTTGAACAATTTTCGGTCGTGTAGGTAAGGTAATTGAAAATTGATTTGGTTGCTTTTATGCAGAACCACCATATTGGCAGCCTCTATTGGCAAAAGAGGATGTGACATGGTTACTGCCTCATTTTGAAAGCTTCGTTACCCCATTATGAAAATGAGTGACAATGGAGCGTCAACAATTTTTGGTTATATAAGTAAGGTGATTCAAAATTGATTTGGTTGCTGTTATGCAGAACTGACATATTAGCAGCCTTTATTGGCAAAAAAGGATGTGATATGGTCACTGCCCCATTCTGAATGCTTCATTACCCCATCTTGAAAATCAGTGTTAATGGAGCCTGAACAATTTTTGGTTGTATTAGTAAGGTAATTGAAAATTGATTTGGTTGCTGTTATGCAGAACCAATGTATTGGCAGCCTTTATTTGCAAAAGAGGATGCGACACAGCCACTCCCTCGTTCTGAAAGCTTTGTTACCCTATCATTAGTGTTAGCAACGGTTCCGGACTGTCGTGTTGGGTCTGGGTCCTTGTCCAAACTGAAAAGTTGCTATATTGGGGGTCCGTGTCGTCAATAAACCCGAACCGTCAACTCGGGTACAGTTCGATGGTAAACTCTAAACCCATCTGAATTGGGCGCGTTGTCAGCTGGTCGCCCAGCAGGTTCATCCATAGACTCATATAAGGCTCTTGTTTTTCCAGTTTGCAAATAGTGTATTATAAAAATCGCGTTTTGAACAAGCAACAATACGTTGTTGCATGCTTTGCAGTTTGCAATATCAGTTAATCTCGGATCCGTGTTTTACCATTGATATATTGTATTTTTCCTTCTCAGCGTGGTCAATAATTCCGTTATGAGCGGTATGATCCGCGCAATGCTTTGATTAAGAAATATGCAAGAACAAAAACTGTTGACGCTTCATTGATGCTCATTTTCACGATGCAGCAGGGAGCATGTCACTATTGTTATTGCCACTAAACGCTGCCAATATCTGATAAATAGATATCTGCAACCAATCAGAACATAAATTACCCAAGATGCGAAGTTAAAATTTTTTGACTCTCCGTTGACGCTCATTCTCAGAATGGGGCAGTGACTGTATTGCTGTGTGTTTTGCCTATAAAAGCTGCCAATACGTCGATTATGCACAACAGCGACCAAATCACTGTTCAATTACCATACTTACACAACCACAAATCATTGTCACTTTGTTGACGCTCAATTTGATGTATTGTCCATTCATCATCTGCAGCCATTGATTATAGTTTTCATCATGATTTGAAGTGATTTGTTCTCTTTGTGACAGATTAAGACTCGGTCCAGTGGCAAAGTCGAGTGCAGTATCATTCCTGCACTGTTCATTCTCTGACGACTAAAATTTATATTTCTTGCCAAACAATTTATTGTGCCTGCTATACATTTGTTTATCAACCAATATTCACAAGCTACTGCTTACCATTCACCCATAATATATCCCTAACTGCAATTCTCAGTCAAGATAAATAAAGAAGCTGGTCAAACATTGACGCATTCTGTCCTACTTTTTCTTCACTCTCTTATTTCTCCATGTTTGGATTGCATTGACTGTCACCAACACCTTTTCAGCCTGTCTCTTTGACTTGCAGGTAGGCAGAGCCAATCCGGGAATATTTGGTGCGCCGCTCACATCCCCCTGCTCTGGGCATTCCAGATCCTCGATGGCATTGTCTCACTCAATATCGGATTCAATGTCTGCTGTGCAATCGTCTTCGCTGTCATTTGGATTATCCAAGTAACCATCCCATTTGAGACAATTTTTGGTGTCCAAAATGCCTTCTGGTGCGCTATCCTGATCACTGTCAACTGGATGACTGTTGAATCTCTGGATTCTGCGGACACTTAATATTGGAGTCTGTCCTCCAGGAAGGTCCTTTGCAGACAAAGCTGGTGGTAAATGAAATCTTTCTGACAATTTAAATCCAGCCGCACCACCCTGTCGAAGGAGTGACCAGGATGCTTTGATAATCACTTCCACATCCAAAATGTATCAAACGGCTGTCATCTGCTTATTTTGAGTGCAAGATTCCCTCTGGGTTGCACATAGGTTTCGGCTACCCTGCCACATCTCCAAAATGTCGTGAACCTTGCACATTCTAGGCAATTACCTTTCCTCCACCTCTTGCTTCATTTCCGAGTCATTTTCTGTGTTCGCCATATTGAGTGCTGTGTTAGCGCCTGCCAAAATCCCGTTATTGGCTCGAGCAAACTGCCTTACAATGACTTTTCCGCAAAGCATCTCGCTTGTGGGTTTTGACTGCCTCCAGCACATATCATTTCGGCCAAGGGAAAATGTGGCCTTTACTCCGACACCATGTGGTATGATAGAGAATACATCGCGCACCACGTTGGTGGGATCGGTGTACTTTGGGTGCATTTCCTCACATTGGTGCCACCAGTCAGTTGTGTCTGGTATCCAAAATGTACTGCTAATCTCCATTGGGTTGGAGTCGTAATCATTCAGATTTGGATTAATTTGCCCCCAGTTCTTTGGTGCTTCTGGTGGCGAATTCAAATGGAGCCTGGCGGCTGTCAATAAGCGTGCTGCGTGATTGCTTCGTCTGGGTGTCGTTTCAGCTACATTGTTCAAGGTCAAGTATTCTTCATCATCATTGGACAAATGATATGAATCAAAGGATGATTGACCGGATCCTGAAGCTGTTGCGGAGGGTATGAGATTGTTGCTGGGTATGCTTTCAGGTTTATTGACTGGCACACATCGATGTTTGGCACAGTATTCATTCTCCACACACTTCAGAATGGCCTCTTGGGATTGGGTAATATAGGATGTCTCATCATCAGGATTAATATCCATTCCCTTGTCCCACTTCCTAAACGATCGCTACCTCTGGAATGGATTGAGGATATATGCTGAAATAAGTAGCATACCCATCGATGGAGTCTCTGCAGCATAATATTTGGTCAGCTTCTGCCAAGCTAACTTCACGGCGAAGAACAAGTCTTCCTTCCACGGAGTCTTCTTCTTAGTGAAAGCTCGCATAATGCCATCCATATGATGGAACATGTCATTATAGACTGTGATGATATGTTGCAATGTGACTGTATGCCTCTTTGACATCCACTGGGTTCAACATCGGAATGGCCTCAAAACGTCCATGACATACATGACAATGGTCCATTCATCCTGTGTAGTGAAGAGTGGCTGGTAATCACTGTATTTTGGATGTTGGAGTCACTCCCGGGCGAATTCTCCTATTCGGTAGGCCTGCTCAAGCAACTCCAGTGTCGAGTTCCAATGTGTATTCACATCCATAAACAGTTGTACTGCGATGCGGACATTGTCTTGTTGACAGTCAATGAACTCGTTTCGACGACCAGGTGTCAGTGTAATCAACACAGCAAGCATTCTCTACCTTATGAAGGTCAGTTTCAGGACTTTCAAAATATCTTGAAATATGTACTTTCTCAATTATCTTTGCTAAACCTGGTCTCATGGCCGACACCTTTTTGATTCTAGCATTGCCCTCCTTTTGAAGTCTTTGACTCTTCCCAATATCTATGCTTTCATTCTCTCCAAATTGCTGATTGTGCTCATGGGCTTCCCAAGACTTGGTGTGTCCTTGTACACCCAGACTGCTCATAAATGCACGTAAAGCCAGCTGTATGACATGTGCCATACATGGTATGTGGTTCCTCAATGCAGCCCACCCGATTGCGGAATCCTCAAGTGTTGATTGCAGCTCGTGTGTTTTCGAGTAATTTGAGAAAGCATTATGAGTCGTAATTCCAAGCAAACGGTCGTCTGTAAGCTGAAAACGATCAACCACGTTCTTCAAATGCACGGCTAACCTTGCTCCAGAATGTTGGCCCTCGACCTATCATCTTTAATCAGTTTTCGAAACCAGAAAAGAACCAGGGATCAACTACATCGAAAACAAGTTGTACTTCACACAACGCCCAAATTCGATTCATATAGTAAGTAATGCCCAACTATATGGCGATTCTGTTGATTGATGTCCATCCATCGAAAGCTCAACTGACTTCATTTTGTGACGGCAATTGCATTTTAATTGCATCCACAGTCAGTGCATATTCCCTCCTGCAAATGTTGCTCAGGGTCATGGCGGACGGCAGGACAAGGTCACTTCATGATGCTTTATATGACCATTGTAGCTCGAGATTTGATAAAGCATTCCAGCAAATATACGCCGAAACATATCCTAACATGAGGTAGCGATTCCCCGTGTCTTGGTTAAATTCAGAAGTTTGAAAGTCCCTTGCTGCCAGTTGAGAACATTTTGTCCGTTGTTTTGATCAATACGGATTAATAGGGATGTCATATATGAATTTGCTCTGCAAACTTTCTATTGTAATTCCGTGACTTCCTTGCCTCTTCTGCATCCTCAAAGCTGTTTCATCGACTGTTGAACTAGTCGATTCAGTAACTTCTGACTGTGTTACCTTGTTTAACTTTACGATGCGAGCTTTTGCCAGCAAGTGTTTCCCCATTGAGCTGGTCCCATTATCTGTTGGATGGCGAAGGACTTGATGACAAACAATACATATGATTGCAGGGCTGCCAGTCTCCTCAATTCCGCAGTGCAAATACATTCGCCATGGAGACACATGTCTAGACTCATTTCAAGCCATAGGACATTTCGAGCGTACATTCATTGAAGCCCACCAAGCATTGAAGATGATACCTAAAGTAAGATTATGCAAATCAGAAATAAAGATACATTCATTTTTGGAAGAGATCAAAACCTCTAGCAATGAGGTATTTAAACATTTTGAATCTGACGTGGCAGTAGGAATAAGAAAGCTGGGTATTCTGACTTGAGGGACTGCCGAAAGTAATGTTATAGTAAACCAGAATGCCGGTTTTTAAATATTGACTCTCAAGCTACTAGCAAAAAAATTAGATCCATGAGACATTGAATGCATATTTGTGAAGTTGTATACACGGACATATTGAAAAGACTGACTGCATAAAACTCAATTTAGGAACAGCCAATGCACATCAGTGCTGTATAGGTTTCTGATCCTCCACAAAGATTGTTGACACTCCATGGGCGCTCCATTGTAGGAAGCGGACGCGATATCCTCACTACCAATTCTGCCGATGAAGGTTCCTGATGGGTTGATTGTGGGTTAGCTGCATTCCAGTGCCCTTAGAGTATTCAAAACGCAGGATGAAAAATTGTTGACGCTCTATTGATGATCATTTCAGGACATAGTAAATATGTAGTTGCAAGTATTTTTGCCTTAAAAGGCGGCCGATTGTACAATTCTGAATCAATGTGGTTGCGCAGACTTATTATGTTCGAAGATGCAAGGCCTTAAATCGTTGACCCTTCATTGACGCTCATTTTTGGGGGGTAGTTCCGATGTTGTCGTAAGAATGTTTGTCCCAAAAGGCGGCCGATCGATTGATTCCAGATTGATATTGTGCCACAGCCCCAGGATGATGCAACATGCAAGGCCTAAAATCGTTGGCGCTCCGTTGACACTCATATTTAGGACATAGTGACAGTGTTGTCCCAAGTATTTTGGACTACAGAGGTGGCCGATAGTACGATTATGGATTGATGTCATGGCACAGCCCCTTGATTATCCCTGATGCAAGGCCTCAAATCATTCACGTTCCATTGATGCTCATATTCAAGACATAGCAGCGATGCTGTGGCCATCATTTTTGCCTAGAAAGGTGGCCGATTGTACGATTATGGGTTTACATCACCAAACAACCCTTGGATTGTTCAAGATAAAAGGCCATATGTCGTTGAAGCTCCGTTGACGCTCATTTTTAGGACATAGTAGGATGGTTATTGCAAACATTTTTGCCTAGAAAGGCAGCCGATAGTTTGATTATGAGTTAATGTCACCATGCAGCCCTTAGGAGTATCCAAAATCCAAGGCCAACAATTGTTGATACACAGTTGACGCTCACATTAATCACATTGAAACAGCCTTCGTACACTCAATAATTGTAACTAACAAAACGTATTCGCATTATTGACATCCAATATTGCCTTTGTAAGTATTATCATTCGCATCCAGGATCGTTGTTACCTTTCAATGTCTGATCAACTTCTATCCACGTTTTCTAAGTGAGAGATAACGTGGCCCTGTCACATTCCTGCGCTTTCAGCCAGCAATTTACAGCATGTAGATCATTTCACTAGTTTTTGGTAAATATAGCTCAACTTGCTCATCTTTCCTCATCCAGCTCCTTCTCCTCAATTTCCATGATGTAACATAAGCAATCTCAAATATTTCAACGATGTGCACCAGGGCTGTGTGGAAAGATATGGAATTGGATGTATGGATGAATGTGGCATGACGGTCATCATTCAGACAGAACCGTATGGAGCACTGACCGCTCTTTCCATGACTCGTATGCCATCGGTCGGTTAAATTTTGTTAGTATCTTTCGTCTCTAATATTGCGTGTGATTTCTCACTTAACAGTAATCGGCAAACAGAAATCGAAAGTGTTGGCTGTGTTACAGCCTGATTCAGTTTCTGAACCTTTTGCATGGCGCGTTTGACTCTTGCACATGCACAGACGAATTATCATGTCACACAATGTGCTCACTGAAATCGAGAAAAAGCTAACGTGTAGCAAAATTCGTATACAAATTGCATTTCACAGAGATATGACGTCAAAAACGCTAAGTTGCCTCTTCATTCCTCCGCTGATGCAGGAGCTGTCACCATATCTTTGTCCGAATCCGATTTCTATTTGGTGATTAGCAGGGGTCCCTATAGGCAGGGGTGAAAGTTTAAAGGTGTCACAAGCTTTGATGTCAGAAAAGGTGACGAATCGGGCTCTGCGGAGGGTGCAAGACCGTGTATACTCATGTTCAATTGTGGCTTCCCAGACTCTGGCCTCATGTGACTGCTTTCTGTATGAGTAGTCCCTTGCGGCAATTGCGATATTCCAGGGACAGTGTCAAGACACTTCATGAGCTCTTCACATGTTGTCAGTGCAGGTGAGGCTGCATCATCCTCAGGTTGCAGTTGAACGACTGCTGGAACCTTCAATTCGGATGTACTGTACTTCTTATCTCTGTCACAGAAGTAGTCAGCTGCATCCTCACATCCCAGTTGTGTCAATTGGTCAAGCTTCATCTGCTTCTGCCGAAACCTCTCCATTCGCTGCTGCACCTTTTTGGTCATTGTGCCCATCACCCCACCGGGTTCGTCATCTTTGCTCAACTGGCGCAGCTCTGTCTCTTCATCATCCTCACCTTCCCTATCCTCCCCATTGTCAGAACTTGCGATATCGCTCAGACTGTCTCCAATAGCAACCATCATCCCATGGGAAGTTTTTTTGGGCTCTGTGGATGTCAATCCCGCATTTTCAGCTGCCTCAGCATCTTCCTGCTCCTGCCTAATCGCTGCCTCTGCATCTTCAACTTGCTTTCTTGCCCCACCAGTTTCTCTCTCAACATAATCCTCAATCCAGTTCTCTTTCTCTTCATTGCTTAGGAAGTGTGTTTCTCGTCCTGTATCGGCCCCAAGCTTCTTGTTGGATTGCAAGCTGCAGAACGCCCCAAGGGCTTGGATTTTTTCTGCGTCCAAGCCGCTCTTGCCTTCATTCGCTTGATGATGTTCTTGGGTGGACCGGCTTGTCAATTTGCTATATTTGCCCCCCAGAAGTGGCGAAAAGTTCTTTTTCAGAGCATTGACCATTGTAGTTTGCATTGACTTTGTTGTTGGGCGAGATGTTAGATGTTGCAAGTTATGGACAATATGGAGGCAAGCTGCATCTTTTATGTCAAGGTTGGTACTTTTACTCATTTTGAACAAAGGAAAATTTTACTTATGACAGTCAATAAAACGGGAAGTGTTAAGCTAACCATACAATATGACTTGATTGTTAGCGTCAGTTTCATGTAATATGCCAGGGATTATTTGAGACAAACATCGGCAGACATCCTTTCCCTTGAAGAATGTCCTATGAATATCTCACAATCGTTGCCATTTCGGCTGTCGTATATCACAAATTATTCCAGTTAACAAAGAAACAACATCGGACGGACTTATTGCAAATTGTGGAGTGGTGTGATACCCCTGCAACCTGCAGCCATACTCTGCAGGATTCGTTTTGAGTATAAGGATCATGTTGGCTGCTCCTTATTCTATTTTGACATAAAGTTAGCTATGAAGTCCTCAGGGCTTCCCTCTTCTTTTCATTATCATCTTCCTCTCCTATTCCACACCAGCAAATGATGGATACACAATCACCTCAGCCAGGTGGTAGCAGATCTACATCCAGCCGAGTGGCAGGTGCTACATCCACTATGGCAATCATTGGCACACAGAGAGAATGCAGACACCGTTAGTCCACCACGACACGGCCAATGCACCCAGGAAACATATGACCCAGGGTGTACATTTAAAAATTGTCCATAAGACTGGAAGCAGCAAGAATACAAAGCAGCATGCAGTTGGATGTGAGCGTATCCATATTGGGGTAAACAGCCTTCAATTAATCGTATAACATACAGCGGGTGTCTGTAGAGAGCTGCCAGACCAATTTATGGCTGCCTGTAACAGGAAACCTCCATGGTTGTCAAAGGCAGTTGTCCGTACAGTCCACGAAATTGAACTTCATGATGCAGTGAGCTCTGGGATTTTTGAGGATGAATTTCGCGATAAGCATCCCTGCGAGTGGATGAAAGAGGCCTTCATGATGTTTGAGGAGGGTACGGACGCATATAGGGTAGAGGTAATAGCCAAATCTCATTGTTAGAAGCAGCAACTAATGTCTTGCAGGTTTTCAACATGTCTGCTACTATGGCAAGGCAAGGAGGTTGGGTACAGCTGGAACAGTCCAACATGGGCCTGGTCTTGAATATGGCCAAAATGGCCAAAGAAGGGTTTTTGGGCGCTGCAATTGTGGAAACAAAATATCTGATCAAGAAATCTCGTGCCGAAGTCTGAGAAGAGAAGAAGCGGCGTATTGAGTTTCCTGGGCATACAAAAGTGAAGGCGGCAATTGAAAGACACCCAGCTATGCTTCGTCAAAAACACGTCCAGATACATTCCATGCCAACATGGCACCACAAAGAATCTGTAGTCATGTACGAAATACAACGGTACAGGTGCATCTCCACTCAACCGACCCAGACAGCCAACTCTGGCGCTGGCGCCACCTCTGCCCGACATGCTACCTGCCCCAACTAGTAACAATCCCACAGCTCAACGTTCCCAAATTGTCAATTTGCCGGCCAGATATGTGTATTCACATACAGCTCTTCCCTGTGCTGAATGTTTCAATCTTGATGCTTCTGCCCAGGATAGCCAGCACGATACAGATTTTGATCCAGATACGCTGACTGATAAAGAAACACCCACTGGTTAGTACACTACCTGTTGTGTGGTAATGCAGCTAATATCCATGATGAAGACCGGAGCAGCGTAGTGAGCGATCTTGGAAATGCTGACGAGCATTGATCGAAAGGCACAGGATTTTGGAGATTATTATTATATATTTATATATAGTATTAAAGAACAATATAGTGATCAAGAAGAAACTAAATGAAAAGGCTAGAAAGACTGCCAAAACAATGAGAATGATGGACTATGCCAAATCAAATCATTGCATATTGTGGATACACCCATTGCAAACTGAGTGTCAATGGAGCGTCAACAATTTTAGGTCATGTCAGTCTGGTAATTAAAAATTACTTCGGTCATGGTTATACATAATTGAGGTAATGGCAGCTCTTATAAGCAGAAATTATCACGACACACTCCTTTCCTCATCTTGAAAATCAGTGTCAACAGAGCATCAACAATTTTTGGTCATGCATCCTGGGTAATCACACCACTGATATGTTGCAGTCAGTTATAAAGGAACTTTTGGCTGCCTATATAGACAAAACAGACTGCAATACCATCCCTGCCCCAACTTGAAAATGAGCATCAACGGAGCGTCAACAATTTTTGGTCATGCGTCCTGGGTAATCACCCCACAGATAGGTTGCCGATAGTCATAAAGGAATTTTTGGCCGCCTTGATAGGCAAAACAGATTGAAATATTCTCTCTGTGCCATCAGGAAAATGAGCATCAACGGAATGTCAACCATTGTTGGCCATGTATCTTGGGTAATCTGGGGGGCGACAGGTTGCAAATCGGCATAAACGGAGTATTGGCTACATTGATAGGCAAAAGGGAAAGTGAAACGCTCCCTGCCCCATCTTGAAAATAAGCGTCAATAGAGTGTTAACGATTGTTGGCCTTCCATCATGGTTAATCACAGTACGAGGTGGCCATTATGGTCTATATATATTGTTTTGACTGTTTTTATACAGTTACAGGCTCAAGAATACTTAGTGGTAGATCTGTGAATGAAATGAGTTGTTACACTCCCGGAGGATGTGGCGGGAATATCCCGTACATATCTGCCTATAAAGGTTGCCATATAGTTAGATATGGATGCTTGAGATCAAGTGCCACAAATATTACTGAAAATGCAAGACCAAGAATCGTTGATGCTTCATTAACGCTCATTTTCAGGATGTAGCCGGGCTCGTTAGTCTGTTTGTTTTGCTAATTGAGGTGGGCAATACGTCGAAAATCAACCGTCACGTGCGTATGTCAATATTTTATGATTATCAGTACCATACCTGAATGTGACCATAATTGTGAAATCCGATATACAGAACCGTAGATTGGAATCGATGGGTCAAAACAAACCCGGCGAAACTTGCGTGGTGACAGGTACACGTCCGAGTCTGGCCTGCCAAGAGTCGGCGGGTCGGGTTTTTTGCTGGGTCGAGAACTAAACTAAACCGTTTTTGTGGTGCAAATTGACACCGCAGGCGGGCTGCCTGGACCCGTTGCTAAGACTAAGTCTTTCATTACCAAAATGTGGAAGGCAGTCTCATGGCGGTTCGATTGTCAGTACACTTGTTTAATATCCAGTATCGCTTTTTCTGTCAGTGCAGAGCTTACTATCAAGAGGTTACCAAGCTGGCGAATACGGTCAGAGAATTGTTCGCAGTGATACACCATCACAAAGTCAAAATCTGATTCGATGACATGATATTATGCAATTTTTGACTTGATCTGCATTTTATCCTCATCAATGGAATTGCTCTTTGCAGCTGCAGAAATACTGTTCCAAGTGGAGCCACTCTCCTGTTTCTCCTGGTTGTCCAAAGAAAGCTGTTTTTTCAAGGATTCTTAGACCTTCTTTGTAGATTCACTGGTGTGGAATCGACTGAAGGCATCGTTGTGATGATGGAACTCCTCCAGAAGATTCTCCATGTACTTGATCGTGGCCTCAGTATGGAACCAGTACTGTGCCATAAGGTGAGAATACACTTAGTTGTTGATGTATTACACATCAGCAAAATGTATTTTAGTCACTGGGAGCCTCCAGGAGTGTGTGAGAGGAGACGGAGTGTAAACTTGGAATCATCAATTTCAGGGGAGAATCAGACCCTGGGACGGCATTCCGGCCGGCCTTCAGAGTTACTGGAATCACTGATGACTGGTACGGGAGCACTTTGGGAGCGGTTGTGAACAGTTTGGGAGCGCCTGGGACTGTTATCCAACCAATGCGGGAATCCCAAACTTGCTCTGAGAGATGCCTGGGTATTTAGGGATATTTATTCGAAGAACTGCAGGCATTATTGGAGATTCTCCAGATGTACATGAGTAATAAAAATACCCTCCATGTATGATGCATAGATTATTGTTCATTATCAACTTCTAAATTATACAATGGTACCCAGCATCTCATTTAACATTCTATTGTTTGCATCACTACATTGAGGAGAATCTAAGAAAATGAAGAGTGCTTCAAAAATGAAAGTAGGTAAAACCAAAACAATAACCTGATTAAGCGATCAGAATGCTATCAATTAAACATAGTGTCAGTGTCATCCACTAAATCTCCCATCTCATCAGGGCCGACAAACACAGGAACATACATGTCATCCATGGCACAAAATAGCTGGCAGCACTCCTTGTATTTCCAAATAATTCCAGCCTGGGGAGTGGGTGAAATTGAATTCCAATGTCGTTTGGCTCAATCGGTGATATCTAAACGATTGGAATTGAGGTTAGCTGGCGGTAAATCAAAATGGAGTTTAAAAGGCAAATAGGATGAATTCGGGGGAAAACAAGGTTTGCCATCAGAAAAGAAGAAGCGCCTGATGTGGAGTTCAACGTGGGCAAGGGGAGTGCCGATAGAGATGGAGAAGTGGATGAAATTGAGGGGCAAAAATTCAGGCCAAGAAGTGCCGACACAGGTTGAGGAGCGCATATCCAGTGGAGCAGCCCATTCATGCTGAGCAGCGCCGAAAGGGGAGAGTGGTAACAGGTCTGCAATGAAATAGAGGTGCTCCTATTCAAGGTCAAGGAGGGGATTGAGAAGCGCCCATCCTAGAAGAGGAGCTCCGACAGAAATGGCAGTATGGAGCACCGAATGAAATATCACAGCGCCATTCCTGACTGAGGAGCGCCGGTAGAGATCGAGGGGCGCCTATTATAGTGGAGGAGCACCATTGGGGGAGGGGTTATGAAGCAGCCCCACCATGTGTAATTGTGATGAGTGCACTGGCTTCTGCAGTCATAGAATCTATCAACATGGAAGGGCAAAATTTACCTTGATATTCATCTTGGGAAAACCTAACTGTAACCTTCTTTCCAGTGGCATACTCAGACTGCGCACAACGAATAACTGCGGCCACAAGCGCTAGTGTCAGCGGTGTGAGAGGTTGAAAGAATTGCGATGTGGTTGGTTGTCGCCCCATGCGATTGGCAGTGAAGAAAAACTGATGGTAGATTAAGTCAAGCACTTCCATCTGTGTGAACCATGCTTTCTTATCTTTAATGACCTTTGAGAGATAAGCATCGTCAAACAGGAGCTCCTTAACCTGTATTTGAAGCTGAGTCTCTGATCCTAAATCCAACTGGTAACTATGTAGAATAGTTCGACGAGCTCCATCTGCGAAATGCCCTCGAATGGTGCTAATCTTTAGTTTTATCTATGTACAGTTTTGGGGTTCAGCATCATCATAAGCCCAATCGAGGAGCAGAAAACAGAATATACACTCACAGCTTCTCGGGTTTGTGGATTGATTTTAAGAGATGCACCACCAGGCAATTCATATGCAGATGGTGCACCTACAGGAGCACCTGCTAATGCCCGCTGACGATACTGGGCTTCAATGGCTAGTTGCCAAGCTTCGTCAACCATCGACTACTTCTCATCGGAAATGATTGGCCAGGGAGTCTTTGTGAATACGATTCCCTCCACAAACTGTTTCGCTACCTCAGAAGTAGCTGTATGGTGTTGATGAACGTAGTAATCTTCACCGGCCTTTGGTGGAGAAACACTATGGTCTCCACCATCCTTGGGAAGCGGGAGCGCCTGTACAGTGTCAAACTCACATAATATGTTGATGGTTGACTTTTGGCGTTTGAGCAATGGTGGTGCTAAGGCCCTGGCTGGATTTCGCAGATTTGGAAGTGAAGTGCGTGCAATGACAGTATCTGCACAGCTCCGTTTCTTTGGCAGTGGAACCCTTGTAGTTCATATTGTCATATGACTGCGCGCCTGGTCTGGATGTAGAACCTCTTGCTGGTTGCCCAAATCATCTTCTTCAATATCGGATGACAAGATGGACTCTCCACAGTCTTCACTTTCCTTCTTGCTGATCTCCCAATCAGTATCGTCATCATCCTCCTTCATTAGAATTATAGCACACACATTACCAATCTCCAACACTATACTCAAAGGCTGTGTTGAAAGTTCAAACATTTGATCAGCAATGAAGATTGACTGTCTTCTCCAATGTGCATGCAAGTGCTCTCTCAAGGTGTGCTTCTTGATTCTTTTATGAATAGTGATTCCTTACGTGGCTGGCCATAGGTTCCATGTTGGATAAAGTGATGTTGAGGAATGTAGACAGAAGTATATAAGGGTAAATATAGTAAAACGTTTAATAGAATAACGGGCGAATAGGGCAACAAAGTAACACGCGGTTGAGGAGGATGCAATTCGAGGCGTGTTTGGAAAAAGTATTGCTCGGCCAAGGAAGATGCAATGTGAGCAGTGCCTGGAAACAGTCCGAAAGACATGTCGGCGGTTCATCTTTATATTCTTGATGCTTCTTCTTTGTTGTGATTTAGGAAGCAGCAGGTGCACCATATTAGATGAATTCTTCATGCCCCCAATTCCCAAATGTTAGCACTCGTATCCAAGTCCGCTATTGATCCAAGAATTGCAGATTGGCTTAAGCCAACATACCTAGAATTGAATGAGACGTATATAAAGAACTCTAGACATTGATATGGTTCTATCACTAACTAACTCTCATGCTGGGCATTTGGAATACTGAGAAATGGGTTGATCATGATTGTTGCTGCATATGACTCCACCAAAGGTAGTTCATTATGCCTCTACTTCGAGCACCTGAGTGGTGACTGTGTGGCACAGCATTGTAGGTGTGTTGAATGATCTTGCAGAACTTGGACGGAGGATAGAGTCGAGACCTTGGTGAGTGGCAACAGTTGAAGTTACATGGGTTCAAACTGAGTTTGTTGCTGATAGTAGATAAATATGAATCTCTGAATGCGGTATACCAGGCGGAAGGACACCGTATTTTCACTATATTGCTGTTGTTTTAGTATTTTGCAGCAAAGTTAGCAGTCGACTAGGCAATGTCGTGTGCAGACCATCACTTTCAGCTGTCCGAGTCTGCTGAATAACATTCTGTATGCAGTCAGTGTAAGGGAACAGGGAGAATTTTGGGTTCAAAAGGAGAGATTCAGCATAAGGAAAGAAAGGTAAAGGTACGATGAAGATTGTGTGGTAATCTAATTAATTCCAGTTGTCGTCAATGCCAAGATTGCTATGGAATGGGTCATAAATAGTCACTCACATTAAGATGTTGTGCATACTATGTTGTCTACACCACATCATTTAATCATAAACTCATTATGAGTCTCAATGCTACAATGTTGACTTAACATAAATATTGGAGTTCAGAGCAGTGCATAAGAACAATATGAATGTGTCATGACGCTTCATCTGACAGCGGAAAGACGAATAACACCATGCAGTTCAGGCCAATTGAGGTTCAGCGAGCATTGAGTCAGCATGCAGAATGCAATCTAATGTAATGGCTGGGATTGCAGGCTCGCCTTACTTTGATAATTACTTGTACTCTCAGAAACTGCCTTTTCTTAACTCGAGCTTTCGTCATGATTTGTTCTTCATGCAGTGTTGGGATTGGATGCTGGCAGAAATCAGATATCGTCTGTTCATGATTTGTCAACAACTTCAGCCATTCACAATATGTGGTGGCCGGGAGCTTGGTGGCCACTTATTGAGCCGCTGTGCTGAGACTGCCATTCAGATTCTATCACTTCGAGCTTTCTTAATCGAAACCGGTTCACACAATCCATTTTAAGATCCGGGTTTTTGGAAGCCCAAACATACAAGTTAGTCAAAATGTAGTTCAGTCTCCATTAGAAGCATTGTGAATTTAAGCCTATTCGAGAAAGTGTGGTATACAAGGGAGCTGGAGTTGCTGATCATCTGGGGAATTGCTGAGCAGAAACTGACTTTTGAGGTTCACTCTCTCAAGCTGCAGCTCAATTATGGAGCGAGAACGACAGAAGCAAATTTCAGGATCTTGGAAATATATAGGTCCAAACATACTTCTTAGTCAAAATCCAGTTTAGTGTGGTCATGGATCACCCAGGGCAGGGCATCTATGGTATAGCATGTGGTGCACACCATTCTCCAAAGGATAGGTTGACACAGAGGATGACAGTTATGGCATTTAAGCTGTGGCCTTCACATACTGATCAAGCATACATTCAGATATCAGCTTAGGCCGAGTAGGATGAACAGCGCCTGCACCTAAAAGTTCCATGTCTGAAAGCTGACACTCTGAGTGTGCTGCCAGGCACAGGTTGAAAGCATTCAGGAAGGAAGAAAATATGCTTCGAATGGAGCCAAATTAATCCTTCAGAGATGTGCCTTGGAGTGGGAGCATATGTTAATAATGAGTGGCGGCTGGTAAAAATTGGCCGTTGAATGTAATATGCGTGCACTGTCAAAGATGAGACCTTCGAACCCGATAGCACAGTGCCTTTGAGGTGTACTTCAACTGTATTCCTGAGCGAGGAAATGCTCGGCTGTATTCTTTGGGAAATCCTGGAATACCCAAGCAATGTCTCAAGATACAATACATCAACTCGATATTGCTTAGACTGTCTTTCTATCACCGGAAGATTGGAGATATTCTGTGCTGGACCTGTCTCTGGAGAGTCGAAAAGTTGACTGCAATTCTCTTGTGCAATTGAATGAAAATCATTCAACATTGTTGATTCAGTGGATATCCTGAATTCTTTTGTGACTGTTGTCTCCGGTGCGCCTGGAATAGACACGGAACGAATATTTTGCATCAATCTTGGAGATTCGGACGCACCAGAAAACTCAGATCTGGATTGCAGATATCGGTATCACAATTCCATATGGAAAATATAGGATGAAGATGTGCAGATTCGACAGATTCTCACAACAGAATATACAGCACCGGAGAATTTAACTTAGTCCACTATTAAATTGACTCACCTGCTTTTCATCACATATTGGTTCATCCAAATCAGGCTATGATTCTGTTTACCAGATATCTGTTTTCCATTGACTTTATCTCATACTCATTACAATAATCATCTAATACCAAATTGAATCAAACTCCAACCAATACTCGTCGACACATCAATTGCATCTTATTCTCCCAACCATTTGCCCATTTTGCATCAGTTGGTGAGATTGTGTTGGTTGAATGTTTTAAGAGGCATACCTTATTTTCACTACCCTGATAATTATTGTTCATCCTCACCATTTGACATCACAAAGTCTCCATGCTCCGGAAGCCACTTCATATTGTCCTAACAACACTCTGGAATCCGGTATATCATCGACGTCATGATGTTCGGTTGGCTCATCAGACCATGCAGAACTCGCATTTGGGCCACTGCAGAGAGCTTGTGGAGATCACTCACTCTGTTGTTGGAACCACTTGGTCCAGTGTTCAATAGCCATGTGTGTGGAACTTTGATTTGCCCCAGCCAGACAACCCGTGTAAATGCCTGGCGCTGCTCATTGAACACCCACAACATCTGAGTTATTACCACATGGTTTCCTGCTGTGAGATTGAGGCCTGTCCCACCAACTTTGGGTGTAGTTATGAACACAGAGGGATTTGGCAAATCTTGGAATTTGACCTGCATTTCTGTGCGCTCATCGTTGCCCATTTCTGCATACATGTAGAAAATATCCAAATCATCGGCAAAAAACTGTGTGAGCCACCACTTCAAATGAAAAAGTTGGCCTGGCAGAGGACAAAATAGGACCACCGTTTAAGGAGGAGGTGTACATGGCAAGGCTCGTTTATTACTTTCGAGTTCATGCAGGAGTGCCTCGTTTGATGCTTCGTCTTCGTCAGGTTCGGGATACTCCATGGGTTGCATGACAAGCATTGGCAGAAATGTCGCTGTCAGACATCGGAAAATCAGAAAATCCACCCAGGTATTGAGCGGCCATTCTTCATACCATTGTCCAGAATCATCATTCTGATCCTCGGTATCTCCCAATACCAATGAGAAACATGTCAGCCGCCATCTATGTACCCTCCATGCTCCTGATGCACCCTGTGAAGTATATTGCTCCACAAGGGTCTTTGGTTTAGCTTGCTCCTCCTCAGTCAATTTGAGATCAACAAGGTGTGCATTCTCTTTCGGTATCCGAACAGGGAGTTTCCCATTTGCTAGTTCCGATTCTGACCACCTCCTTATCGTCCAGGGCTTTCTTATTTGGGTGATCCAGTGTGCTGCATTCTTTTGAGCGTCGTTGTCTTCTGTTCAGATGGCATGCATCAATCTGTTCACAGCAGAATACAGTGCATTGGCACAATGCATTTCCATCACAGTATCATCCTCTGGATCTTCAGGTGCACCTGGACATGGCCACATTGCCTGATAACACCAGTCATGGAGTGAATGGAATCATGGTGTAGCAGTGACTTGAAGTTTGAAACCAATTCTCCCATTGGTCGCAATTCGCCAGCCCACAATATTTCTCTTCTTGTACCGATGAGACTTATCAAAAATCCCAAAACTCCATGTACAGTGTGAGAGTTGGCCATTGTTTGATGGTTTCGCTCTAGATGTTAATGTATCATACCATACAAGGTAGATATTCCATCGGTTTTCCGGCACCTCAATACTGGTTTTCAGATCCTCGTGAGTGAGATTCGCAATTTTGGCATGCGAGAAGTTGACGAGTTTGAAATCAGTTCCATGTGTCATCTCGTCCATGACAGTCTTGAAGGTCGCTGCCACTCCAGGCATCGTGAACACTGAGATTGGTTCGTGGGCCAATATAAGTGCAGGATGCTGCTGACGCAGTGTTGTTTGGATCACCAACAGGTAGCAGGGCACAGAATTCAATCTCTGGAGCGGATACCACTCCCGCTCTACACCAACAATGCCAGAAAAGTCGTTGTCCGCCAAAATGACCCACTCTTCAAGGGTATTCCCCTATAAAATGGACAGTGGCAACCCCATTACAACTTTCTCAGTCACCAATTTGCGAAGCTGTCAGGGGTTCTCTCCTATCAGTGTAATGGTACTTAGTTACCATGCGGTATGCTCTTTAGCGGGAGCATGCTAGTCACGTCTCGATTGGGCAAGCGCAGGCTTGGCGGATTCATTGAAAGCAAAGTGTTGCGACAGCTGATTTGATGATGCAACTACTAGCCAGATCGAAAGGGCTAGGTCCTGCCAAGCGGTAGTTCTCAATCGGATTCGTTCCCAGGTACTATGCGGTTGCACAGTACGTGCACGGCAGTCGTGCTAGTAAAGGGCTCTCTGGTATCGAAGCCTCTTGGATGCGGGGCACGTCTGGGTGTTGTTGAAACCGGTAATGCGGAGACCTGAGCACAATATGACTGAGGGAATTATGGCGTTGGCGATCTGCCAGAAGCAAGGGTCATTCTTTGATTAGTTTGATTAGACTTGCAAGGTTTAATCAGCGGCTCTCGGCCCTTTGATTAACGCGCCCTCTGTTCTATGTTGGCATAGCAGTGGATATTAACCACATAAGACTATGAGTTATTAATCTCATTGAAGATTAATTAACGCAGATGTGTCTCGGAAGAGCAGGCGTTCCAACTACTGATCGTCGACGTTTGCAAGATGTCAAAGTTGAAGTTATGATCTGATTTATGAGCCGATATGATATCATGCATGAACATGATAACCAAAGAGACGTGTGGCCATCGCTTGTCAAGGCGCGGGCATCGGGCCGTAAGACGCTTGGATACGTGGATATCATTTGAGGGACTAAATCCTAGTCCCAGTTGGAGCAAGCCAAGGGGCTATAAAGAGATCACATTGTTCCGGCAATGAAGAAGACAAGCTCGAATAGCTAGAGACGAAAACGATACCTACCAGCGGAGAAATATCCTTATTTATTATTGCGTTTTTATAATACCTATTCCCATTATATCTATACCTAGAATCTACTAGCTTTCTGTAGCGGCAGCCCCGCACCTTGAAGCAACGTACGGTACGACATCAGATAACGGGTGAATGATGATTACCTTCCAGAACGACAACGACGATATTGTCTACGCACTCGAAAAGATCATCTCTTACGCCAGAGAGAATCAGTACATTTTCCTGTCGCAAAGTATCTGGTGGATAGCTTCGATTATAGGTCTACAACAGGGATTAGTAATCCACATCGATGATCTGGAAAGTCGGGAGAATGTCACATCGGACGCAGTATCAAAAGCTACATTAATTGCTCGTACAAATCACGATCAGAAGGACGAGGAAAATGTACATCCCGATAGGACCGGCCAGATTGATAATGAGCGAGAAATATCAATTACGCCTAGAGACCTTGCGGAAGATCAACGTCTCGATAACATACTGGATAACGCAGAACTGTTTCTGGCTAGTTCGGGTAGAACTTGAAATCAGTGGCAGCTAAATCGGGTAAATCCCTTGCCACAAACTAAGAAGCAGTTGCGAAAGAATCGAAAGACCAAGCGTCTTCACGAAGCCAGAAAAAAAGCCGAGGGCGATCGACAGCAAAGGTTACAGGAAATACGTGCTCAGGTTATACGGACCCTTAGCGCGGAATAGGATCTACAGCCGTGAACCTGAGTACTTGGTATCAGCGGATACTAGGATAAGTTACTTAGGGTATACACCCCCGTAACAGAAGCATTGCTGCTGCAACCGAGGTGAAAGTCTTTCCAAGACCCAGTCCATTCGCCACCAGTACTCCAGTCATATCACCATCCTAAACCCATCTCCTCACAATGAGCCAGACGACCCAAACCTGGTCCGCCAGAAACTTAGTTCCAGGTAGGCTTGCAATTGAATATTTGTCCTGTGGAACACAGTCATCTATTGATTGGCGAATAGGATGGGCATTCAGCAGCCTGACTGCCTCATCAAGACACTCATGTTCAAATTTGATGTTGATTGTATTGAGAACAGTACTCAAGACTGAACTGGTATCATCTGGATTGAGGGCCTCCTGGCCATCCACTTGCTCCTGAACCTCTCTTGAATCTTGGTCAGTCTTCATTTCGTCCTCAATAATCTCTTTCAGTTGCTCCAAGGCCAGTTGGACAGATGGGCTCATACTCCGGCGCTGCTGAAATTCATCACAATGTTAGGTATTTCACAGACAGGCATTTGGACCCAATAATATGTGGAATATAATCAATTCTATTCACTCAATCAGAACTTACATTAATACTAATAATCCCTTTCCCACCTGTCTCCTCATCCACTACAGATTCATTTTCATCAGATACGTCCGAAGTCTAATTATACTGATTAGCTGTGAGCATTACTTACCGTAATAAGGTCAGTGGGGATTACCTTGGCTGGTCTAATTACATCCTTGGCAATATCCTTCCCTGTAGCTGACTTCATTTCTACCCACAATAGTTTCACATCTTGTCCCAGTTTCAACTTGAAGGCATTAGAAAGGGAACTGTTGTATGAAATCTGCCCATAGAGAGGGTCATTCATCATTTGCCATGGTGGGTATAATCCCATATACTCTTCATCCAATTCTTCCTGCGTCAAGTTGCATTTGTATAATGCAGTCAGAGAGTATGGTTCTTTCGGGCCACAATTTTTTTCAATAAAATTAGTCAGCTCCTCCCAGTGCCTCAGATCTGTGTACAAAGGTTGGAGTTGCATGCTGGATGTCTGCTCATTGTTGCTGTTCAGTTCTCGACGAATCACAATCATGAATGTTGTATTTGGCAACTCAGTGATGTTACCTGTGGCAGTGTTGCCCCCGGGCTCACTCAAATCCGTCGCAGGTCGCTTGTTGCGTCGACTTCCCTTCTTCCTCGCCTCCTGAACCTCGCTTGCAAATTTCTTCAAAAAACATCTCAACCCATTGTCACCAAATCCATTTGGCATTATCGTCATTTTCCAAGGGCAGCCAGGTCTCCAACGTCTCCAAAAAATTTGCAACCACCGTCTCACAGTGCAGGGGTCCATCTCACTGCTGTTTCAAATGGATCTGTCTCAGCATAATGGACCAATGCTTCTTCTCGAGAAACCCAGCCACCTAGACTTTGTTCCACTTGTTGAATGCACTGAAGTTGGGCTGCCCCATCCTTTTGACAAATTGCTTCACAGAGAATTCTGTTTGCTTCAAGCTGATTGGGGCTTTGCCTTTGGCCCTGTCTAGTGTTAGCAACGGGTACAGGTAACCCGCCAGCGGTCCGCATTTTGGCCGGCAGTTTTGTTCGGTCCAGTTCGTTACCCGGCCAAAAACCCAACCCGCAATGTCTTGGCAGGTTTGTTACCCAGACCGGACATAAACCTGTGGGTTTTTGGCCCGGTTGGAACTGGATTGCGTTTCCAAATTTTCAGTTCCGACACCTTTGTCTCCAATTAAGTATTTCAGCTCTCATCGTATCGTGACATGATCAGTATGTAGATTGTGCAGTTCTGGCCGCTCTTTCACCTCCCGCTCTCCGATTTGCCATCCGACTGATATTCGTTGAGTGGCTGTGAAAAAAGTGCCCATTTTAAGCGAAATTGGCGGGTATTCGATAGCGACTCAACAAATATTGGTCATATCACATATCTGAGATCGGGAGGTGAATGAGCGGGTAGAACTGCACAATCTACGTACTGATCACGTCATGATAAGATCAGAACTCAAATACTTAATTGGAGGCAAAGTTGTGATGTTGAAATGCTGAGTTTTTGGTGGTAAAACGGACCTATTTCCAGTGGGCCGGGTTTTTCGTGGGGTAAGACCCGTTGCCACGGTCCGGTTTCGGGCCGAACCGGCAAAAGAACCGATCCGGGAATTTGGACCCGTTGCTAACTCCAGCCCCATCCAAGTCGGGGAAATAGTCACATTCATCATCCTCATCGAATTCGTCATAAGAAATCTCTTGTAATGGGCAGTCTCCCAGGTGTGCCGGGAAGTTGTCCTTATGGAGTAGAGGCGGAAGAGGACGGCAGAATGACTGGTAAGTTTCGAGGTGGTGCTGGAGGCACTTGAGGTGCTCCTGGGGATGATGGCACCTGTCTGATGAATTGCTGAGGGAGGAACATTTGAGGTCCACCATGACCATCTTCGGGGAAATTGTATCCTTGCCATGGTGGCCGATAACTCGGATATCCTTGGGTTGCACCAGAGCTTGGTTTTGAGCTTGGTGTCCTGTTGAATAGGGCTGGATGGTAGACCTGGGGAGCACAGGGAAATGGAGGTTGCGAAGGCGGGTGACTATACCCTGGTGATGTAGGAAATTGATTTGTGGGTTGTCTGAATTGAGTGTCTTTGTGTGGCTTATTTCCAGCATTATTATATGATGCTCCCACATTATTGTCTGGGCATTGTTGTGAGCCAAAGAGCCTAACTGGTGGACCCATATTGGTTGTCTTCAGTGGAGATCCATTTGTCAACATCATATGTAAATAAAAGATTGTCGTAATCAAATCATCAATTGAATTGGTGATTTCGAATGCTGCGGAGTATAGTTGAGAATATTGAAGGTCGCAGTTACCTTTGATGGAATGAAGGCCGCTTATATCCCACTTATTTGTCACGAACTGTGGTGTTTCACTCCACCTTTGATCCCATGAAACCCAGCTGTGAAAAAGAAATCATAATATACACATCCTGTCTTTCTTTGTTATATGCTCGAATTTCTATACTAGGATCTTGGATAGAAGCTCACCTTTGTTCGGTTCATGACTGTAAAGGTCATAGAAGGGATACAACATCATATCTCCAGGAAACCAACAAGAACTATATCGGGTTGGAAGGTTACTATGACTAGGCATTTTACACTGCTAATGTGTATGTACGGCCTACTAGTACTTCATTCAATATGAGGCCTGATTGTCGAGCAGCGACAGTGATTGCTTCCATTTGAGCTCCTTGTGTAAACTTCATTGTCTTCTTAGGATCCACCTACCGGTCAAGGATCGTTACTGAAGAAAACATCTTACCAGCCTATCAGTTCTCAATGATCATTGAGTGGGTATACAGCCAGCTAGGAAACTTACCTGTCAATTGTATTAAGCCGATGATATGTGCTGCTTCAGACTCAAGTGTAGACATAATCTACACAATGCCGTGATGCCGTACTATACGATAAGGCCAATCAGAGTAGGACCTGGTGATCAGTATTAAAAGTTAATCGCAGTGATGACAAAAGAAACTATATCTGCTAACGATTTTCAGTAGATAATGTGCAACATCGTTGTGCGGGATTTGATAGATATTATGCAAGTTTGTGAAGAAAACTAATCATGAGGTGACTTTGTTTTACCCCTTCTCTAAATTTGGTGGGGTGTTATGTGACTTTGAAAGTGATATGCTAACCTCAGTTAGCTCGCTTTCAAATATTATCCCTGAGGCTCAAATCCAGCAACAAACCATACCCCGTAAAGCATCATTGATATTCGTTAGAACACAGAGCGTTTCTCCAATATGGTCAACACTCGCCAGAAACATGTTAAATGCTTTATCTGGAAAACGATATTATGCAACAAAAACCGACTGGAAGGTCACAATCAACAATATCATCCAATATCGATGAATGAAGGGCTATTACCCAACAGGATTTCACCACCTGCCGGCTGGGATCACCCTGACCCATCATGGTTTGACTACAGTAGGTGCACCTGAATGCCTATCGAGAAACTGCCAATTAACGATCGACTCCTAGACAACGTACTGGGTGCACCACTACCTGAAGATATTCCCAGCAAAGAACCTATAGACCCTCAGCAGCCTAATCTCACCTGTACCCCTGATTCAACAAAGACAAAGACTCATAGGCAGGTAGTTGGAGTGCAAAATGCGGGGGGGAAAGCATATGGCAAAGCAACTGGATTGAACAACAAGCATTGCAAGTACACAGAACAATGGAATCCATCGCATCTATTTTGATCTGCACACTACTTTCACCAGGCTCAGTCAATTGGCCAGCAAACAAAAACCTGGATAGATCAACATCCCAGATGTGGACTGGACAACTACACAATTGAATCATTCCAATCAGCAGATGCCCTACCAAAGCTGCTCTCTGAACTCGATTTCGGGCTCTGCGATGATAGTTGGATTCAAGATGACTCACCTATCTTCGGAACATCATACTACAGGGATATTTTCAAATTTATCCAGTTCCTGCAGTACATCTCCGATTTCAGACTCAACTCGAGTTTGAACCGGTGCTCTTTGCTGACTGTGAGGGTCGTCAAATTTGCAGCGAGATGAACCCGGGTAAATAGTGGTGGGATACACAAGGTCAACTTGCTGCCAGAGCGACGATTGTGCCAGTCATTTGTGCATCCAACAAGACTCACTTGATCAATGTTTCAGGCGATCAGCATGCCTGGCCGCTGTATCTCACAATTGGTAATATTGGAAAAGTTATCTGCTGTACGACAAAAAAGCGCGCCTGGATTCTTGTTGGGCTCATTCCATGTCCCCCGAAAGGTGCCAAAACATTGATGAGGCATGGCATTCCGCAGTTCGAACTGTGCTGTCTCAACTGAGGCATCCTGACATCACTGGCCTTGGCTGGAAATGGGATTGTGCAGATGAATTCCAGCAACAATATTATCCTCTTTTCGCTGCCTGGGTCGGGGATTATCTGGAACAAGTCATGATTGCTCAAGTCTCATATGGGCCACGCCTGAGGTGTCAAATTCCTAAATGTGCGCCGATGTGGCATTCCACTGTTCGACCACTCAATAACTCAAGAGACCAGCATATTTACTCAGAGCTGCTGGGGTACAATCATATTGATGCTCTGCACACTCTGTGTGTCCACCCAATCGACAACCAGTTCTGGCAATACCCTCTCTGTAATGTCTATTGGCTTTGGCAGCCGATGAATTGCATCAGTTGCTCATGGGTTTAGTTAAAGACATATTGCACTGGCTGCTCAAATACCTGAAAGCTAGAAATGTCAAGGATCAATTTGACAATCGATTCACATTGGTGCCACGACATCCCAGTCACCAGCACTTCTCTAAACCATTCGATTCATTTAAAAGCGGCACCTGGCAAGGTACAGAGTTCTGTGGAATAATCAGAACACTGGCAATGAATTGCACTCCAATCCTTGTCTGCTGCACAGATGACGGGAAAACTGCGGCGGAAACAGCCTCTGAAGAAATGGTAATGGGAGCAGTGCGGGCGTTATCTGAATTCTCTCTACTTGTTAGCCAACAAAATCACTCGGATCTATCCCTCAAAGCACTGGACGATGCATTCAAGGGATTTTACCAGACGAAGGGTAATTTTTGAGAACAGACAATGTCGAAGTCTGCGAAGGCCAATGTGGATAACCTGTTGGCAAAGGAATCCCATCAGTTATGCAAACAAAGGATTCATAAGATTCGTGCGGCAATGGAGGCCCTTGTGTATGGGGCTGAAATAGTTTCCATAACAAGACGTAGGCAATTTCAGGTGTGCCTGAACAGAACACGACAAGTGACCATGACTTGATCAGATGTTGATCGTCAGAAGGCACAAGAGCTATTGGAGAGCGAATCCATCAGGTGACACCAGCTAAACGCAAGCTTTTTGATAAATGATTCGAACATCATGGGCGACAACTACTGCAGCAAGTCGGGAACAAGGCAACCTGTCCCAGAAGCAAATTTGCCAAAGACCTTGCCCTAATGGAAACTGCCACCGAAGACGAGGTTTACAGAGCAGCAAACATGACCGCCGACAAGCAACTGCAATTTCAGATCCACCTATCCAATGTTGAGACAGAAGCCACCACATGGAGTTTGGCTGATTCGAAGCGGGTCACTGACCCGCTGTAGAGGGAGATTTATGGCATCACCTCGAATGAACAGAAGCGGTTCAAGAAGCAAGTCTCACTCAGTCGGATCTAGTTTGAAGCTTGATGGGAAATAATCGGCATTCAGGCGCTCCAGACAACCAATGAACAACGCATAATACATTTCGGATATCCAAAGACGCATCTTGTATGCCATACACCAGAGTCAATTCGGTGAATATGTTCTGGCGACAATTTCACCACCCATATTTCTGGACGGCTACATATCGCCAATGTGAAAGAGGCATATCGATCCAACAACAAAGTCAATTACATTCGACAGATTCTTAAGCACAATGACCGGTATACCGGTCTTGACTATCTGAAGGAGACACTATCATATCTTGCACTCCAAGGCTAGTACGATATTGACTATGAAAAAGTTTTCAACCTACTGTCTGCTACTGATACACTGTGAAGTACAAGCAGAGCCCATATTTCCGTCTCCAAACAGCTGAGGATGTGCCCTTTATCTGCCCTGTATCACAGCGGTAATATCATTCGAGTGATACTCATGTCCGCAGACTGTGCCGAATTATCAAAATAACCTCACTCAGAGATGCATCACAAGACTTTCGAGTTTCCAACTTTGAACAGCTATTCCATGTGCAAATTGAAGAGAAGTGGGGACAGGAAGTTAGTGCACTCATACTCTGATACGATCAGAATGCACACCTTGACAGTATATTTCCTAAACTCCATAATGGGCTGTTGTATTACCATCAACCATTTCACAACCCTACTTCTGTTGAGCATGTGGGACTTGATTGTAAGGTAGAATATACCAATGCCAACCAAGGGATCATGCCTGAATGTCATAACATCTGGGTCCAGTATACACAAAGTCAAGAGAATAACCTCGGTAACACCTTCCAAGGACAAGTTCCTTCTTTTCCTGAGTTATATTTCCCCTGGACTTCACCAAGTCAAATCCTCCATTTTCAGGAGCGCCTGCCAGCTGGGAAAGCATTATCGACCTTTTCTAAGAGGTGCCAGATGACTCAACATTGGGTATTACGTCATCCAGCTCAAGAATACGTGGTGGTGATTCCATCAAAGTAAGAAGATTATCAGGGTTGGGCTGATTGTGTTGACGGATTCATCCGGGTTGTCAAACCAACGAATAAGATACATGTTGTATCCATTCTAGCAATAGTTGGACAGGCATATTTGGTGCAGGAGAATGCTGCATTGCATGGCATCGATAGCGTATGGCTTGTAAATAATCATGTTGATTCAGATACCTACTGGACTGTATATTAATTAGATTAGAATACCTGATTCAGGTGTGTCGCTGTGAGATAGTTTATCAAATTGTACTATTCGATGTAGATATTATATATTATCACTCCCGGAGAGCTTGGCTCCAGGTGCACCTGAATCTTCTTGGAGACGAGTGTTGTAGTCCCAGCAGCTTCGAAATTTTACCAACTCAAAGGCAAGATTTCATAGCATCCTGAAGACAACTTCATACTCTTTAGAATATTCTTATATTCCATTCTGCTACTTCAGAAGCGTTGAGGAGCACCTGAAAGTACTCTCAGAGCACCTGAGGGGCACATTGTTTTGCATTCAACCTGTTCGGTTGGTTCTGGAAGCTTCTGAAAGGATCGGTGAGGCTGTTCAGAACAGCTGAGTTATTGAGTTATGACTTCCGAACCATTTTACATTTTGCTGATGCAGGGCTTCTTTAAAGGGAATCCTTTCGCTTGCAGAACAGTTTGAAAGAGTCACCATACAAACTGAAACAATCACATGCCCTAGTGTGTTCCTCTCCTTACCACTCCATTGTATTACCTCGCTATATGGCTTGTTGAATCAAGCAAAGCCAGAGTATGGAACCATTATTGCCCAGAGCTGGTTGAATCTGTTCATCCTGGAACTTTGTTTGAGAAAGGACAATAGCCAATCCTTCAAATGCTTAAGCAGACCAACATAGATGGTATACAGAATATCACATACGATAATTGTTGTCGGAGAGATGCACTTAATATTCCAGAAGTCCCATTCTGACATTCCAACTACTCAATCATTCAGATATTGTCTTGCATCCCATCTCTCTATCTCATCACCCTGAGTTGGTGGTAATATCTTTTGGAAGTATAGCCAATAGTCTTTTGATTGCCACAACGATGGATTCACTGTTCCAAATGACAATTTTGTTGTTTTGCACACAGGGCAATGGAGCTACTTGATCGGGTACGAGGGAATATCAGCAAAATGTATTTTGGTGACTGGAAGACTCCTGGAGTGTCTGAGAGGATGTGGAGTGTAAACTTAGAGGCGTCAATTTCAGGAGAGTATCAAACCCTACGAGTGCATTCCTGCCGGCCTTCAAAGTAACTGGGATTCCTGATAACTGCTACAGGAGTACCATGGGAGTGATTGTGATAGGTTTGTGAACACTTCAGAGCAATGGAGAGAACTTAGAATGCACCTGGGAGCGCCTGGGCGCACCGGTGATAAATCTGGGAGTGCCAGCAACCAGTCTGGGAGCACCAGCGACAAGTCTGGGAGTGTATAGAATCACAGTTCAGCAGTCTACGAAAAACAACATCTTCCTTGGGAAAACTGCATGTGTGCCTAGAAATCATAGCTACTACAGATCGTTCAATGATTTCAAAACTCATGTATTTAGTTTGTATTCCCATCTATGTATCTAGTATGTATCTATATAGCTGCCCATCTGCACAGGGTATATCTGGACTGGCTGCAGGTGGTGATTGACAGGTATTCGAGGTGCACCAGAAAATGATGATCGAGCGAACTCGGGGATACACTCCGAGGCCGTGATTGAGAAGCTTTGGAGATACTGTTGGAGGCCGTGATGGAGTGAACTAAGAGATCCACTTGGAGATCATGGGGAAGCGAGGTTGTGGATACACTTGGTGAGGATGATCTTGCAAACTTGGAGGACATAATCGAGTGAGTGTGGAGATGCACTTGGAAGCCGTGAACGAGAGAGTTGGGAGGTATGCAGTTGGAGACCGTGATTGAGCGAGTTTGGAGGCTAAAATGGTCCCAGTTTGCAGATGCACTTGGAGGCCATGATTTTGCAATCTTGGAGGCCAAAATGGTGCAGGTTGGATGAGTACTTTGAGGAGGTCAATGAATGGCGTGCCGGGTGCTTAGACTCTTTTCTTTAGTTAGTTATCTCATAAGCGTCAGAATGTGACAGAGTGACTTTACCTTGGAACTAACATGGAGAGCTGGCTGTTGGTGGTTGATCATGTAGGGAGGCATGCCGGACACTGAAGCTATATTCAGGGGTCATCTCGTAATCATGACAATGATGGGAAGACAAACAATCTTGGGTGAATATGGTACACAGTGTATGCTGTACACGGTGTATGCTTGAGCTCGGTGTATGCTGTACTCAGTGTCAACTCATGATCATGACATGGAGAGATAGAGAGGGATGTCTAAATTTTGCATTCTGCGATGATGGTAGAGTTGTACACGAGAAAGAGAGAGATGGGGAATGAAGATGAAGAACAATGTGGAGGAGGATACGAGCGGACTTGAGAAATCATGTGCACGACTTGCCTGATTGGGTTAGGCAAACTCCGTAGCGGTGTAATTACACGCAGGATAGGGACTCATACCTGCTGTGTCAGGGATGGTGAATTGACTCACACACGAAATTCTCTCAAGTTCCAGGTTCTGCTCATGATATCCCCCACACCATCTCATCTCTCTCTTTCTCGTCCTCAACTCTACTATAACCTAAGAATACGAAGTTAATTCATCACTCTTTGTCTCTACATGCCATGATCAAGAGTTAACAACGAGTACAGCATACACTGACGACTGCGTACACCATGTACTGCGTTATCCCACGATCGACTGTCTCCCGCTCCCAGCCAGTCTCTCATCCCTTGGCAGACCATGTTGTACTCAATTCTCTACATTTCCACACTGACAAGTTAACAAATAAATAGAGTCTCAGCTCCTGTCGGGCCTCCCTCATGAACTACCGCCTCCAAACTGACTGCCTCCAAGTACTCCTCCAATCCATCAGCAATATGTAATTTGGTCCGGAAGCCATACCCAACCTGCCCAGACACTCCAGTAGCTCTCACCAGTGCTTCTAAGTACGTCCAGATGCTCCCAGCCCCCCCTGGAGGATTCCAAAGTGCTCTCAGACTCTGCAACAGCATTCTCACATGCTCCTGAAAGCACCTGAAGTGAAGGAGGTGCATTCAGCATGCTACGAGATTGACTATTAGAATAGTCAAATTTTGGAGCTGCTGAGACCTCTGCGCCGGTCTGTGGGAGACTTCGAGAGCAGCTAAGACCTCTGCCCAAGCTCTGCCGGAGACTTGGTGCCATATTCTCACACTGGTGGTTCTTAGAGCTTCATAACCACAAGGCATTTCATCGATCATATTGGTCTTTGTTACAGTTACATGATTCGCTACATCATATGGTATGTATTATCTAAGTCTCTCTATATATATACATACAGGGATGCAGGGATAATGGAGATGGACTCAGTGACAGGCAGTATATATTTGGGAAACCCCGGGGTAGATAGACATCAGCTCATTATACAAAGTGCACACTCTCTCTTTCCCACATCTTGGTCTCACACACTCTTGCCGAGCTTTCAAAGATCGATGCAATTTGTGTGGTTCATCATAGCCGGGTATCCTTTCATATCATCTCACCCCTTCCTACGCTCCTCGAGCAAGGACCACCTTGTCTCGCGAATTCCCTTAGAATAGGATGGGAGGTGTTGCGGAGTGTTCATGACAGGCTGTCTACATTCTAGCACCACCGTTTCACCACACCATGATCGAGTGAACTTAAATATGCACTCCAAGGTCGTGATCCAGTGAGTTTGGAGGCCGTAAACGAGCGAATCTGGAGATCCACTTTAAGACTGTGCTCGAGCCAGTTTGGAGATGCACTTGGAGGCCGTGATTGACTGAGCTTAGAGATGCAGATGGAGGCCATGATCGAGTGACTTTAGAGATGCACTTCGAGGCCGTGATGGAGCGAGTTTGGAGATGAACTTGCAGACCATAATCGTGCGAACTTGCAGGCAGTAATCATGCGACTTCAGAGATACACTTGGAAGCTGTGATCGAGTGAGGTTGGAGATGCACTTGGAGGCAAGGATCGAGCGAGATTGGAGGAGAACTTGGAGCCGGTCAATCTGGAGGTGGTAGTTCCGGAGGGAGGCGCGACAGGAGCTGAGACTCTATTCATTGGTCAACTCGTAATTGTGGGAATCTAGAGAGTTGAGTACAACATGGTCAGGCACGAGGTGAAAGCCTGGCTGAGAGCGGGAGACAGTCAATCTTACAATGATGCAGTACGCGGTTTGGCGGGAATTCCAGATCAGGAGATCCCACATGGTAGATTCCATAGAAAGCCATGAAAATGGAGGTTTCGTTTCGAGGAGCTTAGGGAGGGAGAAGCCGCAGCGAGAGAGTTGATTAGCCAGAACTAAGAAACGAAACCGAGAAGAAGGAAAGAGATGAGATGATGATTGGTATGTGATTGGTCTCTGGATCGTGGTGTCGGATGCCGTGCAGCAAAGGTTGATCAACCTTGTCAATGCCATGATGCAGAGCCACGATAGCCCTAACCCAGTCACGTACCCACTCAAATGCGTGGCTTTGTAGCGGTGGGCGCCGTTTGCCCACCACAACTCCTCCCCAGCCACCTGGTGCGAAGCACGCAGTTCTCCACTTCCGCCATCCTGCTCCTTGTCCTATCTGTCGTCTCCGCATCCCCAAAATCCCACATCCGTAACATGACAATCTAGCTCCGAAAGCAAACCCCTCGTGCCAAAGGAAACACACAACAAGAAAGGAACGAGAAATGACAAAGAAACAAGAAAACAAATGAAAACCCGGGCCAAAAACCCACTCTATCCAATCTTCCACCGAAGGCTCCTCCACTCATATTCCGTCCTGTATACAGTCGGTGCTGATCGTCCCATTTCCAGTCGGTGCTGATTGTCCCATTTCCAGTCAGTGCTAATTGTCATTCATCCTGGTTTAACGGGACGGTGCTCAAGATCCTGTGTCCTCAGAGTCCAAATCGTCGTGCCGGTGTAACGACATGGTGCTCACAATCCTACACTGCGGCATCCACCCTGTATGCTCCGCTCCAGCCATCTTATCCTGGTTCAATGAGATGGTGCTCACTATCCCGTATCCTCCATGCCCATACCTTCGTCCCCGTTTGGGGACACCATGCTCACAATCCTACAGCGGTTTCGTCCCGGATTTACGAGATGGTGCTCACAATTCTCCTCCTCCGCCACTATATCTTCCTGGTTTCACGAGACGGTGCTCACTGTTCCAGCCTTATTCCCCGTACCTGTCAAGTCCGCTTGACGTCCATATCCTCCGGGTGCGCTTTTCGCAGTGTAACCTCCAAATCCACCCTTGTCAAGTGGGCATCGCTCCCCCGTCCTCCAAGTGTGCTTCTCACTCCGGAGTCCAGGTCTCCTCCAAGTCCACTTCGCTCCTCCAAGTGCATCCCCCGCCTCCAAGATCACCTCCGTGTCCTGAGTGCTGCCTCTCTCCTCCAAGTGCACTTCTTGCCAGTGGTGGTGACCAAAAAATGAAATTTCCCCTCCCTGGCCCTTTGTGCAAAGCGCACTCTGCGTTCCCGTCTCTGCTCGCTGCCACCAAGCCTATGCTTTACTGACTAGATAGCATTCAGAACGTGACTGCTCCCGCATTCGTTCCAGTTGTATGGCGAGCGGTGGGCGGGCAGTGTGTCTTGGACGGGGTTGCATGTCGACTTTGATATCAGCAAAATGTTAATCAGTCCGGAAGCAACACGCAAACCTCCTAGACACTCCGGTAGACCTCACCGGTGCTCCTAAGTAATTCCAGATGCTCCCAGACCCCCCTGGAGCTAAGCAAAGTGCCCTCAGACTCTGCCAGACCATTGTCAGTTGCTCCTGAAAGCACCTGCAGTTATGGAGGTTCATTCAGGATGCTATGAGATTTGACTTATATAACAGTCAAATTTTGGAGCAGCTGAGACCTCGGCGCAGGTCTGCGGGAGACTTATTGCCGTATTCTGACTGCAGTGGTTCTTAGGGTTCCAGAACCCCAAGGCATTTCGTGTGTCAGATTCATCTTTGTTACAGTCACAAGATTCGCTACATCATAATATGGCATGTATTATCTATCTAAGTCTCTCTATATATATACATATGGCCAATATGGCGGCATAAGGTACTGGAGCATAATCGCAGGAGCACCTGGAGACGCTGATTTAGAGAACTTAGAGATGCACTTGGAGGCTGTGATCATGTGAACTGGGAGATGTACTTGAAGGACGCGATCGAGTTGAACTCAGATATGCACTTGGAGACCATGATCGAGCGAGTTTGGAGCTGCATTTGTAGGCTGAGATCGAGTAACTCAGAGATGCCCTTGGAGGCCAATGTCAAGTTGAACTTACAGATGCACTTCAAGGCCGTGATGGAGTGAGTTTGGAGATACACTTGGAGGCCAAGATTGAGTTGAACTCAGAGATGCACTTGGAGGCCGTGATCGAGCGAGTTTGGAAATGCATTTGGAGACCGAGATCGAGTAACTCAGAGATGCACTTGGAGGCCGTGATTGAGCGGGTTTGCAGATGCATTTGGAGGCCGAGATTGAGTAACTCAGAGATGCACTTGGAGGCCGAGATCACATTGAACTCAGAGATGCACTTGGAGGCCGTGATCGAGCGGGTTTGGAAATGCATTTGGAGGCCGAGTTTGAGCAACTCAAGAGATGCACTTGGAGGCCGTGATCGAGGGGGTTGCGAGATGCATTTCGAGGCCGAGATCGAGTAACTCAGAGATGCACTTGGAGGCTGTGATCGAGCGGATTTGAAGATGAATTTGGAAGCCCAGATCAAGTAACTCAGAAATCAACTTGGAGGCCGAGATCAAGTTTAACTCAGAGATACACTTGGAGATCGTGATCGAGTGAGTTTGGAGATGCACTTGGACCCATGATTGAGTGAGGTTAGAGATGCACTTGGAGGCCATGATCAATCGAGATTGGAGAAATACTTGCAGGTGGTCGATCTGGAGGTGGTAGATCAGGAGGGAGGTGCAACGGCAGCTGAGACTCTATTCATTGGTTAACTCGTAATGGTGGAAATGTAGAGAGTTGAGTACAATAAGGTCTGCCGAGAGATGAGAGACTGGCTGGGAGCGGAAGACATTCGATCATGGGATGATGCAGTACTCAGTGTATGCTGTACTCAGTGTATGCTGTACTCGGTGTATGCTGTACTCGGTGTATGCTGTACTCGGTGTATGCTGTACTCGGTGTATGCTGTACTCGGTGTATGCTGTACTCGGTGTATGCCGTAGTCGGTGTATGCTGTACTCGGTGTATGCTGTACTCGGTGTTAACTCATAATCATTGCATGGAGAGATAGATAGGGATGACTTAACTTCGTCTTCTTATGTGACAGTAGAGAAAGAGAGAGATGAGATGAGATGGGGGAAATCATCATGAGAAACTGGGACTTAAGAGAATTTCGTGTGCCAGTCAATTGACCATTCTTGATAAGGCAGGTACTACTCCCGATCTGGTGGGTAAAAACACCGATACGAGGTCTTCTAAACCCAATCAGGCAATTCGTACCCCTGACTGCTCATATCGGCTGGTATCCTCCTTATCCGTTTCCATCTTCATCCCCCATCTCTCTTTCTCTACCATCATCGCAGAACACAACGTCAAGTCATCCCTCTCTATCTCCACATTCCATGATCATAAGTTAACACTGTGTACAGCATACACCGAGTACAGCATACACCTAGTACAGCATAAACTGAGTACAGCATACACTGAGTACAGTATACACCCAAGATTGTCTGTCATCCCTTCATTCTCATGATCACGAGTTAACCCCTAAATGTAGCTTCAGCTTCCAGCGTGCCTCCCTACATAATCGACCGCCACCAGCCAGCTGTCCAGGAGATCGCACAGGTAGAGTCACCTCATCACATTCCGATGGTTGCGAGTTAACTAACTAACTGATGGATAGAGTCTGAGCACTGGGCGCGCCTCCTATTGACCGCCTCCAAGCACTCCAATCTCAGTCGATCATGGCCTCGAAGTGTATCTGCAAAATGGCTCAATCCCGGCCTCCAAGTGCATCTCTGAGTTACAAGATCGCGGCTTTCAAGTGCATCTCCAAACTCGATCGAATACAGCCTCCAAGTGCATCTCTGAGTTCACTAGATCATGGCCTCCCAGTGCATCTCCTAACTTGCTCGATCATGGCCTCCAAGTGCATGTCTGTGTTACACCATCTCGGCCTCCAAGTGCATCTCTGAGTTACACGATCACGGCCTCCAAAGGCATCTCCAAACCCGCTCAATCACAGCCTCCAAGTGCATCTTGAACCTTGTTTGATTACAGCCTGCAAGTGCATCTCTGGGTTCACTCGATCATGGCCAACCAGTGCATCTCCAAACTTGCTCGATCACGGCCTCGAAGTGCATCTCTATATTCATACAATAACTGCCTCAAAGTGTATCTCTGAGTTCACTCGATCGTCATTTGCAGGCGCACCTCGAATTGCTCTCAAGCACCACCTGCAGCCAGTCCAAATATACGGTGTGTAGATGGGTAGCTATATAGATACATAGATACATAGATGAGAATAGGAACTGAATACAGTAGCTATGATTCCCAGGGGCACCAGCAGCATTCCCAAGGAAGATGTTGTTTTTCCCAGACTGTTCTACTGTGATTCGAGGTGCTCCCAAACATGTCGCCAGCGATCCCAGGTGCGCCCAGGCTTGTCGTCGGAACTCCCAGGCTTGTTGCCGGCTCTCCCAGTTACTCTGAAGGCCAGTATGATTGCCCTCCTAGGGTCTGATACTCTCCTGAAATTGACACATCTAAGTTTACACTCCACATCCTCTCAGACACTCCTGGAGGCTTCCAGTGACTAAAATACATTTTGCTGATGGAGTTACCGAGATTGTGCGAAATGCTCCATGACCTCTCGCATCAGCTGTGTTGATTGTTCCGGTGCTAGCAGCAGTGTGGATGTAGGTGTCGGTCGAGCAAGAGACGGGGCTGGTGAGACTGGGTGGGCTGGAGAGACTGGGCGTGCTAGTGGTGGTGTTGGGGACGAACAGCCTGATTCTGGTGGCGGCAGTGTTCATGTCAAAAGAACTGGATGCCCTCTACGTGCATAGTCCCTCATCATGCAATCACTGCGGGCAGCCGGTGCCATTGGTATCTCCTGTCCCGCACGCCCAAGCACAAGTCTATCACGGTTATTGATACTTCCAATACCATCCTCCAGGTCGGAACTCAATTCGACACACCTCTGGAGGTGATGCTAACCACTGGAGTCATGGCATGGGGGAACATCTTGTTGCTGCGGTGGCTATACCGGATCTTGAGGTGACTGCAGTGGGGCGGGCTTCTGATTGAACGGCGAGGTGGGCTGTGAACGGTGCTGCTGGTTGGGCATTTGACGGTTCGGCAGAGCAGACTCCTGATAGTAATTGGGCTGCATGAAATGGTGTCAACAGACTGGCGGGCCTCGAGGTGGCTCAACAAGGATTATTCCCAGTTGTACAGTTGGTCCGCCACCGATGGTATCTTGTTTAGCCATGGCAGTTGTCGTGGGAACCGGGGACACCAGGAGAGCTGCAGAAGGCATGTGAGTCTTGGGAGTTGCCGGAGTCCAAGAAATAGTGAAAGCTGAAATACTTCTGGGAGCCATGGAAGACATCAGCAAAAGATATTTCCGTCCGGGCGGAATGGCTCCTTCAGTGCTGTCAAAGACACCGCGGTGGAGGATTACTCTGCACCTGGCGTCAATGCAACTCGTTGCGTTCCATATTGCCCTCTGATCGCTCTTTTACCATTTCTTCTCGTTCTGTCGGTTTCCTATTTTGAACGATCACTCTGGCGTTGTGGCCAACTGTGACCATATGTCAGAATGGGTGCATTGGGTATGCGCTTGCATCGGGATTGCAATGTGATGGGTGACGCTGCGAAAATCTCTCCTCACGTTCCTTCTACCTGCACTCAAAATGCAATTCTCTCATTACTAATTATACTGGATTGCAAGGCAATGGGTGATGCTGCAAAAGTCTCTCCTCGCATTCCTTCTACCTGTGCACGAAATGCAATTCTCTCTTTACTAATTATACACATCATTCCAAGTCGCCAAATGTATGTGGCTATGGACAATCCATCGCTCATTCTGTCCATCTCCTGTCTTACTACTAGTAGCTATTTCTGGAATGATGTGTGTGTAGCCAACAATATTTCCCCATGGTGAAAACTTGCAAAGCGATGGCTGCTAGTTCTTTTCTCACTTGTACAAATTTTGAGACGGCATCCAACTTACCCGAGTTTTCCGGTATTGTGGTGAGCACCCGGGGTAACCAGTACTCAACGAAAGCTCCATCCTGGTTTTGGAGTTTGATTTTGAATAGTCGTTGGAGTTGCAATGGGAGACACCTATTCAGCGCGCCACATCACCTCCCCAGGCGTTGCTTTACCCATACCCAGTCATTCCGTCAATCCCCTCAGCGCAAGCTCTGGCTTGCTGTGCATCGACACATCTGACATATGCGTTCACCATCTAAACCCTCAACTTGAATCTTAATACCATGGTGCATACAGAGCTCCATTGCGTGCAGTTGTTCATCCAATATAAACGTCATGAGCAACAACACTAGTTTCTGTCTGAAACACCCGGGTGTTCCCGACGGCTCTGACGTCTCTGGCGGAACTTCATACCCTCTGACGGAGAATCAGACGCGACCCGTCGCCCGGGCTATGGGTCGCGTTGCATACCTTCCTTGCAGTGGCTATTATACCATGCCTCTTATTCTTGCGACGCATTGCGTTGTATATTACGCTCGCCACTCCGGCGTCAGGCTTCCTTTACATTGAGTCCGGAATGTGGTTACGTATACGCACCATCAGAACGACACTTATGTTACACTCTTCGCAGGGGTTGCAGTTATGCAGTAGCCGTTTACACAACGCCAGGCGATGTTTATGCCTTTCTTCAGCCGATTGCCACATGTCGCACTCTCATTTATGTTTAGCTTTGACATTTTGTCACTTATTGCAATACAGTCTTCGTTTTAGATACATCGCTTGCCATTGCATTTGCTTCGCCATTATCGTATTTTACATGTTTGAAATATACTGTCCAATTTTCACACTCTCCAGTACTATGCCTTCAGTCCTCCACATTCTGCGTTGCTCCGTCATCGGCTTACGATGCTTCTTCCTCCTCATCCACATCATCGCCATCCTCGCCCTCATACCCGTCGACATCTCTGGTTCCCAGGTCAAACCTACGATGCCCTCTGTTCTCTACATTCTGCGTTGATCCATCATCGGCTTGTGATGCTTCTTCCTCCTCATCCACATCTGCATCATCGCCATCCTCACCCTCATACCAGTCGACATCACTGGTTCCTATATCAAACCTCTCGAGTTCAGTAGCAGCCCATCGTCACCGGCTGGCAGTGGGGATGGCATCGCTTTCATCACCTTCATTTTCGAAATCCCCACTGCCCCCTGGCATCCCGAAATGCAGTTCGTGATCTGTGCAGTTGTTGTCGATCGGTATGTTTGGGTCAGTGCTTGCGATCTCAGGTTCCTCAAGCGCCACTTCGGAGGTCAAATAGTCAAGAAGAATAGCATTGTCAACAGGCGCTGCTTCCATGCTGATCACCACGGCAGGCGTTGGGTTCTCCGCCTGTTGGATCTGACGCTTAACTGTAGCAAGAGTGTTGTTGTACCCCCTCTGCTGGTAGCTCTCCGGTAGTGTGTTCCAGGTATTCATCATGAATGTATACGTGTCTGCAATGCCAGGCGAGGTTACCAACTTGCGACCTGTTACAGTGCAGCAGGATATGATCTGACGACCGACATTCTTGCAGTTGAAGTTGTTCGAGTGATCAGGTCTGTCCGCTTTCAGCTTTGACTTGGAAGCTTTCAGATGAACACCTTTGTTCTTTTGCCACTCCAGGAGAGCATGGCGCAACACGGTGCAGGTAAACATGATCAGTGGCGAGGGGATATGACCATCCTTGTCGTCAATCATGGATTTATAAAATGCATCAGCATACTTACCGTGGTTATTCGCCCGATGACAAAATTTGATGTAGATAAACTCAGGGATTGCTTCCGCCAGGAAGTATAGTGGACGCTAGCCTTTCATTAGCAGCTATCGACTCTCTCTGCGTTGGATTTGGACCATGTACACCACCTTCCACACGCTCTGCAATATGAAACAGATACTTATTGTCTGCCAGAAGGGAATCAATGAATTCCAAATGCTCTGCGGCGGATTCAAAGCGGTGGAGATCATAAACCTCTGCTATGTTGTCCCTTGCTGATTGAATAAAATGGGATATAACCTGATCGACTTGTACGCAAACTTGGTACCGGTTTGTGCATCTAATATCCAATATGGGCCGTTGCTTCAGCATACCTCTTTCAAGATCTCCTTTTTGTGTGCCTCAAATCCTATCGACCAAATGTTGTTTTGCTGCATTGCGGTGTTCCAGTAGGTCTCTATTATCTACCAGTGTGGGGCTTCAGCTAATGCTTTCCCAACGCGTCGCATTGCACAACTTACCGTCTCCAAGTCGCTTGCACTCATAAACGGCGATCTGTTCAACATGAAGACCTTCAGGAGCCTGCCCGTTGCAAATACAAGACGCGTCATGTCGGAGCAATCAAATCGAAGGATGCTGTGACTGCCGGAGACCACTGATCGAGGTGTAGACACCGCCTGCAGTTGCAATTGCCACTGCCTCTGTCTCTGAATCCTTTCTGTAGCTCGCGTTCGCAGTGGATTTGTAATGATCGCACGGGTTTCTGGATTAGGGATGAGGGTAGGCAGGTTTTCAAAACCGCTGAGAGGAGTGGGAGTGCTAGCAATGCCGGATGCGGGGCTGGATACAACGCGACGCGTTGAGTCTGTCTGTGTGATTCCGCTGGGTGCTGGTGTGTTACGACTGCTTGTACCCGACGTGGCGGTTGGAGTGATTATTGACCGTCGCTGTGTAGCGGACGGGGTGGAAGTCACACGTTGAGTGATATCTGCAATAGGAGAATTGTTCGGCGAAGTTGAGGGGGTGGAGTTCTCACCTTGGATTGTAAAGGCTACGGAACTCCCTCCTTGAGTGGAATCCGTCTCACCAGCCGGTACGGGAACGCATCTTTCAGCAGGGGGAAGTTTAGAATTCCCTGAACACCTATGCTTTTCTTGTTTCTGACGATTTGCAAGACTTCTAACATTTTGTACGACCGGAGAAGTGACAAGGTGAGGGCTTTGGGAAGGCATCATCCGATATGGATGTTCAACGTTAAGACTGTAGGAATGTTTTCCTCAGCATGCATATGCAACTGCAGGCGAGGTAGACTCCTATTTGAGCGACCCTGGAGGGATTCGACAAAAAAGGGAGGCGCTGTGTTGACTGCGCCAGACTCTAAACCATGACAATACTCTGAGACGAGATCCCTTCAAAAGCATTCAATTATGGGGTTAACTGCCATCAGATTAACCTCAGATTTAACTCAGCATTGTTATACACTGTTACAGCAACGACTGAAAGTCTGTTTGCACGGCTTGAAGTGTGTTTATACCTTCTTGGCGTGATTATCATCATATTGCACTTGTTCTTGGCACAATACTTCGAACCATCGATCGTGTATATCTTCAGCTTCTCGGTAGAAATCCCCCTTTGGCAGAGATAAAAGTATCGCAAAGCAAACAATGACGTATTCTCTGTCCTATGACATTAGTTGCCTCTGCTTTTTCCACCGCTAGGCATTTGTAGCTGTGTTGGATGGCTGCACAATTGGGAGAACTTGAGAACTACTCAGTTTGCTCCGAGATGCACGAGGTCTGAGCGGTAAAAGTGGTATGAGATTCCAATGCAACATCCGGCGTTGCAAACTGTCCTAACCGCGCGTACTAAATCTCGTCTCGAGGCTTGTCGTTCATGAGGTGCCTGGTGGTGCAGCAAGATCCAGGCTGCACCGTTTTGTGTTCTTTAACTTACAAAACTCACAGGTTGAACCTCAAACCAAGAAATCGCCGGAACTCGAATATATATATCCCTTCGTCCCACCTACACCTCCATTATCTTTACCTTCCATATTAAACACACCAGTAGCATCCTGAACTATCTCGACATCACGTGACTTGCACAAAACAACGCCTCTCGTTCCACAACATCCGATAAGCTACACAACTTTGTACATTCACTCTGGGCTTGCTTTCGCTACGTTCAACTGTATCATAATGTTAATGCCTCAGATGTAGATTCATTGTTAACTCGCAGCGACGGCACCAAAGGGCAGCCTCAAAGGAAAGAAGAAGACAACTGGTAGGGCAAAAATGCCGACATCGGGTATAAATCGAGGCCTGTCATTGAATCGGGACCGTATAAAGGGATTCATCTCGGAGAACATCCGTGGACGCATACGAGTATACAATGTTTGCGGCGTCAAGGATGAGAGAGCCTGGGACCCCTTTTATGATATAATCTTTCGTGATCCAGTCATGACTCGCCACTTTTCACAATTCCTGCAGATGTGGCCACACTGCAGGAGCAGGAGTTCACCTTTTCAGTAGTGGTAAGCAGCCTTCCGCTTGTATATGAGGCAAATGTTTGACAATACCTATGACGAAATGAACAATTGGAGGTGGCACAACGCCCCTGCTTTCGGAGATCAAATCAATTGCTCCAATTCGCAGACAACCAGCTCGGGAAAAGTCCAACGCACCAATGAGCGTTTCTCTTGGTACGGTATCGATGATCTCAGGGCAAAGATTGAGCCGCCAAGCTGCCGGCAGTACAAGCCAGGCGACATCTTGGCCGTTAGACCACTCAATTGGGATGGGATAATCGATGAGGATGATGATGATGAGAACTGGGCGGATCCCGGAGCACCGAGCGGTGTCCAGAGCCGTCCTTGCAATGACAATGACAATGAAGATCGTGAGGTTGAGGAGGACACGCAGAGCGGTGAGAAAGGGACCGGGAAAGGGAAGGGAACAAAGGATGGGAAGGGGAACGGGAAGGAGCAGGGGAAGGGAAACGGTAAAGGGGAAGGTATTGTTAAACTGTATGAGGCAGACTCGGACACATAGGGCTAACTTGAGCGCACATATTTAGAGCCGGAAGCATCGCCTGCCGTGTCAATTTCCTCAGATATTGATACCAACTCTACCGTGTCAGATGGCGAATATGACTCAGAACTTGATCCTGATGTGGATATGCGCATGGAGGATGATGTGGACGCACGGGACGGCGTTGATCTAGACGGCGATGTGGATATGGAAAGGGATGGTGACGATGAAGTGGAGGAAGATGAATATAAGGAAGATGAGGTGGAGGAGGAGGAGGAGGAGGATGAGAATGAGGAGGAGGACAAGGATGAGGATGATGGCAGAGAACCACAGACGATTGGCCAGGGAGAGATGGTAAATACATTGGCTGACGATGTAGATACCATGGCAGACAATCAGCCCATCGTGCAACCTGAGCAAGGCCAGGAGATGCGCGAGCACACCCCACAGCCACAACCTCTGGCGCCTGCCCCACGGCCACAAACCCCGGACCCTTGCCCATGACCACGAACTCCGGAGACTCATCCTCTCAGTGGGGTAGAGCATTTGGAGCTTGTGACGCCTCAAAAACCTCGACCGGCGTTGCCAACTCTGAGAGAAGCTGAGGCAGCCGAAACACCTTGGATGTGGATGTGGATCAACAGCTGCTGATTGAATCGGCAGCTGGCGACAGTCTCCCCGATGTCCCTCTCCCGGATGTCTGTCTCCCAGATGTCCCTCTCCCTGATATCCCTCTCCCTGAGGCACGCCCGGATGGCTCGGTAGGTGAGGAGTGAACCAGTCTTCGCATTGCAGAGGAGGCGATGGTTGTTGCGTTCAGGTTAGGGTTGGGTTCTTGTCTTGTTCGTTTCCTTTGTTCTAATGTATTTATCTCAGACATTGATTATTACACGCATCACGAGGTTTTTGGATCTCTCAAGGTTTATTTTATTTATCGGTTTTGTATTGGTTTTATTTTATTGGTTTTATTTTATTCATAGTATTATGGGACATTGCGCATGCAGTGTTTTTGCAACTCCTGGCGTGTAAGGAACCTCCTTCTAATGGTGTTGAGGCTCAATAAATCTCTCAAGTATCGTGAGCTTATACCCACAGCAGACAACTCAGGCCCAGCACCAACTTTCGTCCTTTTCTACAGTGAATACTCCACTCCTCGCGTGTCGTCGACACTGCCCGAGAAGACCCCTTTCCATTGCCCTGAAATTCCAGGACAAACGAAGTTCACCTCAGACAGCTCGCGACTTAAACATATCAAATTAAACCATCCTATACACCTTCAGAAGAATCTGACTGTTCCCAGAGCGCCCTGACATGTTGAACCCGCTCAGCGTCATGAATCCAACGCTAACAAAGATTCAGTCGAAGACTTGGATGCGTTTCCCTACCTCGAACACTTTGGAAACATCCCAGACTCGGAGTCTCAACCACCGCCACCTCCTCTGCTGCGGACGGAAATATACCCTGGCGCCGGCACTCCGCTGATTGATTACATTGCTGAGCCATGGGAACGGGACGCTCAGGGCTGCCTTGAGACGAACCTACAAAACAATCCCTACTACCCGTTTGCAATGCCTCAAGAGTACAAATATATCCATTGTGGGATCAAGAAGAAGGGCATGAAGATGTACTATGACAATGTGCTGAAGGAAGAAAACACCGCTCTGCGTGTCCCAAGCTTCAAAAATGGGGATGGCGTCGAGAAGGTGGTGGCTAGCATGCCAGATGATCCGGCTCTCAGGGAGTGGGAACTACACACTCTCAAGGATATGAGATGGAATGACAATCACCAACGCCCCATCGAATACTGGAGTCGAGACATCATCAAAAGCATGAGATGGTTGATGCGGTAGCCAACATACGCCGAGCATCTCATTTTCGCCCCTCAGCGGTGCTTTAACATCAATACACCCCCGAAACGCCTCAATAGCAAAATGCACACTGCAGACTGATGGTGGCAGACACAGGTAAGAAGTGATACTTGAGGATAATAACGTGCTAATCGACGTTTAGTCAACGTTCAGAGTGGGGGATACCCAGGTTCCCTTCATCTTCATGTCCGCCGGAACACATCTCTCAAATTTTGCTGGCGAAAAGAAACGGTGGCCTGTATATATGACAATTGGCAATCAATCTTCAAAGATCCGCCAGACGCCATCAATACACAGCGTCGTAATAGTCGCTCTCCTACCGATTCCAATTAAGAACCGCAATATTCCTGAAAAGCGGCCAGATGAGCAGCTGCAAACAAACCAAGAGGTGCTGAACGAAGTACTCCGGCGGCTACTGCAGCCACTAACCTTTGAACAAAATCCCAGCCCCAGGAGCGGGTATTACAAAGTTCTCTGTGCAGATGGCAACTTCAGGCGTTGCAAACAGGTTTTAGCAGCATGGCTTGCATACTATCCAGAGTAAAGCGACCTACACCATCTCGAGCAGCATGTCTGTTTTTGGTGCGAGTGTCCAAAGAACGAACTTGGAGAAAATGTGCATCCTTACAAGCAACACCCCCAGTGGAATCACAATCTATATGGAACGCTCAGCAATGCCAACACAAAGGCAGCAGATGCTGAACTCTCATCGCGCCATGTTCACCAAGGATTCAATGTGTTTCGACATATTCCCTGTATTGTGAGCGACCTCCCTAAGCCCGACCTCCTCCATACAATGCAGATCGGCATGCGTAACCACCTCCAGACGTGGATTTTCCACTTCATGAAGATGCACAAACGGCTCACCAAGTACAATGCAATGTGGTTATCCGTTCCTGCTTACCACGACCTCACACCAAAAAATAAGTCATATGAGGAAGCTTCGCAATGGAATGTGAAGGAGATGAATGAAATGAGCCGGTACATACTTGGAGTTGTAACCCAGTTTCTACGAGGCAGAAACCCCGCTCAGCATCCAATGTTCAATCGCGCAATTGAGTACACACGGGCATTGTTAGAATTCTATATATATGCTCGATATAGATCTCACAATGATGCAACATTGACCTACATTGAGGAAGCCTTGCATCATTTTCACACCTTCAAAGATGTGTTCTTACTCGGGCGAGCCAGCAAAAAGGTGAAGGCCAAAGCCAATGCACTGAGAATGGAACTCATGAATAAGCTAAAGGTAGACAAGGAAATAAATGCTGAAACTTGGACGCCGTCCAAGAAGCGGCGCGAAATGAACGCCTGGCAGGATTATATCAGCCACGAGATAGATATTTCCAAGGAGTTAGATGCTGACTTCAACTTTCCGAAGATCAGCTTCATGGCTCATTGGGCCGAACAGGTTCGTGGATACGGATCCTTGCAATAGTATTCCGCAGAGAGACATGAACATGTACATAAAACGAACCTCAAGGACGGCTGGAATGCCTCCAATCACAATCTCAACTCCCTGCCACAAGTAATCACCTTTCAGCATCGCATCCTCTGCTTTGAAATCAGAGAGCTCAATCTCCAAGCCCTCGCTCAGCGTCGGGAGAACAGTGTTGCCGCCTGCAAAGTCCTCTCTTCCGGTGCTGATCTGGCTGCCCCCCTGAGCCCCCTGTCAGATGCGAAGCCCGAATTCATGGGGCCCCAAAACTGCTGTGATGGAAAGCATCCTGACCCTATGATCAAAGACTTCAGAGCATTGCTCGACAATACGCAAGACGCAACGCACCTCTCAGCAATATACAGCGGCACGCGGGAGTTTATAAAGCATTAGAGTCGTAACAAGACGTATATATCGGATGAACACCTGCATGCAATGGAGCTCTGTATTTACCATGGTATTAAGGTTCAAATGGAGGGTTTAGAAGGTGAACGCAGATCTCAGATATGTCGATGCACAGGAAGCCAAAGCTAGCCCGGAGGGGATTGACGGAACTACTGGGTGTGGGTAAAGCAATGCCCGGGGAGGTGTTATGGCGCGCTGAATGGACGTCTCCCATGGCAACTGCAACGACTATTCAGAATCAAGCTCCAAAACAAGGATGGAGCTTTCATTGAGTACTGGTTAGCCCTGGCGCTCACCACAATACTGGAAAACTCGGTAACTTGGATCCCGTCTCAAAATTTGTACAAGTGAGAAAAGCACTGGCAGCCGTTACTTTGCAAGTTTTCAGCATGGGAATCATCATTGGCTTTGAGCACGTAATTCCAGAAATAGCTACTAGTAGTAAGACAGGAGACAGACGGAACGAGCGATGGATTGTCAATAGCCACATAGATCTGGCGACTTGGAATGAGGTGTATAATTAGTAAAGAGAGAATTGCATTTTGCGCGCGCGTAGAAGGAATGCAAGCAGAGATTTTCGCAGCATCACTCATCACATTGCAATCCCGATGCAAGCGCGTACCCAATGAACCCATTCTGACGTATGGTCACAGTTGGCCACAACGCCAGAGCGTTCATTTAAAATTGAAGACCGACAGAGGGAGAAGAAACGGTGCAACAGTGATCGTAGGGCGATATGCAACCCGATGCATGGTATTAAGGCCGGGCACAGAGTAGTCCGCCATCGGGGTGTCTCTGACGGCCCTGACGAAGCGCGTCCACTCTGAAGGAGCCATTATTCCCAGACGGAAATATTTTTTGCTGATGGTCTTCTTACGACTCTTATGTTTCATAAACTCCCGCGTGCCACTGTATATTGCCACGCAGTGCGTCACGTCTTGTGTATTGTCGAGTAATGCTCTGGAATCTTTGATCATTTCGTCAGAATGTTTTCCATCACAGCAGTTTTGGGGTCCCATGAATTCGGGCTTCACATATGACTGGGAGCCCAGGGGGGCAGCCAGATCAGCACCAGAAGGGAGGACTTTGCAGGCGGCAGCTCTGTTCTCCCAACGCCGAATGAGGGCTTGGAGATTGAGCTCACTGATTTTGAAGCAGAGAATGCGACGCTGACAGGTGATTACTTGCGGCAGGTAGTTGAGATTGTGATTGGAGGCATTCCAACCGTCCTTGACGTTTGTTCCACGTGCTGGTTCATGTTTCTCGGCAGAATACTGTTGCAAGGCTCCGTATCGACGAATCTGTTCGACCCAATGAAACATCAAGTGGATCTTCGGAAGTTGAAGTCGGCATCCAATTCCTTGGAAACATCTATCTTGTGGCTGATATACTCCCACCAGTCATTTATTTCTCACCGCTTCTTGGATGGCGCCCAAGTTTCTGCATTTGTTTCCTCGTCTAACTTTCGCTTCTTCACGAGTTCAGTTCTCAGGGCATTGGTTTTGACCTTACCCATGTTGCTGGCTCACCTGAGGAAGAAAACATCTTTGAAGGTGTGGACACGATGCAAAGCGTCCTCCATGTCACTCAGAGTTGCATCATCATGAGATTTATATCGAGCATACATATCGAAATCTAACAATGCCTGTTTGCACTCAATTGCGCGATTGAATATGGGACGCTGAGCGGGGCTTCCGCCGTGTAGAGACTGGGTTTCAACTCCAAGTAGGTACCGGCTCATTTCTTTCATCTTCTTCCCATTCCATTCAGAAACTTCGTCATATGACTCATTTTTTGGTGCGAGGTCATGGTAAGCAGGCATGGGTAACCAGATTGCATTGTACTTGTGAAGCCGTTCGTGAGTCTTCATGAAGTGGAAAATCGACTTCTGGAGGTGCTCAAGCATGCCGATCTGCATTGTACGGAGGAGGTCGGGCTTCGGGAGATCGCTCACGATACAGGAAATATGGCGAAAAACATTGAATCCTCGGTGGATATGGCTCGACGAGAGTTCGGCATCGGCTGCCTCGATGTTGGCATTGCTGAGCGTTCCATATAGGTTGTGATCCCACCGGGGGTGTTGCTTGTCAGAATGGACATAATCTCCAAGTTCGTTCTTTGGACACTCGCACCAACAACAGACATGCCGCTTGGGATGATGTAGGTCGCTATACTCAGGGCAATCCGCAAGCCATGCTGCTAAAACCGGGTTGCAATACCTGAAGTTGGCATCTGCACAGAGAATGTTATAATACCCCCTCTCGGCTTTGGGATTTTGTTTAAAGGTGAGAGGCTGGTGTACCCACCGGAGTACTGTCTTCAGCACCTCTCGGTTTGTTTGCCGCTGCTCATCCAGCCGCGACTGAGGAATATTGCGGTTCTTGATTTGAATCAGCAGAAGAGCTACCATTACGATGGTGTGCGTTGAGGGCATCAGGCGGATCTTCGAAGATAGATTACCAATTGTCATATATACAGGCCACTGTTTCTTATCGCCAGCAAAATTCGAGAGATGTGTTCCGTCGGATATGAAGATCAAGGGAACCACTGTATCCCGGAGTCTGAGCATTGCGTTAACCTCGATTAGCATGTTATTTTCCTCAGGTATCTCTGCTTACCTGTGTCTCCCACCACCAGTCCGCAGTGTGCATTTCAGTGTAGAGGCGTTTCGGTAGCATATCGCTGTTAAAGCAACCCTGATGGGCATAAATGAGATGCTTGTCATAGGCTAGCTGCCACATCAATCGTCTGATACTTTTGATGATGTCTTGACCCCAGTATTTGATAGGCCTTTGTTAATTGTCATGCGATCTCATATCCTCGAGAGTGTGTAGTTCCCACTCCCCGAGAGCCTGATTATGTGGCATGCTGGCCACAAGCTTCTGGATGCCATTCCCATTTTTTGAAGCTTGGGAAATGCAGAGCGGTGTTTTCTTCCATCAGCACATTGTCATGGTACGTCTTCATACCCTTCTTCTTGATCCCACACTGAATATATTTGTACATTTCACACATCACAAATGGGTAGTAGGGATTGTTCTGTAGGTTCGTCTCAAGGCAACCCTGATCGTCGCATTCCCATGGCTCAGTAATGTAATTGCTCAGCGAAGTGCAGGCGCCGGGGTATGTTTCCGTCCACGGCAGAGGAGGTGGCGGTGGTTGAGACTCAGAGTCTGCGATGTTTTCAATGTGTTCAAGGTACGGAAACACGTCCAAGTCTTCGACTGAATCATTGTTAGCATCGAATTCACAACGCTGAGCGGGTTCAACGAGTTGGGGCTCTCTGCAAAAAGTCAGATTCTTTGCAACTTGATAGTGTTCAGGATGGTGTAATTTGATATGTTTAAGTTGCCAGCTGTCTGAGGTGAATGTCTCTTGGCATTAAAATTTGGGGCAACGGAATGGTGTCTTCCTTGGCATCGTCAACAACACCGGAGGAGTGGAGTATTCACTGTAGAAAGGGACGAAAGTTGGAACTAGGCCTGAGCAGTCTGGTGTGGGTATAAGCTCACGATACTTGAGAAATTTATTGAGCCTCAACACCATCACGCCAGGAGTTGCAAAAACACTGCATGCGCGATGTCCCATAATACTATTAATAAATAAAAAATAAACCCTGGGCAATCCAAAAACATCGCGACGCGTGTAATAAGCAATCCCTGAGATAAATAGATTAGAACAAAGGAAACAAACAAACCCACAACCCAAACCCAAACCAACAAAACACCTCCACGCGTGCCTTAATCAGGGCCTGAAATGAATTGATTACAGCACAGAAAACACACAAGACAAGAACCCGACTGTAACCCAAATGCACGCTTCCTCTGCAACACGAGGACTGGTTCACTCCTCGCCTACCGAGCTATCCGGACGCAACTCAGGGTGAGGGACATCACGGAGAGGGACATCGGGGAGAGCGACATCAGGGAGAGCGACATCCGGGAGAGGGACATCCGGGAGAGCGACATACGGGAGAGCGACATCGGGGAGACTGTTGCCACCCACTGATTCTCCGAATACCTGCTGCTCCACATTGACATCCGAGGTGTTTCCGGCTGCCTCAGCTTCTCGCAGAGTTGGTGCTGCTGGGCGAGGTTTTTACGGTGTCACAAGCCCCAAAAACTCCAGCCCGCTGAGGGTATGAGTCTCCAGACTTCGTGGTCATGATGGAGGCTCCGGGGTTTGTGGCCGTGGGGAAGGCACCGGAGCTTGTAGCCGTGGGGTCTGCTCAGTCATCCCCTGGCCTTGTTCATGTAGCATGGTTGGGTCATCGTCTACCATGGTATCAGCATTGTCAGCCGATGTATTTACCATCTCTCCCTGGCCCAACGTCCAAGGTTCTTTGCCATCATCCTCATCTTTATCCTCCTCCTCATCCTCATCCTCCTTCTCCACCTCCTTCCCATTTTCCTTCTCTTCATCTTCCTCCTCTTCATCTTCCTTCTCATCATAGTCACCATCTCTTTCCATATCCACATCGCCGTCTAAATCAACGCCATCCGGTGCGTCCACATTATCCTCCATGCTCATATCCACATCAGAATCATGTTCTGGGTCATATTCGCTGTCCGACTTCTCGGTAGAGTCGGTATCATCATCTGAGGAAATTAACGCAGCAGGCGATGCTTCCGCCTCTAAATATACCCGCTCTAGTTAGCCCTCTGGGTCCAAGTCTGCCTCATACCTTTCCTTCTGCAACTGCAAAGCAACGGCACGAGTGATATCATCTCCCCCTGGGGTTTGTTTAACAATACCTTTCCCTTTACTGTGTCCCTTCCCCTTCCCCTTCCCTTTCCCCTTCCTGTCCTGTGTTCCCTTCCCTTTCCCAGTCCCTTTCTCATCGCCCTGCATGTCCTCCTCCTCACCCTCGCCATTGTCATTGTCATTGCCATCACCAGGACAGCTACTTCCACCGCTCGGCCCTCCCGGACCCGCCCAGTTCTCATCATCATCATGCTCGTCGATTATCACATCCCAATTCAGTGGTCTCACGGCCAGGACGTCGCCTGGCTTGTACTGCCGGCAGCATGGTGGCGCAATCTTTGCCATGAGATTATCGCTAGCGTACCAAGAGAAACGCTTGCCGGTGCGTTTAACATTTCCCGAGCTGGTAGTCTGCAGATTGGAGCGATTGACTTGATCCCTGAAGGCACGGTGGCTGTCCCACCTCCAATTGTTCATTTGATTGTGGGTTTAGTCAAACATTTGCCCCATATATGAGTGGAATGCTGCCCACCACTCACGAAAAGGTGAACTTCTGCTCCTGCAGTGGGGCCATATCAGCTGGAATTGCGAAAAGTGGAGAGTCGTGACTGTATCAAGAAAGATTATATCATAAAAGAGGTCCCAGGCCCTCTCAGCCTTGACGCCGCAAACATTGTATATCTGTATGATTCCACACATGTGTTCCAAGATGAATGCCTTCATACGGTCCCGATCCAATGAAAGGCGGCGATTTATAACCGATGTCAGCATTTTTGCCCTAGCAGTTGCCTTCCCCTTTGCTTTACGGCTGCCCATTTGTGCCATCGCTGAGAGTTGAAAATGAATCTACATCCGAGGCGTTAGCATTATGATACAGTTGAATGTAGCGGAAGGAAGCCCAGAGTGAACGAACAAAGTTGTGTAGGTTATTGGATGTGTTTTGGAACGAAAGGCGTTGTTTGGTGCACGTCACGTGATGCAGAGATAGTTCAGCATGCTGGCGGTGTGTTCAATTGCTGGCGGTGTGTTTAATACGGGAGGAAAAGAGAATCGCGGTGTAGGCAGGAAGAAGTGATATATATACTCCAGTTCCTGCGATTTGGTTCCTATCCTGTGTTTTGTTAGTTAATGAACACAAAACGGCCCAGCCTTCATCTTGCACAACCACCAGGCACCTCATAAATGAGGACCCTCGAGACGAGATTTAGTACACGCGGTGAGGACAGTTTGCGACGCTGGGCATTGCTTTCGCATCTCTTACCACTTTTGCCGCTTAGACCTGGTGCATCTCGGAGCATACTGAGTAGTTCTCAAGTTGTCCCAACTGTGTAACCATCCATCAGCAAAATGTAAATCAGTCCGAAAGCCACACACAACCCTCCTAGACACTCCGGTAGTCCTCACCGGTGCTCCTAAGTAATTCCAGATGCTCCCAGGCCCCCCTGGAGCTAAGCAAATTGTCCTCAGACTCTGCCAGAGCATTCTCAGTTGCTCCTGAAAGCACCTGCAGTTATGGAGGTGCATTCAGGATGCTACGGAATTTGACTTATAGGATACTCAAATTTTGGAGCAGCTGAGACCTCGGCGCAGGTCTGCGGGAGACTTATTGCAGTATTCTCAAAGCAGTGATTCGTAGGGTTCCATAACAACAAGGCATGTCATGTATCAGATTCGTCTTTGTTAAAGTCACAATATTCGCTACATCATAATATGGCATGTATTATCTAAGTCTCTCTATATATATACATAGGGCCAATCTGGCTGCAGACGGTACTGGAGCGTAATGGCAGGAGCACCTGGAGACGCTGAGTGAGAGAACTTAGAGATGCACTTGGAGGCCGAGATGGAGTTGAACTCAGATATGCACTTGGAGGCTGTGATCAAGCGAGTTTGGAGATTCATTTGGAGGCCGGGATCGAGTAACTCAGAGATGCACTTGGAGGCTGAGATCAAGTTAAACTCAGAGATCCACGTGGAGGCCGTGATCGTGCGATTTTGGAGATGCACTGGGAGGCCGTGATCGTGTAACTCAAAGATGCACTTAGAGGCTGTGATCGAGCAAGTTTGAAGATGCACTTGGAGGCAGTGATCAAGTGAGGTTGGAGATGCACTTGGAGGCCATGATCAATCAAGATTGGAGGAGTACTTGGAGGTGGTCGATCTGCAGCCGGTAGATCGGGAGGGAGGTGCGACGGTAGCTGTGACTCTATTCATTGGTTAACTCGAAATCATGGGAATGTAGAGAGTTCAGTACAATAAGGTCTGCCGGGAGATGAGAGACTCGCTAAGAGCGGGAAACAGGCGATCACGGGATGATGCAGTACTCGGTGTATGCTGTACTCGGTGTATGCTGTACTCGGTGTATGCTGTACACGGTGTATACTGTACACGGTGTATGCTGTACTCGGTGTATGCTGTACTCAGTGTTAACTTATGATCATGGCATGGAGAGATAGATAGGGATGACTTAACTTCGTGTTGTTAGGTGATGGTAGAGAAAGAGAGAGATGAGAGCAGATGGGGGAAATCATCATGAGAAACTGAGATTTAAGAGAATTTCGTGTGCCAGTCAATTTTCCATTCCTCATATGGCAGGTACTACTCCTAATCCGGCAGGTAAAAACACCGATACGAGGTCTTCTAAACCCAATGAGGCAAGTCATACCGTGACTTCTCATATCCGTTCGAATCCTCTGTATCATTCCCATCTTCATCCCCCATCTCTCCTTCTCTACCATCATCGCAGAACACAAAGTTAAGTCATCCCTCCCAATCTCTCCATGCCATCATCACGAGTTAACACTGAGTACAGCATACACCGAGTACAGCATCCACCCAATATTGTCTGTCTTCCCTTCATTTTCACGATTACGAGTTGACCCCTGAATGTAGCTTCAGCTTCCGGCATGCCTCCCTACAAGATCAACCGCCACCAGCCAGCTCTCCATAAGAGCTCAAAGGTAAAGTCACCTCATCACATTCCCACGGTTGCGACTTAACTAACTGATGGATGGAGGCTCTGCACCCAGCGCGCCTCCTAGCGACCGCCTCCCAGTACTTCTCCAATTTTGCTCGATCATGGCCTCCCAGTCAATCTCCAAACTTGCTTGATCACGGCCTCCAAGTGCATCTCCGAGTTACACAATCGCAGCCTCCAAGTGCATCTCCGAGTTACACAATCGGGGCTTCCAAATACAACTCCAATCTCGCTCGATCACAGCCTCCAAGCGCATCTCTCATTTACTCGATCACAGCCTCCAAGTGCATCTCCAAACTCGCTCGATCATGGCCTCCAAGTGCATATCTGAGTTACATGCTCTCAGCCTCCAAGTGCATCTCTGAGTTACTCGATCTCAGCCTCCAAGTGCATCTCCAAACTCGCTCGATTATGGCCTCCAAGTGTATCTCCAAACTCGCTCGATTACGGCCTCCAAGTGCATCTCTGAGGTCACTCGATCACGCCCTCCCAGTGCTTCTCCAAAGTCGCTCGCTCATAGCCTCCAAGTGTATCTCTGAGTTCAGTCGATCGTCGTCTTCAGGTGCACCTCGAATTGCTCTCAAGCACCGCCTGCAGCCAGTCCAGACATACTGTGTGTATATGGGTAGCTATATAGATACAAAGATGAGAATACAAACTGAATACGTCAGTTTTAAAAATCGTTGAACGATAAGTAGTAGCTATGATTTCCAGGCGCACCTGCAGTGTTCCCAAAGAAGATGTTGTTTCTCCCAGACTGTCTACAGTGATTTGAGGTGCTCCCAGGCTTCTCATCAGCGCTCCCAGGTGCTCCCAGGCTTGTTGTCGGCGCTCCCAGTCTTGTCGCTAGCGCTCCCAGGCGCTCCCAGGTGCACCTGAAGGCCACTGCGTTGGTCCAGTCAACACTGGGATTTGACCATACTGAGATTCCAGTCCGACAACTCTCAGACACTCCCAGAGGCTCCCAGTGACATAATTACATTTTGCTGATGTCCAACACGGCTACCAACGCCTAGCAGTGGAAAAAGCACACGCAACTGATGTGATAGGATAGAAAATACGACATTGTTCGCTCTGCGATGCTGTTAGCTCTGGCAAATGGGGATTTCCACCGGGAAGCTGAATATATACACAATCGATGGTTCAAAGTATTGTACCAAGAAAGAGTGCAATACGATGATAATCGCACCAGATGGCATAAACACACTTCAAGCCATGCAAACAGACCTTCAGACGTTGCTGTAACAGTGAATATCAATGTTCGGTTTGATCTGAGTTTAATCTGATGGTAGTTAACCCCATAATTGAATGCTTTTGAAGGGATCTCGTCCCCGAGTATTGTCAGGGTTTAGAGTCTAGCGTGGTCTACACAGCCCCTCCCTTTGTTGTCGAATCCGTCCATCGTCGCTCAAATAGGAGTCTACCTCGCCTGCTGTTGCACATGCATGCAGAGGATATTATTCCTACCTTCTTAACATCGAATATCTGTATCGGAATATGCCTTCCCAAAGCCCTCACCCTGACACGACTCCGGTCATACGAATTGTTCGCGGGCTTGCTAATCATCAGAATCAACAAAAGCGTGGGCCTTCGGGGAATTCTCGACTTCCGCCTGCTAAGTGACGTGTTTCCATACTGGCTGGCGAGAGGGATTCCACTCAAGGAGGGAGTTCTGTACCCTCCACAATCCAAGGTTAGAACTCTACCCCATCATCTTCACTGAACAATTTTCGCGTTGTAGCTATCACTCAACGCGTGACTTCCAACACGTCCGCTACACAGTGACAGTGAATAATTACTCCAACGGCCATGCCGGGTACAAGCAGTCGTAACACACCAGCTCACAGCGGAACCATATATACAGAGTCAACGCGTTGCGTTGTATCCAGCACTGCATCCGGAATTGCTAGCACTCCCACCCTTGTTAGCGGTCTTGACAACCTGCCAACCCTCATCCCGAATCCAGAAACCCGCGTCATCATTACAAATCCACTGCGAATGCAAGCTCTCGACGAGACTCAGAGACAGCGGCAGTGGCAATTGCAACCGCAGGTGGTGTCTACACCTCGATCAATGGTCTCTGGCAGTCGCAGCATCCATCGATTTGGTCACTGAGATATTTCTCGTCTTGTATTTGCAAAGGGTAGACTCCTGGAGCTCTACATGTGGAACAGACGGCTATTTATGAGTGCAAGCAACTTGGACATGGTAAGTTATGCAACGTGACGCGTTGCGAAAGCATTAGCTGAAACCCCACACTGGCAGATAATTGAGACGTACTGGAACACCGCTATGCAGCAAAACAACATTTGGTCCATAGCATTCGAGGCACACACAAAGGAGATCTTGAAAGAGGTATGTTGAATCAACGGCCCACGGTGGATATTACACGCTCAAACCGGTACCAGGTTCATACACAAGTCAATAAGGTTAAATCCCATTTTATTCAATCAGCAAGGGACACCATTGCAGAGCTTTATGATCTCCACCGCATTGAGTCCGCCGCAGAGTGTTTGGAATTCATTGATTCCCTTGTGGCAGACAATAAGAATCTTTTTCCGGTAGCAGAGCCTGTGGAAGGGGGTGTATGCGGTCCAAAGCCAACGCAGAGAGAGTCGAAAGCCAATAACGAATGGCTAGCGTCCACTGTACTTGCTGGCGGAAGTAATCCCACGGTTTATCTACATCGAGTTTTGTTATCAGGCGAATCACCACGGTAAGTATGCTGATGGATTTTATAATTCCATGATCAACGACAAGGACAGTCATATACCCTCGCCACTGATCATGTTTACATGCACTGTGTTGCGCCATGCTCTGCTGGAGTGGCAAAAGAACAAAGGTGTGCATCCGAAAGCTTCCAAGTCAAAGCTGAAAGCGGACAGATCTTATCGCTCGAACTACTTCAACCACAAGAATGACGATGGTAACATTGCATCCTGCTGCGCTGTAACGGGTCGCAAGTTGTTAACTTCGCCTGGCGTTGCAGACACTTATACGTTCTTGATGAATACCTGGAACACACTACCAGTGATCTACCAACAGAGGGTGTATAACAACACTCTCGCTTCAGTCATGCATCAGATCCAACAGGCGGAGAACCCAACGCCTGCCATGGTGATCAGCGTGGAAGCAGCACGTGTTGACAATGCTATTCTTCTTGATTATTTGGCCTCCGAAGTGGTGCTTCAGGAGCGTGAGATTTGAAGCACTGACGCAAACATCCCGATAGCCAACAATTGCACGAATGACGAACTTCATTTCGGGATACCAGGGGGCAGCGGGGATTATGAAGATGGAGGTGATGAAAGCAATGATCTCGATGGCATCCCCCCCGCCAGCCGGCAACGACGGCCTGCAACAGAACCCAAGCTGTTTGACCTTGGAACCAGTGATGTCAACGGGTATAAGGGCGAGGATGGCGACGATGCGGATGCGGATGAGGAGGAACAAGCATTGCAAGCCGATGATGGATCAATGCAGAATGTGGAGGACTGAGGGCATTGTACTAGAGAGTGTGAAGATTGGACTGTATATTTCAGACCTGTAAAGTAGGATAATGGCGGAGAAAATGCAACGGTAAGCGAGGTATCCGAAGCGAAGACTGTATTACAATATGTGACAAAATCTCAATGCTAAACATATATGAGGTGAGTGCGGCATCCGATATATAGCAATAGCGGAGAGGTAAAATGTGGCTATCGGCCGAAGAAAGGCATAAACATCGCCAGGCATTGTATGAACAGCTACAGCATAACTGCAGCCCCTGCGAAGAGTGTCACACAAGTGTCGTTCTGATGGTGCATTTACCAGGCGCAAAGTAATGGAGGAGAGTATGCAACGCGACCCGTCAGCTCCGCAACAGGAAGCGTGTAATTCTCCGTTGGACGGTACGAGGTTCCGTCAGAGCCATCAGAGCCGTCCGGAACACCTAGGTGTTTCAGACGGAAACTAGGGTTGTTGCTGATGGAGGTCGAAGCTGTTGGAGCCAGGGGCGCAGGCGAAGCTATCGAAGTCGGAGATGTAGTGAAAGCCAGAGATCTTGCAAAAGGAGGGAAAGTCATCTGAGTCTTGGGAGTTGCCGGAGTCAACGAAACAGGGAAAGCCAAAGTACCTGTGGGAGCCGTGGAAGAGGTTGAAGCCAGGAGAGCCGGGAAAGTTGTCAGGGGCGGTGCAGCAGGAGCATGAAAATCGATTATTGTCAATGCCTCCGCAGCCTTGATTCTCGCAGCGATCCAGCCCCTGAGCTAGCCGTATTCCAATTCACACAGTTCCAGCGGGTTGAGACCAAGCTAGGAGATCGCCTTCCTCCACAGTGGCTTGGGAAGCACATGCAGCAACATCTCTGTCCTCTCGTACTCCAACATCATGCCGTGCTGGGTGACTACTCCACTGATGTGGTCATATGTGCAAAGGAAAGACTTCAGGTTCCCCATATCGTCTCGACCCAGGAACTCGGCGCAGGGATCTTGGAGATAATACCGCATGTAGATGAAGTCCCGGGATCGACTGTCGGCCAGCCAAGACACGTCCAACATTTGCATCCTGAGTACAGTCCAATTTCGTTCTACGTATCCATGCATCATGACAACCATGTCTGGAGCATCAGAACCTTCCACACAGTAGTACGGGAACATCATAACGGCATCGGAGCTGGTGCGGTCGGTACTGGTGAAGGTGGCGGGGCTGTCATACTTGTGGATGAATGTCATCACGTCAGAGCCAAGACAGATAGACATGCCTGGACTAAGGGGAAGTGGCATCTGATTCCGGTGTTTGGTTGCAGCTGAGATGGCCTCAACATGTAGTTGTGAGATCTCCATGCTTCCAAGCCCGCTTGTCGTGTATATTGGCGTAGGGTTGTGGTGATGTTGCTCGTCGGGGTGATTCTAACAATGCTGATGATAGCTCTGACCTCTGCAGGAGTCAAATCAACGCGCCTCTGCTTGCGATTTCTGTATCCTCGTCTTCGATTCCCCCGCATTCTATTCGTCAATATCTCGTTGCCTAGTAGTCTTCCGTGCTTGATTGGTGTTCAATTGTGGCTGTGGGGTAGTCTCTGCTCGCAGCCGGTTTTCCATGACGCGTAGTTCCAGTCCAGTCGTGTCTATTCCATCCATGTCCATGTCGTCTGTCTCTTGCTGCCAGCTTACTTTCCCGTGCTCTGCTTTCCGAAATGACCTCCAAGTCAGAGCACCATTTGTGGCGGAAATCACGGATCAGGATATCGCACACAGTATCGTCCAGAGGAAGCTATGAAAATGGAGCTTTTGTTTCGATGAGCGTAGGGAGGAAGTAGCTGCAGCGAGATTGTTGATTGGCTAGAACTGGGAAACAAAACCAAGAACAAGGAAAGAGATGAGATGATGATTAGTACATGATTGGTCTCTGGATCGTGGTGTCGGATGCTGTTCAGTGAAGGTAATTCAACCTTGTCGATGGCGTGATACAGAGCCGTAATAACCCCAACCGAGTCACGTACCCACTGAAATGCGTGGCTTTATAGTGGTGGGAGGCATTTTCTGACCACAGCAGTGTAACCAGTACTTGGTGTATGCTTTACTCGGTGTATGGTGTACTCGGTGTATGCTGTACACGTTGTATGCTGTACTTGGTGTAAGCTGTACTCGCTGTTGACTCTTGATTATGGCATGAAGAGATACAGAGCGATGACTTAACTTCGTGTTCTAAGGTGACCGTAGAGTTGAGGACAAGAAAGAGAGATATGATACGAGATAGGGGAAATCATCAAGAGAAAGTGGGACTTCAGAGAATTTTGTTTGCGAGTCAATTTACCATACCCGATACGGCAGGTACGAGTCCAAATCTGGCAGGTAATTACACTGATACAACAACTGCCCAACCCAATCAGGCAAGTTGTACCCCTGATTTCTCATATCCGCTCATATCCTCCATATTGTTCCCATCTACATCCCCCATCTCTCTTTCTCGTCCACAACTCTACCATCATCGCAGAACACAAAGTTAAGTCATCCCTCTCTATCTCTCCATGTCATGATCATGAGTTGACACTGAGTATAGCATACACCAAGTAAAGCATACACCGAGCACAAGCATACACCGAGTCCAGCATCCACCGAAGATTGTTTGTCTACCCTTCATTCTCATGATTACGAGTTGACCACTCAATGTAGCTTCTTCTCCTGGCGGGCCTCCCTATACAATCAACCGCCATCAGCCAGCTCAAAGGTAAAGTCACATTGTCACATTCCCACGGTTGCGAGTTAACTAACTGATGAAAAGACTCTCAGCACCCGGCACGCTGTGCATCGACTACTTCCAAGTACTCGTCCAACCTCGCTCCATTACGGCCGACAAGTTCACTCGATAATTGCCTCCCAGTGCATCTCCAATCTCGGTCGATTACGGGCTCTAAACTCGCTCAATTACAGCCTCCAAACTTGCTCGATCATGGCCACCAAGTGCATCTCCTGACTCGCACGATTACGGCCTCCAAGTTTGCACGCTCATGGCCTGCATGTGCATATCTTCAAACTCACTCGATCACATCCTCCAAGTGCATCTCCAAACTCGCACGATTACGGCCGATAAAGTCACTCAATCATGGCCTCCAAGTGTATCTCCAAACTCTCACAATTATGGCCTCCAAGTTCGCACAATCATGTCGCCCAAGTGCATAGCTCTAAACTCGCTCGATTACGGCCTCCAAGTTCGCACAATCATGGCCTCCAAGTGCATCTACACACTCGCTGGATCACAATCTCAGAGTGCATCTCTAAGTTCACTCGATCACGGCCTCTAAGTGTATCTCCAAATATGCTCAATTACCTCCTCCAAGTGCATCTTCAAACTTGCTCGATCACGGCATTGGAGTGTATCTCTGAGCTCACTCGATTGTCATTTTCAGGCAAACCTCAAATTGCTCTCAAGCACTGTCTGCAGCCATTCCAGATATATCGTGCGTAGATGAGTAGCTATATAGATACATTGATACATTGATACGTAGATACATTGATGAGAATACAATCTGAATACCTGAGTTTTAACAATGGTTGAACGATAAGTAGTAGCTATGATTTCCAGGCTCACCAGCAGCGTGCAGAAAGAAGATCTTATTCCCAGACTGCTCTACTGTAAGTCGAGGTGCTCCCAGACTTGTCGCCAGTGCTCCCAGACATGTCGCCGGCGCACCCAGACTTTTCACCAGCGCTCCCAGACTTGTCACCGGCGCTCCCAGACTTGTCACCGGCGCTCCCAGACTTGCCACCGGCGCTCCCAGACTTATCACCGGCGCACCCAGTTGCTCTCAGGTGCACCTAAAGTACTCTCCGGCGCTCTGAGGTGTTCCCAAACTTATCACAATCCCTCCCATGCTACTCCTGTACTAGTCATCAGAGATCTCTGTTACTCTGAACGCCGGCCGGAATGCCCTCCTAGGGTCTGATACACTCCTGAAATTGATGCATCTGAGTTTACACTCCACATCCTCTCTGACACTTCTGGAGGCTCCCAGTGACTAAAATACATTTTGCTGATGTCTAGCGTGATTACGGCATCCAAGTGCATCTCCAAACTCGCTCAATCACGGCCTCCAAGTGCATCTCCAAATTCCCTAGATCACAGCCTCCAAGTGTATCTCTAAACTCGCATGATTACAGCCTACAAGTTCACACGATCACAGCATCCAAGTACATCTCCAAACTCGATTGAGTGGGCCTCCACGTGCATCTCCAAACTTGCTAGATCATAGCCTCCAAGTGTATGTCTAAACGCTCAGGATTACGTCCTCCAAGTTCGCACGATCACAGCCTCCAAGTGCATCTCCACACTCACTCCATCACATCCTCCAAGTGTATATCCAAACTTGCTCGATTACAGCCTCTGAGTGCATCTCTAAGTTCACTCCATCACTATGTAGTGAAACGGTGGAGCTAGAAGTCAGACTGCCTATCATCAACACTCCGCCCTACCTTGCATGGTATCCAAATGGAGAATTGGTGTGAAAGAGCGGTTCTAGCTCAAGGAGAGTAGGAAAAAGGGTGAGAGGATATGAAGGGATACGCGGCCATGATGAACCACACAAATTGCGTGGCTCTGTGAATGCTTGGGAAGAGTGCGTAAGGAACTACACAAATTGCGTGCATCTACAAAAGCTCCGCAATAGTGCATAAGACCAAGAGATGGGCAAGATAGATTTTATATTTTGTATAATGAGATGATGTCTATCAACCATGGGGTCTCCCAAATATACACTGTGTGTCACTGAGTCCATCTCCGTGATCCCTGTATCTCTGTATGCATGTGTATAGAGAGATTCAGATTATACATACCATATTATGATGTAGCGAATCTTGTCACTGTAACAAAGACCAATATGATCGACAAAATGCCCTGTGGTTATGGAATCCTAAGAATCGCTGGTGTCAAAATATAGCACCAAGTCTCCCACAGAGCTTGTGCAGAGGTCTCAGCTGCTCTCGAAGTCACCTGCAGATCTGTGCAGAGGTCTCAACAGCTCCAAAATTTGACAATCCTAATAGTTAAATCTTGTAGCATGCTGAATGCACCTCCATCACTTCAGGTGCTTTCAGGATCATGTGAGAATGCTCTTGCAAAGTCTCAGAGCACTTTGCAAAGCTCCAGGGGGGTGCTGGGAGCATCTGCACGTACTTAGAAGCACTGGTAACGACTAACAGAGTGTCTGGGAGGTTTGCGGTTGGATTCTGGACGAAATAACATTTTGCTGATGTGCATAGACCATGTAGTGCATCATCCAAAGATCAACTGTCGCCAGCTCCCAGCCAGTCTCTCATCTCTCGGCAGACTATGATGTACTCAATTCTCTACATTTTCACATTTACAAGTAAACCAATAAATAAAGTCTCAGGTTCCATCACGCCTCCCTCCCGAACTCACCCCCTCCAGATTTACTACCTCCAAGTAGTCCTCCAATCCCGCTTCTTCATTGTCTCCAAGTGTATCTCCAATGTTGCTTCAGCACAGCCTTCAAGTATATCTCCAACTTCTCCCCATTACAGCCTCCAAGTTTGCATGATGACGTCCTCCAAGTGCATCCCCAAAATTGCTTGATCACAGCCTCCAAGTGCAACTCCAAACATGTTCCATCATGGCCTCCAGGTGCATCTACAAACACACTCGACCACAGCCTCCAAGTGTATCTCCTACTTGCATGATTAGAGACTCCAAGTTTGCATGATTATGGCATCCAAGTACATCTGCAAACCTGCTTGATCACAGCCTCCAAATGCATATCCCTACTTGCTCAATTTTGGAATCCAATTGCATTTCCCAACTCACCTGGGCACAGCTTCCATGTGTATCTCCCAACTAGCTCGATTACCACCTTCACATTTGCACGAAAATGGCCTCATAGTGTGTCTCCGAACTCGCTTGATCACAGCCTCAGAGTCAATCTCCAAGTTCACTCAATCACGGCCCCCAGTTGAATCTCTACGTTCACTCAATCTCGGCTGCCATGTGTAACTCCGAACTTACACAAACTAAGCCTCCAAGTAGGCGTGATCATGGCCTCTAATAGCATGTCCAATGTTGCTCAATCATGGCCTTGGAGTGCATCTCTAAGTTCGCTTGATTACAGCCTCCATGTGTAGTTCCAAGCATGCATCAGCAAAATGTATTTTAGTTACTGGAAGCCTCCAGGAGTGTCTGAGAGGATGTGGAGGGTACACTTAGATGCATCAATTTCAGAAGAGTATCAGACCCTAGGAGGCCCAATCTGCTGGCCTTTAGAGTAACTGGGAGCACCGACAACAAGCCTGGGAGCACCTGGGAGTGCCAGCGACAAACCTGGGAGTGCCGGTGACAAGTCTAGGAGCACGTCGAATCACCGTAGAGCATTCTTGGAAAACCATCTTCTTTAGGAATGCTGCCGGTGCGCCTGGAAATCATAGCTACTACTTATCGTTGAATGATTTTTAAAACTCATGTATTCAATTTGTATTCTCATCTATGTATCTATGTATCTATACAGCTACCAATCTACATATGATATATCTGAACTGGCTGCAGACAGTGCTTGAGAGCAATTCAATGTGAGCCGGAAAATGACGATGGAGTGAACTCAGGGATACACTCCGAGGCCATGATCGAGCAAGTTTGGAGATGCACTTGGAGGCCGTCATGGTGCAAACTTGGAGGCCGTAATCGGGCGAGGGTAGAGATACACTTGAAGGCTGTGATCGAGCTAGTATGTAGAGGTAGTTGGAGAACATGCGCGAGCGATTTTGAAGATGCACTTGGAGGCCGTGATCAAGCGAGCGGGTAGATGCACTTCGAGGCCATGATTATGTGAACATGGAGGATGTAATCGAGTGAGTTTGGAGATAGACTTGGATGCCGCGATCGTGCGAGTTTAGGGATGCTCTTGGAGACTGTGATTAAGTGAGTGTATAGATGGACATCAAGGCCATGATTGTGCAAACTTGGAGGCTGTAATCAAGCGAGTTTGGACATACACTTGGAGGCCATGATCGAGCGAGTTTGGAGGTATGCACTTGGAGGCCACGATAGTGTGAACTTGAAGGGGGTGATCGAGCGAGTTTGGAGGTCGTTATCGAAATAGTTTGGAGGCCGTAATCGAGCGAATTCATACAAGTACTGCGTGGCAGTTGAGAGAGTTCGCACTGGGTGCTGAGACTCTATTCAACAGTTTGTTTACTCACAACGGTGGGAATGTAACAAGGTGACTTTACCTTTGAGCTTTCATGGAGAGCTGGCTGATTGCGGTCGATCGTGTAGGGAGGCACACTGGATGCTAAAGCTACATTCAGGGGTGAACTTGTAATCAGGAGAATGAAGGGAAGACAAATAATCTTGGGTGTATGCAGTACTCAGTGTATGCTATACTTAGTGTATGCTGTACTCGGTGTATGTTTTACTCCATGTCAACTTTTGATTATGGCATCGAGAAATAGAGAGGTACGGCTGGACTTTGTATTCTGTGATGATATTAGAGTTGTAGATGAGAAAGAGAGAGCAGGGGAATGAAGATGAGAACGATGTGGAGGATTACAAGTGGAATTGTGAAATATGGGGTTCAACTTGCGTGATTAGATTTGGAATACCTAATATCGGTGTTATTAGACACCAGATCCGGACTTGTACCTGTGCAATCAGGGATAGTACATTGACTCGCACACGAAATTCTTGTAAGTCCCAGTTTCTCATAATGATTTCCCCTGTACCCTCCCATCTTCTCTCTTTCTTGTCCTCAATTCTACCATCACCTTACAACACGAAGTTAAGTCATCGCTCTCTCTCTATCTCTCCATGCCATGATCAAGAGTTACAACCATGTACAGCATACACCAAGTACAGCATACACCAAGTACAGCATACAGTGAGAATAGTACACACTGAGTAGAGCATACACTGAGTACAACATAAATGGAGAACAGTATACACTGAGTACTGCATACAGCGTGTACTGCATCATCCCAAGATCGGGTGTCTCCCGCTCCCAGCCAGTCTCCCATCTCTCAGCAGACCATGTTGTACTGAATTCTCTACATTCGCACATTGACGATTCATCCAATGAATTGAGTCCCAGCCTCCGTCGCTCCTCCCTCCCAAACTACCGCCTCCAGATTGACCGCCTCCTAGTACTCCTCCAATCTCGCTCAATTATGGACTCCAAGTCCATCTCCAAACTCACTGAAACACAGCCTCCAAGTGTATGTCTAAACTCGCACAATTACGGCCTCGAAGTTCGCACGATCATGGCCTCCAAGTGCATCTCCACACTCTCTTGATCACGGCCTCCAAGTGCATCTCCAGATTCGCATGATCACAGCTTCCAAGTGCATCTCCAACTCGGTCGATCACAGCCTGAAGGTGTACCTCTAAACTTGTACGATTACGGCCTCGAAGTTCGCACCGTCATGGCCTCCAGGTGTGTCTGCAAACTCGCTCGATTACAGCCTCGCAGTGTATCTCCAAAGTTGCTCGATTATGGCCATGGAGTGCATTTCTAAGTTCACTCTATCAAGGTGTGGTGAAACGGTGGAGCTAGAAGGCAGACAGCCCATCATCAACACTCCGCCGCACCTGGCCTGGTATCTGAAAGGAAGTCATGAGAAAGTACAGTTCTAGCGCAAGGAGTGCAGGAAGAGGGTGAGAGGATATAAAAGAATACCCGGCCATTATGAACCACGCAAAATGCATTCATCTATGAAGCTTGGCAAGTGTGCATGAGACCAAGAGCTGCAAAATATACAGTGTGTATTGTGTATAATGAGATGATGTCTATCTACGCCGGGGTCTTCTAAATATATTCTGTCTGTTGCTGAGTCCATCTCTGTTATCCCTGTATCTCCATATGTATATATATCGACAGATTTACATAATAAAAGCCGTATTATGATGTAGCGAATCTTGTGACTGTAACAAAGACCAATATGATCAATCAAATGCCTTGTGGTTATGAAACCCAAGGAATCACTCGTGTGAGAATATGTCATCAAGTTTTCCACAGAGCTTGGGCAGAGGTCTCAGCTGGTGTCAATGTCTTCCGCAGACCTGCACAGATGTCTTATCAGCTCCAATATTTGACTATCCTAATAGTTATATCTTGTAGCCTCCTGAATGCGCCTCCATCACTGTAGGTGCTTTCAGGAGCATGTGAGAATGCTCTTGCAGAGTCTGAGAACACTTTGCAAAGCTCCAGGGGGGCCTTGGAGCATCTGGAAGTACTTAGAAGTACTGGCGAGGGCTACTGGAGTATCTGGGAGGGTTGCATATGGCTTTCGACCTGAATTACATTTTGCTAATGTGCTTGATTATGGCATCCTAGTGTATCTCCTAACTTGCTCAATTATGAACTCCATATGTATCTGTAAACATGGCTGATTACGACCTTCAGGTGAATCTCCATGCTTGCTTCATCACAGTCTCTCAGTATATCTCTGAGTTCACTTGATCACAGTCTGGAGCAAGGGTGAAGCTTGAAGGCAGAAAGCCCATCCACAATACTGCGTCACACAAATCTCTGAGTTCACTTGGTTATCATCTTCTGGTTTACCTCGAATTGCTCTCAAGTACCACATGCAGCCAACCCAGATATACCGTTTGTTGATGACTTGCTATAAAGATATACAGATGAGAATACAAACTGAATACATGAGTTTTGAAAATCATTAAAAGATAAGTAGTAGCTATGGTTTTGAAGCAGACCAGCATCATTCCCAATAATGTTGTGTTTCCCAGACTGCTGCACTGGGATTGGAGGTGCTCCTGGGCTTCTCACTGGGACTCTCAGGCATGTTATTGGCACTTACAAACTGCTCATTGATGCTTACAGAATTGTCATTGGCGCTCTCTAGCTTGTCGCTGACACTCCCAGATGCTCCCAAGTTTGTCGTCAGCTCTCTTACCCTTGTCATCAGCACTCTCTAGCTTGTCGCTGACGCTCCCAGATGCTCCCAAGTTTGTCGTCAGCTCTCTTACCCTTGTCATCAGCACTCTCTGACTTGTTATCGACACTCTCAGGTGCTCATCTGGTTATCACCAGACCTCTTATATCCACCTAGATTTTTCGCCGGTGCTCCCAGGTGTACCTGAAGGCCACTGCATCAGTCCAGTACACACTAGGATATGACCACCATGGGATTCTGGTCCAATAACTTCCAGACACTCCCAAAGGCTTCCAGAGACAAAAATACATTCCACTGGTACCAGAGTGAGTACTATCATCATCAGAAGAACACATCAAATAGGGTGATGTAGGAGTATGCTGCGAGATGATTTGTGAAATTGCCACAGGAACTGTAAACTATTCTTCAAGTGCTTGTGGTCATATTCGCAAAACTGGATACACTGGTCGTGACTCTTGAATACAGCATCGCAACAACCCAATGAACTCTCTGGAATGGTACTGCAATACCATATTTCAGAGTAACCTTGATTTCATTGTTTTAAGTTTGTGGGTACATTACGCTAAATAAGTTTAATGAAGGAAATTTAGTTTCGGCTGATGGTAGGGTATAAGTTAAATTTGCTAGTCAATGATGATTACAGTAAAGTTGATCATTGGGTTTTATAGACCGATGACAATATGTAGCTAGTTAATATTTTGATTGGAAGAGACAACAATTGGATGATACAATTATATATACTGTTTTATATATATTTTTGTATGGTTTCACTTGCAACTTAAATGTGATTAAGCAGATTGACAAAATCGGCAGCAGTATAAAACAAGACTATTATATTTCAATAGTACAATGGTATCTCAAGACTGCAGTGTGATAATATACTATACTATTTGGAATAACCAAAATACTGTAACTAAAGAAGTTTGACCATACATAATAAATTATACTGTGAAGCCTAATATCAACATCAATATGAATGCTATTAAAATATGATCTAAATACTCAATCTGTAATAGAAGACAAATAAACAAATAGGATAACAATATAATACTGACAAAATATTATAATACCAACAAATAGATAAGCACCAACTAATTGACAAAATATAAAGTAATTGTAAAAACTTTGCATGATTAGCAGAATACCAACCGATTGGCCCAATACAAACTACTTGGCACGATACCAAATAATTTACATGTTACCATGTAATTAATACAATACTATTTGTATAAGATATAGATTGTTAATACAGCCATGTCAAAATTCTGGGCCAGGAGATTACAGTTCTTTGAAAGAGCTAGGTAAGAAAGATAATATCCAGTCAAATCCATATACTATATAAGTTGTGAGTGGAGGTTGAAACACTCTTAATAAATAGAAGATCTTTTAAAAAGATGTTGGAGGCTATTGGAACTGAAAGCAGACTTTCTAATACTACAGGATATTGGAAAACTGTTCATACATATTTGGGAAATAACCTCAATTGCTTGTGTATTTTTACCATTTTTTAAAAATTACACTTTTGTACTATACAACTTATACTTGACCTTAAATCACTCACTTGCCCATGCTATACTCAATTGGTCTGCTATATTGTATTTACCTTACTATATTTTCTTAGTCTTACTATACTGCCATAGTATTGCTATATTTACTTGCAGTACTCCAATTTAATCTTTTTAACTCTATTGTAGAAATAACCTTATACAATATACTAGACTATAGACAATAAATATCTGGTGGTATTTCTTATACAGTTTAATATGTCATTACTATTGCTCATATACACACCCTGTCCTGAGTCTGAAATTTATATTTGTTATGTACAAATATTTGTAGTATAAAGAAATTACACAATAGCAAAAATCAAAACAAAGTACCAATTGCAGTGTAAATAAACTATAAACAATATTGGTATTATGGGTAAGTGGTAACTATTATTGCAGTCTTGCTCCAACAGAACTCTCCCATGCAGAAACAAAAGCCATGTACTAGATATAGAGTTATTAATATACAAACTAGAAATAGACATATGGGAGTGGGTAGATAGATATTAAAGTTGCTATTGGTCTGACTTCTGCTGTTCTTCACTTCTATATATCTGCTTCCCTACTTCTTACCTCTTCTTGCTATCTTTCAAGTTGAAACTGAAGTTCTGGCTGGGAGCTGACTGGAGACACATTATTTCAATTACCTTATATTCCACAAAGGCGGCAAAGCCGTCTCCAACACTAGTAAGAATACACACCTGTGTAACTTAATATTTATCAAATTGCTACTTTAGAAAGAATGCGGCAGCGCTACTCAATTTACCGAAACCTGGCAGCACTGCGGCAGTAATAACACTTCTCTTTACGCTATAGTTGAGAAGCTTGTTTGGTTATAGATTTCGTATTTTTTTTGGTTCTTGGCATATATTTCATAGGTGGAAGGGGATTCTATGGAGGCATCCAATGTACCAAGCTTCACACGTGACCATGTTCATGTGCACACTCCAGCATCCAAGCATCCAGAACACATTAAACATCACTGCGGACCCCACTCAATTACTCCATCAACCATCAGCTTCCACTGGCCGTCACCAGAGAGTCTTCCGGGCTATTCCCATCGAATCATATCTACCACTACAGTCCGCCTAAGCCACAATGACCTCCGGCGTCTCCCCCCCGTCACTCACCTCCCTCGACCTGGACCACGATGGAACTTCTCCGTGGGGTGACGAACGTTCGGAGAACACCCAAACACCTCCCATCAACCTGTCTGCTGACGAATCTGGATTCAAAGAGGAGACCACTGGCGTAGGAATCGCACGAAAAGCTCCGGAATCCCCAAAACCAACCACCTCTGCCGGTGCGCGCCGTGCACCGCGTCGTCCAGGCCGCCATTTTGTCCAGGCGGAAGCTATCAGTGACGATTTAGGTCCTCTAGGTCCCCTTGGTGATAACATTAATGAGTCCTCCGAACCCTCTACGTCGCTGCCGTCTAGCAGCCAGGAGCTACCACCACAACCACCGGTAAAGGAGGCGTCGCCGCATGCATCTCGAACTGGAACATCTATCGCTGGGGCACCGCGGATGCACGATATTCTGGAGAGCGTCTCCCTAGGAGATGAAGATGATGAGACGATCAGGCGACAAATTGGGTCATCATTTGGTCAACAGAGAAGCGGCGGCGGTACTGCAACGGAGATGCAATCAGCTGCCGCGAAACCACTCTTTGAAGTGCACGTTGGCGACCCCCACAAGGTGGGAGACATCACAACTGCACATACGGTATATAACGTTCACACAAAGGTGAGGGGAAATTCGCGCATTCTTGCACTTCTGCGAATGGACTAAGCTGATCCGGAGGTGTGTGGGAAGACTACGTCTAAAGCGTTCAGAGTCCCCGAGTTTTCGGTGGCGCGCAGGTATAGCGATTTCTTGTGGCTCTACAAAGTGTTGAATAGCAACAGCCCGGGAGTCGTCGTGCCTCCGCCTCCGGAGAAGCAGGCGGTTGGACGCTTCGATGAAAACTTCGTTGAGACGCGACGGGCGGCATTGGAGAGAATGTTGAATCGGATTTGCCAGCACTCAATCCTACTTCAAGACGGCGATCTCAAGCTTTTCCTCGAATCGGAATCTCTGAACGTGGATATAAAGCACCGAGAGAAGCAGTCGCCACTTCCCACAGAAAGCAAAGGGTTCCTGGGCTTTGGGGGCGGGTTTTCAACCACTTCCAAGTTTATTGAAACCGACGATGTATGTAATACCTACTACTCTTTAACTCGGTCAAACCGACGATGCTAATTGACCGTACATAGTGGTTTCACGATCGACGCCAATATCTCGACGCTCTCGAAACCCAGCTTAAAACCCTCCTCAAAGCTGTCGATGGCGTCGTAAAACAACGCAAAGACTTAGCAGAGGCAGCCAATGACTTCAGCTCCTCCCTGCACGCCCTTTCCATTGTCGAGCTCTCCAAGTCCCTCTCCTCACCTCTCGACCAACTCTCCGAACTTCAGATTCGCATCAAAGAGCTCCATGAACGCCAAGCGCAACAAGACGTCCTCACCATCGGCATTACGGTGGATGAATACATCCGCATCATTGGCAGTATCAAACTCGCCTTCCAACAACGCCAAAAAGCCTACCATTCCTGTCACACTGCCGAAAGCGAGTTAGTCAAGCGGCGCACTACTTATGAGAAGTTGCAGCGCCAAGGAAAGACGCAACAAGATCGCCTTACACAGCTGAGCGCGGAGGTCGCAGATTCGGAAAGGAAGCTGCATCAGGCGCGCGTGCTGTTTGAAGATATGGGCAGACTTATGAGGGCCGAGTTGGATCGCTTCGAGAGGGAAAAGGTCGAGGACTTTAAGAGTGGCGTCGAAACATTTTTGGAAAGCGCCGTCGAGGCCCAGAAGGAGTTGATTGAGCTTTGGGAAAGTTATCTTTTACAGCTCGACCGGGAGGAAGAGGCCGAGGTGGTGGCAAATTATGGTACTCTCAAGCCATCAGCGCCTACGACTCCCACTGCTGCTGCTGCTCCTATGAATGCTGGTGGACCGACTCCTTCGGTGGCAGAAGAGGAGGTTCAAGTTCACCGGGAAGGGTGAGGAGGTGTATTTATAGCGGAGACAGTGATGTTGGATTTGATAAGGAAATTCCCTTTCTTGTGGGTTTTCGGGGGTGCATATCACGCGGTGGCTATCTTTATCCATTGTGCTTTGGGCTGGCGCGGGGGGGTATGCCGTAGATAAAAAGGAGCGACGTCACTCGTATATGGAAAGATGACGAAGTGTTTTGGCGGTGATGCTTCGCCATCCATAACCGATGGATGACAGGTGAGAGGTGAGAACAATCGCAGTTTTGGAAATAACAATCATTCGAATCAGTAAAGGACACAACAGCCAAAGGAAACATGGCCGGACCGTCTCTACAAATACCCATGTCACCAATACACGTACATCTATTCAAACTTAGCCTACCACGTCTCCTGTTTATACCGCCCAATCTTCTCCATCCCCTCCAAATACACCTTCGCATCCTCCCTCCCCATGCACCCCCACTTCCCAAAAACTTCGACCAACGCCTCCCTAACAGCTTGGGGCATCCGTCCACTGCTGCCACACACAAACACTGTTCCCTCGCGCCTTCCCAGCGCCTCCCACACTACCTTTCCTTGTTCACGTATCACAGCCTGCACATACCGCTTCGCCTTCTGGTCCCTCGAGAACGCCGTGAAGCGTTGCAGCACGCCCTGATTCTCCAGCTGCTCCCACTCGGAGGAAAAGAAGTTATCCTTTTCCCTGTTCCTGCACCCAAAGAATAACAGGTTCTCACCCCCTTTCTCCTCCTCCGCAAGCACAACGCGGTGCCAGAGCAAGGCTCGCATAGGCGCAACACCCGTGCCGGGTCCCACCATCACAACCGGCTTCTGCAGATCCTGTGTGCGGAGGGCGAGGGAACCCTTCTGGAATAGAAGATTTACCGACGATTCCTCGGGAACAAGAGAGGCGAGCCAACGTGTACACACCCCCTGTCGGGTCTTTTTGATGATGGTACGATACTTTACGATTGCCACTAGCAGGTCGACGGTAGTGTTTGAGACCAGGCTGCTACTAGCGATACTAAACTGGCGCTCTCGAAGCCGCGGGACAAGCTCGAGGAGCCTGTCAAGCCCGATGCGTACCGTGTTGAATTCTTGCAGTACCTCGAGGAGACTCCGCCGCGGCCGCGTGGTGTAGTCCCATAGCTCTTCGACCCATTGGGGTTCTGCAAACTCGGCAAGTCGCTCTTTGTGGGTTTCGTCTGTGGTGAGAGCGGCGGCAAGGGAGAAGAAGGAGCGTCGTGGAATCGCAGTGATGTCGAGGTGGTGGATAAGGAGAGTACGGAGGGTGAGTGGGGAGATAGGGGTAGAAATTGGACAGGGTGGAATTTCGTCGGGTAGCAGGTGAGCCGCGGGAGTAAGTTTCAGGGGACGGTCCGCGATGAATATCCAGTTTTGGAGTTGAAGAAAGAGGTCGACATCCTCGGGGAAGTTTTTGGGCGAGACGGAAACTGTGTCCCCCGGTTCCCAATCCACGCTCTTGGGCAGCGCAAAGGTGAAGTGTCGCACATCCTGCCAGTGGTCTTTGGGGGTAATCCGTTCGTTCATTTTCACAGTCGCAAGAACTGATCCAGGACGGGGAGCATGAAGATTCTGCATTATCTCCACCCCATCCACCACCTCCTCCCCCACCGCCGCCGCCCCCTCACCTGGATCGGCAAACGTCAGAACCCATTTACTGGGCAGCACCACATCCTCGGGGATCTCCTGAAGCCCACCCAGGAGTGGCCACCGACTCCGCAACACATTCCTCACTTCGTCAACCCAGTACCCAAAAGCCCCCTCAATACCCTCATCTCCACTCCCATCACCTTCGCCCCTCCCCACCACCTCGTTCGCGCCCAGTTGTAGCAGCCGCCGCCCCACCTTCCTCCCCGCCCAGCAAAACTTGGGATACGTCGAGTCCCCGAGGCAAAAGACACCGAAATTCACACCGCCCAGCCAACCCGGTGGTATCTTCTTCCTCAACAAGTTCCTCCAGAATGTCTTCGCATTATCCGGTACCTCGCCCTGACCGGTTGTAGAGATGAGGAGGAAAACGAGGTCGTGGGCCGCCAGCGACGAGAATGGGGTGAGAGCGTCGCATGGTAGGGTGGTGACGGTGAAACGGTGACGTTCAAGGGTGGCTGATAACTGCAGGCTTAGGTCTTCGGCGGTGCCCGTCTGCGAGGCGTAAAGGATCAAGACGCGACGAGAGCTTGGGGTTGTTCTGGTTGCTTTCATGATGTGGCCATATGATAAGACAATTGTATGGAATGTAAATGGTAGCGGTAATCGTAGCGATTGCTATGGTGATTTGAAGTCATGATGGCGAACGTTGTTGATGTAAGGTGGTGGGTGGGGTGAGTGGGGTGGCTCATCAGGTCTGGACTACGCCATTTCAATGGATGCATATTTTAGCGGGGTCCTCCGTTTCAAATGAGGCTCATATGAGGCACATATGAGGTTGATCTTGCAATCACCTTGATTTTATTTTGCAACTCATGACAGTACTGGCACAGTTGGTACCAGATAGATTTGCAGTGGTTGCTGCCAGCTGCAATCATGGCACTCATTAGGATTCTGATAGGCTTTTGGTAGCTCAGTTGCACTCACAGCTGTGCTCTAAGCGCCAGGCTGGGAATGAGTAGATTAAGTACACAGCATTACACACCTTCACCATGGTCCATAGGTCCATGATAACTATCATCACCATCACTATCATCACCAGCATTCTGCTGCCACTGCCACAAACTCATGCACATCTGCACATCCAAAATTATGGGTGCAGCAGGAAATAATTGTAGAACTAAAGGTAACTCTGAGAAGTAATAACCCCATCACAGAATACCTACTATGTAATATTTATTTGGCTGTGAAGGTAAAGAGTTTTTAGTTTTCACAGCATTGCACAAGAATCTCTGAAATGCTGATTGTGGGAATACTTAAAACCTCCTACTTGACTAGTTACTGTGGCATGAGAATTTCAACTGAGGATAGTGTCTCAACTGTCACCATTGTAGTCCCCTGCAATGGTGTCAAATCTGTCTGAATAATCTGTGAGTGACAGTGGCAGGATAGTCATAAGTTTGAGGTTACCATGAGCCAACAAATATCCTCACATCAACATGATATTTCAGTCACCCTCATGTGAGGCTAATAGAGATCTACCAGCCTCACATGAGCCTTACCTGAAATAGAGTTCCCCCGCTAAAGCAGGAAGAGCATTAATATTAAATAAGTATTATCACTGCACTCAGTAGTAAACAACTGATATGAACAGAATAAGCTCTTTCAGTGGTAGGCAACGAGTCCCTTGGTAGTCTCAGATCGAAGCCACCGTAACTATATATCGTGTACAGCAGGATATCAAGCTATATAGACCCAAACCACCAAAAGCCCCAAACAAGATAAAAACCAGGGCCTTCTCTTATAGTTATAAATAGATGTGAGCGAATGCAATCGAACTCAAAAAAAAACCGAACCAAAATTAAAACTCGCCAAAAAAGAAACACAAAACGAATAGTAGAGATGATTGCATAACCGCTTAAGCAACGATGCCACTAGCCTTGCCAATCTCTCTTTCGAGAATTGAGTCAGCGGCCAAGCCAGGACGGCCAGCCTTCAGGACAACGTTCGCACCAGTTACCTTCTTGCCTGCCAACTGCTCGGCAGTCCAGATGGGCTCAACAAGCTCAGCGTCTGCCATACCTATACCACAGAGACCCCCCTCCAAAGCCCAGTCGCTGGTACGTTTAAGGTCAAGCATCGTCCAGACATCCTCAAGGGCATTGTACAATTGCTCTCGGAGTACTGTGGTGTGGCCAGGGGTAGGAGTGATACGAAGACGCTCCTGACCCTTTGGAACCGTAGGGTAATTGATAGCTTGCACATAGATTCCATGGTCATCAAGAAGCATATCGCTGGCCTTCCTTGCAAGCTCCGCATTCCCAACCAGGACGGGTACAATGTGAGACGGGTTGGGAATGACGGGGAAGTCACGAGCTTCCAAAGCTGACTTAACGATACTAACATGCTTCTGCTGAAGGTGTCTATCACCATCGTAAGAGTACTGATATTCAATGGCAGCAGTTGCACCTGCCATGGTCGCAGGAGGAAGCGACGTAGTGAAGATGAATCCCGGCGCAAGTGAACGGATGGTGTCAACAAACTTTGCTGATCCCGCAATGTAACCTCCAACGCATCCGTATGCTTTACCCAGGGTACCGGTAATGATATCAACCCTGTCCATGATCGTTCCCTCAGGCCTGCCAGCAGCATGTGCCTCCCAATCAAGATGCTCCGCAACACCTGCACCATGTGGCCCGTACATACCAACAGCATGGACTTCGTCCAAAAAGGTGATGGCGCCGTACTTGTCGGCCAGGTCGCAGATCTCCTCAATTGGACCGATTGAACCACACATCGAGTAGACAGACTCGAATGCGATTATCTTTGGAACATGAAGCGGCAATGACGCGAGCTTATTTTCCAAGTCTTGGACATCATTATGCTTGAAGACCATTTTCTTGGCATCGGAATGCCTAATGCCCTGGATCATTGAAGCATGATTAAGGGAATCCGAGAGGATAACGCATTCTGGAAGTTTAGATCCCAATGTTGCAAGAGTGGCATCATTGGCAACAAAGCATGACGAAAAGACCAAAGCGCTGGGCTTGGAGTGCAACTTTGCCAGGGCAGCCTCTAACTTGATGGCGTGTTGGTTATGACCCGAAATGTTTCGAGTACCTCCTGCCCCAGCGCCATACTGATCTAAAGTCTCGTGCATCGCCTGGAGGACTTCAAGATTGCGACCCATTCCCAACTACAGAGTACATTAGCATATACAGATAAGTAGAGATATGCGGATTCTTACATAGTCATTGCTACACCATGCAGTCACCAGCTTATCGGGGGTGTCCAGATGAGCCTGAGGGAAGTCCTTAGCTAACCGATTAATGTTATTGAAGTACCGGTACGATTTGTCCTTGTGTTTCTTATCCAGCTCATTCCCGTAAAAGCCTTCATAATCGAACTTGGCGGTGTAGACATTGGCAGGTTTGAAGACTTTCGTCGGGCGAGTGATGCGGTCCTCATTTGGTGGAGTTAAACGTCCAGCGATCTTAGCGGCATGGAACGCAGCCTTTCCGTGAGGACAAACTATGCAATAGTCAATAAGCCATAACTCAATTGATGTCCCAAATGAGCATGATACATACCAGGCTTCGTAGGGTCCGCCGCATTGTACACACCAACCTTGATATGAATGTCCTCAATGTCGGCAGCCTGGGCGTGCTTGTTACCAGTAGAGTTAAATGTGACGGGCTTGCTAGGCACGACATAGTTGCGCTTCTGGAGTGAAAGACCACCACTGGCACGCCTTCCAAAGGCCGAGTTCAAGGTGGAGGAGCGGACGCTCTGAACGGCTAGAGCCTTGGACATAACTGGGCAGCGCCGAGCAACAATCTGCAAATTCGACATTGTGCCACCACCAGCAGGAGACGAAGAGGTTGAGAGGGCTCTCAAGGTGCTCGGAGAGGTCTTCTTGAGAAACGGACACAAGCTGCGCGACTGCTTAAGGAGAGGCTCCATGCTGACGAAAATAGTTTCCGTTTGTTTACAAAATTGTGCGGTATTGGGGTTGCGAGGCAAAGCTAACGTTCCTAGTGAGATAGTGGATACCGAGGCAGCCGGACCGAAAGATTAGAGGGTTTGACAGGTGGGTGAGAGAGAGAAGGGGAGAGGAATTGTGTGGAGCGAAGATGGAGGATGATGGATGGCGGATGGTGGAGGAGAGGTAAATTATAAATGGGACTCAGGAGGTAGGGGCTGAGGCAACACCGGTGTCAGCAGTGTTGGATAGGGGACCACGGACAGAACCTGAAGAGAACGAAGGGGCCACTTTATTGCAGAGCAACACTCGTTCCCTCACCTCTCTCCACTCTACATACTAGGTCAACTACTTTAGCACCGCAGATTCAGTTCCTTCTGCTGCTTGTTATCAATTTCTGCTCCTGGACCCGGTGATGATGAGAGGCCCACGTCAGGCGCAGTACTTAAGTGGATTTCGTCAAGCAGACACCGGAGGTTTGAGAATTTGTCAGCCTTTCGGCTTGTACCGCCGGATTTGCATTGAATTCCCCTGCGTGTGATTGGCACCACAAGACTTTGGCAACCCCAGTTAGATCCATGAAGACAGAACGGGCTGTAAATCACGAGAAAAGAAGAGTCGAAAAAAGATGAAGAATCTTCTAATACATAGAGCAGATCCCAGAGGGTTACAGTATGCAGAGCATTCAACTCACGGCTGCCGAATCCAAATAACTCCCCCCCACATGGTCCCCACGCGTTTCGATTGTGAAGATATGTTCTCATTTAAATTCCAACAGCCCATGGTCAACAATTTATGAATGAGACAAAAGGCGTTCTGTTGGTTACCGTGCCGGCTTTCAGCTCGCCTAAAAGGCGCCTCTTATGATTCGACCGATCGAGTACCTACATATATTGGCGGTACTACGAGAACGCACTCGCCGTCAGGAAAACTTCTCAGCTGTGTTCTTTTTCCGTTGCGATGCAGCAAAACGAGGTTCATGCTGATATCATGATCATCGATCCATCACTACCACACCGCTCTACCGCACACACCACTTACATATGTCGGCCGATTCCGCCGAGGTCCACATTCGTCCATCCGCCGGTGCCCATTAATCATCCCCGTTCTCGACCCAACATACCCCGCAATGGACTGGGATTCCGCGGGCAAAACGGATGTCCGAAACTGGATATTTGGCCGGGAAATGTTTAGGTCAGTTACTCTACACGGACTGCATTAACGGTCCGCGGACTTCCAGTATCTTCAACCCATTTCGATACTCAATGTTCTCCCGTGCGATAGGTGAGTACATTAGAGTACATACATGCCTCAAAACTCGCATCGAAGCAGTTGAAGAAGACAGGCATCTATATCATCAATTTAGCGGGATTTTTACCAGTTATGGATCCCCAAGATTCGTTCTTCACTCATACATTTGAAGCAGAAATTCCAGATTCAATTAGGTAGTTCTCATCTCCCTTACAGGGCGGGTACGCACGTACACGCCGTCGTCGGATGACCCAGCGGTTTGCCCTACTCCATACATAGAATAGAATACATATGAGCACAACGGGATCTCATAACTAAGCTCAATACTAGTTTCAAAGTCAAGTTGGTTTACCATCTCTTTGCGGTTCTTGTAAGTTCAAAGAAAGTTTGGTGGGTAGTACATATTCACCTCATGACTATCTGCTCAAGGGCGCGGACGAATTTCCGGGGAAATCGTTTCCTGCTGAGCTTATGATACAGTAATCAGGCCCCACGAAGCTAAGTTGAACAGCAAAAGAAGATACCGATTATCATCACTCATTGTTTGTGTGGCTGATAGATACATTCAAAAATTATATTCGTGATGAAGTATTATTTCGCTCGGGAAAGTGTCTGGAAAGTCCTCAATGCAAAAAACGAGTGAGATACTAAGCACTGAGGTAATTCTGAGAGCTCGACAGCTATAAACCCAATGGCCTATCATATTGGAAGCCCGAGCATAGTTAAAGCCCAGTTTGCCTTGAGTGAAGATAATTAGCTTTCATCCATTGCTCACAAACGAAAAGAAAAATGGTGATTCCCCATGACTCATTGCTATTTTAACATCTATGAATCAGGTACCTAGAGGCCAACGATTCTTAATATATAACTAGCATCTAAACTGCTATTTTACAAGAACCACCCGTCTCGCACCCTCCCATCTATCCCTACGCTCTTACTCTTACGCAGCTTGCAACAAGCTCCTTCGGCAGCCCCGAGCTCACCGCAAGCCTCTGTGCCACCTGTTCATCATCCAGTGGTTCTGGTACCCTCAGCAACCCGCTTCCCCGACAATACTCGAGCAGACACTTTGCCTCCGCCTTCTCCATTGGCCCCAGCTTCCAGACTTCGGCACCCTCGATGCTCGGCGCAATCCGCTTATCCAGCTTTGACCAGTTGGGCAGCTCATAGCCGGCGAGTGCATAACCCAGCGCCGGTGTCCGCGGCGCCCCACTCGCGGAGGTAGCACCAATGATGAGGCCTCGAGGGAAGCTACGCTTTCCGCTCAAAAAGGAAAGGAAGGTATTGGGGAGTGTCAAATCGTGTGCGTGTATAATTTTAAAGTCGGGATCACGGTATTCGGAGGGCATCATGATCTCGTTTAGTGTGTCGAGGGTAAACAAGACAGGGGGACGGTCAGGGAGCTCGAGTTCTGAGAGAAGCGCCATGAAAATTTCGTGGGAGATGGAAGAGTCTCTGGAGCCGATCTCGACGAAGCGCTTCATGTCCATGGTCTCAGGAATTTCGTGCCGGCCAAATTTGTAGGCGCGGCTGAGGGAGAGCCCGTTCAGGACGCCCCGGTTTGCTGATGTGATGCGAGCAAGGAGCGCCGCGGTGTATTCGCGCTGTGTCCAGAGACCGCTGGGAGCGTCAAAGTCGTATTCAGTGTGGCCGATCACGAGGTCATGGACTGTTGTTTTCATCAGACTGAGGAGGAGCAAAAGGAGGCAGGAGGAGGGGGACAAGGAGGGAAATACCATTTGGAATGCTGATGATAACCCACTCCCTTTGCAGCGCCCACGCCATCGCCTGGAGCATAAGAACACTCTTTCCCGACCCTTTTGGTCCACAGATCACCATCCTATGAAACGTCCCTTTATTCACCTCTCCCACCACAACCGTCTCATCTCCTTCCCGTATCACACCGTAATCAATGGGCGGCCTTTCCACTACCTCTTCTCCCTGGATCCTCGCCATCTTCTCACCCAGTATCAAACTCTCAAACCTCATTACTGTGCTCGGGCGATGAAAGAACTTCCAGTCCTGGCCTCTCCGGAACGCCTCAAGGATACGTAGCTTATCCACATCAGAATTTGAGAATGCAAACAAGCTTCCGACTGCCGGCTTGTGGGTAGACGTCACAACCGTCAGCTCCGGCAGGGTGAGCTGTGGTGCATTGGTGCTTGAGAGAACAATCCTGTCACGGATCTGTTTGCGTTCGCCGACCTTGTAGAATGGCTTTGGCTTCTCTGGGATTGCGCCTTTCTTGATGCCGCCAATCCTTTGTTGCTGTGCCTGAGCTGCGCGAGACATTCCTTTGACTCCCGGTTTGGAGCACTTCTCGAGAGTAGAGGCGGAGGTGGTAAAGGATGCGGAGGAGACGGGTAGCTGTGCTCGAGGGAGAGGGGTTTGTATTGTACGTGTGGAGGTGCGGATACACCGCCAGCCGTTTGAGAGCACCATAATGGCGGGGCGGGGTGGGTGGCGAGTGGCGAGTGGCGGTGGTTATAGGTGAGGTTCAAGAATATCGTTCGGTAATCCGAAGATAAAGTTGCGGCTCAAATGCCACTAAAACTTTTACTAGAACTTTTCTATTGGAAGTGCAATATCAGTCAAACTTCGAATCACAGATATCTCCTCCTCGCCATGTCTACCGCAACCGCCCAACCCATCTCCGGCGAAAAGCCAGAAAAGCGCGAAAAACTCGTTGTCACCGTCGAAAAGCCAATTCCGCTCGAGTTCGACATGGGCCACCTCACCGCCTTCGACGCAAACCCATTGGACCCTAAGACCTACCGCACCGACCGCGAAGCATGTCTCTCTGCTGCAATCCGCGACGGCGCACAAGCACTCATTAACCAAGTTCTTACTGCACTCCCTCTCAAGTCCACCGCCGAGGGTATATTCGCCGAACTCCCCGAGCCAGTGACACCACTGCCGAGAGAGAAGCGGATACCAATGCCCAAGGAGCCCACTAAATGGTTGGCCCTCTTCACCTTCCGGCTAAGTAGGAGCGATCGCTAATATCCATGTTTACAGGGAGCTCTTTGCAAAGAAGAAGGGAATTCTCGCCAAGCCTAAGGACGGAAAAATTGTCTACGACGAGAAGCAGGAATGGGTTCCCAAGTGGGGCTACAAGGGAAAGAACAACGAGGCCGAAAGTCAATGGTTGGTCGAAATTGATGACAAGAAGGACGAAGACGGCGAGGAGGCAAACCCCAGAAAACTCAACAGAGACGAGAGGAAAAAGAACATCAAACTCAACGAGAGGCAAGAAAAGAAGAATTCCCAGAGAGGGGGGCGGAACATGCCAGTGGGTCTGGGCCCCAAGAAGGGCTCTGGCGTTGGAAAACGGAGATAGTGGTAATGGTAGAGGACGGAGTCGGGTTGTAATGATTCATGCCTTTTGTGAAATGGTGTATACCTAATTTGTTATAAAAGTTTGGGTCGGTCTACTTACTCTGCATTATCTGTAATATACTGTTCGTTTGTTCGTTATGCTGCCTACAGTTGCATGAGGTACTTCGTGACGTGGACTTAAAACCTGCTCCGAAAGCCCACATTGAGTGAGAATCCATACACGTAGATAACACAACCACCATAAAGAGGTGTGTAGTCCATTACTCTGCAATACCGTAAACTTCAAACTCTACACAAGAAAAGAAAAAAACCAAGCATGACCGTATCATTATGAATACAAGTCTCCCCTTGCAAGAATGTAGGCATTACTGTGACCCTTCTCCGAGCCTGAACTACCCCACGCTCTTTCAAAAATTCCAGCCGTTTTCTTTTCATCAATAACCTGTCGCGGTATCTTCTTCATCACCACGGCTCCACCAAAAGCACTGGCTGGTAGGATTAAATTCTGCACCCTAGCATTATAAATACTTTCTTTCATCCCGCCTCCCTCTGTAGGCTCTGTAGGCTCCTCTCGCACTGCTTCCAGTCGTGGTCCCTTCCTCTTCCCAACCTCACTCTTCAGTTGTCGGGACTTATTGAGATTTCCCACAGGCCGCTTCGGGGTTGCAACCCGTTGTTCTTCAGCGCCAGCCTTACAGGCGTGTGCCGGATCCTCCAGCGGGCAACTACAATAGGGACATAGAAGAACAGGCAGCTCGCGCACCGCAGGCCTCTTGATAACGCAATAGTCCTCATCATCCAAAACTTCTTCTTCGACAACTGAAGGTTGAGGAAGAGTTGATGGGCCACTATCGAAGCCAGACCAATCGTCTTCTGGGTAGTGGCAGGCAGGATTTTCGCAATCGATAGAATTCCGAGGAGTGTCCGAACCGTCGCTTGAAGTATCAGAGCAATTGTTGTGAGGAATAACGCTATGTGGAGTATTTTGACCTCTACAACGTTCTGAGATAGGAGATACGGAACCATCCAGCCACAATTCACTTTCATGCACCTGCTCGGTTTCGGGCGCCTTTTCAGGCTGTTTGGGGGCATGATAGTGGTGCTGATGTTGATGTACACTCGAGTTTCCAGTCGCCGAGTCCTTTCCTGCAATGCTTTCCCCCGCAGAGACTCTACACATAGTACTTGGAGGATTATATCGAAAATATGGAGTTGCCATCTGGGATGCAGAAGCCTCGTATCCAGGAAACGATAACAGAGCACCAGCTTTCTTAAGTTGCTTGTCAGTGTCGGCAGGCGCATTCTTCATACACATTAGCATATATACCTGAACAATGCATGTATTATCCACCTACCAGATCAACCGCTGTGATACCGGGCGAGTTTACATGACTTTGAGCTTCTTCTTCGGATTTCGAGGCGCCATCTAGACAGTTACACTGGGGCTCATGCTCGGTGGTCGCTTGGCTGGCACCTGTATTCGAATAATTGCAACCCGCTGATTTGCATGGGGTGCAAGGACGACTATGATGAGGGGATGAGGTGGGCGATGGATAATGTCTCCAAGTTAACTTCCTGAACATGCCAGAGAAAAGTTTATTCCCGAAACTATGGGATCTTAGGCGAACGGTATCTAGAGAAGCAGTCTCATTTGACCCTGATATAATGACTGGATCCCCTAAAGATGGCACTGTCTCTTCGTGAGTGTTGTGTCCTTGCTGACTGTTGGGACGCTTGCTGTCCTTTTTTAACGTGGAGACCACCCTTGAAAGGGGTTGTGAGTTGTTGCTGCGCTGTGACTGCAACAGGTAGCCTTTTTGAGGGGGTAAGGCGGTCTTCCCCCTGGCAAGCATTTCTGCAAAATTTTCTCTCCACTCCAGTTCGTCTCGAGTATCAAATTGCTTCTTTGACGCACCGCTTCCAGTCTGCCCTCTTTGCGATGAACCATGGCGAAGAATATGTTCGGAACATTGCTTAGAAACGCCTGCAGTACCCTCCTGAAGGGGTTGGTCGGTTGGTGTATTTGATTCAATCATTTCGTCAATTTCATCTCGCCAGTGCTTCATGAAATGTTCACCTTCAATCCACTCTTTCCTCCGCTTCTGAACAATCTCCTTAGCACTGCCCCATCCCCGTCCTGTTTGCTGCCATTCATCTCTCATACGCCATCTCTCATTCGTCACTTCCCTTGCCGCCTCCTCGTCTGAGAATCCATGCACTATCAAGTATGCCTTCCGTTCTTCAAGTGCCCTCATAATCTCCCTTACTCCAAGGCAGGCGGTTAACCTGGGGTATTGCTTTTTCGGCCATGGCGGAGGATCTATTCTATGCAGGTAGTGATAGTCGTTGACCAACGCATAATGATAAACCAGTGCCGAGAACTTCACCCACCACAGGATGGGTACCACATCCACGTCATATGGCTTCCATACGATACAGTATAGTAGCTTTCTGGATTCCCAAGGCATGTGTGATATGATACAACGCACCTCTCCATGTGGGAGTATGTCCGGGTTACCGAGAAGTGGAGGAAAGACTGGTGTTGATGGGCACTCTGTTATGTTTGAGCGCATCGCAGTTTCATTTCTAGCAGCTCGTTCTGCATCGGATGTCACTTCTGATAAAGCCTGAATGCGGGTTCTCTCACTCATCGTGATCTCAAGTAAGCCTTTCCCTGCGATAAGGTGCTCCGGATCCTTTGGTTTGATGTGCTTGGATCCAACGGCATGGGAGCTTTGATTGGCTGTTGCAGATGGTGAAATAGAAGGTGGAGGTAACTGCAAAGCGCTTAAGCTTGTAGCTGTGGTGGCAGCATCAAATCGGAATTCGGTCGGTTTCGATTCGCACGATGTGGAGGAAGATATCCAGGAATCCTATAGTAGATGATTTAGAAATATACTCGATGGTACTGAAAAGATAGAGAGCAGCATTTTCACCTTTGACGATAAAGGGTATCCTTGTCCAACCGCCGACCATCTCTCGTCGTAGGAATGCAAATTCTTTCCCTGTTCTTGCTCTTCAATCGCTTGCTGCTCGTCTAGCCAGTGTTGGTGTATTTTCATATATTCTCGGTAGAGCCTTTCGGCTTCAGGGGAATCATTTCGAATGGAGCAGAGGCGTCGAGCAATTTCAAGCTGCTTAAGGCATTCTTGATGTTGAAGTTCGTCACTATCCCATAAGATCGGAATGGGAATATGAATCCTGACTCGCTGTGAAGAAATATCCATATTGGTGAATGTTGAGCCGAGTGGGATGGTATATTCAAACAGCAAGTAAACGGTAAGCAATCATCTCGTCCAGCGAGTTTTTTTATAGAGTTGGTGGGACGGTAAGCACGGAGCGGGATCTAAGCAAGCGTTTCGAGCTGGCGGTTAGGGCTATGAGTTAGAGCTTGGTTCTACGAGTGCAACCTTGTGACTCTGACAGCAATACCTTCCTCTCCTGGGGATAACCTGAGGCTCATTCGGTTGTGCTGTCTGTATTTTCCAAGGGCTATATATCGCTCCCAGGAAAATACTAGAGTAGAGATGCCACATGCAGAGATAACAGAACCTTGGAAGCGTTCGGTTGATAAGAAAACGTTTGTGAGTGATAATTGGGAAAATACACCTCAAGAGGCATTTTCTCAACCTCGTAGTTTGGGACTTTCACAGCACGTGGGCTGGTGACTATGCAGTTCGAGGCTACTGAACGCTTACCGATATCCCAAATTTGCTGGTATCTTCAAAATATCCCTGGCAGTTGAACTCGCCTTTACATGTCGACGCCATCAGAAGTCAAGGGTTAACATTCCCTCCAAAGGTATGTGGAAATGTGAAATCACCTCCGGGACACACAACAACCAGCAGCCACCACCCAGCTATCTACATCTTCAGTCCAAGAAAGATATTCCATCCTAAAGCTACGATACTGCCAAACACGATCCTCTTCTCAGCTTCCACAACTGTGAAGGAAAGGAGTGACACAGCTGGCCAAAGCTTCAAACTGGCGACGGTCAATGGCCAGAATTCCTGTATCAATTATCAGCGACTCCGCTTTTTGAACCGATATTCCGCCAACGCACCTCTGTAATATATTCTGCCAGTGCCCCACCTGTCAAACCTTTGGAGCATCCCATAAAGGCAACAAATAACACGGTATTAATTGGAGCCCCAACAAGCTGATCGGTAGCGAATTTCTTGATAGTATTAGACGTTGAGAGCTGTGTTCCCACGATCTTCTTCCCTTTGTTGTTCTGTTCCAGAGGGATCTGGCTTGGATACCAGGACTCAAGTTGTAGCTGCCATAAGAAGTTCGGGGGTGTCGAGATAATGGACCACAAAACGAACTGGATCAATGGTGTAAAGTCGAACGTGAATGGTTTCTGGCACAGTTAGCAGGCTGTCAACGCACACAAGCGTTTGTATTGCGAACGGAGTCTTGGTAGCATTTGATAGTTTGAGCGAGGATGTTAGAGATTGCTGAGAGAGTTGATGCTTGGATGGTAGCTTCAATTATGGGTGTCATGGTGATATGCGCAATGAAGTGGAGTGGAGGTGACTCGGAGTTATCGATGTTATCGATAGGAAGCTTGGCTTGCTCCAATCGGGGTTGACAATTTAGGTTTCAGGCGGGGAAACGCCAACTCACCTCCCAATCCTTCGTGCGTGTTGTTGCTCGCAGCTCGCAATACTCCGGCCGGGTAAAATTTCGTAGCTTTTTTTTTTCGCGTCCTCGTTTAGGGATGTACCGTATGAACCGCGTAGCAAAGGAATAGACGGCGCTGAGTTTAATTTATACTTTCATACAAATCAAGTCGAGTGATATAAAATCAGCTCAAGCAGTCTACATCTACTCGGGGAAGCAATAAAGTTTTGGACACACCTGTTCTGGCAGTAACCACACGGATCTGGCAATAATTGAGAGCGCTATATGCAATTTTGGGTAAAGCACGGTTTGAATTCACCAGAAACAGCATAGTATGTGCATTGACTTCAAGCTCAGCCTCTCCTCCTTGGTCATTACCCTGCTCTCAAAGCAAAATCCATTACCTCAAAAAGTTGTGTTCAAATCTTTATTGTCTGTTCTAAATATATACTTGGATATTTCTACATGCTGTATTGATGGTCTATACCTTAATATCAAGAGTAAGTAGAAGGGCTTCACTTTGGTATACTGGCAACTAGTAATGAAGTATTTTTTCTTTTTCTCTATAGGTGGCAATGTATAAGTCTGAATTAGACAAAATCTCATGTTGTAACTGCTGCAGCATCTGCAGTGACTCAAAACAACAACTTTAGTATATTAACTGTGAAATTTCATTGGCAAACTGATATCCTGCGAATGAAATATGAGAATTCAATGATTAAAATTGAATAAAGTCACATATATATTATTATCAAGCCCACTCAACCAGTAAATTTAAATACGTTCAACATCATCTATTACTTAGCTATACAGTTTATTTGAAAGGTAAGTAGATAAGAATTGTATGCAAAAATATAGTATTTATTGTTGTCAAGTTAATATGCTATCAATATTGAATTTTTTATAAATGTATACATTGATTCAACTTGAGAAGTATTGCAGAATTTGCAATAGTACAAATTATTTTGAATATATAATTAATATCACAATAATATAGTCTAAAAGTTCATAGTAGAAAGCATATCAATACCATGTTATTACTAAATTGTTGTCATATTCAAACAGATATGAATTGAGGTAAATTGCAAAATTATAGTATAGTCTGGATCAGCAAAATGTAAATCAGTCCGGAAGCTACATACAAACCTCCCAGACACTCCAGTCAACATTGCCAGTCCTTTCAAGTACTTCTAAATGCTTCCCAGCTTCCCTCGAGCTAAGCAATCTGCTCTCAGACTCTGCAGGAGCATTTTCAAGTGCCCCTGAAAGCACCTGCAGGTATGGAAGTGTATTCGGAATGCTCTGATATTAGACGTATAGGATGGTCAAATTTCAGTGTGACTGAGACCTCTACACAGGTGTACAGAAGAGTTTGAGAGCAGATGAAACCTTGGTGAAGCTCTGCGGGAGACTTGGTGCCGTATTCTCACAGCAGTGGTTCTTGGAGTGCAATAACCACAAGGCATTTCATCTATCATATTTGTCATTGATATAGTTACAAAATTCACTACATCATATTATGACATGTATTATCTATCTAAGTCTCTCTATATTGATACTTACGATCAATCTAGCTGCTGACAATGATCAATCAGGATTGAAGGAGCATCTGGAGATGCTGATTGGGAGATCTTAGAGATGCACTTGGAGGCCATTGTGGCAAGACAATCCATTTCTCACCACCACTACCATTCAGTTTGGCAGAGAGAAGTCAGTGGGAGGTATGCAGAGATAAAGGGAAAACAGAGATGGACTGAGCGACGTGGGGGGGGGGGCGTCAGGGCATTCAGAGATAATAGCGATGGACTGAGCAATAGGGAGTATATAGACATCATTTCATTATACAAAATACACAGTCAATCTGTCCCGGCTCATGGTCCCACACACTCTTGCCGAGCCTTCATAGACCCATGCAAATTGTCTTGTTCCTTACAACTGGGTACCCCGCCATGTTCTCTTACCATCTGCCTATATGCGTTGAGGCAGAACCGCTCTCTCTGACGAATTCCGTTTGGATTTAATGAGTTTTGCACCGTTTCACCACGCTGTGATCGAGCAGGTTTGGAGATGCATTTAAAGGCCCAGATTGTGCGAACAAGGAGGCCCTGATTGAGCCAGATTGGAGATGGACTTGGAAGGCCATGATCGTGCAAACTTGGAAGCCGTAATTAAGCAAGTTTGGAGATACACTTGGCGGCAGTGATCTAGTACACTTAGAGGTGCAGTCCGAGGCCGGGATCAAACGAGTTCAAAGATACATTTGATGGCCGAGATCGAGCAAGTTTGGAGATGCACTTGCAGACGACGATCAATTGCGAATTGAGGAGTACTTGGAGGCAGTCGATCGGGAGGAGGTCGATCTGGAGGCAGTCAATTGAGAGGCTGTAGATGGGGCAAGATGCGCGACAGGAGCTGAGATATTCACAGAATATAGTTTGGTCTGTGGGAACCTCGGGGAGTGTCTGAGAGTTGTGGGACCACAATCTCAGGGTTGTCAAATCCAAGAGTTTACTGGTCCGATGCAGTGGCCTTCTGGTGCACCTGGGAGTACCTGGTAGCCCCAGCTGCAAGCCTGGGAGTACTGAGAAGCCTGCAAGCATGTCGAATTACAGTAGAGCAGTGTGGGAACAATATCACCTTCTGTGGGAATGCTGCTGGTGCGTCTGGAAATCATACCTACTACTTATTGTTCAACAATTTTTAAAACTCATGTACTCAGTTTGTATTCTCATCTATGTATCCAGATAGCTATCCATTTATACATAATATGTCTGGACTGGCTGTGGGTTGTACTTGAGAGCAATTTGAGATGCACCTGAAGATGACGATCTGGTGAACTCAGAAATGCACTCTGAGGCCATGATCGAGGGAGTGTGGAGATGTACTTGCATCAGCAAAATGTATTTCGGTCCCTAAGCCATATACAAACCTCCCAGACACTCCAGTAGCCCTCAGCAGTGCTTTTAAGCACTTCCAGATACTCGCAGCCCCGCCAGGAGCTTTGCAAAGTGATCCCAGATTCTGCAAGAGGATTTTCTGGTGATCCTGAAAGCACCTGCAGTGATGGGGGTGAATTCAGAATGCTACGAGATTTGACTACTAGGATAGTCAAATTTTGGAGTTACTGAGACCTCTGCGCAGGTCTGCGAGAGATGTCGAGAGCAGCTGCGACTTGGTGTCATATTCACACACCAGTGGTTTTTAGGATTCCATAACTACAAGGCACTTCATCTATCATATTGGTCTTTGTTACAGTCACAAGATTCGCTATATCATGATATGGCATGTATAATGTAAGTCTCTCTACATTTTTACATACGGAGATACAGGGATAATGGAGATGGACTTAGTGTCAGGCAGTATATATTTGGGAGACCCTAGGGTAGATAGCTATCATCTCATTATACGAAATATAGACTCTATCTTTCCCAGCTTGTGGTCTCATGCACTATTGCCGAGCTTTGGTAAATTCACACAATTTGTCTGGTTTATCATGGCCAGGTGTTTCTTCATCTCCTCTCACAGTCTTCCTACGCTCCTCGAGCAAGAACTGCTCATTCTAACGAATTCCTTTCAGATACTATGTGAGGTGCGACAGAGTGTGAATGATGGGCTGTCTGCCTTCCAGCTCCACTGTTTCACCACACCGTGATTGAGTGAGCTTAGTAATGCACTCCGAGGCTGTAATCAAGCAAGTTTGGAGATACCACTTGGAGGCTGCAATCGAGCAAGTTTCGAGATACACTTGGAAGCCATGATGGAGTGAGTCAGGAGATGGGCTTGGAGGCCGTAACCGAGCGAGTTTTGAGATTCACTTCAAGGCTGTAATCGAACAAGTTTAGAGATGCGCTTGGAGGCCATGATCGAGCGAGTGAGTGGATACACTTGGAGGACATGATCGAGCGAAATGGGATGGGTACTAGGAGGCGGTCAATCTGGAGGTGGTTGTTTGGGAGGGAGGCGGGACGGGAGCTGAGACTGTATTCATTGGTTGACTCGTACTTGTGCCAATGTAGTACAGAATCGAGTACAACATGATATGTTGAGAGATGTGAGACTGGCTGGGAGTGAGGGACAGTCGATCTTTGGATGATGTAGTATGCGGTGTATGCAGTACTCAGTGTATGCTGCACTTGGTGTATGCTGTACTCGGTGTTAACTCTTGATTATGGTATGGAGAAATAGAGAGGGATGACTTACCTTCGTGTTCTTAGGTGATGGTAGAATTGAGGACAAGAAAGAGAGAGATGAGAGGGTATGGGGAAAATAATGATGAGAAACTGAGAGATAAGAGAATTTCGTATACAAGTCAATTTGTGATCCCTGAAACAGCAGGTACGAGTCCCGATCCGGCGTGCAATTACACCGATACGAGGTCTTCCCAACCAAATCTGGCAAGTCGTACGCCTGATTTTGCATATCCGCTCGTAATCTTCCACATCATTCTCATCCCCATCTCCCATCTCTGTCTTTGCCGTCCACAACTCTATTATTATTGCACAACACAAATTTACATCATCCCTCTCTATCTCTCCATGTCATGAGGATGAGATGTAACGCACTACAGCATACACCGAGTACAGCGTACACCCAAGATTGTTTGTCTTCCCTTCATTCTGCGGATTACGAGTTGCCCCATGAATGTAGCTTCAGCGTCCAGTGTGCCTCCCTATGTGATTGACCACCATCAGCCTGCTCTCCATGCGAGCGCAAAGGTAAAGTCACCTTATCACATTCCCACGGTTGCGAGTTAACAAACTCAGGAAAAGAGTGTTGGTACCCAGCGTACTGTCCATTGCCTGCTTCCCAGTACACATCCAAACTCGCTTGATTTCGGCCTCCAAGTCCGCACGATCATAGCCTGCAAGTGCATATCTCCAAACATGTTCGATTATGGCCTGCAAGTATATCTCTAAACTCTCTCGATTACGGCCTCCAAACTGCCTTGAAGTTCGCATGATTATGGCCTCCAAGTGCATCTACACTCTTGCTTGATTACGGCCTCCAAGTGCATATCCAAACTCTCTCGATCACGGCCTCCAAGTGGATCTCCATACTTGGTCGATCACAGCCTTCAAGTATATCTCTAAACTCGCACCATTGCAGCCTTCAAGTTTGCACCATCACAGTCTCCAAGAGCATCTCCCAACTCGCTCGATTATGGCCTTGGAGAGTATCTCTGAGTGCACTCGATCGTCATTTGCAGAAGCTTCTCGAATTGTTCTGAAGCACCACCTGCAGACAGTCCAGATATACTGTGTGAAGATGGGTAGCTATATAGATACATAGATCCATAAATGAGAATACAAACTGAATACAGGAGTTTTAAAAATCGTTGAATGATAACTAGTAGCAATGATTTCCAGTCACACCAGCAGCGTTCCCAAAGAAGATGTTGTTTTTCTGAGACTCCACTACTGTGATTCAAGGTGCTGGCAGACTCATCGCCGGCGCTCCCAGGTTTGTCACCGGCGCTCCATGGTGCTCCCAACCTTGTCGTCAACACTCCCAGATACTCTGAAAGCCGGCAGGAATGCCCTCCTCGAGTCAAATTCTCTCCTGAAATTGACGCATCTAGGTTTACACTTCACATCCTCTCAGACACTTCTGGAGGCTTCCAGTGACAAAGATACATTTTGGTGATGTGGAGGCTGTAATAGAGCGAGTTTGGAGATGCACTTCAAAGTCCTGGTTGAGTGAACTTCAAGATGCACTCCAAGGCTGTGGTCGAGCGAGTTTGGATATGTACATCAGCAAAATGTAATTTGGTCCGGGAGCTATAATCAAACCTCCCAGTCACTCCGGTCGCCCTCGCCAGTGCTTCTAAGTATTTCCAGTTGCTCCCAGCCCCCCCTGGAGCTTTGCAAAGTGCTCTCAGACCCTGCCAGAGCATTCTTGCATGCTCCTCAAAGCACCTGCAGTGATGGAGGTGCATTCAGGATGGTACGAGATTTGACGATTTGGATAGTCAGATGTTGGAGCTACGGAAACCTCTGCGCAGGTCTGTGGGAGACTTTGAGAGCAGATGAGACCTCTGCACAAGCACTATGGGAGACTTGGTGCCGTATTCTCACACCAGTGGATCTTAGGGTTTCATAATCATAAGGAATTTCATTGATTATATTGGTCTTTGTTACAGTCACAAGATTTGCTACATCATAATATGGCAAGTATTATCTAATTCTCTCCATATATATTCATATGGAGATACAGGGATAATGGAGATGGACTCAGCGAGATGCAGTATATATTAGGGAGACCCCGGGGTAGATAGACATCCAATTATACAAAATACACACTCTATCTTCCCCATCTCTTAATCTCACGTACTCTTGCCAAGCATTCATAGATCCATGCAATTTGTGTGGTTCATCATGGCCAGATATCCGTTCATATCCTTTCACCCTCTTCCTACCCTCCTCGAGCTGGAACCTGTCTTTTTCATCAAAGCTCTTCGGATACCAAGTGAGGTGCAGGGGAGTGTTGATGAGGGCTGTGTGCCTACTAGCACCATCGTCTCACCACACCGTGATCGAGTGAACTTAGAGATGCATTACAAGGAGATAATCTAGCGAGTTCGGAAATGAACTTGGAGGCTGTAATTGAGCGAGATTGGAGATGCACTGGGAGGCTGTGATCATGCGAACTTGGAGGCTGTAATCGTACGGGTTTATACATACACTTGAAGGCTATGATCAAGCGAGTTTGGAGATGCACTTGGAGGGCATGATCGAGCCAGGTTGGAGATGCACTTGGAGCCTATGATCGAGCCAGTTTGGAGATGCACTTGGAGGCCATAATGGTGCGAACTTGGAGACAATAATTGCGCGGGTGTATAGATAAACTTGAAGGCCGTGATCGAGCGTGTTTGGAGATACACTTGGAATCTGTCATTGAGTGAGTTCAGAAATGCACATGGAGGCCTTGATCGAGCGAGTGTGGATATGCACTTGGAGGCCGTAATTGAGCAAGTTTGGAGATGCACTTGGAGGCCATGATCGAGCAAGTTTGGAGATGCACTTCAATGCTGTGATGCAGCGAGTTTGGAGATGCACTTGGAGGCTGTGATGGTGTGAACCTGGAGGCCGTAATCGTACGAGTTTAGAAATACACTTGAAGGCCATGATTGAATGAGTTTGGACATGCACTTGGAGGACATGATTGAGCAAGATTGGAGGAATACTAGGAGGCGGTCAATCTGGAGGCGGTAGTTCAGAAGGGAGGCACGACGGGAGCTGAGACTCTGTTCATTGGTCAACTCTGAATTGTGGAAATGTAGAGAATTGAGTACAACATGGTCTGCCGAGAGATGAGAGACTGGGTGAGAGCAGGAGACAGTCATTCTTGGGATGATGCAGTATGCAGTGTATGCAGTACTCAGTGTATGCTGTACTTGGTGTATACTGTACTTGGTGTATGCTGCACTTGGTGTTTGCTATACTCGGTGTTAACTCTTGATCATGGCATGGAGAAATAGAGAGGGATGACTTAACATCAAGTTCTTAGGTGATGGTAGAAGTGAGGACAAGAAAGAGAGAGATGAGAGGGTATGGGGGAAATTATCATGAGAAATTGGGACTTAAGAGAATTGCGTGTGCGAGTCAAATTTACCATCCCTGATACGGTAGGTACGAGTCCTGATCCGGGATGCAATTACTCTGATACGAGGTCTTCCCAACACAATCAGGCAAGTCGTACCCCTGATTCCACATATCCACTCGTAATCACATTGTTTTCATCTTCATTCCCCATCTCTCTCTTTCCCATCCAAAACTCTAGTATTATCGCAGAACACAAAGTTAAGTCATTCCTCTCTATCTCTCCATGTTATGATCATGAGTTGACACTGAGTACAGCACACACCGAGTACAGCATACACCGAGTACAGCATACACTGAGTACAGCATACACCGAGTACAGCATACACCGAGTACAGCATACACCGAGTACAGCATATGTAAGATTGTTTGTATTCCATTCATTCTCATGATTACTAGTTGACCGCTGAATGTAGTTTCAGCTTCCGGCGTGCCTCCCTATACGATCGACCGACTTCAGCCTGCTCTCCATGATAGCACAAAGGTAAAGTTACATTGTTACATTCCCACAGTTGCGAGTCCACTAACTGATGAAAAGAGTCTCAGCACCCGGCGCGCTGTCCATCTACTGTCTCCAAGGACTCGTCCATACTCGTTCGATTACGGTCTCCAAACTTGCTCGATCATGGCCCCCAGGTGTATCACCAAACTCACTCAATTAGATCCTCCATGTTCGCGCGATCATCGCCTTTAAGTGCATCTACACACTCGCTTGATGAGGGCCTCCAAGTGCATGGTAAAACTTGCTCGATTACGACCTCCAAGTGCATCTCCAAACTTGCTCGATCACGGCCTCCAAGTGCATGTCTAAACTCGCTCAATCACAGCCTTGAAGTGTATCTCCAAACTAATTCGATTCCACCCTTCAAGTTGGTACGATCATGGCCTCCAAGTGCATCTCCAAACTCACTCGATCACAGCCTTGGAGTGTATCTCTGAGTTCACTCGATCGTCGATTTCAGGTGCACCTTGAACTACTCTCAAGCACCGCCTGTAGCGAGTCGAGATATACTGTGTGTGGACGGGTAGCTATATAGATACATAGAAACATAGATGAAAATAGAAACTGAATGCATGAGTTTTAAAAACTGTTGAATGATAAGTAGTAGCTATGATTTCCAGGCGCACCAGCAGTGTTCCCAAAGCAGATGTTGTTTTTCCCAGACTGCTCTACTGTGATTCGAGGTGCTACCAGCCTTGTCGCCAGCGCTTCCAGGTTTGTCACCAGCGCTCCTAGGTGCTCCCAGGGTTGTCGTCAGCGCTCCCAGGGTTGTCGCTGGCACTCCCAGTTATTCTGAAGGCCGGCAGGAATGCCCTCCTAGGGTCTGATACTCTCCTGAAATTGACGCATCTAAGTTTTCACTCCATATCCTCTCAGATACTCCTGGAGGCTTCCAATGTCAATATTACATTTTGCTGATGTACTTGCAGCCTGTGAATGATCAAGTTTGGAGATGCACTTGGAGGCCATGATCGAGTCAACTTCAAGACGTACTGCCAACGTTGTGAGCAACTGAGGTTGAATATGAAATTACAGGCTCTGATCGAGCGAGATTGGTGAATGACTTGGAAGTACTCGATCTGGAGGCGGTCAATGGGTGGCGCACTGGGTGGTGAGACCGTATTCTTTGGTTAGTTAAATGAAAACCATTGGAATGTGACAAGGTGACTTTACCTTTGAAGCTCTTATGAATACCTGGCTAGTGACGGTTGATCTGTGTTGGGAGGCATGCTGTATGTTGAAGCTACATTTTGGGGCCAACTTGTAATCATGTAAATGAAGGGATGAAAGACAATTGTAGGTGTATACTGTACTTGGTGTATGTTGCACTTGGTGTATACTGCAATTCGGTGTTAATTCATAATCATGGCATGTACCGATACAGACGGATATGTTAAGTGTGTATTCTGTAATGATGGCAGAGTTGTGGATGAGAAAGAGATCGATTGAGGAAGACGATGAAAATGATATGGAGGATACAAGTGCATATGAGAAACCAGGAGTACAACTTGCATGATTTGGTTTAGAAGACCTCGTATTAATGTTATTTGGTGCTGGATTGAAACTTGTATCTGCCATATCTGATATGGTAAATTGACTCACACACGAAACGCTCTGATATTCCATTTTCTGATGATGATTTCCCCAGTCTCCTCTCATCTCTCTCTTTCTCATTCTCAACTCTACCATCACCTAACAACATAATGTTAAGTCATTCTTCTCTATCTCTCCATGCCATGATCATGAGTTAACACTGAGTACATTATACATCAATTACTGCATCATCCCAAGATTGACTGTCTCCCACTCCTAGTGTTAGCAACGGTTCAATATTTGGAACCGACTGGTTTTATAGATCTGCATGGCAATGGCCTTACCACATCAACAATCGACGATTTTTTAACCGAACTGCCCAATTAAGTCCACCAATATTAATCCGACCATTTAGAGCTTGGTATGGGAAATATGTAGCTTTGCATGGCGCATCTTTTGGTGGTCGCCAATTGTCGATATCATCAAAACTCAGCAAGCAGTGGCGGAAAAACATCGTTTTCGGACCAATAATGACTCTATTTTCAAAGTTGCTTGCTAAGTTTCAAAGATATCTAACATTGGAGACCACCAAAAGAGGCGCTATGCAATGCTGTATATTTCATATACCAAGCTTTAAATTTTCTAATCAATATTGGTGGACTTTATTGACAGAACTATTTGGCAAAAACTGCAACCGAACGTGCCGGTTCCGGGTTTTCTTGCAACCACTATAGTCGAAACAGTCCAAAAATGAAACCGTTGCTAACACTACCCACTCCCAGCCAGTCTCTCAGCTCTCAGCAGATGGTGTTGTACTCAATTCTCTACAATCGCACAATGTCAAGTTAACCAATAAATAGATTCTCAGCTTCCATCGCACAAGCCTCTGGATCCACCACCTCCAGATTGAAAGCCTCCAGCTTGACTGCCTCTAGATTGGCCGCCTTCAGATCGATCACCTCCAGGTCAACAACCTCCAAGTACTCCTCCAATCGTGATTGATTATGGCCTCCTACATCACCACAATGTAACTCCGTCTGGAAGCCACATGTAAGTTTCCCAGACACTGTAGTAGCCCTTACCAGTGCTTCTAAGTTTTTACAGATGCTCCGAGGCCTTCTTGGAGCTTTGCACAGTGCTCTCAGACTGTAACACCGGGAGATCCACCCAAGGTCCTAATCAATAAAAGCCTCTAATGAATTCTGGACTTATAATGAAGACAAATAATAAGGTTTCACTTTGGATGCATATAAGAATTACCACACCCAAAAGAACATGCGGTAAGTGTTCATTTCTCCGAGTTTGGTAGATAGTATCGACTTCAGGGTATCATCTTGACCTATCAGTATACTGATTTACACAACTTATGAGTATCACTCAAATGACAACTCATGAGTACTTTCCCAGCAACTAGCACCTATACCGCAGGACTGACTGTCCCTGTGTGCGATGACTCCAAGTATTCTATTGCCTATAAGATACTTCAAAGTAGTTTCGCCTCTGCAGAAAGAGTAGTGCTGACTCCAGAGTAGCAGAAGTATCCTCTGACCCATCATCGGCAAAAGTGCAAATTGACTATAGGCTGAGCTACCCACAGCTTATAGCAAGCTTTTCATGGACCCCTGCGCGATGCGCTGCCTATAGTCATCTATAGTTGATTAATCAAGGTGTGCGTGTGGCCCTATGGAACTATACACAGCTGCTGGCCAGAGATGGACCTATACTTGTCTTCACTGCCTGCTGTTATACCGGTACTGTATACACTATTGCTGCGAGTCTGCATGAGGGCCTGCTGGTGATTGAAAGCCTGCCTGAGAGCCTGCTTTAGAGCCTGATTGAGAGCTTGGTTGAAAGCCTGCTTGCGAGCCTGCTTGACAGTGCCGGGATTCAGGAGCAGTAGAGTTTTCCACCGCAAGCTATGGGCCGATGGCAAACTTTGTGGTTGTTGAAGCTTTGGCTAATAGAACCTTCTATGTCTGTAGATGCTTTGGCTAATGGAAGGCTCTAAGTCTGTGCAAGCTGAGACTAGTAGAAGGCTTTAAGTCTGTAGAAGCTTTGATGCTAATATTGACGTAGCCGACCTACTTGTCTAAGCACTTCTGGTACAATGACAACCATCACCAACACCATCTCCATCGCTGTGATTACCATCGCCATCATCGCCATCATCACCATTGCCATCTTTATCATCAGCCCCAGGCCAAATACACACACATTTGCCCACAATTTGTGGGAAACAGGCAGCAGATTCCGCTGGAAAATCTGAGTTGGAGATCTCTTCTCCCCAAGATCCAATTGTGTACCGTTCCTGCAGAATCCAAGGCTGCAATTGTCAACACCATGACCGTGGGGTATCGTGAGATCTGGTCCCAGTGGCAGCGCTGAAGCTAAGGTTCAGACTATGATATCGACCGATGCCAGGATTTCAGCCACCATTTGCTGCCCGCCTCCGCTACCCACCGCATGCCACCTGCCTCCCTGCTCTAGGTGCAGTGTGCATGCAACTCAGCACGTCTCTGAAATAAGCAGGCGAGGAGTGTGATATTCAAGGCAATTAGCAGCGTCCTTGGGAGCAGGCTCCGAAGTCTACTTGGGAAAGTACTCGGAGGTGTTCTTGGGAGAGTACTTGTATTGTATTAGGGGGCCTCTTGAGAGCCTTCTTGGGAGCATATAGTTAAGCAGGCTGGGAGTGTATCATTACTAGCATTAGCAACAGTTTCAAATCCGTGGTTCGGCTCCAGGTGTGGGTTGGGATCGACCTGGAACCATTGTAATGGGCTTTACCACATCTAACAACTGAACAGCACTGGACCCGCGGTTTTTTGGCCAGTTCCACAATTTTGCAAACGCATTACTTTGGCTCGAATTAAGTATTTGAGTTCTGATTGTATCACGGTATGGTATATACATAAAACGGGCAGTTTTGTACACTCTCCCACCTCCTGCTCTCCAATATGGGATTTCATCAATTTTCATTGAGTCACTGTGAAAAACCCCCAATTTTCCGCGTTATTTCACATAAACTGAATGAATATTGATCGGATTGCAAATTGGGTTGAAGGAGGTACAAGAGCATGCAAAACTGCACTTTTTACGTATATATCATATTGTGATACGATCAGAACTCAAGTACTTAATTGGAGCCAAAGTGCTGAGTTCACAAAAGGAAAGCTCTGCTGGATGCAAAACCATGCCAAAAAGAAGTGATTTTAGGTGCGGTTCGGGTTTGGAACTGCTCATTGTCGGACCAGTTGCTTCCTTGGCGATTTCACAACTCCACTGAGCCACGGTTCCGGTTTCAACCCGGAACCATTCCTAACACTAGTAATTGCCTGCAATTGGGGGTATCCTTGCAAGATTCCTCGGAAGTGTGCTCGAGAGCTGCTTGAGAGTGTCTGGAGTGCTTACTTGGGAGTGTGCAATGAAGTGCATTATGCAGTTTTGTTGAATACAGCATGATGGATAGTATCAAGCACACAAAATCCCATATGTATCAGAGTAATCTCGTCAATGTGCAGGTCCATAGGATCTTATAGTGGCACACATCAAACGTGGTATGAATTACTGTTCCAGAAACTGCTTCTCTATGGGTTATGCATTATGTAAGGTCATTCTCTCACTGATAACACTAGTAGGCGGGCCTCAGACTTCCTTTGGACTCTAACGTATTTTGTTGCTCTCTTCTGAATTGATGACTTCCTTTGACAGAGTAACTAAGAATTACCCGGTGTATGGAGTGAGAGATATATCTGTAACTTAGAACTTGAAAGATGAATGTCCAACTCTTGACTTCAAGGGAAAAGTGTTCTAGTTGACTTCGATTCAGAATTAGTAGATCATATACAGGAATACAGCTAACCCTTGACCTCAAGGTTGAGCAGGTCAGTAGGTATTCATTGATAGATCTTATTGTAAATAGTATGTTATTGATATCCTTTCTCTACATCAATATCGCTGATTATATATGAGACAAACCACACCTTAATCAATTCTAAGACTGCCAAATCATGCTTCGGAGTTCACATACATAACTGCCTCATCATCTTTCTGCCCGTACCATTGAATGTCAAGTTCAAACCCATAGAAGTATTAACTACATCATCAACCTAATATGCTCGTAAAGTGAAAACATTGCTGTTGGTGATACATTTTATGGATATGAGCTTAACTGAAGCCAATTATCTACAAATAGGGTTGTGTTACCAAGAGCCAGTGAGAGTCCCCTCTCATATACCCACTGGGTACATAATGCTTTAACAATGGTGGCAAACCGCAAATCCCTTGATTTTCTGTGCTTGATTGGAGCCAACTATTCAGTGATCGGTAACTGAGCTGTGTTGCCCTATATTGAACGGAGAGTATTCTGTGCCACTCAGGACATCTGAATCCGAGGACCTATTCGCCCAGAGGAAGACAGTGTAGTTGAAATAGGGGTTGATTCATATAAGTCCATTTGGTTGACCGGGCTCTGATATGTCGATTATTGGATACTAACTTATTTCTTGTATAACTTTGCGTATTTCGAAATGCCATGGTGGTTCAATATGGATGACACCTCCTGTTGTCAGAAATAAACCATTGGGGCATGAGTAGTCAGTTGTTTATTTGGCCACTGCGAATAAGGATTCCAGCCAATAAGGAGTAACTACTGAGAATAGAAAACATTGAACCATCCTGATCCACAGATGATACACATCTCATTTGCACTTGGTTTGATACCTGTCGTAGATCTGTTGCTATGAAGGTTGGGTAATAGAGGTATGAGTAATAAGTGAACAAATCTGGAAAGTCGATCCGATATGGAAATCAAAGTGATAAATCGTGATTCAGCATCGAGTATTATTATTTGGACTGTCTAGTAAGCCTGTATGATCCCGGAATTATAACCATAACCCCAATAGCATAACACAGACTCTGCAAGAGTATTTTGAGGTCCTTCTGAAAGCACCTGCAGTTATGAAGGTACAGTCAGGATACAGTGAGATTTAATTTTGGAATAGTCAAATTTCTGAGCAGGTGAAAGCTCTGCGCAGGTCTGCAGGTGACTTGGAAAGCAGGTGATATCTCTGTGCAGGTCTGCAAGAGACTTCATGAGCAGCTGAGACCTCTGCACAAGCTCTGCAGGAGACTGGGTGCCATATTCTCACAGCAGTAGTTCATAGGGTTTCACAACTTCAAGGCATTTGGTTATGATATTCATTTTTGTTAGGGACACAAGATTCGCTATATCATAATATGGGATGCATCATCTAAGTGGTAATGGGAGGGGTAAGACGTGGGTGATAGTGGTAACAAATAATGTGATATTGTAGTCGAAACAAATGCACACTAGGTTCATTTTGAAGAATCAGAACAAGACACAATTTATGGCTGTTTCAATGTCATACTTGCTTTGGTATACAAGAGAACGAGGAAAGAGAGAAGGAAAGAAGATCCTCCTATACCAACAATATCTCTTAATATATATTTCATTTGCCATCCTTGAATCATTCTACATGCTGCGATGTATCATCTGAATCTTTCCGTATAATGTTACACAGTACCACTACATTTCTTATCAACACAACCACACCATATCATCTGACGTTGCAACACTGCAGGCCACTCCCTTATTGTATGAAATTGTACCACCACTATTTCACTGCAATTCTGCCCGATCTTCTCATCTCCCCAAGTCACCCTCTCTCTGTAACACCACATCCTTCCCAGTTCCCCTGAAACCATTCCTTCAGACATCTTCTATTTTCCCTTGCCAGCAGTGTTGTGAATCAAGTCTATCTTGATATATACATCCGGAGATGGAATCAGCAACTGGGAGTGTATATTTGGCACACCCTGGGGTAGATTGACATCATCTCATTGTACAAAATGCACACACTATCATTTCCAGGTCTTTGTCTTATGCACTCTTGCTGAGCTTTCATAGATCCACGCAATTTGTGTGGTTCTTCACATGCTGTTTGCAAGTTTTGAAGATTCATGCAATTCGTGTGGTTCATCATGGCAGAGTGTCCCATCATATCTTCTTACCCTTTTCCTACACTCCTTGATCCAGAACCACTCATCAGCAGAATGTATATTAGTCACTGGAGGCCTCCAGGAGTGTCCGAGAGGGTCTGGAGTGTAAACTTCGATGTGTTGATTTCAGGAGAGTATCAGACTGTGGGAGGGCATTTCTGCCGGCATTCGGAGCAACTGGAATCTCCAATGACTGGAACTGGAGTACCATGGGAGTGATAATGATAGGTTTGGGCACACTATGGAGCACCGGAGAGGACTTTGGGTGCACCTGGGAGCACCTGGGAGTGCCGGAGAGAAGCCTGGAAGTGCCAACAACATGCCAGGGAGCCCTTGGGAGCACCAGCAACATGTCTGGGAGCACTTCGAATTGCAGTAGAGCTGTCTGGGAAAACCACATCCTCTTTGGGAATGTTGCTGGTGCACCGGGAAATCATAGCTACTACTTATCGTTCAACCAACTTCAAATCTCATGCATTCAGATTATATTCTCATATATGTACCTATGTATCTACATAGCTACCCATCTACACACGGAATATCTGGTCTGGCCGCAGGTGGTGCATGAAGGTAATTCAAGGTGCACTTTATACTGATGATAGAGTGAACTCAGAGATGCTCCCTGGGGCTGTGATCGAGGGGATTTGGAGATGGACATGGTGGTGGTGGTAATCAAGCATTTCCGGAGATACACTTGCAGGCGATGATCCAGTGAACTTAGAGATGCACTCTGACATCACAATCAAGTGAGCTTGTGAAAGCACTTGGAGCGCATCATTGTGCGAACTTGGAGGCTGAAATGGAGGAAGCAGGGTGATGCACTTGGAGGCCATGATGGAATAAGTGTGGAGATATGCACTTAGATGGCATGATCATGTGAACTTGGAGGCCGTAATGGAGTGAGTTGGGAGATGCACTCGGAGGCCATGATCGAAGAAGATTCCAGACATATATGGAGGTTTTGATCGAGCGAGTTTGTAGGCCATAATCGTGTGAGTTAGAAGATGTACTTGGAGGGCATGATAGTGTAAACTAGGAGGCCGTAATCATACAGGTTTAGAGATGCACTTGAGGGCCATATTTGTGCGAACTGGAAGGCTGTAATTGTGCGAGTTTGGACCAGTATTTGGAGGCAGTCAACAGGCAGCGCACCATGTGCTAAGTCTGTTTGCGTCAGTTAGTTAACTCACAACCATGGGAACGTGACATTACGTTTTAGCTCGCATGGAGAGCTTGCTGATGGCAGTTGGTTGTGTAGGACGGCAAGCTGGGAGCTGATGCTGCATTCAGGAGTCAACTTGTAATAATGATAATGAAGTAAAGACAAATAATATTTGGTAGTTGCTGTACTTGGTGTATGCTGTACACGGTGTCAACTCATGATCATGACATGGAGAGACAGAGAGGGATGATTTAACTTTGTTTTCTGCAATGATAGTAAAGTTGTGGACAAGAAAGAGAGAGATGGGGGATGCAGATAAGAATGAGGTGGACGATATGAGCAGATATGACAAATCAGACATATGACTTGCCTGATTGGCTTGGAAAGACCTTGTATCAGTGTTATGACATGCCAGATTGGGACATATACCTGCTGAATCAGAGATGGTTAGTTGAGTCACACATGAACTTCTCTGAAGTCCCAGTTTGTAATGATGATTTCCCCCAGCAGCTCTCATGTTTCTCATTCTCGTCCTCAACTTTACCATCACCTAGGAATACACAGTTATGTCATTGCTCTCTATCTCTCCATGCGATAATCAAGAGTTGACACCGAGCACAATACATTCTGAGTACATCATACACCGAGTACAGTGTATACCGAGTCCAGTATTCATGGAGTACTACGTATACAGCATACTGCATCATCCGATGATTGACTGTCTCCAGCTCCCAGCCAGTCTTTGATCTCTCGGCAGACCATATTGTACTCAATTCTCTACATCACCACTATTATGAGACATTCAATGAACAGACTCTCAGTTTCTGTAGTGCCTCGCTCCCAAACTACCACTTCGAGATTGATCATCTCCAATCAGTCCTCCAATCTGGCCCGATGATGACCTCCAGGTGCATCTCCACACTCACTTGATCATATCCTCCAACTGTATCTCTAACCTTGTACCCTTGCAGCCTCCAGGTTGGCACAATCAAGTCCTCCAAGTGCAGCTGCAAGCTCGCTCCATCACACCCTTCAAGTGAATCTCTAAACTCCCACGATCACAGCCACCAAGTTAGCACGACCACGGCCTCCAAGTGCATCTCCCAACTCGCTTGGTCGCAGCCTCCAAGTGTATCACTGGAGTCGCATGATTCTGTACTCCAAGATTGCATGATCACGGCCTCCAAGTGTATCTTCAAACTTGCTAAATCACAGCCTCCAAGTGTATTTCCAAAGTCACTTGATCACGGCCTCAAGTGCATCTCTAAGTTCACTCGATCACGGTGTGGTGAATCTTGAATGCAGACATCCCATCATCAACAATCAGCTTTCCCTCGCATGGGATCTGAAAGGAATACGCGAGACACTGTAGCTCGAGCTTCTGGTGCATATGGAGACAGTGCGAGCAAATGATGGGACATCTGGCCATGATGAATCACTTGAATTGCTTGAATCTATGAACACTTGGCAAGAGTGTATGAAGATCCGCACAAATTGCGTGGATCTAAGAACGCTTGGCAAGAGTGAATGATAGCAAGAGCTGAGGAAGATGGAATGTGCATTTTGTGTAATGAGATGATGTCTATATACCCCAGGGTCTCCCAAATATATAATGCCTGTTGCTGAGTCTCTGTCATTCCAGTATCACTGTATGTATATATCTAGAGAGACTTTGATAATATATGGAATACTATGATGTAGTGAATTGTGTAACTGTAACAAAGACCAATATGATCAATGAAATGCATTGTGGTTATGGACCCCTACGAACCACTGGTGTCAAAATATGGCACCAAGTATGCCACAGAGCTTCAGCAGAGGTCTCAGCTGCACTCGAAGTCTCCCATAGATCTGTGCAGAGTAGTGTTAGCAACAGTAATAGGTTACCTGGCTTCGGTCCGGGCTGGAACTCACCCGAAGGCCCATAACGGGGTCACAGTCCGCCAACCAACCCACCTAGAGTACATAGTACCAGGTTGTTCCCTGGACTGTACATAAACCAGCGGTTTCTTTCCTGAGATAAACCCGGACCACGGTTCCATATTATGGTTTCTGCAAACTTGGCTGGAATTCGATATTTGAGTTCTGATTGTATCAAAACGTGATGAATACGTAGATTGTACAGTATTAACAGCTCTTCTACCTCCCGCTTTCCAATTTGCCATCTGACCAAGATTCATTGACTTGCGGTGACATAATACGTTATTCTACACGAAATTGGCAGGTTGTTGACAGGGCCTCAACGAATATTGATCCGGTTGCAAATTTGGGAGTGAGAGGGGAAAGAGCGGCTAACACTGTACAGAGAACATATAAATCATGTCACGATACGATCAGAACTCAGATACTTAATTGGAGCCAACATTGTGAACTTGAAATGCGGGGTATTTGGTGGTAAAACTGACCCAATTGCAATAGTCCAGGTTTTTGTGTGGTATGCATTGCAATGAGTCAGTTCTGGTTCCAACCCTAACCTGCAACTGTTCTAGTGGGTTGGAACTGTTGCTAACTGTAGTGCAGAGGTCTTCGCAGCTGCAATATTTGACTATCCCAATAGGCAAATCTTGTAGGATCCTGAATGCACCTCCATCACTGCAGGTGCTTTCAGGACCAAGTGACAACGCTCCATCAGCAAAAAGTGAAATTGGTTTCTGAAAATGGACCCCACCCACCGATCCTTCTCCACATTCTCCACAAATAGTATAATTAACATATTTTCAATTTTAAGTCCTCTTTTGCAGCATTCAATGATGTTATCGCATCATCACAATCTTTCAAAAATGTGTTTTGTCATTTAAGCAAACTTATTGAACTTGTTTCGTTCATGTTGTTCTCCTAGATTTTGATTTATTGCACTGTTTTTTGAACTGTTCCATTGATTTCAACAATATTCTTAACTATTTAATCCCGTGAAATATCGATTACAAAAATTCAGACACCCAGAATAAACACTCATCAGATTTCTATATATCGCTGTGACCAGTACTTCAAGCATCGAGTTGAATACTATACATGTAAAGGAGATTGATACCATTCAAGTCAATCGTTTTGCTCAGGTACCACCGCGAGCTATGTGGCAGCGGCGTCAGTGGAGGAATGTGTACAGCTCCTTCGATCATGCATTTACACCAGTAAAATGAATTTTAGTCACTGGGAGCCTCCAGGAGTGCTTGAGAGGAGGCGGAGTGTAACGTTAGAAGAGTCAATTTCGGGAGAGAATCAGACCTTAGGAGGGCATCCCGACTGACCTTCGGAGTAACTGGGATCTCTGATGACTAGTACCGAAGCACCATCTGAGCGGTTGTGATAAGTTTGGAAGCACCTGGGACTGTCGCCAAACCAATGCGGGAATCCCATACTAACTCTGGGAGATACCAGGGTGCTTAGGGATATTGATTCGAAGGGCTGCAGGCGTTATCTGATATTCTCCAGATGCACATGAGCAAGAAGAATACCCTCCATGTATGACGCATAGATTATTGTTCATTATCAACTTCTAAATCATGCTATAGTACCCAGCATCTCATTCAACATTCTACTGTTTGCATCGCTACATTAAGGAGAACCAAAGAAAATGACTAGTGATTCAAAAATAAAAGCAGGTGAACAAGACACAATAACCCGGCTAAGCGATCAAATGATATCAATCAAACACCGTCTCAGTCTCATCCACTAAATCTCTCATCTCATCAGGGCCAACAAACGCAGCAACACACAATTCATCAACGGCGCGAAGAAGCTTGAGGCACTCCTTGTATTTCCAAATGATTTGGGCCTGGTGAGTGGGCGAAATTGAGTTCCAATGTCGTTTGGATCGATTTGTGATATCTAAAGGGTTGGAATTGAGAGGTTTGCTTGCAGTGAATCAAAATGGAGTTTGAAAGGCAATATGATGAATTTGCGGGGAAAAAAGGTGCGCCACCAGGAAAGGAGGAGTGCCTGATGTGGAGTGCTGGGTGGGCAAGCAGAGTAATGATGGTGATAGAGGAGTGCAGAATGAGATTGGGGGGCACAAATCCAGGCCAAGGAGTGCCTATCCAGTGGAGCGGCCCATCTATGCTGAGCATCGCCGAAAGGGAGGGCGGTAAAGAGTCTGGAATGAAATAGAGGCACTCGTGATCGAGGTCGAGGATCCCCAATTCAAGAGGAGGAGCGCTGACCGCAATGCAGTATGGAGCGCTGAATGACATGTCGAAGCGCCAGTCCAGACAGAGGAGTGCTGATGGGGATTGAGGAGCGCCTATCATAGCGGAGGAAAACCATGGAGGGGGGGGGGGGGGGTATTAAGCAGCCCACCATGTGGAATTGATGAGTGCAGTGGCTTCTGCAGTAATATAATCCATTAACGTAGAAGGGCAAAATTTACCTCGATATTCATCTTGAGAAAACAGAACTGTAACCCTCTTTCCAGTGGTGTACTCAGACAGCACACAATGAATAGCTGCAGCCACAAGCGCTAACGGCTGCAGTGCGTGTGGTTGAAAGAATAGCGATGTGGTCAGTTGTTGCCCCAAGCTATTGGCAGTGATGAAAAACTGATGGTAGATTAAGTCAAGCACTTCCATCCGTGTGAACCAGGACTTCGTATCATCGATGACCTTCGAGGGATTAGCATCACCAAACAGGAGCTTCTCAACCTGGATTTGAAGCTCAGTCTAAGATCCTTAATCCAACAGGTAACTTCTGACAATAGTTCAACGAGCTCCATCTGGCAAACACCCTTGAATAGTACTAATCTTTAGTTTCAACTATGCATATTTTTTGGGTTTAGTATCATCATAAGTCCAATCGAGGAGCAGACAACAGAGTAAACACTTACAGCTTCTCGGGTTTGTAGATTAATTTTAAGAGATGAATCACTGGGCAATTGACACACAGATGGTGTACCTACAGAAGCACCTGCTAATGGCTGCTGTCAATCGTTGGTTTCAATGGCTAGTTACCAAGCTTCGTCAACCATCGAGTACTTCTCATTTGAAATGATTGGCCAGGGAGTCTTTGTGAATATGATTGCCTCCATGAACCATTTCGCTACCTGAAAAGTAGCTTATTGGTGTTGAACAACGTTGTGATCCCCACCGGCCTTTGGTTTAGGAACACTATGGTTTCCACCAGCCTTGGGAAGCGGGAGCGCCTGGGCGGGAACAATGTCAGACTCAGGTAATATAATGATGGTTGACTCTTGGTGTTTGAGCAATGGTGGTGCCATGGCCCTGGGCGGATGTCGCAGATTTGGAAGGAAGTGTGGGCAATGACAGTATAGGCACGGTTCCGTTACTTTGGCAGTGGAACTCTTGTAGTTCTTATTATCTTATCACGGTGTGCCTGGTCTAGATGTAGAACCTCCTGCTGGTTATCCAAATTGTCTTCTTCGATATTGGATGACAAAATGGACTTTCCAATGTCTTCACTATCATTTTCGCTGATCTCCTCCCGATCAGTATTGTCATCATCCTGCTTCATATGAAATTTAGTGCGGACAGTAGTTATCTCTAACACTGTACACGATAGTTGGAGGTCAAACATTTGATCGGCTGTGACAATTGGCTGTCTTCTTGAATGCACATGCAAGTGCTCGCTCAAGGTGTGCTTCTTGATTCTTCTGTGAATAGGGATTCCTCACCCGGCTGGCCGTAGGTTCCATGTTGATGAAGTACAGTTGCAGAATGTAGACAGAAGCATATAAGAGTAAATACAGTAGGGAGTTCAATAGAACAATGGGAGAATGAGGCAACAAAGTAGCACGAGGTCGAGGAGGATGCAACTTGAGGCATGCCTGGACACAGAGATGCGCAGCCTAGGAGGATGCAATTTGAGGTGTGCCTGGAAAGAGTCCGGAAGAGAGTGTCTGCGGTTTATATATAGATTGTCGAAGCTAGATCTGTGTTGAGATCTAGGAAGCGTCAGGCGCCCCAGATTAGATGGATTCTTCATGCCCCAAATTCCCGAATGTTAGCATTCGTCTATAAATACCCTATTGATGCAAGCATAGGAGGTTGGATTTAGCCAACATACTTAGAATTTGAACCAGATGCACATGAAGATCTCAACACACCTGAAGAACTCGCGACATTAACAAGGTTGTATCACAAACTAACTCTCAGGGCTGGACAAAGGTGGAATCCTGAGAAATGGGTTGATCATGATCGCCTCTGCATATAACTCCACCGAAGGTAGTTCATTATGCCTCTAGTTTGAGCATATGCGAGGTGACTGCGTGGTATAGAATTGTCGGTGTGTTGAACAATCTTGCAGGACTTGGATGGAGGATAGAGTTGGGACTTTCGTGAGTGGCAACAGTTGAAGTTACCTGGGTTCAAACCGAGTATGTTGCTCATAGTGGATAAATATGAATCTCCGAATGCGGTATCCCAGTTGGATTGACACCCTAATTTGATGATATTCTGTTGTTTTAGGATTCTGCAGTAAACTTAGCAGTTGATTAGGCAATATCGGGTGCAGAACTTCACTTTCAGCGGTCTGAGTTTGCTGAAGTCACAATATGTATGCAGCCAGTGTAAGAGAGGATGGAGAATTTAGATTTACAAAGAAGAGATTCAACATAGAGAAAGATCAGTAAAGGTACGATGAAGACTCAGGGGTAATCTAATCGATTCCAGTTCTTGTCAATGCCAGGATTGCTTGCGAATGGGTTATAAATAGTCACTCACATTAAGATGTTGTACATACTATCATGTAAACACTGCATCATTTAATCACAAACATTATGAGTCTCTATGCTCCAATGTTGACTTAATATAAATATTAGCATTCAAAGTAGTGCATAAGAAGAATATGAATGCATCATGAGGCTTCATCTGACAGCAGAAAGGCGAATAACAGCATGCAGTTCCGGTTGATTGAGGTGCAGCTAGTATTGAATTGGCACCCAGCATACAATGTAATGTCTGTGATTGTAGGCTCGCCTTACTTTGACAGTTACTGGTACTCTGAGAAACTGCCTTTTCTTTACTGGAGCTTTCATTACAATTTGTTCTTCAGGCACACTTGGGATTGGACTTTGGCGGAAATTAGATATCGTCTGTTAATGATTTGTCACAAACTTCAGGCGTTCAAGATATTCGGTGGCTGGGAGCTCGCCGGTTACTGATTGAGCCGCTGAACAGAGACTGGCATTCAGATTCTATCTCTTCGAGCTCTCTTGATGGAAATCGGTTCACAAAATCCATTTTACGATACGGGTTGTTGGAGGCCCAAACATACAAGTTAGTTAAGATGTAAGTAAGTCTGCATTAGAAGAGTTGTGAATTTAAGGCTATTCGAGGAAGTGTGGTATACAAGTGAGCGGGAGTTGCTGGTTATTTGCAGAATTGCTGAGCAGAAACTGTCTATTGATGATCAATCTCTCAAGCTGCACCTCGATTATGGAGTCTGAACAACAGAAGTTATTTTAGAATGTTGGAAATGTAAGGTCCGAACACACTTCTTAGTAAAAATTCAGTTAAGTGTGGTTACTTATCGCCCAGGGCAGTGCATCTACGGTAAGCATATGGTGGACATCTTCCTCAAAAGGATAGGTTGACACGGAGTCTTACTGTTATGGCATTTCAGCAGCAGCCTTCACACAGCAATCAAGCATAGATTCAGATATTAAACTGGGTTGGAGCGGGATGAGCCGCGCCTGCACCTAAAAGTTTAGTGTCTGACAGATGGCACTCTATGTGCTGGCAGCCACAGATTCAAAGGTAATCCAAAGTGGGTATTCATGGTTCAGAGGCGTACCTGGAGTGAGATCATATCTGAATAATGAGTGCCTGCATCTCCAAATTAGCAATTGAATAGAATATGCATCTGGTGTCAAATCTGAGACCATCACACCCGACAGGAGAGTGGATCTGAGGTGTTCCTGAATTTCATCACTGAGCATGGAAATACTCGGCAGTATTCTTCAGGTAAGACTGAAATATGTGAGCCGTGTCATAGGATACGATACAGCAACTCCATATCGCTGAGACAGTCTTTCTATTCCTGGATGATTAGAGATATACAGTGATGGATCTGTCTCAGGAGAGTCGAGATGTTGAGAGCGATTCTCATGTCCAATTGCCCGAAAATTATTCAGCATTATAGATTCAGTGAATATACCGAATTCTTTCGCAATTCTTTTGTCCGGTGTGCCTGCGATTGATAGTGTTAGCAATGGTTCCAACCCACTAGAATGGTTCCAGGTTAGGGTTGGAACCGGAACCGAACTGTGGCAACGGTTTTACCACATGAAAAACCCAGACCGTTGGCGTTTGGGGTGGTTTTCACCTTACATTTCGGCCTTTGCAAGCCCAGATATCTCGCTCGAATTAAGTATTTGAGTTCTGATCGTATCGTGACATGATAAGTACGTAGATTGTGCAGTTCTAGCCGCTCTTTCACCTCCCGCTTTCAGATTTGTGATCCGACCAATATTTGTTGAGTCGCTATCGAAAACCCGCTAATTTCGAGTAAAATGAGCCTTTATTTCACAGCCACTCAACGAATATCAGTCGGATCGCAAATCTGAAAGCGGGAGGTGAAAGAGTGACTAGTACAGCACAATCTACCTACTGATCATGTCATGATACAATCAGAACTCAAATACTTAATTGGAGCGAAAGTTGCAGGAACCGTAAAATGGAACCGCGGTCTGGGTACAACCCGGCCAAAAAACATCGGGTTTATGTCCAGTCCGGGTAACAACCCCGCCAAGACAAAGCAGTTTGGGTTTTTGGCCGGGTTTGGAACCGAACCGAACTGAACCACCAGCCAAAAACCGGACCGCTGGCGGGTTACCTGGACCCGTTGCTAACACTACCTATTTTGCATCAGTTGGGGAGATTGTGTTGGTAGAATGTTTCAGAGGCGTACCTTGATTATACTGCCTAGATAATTATTGTTCATCCTCACCATCTGACAGCATGACATCTCCGTGCGGTGTAAGCTGCTTCGTATGATCTTCGTGATACTCCAGAATCTGCAATATCATCGAAGTCGTGATGTTCGGTCGGCTCATCAGGCCATGCAGGACTTTCATTTGTGCCACTCCAGAGAGCTGGTCGAGATCACTCGCTCTGTGATCATAACCACTTGGTCCACTGTTCAATAGCCAGGTGTGTGGAACTCTGTTTTGCCCCAGTCGGACAACCTGTGTAAAAGCCTGGCACTACTTATTCAATAGCTAGAAATTGTGAGTAATTACCGCATGGTTTGCTGCTGTGAGATTTAGGCCTGTCCCACTCAGTTTGGGTGTAGTTATTAATACAGAGGGATTTGGTGAATCTTGGAATTTGAGCTGCATTTCTGTGTGCTCATTGTTGCCCATTTCCGCATACATGTAGAAGATATACAAATGATCCGCAAAAACCTTGTGAGCCACCACTTCAAATGATGAACTTCGCCTTGCAGCAGACAAAATAGCACAGCCTTTTGAGCAGGAGGTGCATTGCCAAAATGTAAAATAGTTCGGAAGTTACAACTCAATGACTCAGCTTTTCTCAACAGCAACACCGATCCTTCCAGAAGCTCCCAGACACTCCCAAACAGGCTGAATGAAAAACGATCTGCTACTAAGATACTCTGACAGTACTTCAGGTGCTTCTCAACGCTTTTGAAGTAGCGGAACAGAATTCAAGAATACTCTAAAGAGTTTGATGTCGTCTTCAGAATGCTATAAAATCATGCCGTTCAGTTGGTAAAATTTCGGAGCTGCTGGGACTACGATACTTGTCTCCAAGGCGATTCCAGTGCACCTGGAGCCAGACTCTCTGGGAGTGATAAATATATAATGTCTATATCGAATGGTAAAATTCGATAAACTATCTCACAGCTATACACTTGAATCAGGCATTTTAATCTACATTAATACACAGTAGAGTAGGTATTTAGATGAACATGACCATTGACAAGCCATATGCTATCCATGCCGCCCGATGCCGCATTCTCACGCACCAATTGGGCCGGTCCAACTATCGCCCCCACGGGTACAATATGCATCTTATTCGTTTTTTTGACAACCTGAATGGACCAGCCAACACAATCAGCCCAACCATGAAGGTATTTGTACTTTGTTGGAATCACCACCGCGTATTCTTGAGCTTGAGAATGTAATACCCATTGTTGAGTTGTCTGGCACCTCTTCAAAAAGGTCGATAATACTTTCCCGGCTGGCCAGCGCTCCTGAAATTGGAGGATCTGATTGGGTGGAGTCCAGCTGAACTATAATGCAGGAAAAGAAGGAACTCATCCTTGGAAGGTGTTATCGAGGTCATTCTCTTTGCTTTGTGGATACTGGACCCAGATGTTATGAGCTTCAGGCATGATCCCTTGGTTGGCATTGGTATATTCTACCTTGCAATCAAGTCCCAGACGCTCAACAGAAGTAGGGTTGTGATATGGTTGACGGTAATACAACAGCCCATTCTGGAGTTTAATAGATATACTGTCAAGAAGTACATTCTGATCGTATCTGAGCACGAGTCAACAAACGTCGTGTCCCCAGTCCTCTTCAATTTGCATGCGGAATCGCTGTCGAAAGTTGGGAATGCCGAAATCTACTGATACATCTCTGAGTGAGGTTGATTTCAGATGTCCACATACTCCGCGGAAATGCATTTCTCTCAAATGATATACCTGCTGTGATACAGGGCAAAAAATGGGCACATGCTCAATTGTTTGGAGACGTAACAGATGGGCTCTGCGTGTACTTCGCCATTTATCGATAGTGGACAGTAGGTTGAAATATTTTGCAGAGTCAATATTGTACCATCCTTGGAGTGCAAGATATGACAGTGTTTCCTCCATATAGTCAAGACCGGTACACCGGGCATTGTGCATGAGCATCTGTCGAATGTAATTGACTTTGTTGCTAGATCGATAGGCCTCTTCATATTGGCGATATGTAGCCATTCAGAAATAGCAGTGGAAAAATTGTCTCCGGAACCCATTCGGTGAAATGACTCTGATATATGGCTCAAAAGATGCATCTTTCGATATCCGAAATGGATTACACACTGTTCAATGGATATCCTGACCGCCTAAATGCCGATTGGCTCCAACCAAGATTCAAACTCGATCAAGCGGATTGAGAATTCCTTCCTGAATGGCATCTGCTCATTCGAGGTGATGCCATAAATATCTCTCTCAAGCTGGTTAGTCACGCGCTCCATATCAGCGACGCTCCAGGTTGTGGCTTCTATCTCAGCATGGGATAGGCAGATCAGAAAGTGCAGTGGCTTGTCGGCAGTCATGTTTGCCGCCCCGTAAGCCTTGTCTTCGGCAACAGTTTTTATTGGGGCCAGTTCGTTGCCGAATTTGGTTCGGGGACCGGTTACCCTAGTCCTGACTTCAAGCAATACTTGTCACTTATGACATTGGACTAATTTATCAAAAAACTTGCGTTTAGCAGGTGTTACCGGATGGATTTTGCCCTCCAATCGCTCTCTTGCCTTCTCACAATCAGCATCTAACCAAGTGGTTGCCGCTAGTCGGTCTCGGTTCATGCGCACCTGAAATTGCCTGCGTGTTGTTGCAGAAACCTTTTCAGCCCAATACATATGGGCTTCCATTGCAGCACGAATGTTATTAACCTTTTGTTCGCGTAACTGATGGGATTTACTTGCCAACAGTTCATCCACTTTGGCCTCTGCACATTTCTACATTTTCTGATCACAAAGAATACCCTGCTTCTGGTATAATTGCTTGAGTGCATCGACTAGTGCTTTGAGAGAGAGATCCAAGTGAATTTGTTGGCTAACAAGTAGAGAGAATTGACATAATGTCTGCACGGCTCCCATTAGCTTGTCATTGGAGGCAGTTTCCACTGCAGTTTTCCCGGCATCCTGGGAGTAGTGAAGAATTGGAGTGCAATTCAGTGCCAGTGTTCTGATCATTCCACGGATCTCTTTACCTTACCAGGTCCCACTTTTCAATGAATCGAATGATTTAGTGAAGTGCTGGATGCGGGGATATCGTGGCACGGATGTGAATCGATTGTCAAATTGATCCTTGACATTTCTAGCTTTCAGGTATTTGAGCAGCCAGTGCAATACGTCTTTAACTAAACCCAGGAGCAGCTGATGTAGTTCATCAGGCTGCCAAAGGCGATAGACATTGTAGAGAGGTTATTGCCAGAACTGGTTGCAAATTGGGTGGACACCTAGAGTGTGAAGAGCATCAAGATTATTGTCCTCCAGCGGCTCAGGGTAAATATGCTGGTCTCTTGAGGTATCGAGTGGTCGAAAAGTTGAATGCCCCATCGGCGCACCTTTAGGAATTTTACACATCAGGTCTGAGCCGTATGAGACTTGAGCAACCATGACTTGTTCCAGATAATCCCCAACCCAGGCAGCCAACCGAGGGTAACATTGTCGCTACAATCCATTTGCACAATCCCATTTCAAGCCAGGGCCATTGATGTCATGATGCCTATGTTGAGAGAGCACCGTTTCAACAGCGGAATGCCATGCTTAGTCAATGTTTTTGCCACCTTTCGGGGGACATGGGATCAGCCCAGAAAGAATCCATGCGTGCATTATAGGTGTGCGGCGGATATCCTTTTGAATATTATCAATTGTGAGATACAGCTGCCAGGCATGTAGGTCGCCCAACAAATTGTTTAAGTGAGTCTTGGTGGATTCACATATGACAGGCACAATCGTCACTCCGGTAGAAAGTTGATGCTGTGTATACCACCACCAATCGCCCGTGTTCATCTCGCTGTAGATTCGATGACCCTCAGAGTCAGCAAGGCGCACTGGGGCAAAATCAAGGTGCACCTGAAATGGGAGATGTGCCAAAAGGAACGGGATACATTTGAAATTATCCCTGTAGTATAATGTTCTGAAGATATGTGAGTCATCTTCAATCCAACTATCATTACCGAGCCCAAAATCAAGTTCAGAGAGGACCTTTCGTAGGGCAGCTGCTGATTCGAATGATTCGATTTTGAAGTTGTCCAGTCCACGCCAGAGATGTTGATCAATCCAGGTTTTCGTTTGCTGGCTAAACGACTAAGCCTGCTGATAGTCATGTGCTGACTGAAAAGAATTCCATCGATTCCATTGTTCTGAGTACTTGTGATGCTTGTTGTTCAATCCAGTTGCTTTGCCATACGCTTTCCCCCCCGTATTTTCCACTCCAACTACCTGCCAATGAGCCTTTGTCTTTGTTGGATCAGGGGTACAGGTGAGATGAGGCTGCTGAGGGTCGATAGGTTCTTCGTTGGGTGTATCTTCAGGTGGTGGTGCACCTGGTATATTGTCTATGAGTAGATCATTAATTGACAGCTTGTCGATGGCCATTCAGGTGCACCTACTGTAGCCAAACCATGATAGCTCAGGGTGATCCCAGCTGGCAGGTGGTAGAATCCCATTGGGTAATAGCCCTTCATGCATCAATATTGGGTGATATTGTTGATAGTGAGTAGTGTTAGAAACGGGTCCGGGTAACCTGCCAGCGGTCCAGGTTTGGACCTGAAAAACGTGTCGGTTTGGTTCCAGAGCCACCCAAAACCCCAATCCGCTGACTCTTCGCAGTTCAAACCCGGACCAGTACCCATCAACCTGGGGGTTTCGCTGGGTTTGGCTAGACCCGTCGGTTCCAATTTACGGTTCTGCATTTGGAGTTTCATATTTATAGTCGCATGCAGATATGTTACTGTTAATCGTAAAACATTGACTTCAGTACGTCACAGTCCATTTTCAATGTATTGACCGCCTCAATGATCAAAACGAATATACACACACGCCCTACCACATCCTGACAATGAGCGTCAACACAGCATCAACGATTTTAGGTCTTGCATCTTCGGCAATATGAGTGGCGCTTAATCACAAGCATCCATAAACTACGTAATGGCAGCCTGTATTTGCAAATATGTACAGAATATCCCTGCAACATCCTCCGGCACAGAAACAACTCATTTTATTTACAGAGCTACCGCTGAGTATCAGTGAGCCTTTTAGCGTACCAACACAGTTAAAACCATATATATAGACAATAACGGCCACATCGCACTGTAATTAAACATAATGGAAGGCCAACAATCGTTGACACTCTGTTAACGCTCATTTTCATGATGGGGCAGGGAGCATTTCACTTTCTCTTTTGCCTATAAATGCAGCGAATTGTTCGTTTATGACTATGTGCAACCTATCGCCCGCAAGATTACCCATAACACGTGACTAAGAATCGTTGACGCTCCATTGACGCTCATTTTCATGATGGGGCAGGGAGCATGTTACTATCTCTTTTGCCAATATAAGCAGCCAATACTGCGGTTATGACTATGTGCAACCTATCGCCCCGCAGATTAACCAAGATACATGCCCAAGAATTGTTTAAGCTCAGTTGACGCTCATTTTCATGATGGGGCAGGGAGCGCTTTACTGTCTCTTTAGCCAATAAAGGCAGCCAATACTTCACTTATGACAATTTGCAACCTATCGCCCCACAGAATACCCAAGATACATGACCAAGATTTGTTGATGCTCCATTGATGCTCATTTTCATGATGGGGCAAGGAGTGCTTTACTGTCTCTTTTGCCAATAAAGGCAGCCAATACTTCGTTTATGACAATTTACAACCTATCGCCGCACAGATTACCCAAGATACATGACCAAGAATCGTCGACGCTCCGTTGACACTCATTTTGCCACGGATGTATTCACATTATGCAATGATTTGATTTGGTGTAGTCTATCATTTACGTTGATTTGGCAGCATTTCTAACATTTACATTTACTTTTTCTTGATCACTACATTTTTCTGTAATAATACATATAAATAAATCGTTTATAATATACTTTACAATATCCGCGAATTCAGAATAATAATAATCTCCAAAATGACGTGCCATTCATTCAATGCTAGCCATCACTGCCAGGTTTGCTCAATAGGCTGCTCTGGTCTTCAAAATGAATATTAGCTGCATTACCACGCTGCAGATAGTGTACTAACCAGTGGATGTTCCGTCATCAGGCAGCATATCTGGATCATAATCTGTATCGTTCTCGCTATCCTGGGCAGATATATTGAGTGCAAATGATTCAGCGCATGGATGAGATGTATGTGAATACGCATACCTGGCCGTCAAATTGAAGATTTCGAAAAGTTGAGCACCAGAAGTGTTACCGGTTGAGGTGGGTGGTGTTCCGAGCAGAGATGGCGTGTGCTCAGGAGTCTGCTTTCTGTGTCGGTTGGGCGGAGGTGCACCTGTTCCTTTGTTTCTCCAGTGTATCTGGAGATTGTTTGTGGTGCTATTGTGGCAAGCAAGGCACCCGGGCTTTTGGTTTTGACGAAGCTTAGCCGGGTGTCTTTCTGCCGCAGCCTTCACATTGTTATGCGCAGGAAACTAAACACCCTGCATCTTCTCTTTTCGGACATCAGTGTGAGGTTTCTTGATCAAGTATCGTATATCCTCCATTGCGGTGCGTGAAAACCCTCCTTTGGCCATTTTGGCCATGTTCAAGGCCAGGTGCATATTGAACTGTTCCAGCTGTACACGACCTCCTTGCGTTGCCATTGTAGCAGACATGATGAATACCTACAAGAAATTAGTTGCTGCTTCAAACAATGAGATGCGGCAATTACCTCAATTATATACGCTTTCATAGCCTCCTGTAGGGTGATTAACGCCTGTTTTGCCCACTCCCTGGGACGTTTATCATAAAATTCGTCCGCGACAATCCCAGGGCTGATGCCATCATGATATTCGATTCCGCGGACTGTGCGGGCAAATGCCTTGGTCGACCATGGCGGTATCTCGTTACGGGCAGCAATCAATTGGTCACGTAGCTCTTGGCGTACATCTGCTATATGGTATATGATCAATTGACGGCCGTTGACTACGGTATGGATGTACTCACATCCATCTGCATGCTGTTTCTTATTCGTGCTGCTTCCAGTCTTAGGGACGATTTTTAACTGTGCATCCTGGGTCATATTTTCGGTGGCTGCATTGGCAGTGTCCTGTTGGACTAATTGGTGTCTGCATTATTGCTGTGTGCCACTAAGTGACGTATTTGACGAAGCGCCTGCCAATCGGCTGGATTGGAATCTGCTCAGACCTGGCTGAGGTGGTTGTGTATCCATGATTAGCTGGTGTAGAATAGGATCAGAAGATGATAACAAAAAAAAGTGGGAATTCCTCAGGATTATATAGTTAGCTTCATATAAGATTCGAATCATTAGCAGCCAATATGTGTGTTAAACTTACGATGAATCCTGCTGCACATAGCTGCAAGTTGCAGGGGTTTCCCACAGCCCCGAGATGTGCAATATGTCGGTCTGTTGTTGTTTGTTTGTTCCCAGGGATAAATTGCGGTGTATGACAGCCGAAATCACATGATTGTCAGCTATAAATAGGCCATAGTTTGAGGGTAAAGACGTTGGCTGATGTTTGTCTCAAAGAATCCCTGGGATAATACATGAAACTGATACTAACAATCAAGTCATGTTGTATGGTTAGCCTAACTATTCCTGATTTAATGACAGTCAAAAGTGAGGTTTCGCTTTGTTCTAGATGAGTAAACGTACTAACCTTAACATAAAAGACGCAGCTTGCCTCCATATTGTCCATATCTTGCAACATCCAACATCTCGCCCAACAACAAAGTCAATGCAAACCACAAAGGTCAATGGTCCGAAACAGCACTTTTCGCCACTTCCGGCTGGAAGATACAGCAAATTGATGAAGCGGTCAACCCAATGATATCATCAAGCGAATGAAGGCAAGAGCGGCTTGGAGACAGAGAGAGTCCGAGCCCTTGGGGCATTGCGCAGCTTAAGATCTAAAAAGAAACTTGTGGCGGAGAAACGACGAGAAATACACTTCTTAAGCAATAAAGAGAAAGAGCAATGGATTGAGGATTACTTTGAGAGGGAACCTGCAGTGGCAAGAAAGCGAGTTGAAGATGCAGAGTCAGCGGTTCAGCAAGAGCAGGAAGATATAAAGCATGCTGAAATCGCGGGATTGACGAACAGAGAGCCCGAAGAGACTTCTGACTAGATGATGGTTGCTGTCGGAGACAGACTAAGTGATGTTGCAAGTTCCGACGAGGGGGAGGATGGAGAAGATGAGGATGATGAAGAGACAGAGCAGGGCAAGCTGAGTGAAGATGACAAACCTGGCTGAGTGATGGGCACAATCACCAAAATGGTACAGCAGCGCATGGAGAGGTTTTGGCAGAAGCAGATGCATCTTGACGAATTGACACAACTGGGATGGGATGATGCAGCTGACTACTTCCGTGAAGGAGATGAGAAGTACAGTACAGCCGAATTGATGGTAATGCCGTTGTTCAACTGCAAACGGATGATGATGCTTCGGCACCTGCATCAACAGCATTTGGAGAGCGTATGGAGTGTCATGGAATTGTCCCTGGAATATCGCTAATACCGCAAGGGACTTCTCGGCAAGGAAGTAGTCAGTTGAGGCTAGGTTCCATGAAGCCGCAGTCGACTATGAGCATATCTGGTCGTGAGCCTGCCACAGAGCATGATACGTCACATTTGCTGAAAGCGAAGCCTGATGAACCAGTAAGCTTTTACCCCTGCATATAGCCTCCTGCTAATCACCATATAGATTTCGGATTCAGACGAAGACATGGTCATGGCTCCTGCATCAGTGGAGTAATAGATAGGCAAACTGCTATTTTTGACATCATATATTTGGGAACAGCAATTTGTTTACAAATTTTGCTACGTGTCAGCTTTTTCTTGATTTCAGTGACCAAATTGTGAGACATGATAATTTGTAGGTGCATGTGCAAGGGTCAAACGCACCATGTGAAAGTTCTAGAATCCAAATCACGCAGAAAATTGGCCAAAACATTCGATTTCTATCTGCAGGTGACTGTTAAGCGACAAAGTAAACGCTAAATTAGTGACGAAATATACTAACAAAATTTAAGTGAGTAATGGCATACCTGTCATGGAAAGACCAGTCAGTGCTCAAGACTAATCTGTCTCAACGAGAACTGTCATGCCATATTCATCCATGTATTCAACAGCATAACTCTCCGCACAGACCTTGTGCACATTGTTAAACTAATTGAAATTGCTTAGGGTACGTCATGGAAATCGAGGAGAAGGATCTGGATAAGGAAAGGTGAGGAAGTCAAGCTATAGTTACCAAAAACTGGTGAAATAATCTACATGCCGCAAATTGCCGGCCGAAAGCGCGTGAATGTAATAGGTCCATGTCATTACTAACTCAGAGACCGTGGATCGCAGTTGATCAGTAATTGAGAGGTAACTAACATCCTGGATACAAACAATAATACATACAAACGCAATATTGGATGTCAATACTGCGTATATCAGCAGTTGCATACAATTATTGAGTGTACAAAGGCTGTTTCGATGTGATTCATGTGAGCGTCAACAGAGTGTCAACGATTTTCAGTCTTACACATTCGGCAATCAAAGGGCTGCATTGTCACATCCTTCCAAAGGGAATGTACTGGTCGGCGTGATGTTGAAAAAGGCGAAAAAGACACTTGTTGCCATATCCTAAAATTGAGCGTCAACAAAACGTCAACAGAGCGTCAACGACTTTTGGCCTTGCATCATAGAAAATGCAAGGGCTGTGCAGCAATCTTAATCTATAATCGAACTCTCGGCCACCTTTCTAGGTGAAAAGAGGTGTGACAACATGGCGAATATGTCCTAAAAATAAACGTCAACAGAGCGTCAACGATTTTTGGCCTTGCATCATGGCAAATACAAGGGCTGTGCAGCGACATTGAGCCATAATTGAAGTATCGCCCGCCTTTCTAGGCAAAACTGCTCTCCACAACGTCGTCAATATGCTTCAAAAATGAGCGTCAACAGAGTGTCAACGATTTTAGGCCTTGCATCATGGAAAATGATGGGGCTGTTTGTCATTATTGATTCATATTCGAACTATCCACCACCTTACCTGGCAAAAATGCTTGTGACAAGATTGTAACCATGTAGCAAAATGAGCGTCAACAGAGCATCAACAGAACGTCAACAGAGCATCAACAGAGCGTCAACAGAGTGTCAACAATTTTTGATCTTGCATCTTGGATAATCTAACGGCAATAGAACGCAGATAACCCACAATGAACCAATCAGCAGGCTTTATTGGCTAAAATGCTAGTAACGATATCGCATCCGCCTCCTACAATTGAGCACCTATGGAGCGTCAACAATTTTTGCGGAGGCTCAGAAAGCTACACAGCAATGAACTGCATTGTGCTGTTTCTAAATTGAGTTTTACACAGTCAGTTTTTGCAATCTGTCCTTGTATACAACTTCACACATATGCATGCAATGTCTTACAGATCTGATTTATTTGCTTGTAGTTGTAGAGTCAATATTTAAGAACCCGCAGTCTGTTCTACAGTAATGTTACTTTTGGCAGTCTTCCGACATGAATTACCCAGCTGTCTAATTCTTACCGCCATGTCGGATTCCAAATCTTTGAACGCCTCTTTGCTCAAGGTTATGATCTCTTCCAAAATTGAACCTGTCTTTATTCGTGATTTGAGTGACCTTACTTTGCAAATCAGATTCGATGTTTGGTGGGCTTCCATGAATGTAGGCTCGAAGCAGCCTATTGCCTGGAATAATTCTCAACATGCGCCGTCGTGGCGATTCTATTTACCCTGCAGAATTGAAGAGACCGGCAGCCCTGGCATCATATGTATCGTTTGTCATCAAGTTCTTCGCCATCCATCAGAACATGGGATCAGCTCAATGGTGAAACACTTGCTGGCAAAAGCTCACATTGCGAAGTTAAACGAATTAACAGAGTTGGAGGTTACTGAATTGACCAGTTCGACGGTCGATGAAACAGCGTTGGCCATCCTGAAGAGGTAAGGAAGTTGAGGAATCAGAATAGTATGTTTACAGAGTGAAATCATATTTGATGTCCAGTGTATTCCATATTAACCAAAATGACAGACATAATATTCCAAACTGGCAGCTAAGGACTTTAAAACTTCCGAATTTCACCAAGACACGTGGAATCGCTACCTCATTTTAGGATGTGTTTGGGCTCATATTACATGTAATGCTATATCTAATCTGAAGCTATGACAGTCATATGAAACATTATGTGATGACCTAGTGCTGCCATCTGCTACAACCCTTAGCAACATTTGCCGGAGGGAATATGCACTGACCATGGGTGCAATTAAGAAGCAGTTGCCGTCACGAAATAAAGTTAGTTTAGCTTTAGACGGACAGACATCAATGAACAAACTGGCCATAACGTTTGTGATTGCATGATATATCGATCGAAATTGGGCATTACGTGAAGTTCAACTCGCTTTCGATGAGGTTGATTACCAGTTCTTTTCCGCTTTCAAAAGCAAATTAAGAATGACAGGTCAAGGGCCAACATAAGGGAGCAAGGCTAGCCATACATTTGAAGGATGTGCTTAATCGTTTTGAGCTTACTGACGGCCGTTTGCTTGGTATTATGGCTGATAATGCTTCCTCAAATTACTTGATGACACGCGAGCTGCAATCAACACTTCAGACCTCTGGAATCGAGTGGGCTGCATTGAGGAACCATATACCATGCATGGCGCACATCATACAGCTAGCTTTAGGTGCATTCATGAGCAGTCTCGGTGTAAAAGGCCGTATAACATCTTGGGAAGCCCCTGAGCGTGATCAGCAATTTGGAGAGAATGAAAGCACAGACATCAGGAAGAGTCAAAGACATCGAAAAGAGGGTAATGCTAGAATCAATAAGGTGTCGGCCATGAGAACAGGTTTATCAAAAATAATTGAGAAAGTACGTATTTCATGATATTTTGAAAGTCCTGAAACTGACCTTTAAATGGCAGAGAATGCTTGAGGTATTGATTACTATAACACCTGGTCGCCGAAACGAGTTCATTGACTGTCAAAAAGCCAAAGTCCGCATTGCAGTACTTCCGATTATGGATGTGAAGACACATTGGAACTCACTACTGGAGCTGCTCGAGGGAGCAGCCTACCATTTATGGGAATTCACACGCGAGTAGCTCCAAAATCGAAAATACACTGATGACCAGCCTCTTCTCACAACTCAAGATGAATGGACGATTGTGAAGTATGTCATGGAAGTATTGAGGCCATTTCGATATTGGACCCTGTGGTTGTCGAAGAGGCATACAGTAACATTGCATCACGTCATCACAGTATACAATAACATGTCCGATCACAAGTATGGCGTGATGCGATCTTTGACCAAGAAGAGGACTCGATAGATGGAAGGCTTGTTCTTCGCTGTGAAGTTAGCTCGACAGAAGCTGTCCAAATTCTATGCTGAAGTGACTTCATCAACAGCCATACTTCTCATTTCTGCACATATCCTCGATCCTTTCCGGAAGTTGCAATCGTTTAGACAGTGGCACAAGGGAATGAATATCAATCCTGACGACGAGACTTCTTATACTACCCAATCCCAAGAAGTCTTTCTGAAGTACATGGAGAATGAATACTGTGCTAAAGATCAGCGTGTGCCGGGAAATAAACTCGAAAGCTTACCGAGCAGCAATATCATCCCTTCTGCGATGCCTTCTGGATCCTGTGAATCATCCTTTGATTCATATGATTTCTCCAGCAATGATGAAGAATACATAACGCCTGACAATGTGGCCGAGATGACACCCGGACGAAGCGATCATGCAGCACGATTATTGACCGCCGCCAGGCTCTATTTGAATTCGCTGCCTGAAACACCAAAGATGTGGGGGCAAATTAATACAAATCTCAATGAGTACCACTCCGACCCATTGGCAATTAGCAGTACATGGTGGATACCGGACACAACTGACTGGTGGCGTCAACCGGAGGAAGCGTACTCAAAGTATGCCAATCTCTCCAATGTGGCACACGACATATTTTCTATCATGCCACATGGTGTCGGAATGGAGGCCAGTTACTCCCTCGCGCGAGATGTTAATGGCTGAAGGCAGTCAACAACCACTGGCAAGACCCGTCGCGAGAAAGACATTGTAACGCAGTTTGCTCCCACCAATAACGGGATTTTGGAAGGCATTGACCCAGAATTGGATAACATGAACACAGAAAACAATTTGGAAATGAAGAAAGAGGCGTAGAAACGGAAATTGCACCGAATGGCCAAGGTCGACAACTTTTTGGAGATGTCGCAGGGCAGGCAGAATCTACGTGCTACACAGAAGGAGTCTCGCACTGACAACAAGCAGTTGACAGCCATTGGTTACATTTCAGACACAGAAGAGACCGTCAAAGCCTCCTGGTCACTCTTTCAACATGATGGTGCGGCTGCATTTTAATTGTCAGAAAGATCACCTTTGCCACCAGCTTTGTCTGCAAAAGACCTCCCTCGAGGACAAACTCAAATCTTAAATGTCCGCCGAATCCGGAGAATCAACCGTCATCCAGTCAAACAAGACGATGATAGCGCACATGAAAGCATTTTGGACACCAATGATTGGCTAAACTGGACTGGCGACTTGGATAATGCAGATAACAGCGAAGAGGATTGCGCAGCGGACGATGAATCTAATATAGAGCACAACAATGGCGTCGAGAATCTGGAACACCCACAGCAGCAGGATGTGAGTGACGCGCCAAATGTGCCAGTATTAGTTTGGCCAACACAGAAGTCAAAGAGGGAGGCTGAAAAGGTGTTGGTGACGGTAAATGCAGTAGAAACGCGGAGAAATAAAGGAGGGAAGAAAATGTAGGACAGAATGCGTCAATGGTTCACCAGCTTTATGTAGCTTGACTGAGATTTTCAGTTAGAGATATATTATGGGCGAATGGTAAGAAGTAGCTTGTGAATATCGGTTTATCAATAGATGTATAGCAGGGGCAATGAATCATTTGGCATGATAGATTATTTTTAGTCCTGTGAGAGTGAACAGTGCAAGATTATTACGCAGCTCGGCTTTGCCACAGGGTCGAGTCTCAATTGTGCAGAAATGCAACCTTTAAAGTCAAATCAACATGAACACAATTCTGGACGGCAGCAAATGTTGAATGGACAATACATTAAAATGAGCGTCAAAGGAGTGTCAACGATTTGTGGTCTTGTAAGTACAGTAATTCACCAGTGACTTGGTCGTTGTTAAGCATAACGGACATATTGGCAGCTTTTATTGGCCAAAGAGATAGCAACATGGTCACCGCCCCATTCATAGCATGAGCCTCAATGGAGCGTCAACCATTTTTAGCTTTCCATCTTGGGTAAGTTATGTTCCGGTTGGTTGCAGACATCCATTTATGGGATATTGGCAGCCTTTACTGGCAAAAACAACAGCGACATGCTCCCTGCGGCATCCTGCAAATGAGCGTCAACGGAGTGTCAACAGTTTTAGGTCTTGCATATTTCATAATCAAGGCATTACGCGGATCATCGCCTTCATAACTCTATTATTAACAACCTTGATAGGCAAAAATGCCATATATTGAAGGTGAAACACAGATACCAAATTAATCGATATTGCAAACTGCTCAACAAGCAAAATCGCATTACTGGTTGCTGAAAACGCGATTTTGACAAGATACTATTAACACACTGCAAATACAACAGCCTTATAGGCATCTATAGATGAACCTGCTGGGCGACCCGCTGACAACCCGCGAAATTCAGACGGGATGGAAGTTTACCATCAAACCGTAACCAAGTGAGGAGTTCGGGTTTATTGACGACCCCGACTCCCAAGTTGGCAACGGTTCGGTTTGGACCCGGACCCGGATCCGAAGTAGTTTTGGCAACGGTTACAGGTTACCATGCTGCAGTCCGAGTTTGAAACCGGACCAGATTGTCCAGTCTGGGTTGTTACCCGGAACCCAGGGGTACCCACCTGGTTCGGGGACAGGTTCAAACCGGACCGCGGTTCTATTTTACTGTTCCAATAACTTTGGCTCCAATTAAGTATTTGAGTTTTGATTGTATCATGACATGGTCAATACGTACATTGTTCAGCTTTAGTCGCTCTTTCACCTCCTGCATACAAATTTGCAATCCGACTGATATTCGTTGAATGGTTCTTAAATAATGCCAGAATTTAAGCGACATTGGCGGGTTTGCGATCGCGACTCAACGAATACTTGTCGGATCGCAAATCTGAAAGCGGGAGGTGAAAGAGCGACCAAAACTGCACAATCTACGTATTGATCATGTTGTGATACGATCAGAACTCAAATACTTTATTGCAGCAAGAAATGTTGACTTTTGAGGAGCGGGTTTTCTGTGGAAACCCATTTCAACGGTTCAGTTCCGGGTTGGAACCGGACCCGGAACCGACCTGGGAATTTGGACCTGTTGCTAACACTAACCCGAAGTGATGGTCCGGAACCGTTGCTATCACTAATAGTGAGCTTCCAGCCGGTTCTCGTTGCATAATTTTATTTTGCAGATAAAGCATTTAACATATTTCTGGAAAGTGTTGACCATATTTGAGAAACGCTCAGTGTTTTGATGAATCTCGATGATGCTTTAGGGGGTATGGTTTGTTGCTGGATTTGAGCCTTAGGGAAATTTGTTTGAAAAGCGAGCTAACTCAGGTTAGCATATCGCTTTCAAAGCCGCATCACACCCCACCAAATGTAGACGAGGGGTAAAACAAAGTCACCTCACAATCAGTTTTCGTCACACACTAGGATAATATCTACTGAAAGTCATTAGCAGAGAAAGCTTCTTTTCTCATCACTGCGATCAACTTTTAATAATCTTCATCAGGTGCTACTACGATTGGCCTTATCATATACTACGTCAATGAAGCATTTTGCAGATTATGTCTACGCTTGAGCCTCAAGCTGCGGATAACATCAGCTTAATACAATGAATAGGTAAGTTTCCTGGCTGGCTTTATGCCCGCTCAACTGATCATCGAGAACTGATAGGCTGATAGGACGTTTTCATCATTAACGATCCTTAACCAGTTGTTGGATCCTGAGGACACAACGAAGTTTGCACAAGGAGCTCAAAAGGAAGCAATCACTGTTGCTGCTGAACTAACAGGCCTCATATTGAATGAAGTAGTAGGTCATACACACACGTTTTGAATGTAAAATGCCTAGTCATGCTAACCTTCCAACCGGATGTAGTTCTTGTTGGTGTCCTGGAGATATCATGTCGAATCCCTTCTATGACCTTTACAGTCATGAACCAAACAAAGGTGAGCTACTATCCAAGTTCCTAGTATACGAATCCGAGCATATAACAAAGAAAGGCAGGATGTGTGTGATTATGATTTATTTTTCTCAGCCGGGTTTCATGGATCAAAGGTGCAGTGAAACACCAGAGTTCGTGACAAATAAGATGGATATAAGAGGCCTTCATTCCGCCGAAAGTCACTGCTACCTTCAATATTCTCAACTATACTCTGCTACATTGGAAATAACCAATTGAATTGATAATTTGTTTACCACCATTATGTATTCACAAACAATGTCGATGAATGGATCTCCACCGAAGACAACCGATATGGCTCCACTGGGTGGCCTGTTTGGCTCACAACAACGCCCAGATGACAATGTGGGAGCATCAGATAATAATGCTGGAAATATACTGAGCAAAGACACTAGATTTGGGCAACCCACAGATCAATTTTCTCCACCACTGGGGTATAGTTACCCGCCTTCGCAGCCACCATTTCCAGGCACTCCCCAGATCCACCACTCTGCCCCATTCAACATGACACCAAGCTTGCAACCACGCTCTGGTGGTGCACCCCAAGGATATCCGAGTTATGGGCCATCATGGCAAAGATACAACTTCCCTCAAGAAGGATGAGGTGGACCTCAAATGTTCCCACCTCAGAAATTCACGGGACAGGGGCCATCCCTCTCCAGGCGTACCTCGAGTACCTCCAGCACCGGCTGGAAAGATTCCAGTCAATCGGCTGACATTATCCAGCTCTACTCCACACGGACAAATTGCCAGCGCACCTGGGAGACCTCCCATTAGCCTCCCAAAGATATGATTTCAGCCAGCTGCAGAACCGCGCAGGACTGATGTTGCAGGGATTGCGGATTTGCCCCCATTACCAGAGATTTCTTATGACAAATTCGATGCAGATGCTGAGAGTGATGATTCATCACACTTGTGCGGGGCTGAAGGCAAAGCTCCAATCAGCTTGAAGCAAACGGAATTCCCCTTGAAGCAATTTACCCGAAGAATGGGGCAGCCCAACTTCAGTGCCTTTAACAAGTGGAAGAAAGTATGGGTGGCTGGGTTTCTCGAGTAGAAGCATCGATCCATTATCCCGGGACAGAACCGTTTGAAACAGATGTGAGATTAACCCCTGCACTGGGAGACGCCAGTATCAGATTTTTTGGAGACTTTCGAGACCTGGCTGCCTTCGGAAAATTTCGATAATGCCAAATGGATTTCGGGACCATGGGTGGAGATGTTTTTGAACAAATATGCAAGTAGGGTTCAGGTGGCGAGGAAGAAGGGAAGGCGAGGCAACAAGAGACCGGAGACAGATTTCGGTGTACGTGCTGGCAAACAGGCGAGAGGTAATGTCCCAGAGTTGCCAAATACAACATTCATAGTTGTACTTCGTCGAGTGCTGAACGGCAACAATGACCAGACATCCAGCAAACAATTTCAAGCTTCGTACACAGATTTGAGGCACTGGGAGGAGCTGATTGATTTCATCGAAAAAATTTGTTCCCCGAAAGAACCATACTGTCTGACAGCGATATACAACTGCAACTTGACGCAGGAAGAATTGGACGAAGAGTATATGGGATTATACACACCCAGGCAAATCATGAATGACCCTCTATATGTTCAGATATATCATACAACAGTTCCCTTTCAAATGCATTCAAGTTGAAACTGGGACACGATGTCAAACTATTTTTGGTAGCCATGAAGGCAGCGACAGGAAATGAAATTGTGGAGCACGTAATGAGACCAGCCAAGGTAATACCCTCTAGCCTCGTTATGGTTAGTTATGCACCACTGCTAATCAGTATTCTTAGACTTCGGAGGGATCCAATGAAAATGAATGAATGATGGATGAGAAGGAAGGTGGGATCGAGATTGATAGTATTAATGTAAGTTCAGATTGAGTGAATAGAATTGATTATATTCCACATATTATTAGGTCCAAATGCTTGTCTGTGAAATAACTAACATCGTGATGAATTTCAGGAGCACCGGAATATGAGCCCATCTGCCCAACTTACATTGGAGCAACCAAAAGAGATCATTGAGGACGAAATAAAGACTGACCAAGGTGCAAGAGAGGTTCAGGAGCAAGTGGAGAATGGCGAGGAGGTCCTCGATCCAGAAAATACCAGTTCAGTATCAAGCACTGTTTTGAAATCAATCAACAACGAATTTGAATACGAGTGTCTTGATGAGGCGGTCAGGCTGCTGAATACCCATCCTATTTGCCAATCATGAGATTACCGTGTTCCAGGCAATGAGTATTCAATTCCAGGTCTGCCTGGAATTAAGTTACTGGTGCACCAGGTTTCGGCCATCTGGATCTTCGTGAGGAGATGGGTTTGGGATGCTGATATGCCAGGAGCACTGGTGGCAGATGAAATGGGTCTTGGAAACACTTTCACCTCGGTGGCACCAGCAATGATTTGCAAACTTCTGACTGAGAAAGTTGTCATGGGGTTACCGCTGTCGATTTTGTGGGGGCATACCCTTGCAGAGTGGGTGAATATGGTACAGAACAATGTTCCCGGCATTGTCTGTGAAAAGCGGGTGTGGTATCTGCTCCAGGGATTGAATTCTGTGCCCCGCTGCCTGTTGGAGATCCAGACAACACCGTCTCACGGGCATCCAGCACTTATATCGGCCCCTGAACCAATCTTGGTGGTCACAATGCCGGGAGTGGCAGAGACCTTTAAGACTGTCATCGACGAGATGACACATGGAACCGATTTCAAACTAGTCAACTAATTGCACGCTGATAATGTGAATGGCACCCACGAGGATCTTAACAGCAGTATTGATGAGCCACAGAACCAATGGAATATCCACCTTGTGTCGTATGATACCTTAACATCCAGAGTGAAACCATCAAGTAATGGCCGACTCTCACACTGTGCATGGAGTTTGGGGATTGTTGATGAGTCTCATTGGTACAAGACGAAAAATTGCATGGGCTGGAGAATTACGACAAATGCGAGAATTGGATTCAAACTGCAAGTCACTGCAATGCCGGGATTCCATTCACTCTATGACTGGTGTTATCAGACAATGTGGCTCTTTCAGGTGCCCCTGAAGATCCAGAGGACGAGACAGTGATGAAAATGCATGGTGCCGATGCACTGTATTTCACTGTGAAGAGTATAATGCATGCCATCCGGACTGCAGACCAGGATGCTCAACAGGATGCGGCACACCAGATGATCCAAATAGCAAAGTGCTGGACGATAAGGAGGTGGTCAGAATCGAAACTGGTGAATGGGAAACCACTTGTTCGGATACAAAAAGATAATACACACCTTGTTGATCTCGAATGGAATGAGGACGAGCAAGCTAAACTATAGTCCCCTGTGGAGAGATACATATCACAGGGTGCTTTAGGAGCATGGAGGGTACATAGATTGCGGCTAGCATGTTTCTCATTGGTATTGGGAGACACTAAGGATCGGAATGACGTTTCCGAACCATGGTACAATGCATGGCCACTAGATACTTGGGTGTATTCTCCGATCTTCCGATGGCTGAGAGACTTATCTCTGCTAATCCTTGTCAACGAATCTGCGGAGTATCCCGAGCCTGACAAAGACAATGCATCAAATGAGGCGCTCCTGCACGAACCTGAACGTCTTAAAAGCACCTGGCCTCGTGCACTTCCTCCTCAAAAGGCGGTCCTATTTTGTCCTCTGCCAGGCCAAGTTCATCATTTGAAGTGGTGGCTCACAAAGTTTTTTGTGGATAATTTGGATATTTTCTACATGTTTGCAGAAATGGACAATGATGAGTGCACAGAAATACAGGTCAAATTCCAAGATTCACCAAATCCCTGTGTGTTTGTAACTACACCCAAAGTGGGTGGGAGAGGCGTCAATCTCACAGCAGCAAACCATGCGGTAATAACTCAGAAGTTCTGGGTATTGAATGAGCAGCAGCAGGCATTTGCACGGGTTGTCCGACTGGGGCAAAACAGAGTTCCACACACATGGCTATTGAACACTGGACCCAATGGTTATGATAGCAGAGCGAGTGATCTCCACCAGCTCTCTGGAGTGGCTCAAATGAGAGTCCTGCATAGTCTGATGAACTGACCCAACATCACAACAACGATGATATACCGGATTCTGGTTTGTCGGCAGGACCATCGGAACCGGCTTACAGAGCATGGAGACTTCATGCCGTCAGATGGTGAGGATGAACGATAATTATCAGGGCAGTAAAATGAAGATATGCCTCTTTAACCATTCAACCAACACACTCTCACCAACTGATGCAAATTAGGCCAATGGTATAGAGAATAAGGCGCAATTGAGGAGTCCAGGAGTATTGGTTAGAATTCGATTCCATTTTGTGTTAGATGATTATAGTGATGAATATGAGATAATGGCAATGGTAAACTGATATCTGGTAAACAGAATCATAGCCTCATTTGGATGAACCAATATGTGATGAATAGCAGGCGCAACAGTTTAATGGTGGACTAAGTGAAATTCCGCGGTGCCGTATATTTCACTGTGTGAGAATCATTCAAACTGTGGTCCCTGCTTATCTTCATCCTATATTGTGTGTGTGGAATTGTGATTCTGAAATCTGGAAACAAGATCCGTGTGATCAGGTACGTCTGAACTACCAAGTTTGATTACAATTATTTGTTGCTTGTCTATTTCAGGTGCACCGGATACTAGAGTCATGATAGAATTCAAGATATTCACTGAATCATCAATGTTGAATAATTTGCAGTCAATTGCACAAGAGAATCGCTGTCAACTTCTCGACCCTCCTGAGACAGATCCAGTGCAGTATATATCGAATCATCCATGGATACAAAGACGGTCTAAGCGATATCGAGTTGATGTTATGTATCGTAAGACATGGCTCGCATATCTCAGGCTTACCCGAAGAATACAGTCGAGTATTTCCTTGCTCAGCAATAAAGTTCAGGTACACCTCACATCAACTCTCCTGTCGAGGTTGATGGTATCAGATTTGACACCGTATGCATATTCTATTCACTGGCTAATTTTGACAAGCCACTACTCATTATTAACCTATTATCCCACTCCAGGTTATGGTCCCACTCCAGGGATGCCTCTGAATCATAAATACCCTCTTCGCATTACCCTTGAACGATTCATTTTGCTCCATTTCAAGCATATTTTCTCCTTCCTGAATTCTTTGAATCTGTGGCTGCCAGCACACACAGAGTGTCATCTTTCAGACACTAAACTTTTAGGTGGAGGCGCCGGTAATCCTGCTCGGCCATAGCTAATATCTAAATCTATGCTCGATCGGTATGTGAAGGCCGCCACTTGAATGCCATTACTGTCACGCTCCATGTAATACTATCCTCTGGAGGAAGGTGTTCACCACACGCTTACCGTAGATGCATAGCCCTGGGCAATAAGTAGTAACACTTAACTGGATTTTGACTAAGAAGTATGTTCAAACCTTGCATTTCCAAGATCCTAAAATAGCTTTTGTTGTTTACGCTCCATAATCGAGCTGCTGCTTGAGAGAGTGAACCTCAAAAGACAGCTTCTGCTCAGCGATTCTACAGATAACTGGCAAATCCTGCTCACTTGTATACCGCACTTCCTTGAATAGGCTTAAATTCACAACGCTTCTAATACAGACTTAACTACATTTTGACTAACTTGTATGTTTGGGCCGCCAAAAACTGTATGTTACAATAGATTATGTGAACCGATTTCCATCAAGAGAGCTCAAAGAGATAGAATCTGACTGCCAGACTCAACTCAACAGCTGAATCTGTGACCTGCAAGCTCTCGCCCACCGCATATCGTGAATGCCTGAAGTTCGTGACAAATTATAAACAGACGATATCTGATTTCCGCCAATGTCCAATCCCAAGACTGCATGAAGAACAAATCGTGATGAAAGCTCGAGTTTAGAAAATGCAGTTTCTTAGAGTACAAGTAACTGTCAAAGTAAGGCAAGCCTACAATCCCAGCCACTACATTAGATTGAATCCTGCATGCCGATTCAATGCTCACTGCACCTCAATTGGCTGGAACTGCATGTTGTTATTGGTCTTTCGGCTGTCAGATGAAGCCTCATAACGCATTTATCTCATTCTTACAAGATATTATGCGCAATATCTCAATGTGAGTGACTGTCTCTGACCCATTGGCTAGCAATCTTGGCATTGATGACAACTGGAATCGATTAGATTACCCCTGAGTCTTCATTGTACCTTTACCAGTCTTCCTCTATGTTGAATCTAACCTTTGTTAACCCAAATCCTCCGTCTTCTCTTGCACTGACTGCACATATATTGTGATTCAGCAGACTCGGGACTGCTGAAAGTGAAGTTCTGCACATGACATTGCCTAATCGACCACTAACTTTGCTGCAGAATCCTAAAACAACAGAATATCATGAAAATACGGTGTCCTTCCTACTGGTATACCACATTCAGAGATTGATATTTATCCACTATCCGCAACAAACTCAGTTTGAACCCATGTAACTTCAACTGTTGCCACTCACCAAGGTCCCAACTCTATCATCTGTCCAAGTCCTGCAAGATTCTTCAACACACTGAACATTCTGTGCCACGTGGTCACCACTCATATACTCAACCTAGAGGCCTAATCAACTACCTTCGGCGGAGTCATATGCAGGGGCGATCATAATCAACCCAGTTCTCAGTTTCCCATGTCCGGTCCTGAGAGGTAGCTAGTGATACAACCATGTTAATGTCTCGAGTTCTTCAGGTGCGTCTGGTTCAATTCTACATATATTGGCTTAAACCAACCTCCAATTCTTGCATCAATAGCGTACTTGGATACGAGTGCTAACATGTGGAAACTGGAGGCATAAAGAACCCATCTTATCCGGTGCACCTGAAGGTTCCTAAATCACAACAATGAACTAGCATCAGCAATATGAATATGAACCCCTGACATGTCTTCCGGACTGTTTCCAGGAACGCCTCGAATTGCATCCTGCTCCACTGCGTGTTACTTTGTTGCCCTGTTTTCCTGTTATTCTATTAAACTTCATATTATATTTACCCTTATAGACATCTCTCTACATTCCCAACATCACTTCATCAAACATGAAACCTACGGCTAGCCAGGTGAGCAATCACTATTCACAGAAGAGTCAAGAAGCACACCTTGAGAGAGCACTTGCACGTGCATTGCAGAAGACAGCCAATCTTCATTGCCAATCAAATGTTTCAACTTCCAACCCAGCTTTCGAGTATAGTGTTGGTGTTAGGTAATGTCCGGGATCTTATTCATCTGAACCGGGATAATGATGATATCGATACGGAGATCAGCAATGACGACTGTGAAGACCCTGGCGAGCCCACCTGGTCATCCGAGATCAAAGATGATGATTTGGACATCTGGCAGGAGGTCCTATATCTAGACCAGGCGCGCCGTGATAAGACATTATGAACTACATGGGTTCTGCTGCCAAAGAAACGGAGCCGTGCTGATACTGTCATTGCCCACACTCCACTTCCAAATCTACGACATCCAGTCGCGGCCATAGCACCACCATTGCTCAAACGCCAAAAGTCAGCCATCAACATATCATGCGAGTCTGACGTTGTACAGGTGCTCCCGCTTCCCAAGGCTGGTGGAGACCACAATGTTCCTTAACCAAAGGCCGGTGCAGATCACAACGTTCCTCAACACCAAAAGGCTACTTTTGAGATAGCAAAACGGTTCATGGTGGCAATCGTATTCACAAAGACTCCCTGGCCAATCATTTCTGATGAGAAGTACTCGATGGTTGATGAAGCTTGGAAACTAGCCATCGAATCCCAGGATCGTCAGCAGGCATTAGCCTGTGCTTCGGTAGGTACTCCATCTGCGTGTCGATTCCCCGGTGATCCATCTTTTAAAATCTATCTGCAAACCCGAAAAGCTGTAGGTGTATATTATGTTTTCTGCTCCTCGATTGGACTTATGATGATACTAAACCCCCAAAAGTACATATTTAAAACTCAAGATTAGTACCATTCGAGGGCATTTGGCAGATGGAGCTCGTCAAACTATTGTCCGTAGTTACCAATTGGATTTACAATCACAGACTGAGCATCGAATCCAAATCAAGGAGCTCCTGTTTGACAATGCTTATCTCTCGAAGGTCATCAATTACAAGAAGTCATAGTCCACGCGGATGGAAGTGCTTGACTTAATCTACCATTAGTTTTTCTTCACCACCAATAGCTTAGGACGACAACCAACCACATCACAGTTCTTTCAACCTCTAACAGCTCAGACATTAGCGCTTGTGGCTGCTGCTATTCATTGTGTGTTGTCTGAGTATGCCACTGGAAAGAAGGTTACAGTAATGTTTTTGGAAGATGAATATCAAGGTAAATTTTCCCCTTCCACAGTGATAGATACCATTACCGCAGAAGCCATTGCACATATCAAATTAAATTTCCACATTGTGGAGCCGCATTATACCCCCCTCCCCCAATGGTGCTTCTCCGCTATAATGGGCGCTCCTCAATCTCCGTCGGTGCTCCTCAATCCCCACGGCGCTCTTCAGTCTGGATTGGTGCTGTGATATTTCATTCAGCTCTCCTTACTGTCTTTTCTGTCCGCTCTCCTCCTCTAGGATGGGTGCTCCTCAATTCCCTCCTCAACCTGGATTAGGAGCGTCTCAATTTCATTCGAGACTCTTTCCCTCCCTCACCTTTTGGCGCTGCTTACCCTAATGGGGTGCTCCGCTGCACAGGCGCTCCTCAATCCCCGTCGGCGCTCCTTGGCCTGGATTTGCGCCCCTCAATTTCATTCTGCACTCCTCTACCACCATCAGCACTCCCCTTGCCCACCTCGCACATGACATCAGGCACTCCTCCTTTCCTGGTGGCGCTTCTCTTTCTCCCCTGAATTCATCATATTGCCTTTCAATCTCCATTGTGATTCACCACAAGCTAACCTCAATTCCAACGTTTTACATATCACAAATCGAGCCACACAACATTGGAATTCAATTTCGCCCACTCGCCAGGCCCAAATCATTGGGAAATATAACGAGAGACTCCAACCGCTTTGCGCCGTTGATGAATTGTGTGTTTCTGCATTTGTCGGCCCTGATGAGATCGGAGATTTAGTGGATTGCATTGAGTCTATGTTCGTTTGATATCATTCCGATCGCTTAGTTGGGTTATTTTTTTGGCTTTACATACTTTCATTTTTGAATCACTCGCAATTTTCTTGGGTTCCTCCTTAATGTAGTGATGCAAAAAATAGAACTTTGATGAAATGCCGGGTACTATAGTTTGATTTCGAAGTGCATAATAAACAATAATCTATGCATCATATGTGGAGGGTATTCTTATTGCTCGTGTACATCCGGAGAATCTCAGATAATGCCTGTAGTTCTTCGAATGAATGTCCATAAGAACCTGGCATCTCTTAGAGTTAGTTTGGGATTCCCGCATTGGTTGGGCGACAGTCCCAGGTGCTCCCAAACTTTTCACAACCGTTCCCATGGTACTTCCGTACCAGTAATCAGAGATCCAAGTCACTCTTCAGGCCGGCGGGAATGCCCTCCTAGGGTCTGATACTCTCCTGAAATCGACGCTTGTAATATTACACTCCACATCCTCTCAAACACCCCTGGAGGCTCCCAGCGACTAAAATGCATTTTGCTGATATTGGTGCCCATGATCGAGTGAGTTTGGAGATGCACTTGGAGGCCGAGATTGTCTAATTCAGAGATGTATTTGGAGGCCATGATCGATCAAGAGTGGAGGGGTATATGAAGGAGACCAATCTGGAGGCAGTAGATCAGGAAGGAGGTGCGAAGGCAGATGACACTCTATTTATTGGGTAACTTGTGATGGTGGGAATTAGTGTTAGCAACGGGTCCAAAATCCCGGGTCGGTTCCGGGTCCGGTTCCAACCCGGAACCGGACCGTTGCAATGGGTCTTACCACATGAAAGCCCGGACCGTTGGGATTGGGCCGGTTTTACCACCAAAAACCTGGCATTTCAACCTCACAACTTTCGCTCCAATTAAGTATCTGAGTTTTGATCGTATTGTGACATGATCAGTGCATAGATTGTGTATAATTAGGCGCTCTTTCACCTCCCGCATTCAGAATTGCGATGCGACCAATATTCATTGTGTCGGTATCGAAAACCCGCGAATTTCGCGTCAAATTTGGTGTTATTTCACTGCAACTCAACGAATATTGGTCGCATCGCAATTCTAAACACGGGAGGTGAAAGAGGGCCTAATTATATACAATCTATGCACTGATCATGTTACAATACGATCAGAACTCAGATACTTAATTGGAGTCAAAGAACTGCCAATGTGGTAGGAACCATAATATGGAACCACGGTCCGGTTCCAACCAGGCCAAAAAACCGCGGGTATATGTCCGGTCCGGGTAACAACCCCGCTAAGACAAGGCGGGTCGGGTTTTTGACCGGGTTTGGAACCGAACCGAACTGAACCGCTGCCCAAAACCCGGACCGCTGGCGGGATACCCGGACCCGTTGCTAACACTAGTGGGAATGCAGAGAGTTGAGTATAATAAGGTCCGCCGATAGATGAGAGACTGGCTGGGAGTGGGAGACAGTCGATCCCAGGATGATGCAGTACTAGGTGTATGCTGTACTCGGGGTATGGTGTACTCGGTGTATGCTGTACCCGGTGTATACTGTACTCAGTGTATGCTGTACTCGGTGTATGCTGTACTCAGTGTATGCTGTACTTGGTGTACGCTGCACTTGGTGTTAACTCATCATCATTGCACAGAGAGATGGATAGGGATAACTTAACTTCGTCTTCTGAGGTGATGGTAGAGACAGGGAGAGATCGGAGGAAATCGGGGAAATCATTATGAGACACTGGGACTTCAGAGATTTTCGTGTATGAGTTCCGATCCAGTGGATAATAACACCAATACAAGGTCAGCTGAACCCCATCAGCCAAGTTGTACTCCTGATTTCTCATAGCCGCTAGTATCCTCCATATCGTTCTTATCTTCATCCCCCATCTCTCTCTTTCTTGTCCACAACTCTACCATTATCGCAAGAACTCAAAGATAACTCATCGCTCTCCATCTCTCCAAGCCATCATCATGCGTTAACGCTGGGTGCAGCATACACCGAGTACTGCATACACCGACTACAGCATACACTGAGTACAGCATACACCGAGTACAGCATACACCGAGTACAGCATACACCGAGTACTGCATACACCGAGTACTGCATACACCGAGAACTGCATACACCGAGTACTGCATACACCGAGAACTGCATACACCAAGTACTGCATACACCAAGTACTGCATGCACTGAGTACTGCATACACCGAGTACAGCATTCACCAAGTACAGCATTCACCAAGTACAGCATTCACCAAGTACAGCATACACCTATGATTATCTGTTGTCCCTTCATTCTCACGATTTCAAGTTGACCCCAGACTGTAGCTTCAGGCGTACCTCCCTACCGATCGAGCGCCACCAGCCAGTTCTTCATATGAGCTTCAAAGCTAAAGTCACCTAGTTACATTCCCACAATTTGGGGTCAACTAACAGATGATTAGAGTGTCAGCACCTGGCGCGCCTCCCATCGACCGCCTCTATATTGACCACCTCCAAGTACTCCTCCAATTTCGCTCGATCATAGCCTGCAAGTGCATCCCAACATTCGCTTGATCACAGTGTCAGAGTGCATCTCTGAGCTCACTCAATCATGGCCTCCAAGTCCATCTCCAAACTTGCTCGTTCCCGGCCTTCAAGTGCATCTCTGAGTTCACTCTAACTCGATCTCCAATTGCATCTCCAAACTCGCTCGATCATAGCCTCCTAGTGAATCTGTCAGTTTACTCAATCTCGATCTCCAATGGCATCTCCAATCTCGCTCAATCGCGGCCGCACAGTGTATGTCTCAGTTCACTCGACCTCGGCCTCCAAGTTCATTTCCGATCTCGCTCGATCACAGCCTCCCAGTGCATCTCTCAGTTCACTCACTCTCAATCACTAATTGCATCTCCATACTCGCTCAATCACAGTCTGGGTTCACTCGATCGTCATTTTCAGGTGCACCTCGAATCGCTCTCAAGCACCGCCTGCAGCTAGTCCAGATAAACTGTGTGTAAATGGGTAGCTATATAGATTCATAGATGAGAATACAAACTGAATACATGAATTTTAAAACTTGTTAAATGATAAGTAGTAGCTATGATTTCCAGGCGCACCAGCTGCATTCCCAAAGAAGATGTGGTTTTTCCCAGACTGCTCTACAGTGGTTCGAGGTGCTCTCAGATATGTCGCCAGCACTCCCTGATTTGTTGCTGTCACTCCCAGGTGTTCCCAGGCTTGTTGTCGGCCCTCTCAGGCTTGTCGCCAGCGCTCCAAGTTACTTTGAAGGCCGGCAGGAATGCCCTCCTTGGGTCTGATACTCTCCTGAAATTTACGCATCTAAGTTTACACTCCACATCCTCTCAGACACTTCTGGAGGCTTCCAGTGACTAAAATAGATTTTGCAGATGCAGAGTGTATTGGGAAGATTGCAATGGAGCGTACAATGTAGTGTATTGGGCAGTTCTGTTGAATGAAGCACAATGTAGAGTATCGAGCACACATGATTGGATTTGTCTTATAGCGAACTAGTCGATGTGCAGATCCATAGGACTTCATAGTGCCACACATTAAATATGCTATGGATTGCCTCCCCAGATACAGCTTCTCTATAAATTACATATCCCATAAGGTTATTTTTCGCGCAGAATGGAATTTAAATAGGATCTCAATTAGAATTAACTATATCTTCGAAACTCACCTGCAACAATTCAACGTACTTCCAAGCCTGTCATATACATTCCAACGTGGTTACAACTTTTTGGCCTCCATTTCCAGAGATGTCTAAAATTGTTGTTAGTATTTCTAAATCTTTACTGCTTGGTTTCCAGCCGTCCCACATCAGCAAAATGTAATTCGGTCCGGAAGCCATACCCAAACCTCTCAGACACTCCGGTAGCCCTCGCCAGTGCTTTTAAGTACTTCCAGATGCTCTCAGCCCCCCATGGAGCTTTACAAAATGCTCTCAGACTGTGCAAGAGCATTCTCACATGCTCCTGAAAGCACCTGCAGTGATGGAGGTGCATTCAGCATGCTATGAGATTTGACTATTAGGATAGTTAAATTTTGGAGCTGCGGAGACCTCTGCGCAGGTCTGCGGGAGACTTGGTTCCGTATTCTCACACCAGTGGTTCTTAGGGTTCCATAACCACAAGGCATTTCATCGATCATATTGGTCTTTGTTACAGTCACAAGATTCGCTACATCATAATATGACATGTATTATCTGAGTCTCTCTATATATATACATTCGGAGATACAAGAATAACAGAGGTGGACTCAGCGACAGGCAGTATATATTTCGGAGACCCCGGGGTGATAGACATCTCATTATATGAAATACACACTGTATCTTGCGCAGCTTCAAGGTGCGCCTGAAAATGCCGATCTAGTGAACTCAGGGATACACTCTGAGGCCATGATAGAGCGAGTTGGGAAATCCACTTTGAGGCCGCAATTGAGCAAATTCGGAGATGCACTGGAGGCCGTGATCGAGCGAGTTTGGAGATGCACCTGGAGGCTGCAATTGAGCAAGTTCGGAGATGCACTGGAGGCCACGATCGAGCGTGTTTGGAGATGCAGTTGGAAGCCGTGATCGAGCAAGTTTGGAGATACACTTGGAGGCCGTGATCGAGCAAGTTTGGAGATGCACTTGAAGGCTGCGATTGAGCAAGTTCGGAGATGCACTTGGAGGCCGCGATCTAGTGAGTTTGGAGATACAATTGGAAGCCGTGATCGAGCGAGTTTGGAGATACACCTGGAAGCCGTTATCGATCAAGATTGGTGGAGTACTAGAAGGCGGTCAATCTGGAGGCGGTAAGTTCAAGAGGGAGGTGCGACAGGAGCGGAGACTCTATTTATTGGTTAACTCGTAATTGGGCGAATGTAGAGAATTGAGTACAACATGATCTGCTGGGAGATGAGACTGGCTGGGAGCTGCAGACAGTCCATCTTGGGATGATGCAGTACGCGGTGTATGCAGTACCCAGTGAATGCTGTACTCAGTGTTAACTCTTGATCATAGAATGGAGAGATAGAGAGGAATGACTTAACTTCCTGTTCTTAGGTGATGGTAGAATTGAGGACAAGAAATAGAGAGATGAGAGGGTACAGGGGAAATTATCATGAGAAACAGGGTCTTAAGATAATTACGTGTACGAGTCAATTTACCATCCCCGATACAGCAGGTACGAGTTCTGATCCAGTGTGTATTTACACCGATACGAGATCATTCAAACCCAATCTGGCAAGTCATACCCCGGATTACTCATATCCGCTCATATCCTCCCCATCATTCTCATCTTCATCCCCCATATCTCTCTTTCTCGTCCACAATTCTACAATCATCGCAAAACACAAAGTTAAGTCATCCCTCTCTATCTCGCCATGTCATGATCATGAGTTGGCACCGAGTAAAGCATACACCGAATACAGCATACACCAAGTACAGCATACACCAAGTACAGCATACACCAAGTACAGCATACACCAAGTACAGCATACACCAAGTACAGCATACACCAAGTACAGCATCCATTCAAGATTGTTTGTCTTCTCTTCATTCTCATGATTACGAGTTGACCCCTGAATGTAGCTTCCACTGCCGGCGTGCCTCTGCATGAGAGCTCAAAGGTACAGTCACATTGTCACATTCCCACGGTTGCGAGTTAACTAACTGATGGAATGAGTCTCCGCACCCGGCGCACCATCCATCAACTACCTCCCAATACTCGTCCAAACTCGCTCGATTATGGCCTGCAGGTGCATCGCCAAACTCACTCGATTCCGGCCGCCAAGTGTATCTCTAAACTCGCTCGATCACGGTCTTCAAGTGAATCTCCAAACTAACTGGATCATGGCATCCATGTTTGCACTATCACGGCCTCCAAGTGCATCTACACACTCGCTCGATCACTGCCTCCAAGTGCATGTTCAAACTCGCTCGATCCCGCCCTCCAAGTGCATCTCCAAACTCGCTCGATCAAAGCCTTCAAGTGAATCTCTAAACTCGCCCGATTACTGTCTCCAAGTGCATCTCCAAAGTCACTCGATCACAGCTTCCAATTGCATCTCCAAACTCGCTCGATCGCGACCTCCAAGTGCATCCCCAAACTCGCTCGATTACGGCCTCCACAGTGCATCTCCAAACTTGCTTGATCACGGCCTCCAAAGTGCATCTCCAAACTCGCTCGATCACGGCCCTGGCGTGCATCCCTGCGTTCACTCGATCGTCATTTTCAGCCACACCTCGAATTGCTTTCAAGCACCGCCTGCTGCCAGTCCACATATACCGTGTGTAGATGGGTATCTATATAGATACATAAATGGGAATACAAACTGAATACATGAGTTTTAAAAATCGTTGCACGATAAGTAGTAGCTATGACTTCCAGGCGCACCAGCAGCATTTCCAACGAAGACGTTTTTCCCAGACTGCTCTACTGTGATTCGCGGTGCTCCCAGACTTATTGCCGGCGCTCCCAGGTGCTCCCAGGCTTGTTGTCGGCGCTCCCAGTTACTCTGAAGGCCGGCAGGAATACCCTCCCAGGGTCTGATACTCTCCTGAAATTGACGCATCTAAGTTTACACTCCACATCCTCTCAGACACTCCTGGAGGCTTCCAGTGCCTAAATTACATTTTGCTGATGCAGGTATATCTGAACACTACTATATTGTTTCAGTAAGTTCCAACATTTTTTCCCAGCACTCCCATGTGTGAGGACCAGTGTGTGAACAGTCATCGTGTGGCGTTGGTTTAGCGTTGTACGCAGCGGAGCCGCATGCACTTTAGTTCTTGTGTACATGTCAACTAGACCTACAGAGGCAGGGAGTTTAGGTCAAGAGAGAGATTCAGCAGATCAGACATGACACCACCAGTTATGAGCCGGTACACTCTGCTGATTCGACAAACTTGACTTAATTTGCAGCATTATTGACCCAGTCTTGGAGGAGAACAGATTGACTCGAAGTGTAACAAAGATAGCAGAATTGACAGCGATCTCGATTACGAAGCTTCATGGTATGGACTGCCAGAGCTGGTGTTTGGAAATCGAAATACTGTTGAAGCAGAAGCAGGTTCTCAGCATTGTTGATGGTACAGAGGAAGCACTGGATGCAAACGATGGGACAGAGTTTGAAGCATGGAAGAAGCAACATGAAACAGCATGGTTGACTATTCTCCTCGCGATGGAGAGGTCATTGCAGCCGCAGCATGGCATACAGAAAGATGCAAAGACACTGTGGAACCAGCTGAAAGAGGACTACAAGTCAAAGGTGAAGCTGAATGAGTGGGCTTTGCGAGATGAGATGTTAGCTGTGATGTTGAGCGATTGCAAGAATGTACAGGAGTACGCATCAAAGATCCAGGAGTATGTGAAAAGCTTCAACCACTGGGCAGAGAGTTCGACCAGTACAATGCCAAAGTGTGAGCACTGCTACTACCTAATGCAGGGTTTACCAAAGGATGACAATTGGAGGTTTTTCACCTAGTTGATGTTCAACAAGGTCAACACCCTGGACAACAAACTGGAAGATAGTGTTACCAAGATCAAACCCCGCAAAGCGCGATTACAGATGGAAGATGATTCGGAGATGGCAGCCATGTTCTCAAGGTTGCGAACAAGGAGCGACATGCAGATTTCAAAGCAGACACAGAAGTCCCAGAGGTCCCGTGATAGCGGCAGTGAGAGTGATGATAGTAGTTCAGAGAGTGAGTAGCATAGCCGCAGGCACACTCATGAATACTACAGATGCCATATGGTGAGGTACATGGCACAGTACTGTACAAGCACCACACCGGTGGAGAGCTCAGTAGCGTTAGAGACAGCCGCAGTGGCAGAAACAACAACAACATCCATTGAGTACTACACTACTGGCAGAGAAACCCCATCAAAGAAGAGCTGGTACTGTAATTGTGCCACCACTACTCATGTTTGCGGAGATCTGCAAAAGTTCAAACTGTCCACTGAGTATACCAACAGAGAAGAGCGTGAGATCTGCAATTTTAATGGAAGAGTAGCACATGAAGACATCGGGCATGGAGATGTACATTTGAGGCTTCGACTACCTAGGGGCTGCCACAGCATATGGAAAGTATTTGCGAGAAATGCCTTCCATCTGGAAGGAGCATACAACTCGCTCTCCCAATCGCAGCTTATGGATCGGGTGTTCCAGATTGGGCCTGTCACCGGCTAGAGAATGAAGATATATGACAAAGCACCGGCTGAGAGACTGGTTGAGTTCAAGGATATCAGGTGGGTATGGCACGCCAGATTTAAGGGTTATTCCGGCTGGATGTGAAGTTTTGCAGGAAAGAGTTATCAAGCGACGGGATGATTGTTTCAGAGGAGCTCCAAGCACAGATGATTGCTTTGGAGGAGCTCTAGGCACAGTTGATTGATTGGGAAAAATTCTGGTCGTTGTGTTGTTTTGGGAGGAGCGTCAGACAAAGAACTATCTTTGTTTTCTTTAGAGTTTAGCACTTCCAGTTGTGGTACCGCCCTGGAGGAGTGTGGGAATGGGTTTGAGTGCGATCATTATTTGGGTTGGTTCATGGTTGTATGTGGCGGAGCTGCATGCACTTTAGTTTTTTTGTACATGGTAATTAGACTTAGAGAGTCAGTGAGTTTAGGTCAATAGAGAAATTCAGCACAGCTGACACAACACAACACCATGTGCACCTGAAGACAACTGCATTGGTCCAGTCAACTGCCAGATTTGACCACCCTCAAATGCTTCTCCAATAACTTCCAAATACTTCCAGAGTCTTTCATTGAAAGAAATATATTCTGCCAATCAGTACTGTGAGCAATGGTTCTAAATTGTCTGCGTGGTTCCAGGTCCATGTTGGAACCGAACTGGAACCGTTGCAACGGAATTTGGCTTATCAAAAAATGGAACCGCACTGAACCTTCAGTTTTTTGGCCGGTTCCACATTTTCACAAACTCAGAACTTTGGCTCCAATTCAGTATTTGCGTTCTGATTATATCACAATATGATATATATGTAAAACATACAGTTTTGGATGCTCTTTCACCTCCCATTCTCCAATTTGCGGTTCAATTACTATTCGTTGAGTTGCTGGGAAATAACTCTAAAAATTGGGCATTGTCCAAAGTGAGTCAATGAATATTGATCAGATCACAAATTGAAGACTCGGAGGTGAACGAGCATCCAGAACTGCAGCTTTTATGTATATATCATATTGTAATATAATCAAAACTGAAACAGGTAATTGGAGCCAAACATCTGAGTTCACGAAAATGAGGCTCTGCTCTATGATAAATCTGGCCAAAAACCGCGGGTTGATGTCCGGTCTGGGTATCAACCCAGCCAAGACAAAGCAGTTCCCATTTTTGGACGGGTTTGGGACTGAACCGAACTGATTTTCCGGTCCCAACTCGGACCGCTGGCGGGTCACCCGGAGTTGCTGCTAACACTACTAATAATATAGTGAACTCTATAGCAACTTGATAAACTTTCAAGTTTGTGGACAGATTTCGCAGATACTTCCCAGATTGTCACCTGTTCTCCTGTATCCTTATCAATTTGTAACTTGCACTCCAATGTACACCTGACAGTCATTGCCTAAGTCCAGTCAACTCAAAAATTTAACCATTCTGGAATATCTTCCATCATCTCACAAATGCTCTCAGTGTCTCCCAATGTCAATTATTCACTTTGCTGTTATCCAACATCATCTGTAATTCCACCCAATCACCATCTCCACATATGTCTCCAATTTCACTCATGTACAGCCTGCAGCCAGTCTCAAAGACTGTATGTAGATTGATAGCAACATAGATAAATCCATAGATATATAGATATTTTGATACATAGATGAGAATACAAACTAAATAGTTGAATTGTAATATTATTTAATGATGTGTAGTAACTACACTTTCCGGGTATGCCAGGTAAATTTTGAAAAAAACTTTTTTCCCGGACTGCTCTACAGTACTTCAACATACTCCTAGGCTTGTCACCAGCACTCTGAGGAGCTCCCAGACTTGTCATTCATGCTTGGTGGTGCTCCCAGATATCTCACCAGCACTTCTGGGTGCTCCTGGGTGCTCCTGAAAGCCACTGCAAGAGTCCAATCAGCTCCGAAATTCGTCAATTGTAGGATTATGCTCCGACTACTCTCGGACTCTCCCGGAATCTCCTGGAGACCAAATTGCATTACTGTGGTATTTTGAGCTATTCCCCAGCAATTGGAATGTTAAATTTAGTAATATGGTACACTCACTGGACTCTGGGAGTCATGCTGCACTCGGGTAAATGTGGCACTGCAGTCACATCAACAAACGGGGGTTCTTTGGCATTGTAGACAAGTGAAACGACAGTTGAGATTAGCTAACAACCGAATTTAGCGAGTCCATGCTCAAGGCTCACCTCTGACTCGGATTACTCAAACGTCTCCCACAGCCGCGACGACTAAATGTTGAACTTCTTCTAACCTCCGGGTTCTTAATCGACAAGTACAGCTCATGCGTCAATACCCCTATCTGATTCTGATGCACGAACGTCAATCTTCACAGGAGACTTTGGCACTAGTTAGGCACTAGGCCCCGGACTACCTTGATATGTACTTGGGTACTTGGGTATGTCGAGCGCGGTGACACAGGGCATAAGAGTGCCCGACTTTTGGTACATCTACAAATGGCCGAAGGTTATCTGAAGATATCTACATGATATCTATATCCTGGCACAGGCGGTCGGAGATTTCTGTTGCTCAGAAGTGAATGCTCTGTACCCTGTCCAGTATTTAAGAACATGATTTTACAACGACTCTCACTAGTTTTGCTCTTTCGGTGGTTCCCACCACTACTATATTCATTAATAGTTTTACAGCTAATAATAAACTCGGTGCATGCAGCCTTCGATTTTTGACCTCTTTTGTCTGCTTCGCATAATCTCTGGGTAACGACCAAGAATTATTACTTCCATTCGTTTATCATGTGGCAAATCTGCAGATGTCTACGGATTGGTCGGATGAAGCTGCAAAGCCCTTAGATAGGCCTGGGCCGGTCCGGTTGAGCACACTAATGGCGTTATGATATCAATGTACTACTGGATATGATCTCACGAACGATCCCTGGAGTAGACGCCGTGTCTTTCAGTCTGTGCAACACACCTTTGGGAGTATTTAACTAACAGCTGGGAACCGAGTTGTCTGAGGGAATTTACGACCGATGATGGCGGCGCATTTACGGGTGTTGCATGTGGGATGATTAAGTTGTCTTTTTTATTCTACATTTACAAATGGCTGGAGGAGCTAATTTGCTGTATAGTGCAATACCCGTGAATCTCATCAGAGCTGCTGCACACGCCATTCGCCTACTCTAACAGGTGCGCCGTAGTTTGTTGAAGTTCCGGACTAACAAAGCGGCGGTAGTCATTACTAAGTTCCGATATTGCCGTGGTTCCCGAACTCGCTGGGACTCGAACGAAACCAAAGTAGCCGCAAGAGGCCCAAGTGAAGAGGGTTTATGGAGGGAATTCGGCTTTAGTATATGCTGTTATACATATGCCTACCTGCCGTTGGTCGAGTCGATCTGAACGCATATTAGTGACCTTGTAATGTAGTGAAAAATTGAAGAAAAGCGTACCGGAATGCGATTTGCTCAATCCCAATAATAGTGGTGGGTGCTGTGGAGTACACAACCTCCGTCTTCCGAGGCAAGCGAGACATTCACCGGCATTGGAGTTTGTGGATCCCGGAATTCTCACTCTGCACCGCACAGCTGTTGGTAGATCTACAGTCTATCACACTGTCAATTGGCTATATCGGTGAGAATTCTCAAACGTGAATTTGGGTTTGCGTGGGGCCTACAGTCTGGTGAGTGAATATTCGATGCAGTTTGCAACCCTAACCCTCTAGGAAAACAACTACAGCTGCGGGTGTTGTGCTTATCGCTCCCACCACAAAACTCTCGAATTTGATCCCAATCAGAAAAGTAGCCGACTAATCCGCCCCCGCTTCAAGGGCTCGCAAGCTCGCTATTTGTCGGGTAGTTAGAGGAGTGGTCGATTGCGAGCATGCGACAAATGGATCTGCAAATCCCCCCCTTCCGCTGAACACTTAAAATCTATGTCCTCCCTAAATACCGCTCCATTTTATCTCTACCAACCACGTTAATTTTGAGCATGCATATTCTAATGTTTGATATCATGTATTAGGAGACATCAACTTGTCTTCCCCACACCGTCATCCATACTATCATTTTTCTCATCCATCAGAGCGGCATGAAATCTACAGCGGGTTCCCTGAAGACTGCCTAGAGATATGAGGCTGTGAATATGGCACTCTGCGTCGGGAGAGCTAGCCGGAATCCTACAGACATCTAGACAATCTAATGTATACCGCGTTTGAGCTGCTTAAGTCCTTGTTTTGGCTTTGCAAACGGAATGGAATTGGTCTTGGTCCCCCACCTCTATAAGGTCGGTCTCCTGGAGTCGTCAAAATGTAAATTTTAGAGATGACTTCATCGATTGTCGATATTGGCGAATTTTGGGATTCCCAGCCTCTAAGATGTCAACTCCACCAAACTCGATGGCGGGACAAGGTGTTTCCTGGAGATTATGTCAGATGTACTTATCCGCTCGATATATCTTTTATCATCCTGCAGCGGCCATGTTGAGAGTGTGATACCTCCTGGTAACTCCATGGGTGCATTTCATCTCAAGTTGGGCATCAAGACATGTGGGTGATGTGGGTAGTTTTTGAGGGAAGGTCCGTGAGCTGTTTCTCCAATGTATTGTCGCATTTCCTTCACTGGAATGATATGACATCGCGTCGAGCTTTATCCCGAGACTCTGTCGGGTCAATAGTGAGATATCTGTCGTCTCAATTGGTGTGTCGGAAAATGCTTGGGTGATAGTTTGTGATTTAGACTCAGAATGGGTGTGATTTTGAATGACAAATGTCCAAGCGCTGCCTGTTCCCTGCCAAAACCCCGCCTCATTACCTCTTGAGTAAGCACCGTCTTTGTTGAATGTAAAACCACTGGGGAAAGATCCAAAGCTCGCTGCAGCAATATCCGTATCAAATGATGAGTCCTTAGAAGCTCGAGTTAGAAATCCAGTAACAGCTAGGCCTGAATTTGCAACTCACCCCTCAACACTGCTGAAGAGAGTTCTAGTGATGCTCTGGAGAGAATTAAGCAACACGTAGTGTTACTTCACATTCAGAGTGCGCATGTGATAGTGAAGTTAGCGGTGCTAATTATCTACAACATGGTGCCTTGGCAAAGTGCAAACCTCTGGCTTATTTCGCTCTATAGCTTGACTCCGGCGCTGACGTTCTAGGTCCTGTGATTGAACTCTCGCATTGTTACCGAATTTATCACCGAGAATTACCACTGAGATTTTAAGATGATATTGTACGAATCAAGGTTGGCGGTGAAATGCTTCAGGGGTTTTGGAATCAAAAATAATATAGCAAATAGGAACCTCTTTGTCGTGCCAGCACATCCGCAGGTAGAGTAGAATAGCGAAAGAAGTAGCTCTATCATCCCAACTTCTCAGGTCCAAGCCAATCTATCCAAACAGCCTAATAATATATGGACCTGGCACGGTACTGTACGTAACCGTCGATATGTATTACAATCTAGCTGTTACTGTACAACGGACATCATGATACACCTGCAGGTTTGACTTGGCTCTCTCTGCACCTTCAAACACCCCACCACCCTCTTTCATATTTCTAAATTCTTCCTTCTCCTCTTCTCTCACAGCCGCAGTTTACTTCGCCTCGCCAAGGTAAATTCTACGCCTGTGACCTACGACGGAGAGAAGCTGTCAGTTCAACAGACGATTACGAGCGCAGTAATATCAGCCTTTTGCCATCTCACTCATTGTCACGTTACGCACCCATGTGGAGATCTCGCATCTACGACGATTTACCGCTCCCCTCTACTTCCTGAGACTTATCGATCCGCCGACCTCACTTCTCAACATCAACTTTAAATTCGACCCTATCAAGTGGACCCGTTGGGAAAATAACTTTATTACCTCAAATAATTGGACCTGAGCTCATCCAACTCAACCATAGAAAGAAAGTGGCACAGCACAGGGGCACAACAACCGAACTTAAAGCGCTCCCCGCCCATCATCTCACGTCCCCATCCTCAACCACCATTCACTATGCCGCTATTTAGAAAAGATTTCAGCATTTTCAGCACGCGAGAGAAGACGATCAAAGTGCCGCCACAGTATGCAGCACCTTCGACAACAGTGGTACCTCCGACACCGCATCAACTACCACTTCCTCCCCCCCCACAACCCACTAAGCGCCCAGAGACAACATACCACTCTACCTTATTCCTCCTCGACAAACTTGGCCTCTCGCAAGAGCCCGAAGGTTACTGGGACGGTAAAGTTGTTGAAGAAACACCCTCAAGTCGCAATGCAAAAGGGCGGCCTGTCTTCGACCCCGAAACTAGAGCGCGAAGAGTGCAGTACCTGCTATTGCGGGACGCAAATGCGCGCAAGGCGGAGGCGGAGGCGCTGAGTCAAGAGGAGGGTTGGTTAGAAAGTCAGGCACCGAGTGTCGCAAGAGCGCTGGAAGAGATCGAGGACACCCGTTGCGAAATACGCGAAGTGGGGCGATGGGAGAATATCTACCTAACGGTACGGGAGGAGCGGAGGGCGCCTTCACGCACGTCCTGGTTTGGAAAGGAGTCGGATGATGAGAAACGGTGTAGATTGGCTGTGGAGGTAGGAAAAAATAGCATCAGAGGCCCTGAGTATGTGCGCTTTCATCTCTTCAGAATCATGGACACTGACAGACGCAGATGGACTCGCGAGTATGAACCACAATCTCCTACCCAATTGGCGTCCAGCGCCGCTTTGATTAGGTCCCAAAAGTCGCACCGGAGAACGACCAGTTCATCTTCATTTACAGCCGCTTCGTTATCGCCGAGTGACACCAGAAACTCGATTCTCTCTACTACCACACGAAGTACACCTCGAAGCTCTATCATGAGCATGGCACATTCGGTATCAACTGTGTCGTCGCCAATTAGTTCGGGTATGCCGAGTCCTACATTGAGCACATCCAGCGGTAAAGGGGGCATGTGGAAAGACACCGAAAAAGCTCACCGGATGAGCTTACCGCCGCCTGCTGCAATCTAGGATGCATGGGAGAGAATTGACAAATGACCTCTCCGTGACCTCGGGAATACTTCTACGAAGGAGATGTGCACCATGTTGAACATTGACATAACTCCTGAAACTATTCATTGATTCCGCTCAAAACAACGATTTTAACGGTAGAGAATCTGGAAATGCATCTTGTTTTGCAAATTATGGCTTGATGTGTTGGTGGGAAGCGGGGATGTCTGGAGTTTGGCGTGCTTTTTTTTTTCTGTTTAATTGGGGATATGGCTTTATGTACGACTTTCTTTTGATGTGAATTGACGGAGGTTTGAAGTGATATTTTCGACTTTTTTGTCTTTTTTTTTTTTTTGCGAGGGAGCGGATTCGAGTTGTTACTGCCAGAGCATTCGTCTGTACTTTACCTTGCTTGCGCTTTGTACATGATGCTCATTAGAGGGGACGTAATCCGGTCTACGTAATGAACAGTTTCAGTGGCGAAGGGGATGTTTAAGTTCGTCGCTGTGAAACATTCCAGGTATAAGTGAAGATCCAGGTAGGTGGGATTTTTAAACGCTGGGCCTGTGGAGGTCTGTTTTGTGCCTGAGCCATACAGGGCCGTTGATACGGAATGTTTCATATCAAGCGAATAATGATCGCCGTCCCTCTGCAAGAAATCTTGCCACGTTTTCCCCCCCGTTTTTGAGTTGGTTTTGTCTTAGATAGAAGTAGAATAGTCCATGCGATGGTTGCCGGCACGGGGCCTCACTCGATACTTGAGGGGATTTCGAACCTTCATTTTCGCCTTCACGTTTGGAAGCCCAAGTTAAGCAAGGAAGCACTGACAGGCCTGCTCACAGGCCCTCACCTTGTTGGTCGCGCTCGGCTCGGAGGAACAAAAGCGGAAAGTGCAATTTGATGTAGGTACCATCTTTGCCGCGTTGGCACCGAAAGAATACACCATCGGTGGCGCCTGCTAATCCCTAACGACGAGTACACGCCGCCGTGCGAAAAGTGCTGTTCCAAATGAGTCAGGAGTCGGGACTTCGCATTCCTCGGGGTTCTGTCGTCACTCGGCGAAATAAACGAATCAAATCATATGTATTTCTTCCCGCCGAATTTGGTTCGAAGAAAAGAAAAAAATCCGCCGAGAAAATGTCATAGGTGGGGGAGAGAGAAAAAATATAAAAACTCGACTCCATAGAAATGTCAAACCGATCCAACGCCAACCCATCTTGTTTTGTTCAGACTCCTCTCGTAAGCTCGTTCCCACGAATAAACGAGGAAACAAACATCCATCCATCAATCATATCTCCCAAGTCTCCCCCCAAACCCCCTCCACGCCCCACCTCGCCTCCAAAGTCCTTCTCCTCTCCACATCACTAAGCTCTGCATATACCCTCCCCACCGCACCCTTCAAAAATAACTTTAAAGCATTATCATCATCCCTACTCCACTCCGCCAAGCCATTCTTAACCACCGCATCCCACCTCCCCGCTTCGTCCTCCTCCCCAACCTCAAAAACTGGCCGTATAAGCTCCATATCTTGCATCTGCAGATGAATTATCCACAGGTCCAGGCCCTCCCGGGTCTCTATCTCCGCCTGCTGTCCCACCCCAAGCTCCTCAATAATTCCGGCCTTTACAGCCAGCGAAAGGTCGGTGGTAAGTGGGCTGAGTAGCACACCGAGGCACGCGTAGACTTCTAGCATGTCCCGCAGCTCCGGCATCCCAAGAGCCCGAGATTCGAGCCACGAGACTTGCTCCTCCGTCTCACCAGGGGTCCTTGCAAACCGGGCACAGAAACTCCAGACGTTGAAGATGGCATCGTCGAAGGCGTTTTCTTGCCCGGGTGTTTGTGGGGAGAGGAGGTGTTGTGAGAGGAAGTTCTTGCACTGGCTGCGGATGCAGGATTTGATACTTGCTGCTGTGTCCGTGCATTGGTTTATGGCTGCAGCATAATCCGTAAAGTTTGGATAGAGGCCCCAGACTGCGAGGAGGTCGTGGAGGGCTGGAGATTTGCGCACAGACGTGGTAAGGATTGTCATAGCGTTTGCGGTGAAGAGGTTGTAGAGCGAGGAATTGCTGAAGGCTAGAGTTGAGATATCGTAGAGTGTAGGGAGGAGGGAAAATATTTGGATCAGGATCTCCGGGGGGAGAGTTAAGAGGGTCTGGGCTTGTTTTGATCTAGCTCTTTGTTCCGCTTCTTTCTCTGCTACGGTTTCTTTGTTGCGAAGCTCCGGGACCGGGAAAACACAGTCGAATGGAGGGGAGGGGGGAGAAAAGGTAAGAAATGGTCTCCATAGCTCCTCTACTTTCGGCTCGAGTATTCCTCCGTCACCGTCCGAGATTGCGAGCTCGAGCGAAAGCCAGGAGAGCGAGTCTGTGCTTGTTCTATTGGGGGTGGTTGGTGGTGATGGAGGCATCCGCGATGGAGGTGTGGGAAATCGTTCGATACCTTCCAGCGGAAATCTTGCGGGTACCGAAAATGACTCGGCCGGGCTCGGAGGCAGTGTTTCTAGTTGTGCTTCTGAGGCCTGTGTTTTTGATATCATTGCATCTGGTGTTTCTGCCTCCGTCGCTGGAACCACTGAGTTAGATATCTGCACCGGAAGTGAAGGTAGTGGCTTTTTGGTGTTCATACTCACTGTATTCCGGTAGCCTCCACATGTGGCTATCGGTATGGGAGCAGAAAAACGCCTGATTGTAGACTGGGTGCGTAGATTCGGGAGTGGAGTAGGTGTAGGCGGTTCCTGGACCGGTACATTATCTGGTGGACTAATCTCGATCGTCGGAACTGCTGGGCGCGGAATCTCAGAGTATCCATATTTATTCCAGCCTTCCTTGGTGTACACCCTGACGCGATACGTTGTGAATGTCGAGTTTTCTGATGGAGACGGAGATATAGGTGATGATGCTGGTAATGCTGGTGGTACGGATACGACTTTTGTTCCCAGAGCAGTCGACAAACGGATACCTTTCATATCCAACGAGCTGGCGCGTCCCAGTGCTTGTGACAACGAAGATAGACTTTCCCTCAAGCTCTTAGGGCGCTGGAGTTTCTTCGAATGCGTCATGATGGGAAGGTCAACCGACGGTTGTTGTTTGTTGAAGATCAGCACTTTAACAAACTCGCAAAGAAGTTTCAGCAGTCAGCAGGCTCAGCTGGTGGAGGCGAGCTGGCTGGTAGATATAATGGTGTACTGAGTAAAGTCGGCCATGCTGGCTGTCGCACGCATAAATTATTACAAGGCATTATTACAAGGCGGGGTGGGATGGCCTTTGACTTGACTGTGCGGGATCGAGGCGCAGCAAACCAAAGCAGGCACGTACTCTGCGCAGCCTCGCACACGGGTCTGAGCCGCCGATTAATATGTGTACTTATGCCTTATACACGGTTGTACTTGGTACTTATGCACGAGTGGTAACCTGAGGCGCAGGCTGCGGGCCGATGAAGGTACAAAGATCGTGGTGCTGGCGGCTGCTGTGCTTGGAGATACATCGCTGGATATAAAAAAGAAGTACCCGCTACCTGGTACTGATCCGAGCGGCGATGTAGTCGACTGGTTCACGTGACCTGCGAATTGAACGAGAACTCTATAACAGCAACAGAGCCTACAGTATCCAACACTTTCGAGCACTGTTGGGGATTGTCTCTGACCGATGACGCTGTAGAACACAAACTCCGAAGCAACTGAAAAATCTAATTTCGTTATCCTAGCAAACCCCTATAGAACACACAGCATAGGAAGAAGCTCTCCCCATCCATTCTGCGGTGATCCAAGCCAGTGAGATCGATATCCTCGACAGCTTGTCGTAGTTCCTTGGATTCGCTAGTAGAAACTGGCGGGTATAATTCCGGAAATGGATCATCGGAGAGTGTCTTCATTGAGTAGAAGTGGCGGATGGTCGGTTGTCGTTGCTGTACTTCGATGGAGTATAGAACCAGGGAGTTGTTAGTCTCGAAGTGTAGTAAGAGTTCGCCCAGGCCTTCGGATCCCTTTGCACAATTTTTTCAGTCTCGATGCCCCGAAACCTCTGCAGATTCCAGCGAAGACTCGCAACGACCTTGGGTACTTCAAACTTTGATCACAAAAATCATCGGTCAGTAGGACTAATACTGGACCACCTCATGCATACGGCCCACGCGCCTTATTAGGGGAGTGGGCACGCCCAGCGCCCTCACCTAACAAGCCATTAGCGGGGCGCTTTGCACTGCACTAAGTAATCCCGGTATTTTTTCAAAATTGCAAGTTACTCAACAACAACACAATGAAGAGAAGATCGGAGACTGCAGTATGATAGGTAACTGCAAGGCCTACATATGCATCCAAAAATCAAGTCAAGTGGACCAATTTTGAGCAAGTTGAAAATGTGAGTGAGAGTCCATGCAGCTGGCGGATTTTTTGTCTTTCTTTTGACTCCCCTGTTTTATCACCAATTGTAAATCAAATTTGCTAGTGATGATATCAGA